>Ga0209040_10000004_pt1 | contig 199454 bp, 180 predicted proteins | sample BogFormECP12_OM3_FD_188240 | JGI IMG/M metagenome (GOLD analysis project Ga0209040, IMG submission 188240) | Bog forest soil microbial communities from Calvert Island, British Columbia, Canada - ECP12_OM3 (SPAdes) (version 2) | ecosystem: Environmental > Aquatic > Freshwater > Wetlands > Bog ... | reverse complement strand
TACAATGTTGCGCTCTGCTCAACCTGGATTTTCGTCGAGCCCTGCCCTGGCTGAAGACGGGCGGTCTTGGATCCGGGATCTCTCTACGCAAACTCGAACTGATTTTCGGAGGCGAAATGAAACGGTGGGCGTGGCTTCTGGCAATTCCGGTACTGATCTCGGTAGCAGGGGCGCAGATTTCAGCGTCTCTGAACTCTCAGCCGGCCCCTGCGCAAGGCAGCAGTTCGCCGGACAGCGGGCTCGATGCCGATTCCGGCGACCGGATGTTCTTCCCGCACGATATGTTCTGGGGTTGGGCGCAGCTCGACCTGGCGCCTCCGCACAACGAGATCGATCCCGACCTCTGCTCCGGTAATGCGAAGCAGTATGGAGGGATCAACGACCCCTGCAGTCTGTTCGCGCGTTATATGCTGTCGGGAATTCTGGAGGTGCGTCCTTTTGGCCGCGGGCCGCTGCGCCGTTTCATGGTGTACGGAGCGCCGACATTTCTATTCGGCAAGACCATCCCGAAGACGCTCTACACCTGGTCGCCCGACGCCATCGGTATTGAGCATTCCTGGGGAGTTGGCATCTATCTCAACAAGGGCTTCGAGTTCCGCGTGACCCAGCACTTCCTGTTCGACCGTCTGGGCGCTCGCAACACTTATCTGGGCCCGGCTGACCTGGGCAACAACGGGCCCTGGGGACGCTACGTGACCGTGGGCGTGCGTAAGACGTTTGGTACGCGCCGCTGGTAGGCCGGCAAGCGGCCCAGTCCTGACGTTATGCCGCGATCGGTGCGGCCGGCCGTAGCAACCGCCGAATCAACCACACGATCAGCGCCACGAACAGTCCAAAGAAGATGAACGGAGTCAGAAGGATCAGAACGATCCAGCCGGGGCCACCCATGTTGGTGACATCGCCGGCTACGGTGGCGGCAGGGTCACGGCGAATCCGGCCCCCGAACACGGTAACGTCGCCATGTACGCTGACCCCCTTGTCGAGGCGGATATCTCCGCCGAAGGTCGTGGCGTCTCCGCCCACCTGTCCCTGGTCTTCGATGACGACGCTGCCGCCAAACGCAGTTACGTCGCCGGACACATGTCCGCGCACCCGGATGCTGCAGCCGAAGCAAGTTGCCTCGCTGACCTCTTCGCCCGGCCCGACGTTGATGTTGTGTCCGGCCTGTGTAAGCTCGTGAGAACCTTCGGCGAACGCCGCTGCGGCGAAAGCCACGACGAACATCAGCCACGCCAACAGCCGTAGCGAAGGGCGGATATCAGACCTCATAGAACCTCCTGAGGCGGATGCCAGACCTCGGAATCATCAGCTGAATTATGGCACAGGGCAAGAATAATCTGCTGTTTATCCGCCAGTTCTTTATAATTGTCGGTTTTGTAAATCGCGGCGCGAAACTCTTCATAGCGGAGGTTGCTTATGGCTGGCACTTATAACGGCGTAGCGGTACCGGCGGACGGAAAGAAAATTGGTTATGCCAACGGCAAGTATGACGTTCCCAACAACCCGATCATTCCCTTTATTGAGGGCGATGGCACGGGCCGCGACATTTGGAAAGCCTCGCTGCGTGTGTTCAATGCCGCAGTGGAGAAGGCGTATAAAGGCAAGCGCCGCGTTGCGTGGTACGAAGTGTTCGCCGGAGAAAAAGCCAAGGCCAAGTTTGATACCTGGCTGCCCGATGATAGTGTCGATGCTGTGCGCGAGTTTCGCGTCGCCATCAAGGGCCCGCTGACCACGCCCGTGGGCGGCGGCATCCGTTCTCTCAACGTAGCGCTGCGCCAGATTCTTGACCTTTATTGCTGCGTGCGCCCGGTGAAATATTACAAGGGTGTGCCCTCGCCGGTGAAGCATCCCGAACGCATGAACGTAGTGATCTTCCGCGAGAACACCGAAGACGTTTATGCCGGGGTCGAATGGGAGGAGGGAACTGCCGACTGTGCCCGCCTGATCGAGTTTCTCAACAAGGACATGCTGAAGGGCGGCAAGAAGCAGATTCGCCTTGACTCCGGCATCGGCATTAAGCCGATTTCGATCACTGGAACCAAGCGCCTGGTGCGCATGGCCATCCAGCACGCGATTTCGAACGGCCTCAAGAGCGTCACGCTCGTACACAAAGGCAACATCCAGAAATTCACCGAGGGCGCATTCCGGCTCTGGGGATACGAGGTTGCCACCCAGGAATTCCGCGACAAAGTCATAACCGAACGCGAGAGCTGGATCATCGGCAACAAAGACAAAGATCCGAATCTGACGGTGGCGCAGAATGCGGAAATGGTTGAGCCCGGCATGGAGTTCGCTCCTCCGGCCTTTCGCCAGGCGGTCGAAAAAGAAGTGAAGGCAGTCCTCGACGCCATTTACAGCACGCACGGCAACGGAGCGTGGAAAAAGAAAGTCATGGTCAACGACCGCATCGCCGACTCGATTTTCCAGCAGATCGTGACCCGCCCCGAAGAATATTCGTTATTGGCCACACCAAATTTGAACGGCGACTATATTTCCGACGCGGCTGCCGCGCAAGTAGGCGGCCTCGGCATCGCTCCCGGCGCCAACATCGGCGACGGCTACGCTATTTTCGAAGCGACCCACGGCACCGCTCCCAAGTATGCCGACAAAGACGTGATCAATCCCGGCTCGGTGATCTTGTCGGGCGTCATGATGTTCCGTCATCTCGGCTGGAGCGAGGCCGCCGACCTGATCGAGCAGAGCATGGAGCGGACCATCGAGCAGAAAAAAGTCACGTACGACTTCGAGCGCCTGATGCCCGGCGCCACCAAAGTCAAAACCAGCGAGTTCGCCGACGCCATGATCGAGAACATGGGCGCGGGCGTGCTGGTGTAAGCTGTCCGCTATCGTTGAAGCTGTTCGTCTTTATGGAAAAGCGGCGTTGTGGAAGAGCGGCGCTTTAGCGCCGCGTTCGCAGCGAAAGAACGACGGGCTTTAGCCCCTGAAGTCCTCATAGAAAGGAATCATCCCATGCGCAAAAAAGTCACCATCGTAGGCTCCGGCAACGTGGGCGCGACGGCCGCTCATTGGATCGCCTCCAAGGAACTCGCCGACGTCGTTCTCATCGACATCATTGAAGGCGTCCCGCAGGGCAAGGGACTCGATCTGCTCGAAGCCATGCCCATCGAGAAGCGCGACTCCTATGTCAGCGGTACCAACGATTACAAAGACACGGCGAATTCCGACATCGTCGTGATCACCGCCGGCATCCCGCGCAAGCCCGGCATGAGCCGCGACGATTTGCTCAACACCAATTGCAACATCATGAAAGCGGTGGTCGGCGAGGTGGTCAAGCATTCGCCGAACTGCATCCTGATCATCGTTTCCAATCCGCTGGACGCCATGGCACAGGCCGCCTACAAGCTCAGCGGATTCCCCCGCGAGCGCGTCATCGGCATGGCCGGCGTGCTCGATTCCGCGCGCTTCCGCGCCTTCATCGCCGACGAACTGAAAGTCAGCGTCGAGAACGTGACGGCCTTCGTCCTCGGCGGACACGGCGACACCATGGTGCCACTGCCACGCTATTCCACGGTCGCCGGCATTCCGATCACCGAGTTGATCGAAAAGACCAAGCTCGATGCGCTCGTCCAGCGCACGCGCGACGGCGGCGCCGAAATCGTGAAGTATCTCAAGACCGGCTCGGCCTATTACGCGCCGTCAGCGGCCGCAACCGAGATGGTCGAAGCCATCCTCAAAGACAAGAAGAAAATCCTCCCCTGCGCCGCCTATCTGCAAGGGGAATACGGCATCAACGGCCTCTACGTCGGCGTTCCCGTAAAGCTGGGCGCGAAGGGAATCGAGCAGATCATCGAGATCAAGCTGACCGCGGAGGAAAAGGCCGGCCTCGACAAGAGCGCCGCCGCGGTGAAGGAGTTGGTGGGGGTGATCGGAGTCTAGCCCAAGGTCCACAAACCGGGAAGGGCACGACTTCCAGTCGTGCCGCCCTCGCTGCATGCAGGGACTCGGCTTCAGCCGCTGAGGGCCACGCGTCTAGTGGGTGAATAGGTGATTTACACCTTCTCGATCGTCACCTTCTTCAGCACCACATCCTTGTTCGGCTTGTTCTGGCGGTTCTGGGGAACTCCGGTAATCTTTACGGCAACGTCCTGCCCCTCGACCACTTCGCCGAAGATCGTGTGCTTGCCCGTGAGCCACGTCGTCGGCACCGTGGTGATGAAGAACTGCGAGCCGTTGGTGTTCGGTCCGGCATTGGCCATGGCCAGCTTGCCCGGCTGATCGAACTTGTGCGGCGAGCCCTTGGTCTCGTCTTCGAACTGGTAGCCGGGGCCGCCGGTGCCGGTGCCCTGCGGATCGCCGCCCTGAATCATGAAGTCGGGGATGACGCGGTGAAAAATCGTTCCATCGTAGAGCCGGTCTTTCGATTTCTTGCGCGTCACGGGATGCGTCCACTCGCGCTTGCCTTCGGCTAGTTCCACGAAGTTGGCGACAGTTTTGGGCGCCTCTTTTTCAAAGAGGCGGCAAACGATAGTTCCTTCCGATGTTTCAAAAATGGCGTAGGTGCCCGCGGGACGGCTCATGAATATTTATTCTCCTTTGGTAGATGGCCTTTGATTTTAGCAGGACCGGCCATGGGCACCGTCATGCTGAACGTGAATCAGCTCCGAAGAATTCGCTCAAACCTAATTCGAACTCGCCGGCGCCTTCGGCGTGGTCGTCGCGGGCTTCTTCACCGTGGTTCCCGCCGCCGGCTTAGGAGCGGTTCCCGTACTGTGCACAATCGTGATGTGGTTGATCTTCACCGGACGGAACGGCTTGTCGTTCGAAGGATCCCTGGCCATGGCGGCGATCTGCTTCACCAGCGCGACACTGGCTTCATCGCACTGGCCGAAGATCGTATAGCCGCCATTCAGGTACGCCGTTGCCACTTCAGTAATGAAGAACTGTGAACCGTTGGTGCCAGGCCCCGCATTGGCATAGGCGAGTCTACCCGGTTTATCAAACAGCAGGTCGGGGGACGTCTCGTTCTTAAACTTGTAGCCGGGATCGCCCGTTCCGTTGCCCGCCGGATCGCCGCCCTGAATCATGAAGCCGGGGATCACGCGATGGAAAATCGTCCCGTCGTAGAGCGGCACGCCGTGCTTGGTGGCGCCGCTGACGGGATTCTTCCAGTCCTTGGTCCCGCTCGCCAGACCAATAAAATTCGCCACGCCCACCGGCGCCTTGTCGGGGAACAACGTGCACGTCAGCTTGCCGGCAGTTGTGTCGATAATCGCGGTCGGCTTGGTCGCCGCCTGGACAGGTGGTTTGGCGGCCGTGGTCGGCTTGGCCGCCGGCGTGCTTTGGCCCTTCGTCGAACTCGTCTGTGTCCAGGCAGCCGAGGCCGCCACCAACATCGTTACGATTGCGAATGTCTTACGCATGGATTTTCCTCGCAGAATGCAGAATATTGCTTCAGAAGTAAGCATTGTACGACAGCGGCGGCTATCGTTTCTTCACAACGACTGAAGGGAATCGTCAGCTTACTTTGCAGCCGCCGTCTGCGCCTGCATGTCGTGGCTCACGCCTTGCACTTCGCGAAACACGCGCATCAGATTTCCACCCAGAATTTTCTTAATATCGTCGGCGCTGTAGCCGCGGTCGAGCAGGGCCTGCGTGATCTTCGGCAAATCGGCGGCTGAGTCGATGCCTTGCGGCGTCGCCCCGCTCACGCCGTCAAAGTCAGAGCCCAGACCGACGTGATCAGCTCCCGCAACTTTTGCGATGTGGTCGATGTGGTCGATCAACGACTTCAGCGGCGGCCGCGGAATCTTTGCTGCCCACTCTCGCTCAATGCGATCTTCGTCGACGTAGCTGACCGTCTTGCCCTCGGCTTTCATTTGATCGACATACTGCTGCACGGCGGCGGCCTGATCTTTCGACTGCGCCAGCATAGCTTTGCGGTAGTCTTCGTCAATAAAGCCGTTGAAGAAATTGACCTGCACCACGCCGCCATTGGTGGTCATGGCCTTCAGCATCTCGTCCGTCATGTTGCGCGGAGCATCCACCAGGGCCCGCGCCGACGAGTGCGACGCGATTACCGGAGCCTTGCTGGTGGCCATCACATCCCAGAAGGTTTTGTCGGCCACGTGCGAAATGTCGACCATCATGCCCAGCCGATTCATCTCTAGAACGACCTGCTTGCCGAAATCGGTGAGGCCGTTGTGGTGCTGCACTTTCGCGTCGTCGATATCTCCGGAAGAGTCCGCCCACTCGTTGGTGTTCGACCAGCTCAGCGTCATGTAGCGCACACCCAGCCGGTAGTAGTCGCGCAGCAGGTGAATGTCGTTCTCGATCGAGTGCCCGCCCTCAATGCCCATCAGTGCGGCGAGTTTGTGCTCTTTGTGCGCCCGGTCAATGTCGTTGGGCGAGAAACACATCATCATGCGATCGGGATGCCGCGCCGCCTGTTCGTAAACCGAGTCGATCAGATCGAACGTGTGGCGCGCGAAATGCCCCTGGTTCGTTTCCGGCTCGACCCAGATGGAGAAAAACTCCGCGCCCAGGTTTCCGCGCCGCGCCTTGTCGAGGCTGATGTGGCCAACGTCCTTCGGATCGGTCGAGCCGATATCGAAGCCCTCGTCCAGAAAACGCTGCGGCGTATCGGCGTGAGTGTCCACCACCAGCGCGGAGTCGTGCAGCTTCTGGGCACGCTCGCTGACCACGATGTCGGATGTGGCTCCCGATTTATCTGGAGCTTGAGCCGCAGCAAAAGAAGCCAGCACGAGAACGAAACAGAGTCTGCTTGTCATAAACTTGTGGCCCACCGAACGAAGCGGTGCGGGCAGGTCCCGATTGTATCGCCAACAACACAAGCCGACAAAACTTCGCTGAATGACGTCATCCTGACCGCAGCCGTTCTTCAGGCGGAGGGAAGGATCTCGCGCGCTGCGTCAAAGAGTTCGACTGCAGCGCAGCCAGCGCCTGCTCTACACTGGTCTCCAGCGGCAGTTCAGTATCGATCACCGTCTTGGCGTGCGTAATCGACTCGAAGCGTGCCTTCACCTCGAGGTAGAGTTGGAAGTCGCGATTTCCCGCGGGATGCGCGCCCGCATCCGCCGTCAATCTACGCCGCGCGGTCTCGTCCGAGCAGACGCACTCGATAATGCGCCACGGTTGCTGCATCGAGGCGGCCGCGTTCATCACGTTCTCAATCTGATAGCGCCGCGAGAACGGACGCCCATCGAGAAAAATCGCGCCTGCCGGATTTCGCTCCAGCAGATATCCGGCGGTTTCCAGCATAATCTGAAGGCAGAAGTCGTCCTGCCGCGTGGAGTATTCAATTTCCTCCGGCAGAAAGGTCGCATGCCGTATTTCGTCCTTGCTGACCACCCGGCCTGCCGTGCGCGCGGCCAGTTCGCGGGCCAGCGTGCTCTTCCCGCTGCCGGGAAGCCCCGCCATTAAAACAATCATAAGAAGAGAATCGTAACGGATGTGCTGCGGAAGGTGCTACCTGAGAACTAAAACTAGAAACCAGAAACTGGAACTCTGAAACCGCGCTTCCTACTTCGTCCCGCTGCCCAGTGCGACCTGCGCCTCGGGCTTGTCGCTGTCCGGATGTTCGTCAGGATGTTCCACCGGAATGATGTCCTGCGTCTCGCGCCAGTCGGAGTAGAGCCCGCTTACCATGATATGAAACACCCACTGGTGGCGCTCTTCTTCCGGTTCCACCAGCCCGAGCGCCTTCATGTAGAACAGGTAGCGCTCCATCCAGTGAACCTGGTCCTTACTCATGCCGCGGCGCTGCAAGTCAACCGTCACGCCCGCCAGATGCGATGAGGCCGTATCGCCGTCGGCCGGAGCCGCGTTTCGGTTGTGGCGCCGCAGTTTCTTCTGCACCTTCACCGTCCGCACCGCTGAGTTCACCTGAATCTGCTGGTGGAAGCGGTTGTAATACGCCTGGCTGAGATCGTTCACAAAATCCAGCGTCCACGGACGGCAAAAACGCCGCGAAGGATTCAGCCGCGGATCGAAGCGCAGCGTCTCGCCCGCGCGGATCTCCAGCAGGGAACCGTCAGCCTTCAAAGCCTCAAGCTCGGTCTCATCCTGAATGCGCGGCAGTTCCAGCCGGTTGATCTCGGCATTCTGAATCAGCAACGATTCGTGCGACGGACGGAACATCGGATTCCAACGCAGCCAGCGGAAATGCCGGTGGTGCGAACGCTGCGCGGTAGCATGATGCACCGCGAAGGCGCTACCCGACAGCCCGCCGCACACCAGGGCCAGCAGCAGGAAAGTCGCGAATTGGAAGTTAGCCGTGCGTCTCAAGAATGCTTCCGTGGTGCAGCGGGCAATCATGCCCGCCCCAGCGCCCTCACAGCTCGTGTTGTGAGTAGCGGCTATTCTATGCCATGCTGTCAAGCGGTCCAAACCCAAGCCTGACTGAAACCGTTACTTGAGTACCCAAAGCAGCATCTTCAACGTGGTTACCCGCCTTCCACGAATGGAGACGCCCAACTGTTCTATCGGCAAATTACGGGCCATTCTTGAGGGCATGCCACGGCCAGCTATGTGCTCGGTTAGCAACGACTTGGTGCGGTTCGATGAGGTTCACGACGCGCGGGTTGGGCGATTTCGTTGCACACTGACAAAAATCAGCGCCGCAAAAGGTCACCCAGCGCCTGTTTCATGACCTGTCCGCCCACCTCGGAAATGGACTTGGTCAGCGGAATATCTTTGGGGCAAACCTCGACGCAATTCTGGGCGTAGCCGCATTCCTGTATGCCGCCATCGCCCATCAGCGCCGCCAGGCGTTCGCGCTCCAGCGCCTTGCCCGTGGGATGCGTGTTGAACAGTCGCACCTGCGCGATTGTAGCCGCGCCCACGAATCCCGTGTCTTCGTTAAACTGCGGACACGCCTCCATGCAGCAGCAACATGAAATGCAGCGCGAGATTGGATAGGCGACTTCCTGCTCCTCGGCCGACATGCGCGGGCCGGAGCCGAGATCGTATGTGCCGTCGATCGGCACCCACGCCTTCACGGCCTTCAAATTCTCAAAGATCACGCTGCGATCGACCGCCAGATCACGCACCACGGGGAACTTAGAAAACGGCTCCAGCCGGATCGGCTGTTCCAGGTTGTCAATCAGCGCTGAGCAAGCCATGCGCGCCCGCCCGTTGATCAGCATGGCGCACGATCCGCACACTTCCTCGAGACAATTCGAGTCGTAGGTGATCGGCGTGGTCGCCTTGCCGTCGCGCGTCGACGGCTCGGCGGCGATATCCATCAGCGCCGAAATCACATTCATGTTCGGCCGGTAGGGAACTGAGAACTCCTCCCAGTAGGCCTTGGAAGTGGGAGTGTTCTGCCGCTTGATTTTGATGATGACGGATTTATCAGCCATTAGCTTTAGCTCTTATCCACTTTACTTCGGCGCAGGGTTCGCGCGTAGTAGCGATCCCGAACCTCCGGTGATGCGAAAAATCTGTAAAAACGGTAGGCCTCAAAAAAGCAAACTGCTGACGCGCCAAGGACAACCGCGAGACCGATGATTGCCTCTGTCCTAGCCCCGTCCGCAAATCGGCGTAGATCGTCCATCAGGCTGAACGAGGAACCGACGAGAATCAACCCGGCAAGGCCGGCAAGAACCGCGACTACCAACGAAGCGCCAGCCAAAACACAGTCACCCCGTTCCATCAGTACTTCCTCGGCCGCGGCGGAATCAGCGACGTGTCCACCGATTCGAACTCAAACTTCGGCTCATCCGCATCCGGCGCGAAGTATGCCTTCGTCGTCTTCAGCCAGTTCTTGTCGTCGCGCTCGGGGAAGTCCGGCTTGTAGTGCGCTCCGCGCGATTCGTCGCGCATGCCGGCACCCTGCGCAATCACCCGAGCCAGCTGCAGCATGTTATAAAGCTGCCGGGCAAACACCACCGTCGTATTCGCCCACTGCGTGCGGTCGCTCAGATTGATCTTGCGATAGCGCTCCAGCATCTCGACCAGCTTTACGTCGGTCTGCTGCAGGTTCTTGTTGTAGCGGATGACGGTGCAATCCTTGGTCATCAACTCGCCCATTTCGCGCCACAACTTAACCGGATTCTCCGACCCGTCGGCCTTCATCAGGTTCGCGTTGATCTCTTCCTGCCGCTTCTTCTCCGCCGCGAAGCATCCATTTCCGTCAGGCAACGCCTGCAGCCCGCGCGCATATTTCACCGCGTTCGGCCCGGCGATCCCTCCGCCGTAGATGCACGACACCAGCGAGTTCGCGCCCAGCCGGTTGGCCCCGTGATATTGATACTCACACTCGCCCGCCGCGTAAATTCCCGAGATGTTCGTGGCCTGCTTGAAATCGATCCACAGTCCGCCCATGGTGTAATGCATGCCGGGAAAAATCTTCATCGGCACGTCGCGGGGATCGTCGCCCACAAACTTTTCGTAGATTTCCAGAATTCCTTCCAGCTTCTTATCCAGAATCTTGCGGTCGATGTGCGTCAGGTCGAGATAGACCATCGGCTTGCCGTCGATGCCGAGGTTATTCTCGTACACGACTTTGAAAATCGCCCGCGTCGCCACGTCGCGCGGCACCAGATTGCCGTACTTCGGATACCACTCTTCAAGAAAGTACCACCGCTCTTTTTCTGGAATCGACTTCGGATCGCGCTTATCTCCCTGCGTCCGCGGCACCCAGACGCGCCCGCCCTCGCCGCGCGCCGACTCCGACATCAGCCGCAGCTTGTCTTCTCCAGGAATCGAAGTCGGATGCACCTGAATAAACTCGCCGTTGGCGTAGTAGCACCCTTGCTGATACAGCGCCGATTGAGCCGACCCGGTACACACCACCGAATTCGTCGACTTGCCGAAGATCGCGCCAATGCCGCCGGTGCAGATAATGATCGCGTCAGCCGGGAACGTTCGCACTTCCATCGACCGTAAATCCATGGCGCAGATGCCGCGGCACACGCGGCTTCCGTCAAGCACCGCCGACAAAAACTCCCAGTGCTCGTACTTCTTCACCTTGCCTTCGGATTCGTAACGCCGGACTTGTTCATCGAGCGCGTAAAGAAGTTGTTGCCCCGTGGTCGCGCCGGCGAACGCTGTGCGGTTGTACAAAGTTCCGCCAAAGCGGCGGAAGTCGAGCAACCCTTCCGGCGTGCGGTTAAACGGCACGCCCATGCGGTCGAGCAGGTCAATGATCCCGGGCGCGGCCTCGCACATGTCTTTAATCGGAGGCTGGTTGCCCAGAAAATCTCCGCCGTACACCGTGTCGTCAAAATGATTCCAGGTGGAGTCGCCCTCGCCCTTCAGATTTTTCGCGGCGTTAATCCCGCCCTGTGCGCACACCGAGTGCGAGCGCTTCACCGGCACAATGGAGAACAGGTCGACGTTGGCGCCCATCTCCGCGATCTTGATCACCGCGGCCAATCCCGCCAGGCCACCGCCTACAACAATGATTTTCGGAGTCGCCATCTTATTGCACCGGCCTTCCGTAGCTTGCCGTCTGCTCGGCTGCTTTGTGGTTGGAATGGACGATCGCACGGTTAGGCTCGTCGTCAGCCAACGGACGCGAGCGGAACGAATACAAGCTCGCGAACCCCGCTCCGCACAGCACCATGAAAAATACAACGCAGAGGCGCAACAGTCTCTTCTGCGCCTTGTCTCCCGACACAATCCCCCACTTCGCCGAGAACAGCCAGATGCCGTATGCGAAATGCCACGAAGCCGCCACCAGCCCCACCACATAGAACAGGAACTGCGCCGTGTGCATCACTTCCATCTGAACCTTGCCGAACGACGCCATCGGATTGTCGTGCAGATCGACGCCGGTAAACCGCATCGTGTAGGTGTGCCACAGGATGTAAACGAAGGCGATGCCTCCCGTCCAGCGCTGTGCCGTATACATCCAGTTACCGCTCCACGGGTAAGCGACTGCATTTCCGTCGCCGCGATACCAGATGTAGAAGCCGTAGAGCGCGTGAAACAGAATCGGCAGCCAGATCCCGAACAGCTCCAGAAAAAATACCAGCGGAAGATTCGCCAGAAAGCTGACCTGGCGCGCATAGGCAGCCGGTCCGTTCGGCCCGATGGCGGTCGAGTTCGAAATCAGAATGTGTTCAACCAGGAATGCGCCGACCGGGACTATCCCCGACAGGGAATGCAGCCGGCGCAGAACGAACGAATATCCCTGACCAGCTCGCAACGGAGCCACGCCATCTCGTATCGCGGGAGCAGTAGAACTGGCTGACGCCACGTAGCGCTCCTTAAAAGTTCGGCTATGAGAAAAGAACCTCACATTATCCGGCGGCGAGAGAAGTGAAGTCAAGGAAGCATGTGGAGTGGACACTCCTGTCCGCTGCTTTTGACTTTTGGTCTTTCGTGATCTTCAGGAAATCCGGTCGCACCATTCCAGAAACTTCCGAAACGCCGCGCCCCGATGGCTGTACCGCGCCTTCTCTTCTACGCTGAGTTCGGCAAACGTTTTTTGAATTTGCGGAAAATAAAACAGGGGATCGTATCCGAACCCGCCCGTGCCGCGCGGAGAGTCGAGAATCATTCCCTCGGCCGTCCCGCGAAACGTGGCGAGCGTCTGCCCGTTGCGCGCCGCGGCCAGCACGCAGACGAACCGTCCCGTTCTTTTCTCTGGCGGAACCTTCCTCAGCTCCCGCAGCACGCGGGCGTTGTTGGCCTCGTCATCCGTATTCTCATCGGCCAGGTGCGGCTGATCGGCCGCATAGCGGGCCGAATGCACGCCCGGCGCGCCATTTAGCGCATCGATCTCGAGACCGGAATCGTCGGCCACGACGATTTCTCCCATCGCGTGCCGGCTATATTCCTCCGCTTTCTTGCGCGCATTCTCTTCGAACGTGTGACCATCCTCAACGACCGCTGGCAGGGAAGCAAAGCCGGGAATGCCGCCAATTTCAATCCCGTGAGGCGCGGCCGCGCCCGCAAAGTCGCGGAGCTTCCCCGCATTCGAAGTGGCAATCAGAATTCGCCGCATGAGTCGGACCTCAGACCTCGGACGTCAGACCTCAGACCCGGACAGCTGAGGTCCGAGGTCTGAGGTCTGACGTCGTAACCGTGCCACCACACTCCAAACAATCACCCAAATCACCGTGACCAACGAAATCCATCCCCCTACCGCGCGATCCCAGGTCCGCACGAACGTGATCTGCACGCGATTCATCCTGGCCTCGACCGGAACCAGCATTTGCCCCGTTCCCACCCGCGTCCTTGTCTCCACCACGTGCCCGTTCACTTCCACTCGCCACGCCGGATACTGAAACAGGCGCAGAGCCAACTGATCGGGCGCCGACATCTCCGCCATAAAGGTCCGAGACTCCGCATCCCAGCGGTCCATGCGGATTACGGCATGCGCCGGACCCTCGACCGTCACGGTGGGCGCGCTCTTGTCGATCGCCGCCGGATCAGCGCCAAGCGGCGTGTACTCATCCACGCCCTCATAACCTGCGCCCGTCGCCATGTTGTCCTGCATCTCGCGCAGGTCGTCGGCATGGTCCCACCACGGCGTCTGAACTCGCTGCCACGCCATGATTATCAATACGATCGAGATCACACACACGGCCCCGCGCCACCACCAGCGCCGCAACCCGACGGCTACGAAAACAGAAAAGATCATGCTCAGGCACAGCATCCAGCGCCACGGAAACTGCATGAACTCCATCTTCGGAAGAAATCTCCACAGCACCCCTGCCACCGGAAACATCAGCACACTACAGGCAATCGCCCAGCCCAGCAGGACATTCCAAAGCCCGCGACTGGTTTCGCGCCACTGCCTCGCCGCCCAAGCCGCGGCGAAGGTCACCGCCATCTCGAAAACCGCCATCCACGAAATCACACGGTTGAACGCATCGTGATCGGCATCGGTGGTGTGAATGAACAAGAAATTATCCGCCGGACGCGATCCTGCCGAGACGGCCTGGACAATGTCGATCCAGCGCTGCTCATAGATCGCCGGCAGCAAATAAAACGCCGCCAGACACGCCCCCAGCGCCGCTGCACCGGCGCCCACGAACAGCAGCCGCGCCGAGCGCCGCTGCCACGCCAAGAGCACAACCAGCAGCGGCAGCGAGTAGTGGATCATTACCGCCGCCGGGGCGTTGGTCAGCCATGCTGCCGCCAGCATCAGCGCCAGCGGTACGATCGCTTTCCATCCCTCATCTTCGTCCGCGGCCTTCAGCACCAGCAACAAGAGCAACGGCACCAGGCAGCTCGCCAGCAGCTCGGCGAACGCGCTGCGCCAGTAGACAATCACCAGGTGGTAGGGGTTTACCGCATAAAGCACGGCGACGAAGATGGCATCGCGCCGGTTGAACCGCTGCGGATCATGCTTCTGCGGATTCAGCCAGCGCCGCGCCAGCAGAAACATCGAGACGCCCGCCGCCACCAGGACAATCCAGATGTAAATGCAGGATGCCAGCGTCCACGGGAAGATCGCGCTCAGCGCCGCGCCCAGAGTCCAGGACGCAGGAGGATAGAAAACGAATCGCGGTTCGCCGTAGCCGAAATGAGCCAGCGCGGCCCACCGGGGATAAAGAATCCCATGCTTCCATTGCGCCAGCACTTCGAGCCACGAATACAGATGAAACTCAACGTCGTGTCCCGAAGGCGTGCCCAAGAAGAAGAACGGAATCTCCACGGCAAAGGCCGCGGCCCCAATCGCGAGCAGCGGCGTCCACCGCAACCGGGCCTCGCGCGGATCGTTCCTGGGACGATCGTTCTCGGGACGAGGGTGCCCCGGCGGCTCACGCAAAACACGCCCCGCCGTGCCGATATTTCCCAGATTCACCCCTTGCCGCCCAAAAAGCGATGCGCGCGATCTAGAAAGTAGAGCCTAGATTTAACCCAGATTTAACACGGCTGAAACCATCGTGCAATGGACTTCGACTACCGTACTCGCATTGGGGTGGAACAGACCACGAAGATTGAAGGGCTCGTGTCAAAGACGGGGCCCGGGTCCTTCAGTTCTTCGGAAGCTCACCGCCGCCAAAGCCTCCCGTTCCCTCACGTTCTCGCCCGCCACACTGCCCGCCCGTATCACTCCTTGAAGATTATCTGCCCACGACCTGCCGCGGGAGGCTTTTTCCAATCGGAGTATGGAAAGAGTCAATACTGAAAAAGCTGCGCAGTAGTGGGAACTAGTGACGCACAGAGAATGACCGCAGGATGAAAACTATGTGTGGAAGGCTAGACTGAGGTTTCTTGCGGGCTGCGTTGATGCTGCAACTCAGAGAGAAAATCGTCCTGCTGCAACGAGGTGCCGCGCCGCAGCAATTCAAGCAAAGGATCTTCCAGTTCCTCGCCGGAGTCCTCCGCTTTCTTTTCTCCGGGTTCGAACTGGGTAAGGTCGGCAACCAGGGCGCGCGGAGAAATGCTCATCTCCAGCATGGTCGCTGGACAGCTGCGCAGAAAGTTGATCAGCTCCCCGACCTGCGCCCGTTGCTCCGGCGTGCGGGAAGGGAACTCGACTCCCATGCCGTGTCCCGGATGAGTCACCCGCACCATGCCTTCGGTGTGCACCTCATGGTTCGGGGCCTTCAGGCAAAGATCAACCAGAGCGCGCTCGGGAAAGGGTGCGTCGGTTTGCACGTAGCAGCCACCCAGGCTCAGGTCGGTCAACTTGCAATTCGGAACTGCTTCATTGGGGCCCGCGCCCCCCGTGCTGACCGCGGCTTTCAGCCAAGTCTTCAACTCAGCCGAAGAAGTTTCCGGAAGATCCAGAAAATGAACTCCGGTTTGCCCGTTGGGGTTCGCCCACGCCACCTGCCCGTGGGCATCGATTTTCAGGGCGCCATCCGGCAACTCAAAGTGGAAAGCCAGCAACGCTCCCGGAACCTGGGCCTCTGCCGTCAATACATCCATCCCGGTCTCCGACAGATCCAGAAGGATGCCATCCACCTTGCGAGTGTCGGGCAGCGTGATCTCCACCGCCGCCTGCACCGGAACCCGAACCGCCCGCCGCCGCTCCCGGCTCAACAGAGCCGCCGCGGCCCGCAGGCCGGCTTTTGCGGCATCCTCAGAAACCGGCTTGTAGAGCACGAAGTGTGCCCCGCCGCTCAGGATGTCGCGCACCTTCGCCGTATCGGCCACCAGCGCAATACTTAAGGGTTCGGTGCCCAGCTTCTTGGCCTGTTGCAGCACGTCCTGCGACGTTTCCGGATTGTCAAAATCGACAATCAGGGCGTCGAACTTCTGCTGCTGGATGCGGGCCAGCGTAGTTTCGTGGTCGCTGGAGCGGTCCATGGCAATGCCGAACGTGGGCAGAACTCTGCCCAGAACGGAAGCCGTGTCGTCGTCGGTCGATACCAGCAGTGCCTGAAGCGTCATAAGGCGATCGAATCCCAAACGTCGAAGTGGTTACGGCCAGCGAGGAGCTGCAGGCCGCGCTGCCTTGGAAGAAACCGCGCCCGCGGAACCGGCGCCTGCTTTGGCGGACATGGCATCCCCCAGAGAGGCCTCGTCTACTTCCGCCAACACTCCATTGTCATCATCATCATTCTCAGCCAGCAAGGGTGCTACTTCGCGCAGCTTTTCAGCCGCCTGCTGGAGCATCTCGATCTGCTTGCCAAGTTGGGCGTATTTCGCCTGCTTCTGCCGCAGGACCTCATGAATATCTTTCATACAACCCCCTGTTGGCAATGTAAGTAGGCCGGGCCGGGCGGGTCAACGGTAATCCCAGCCGCCAGATTACCGGGGTAACGGAGGGACGAGACGGTGCAGATTACGGATCGGATCGGAGGCAAGAAAAAACCCCGCCTGGCCGGGGCGGGGCTTCAATTCAGGAGGTTTCGGAAAACCGGCTTATGCTTTGAGACAAGCCTCCCTATCTTTACCCATCCGTTATCCCGTCAGCGAAGGCAGCTTGGATGCCGATCCCAGCAGAAAGATCGCCCCGACAACAATGCTGTAGGCCGAGGTAAGCAGCGTAAGACTGCCCGTCGCGTGTGCACTGACCGCGCTCAGCACGGAGCCGAGCGTCCGCGAAAACGGATTCTGCGATCCTGCCGGCGACAGCCACGCCAGCACCCTGTCCGCGGAGAACAATCCCGCGGCCGCCCCGCACATCAAGGTATTCATCAGCAGCAGGCCCACGATGAACATCAGCAGCCCAAGCAGCCCCGCGGCCGTCCCGCCCAGATTTGCCGCCATCAGAAACAGCAGGATCTGCGTCGGCGTCTCGGCCCCGAGTCCATGAATCACGCCCACCAGAAAGGTCGAACTCGTGCCGTATCCGTTCTTAAACACCTGCGGAGCTTCCACCCTGGTTCCGCCAAAAATCCGGCTCAGCCGCCAGTAGACCCACAATGCTCCATTCGCCAGCAGAGTGATCCGCGTGCGCGGGTGGGCGTGGCCGTGCGTTGACGAACCAAAGAACGACGGGCGGAAGAACGTGCCCAGCACGTAAAGTCCCAGCACCAGCAGCGTGACCCCCACCAGCCGCTCCGCCCAGCGATCGCTGGCCGCCGGTAGCGCAATGCGGAATACCACGGCCGCCGAGCCCAGCACGGCTATAGTCGTCGCGTGGCCGGCAACGTACAGCAGGCCGTAGCGCATGGCGTCGCGCGCCTTCAACTGCACGCTGCTGATGTCGCTGATGGCGGCGATGTGGTCGTAGTCCAGTCCGTGCCGAAAGCCCAGCACCGCAGCCGAGAGCAAGGCCAGTCGAAGATTGACGGGATCGACCAAATAAAAAGTCCACGCGGCAGATTCGCGGGCGCATTCCGCGCGTCCAACGCCGTACTTTTAGGCTAGCACACTACGGGCCAGAAACCGGCGGCCGCTGGCAGATCTTTCCCGGGCCGGTCGTTTCCGGATTAGTCGTTTCCAGGCCTAATCTTTCCTGGCGGGATCTAGCTTGGGAGGATCTTTCCTGGCTGGATCTTTCTCGGGCTGGTCTTTCTTCAAAGGCTCTGCCTTGACCGACGCAACCTTCTCCGGCGCCGGACCAATCAGTTCCCGCAGCCGCCGCGAGAGAATCGCGGCGAGGGATTGGTAAAAGCGCGACCCCAGATGCGGGAACAGTTCAAACACCGACTGCAGAGTTGGGCGATCGAGGTAATAAGCCTCGACTTCTTCCTTGGCGACCACGTTGGCCGTCGCGGGCAACTCGTCCAGGAACGAAATCTCGCCGCAGGCCTCGCCCGGATTGATAACGAGTTGCGTTCCCATCGACGGAATCTGCACCGCGGCCGTCCCCTTCAACAGCAGATACACGCCATGCGTTCGCTTGCCCTGATGTACCAGGAGGTCGCCCGGCTTGAACTTCAGCCGAGCCGCTTTATCGGCAATCAGCGCCCAATCGTTGGGCGTCAGATACACCAATCCCCGCTTGCTGGCCGACAATACAGACACATCTTGCTGCTGATTTGCCTTCGACATGGCGCGCTTACCCGATATCCCGGCAGACATTCCGGTGGCGATTTGACAGATAACAACAGGGCTGGTCAGAGATTAGCAGAAAGGCTGGAGGAAAACGCACACCCGCACCCGCGAAGTCACCAAGGGTTACATCAGGCGCCGTGGCCAGCCAAGAAAGGGGACGGAAAGTGGTGCGCCCTGAGAGATTCGAACTCCCGACCTACTGGTTCGTAGCCAGTCGCTCTATCCAGCTGAGCTAAGGGCGCAATTTGAATGGGCTAGAAAATCCGCCCCTTGATTGTAACGAATCACGATTGTAACGAATCACGGTTGGAACGATTCACAATTATAGCGAAGAATCGTTTGCTTGAAAAACTCGCTGACTGACGGGTAGTGGTGCAGCTTGAGTTGGGGGATACTTCTAGGTTGTCATGCTGGAGCGGAGCCGAAGGGATCTCGCGCACAGAGCGGCTCAGACTGCAGCCTTTCCTGGCTGGCGTGGAGGAGGCCGCCCGAAGTAATTCTTTCCCGGGGCCGGGCAATTCCTACCCGGGCAACCAGCCCGGCTGCTCTTGTTTTGAACGGTTTACCGATGGCATGTGGTTTGCAGTAATCGGGGACAGACGAAGTGGCGCGCAACGGGGTGCTTCAGAGAATAACTTCGGCCAGAGGTTTTCTGTGAGCACCCCTTGCTTGTTCTTCAGGCGCCTGTCGGCCCTCCCCCGGGGTGTAAGAAAGTCAAATTCTTAACCACAGTGGACACAGGGTCTCACAGAGTAATTCCTCCGTGTCTCCCGTGGTAAAGCTCTTGTCAGCCGTTCCTCAGGCCAGCGCCACCGGCTCGCGCACATCAATTCCGGCGTTGCGCAGCAGCTTCGCGACCGCATCCTGTTTCATGCGCGAGGCATCGAATTCCACCCGCACCGTGCGCTCTTTCGCGTTGAACTGCACCCGCCGGATGCCATACACCTCGCGCATCGCGTCAATCGCGCGCATTTCGTTCTCGCCGGGAATCGCTCCGTAATTGAAAACCACTTCCAGATAAGTCATGCGTTCACGCCCTTCGGTCTTCGGTATGATGGATTCGCAAGCCCCGGCCGGTTCGCCGGATGAATCCAATATAGAGCATACCTGCTCTAAGAGCATACGAAGCCCCGGAGGGACTGCCGATAATAGCCCGCCAGTTCCACTGGCGCGAATCGGTGACGAACTCGGAGAGACGCATCCCGTAGGGACGCCTCAACCAATGACCGCCCCAACCCCCACCGAACGCGATCCAGTTTGCGGGATGAACGTGAATCCTGCCACGGCCAAACATGTCCACGAGCATGCCGGAAAGACGTACTACTTCTGCTGCGCTGGCTGCGTGGAAAAATTCAAGGCCAATCCTCAGGGATATCTGAACCCACCAGCTCCAAAGTCCTCAGGCTTGGTCACGCTGGGAATGCCAGCGCCGAAACCTGCCGCAGCCGCTCAGATGCTTGGAGTCACGATCAGTCGGGCACCTCAGGCCGATACGAAGCCCGAGGTCCAAGGTCCGAGGTTCGAGGTCGAGAGCCGGAAGCCGAAGTCCGCAAGCCCGATTTCCTACGTCTGTCCCATGTGCCCCGAAGTGCGCGAGTCCAAGCCAGGGGCCTGTCCTTCCTGCGGCATGGCCCTTGAACCCGACATGCCCATCGCTGCCACGCGCACCGAATATACCTGCCCCATGCATCCCGAAGTCGTGCGCGACCAGCCCGGATCGTGCCCCATCTGCGGCATGGCGCTCGAGCCGCGCACGGTCACCGCCGCCACCGGAGAGAATCCCGAACTCGTCGACATGACGCGAAGATTCTGGGTCGGTGTAGCCCTTACCGCACCGCTGCTCGCCATCGCGATGGGAAGCATGTTGTGGCCTCGCGTGTTCATGGGAGGAATTTCCGTCACGCACGGCGATCATGCCGTCGAAACGCCGTGGCGCACAATTCTGCCGTGGCTCGAATTCCTCCTGTCCACACCCGTCGTTCTCTGGTGCGGTCTCCCCTTCTTCCAGCGTTTCTGGACCTCTCTGGTCAACCGCAGCCCGAACATGTTCACCCTGATCGGGCTCGGTACCGGCGTCGCCTACATCTATAGCGTGATCGCGACCATCGCCCCCGGAATTTTCCCCGCGTCCCTTCGCGCCATGGGCGGATATCCCGACGTCTACTTCGAAGCCGCCGCCGCCATCACCACGCTCGTCCTGCTCGGGCAGGTTATGGAGCTCCGCGCCCGCAGCCGTACCAGCGCCGCCATCCGCGCACTTCTGCATCTCAGCCCGAAAACGGCGCGCCTCGTCACCGGCGATGGCGAGACGAAAGGGACTGGCGAGTCTACAGAAAAAGAAAAAGACATTCCGCTCGAACGCGTCAAGCCCGGAGACCGTCTGCGCGTGCGTCCCGGAGAAAGCGTTCCCGTCGATGGCGTCGTGCTCGAAGGCCGCAGCTCGGTCGACGAGTCCATGATTACCGGCGAATCCATCCCCGTCGAAAAATCTCCGGGCAGCCAAGTGATTGGGGCGACCATCAACGCAACCGGCTCGTTCATCATGCGCGCCGAGCGCGTTGGCTCCGAAACCCTGCTCGCGCGAATCGTGCAGATGGTCGGCCAGGCGCAGCGCAGCCGCGCTCCTATTCAACGCCTCGCCGACCGCGTGGCTGCCTGGTTCGTGCCCACGGTGGTTGCAGTTGCCGTCATCACTTTTGTTGCGTGGTTCTTCTTCGGCCCGCAGCCGCGCCTCGCCCACGCGCTGGTCAACGCCGTCGCAGTCCTCATCATTGCCTGCCCGTGCGCCCTCGGTCTCGCCACGCCCATGGCGATCATGGTCGGCACTGGCCGCGGCGCCCAAGCCGGAGTCCTGATCAGAAATGCCGAAGCCCTCGAGACTCTCGAAAAAGTCGACACGCTTGTCGTCGACAAGACCGGCACGCTCACCGAAGGCAAGCCGCGCCTCACCCGTGTCACACCTGGCGGCGACCTTTCCGCCGACGAACTGCTTCGCCTCGCGGCGAGTGTGGAGCGCGGCAGTGAGCATCCGCTGGCCGCGTCGATTCTGGCCGGAGCGGCGGCGCGGGGACTCACGCTCGCCGAGGTGCAGGAGTTTCGTTCTTATCCCGGCAAGGGCATCAGCGGAGTGGTTGAGGGCAAATATGTCGCCGCCGGCAACGAGCCATTCATTCGCGACGAAAACATTTCCGTGCCCACCCCTCCGGAAGACTGGCTGCGGGCCGGGGAGACCGCGATTTATGTCGGCATCGATAGAAAGTTCGCCGGCTGGCTTTGTACAGGCGATCCCTTAAAAGACCGCCTTCCGGAGACCGTCAAGGAGTTGAGAGCCCAGGGTCTGCGCGTGGTCATGCTCACCGGAGACAATCGTGCAGCCGCCAAAGCCGTAGCAGAGGCCGTCGGCATCTCCGAATTCGAAGCTGAAGTCCTCCCCGAAGGCAAATTAGAAATCATCCGCAAACTGCAACAGCAGGGAAGAGTCGTCGCCATGGCCGGCGACGGGATCAACGACGCTCCCGCTCTCGCGCAAGCCGATGTCGGCATCGCCATGGGCACCGGCACCGACGTCGCCATGGAAAGCGGCGGCGTCACGCTGGTCAAAGGCGACCTCACCGGCATTCTCCGCGCCCGCAGGCTGAGCCGCGCCACCATGCGCAACATCCGCCAGAATCTTTTCTTCGCCTTCATCTACAACGCCATCGGAGTCCCCATCGCCGCCGGTGTGCTTTATCCTTTCTTCGGTATCCTGCTCAGCCCGATTTTCGCCGCCGCCGCCATGAGCTTCAGTTCCGTCTCAGTCATCACCAACGCCCTGCGCCTGCGCCGCGTGAAGTTATAGGGAAGACTACGAAGGAATCTAGGCACCGCCGTGGAAGAGCGGCGCTTTCAGTGCAGCGGAAAAACTTGACGCGGCGGTCAGCCGCTGAGGCATTATCGTTCTACAGCTTGCTCAAGAAATCCGTGATCTGCGGCTCCGTCCAGTCCACCGCGCCAATGAACTTTCGCCGGATCAGGCCGTCGCGGTCTACAATGTAGGTCTCGGGAAATTTGAACGTTCCATAGAGCGCGCTGCTCTTCTGGTCCGGATCGCGCACGGTGAGCAAATTCACGTTGTGATCTTTCAAGAACTGGCGGTAGGCGTTCTCATCCACGTCCACGCTGACGGCCAGCACGGTCACACCCTTGGCCTTCATGCGCCGCTGCATCTCCACCAGCGAGGGCATTTCCGACACGCACGGCGGACACCACGTCGCCCAGAAATTCAGCACCACCACCTGCCCGCGAAACTGGCGCAGCGTGACTTTGCCTGGACCGTCCTGGACGGCAAAATCCGGCGCGCTCGCTCCGATCCGCGGCGGCCGTGTCCCGCTATAGCAGCCCGATAGCGCGAGCAGCAGAAGGCAGGCCAGCAGAGCGGCAGGGAACTGGGCAGTGCGTCGCACATAGTTATAATAATGGATTCGGTATGCTAAAGGGGTAGGGAAGCGCACGGCTTTCAGCCGTGCCGCCAGATTCCGTCGAGAGTACGGGCTTTTAGCCCCTGAGGTCCGCTAGTTTCACCTGCTTCCTCTATGGTCACAACGGAAACAATCGCCGAGCGTCCGACGATCTCAGTCATCATCCCCGCGCGCAACGAGGAAGCCAGCCTCGCCGATTGCTTGCAGTCGCTCGTCTCGCAGTCGGGCGTGGATTTTGAAATCATTGTGGTCGACGACCACTCCACCGACCGCACTCGCGCCATCGCGGAATCATTCCCCGGAGTGCGCGTCCTCGAAGCCGGCCCGCTGCCCGCGGGTTGGACCGGCAAGAACAACGCCGTCACCTGCGGCGCGCGCCAGGCCCGCGGCGAGTGGCTTCTATTCACCGACGCCGACACCGTGCACTTGCCCGGCTCTCTGGCCGCTGCGTTAAAGGAAGCCCAGGAAAACGGCGCCGAATTGCTCTCGTATTCGCCCGAGCAGATTGCCGTCACTTTCTGGGAGATGGCGACGCTGCCGGTGGTCTTCGCCGAACTTGCGCGGCAATATTCTCCGTCGAAAGTGAGCGACCCGGCTTCTCCTCTGGCCGCCGCCAACGGCCAGTACATCCTGATCCGCCGCGAAACTTATGATGCGGTAGGCGGGCACGCCGCGATTGCGGGAGACATTCTAGAAGACGTCGCCCTCGCCCGCGCCGTAAAACATTCCGGCCGGAAGATTCGCTTCCGCTACGCCGCCGACCGGGTCCGCACCCGCATGTACCGCAACTACCGCCAGCTTCGCGACGGCTGGACGAAGAATCTCGCGCTGCTGTTCCCGAATCCGGGCTGGCTCGCGGTGAAGACTATGCTCTGGTGGGGGCTGGGGTGGGGAATTCTTTTCGGGCCTTTATTCATGCTTCTTGGCGCTGTGCTCACAGATCGTGTAGCGTCGCTCGGTCGGCTGAACAACATCTTTGTGGCGCTTGCCGGTGTTGTGAAGCATTGGTGGTGGGCGGTGACCTTGATTCCGACTTTCGGGCGCAATCTTGCGCGGCTCAGACGCGCCAACTTTGATTTGGCTATGGAATGGCTCGGAGCCCTCTTCGGCATGCCCATGTTCGCCTATCTCTTGCTGCGCTCGAAGCGAGCCCACGCCAACGGCAGTGTCTCGTGGAAAGGCAGAACCTACGGCCCGAAAAACGTGCCGGAAGACGCCCACGCAAAACTCCGCAGTCAGACTCCCACTCCCGCAGGACGACTCTCATGAAACTTATGACCCTCATTCTGCCGACCGTTCTTTTGCTGGCGCTACCTGTCCACACCACTCCGCCCGCAGCCCGCGGAGTGCAGCCCGAAGCCGCGATCACCGCGCAGGAATCCGAAGCCAGTGCCCTGTCGAGCCAGGTGACCATCGAGCCCGGCCTGAGCATCGGCCCCCTCAAGCTGGGCGACACGCGCGATCGCGTCCTCGATCTTTTCCCCAAGAAAGAAGAAGACCTGGAGTGGGAGAACCGCTGCGGCACCACCCTCGACTGGGTCGATGCGGATAACCGCACCGGCCACGGCGACCTGTTTATTCGCCTGAAGAAAGGAAAAGTCTTCCAGATTGAGTCCACGACCACGCGCTTTCATACCGCCGAAGGCATCACCACTTTCGATCACGCCGACAAAGTCGCGAACGCCTACAAAGACCTGCGCGCCTTCACTTTGCTGACCACGCCGGTCCCAGCCCTCGGCGACCGCCCGCTGGTTTTCTGGATCGACAAGAAGAAGGGAATCGCCTTCGCCTTTGCTTACTATCCTGCCGAGCACAAGCGCTATCTCTACAAGATCATCGTCTTTGAACCCAACAAAACGTTTTGTCCGGAGGAAGAAACCACCAACTCTCCCAAGTGGCAGCCTATTCCTGGCTATACATTGGAACCTCCGCCGGAACTGGCGCCAAATTTATACTGAATCTGTTGGTTGTTGTTCTTGATTTACTGGCAACTGGCCACTGGCAACTGTTTTCTTATGGTCTATCTCACGCGCAAAGCCGAATTTTCCGCCTCGCACTACTACCACAATCCCGACTTCACGCCGGAGGAAAACCGCCGCATCTTCGGCAAATGCAACAACCCCAACGGCCACGGGCACAACTACACGTTGGAAGTCACGGTGAAGGGCGAAGTCGATCCCCGCTCCGGCTTCGTCGTAGACCTCAAACAACTCAAAGAAATCATGCACCGCGAAGTGCTCGACGCAATGGACCATCGCTTCCTGAATAAAGAAGTCCCGGAATTCTTCACCCAGATTCCGACGACGGAGAATCTAGCCATCGCATGTTGGCAGCGCCTGAAGTCCAAACTCCAGCAAGCCCGCCTGCACCGGGTGAGGGTCTACGAAACCTCCGACCTGTTCGTCGATTTCTACGGAGAGGAGTAGAGATGCATTGCTGATTATTGATTGTTGATTGCTGATTAAAAACCACATGGCGCAAGCAGAAAGTTGAAACCTTAGGCTTTCAATCAACAATCAAAATCAACAATCAACAATTGCCTTATGATCGCTCATCTCACCCGCCGCTACCGTTTCTCGTCGTCCCACCGCCTGCACAGCGCCGACATGTCCGCTGCCGAAAATGTCTCCATCTACGGCAAGTGCAACAACCCTCACGGGCACGGCCACAACTACACCCTCGAAGTCAGGGTCAGCGGCCCCGTCGATGCCAGCACCGGCATGGTCTGCAACCTGGTCGATCTCGACGGCTTTGTCGAAAGGGAAGTGATCTCCCGCTACGATTTGCAGAATTTGAATACGCTGCAAGAATTCGCCCAACTTGTGCCCACCACGGAAAATCTCTCGGTCGAAATCTTCGAAATATTGCGGCGTGGCTTTCAAAAGGCGCATCTTGAAGGAGTGAGACTAGAAGAAACCATGATGAATTCCTTCGAATACGTCGGCGCCGCAGAGCCGCGAAAATAGGACTCCATGAAACCAGCCCCGACCGAACAAACGCCGATTGAAAAGAAGAAAGAAGCACCTACCCTTACCAGCGCCTCCTACGAAGACCTGGTCCACGAAATGCTCGTCCGCCTCGGCGAAGATCCCAGCCGCGAAGGCCTCGCCGCCACTCCCGAGCGCGTCCACAAAGCCATGAAGTTCCTCACCAAAGGCTACCAGGAGGACCCCGAAGCTCTGCTCAAAGGCGCCCTCTTCACCGTCAACTATGACGAGATGGTCATCGTCAAAGACATCGAAGTCTTCAGCCTGTGCGAGCACCACTTGCTGCCGTTTTTCGGCAAAGTGCACGTCGCCTACATCCCCAACGGCCGCGTCATCGGCCTGAGCAAAATCCCGCGGCTGATCGAACTGTTCTCGCGCCGCCTGCAGATTCAGGAGCGCCTGACCACCCAGATCGCCGAGACCATCCAGAAAGTCATCGAACCGCAGGGAGTCGGCGTTGTCATCGAAGCCCGCCATCTCTGCATGATGATGCGCGGCGTCGAAAAACAGCACTCGGCCGCCGTCACTTCTTCAATGCTGGGATGCTTCCGCAACGAGGAAGAGACGCGCTCGGAATTCCTGTCTTTGATCCGACAGCGTCCCAACGGCCCATAACGCGGGCCTGTTTAGAGGTCCAGTCCTTTGCCGTCGACCATGATCTGCGGATTGAAAGTCGTTCGGATCTCGACCCCACCCGCACGGGACAGGAACAGGACTTTTCGATCGTGAGTCGAGATCAAGGGCTCACCGGTTGACATGGTTCGCGGAAAGCAAAAAAGCAATCCCCTGACCGTCCCGTTCGCGGAACGCGCAATTTCCACACGCGTCGGAGCAGCCTTCCGCCGCGAACTCGCGAACAGAACGCACTTCGATTTCAGTGTGGCCTCTCGCACCCCTTCGAAATCTGACAAGTCGGGCCCCGTCACGGCGATTTCGAATTCCTTCAGCGCCGGCGGATCGCGCTCCACGGGCGCGCCTTGCTGATCGTGTCCGAGTAACGCCGCCCGCCGGAGCGACGCCTCTCGCAGCGTCCGCGATGAAACCCAGCGCACATAAAACTCTGTGGTTTCCGATCCGTCGTCCTTCGATTCCGTCGAGTGATACCCACGCAATTCATCTCCCGTGGGCCCCATATCCGGCACCTGGGACTCGACCGGCTTCCTGGTCCAGGAGAAATGTCGCGCCCACGGAGAGTCATACAGAATCTTGCGCACATCATTCCGGTCCCACTCGTTACGCTGCTTCCCGCTCCACGGCCCATCCCCGAGGGCCGCCTGTCCCGTGGCCAGGAGCGCCACGACCAACAGACTTCGCGTCGCATGAAGTTTTCCTGGCAAGCCAATCATGTCCAAGCCCCCAGCCCACCCAAGCATCCGAGAAGCATCCTGCCGCCCCCCCGACAAAGTCAAGCCGGAAATTCGGTCCCGGGTGGACCATTTCTCGCGCGCACTTTGCGCGAGAAAGCCTGCCCTGAGCGGAGTCGAAGGGTGGGGATTCGACTTCGCGATTGCCAGAAAGTTCCTAGTCCTGCGATAAGATGTCTCGACGAAAGAAGGCCCAATCCCTTTGCCCCAAAGCGCCTCAAGCAGGATCCCGAAATCCGCCCGCCTCGGCGGCCAGGTTGCCCTCGTTACCGGCGCCACGCGCGGCATCGGACTTGCCCTCGCCCGCGCCCTCGCCGCCGAATCCTGCAACCTGATCCTCACCGCTCGCGACGAGAAAGCCCTCAACAAAGTCAGCAGGGAACTCGCTTCCACAAAGATCCAAATCCTCGCCCACCCCTGCGACGTCCGCGACCCGCACTCCGTCGACGCTCTCTTCCGCACCGCGCGCCAGCGTTTCAAGCGCCTCGACATCCTCATCAACAACGCGGGCATCGCCCACCCGAACCTGCCCATCGAGAAACTTCCGCTGCCCATCTGGAAAGACGTCCTCGAAACCAACCTGACCGGCACTTTCCTCGTCACCCAGGCCGCGCTCGCCATCATGAAGCGCGGCGGCACTATCGTGAACAATCTCTCCATCGCCGGCAACCGAGTCTTCCCCGGCTCCGCCGCCTACAACGCTTCCAAGCACGGCGCCCTCGGCCTCACCAACACCCTGCGCCTGGAACTGCGCCCGAGCGGAATCCGCGTCATCGCCCTGCTCCCCGGCGCCACCGACACCGACATCTGGACGACTCTTTGGCCCCAGGCCCCACGCCGCAAAATGATGTCCCCCGAAACCGTGGCCCGAGCCGTAGTCGATGCCATCCTGCTGCCGGCTAACGCGACCGTCGAATCCCTGGAAATCCTTCCCAGCGCCGGCGCCCTTTAGATGGACGTGGAAGAGCGGCCCTTGAGGGCCGCGTAAGGGCCGGGTCAGGAATGCGGGCTTCAGCCCCTGTGGTCCCCGCTCACCTTTCCTCCCAACCCAAGTCCAATTACAATTGCGACCGCCAATCCATCCGTGGAGGAACTCCCAAATGATGAAGTCTGAATTTCTTGCCGCCGCCCTGCTCGCCGCCACTCTCGCTCTGCCCGTGAGCGCGCAGGACGCCATGAAGAAGGATCAACCCGTCAAGCCCGTCGACAGTCCGTCCAAGGTCGTCCTCGACTCCTGGAACGACATCGGCCGCAAGCTCATCGCCATGGCTGAAGATTTCCCCGAAGACAAATATGATTTCAAACCCACGCCCGCCCAGCGCAGTTTCCGGGAACAACTGGTCCACGGCGCCGGCGCCAATTACTACTTCACCAATCCCGCGATGGGCAAGAATCCCCCTTCCGACGACGACATGAAAGCGGATCGCTTCAAGACTAAGGCCGAAGTCGTCGCCTTCGTCAAGAAAGCTTTTGCCGACGGAGCCGCCGCCATCCAGGCCAAGGGCGACAAGGGCATGAACGACTTGATCGTCGATCCCTTCGCCCATCAATATGTCCGAATCTATGATTTCGCCTACGGTTTCATCGAGCACTCCGGCGAACACTACGGCCAGTTAGTCGGCTACTACCGTCTGTCTGGCCTGGTCCCGCCCGAGTCGCGCCCCAAGAAGTGAGGAAGGTAATTCTGTAAGGGTGCCCCATCCTTCTTTCGCGTTCTTTGCGAAAGAGGGTGGGGAATTTGACTTGAGTCCCTAGACCCTACCGGTACGCGTACGGATTCCTTCTCCTCCGCTCCGGAAACAACTTGATCAGGACGATTCCAGCGACGATTCCCCCCACGTGTGCCCACACTGCAATGCCCTCGGAATCACGACCTATGCGCCCGATTTCCAGACCGGCAAATCCTTCCAGGAACTGCAGCACGAACCAGTATCCCAAGATGATCCAGGCCGGAATCCACAGAAGAAATATGAGGAACCACGTCAGCACTCCCGCCCGAGGATTGGTTAGCCGGACCGCTAAGCACAGCAATAAAACGAAGACTACGATCAGCAGACGCGCACTGGGATAGCGCATCCAGAGCGGCACCACCAGCGTGAACAGGAAGAAGGCGGTCAGCACCCGCGCCCGCGGATACAGAATGAAATAGGCCCCCAGCACCCCCGCAATCGCCCCGCTCGCCCCCACCGTCGGAACCGTCGAGTGGGGATAAATCGCAATTTGCGTGGCCATCGCCAACATCCCGCAGAGCAAATAAAACACCAGGTACGTGAAGTGTCCCAGGTAGTCTTCAACGTTGTCCCCAAAAATGTACAGGAACCACATATTGCCCAGCACGTGCATCCAGCTGCCATGCAGAAACATCGACGTGAAAACCGGAAGCACGACCTGCTCCAGTGTGTACCGGTGCGACCCTCCCAAAAACGCCGCCAGATGCGCGGGGACTTCCCCAAACTGCCGGGCGAACAACTCCGCACTTCTAGGATCGGTGACCTGCTGCAGGAATTGAAACAGGTAGATAAGAATGTTGAGGCCGATGAGGAAAATGTTCACATACGGCGTGCTGTATCGCGGCTGGTCGTCCTTGATGGGAAACATATCGGATTTGGTAAGGTAGTTGTGGCGTCATCCCGAGCGCAGCCGTTGTTCCGGCCGAGCGAGGGATCTGGCGCGTATCGCCACCGCCTTCGGCATCTTCGCGCAGGCCGTTCTCTATTATCTATACAACTTATCATCCTCCTCATGAATGCCGTGCTCATCATCGACAAGCCCGCCGGACTCACCTCGCACGACGTGGTCAACCGCGCCCGCCGCATACTCCGCGAGCGCGCCATCGGCCATCTCGGCACCCTCGATCCCATGGCCACCGGCGTCCTTCCGCTGGTCACCGGCAGCCTAACCCGGCTCGCGCAGTTCTATACTGCCTCCGAGAAAACCTACGAAGGCACCATCCGCTTCGGCTTCGCCACCGACACCTATGACGCCGAGGGCGAACCCACCACCACTCCGCAAGAGGTTCACCTGCGCCCCGAAGAAATCGAAACTCTGGCTGCCCACTTCCGCGGAGTGATCGAACAGATTCCTCCGCCATTCTCCGCTAAAAAAATCAAAGGTGTCCCCGCCTACAAACTCGCCCGCCAGCAAAAAGAAGTCGTACTCAAGCCCGTGCAGGTCGAGATCAAGGAATTCGAAATCCTCGCCGTCGAGCTCGATCGCGTCCGCTTCCGCGCCCGCGTCGCCTCCGGAACCTATATGCGCTCCGTCGCCCACGACATGGGCAGGGAACTATCCTGCGGCGCGCATCTCGAATCCCTTCGCCGAACCGCGGTGGCCGAGTTCACTCTCGCGGACGCCCACACCCTGGACGAGGTGGCAAATCTCTGTCATCCCGATCACCACCATTGTCATCCCGACCGGAGCTTCCCTCTCCCGGAGGGAAAGGGAAGCGTAGTGGAGGGACCTGGTGTTCCGCCCACTTCCGATCTCGAAGCCCTCTTCGTCCACCCCCGCAAACTGCTCCCCCAATTCCCCTCCGTCACCGCCGACGAGCCCACGGTCGCCCGCATCCGCAGCGGACGCACCATCAACCTCCCCGAACTCTCCCGCGCCCGCCAGGTCAAAGTCTTCGCCGGCCAGCGTGACCTCATCGCCATCGCCACCCGGGTCGCCGGCACGTTGTTCCACCCCAAGATTGTCTTATGTGGGGCGGACACCCCTGTCTCTCGCCTGCGACCTTGACGCTTTCTCCCCGCGGCCTTTACTGTGACGTTGTCGCCCCTGATGAAACTCTCCGTCGTCATGCCCGTCTACAACGAGCAGGCCACTCTGCGCGAAGTGATCGCGAAGGTTCTCGCCGTCCCCTTGGGTATTGAGAACGGAGCCGAGATCGAGCTGATCTGCGTCGACGATGGCTCCAGCGACAACTCCCGCCAGATTCTCGCCGAGCTCCAAGCCGCCCATCCCCAACTCCGCGTGCTGCTCCAGCCCAAGAACATGGGCAAGGGCGCCGCGCTTCGCCGTGGCATTCAGGAATCCACCGGCGACTACGTCCTCATCCAGGACGCCGACCTCGAATACGATCCCTTCGACTATCCCGCCTTACTTCATCCGTTACTTGAAGGTAAGGCCGACGTCGTTTACGGATCGCGCTTCCTCGGTTCCGCCCCGCACCGCGTGCTCTATTTCTGGCACTACGTTGCCAACCGGATCCTCACCCTGATCTCCAACGCCCTGACTAACATGAACATGACCGACATGGAGACCTGTTACAAGGTCTTCCGCCGCGAGATCCTGCAGTCAATCCCGATCGAAGAGGACCGCTTCGGCTTCGAGCCCGAGATCACGGTCAAGATCGCCAAACGCCGCCTGCGCGTCTACGAAGTCGGCATCAGCTACTGGGGACGCACCTACGAGGAAGGCAAAAAGATCGGCTGGAAAGACGGCTTCCGCGCCCTCTGGTGCCTGCTGAAATACACGCTGAAGTAAATCGGGAAATGGGAGTGGGAAGGCCACGGCTTCAGCCGTGCCGTTGGGTTCAGGATCGATGCAACGTCCGATAACAGGTATTATGTAAACTACGCAGGGGAGATCAGCAGATTGCTGTCCGCTGCCTGCTGGTGCCTAGGCGATCACCTCAACGGCCTCTTTGTTTCCCCACTCCCGGATTCCCTTGTCCAAGGTCGCCAGCTTGCCGCGATGATGAATCGCCAGGGCTAGCAGATACGCGTCCGTAATCTGTTGATGGCCCACGACCCGATGCTGCAAATTCGCCAGCGCGCCTGCCAGAGCAATGTCATCCGGCCAGAATTGATGCGCGGGATGTTGGGTGTTGAGTCTCAGAGCATCAATAGCTTCCTTGGGCGAGACTGCGCGGGCAGAAAAGGACGGATTGGACAGGATACGCACGAAGCCTGCCTCGACCATTGGACAAGTTGCCCATCCCTTCGCAGCATTGCTGGCAAACCACTTCTGCACGCTTTCGTGGAACTTGTGCCCCGGCCACGACAACGCCAGCAGCACATTCACATCAAGAAGATGGGCGGTCATCAAAGGGTGGTCATTCCAACTCGGATTCGAGCTCTTTCACCCGCTCGGGAGCTATCCTGGGTGAATCCGGAGGAACGTCGAAGACAACAATCCCGTTAACAATGCGCGTGGGTGTGGGAGTGGAAAGCCCCTTTCTCACCAGTTCCGAGGCGGCTTTCCCTAAAGCTAACGATCGAGCTTCAGAGTACCGTCGGACCATTTCCATGACATCATCATCAAGATTGAGAGTGGTGCGCATAGCCACACCATGATGCCACGCACTCAATCCGATGTCAAGATACTACAAGACGCATCATTCGTCGAAAGCTTCGCGTCAGGCAGCCCATTCTTACATCTTGTACTTCCCCATGTCGTCGTCGCCCAGCCCTTCCAGATACTTCCGCAACTCTTCGCTGGTGACCCGGTCGGTCATGTTGGACGCCAGCTTCGAGGTCTTCAGCACAACTTCCTCGACAAAGATCGGGCAATCCACCCGCAGCGCCAGCGCCAGGGCATCCGACGGTCGCGAATCGATGCTGATCACCTCGCCCCCGCGTTCCAGCCAGATGACCGCATAAAACGTGTCCTCGCGCAGTTCGGTCACCACGACTTTGTGCACCTGCGTTTCCAGCCCGGTCAGCACGTTCTTGATCAAATCATGGGTCATGGGCCGCGGTGTGCTGACCTTCTCCATCTCCAGCAAAATCGCGTTCGCCTCGGGAACGCCCACCCAGATCGGCAACACCGTGTCCCCGCCTACATCCTTCAACACGACAATCGGCATATTTGTGACCGGATCCATCAACAGGCCGCGGATTGTCATTTCTACTTCCATGGGGACCTCCTGCCGGATGCCATTCTTATACCACCAATTCGCCCAGCAGGCTGTTGGGAAAACTGCCGGTGACCAACACCGGCGCGTAGGTTCCCGACTTGGGATTTTCGCTCTGCGGGGCGGTGAAATTCAGCGTCTTATTGTGCGAGGTACGGCCGACATATTGGCCTCGCGCGTCGTTCCTGACTTCAACCATTACTTCACATCTTGTTCCGATATATTTCTTGTAGCGAGCGATCTGAATCTCGCGCTGCTTGGCCATCAGCACCTCGAGCCGGCGCGCTTTCTCTTCCTCGGGGATCGCATCTTCCAGTTTCAGTGACGGCGTATTCGGACGCGGCGAATACTTGAAGGCGAAAACCGCGTCGTAGCCGACTTCTTCCAGCAGGTCGAGCGTCTGAGCGAAATCCGATTCGGTTTCGCCGGGGAAACCAACGATCACGTCGGTGGTGATGCTGATCTCGCGCTTCGCGGCCTTCATCCAGGCAATGCGCTCGAGGTATTGCTCGCGGGTGTAGAGGCGCTGCATGGCGTCGAGCACGCGCGTCGATCCACTCTGTACCGGCAGGTGGACGTGGTCACAGAGCGTGGGGACAGCGTCGATCGCCTCGACGATATCGCGGCCGAAGTCGCGCGGGTGCGAGGTCATGAAGCGCACCCGCCGGATGCCCGGAACTTCTCCCACGGCGGCCAGCAATTCGGCAAACGATTTCCTCTTAGCCGGATTCCCTTCTGAATCCTTGTACGAATTCACGTTCTGGCCGAGCAACTGAATTTCCGTGTAGCCGAGATCGGCCATCTGGCGGGCTTCGGCGAGCACCGACGGCGAGGTGCGGCTGCGCTCCTTGCCGCGCGTGTAGGGCACCACGCAGTAGGCGCAGAACTTGTCGCAGCCTTCGATGATGGTGATGTATCCGCGATGCGGATTGGTGCGGGCCGTGAATTCGGTTTCGAAGCAAGCGTCGGTCTCGCGGTCGTCGAGCCCGGTGATCCGGATGAGCGAGTCGCGAGCCGCGAGCGCCGAGTCGCGAGTCTTCCCCACTGAGTCCCGAGTCGCGAGTCCCGAGTCGCGAGTTTTTGCTGCTGAGGGTGCCCCACCCTTCGCGGTTTTCGAAGGGTGGGAATCGATGCTGCCGAGAGCGGGTGATTGGAGCGTGGTGCTCCGCAGCTGCGCGCCTTCCAGTTGATGCAGCATCTCCGGCAACTTGCGGTACGACGCCGATCCGCACACCAGCGACACGTAAGGCGCGCGCTCGAAAATTTTTTCGCCCTCCTGCTGAGCGACGCAGCCCAGCACGCCAAAGGTCTTGCCCTGCGCCTTGTATTTCTTGTAATCGGAGAGCCGGTTGAACACCTTCTGCTCGGCCTTGTCGCGGATGGAGCACGTGTTGTACAGCACCAGGTCGGCCTGCTCGACCGTCTCCACCTGGCGATAGCCTTCCTGCACCAGCGTCCCCACGACTTTTTCCGAGTCGTGGACGTTCATCTGGCAGCCGAAGGTTTCGAGGTAAAACGTCTTCTGCGCCGCGGGTTGTGGATTGCTTTGTGGAACCCCAGACATATAGGGAAAGTATAACGCGGGGAGAGCTTCTAGCTGCTAGCTACTAGCTTCTAGCCAAACCAAATCGCGCGGGTGCCCCATTCTAACGTCGCGCCCTTTGCGACGTTAGAGTGGGGATTTTTGATTTGGATGGACCCTCATGACTTAGGAACCCTAGGAGATTGAGGTTCGTGGAATCCCACCCTTTGCAAAAAACGCAAAGGATGGGGCACCCGGCACCCGGCCGTCGGCTCCGACTCCGACAGCCGACCGCGCGCCAAGAAGAAAAATTCCGAGGTTCAGTTCTTACCTGAGTTATAATGTAAGCATGCAGCGACAGATCACTTCAGTAAGCACAAAAGGACAGTTCGTCATTCCTTCCGAGATGCGGGCGTCGTTGGGTATTAAGCCGGGGACACGTATTGCCGTGACCCAGGAAGGATCGCGAATCGTGCTGGAACCGGTGTCGGAGGAACTGGTCGACAAAACGCGCGGGCTTTTCTCCGGCAAGCCTTCGCTTTCCGAGGAACTCAAGCGCGAGCGGCGGCGCAAAGAGCGATGGTAACGTACGTCCTGGATTCGAGCGCGATCCTGCGCTACCTGGACAATGAAGCGGGCGCGGCGCGGGTGGCCGAGCTGATCAAGTCTCATTTGGCGGGGAAATGCGCAGCGATCATCGCCGCTCCGCATTGGGGCGAGATTGCCGGGATCACGTGTAAGGTTCATGGGGAGCAGTCGATGGAATTGATGCTTTCGCGTCTGGATGCTTTTGGGCTCCAAGTTATTCCTGCGGACGCCGATCGGTGTGTAGCCGCAGCGCTCATCAAGGTAAAGAGCGGACTGCCTTATGTGGATAGCTTCGGGGTGGAACTGACGGCGGAAGCTGCGGACCGAGTCTTTGTAACCGCGGACTTTGATTTCAAGGTTGTGACCCGCAACGTGAAGATTGAGTTCCTGCCTGCGAAGTAGTCTCCTGCTGAGCTCCGAAGACCGAACGAATCAAAAACCACGACCAAAGCGACAGACAAGGCTTGCCCTGAGCGAAGTCGAAGGGAGTGTCCTTCCCACACAATCAAAACCAAGATCAAAAGCGACGGACAGAGCCTGCCCTGAGCTTGTCGAAGGGAGCGTCCGTCCCACACAGGTCGAGAAATGTCTGGTGGATGCGCGGGTCGTCGGAGAGTTCGGGGTGGAAGGTCGCGGCCATGACTCTTCCCTGGCGGACAGCCACGGGAGTCTTGTCTTCGCCTTCGGTGGCGAGGATCTCGACGCCCTGGCCGACGTGCTCGATTTTGGGGGCACGGATGAAGACCATTTCCAGCGGGGATTCGCCGGACTCTGAGACAAGCCGGCCTTCGCGAATGGAGCTGTCGATCTGGCGTCCGTAGGCGTTGCGGCGGATGCGGATGTTGAGGGCGCCGAGTCCTTTTTGTGAAGGATTCTCGACTTCGGTGGCGAGCAGGATCGCGCCGGCACAGGTGCCGAAGGTGGGCTTGGCGTGGACGAATTGTTTCAGCTTTTCGAATCCTTCTTCGCCGAGGAGTTTGAGGAACGTGCCCGATTCGCCGCCGGGGATGACGAGGCCGTCGAGGCCGTCGAGTTGTTCGGGCTTTTTGACCAGCACAACTTCGGCGCCCAGCTCTTCGAGCCGGCGGCGGTGGGCGTCGAAATCGCCCTGCAGGGCCAGGACTCCGATTTTCACGATGGGATTATTTTACTGGATCGGTGTCGGTGCGGCGGGGCTACGCCGCACGCGGGACCGGCTTTCCGCTCGATGCCCGCGAGATCCCTTCGGCTTCGCTCAGGCAGGCTCTTCGCTCCGCTGAAAAGCGGTTCCGCTCACGATGACGCCGCCAGGAACAGTGGCCTTCGTCCCCCAACTTTGACACGCCTCTTTGAAATTGTAATCTTGCCAGCCTCAGACTTCGAGGCTACACTTTTGGAAGACATTCGTCCTGCATCATTCCGTGAGGTGAGGTCCTAATGTTGACACGGCCACTTCAGCCCGTGCTGTTGCTCGCGTTACTCTCCTGCACAGCGGCCGCGCAAGTGTTGAGCTTCCCCACGTCGCCAATGGGCAGCGGCGCGATGGCGGCGAACGCGCTTCTAACCGCCGAGATGGACTTCAATCTCTTCACTGTCAATACTCGGGATCCAAACGGCACTCTGGTGGAGAGTGCGAGCGCTTCCGTTTCCAAGCTAGACCTGAAGGCGCCGGGGAAAGCGCGCCGGGAGTACGAACAAGGGTTTCAGCTTCTGATGAAAAAAGACTTGCAAGGTGCGGTCGAGCACCTGGGAAATGCGATTCAGATCTATCCCAGTTTTGTGGCGGCGCACAATGCGCTGGGCTCGGCGTACCTGGAGCAGGAGCAGAACGAACAGGCTCGGGGAGAGTTTGATAAGGCGGTAACGCTGGACGATCACCTGCCGAATTCCTATTTGAATCTCGGATGTGCCCAACTGGCGCTGAAGCAATATCCGGCGGCGGAGGAGTCGCTGCGCAAGGCCTCGTCGATCGCGCCGCTCGACATTCAGTTGCAGCTCGCGCTGGCTTATGGAGAGTTTGAAAGCCACGATTATCCGGCGGCGATTGAGACGGCGCATCAGGTGCATGAGCACAAACATAAGGGCGCGGCGCTGGTTCATTATTTCGCCGGCGCGGCCTGGGCGGCGCAGGACAATCTGGTCGAAGCACAACACGAAATGGAAACGTTGCTGCAGGAAGATCCGAAGTCAAGCTCGGCCGAGCAAATCCGCCAGATTCTCGGGCAACTCAAGACGGAGCAAGTTACGCGAGCCGAGGCCAAGCTCCACCCCGTGGAAAAGCTGACGCTGTCGCTCGACACAACGGAAGCCCCGCATCCGGAACAAAGATTACGGCAGGCTCAACAAGTATTGCAGGACATCAAAGAGAGGACGCAGATCGCCGAGGCGCAAGCGGATCCGGACGCCACTTGCGCAGAGTGTGGGACGACGGCGGGCGAATCCGTGGTTGCGGCGAATCCGAGTTCCAAGGTGAAGAAACCGGCAGTGGATTTTACGGGAGCGACGTTCCGCTCGGCCGTCGACGAGGTCTCAATATTTTTCGCGGCTACCGATCATGGAAAGTCCGCGACCAACCTGACCGCATCCGACGTCAAGGTTCGCGATGACAACCGGCCTCCGCACGCGATCCTGGGGTTCCGGAACGAGTCCGAGTTGCCGCTGCGCCTGGGACTGATCATCGACACCAGCAACTCAGTGAAGGACCGAATCGGGTTCGAGCAGGCGGCGGCCACGAAGTTTTTGCAGGCCGTGGTTACGGGCAAAGACGATCTGGCCTTTGTGGTGGGCGTGAACAACTCGGTGCTGCTGGTGCAGGATTTCAGCGATGACCAGGCGCGCATCTCACACGCGATCAACGAACTGGCACCGGGCGGCGGAACCGCACTCTGGGACGCTGTCGGTTATGGCGCGGGAAAGCTTGCCCAGCGCGCTGAAGGCCAACCGGTCGCGCGCGTCCTGATCGTGATTAGCGACGGCGAGGACAATACGAGCAGCGCGACTCTGAAAGAGGCCATCGCCAGCGCGCAACGCGGGGAAGTGGCGGTTTATACGGTCAGCACCCGGGACGAAACAGAGGTAGATCCGAGCGCTGAGATTGGCGCCCAGGCGCTGCGAACGCTGTCGGAACTGACCGGCGGCACGGCATTCATTCCCGGTTCGATTCGTGGTCTCAAGGGAAGCCTGGCCGAGTTGCAGCAAGTGATTCGCGGACGCTATCTGGTCTCCTACAAGCCGGCCGCTTTCCAACGGGACGGGCGTTACCGGGCAATCGACATCGAAGCGGAAAAAGATGGGCACAAGCTCAAAGTGTATGCCCGCAAAGGCTACTACGCTGTGGCGCCGCAGGCTGCTTCCGACGCCCGTTGATTGGACAAGAGCGTCCGCTCCACATCTTGTTTAGATCGCGGGCTTGCGCACAGCCGCTCCCAGAACATTGCCGGGGCCGGATTCCTGGACAAACGCCACGAGTCTCACGTTCTTGGGATCGGTGCCGGGCGCGAGTTTCAGCTGCACGTCCTGGCTGAAGCTTTTTCCCTTGGAGAGCTTCCCTACTTTCGTGAGCTGCTGCACGACCGCAACGTGGATCAAGTGCTTCCCGCCGTTTTCACCTTTTAAGACTTGCGACTCGACGCGATCGAGAGCGACCGCGACATAAACGTCGCCGCCGTGTTTCTCAGAATTAACATCGGTCTCGATGCGCGCCCGCAGAATGGAAGAATTTCCGGAGTCCACGGTCACCTCGCCAATGCGTACCGGGACCTTGGGCGCGGCGGCTGCCTTCTGGAAGATATCGGTCATCTGCTGCTGCGGGTAATTGATGCGAATCTGCTCGGTCCCATCCACGATGATTTGCGGAGTGTAAGAACTCTGCTCGTGGAGAACGCTTTCGTAGGCCGCCTGGCGATCGGTCAGGGCAGGCGAGGAGTTCGGATCCTTCCAGCCGTCATGATCCCAGTAGGTCACGTGCTCGCTGAGGACGATCAGCTGAGCGCCAGGAATGGGTTGAAATTCGTCGAGCGTTTTGATCATGACGTCGGCGGGGGGACAGCTTGAGCAGCCTTCGGAAGTGAACAGCTCGACGAGAACAGGATGGGCGTCTGGGCTCGTGGTCGGAGCCGTGGAAGCGCTTTGGACTTGCGGAGCTTGGGCGTTGGCGGCTTGGAACAGGAGGCTAAAGATCAGAAACGCGAGTACAAGAGACGACGCTGAGCAGCGGCGCGACATGCTGGTGATTTTACCACTGTCGTGAGCAGTCCACGATTTGCCGGTTCGAGTTCGTGGTACTCACCTGTCGAAACCCAAGATTCCGGCGTGGTTCGCGAGGTAGAGGAAGACCAACAAGACGATGTTGGCGAGAGCCAGGAATGTGCCGACGGCCAGAAGTCCGCGGACGACGCCGCGTTTGCCGGTTGGCAACAGGAGGAGGGCGGCGGGCAGAATGGTGAGAACCTGGGCCATTCCGAAGTACGCGAAGTATCCGAGAGTTGCGCCCATCAGACCCCATCCGCGTTGCTCGGTGCCGGCCCGCGTTGTGGCGACGATCAAACCTTCCACGATCAGCAGCGACAGGGGCTGAAGAACAATTCCAAGGAGGACACCCATGCCGATCTGCAACGGAGAGGATGTGGACTTCATTGCGCCTCCTTTGTTGCGCCACCTTCATTTGTCTCCTGGCAGCGGCGGTTTCCGGCGTCGCCATTCGGGGAGGGCCAGCCGTGGGTGGCGAGTCCGCTGGAAACTGCAAACCAGGCCCACTCCGTGCGCAGGCCACCGTCGTTGCTCAGCATCAGGCCGGGAAGACTGGTCGACGTGCTGCTCACGCCCCATTTCTTTCGCCCATCCGGGGTGACGGCGTAGAGCAGATGGTAGTAGGAGTCGACATAGATTGTGCCGTCGTCGGCCACTACCGGGCTGCCGTCGAAATAGTCGTTGGTGGTGTAAGTGCGCTCGGATTTGTAAGTCCACTTCGTAGCACCCTTTTTATCGAGGGCAAAGAGGAAGCCCGCCGCGAAATAGACCGTGCCGTCTGCAGCCACCGCGATGCCGCCGTTAATGACTCGCGCACCGGAATAAAAGCGCCAGAGCTCGTGACCCTGGGGATCGAAAGCGAGGGCGTGGCCAGACGGCACGTTGACGACGATGGTGCCGTCTGGGGAGACGACGATTTGGCTCACCTTCGCCAAAACCGAGGTATTCCAGAGCTTCTTTCCCTGAGCGGTGACGGCGATGATTTCCGGAGCCGATCGCACACCGGTGTATGCATAAACGGTGCCGTCGGGACCGATGGCCGGCGGGACCGGGTTCCAATCGAAGCCGCCGGTGGCAAGGGTCCAGCGCACTTGGCCGGCGGCGTCGACTGAGGTCAGCGCGGTGTTGCCGGTCCTCGGCATGGAGATAAAATAGGCGGTGCCGTCGCGCGACAAAGCCGGTGGGCTGCAGTATTCATCTCTGGGCATGGACCATTTCAACTGACCGGCGCGAGTGTACGCACGAAACCACGACTGGTTATCGCTGGCTCCGACCAGGCTGGATCCAACCAGATAGACGGTTCCGTCTTTGCTGACCGCGCAGAATTGAACGTTGATGTCGGGCACGAAGGTGCGGCGGTCGTTGATGTCGCTGCCGGAGGAGAAGTGGTAGTCCTTGTAGTACTCCACCCCATCCGGCGCCTGGCACGCGGGAATGGGCCGAAATTCCCCGCGCGGCGCTTCCAACTGGGCGGGCGCTGGTTCGAGCGGGGCCTCGGAGTTGACCGGGATCATGCGCCGACGAGCCATCTCAACCTTTTGGATAGCAAAAGGCGAGCCGATGGCGGCGGCCGTCGAGATGAGATAAAGCGCGAACAGAGTCCGGAGGCGCATTAGGGACTAGGGTAGCAGCACATGGGGTTCGCGGGAGCGGAGTTGGAGCAGAGCAGCACCCTAGAAGAAACGGCTCGCATTCTTACCCAGTTCGGACGCGCGTTGGGCGCCGGGTTTATATACATCGGCCCACGATTCCGCCAGATCGTGCCAATGTGGATTCATCGACTCGATGAGGCAAATCTTCTTGCTCCGCCGCCATCCTTTAATTTCCTTCTCGCGATTGATCGCTGCGTCGGGATAGACAAAGCACTCGTAATAGACGAGGCGCGTGAGGTTGTAGCGGCTAGTGAAGCCGGGCACGAGTTTGTTTTTGTGTTCGAAAACACGTCGCCTTAGGTTACCCGTGATCCCCGTGTATAGCACATGGGAGCGTGGCCGATTGCTCATGATGTAGACGTGGAAACGCTTGGGCTCGGGCATGCGCCCTCCTGAAATGCGTCATCCCGAGCGTAGCCGCTTTTCAGGCGGAGCGAGGGATCTCGCGCGGGGCTCATCGTGGTTTGTAGCATGGGGCGCTTTGCCTTGTCTGTGACAAGTGAACATTGTGGAAGTGCACGCGGGGTTGCTCCGTTAAGCTCCGCGCGAGATCCCTCGCCCCGCTGGTGAAAGCGCGGGGCTTCGGGATGACGCATTTTTTGGGGACACCCGCATGCCCAACGTCATCCTGCGTCTCATTCGCGGACATGAGTGCTCAGATCAGCTTGTAGGTGCTGGTACGGATCGCCATGCCCTCGTCTGAGCAATTCTGGGCGATTTGTTTCCAGCCAACCGTAAAATTCCAAAACGTGATCGCGGGTGCGCTCCTCAGGAGCACGTTGTAACCACAGCTGGATCAGGGTCGCGCGGCGTTCTGAGTGTTTTTGTTTCGCCATCTTTCATTTAGCCCTTAGTCACCAGCCGCGGGTTTGGAGCATGTGGGCTTCATCTAAGCCCGAGACGGCCAGGCCTTTCATGGCGCCCTGCAGGTCTTCGCTGACTTCAAGTAATACTTTAGGGTCTTGAAAGTGAGTGGCGGCTTGCACGATGGCTCGGGCGCGCTTCTCCGCTTCGACTGGGTCTGCGAACGTGGTGGAGTCTTTCATGAAAATGCCTGAGCCTACGAATACTGCTTCGGCCCCGAGCTGCATGACCAGGCTCGCGTCGGCGGGCGTCGCGATTCCTCCGGCGCTGAAGTTTGGGACGGGGAGCTTCCCTGCTTTGGCGACGATGCGGATCAGCTCGTACGGCGCCCCGTGCTCTTTAGCCTTGGCGTAGAGTTCTTCTTCGCCGAGGACGGTGAGGATTCTCATTTCCTGCACGATCTGCCGGATGTGCTTGACGGCGTGGACTACGTCGCCGGTGCCGGCTTCTCCCTTGGTGCGGATCATGCAAGCGCCTTCGGCGATGCGGCGCAGGGCTTCGCCGAGATTGCGGGCTCCGCAGACGAAGGGGACTTTGAAGGCGTGCTTGTCGACGTGGTGAGCCTCGTCGGCGGGGGTGAGGACTTCGGATTCGTCGATGTAGTCGACGCCGAGTTCCTGGAGAATTTGGGCTTCTGCAAAATGCCCGATGCGGCACTTGGCCATGACCGGGATCGACACGGCGGCCATGATCTCGCGAATCTTTTTGGGACTCGCCATGCGGGCAACGCCGCCTTCGGCGCGGATTTGCGCGGGGACGCGTTCCAGGGCCATGACGGCGACGGCGCCGGCTTGCTCGGCGATGGTGGCCTGCTCGGCGTTGGTGACGTCCATGATGACGCCGCCCTTGAGCATTTCGGCGAGGCCGGTTTTGAGACGGAGACTGGTGTTGGTGCCGTTGTTATTCGACATGTGGGAAACCGTGTGGATACCTTTTCGCAAGCGCGAAGGATGGGCGCTGTATCGCCTCGAACTATCTATTTTACATCGTAGAGCGGAGTTTTAGAACGCGGCGCTAGCGCTGGCAGTGTCCTAATTTCCTTTTTGCCGCTGATTCGTCTTGAGCTATCGGGATCAAAATCCCCACTCTAGCCGCCAAGAACGCGGCTAGAATGGGCCACCGTCAGATTAACTTTATTTCGGATCTTATTTCGGATCAACGGTCGGGGTTTTCTCGGTTTCGACTGATTTCAACAATTCTTCGTCCGCCTCTTTGTCGCGTTGTTCGCCATTCAGGCTGATGAATCGCTGGCTGGCGTCGTGGATTTTCTGCTCGGCACCGTGAAGCTGGCTCGACACCGAGACGAACGTGATGCTGACGATGACGACGGCCGCAGCACAAAGAACCAGCGCCCCGAGCCAGGCCGGGCGGTTCATAAACAGCAGCGCGATCGAGGCGACGACGATGCCGATTTCGCATGCCAATTGCGCCCACTCGTAGTGCTCGGCCGCCATGGAATGGACTCGAATGGCTGGCTCGTAGGACTCCGACCATTCCAACGCCGCTTCCTTTTCCGTATCGAGCGCACGGATCACTGTGGCGAAACCGACAAGGTCTTCGTGTGTGGGAATCTCGGCATTGAGGTTCTTGGCATTCTCCAGACGGTTCACCCGTGCGGCGCGCGCCACGTCGGCTGAGGAGATTTGACCCACCAGTTTTCTCGACTCCTCGTCCCACTGCTGGAAGCGCTCCGGGTCGGGATTCAGCGCGTGCAACTGCCGCAGCTGCGCTAAAAGCACGCGGTACTTTGTCGAGATAGCCTGGTATTTCATCGAGGCGTTGGTTTGTTCGACCATGGTGGCGATGAGTTCAGTGCGCTGGCCTCCGACCAGTGCCGCACACAGCGCCAGCAGCACGCCCAGGCAAGCCATGGTGATGCCGAGATACTTGCCCAGGTGCCCGGCGTGCCCGGCATGCTCGATGTGCTCCGCTAATTCGTCAACTTCCGCCATATCATCGTCACTCTGTTCCACGCCGGGTTGCCCCGGGGGTTTTATCCTTCGTTTTTACTACCTCTCAACAAATTTGCCGAACATTTTTTCCGGGTCGATGGCGATGAAGGTGCCACGGCTGCGGGCTAGGACTTCGTTTCTTTCGTTGCGGATTTCCGCTTCGTTGATGTGCTGGCGTCCGTGGACGGCGACTTCCCTGCCCTCGACATGCAGCGGTTTGTGCAGGGGGACGGGCTTGAGGTATTCGACAGTCATCTCCTTGGTGAGGGCGATGACGTGGTGGAGCTTGTTGACCTTGCCCATGGCGTCGTCGAGGATGGTGGCGATGATGCCGCCGTGGCAGTGGCCCGGCGGTCCGGTGTAGCGCTTGCTGAGGCGGAATTTACAGACGAAGGTCTGACGCTCTTCGTCGAGGGTGAACTTGAGGTGCATGCCTTCGGGATTATCCTGGCCGCAGGCGAAGCAATAGTTCTTCTGCATTTTAGTGTAGCGGGTGTCGTGGCCGTGGATCTTTCGGGGCATGGTCGAGATTAAACCACAAACGCCCGGGTGATCCTGCGAATTTCATGGCACAGGAGGAATTCCTGCATAAGACTTTTTCGTTGAGTTCTTCATCATCCTCGATCCCGTCACTCTTTTTCCTCAAGAAGTCCCTTGCTTATTTCACGCGTGGCTGTGGTACACTCGCCGCCGACCGTTGCTCGCGCTGTGGGGCGCAAGGGCGGCCGTGGGGAAATCCGTTTGTTTTGTCCTTTAGGGTTCTGGAGGGCTGGGGAATGGGCCTCGCGTTAATGGTTCTGATCTGGCTGATCACTCTGATCAGCACATATTTCTTCGTCGCCAAAACCTGGTGGCTGCCGGTGGGCGCTTCTGCCGCCACGGGATGGATCGACCGTCAATTTGGTCTCACCTTCGTGATCATGGGAATTGTGTTTCTGGCGGCACAACTCGCCCTGGGCTACATCGTGTGGAGATACCGCGAGAGTCCCTCTTCGCCTCCGGTTCAGTATTCTCACGGAAACAACACGCTGGAGATCACGTGGACGGTGCTCACCACAATTCTGTTCATCGGGCTCAACCTGATGGGCAGCAGCGTGTGGGCGAGCCAGCGCTTCGATCCTCCGGAGGCCGGAGCGGTGCAGGTAGAAGTTACCGGGATGCAGTTTGCCTGGTACTTCCGCTATCCGGGGCCCGACGGAAAATACGGCAAGACCAGCTTTAGCCTGATGGATCCATCGGCCGGCGGCGAGGCCGCCGTGGGACTCAGCAATAACGACCCTGCGGCGAAAGATGACGTGGTCACGGGGACGATGTATCTGCCGGTCGGCCGCGAAGTCGATTTGAGTCTGCGGGCCGTGGATGTGATTCACAGCTTCTTTGTGCCGCAGCTGCGCTTCAAACAGGATGCGGTTCCGGGGCTGAACATTCACATGCACTTTAAGCCGACGGCCATTGGCGAATATGAAATTGCCTGTGCCGAACTGTGCGGGCTAGGGCATTACAAGATGCACGGCATGGTCCACGTCGTCAGCCCAGAGGATTTTGACAAGTGGCTGGCGGCTCGGGAGGCGGAGAAACAATAACATGGCGACCCCGGCTACGGTTCACGCGCACGCACCTCAGGGCTTCATCCGGAAATACATTTTCAGCCTCGACCACAAAGTCATCGGCCTGCAGTATTACTTTCTGGCGCTCACGGCGGTGTTTGTCGGGATGTTTTTGTCGATCCTGATGCGCATTCACATGATTTGGCCGACGGCGGTGCTGCCGCTGGTGGGCGAAATCAAGCCGGAGCAGTATCTGGCGCTGATGACGATGCACGGCACGATCATGGTGTTTTTCGTGCTGACGACGGCGCCGCAGGGCGGATTCGGCAATTACATGTTGCCCATTCAGATCGGTGCGCCGGATATGGCGTTCCCGGTCCTGAACATGCTTTCGTTCTGGACAACGTTCGTCGCGTACATGGTGATCCTAGCCGCGTTTTTCGTGGTGGGCGGCGCTCCGCTGCACGGTTGGACGGGATATCCGCCGCTGAGCGCAATTCAATCGTCGGGGCCGGGCGAGGGACTCGGCGCTGATTTGTGGATCACGAGCATCGCGATTTTCTGCGTGGCGTCCCTGATGGGCGCGCTGAACTTTATCACTACCACGCTCGACCTGCGGGCCAAGGGCATGACCATGATGCGCCTGCCGCTGACCGTGTGGTCGTGGTTCATCACCGCGATTCTCGGGTTGCTGGCGTTTGGCGTGTTGCTGTCGGCGGGAATCCTGCTGCTGATGGACCGCAACCTCGGCACCAGCTTTTACGTGCCGCTGGTCGTGGTGAATGGTGTGCAGATGGCCCACAAAGGCGGATCGCCGCTGCTGTGGCAGCATCTGTTCTGGTTCTTCGGGCATCCCGAGGTGTACATCGCGATTCTGCCGGGCATGGGCGTGGCGTCGCAGGTGCTTTCGACGTTTTCGCGTAAGCCGATTTTCGGCTACAAGGCGATGGTGTACGCCATGCTGTCGATCGGGTTCTTCGGGTTCATGGTGTGGGGCCATCACATGTTCATGAGCGGGATGAGCCCGTACTCGGCGTTTGCATTTTCGCTGCTGACCATGTGCATTGGCGTGCCGTCGGCGATCAAGACGTTCAACTGGCTGGGAACAATGTACAAAGGGCGCATACGTTTCAGTACGCCGATGTTGTATGCGATCGGCTTCGTGTCGCTGTTTGTTTCCGGAGGATTGAGCGGGCCGTTCCTGGCGCAGCCGGTGCTCGACATCCAGCTGCACGACACCGCTTTCGTCCCGGCACACTTTCACCTGATCATGGGCGTGGCCGCGATCTTTGGAATTTTCGCGGCGACCTACTACTGGTTCCCGAAAATGTTTGGGCGCATGATGAACGAGACGTGGGGGAGAGTGCATTTCTTCATCACGCTGGCGGGCACCTACGCCATCTTCATGCCCATGCACTATGCGGGTTTAGCGGGGCAGACGCGGCGCTACTCGCAGTTCACCGAAGTGGCGTATCTCCAGAAATTGATTCCGCTGAACACGTTTATTACCTATGCCGCGATCATCACCGTGGCGGCGCAGTTCATTTTCGTGATCAACCTTTTCTGGAGCATGTTCAAGGGGCCCAAGGCCAGCGACAATCCGTGGGAAGCGACCACGCTGGAGTGGACGACGGCGACTCCGCCGCCGCACGACAATTTTGGCGGTGTGACGCCGGTGGTGAACAATGGGCCGTATGAGTACGGTGTGCCGGGCGCGGCGAAGGATTATGTGATGCAGACGGACCCGGCAACGGGGGCGGCGCATTAAGGTGACCAAAGACCCACTTCTCGCGCAAAGGGCGCGCGAGAAATGGGGCACCCGGCCACCTAACAATTTTTCGATTATGGCGACTTATACTCCAGCGACACCGATCGATCACGTGGGGCACGGCCACAAGCCGCCGGCGCCGCCTGCGGGTGGGGGCGATGACGGACGCGGCGGCGGGGACGGGCCGAATTACGGGGCGAGGCTGCGGCGGGCACGGCTGGGGCTGATCTGCGCGATTGCCACCGTTTGCATGGTGTTTATCTCGCTGACCAGCGCTTATATCGTGCGGCAGGGGCTGCCCACGTTTGACGGCTCGTCCAACAGCTACGTGCGCGATTGGGGCCAGGTGGATTTGCCCTGGCTGCTGCTCGCGATCAATACCGCAGTGCTGCTGGTCAGCAGCGTGACCATGGAACTGGCGCGGCGCAATGTGGCGCAGCAGGCGGCGCTGGCGCCGGTGAAATCGATTCCGGGAATTTCGCTCGGGGACGAGCGGTCGTTTCCGTGGCTGGGGATTACGATTCTGCTGGGAATTGGGTTTCTGGCGGGGCAATGGCTGGCCTGGGCAGAACTGCACGCGCGCGGATTCTTCCTGGATACGAATCCCAACAGTTCATTTGTGTTTCTGCTGACGAGGGCACACGCCGTGCATCTTGTCGGGGGGATGATTGCGCTGTTGTGGGCGGGAAGCGCTTCCCTGCTGCACAGGCCGGTGGAGTCCCGGCGGATCGCGGTCGACATCACGGCGTGGTACTGGCATTTCATGGCGGTGCTGTGGATTTATGTGTTCGCGTTGTTGGGATTGGCGCGGTGAATCCTCAGCGGCTAAAGCCGCGGAGAGTGTGGCCGAAGACGGCGCGGCTTAAAGCCGCGCCCTTTCAAAGCAGATGGGAAAGGGGAACTTGAAGAATGGCTGATGCCACGCTTCAGCATGATGCGGTTGGACACGGGATGCCCGGAGCTTACGAGGCTCCACTGTTTGGCGCTTATTCGAAGAAGGTGGGGATGTGGCTGTTCCTGGCCTCGGACTCGCTGACCTTCGGAGCGCTGCTCTTCGCGTTTTGCTACGTCCGGATTTATACGTCGTGGCCGACGCCATTTCACGTGCAGAGCATCATCAATTCCACCATCATGACGGCGTGCCTGCTCTCGAGCTCGCTCACCATGGTGATGGGGGTGTTTGCCGCGCAGCGCGGCGACCGCGTGTGGACTCGCAACTGGCTGCTGGCCACCATGGCGTTTGGCACCGCATTCATTGTGCTGCACGGCATGGAGTGGACCAAGCTCATCGGCGAAGGGCTGACCCTGCCGATCTTCCCGAAGCCGGCGACGGCAGCGGTCGGAGAGATGGCCGACATCTCGAAGAACACGCCGCAGTTCGCGGCTACATTTTTCGGCCTGACGGCGATGCACATGCTGCACGTGACCGTGGGCGTGATGTATCTGGGGGTGGTGGCGTTTCGCAAGTGGTTCCTGCCGGTTCTGGGCGTGCTATGGATCGTGGGATATTTACTGATTCCATCGGATAACGTGTTTCATTGGGGAATTCATGTGCTAGGCCTTGGGCTGATCGTGGCGGCGATCATCCTGTTTCTGAAGCCGAAGGATTATGATGCGCAGGATGTGGAAGTGGCCGGACTGTACTGGCACTTCGTCGACTTGGTGTGGATGTTTATTTTCCCGCTGGTGTATTTGCTGTCGACCAAGATTATGTAGCGAATCAATGCACCTCGGGGGCTAAAGCCCTCAGGAAAAGGAAAGCTTGATCGCAGCGCTAAAGCGCTGCGCCACCCAAAAGCGAGGATTCATTCGATGCACGATACCGCGACAGAAGAATACTCCGGGCATGACAGCAAAAGTCAGTATTTCTGGGTGTGGGGAGCGCTGCTGGTACTGACGGCGATCGAGGTGGTGCTGGGATATAAGCAGATCTTCGAGCCGGTGCGCATGCTGGAGGTGCTGCTGGTTCTGTCGATCATCAAATCAGCGCTGATCATTGCGTACTTTATGCACTTGAAGTTTGAGCGCGCGATCATGCGATGGATGCTGGTGATTTCGGTGACCGCGTGTTTTGTCATCATGTACTTTTTCTTCTTCCCGGATGCGGGGAGGGTTTTGCGGCTGGGAGTGCACTAGCTGGCCATGAGATTCGCGGCGAAATTTCGTTTGGCTTTTTTGCTGTTGCTTGTCGCTCTTTGGACTGCGCCGGCATTTGCGCAGGGCTGTGCCATGTGTAATGCGACTGCGAAGGCTACGCCGAAGGAAGGTCAGCGGGCGCTCAACCGCGCCATTTTTGTGATGCTGGCGCCGCCGGTGGCAATTATGATTTTTGGATTCGGTTTTGCCATGCGGTATGGAAGGCGGCGCGACCGCGAAAACGACGAGAACCACGACTGAGCCCCGCGAGATCCCTTCGGCTCCGCTCAGGGCAGGCTCTTCGCTCCGCCTGAAAAGCGGCTGCGCTCGGGATGACGCGCCACAACTTCTACTCAGCTTTCACAATTGATTCCTCGCGCGACGCAGCGCCACACTTCCCTGCTTTATAATAGAAAGATTCGGTAGGCCTCGCGGAAGGCTCTGAGCGCGTGCGCTCGGAGCGTAGGCGAGGAGTCCCGGCCTTTATCCGATGTCTTCTATCGCTACGCACCCCGACTCGAAACCCACTGGTTCGGCTCCCACCGAAAGCATTGTGGTGCGCGGCGCGCGCGTTCATAACCTCAAGAACATTGACTTTGAGATTCCGCACAATTCGCTGACCGTAGTCACCGGGGTATCCGGGTCCGGCAAGTCGTCGCTGGCGTTTGACACGATCTACGCCGAGGGGCAGCGGCGGTATGTGGAGTCGCTGTCGGCCTATGCGCGGCAGTTTCTGGAGCGGATTGAGAAGCCGGACGTGGACACGATTGATGGGATCGCCCCGGCGGTGGCGATCCGGCAGAAGAATACGACGCGGAATCCGCGGTCGACGGTGGCGACTGCAACCGAGATTTACGATTACTTGCGGCTGCTGTTTGCGCGCGTGGGGCGGACGTACTGCGCGAGGTGCGGGCGCGAGGTGAAGAAGGATACGGTCGACGAAGTCGCCGACGCGATTCTGGCGCTTGATCCGGAAACGCGCCTGCAAGTGTTGTTTCCGCTGCAGCGGCCGGGGATGGGCCCGCAGGAAGCGGCGAGTAAGGCGGAGCGTACTTCTAAATCGAAGAAATCCCCACTTCTTGCCAAAAACGCGAGAAATGGGGCACCCGGGTTGAGCGAGGCTTTGAAGACGCGGCTGTTTGATTTGCGCAAGGGCGGCTTCAACCGGCTTTATCAGGCTGGTGAAGTTTATGAGTTCTCTACACCGGAGTCTTTGCTCGATCTCAACTTCGACCTGCCGGTGTTTGTCCTGGTTGACCGCCTGGTGGTTTCGGCCGAGGCTCGCACACGGATTGTGGACGCGATTGAGACGGCTTATCGCGAAGCGGGCGAGGTTATTTTCGAAATCCCCGGAATTGAGGAGCAGGACGCGGTGCCGGGTACGAGTGCCCGCTCCACACGCGTGCTGCGGTTTGCGCAGCGGTTTGAATGCAAAGACTGCAACTTGCGGTATGAGGAGCCGGAGCCTCGGCTTTTTTCTTTTAACAATCCTTACGGGGCATGCCCGCGTTGCCAGGGATTTGGCAACACGATCGACTTCGATCTTGATCTGGTGATTCCGGACAAGATGAAAACGCTGAGCGAGTGTCCGATCGAGCCGTGGACCAAGCCGAAGTATCGTCCGCTGTTTACCGATCTGAAGCGGTTCGCCAAGCAGGCGGGCATTCCACTCGACGTGCCGTGGGCGGACCTTGAAGAAGCAGACAAGGATCTTATCCTCAAGGGGGAAGGAAAATTTCTGGGCGTGCGGGGATTCTTCCAGTACCTGGAGCGCAAGAAATATAAGCTGCACGTGCGCGTATTTCTCAGCCGCTATCGCGGATACTCGCTGTGTCCGGAGTGCAACGGGTCGCGGTTGCGGCTGGAGGCGCGGCAGGTCAAGGTTCAGGGGCGGAACATCTGTGAGGTTTGTGCGCTGACTGTGGAAGACGCGCTGCGGTTCTTTGAGCAGGTTGAGCTGAGTCCGGAGGAAGCCGAGATTGCGGACAAGCTGCTGGAGGAGATTCGCGAACGGCTGCGATTTCTGAACGACGTGGGGCTGGAGTATCTGACGCTGGACCGGCTTTCGTCGACGCTTTCGGGCGGCGAAGCGCAGCGCATTCAGCTGGCGACTTCGCTGGGGTCGCGGCTGGTGGGGACGTTGTATGTGCTGGATGAGCCTTCGATCGGGCTACATCCGCGGGACACGCACCGGCTGATCAAGATTCTTCACGATCTGCGCGACCTGGGAAACACGATTCTGGTGGTGGAGCACGATCCCGACATTATGCGGGCGGCCGACCGGATTATCGATCTCGGGCCGGGAGCGGGCGAGAATGGCGGCAAGCTGGTGGCCGAGGGGACGTACGACGAGATTCTGCATAATCCGGTTTCGTTGACGGGACGCTATCTGTCGGAAGAGTTGCGGATTCAGGCTCCGGCGGTGCGGCGCAAGCCGGGGGCGCAGCAGATTACGATTCGCGGGGTGCGCGCCAACAATCTCAAGGGCGTGGACATCAGCCTGCCGCTGGGCATGCTGGTGGCGATCACCGGGGTTTCGGGCTCGGGCAAGTCGACGCTGCTGCATCAGGTGCTGTACCGGGCGCTGGCGCAGGCCAAGCAGCAATCCGGCAATGGGGCGAGCGGGCCGGCGGCGACATGGGAGAGTCTGGAGGGCGATCAGTTTATCGAGGAAGTGGTGCTGGTCGACCAGTCGCCGATTGGGCGCACGCCGCGCTCGAATCCGGTGACGTACATCAAGGCGTTCGACGCGATCCGCGATCTGTTCGCCTCCCTGCCGGAGGCGAAGAAGCGCGGGTTCGGTGCGGGACATTTTTCTTTCAACATTCCCGGCGGGCGCTGCGAGACTTGCCAAGGCGACGGCACGGTTACGGTGGAGATGCAGTTTCTGGCCGACGTCGAGTTGATTTGCGAGGAGTGCAAGGGCACGCGCTACAAGCCGACGGTGCTCGAGGTGCGATATCGCGGCAAGAATATTCACGAAGTGTTGAACCTGACGGTGAAGGAAGCGCTGAAGTTTTTTGCGGAGGCGCCCAAGATTACGGAAAAGCTGCGGTCGCTGGAGGAAGTTGGGCTGGGATATCTGCGGCTGGGGCAGTCGGCGACGACGCTTTCGGGCGGCGAAGCGCAGCGCATGAAGCTTGCTGCACACCTGCAGCCGGCTACGCGGGAAACCGGCCGGGCAGCTTCAGGCGCCGAGCCGCGGCTCAAACGGCGGCTGCTCTACATTTTCGATGAGCCTACGACGGGGCTGCATTTTGACGACGTCAGCAAGCTTCTGGCGGCGTTTCGCCGTCTGATTGAAGCAGGCGGATCGATTGTGGTCATCGAGCACAATCTGGAAGTGATTAAGACGGCGGACTGGGTTATCGACCTGGGGCCGGAAGGCGGAAGCCGCGGCGGCAAGATTGTGGGGGCCGGGCCGCCGGAAGACATCGCCCGGCTGGCGGGCTCTTACACGGGAAAGTATCTGGCGCGTATGCTGAACGGTAATGGTGCCTCGCGTTCCCATGGCTCGTAGATTCGTGGTCGGTCGATGGGTCGCGGCCGTCGTACTACTGGCATGCATGGCTGTGCTCGCCGGGGCGCAGGCCGCGAATTCCCCTGCGACTTCAGCGAACCAGGATTCTCCAGCGCAGGAACAGCCGCAGTCGCAGCCTGAGGGCTATTCCTCGAGCGTTCATCACAAGACGAAATCAAATTCCGGGCAAGTCCATCACGCTACTATCGCCGAAGAAGCCGCGCCTCCGCCCGAACTCACTCATGCCGAAGAACTGATTGACAAACACGACTACCTCGGGGCTGAGCCTTTGCTGCGCAAAGTGGTGGGCGATGATCCGGCGAATTACGTGGCGTGGTTTGAATTGGGATTTGTGGAGAACGGTCTCGCGAAGACGGAGGACTCGATTGCGGCTTATCGCAAGTCGGTGGCGGCGAAGCCGGATGTGTTTGAGTCGAATTTAAATCTGGGACTGCAACTGGCCAAGAGCGGCCAACCGGATGCAGAGCAATACCTGCGCGCAGCCACGCAGCTCAAGCCCACAAGCCGCGTCGCCGAAGGCCAGGAGCGGGCGTGGCTTTCTCTGGCTCATGTGCTCGAAGCGGCCAAACCGGACGAGGCCATTGCCGCCTACCGGCAGGCTGCAACGTTGCAGCCGAAGGATGCCGAACCGCACCTGGCGGCCGGACTCCTGCTCGAAAAACAGCAGAAGCTTCCGGAGGCTGAGAACGAATTCAAACAGGCGCTGGCGCTCGATCCTTCGTCCGACGCGGTGACGGGGCTGGCCAACATCTACATGCGGAGCGGCCGTTTGCCCGAGGCGGAGGCGGAGTTACGCAAGCTGGTGGCGGCGCATCCTGATCAAGCCGACCCGCGCATTCAATTGGGGCGCGTGCTGGCGGCGGAAGGCAAGAATGACGACGCGATTACCGAACTGCAAGCTGGCGCGAAGCTGGCTCCGGCGGATGTTTCGCTGCAGCGCGATCTCGCTGATCTGTACATGATCGCCAAGAAATACGATCAAGCCGAAGCAGCTTTTCGCGCGCTGCTGACTGCCCATCCCAACGACGCCGAGCTTCACCAGAGTTTGGGCAAGTCGCTGCTCGAAGAGAAGAAGTTTGTGGACGCGCAGAAGGAATTCCTGACGGCGGTGAATCTCAAGCCCGACCTGGGCACGGCCTACGGCGACCTGGCCTTTGCCGCCAACGAGAACAAGAACTATCCGCTGACCATCAAAGCTTTGGACACGCGGGTGAAATACTTGGCCGAAGAGCCGGTCACTTATTTCCTGCGGGCTTCCGCCTACGACCATCTCAAAGACGTCAAGCGGGCGGCGGCGAATTATCACCTCTTCCTCAACACGGCTCACGGGAAGTATCCTGATCAGGAGTGGCAGGCGAAGCACCGGCTCATCGCCATCGAGCCTAAAAAATAAGCTGTTAGGGACTGGATCATGCTTGGGACGCGGTATCTACGTTGGCTGTGGGCGACGATCACGCTCGTGGCCTTGGTTGTGGGCGCGGCGGCGAGTAGCGATCTGTCGGTCGAAGAGCTGAAGGCCCGGCTTGATTCGACGGGCATTGGCGGCCGGCCTCACCTGTGCGTCCTGATCGCGCAAAAGCAACTGGAGGAGGCCGACAAATTGTACGCGGCCGACGAAGTCGAGAAAGGACAGGGCGCGTTGGCCGATGCCGTGACTTACGCGGAACTGGCCAGGGATTACGCGATCGAATCGCACAAATATCAGAAGCAATCCGAGATTGCGGTCCGCGCCATGACGCGCAAGCTGACCGCCCTGCTGCATTCGCTGGGTCACGACGATCAGGCACCGGTCGAGGACGCCATCCGGCGCCTGGAAAAAGTGCGGGATGATCTGCTCAAGGCCATGTTTCCGAAAGGAGTGAAATGACGGCTTCCCTGCTGCGGTCGGGTTTGTGCGTGGCCGTGTTGCTGGCCGTTGGGCCGGTGGCACAGGCGCAGCGCCATCGCGAGCCGCTGACGGACTCGGAGATCGACCAGATTCGCGACGCCAGCTGGGAGCCGAAACAGCGGCTTACGCTTTACCTTCAGTTCACACGGGAGCGGCTGGTGAAACTGGAGCAGATGCGGAGCGATCCTAAAACCAAAGACCGGCCGCGCCGGACGCACGACATGCTCGACGATCTTCAATTGCTCTACGACGAACTCAACGACAATGTCGATACCTACGTCGACCGCCGGGACGACATTCGCAAGCCGCTGAAAATCATTATCGAGGCGGATACGGAGTTCCAGGCCAAGCTGCGCGCTCTGAAGGGCGCGGCTGACGTGCCGCCGGAGGAGGCTCGGCAGTACGAATTCGTTCTGACCAATCTCCTTGACAGCGTGGACAGCTCGGCGGAAGATCATCGCAAGCTGCTGGCGGACCAGGAAGATGCCGCGAAGCACAAGAAACTGAATGCGCCGGGGAGTGTGAAAACTGAGGGGAAGCAGGAATGAGGCGGACCTCAGACCTCGGACCTCAGCGAAGCAACCGCGTTCCTCAGGGGCTGAAGCCCGCAATGATTAGGCATGATTGACGCGGCCCCTTCGGCAAGCTCAGGGCAGGCTCTGAAGGGCCCGCTCTTCCACGGTCGCGCACACCGCGGTGGAAACGTCGTGCGTGCACAACTCGTGGAACTTAGACGGCCACGGGCGTGCATCAGGTCTGAGGTCCGAGGTCTGACGCCTGAGGTCTGAGGTCCGACGCCTGAGGTCTGAGGTCTGACGCCTGACGCCTGAGGTCTGAGGTCTGACGCCTGCAGTTCGTCTCGTGTTAATCTACGCTCACCGTGCGCGAAGGTCTGCTTGAACTGTTCCAGGAAACTTATCGGGAGCTGCGTCCTGCGGCTTCGATCCCAGAGTTGAAGATCGAGTTCTTCGCCTTTGCCAACGTGAACAATACGATCCGGCTGCGCAACGGGCGGCTGCTGGTGCGGCTTTCCGATCTGCTGGAAGGGGCTCCGGAGGCGGTTCTTCGGGCCATTGCTCATATTCTGCTGGCCAAGATGTATCGCCAGCCGATTGATCGGGGGCAGGCGGCGCGCTATCGAAAATATGTGGCCAGCCACGAGATCGTGCGCAAGACGCATCTGGTGCGGCAGATGCGCGGGCGCAAGCGGCTGCGTCCGGCTCGCGGGCATTTCTATGACCTGGACGCGATCTTCGAGGAACTGAACACCCGCTTTTTTCACGGGTTGATGGCACGTCCGCGCATGAGCTGGAGCCAGACCAAGACTCGCCGCATTCTCGGGCACTACGATCCGGCGCACAACGCGATCATTATCAGCCGCATCTTCGATCACCCTGGCGTGCCGGCGTATGTGCTGGAGTACATCGTCTACCACGAGATGCTGCACCTGAAGCATCCGGTGAAGCTGCGCGGGAGCCGGCGATGCGTGCACTCGGCGGAGTTTCAGGCGGAGGAAAAATTGTTTCCGCGCGCAGTGGATGCGAATGCGTTTCTGAAAAGGTTGTGAATGAGATCGTTCATCGGCGGTCCCTTAGAGCTTTCCCGTATCGAGGTTATCCGTACCAAACCAGACGCTCATATCTTGACGGACGCTAACTTCTCTTCCTTCTTCTGCATGGTCAGAAAGCTGTCGATGCTCTGGGTCAACTGAGAGTCCACCTCGTCGGCAATCATCATGATGTCCGGCAGCACGGAAGCGAAATCGACGGTGGTCAAGTTGCGCTGGATGGTCTCGAAAATGCACACTTGCAGGATTCGCGACTCTTGCACGATCAGGGGCGCCGTATAGCCCTGGCGATAGCGGAGTTGTCCGTGCGCCACCGCCGCGGCAGAAGGGCTGTTAATCAACTCCAGGTCGTGCATCGCGCGCAGATGTGCCGAAATGTTTCTCATCATCTCGGGAAGAAACTCCGTGCGCTCGTTCGCGCCTATCGGCAGAGCCTTCAGCGCTGTCAGCTGTTCCACTCGCGACAACCAGCGCTGGATCGTGATGGCAACGTCACGGTCCAGAATGGACGCGACGCTTTCCTTGTGGGGCTTTGCAGGACGTTTAGCGGCCGGCAGAGGTGATTTGTGCAGGCTGGGATAGTCGCTAACCACCAGCGTCACCGCCGCCGGCTGCCGCTCATGCATGGCAGCGACCACGGCGAGACAACCCTCGGGTTTTGGCCGGTGCAGATCGGTAATCAGCACGTCGAAGTTCTGGCTGGCAATCTGTCGAAGAGCCCCTTTGACGCCTACGCTGGAAACTACCGTACAGTCTTTTGTTTCGAGCAGTTCACGCGTCAGGAGAAGCTGAGCGTGATCGTCAGCGACCAGGAGAATCTTAGGCCGCGTGATTGGATTGGCGAGTGGGCTTGCGTGGAGCGGTAGACGATCGGTGGCAGCGCGTCCCGTGAGAACGGGTGCGGTTCTTCGAGGTTCGGCGTTGAGTCTTTGCGACAACATGGTTTGTTCTCCTTTACTTCAACAATCCGTTTCCTGTCCTTTGCGAAATGCGAGTCAGGGCAATCTCAGGCCGAGTACGCCGGGGCCATCGCCCGCTGCATGGTCAAAAAGCTGCCGATGCTCTGAGTCAACTGAGAGTCGGCCTCGTCAGCGATAATCATTACGTCCGGCAGCAACGAAGTGAAATCCAACCTATCCAAATTACGTTCGATCGTCTCGAAGATGGATACCTGCAAGAGTCGCGACTCTTGCACGATCAGTGGTGCAGTGTAGCCTTGCCGGTAGCGGAGTTGCCCGTGCGCCACCGCGGAGTGAGAAGCGCGGTCAGCCACCTCCAAAGGACGGGCGGCTCGCAGCCGCGCAGTAATGCTTTTTATGATCTCAGGAAGATACTCACTGCGCTCCTTGGCCTGCAGCGGAACAGAAGCCAATTCTCTGACTTGTTCCACGCGTGACAGCCACCGCTGTATCAGGACCTCTGCATCGCGCTCCAGAATGGAAGCGACATCTTCCTTGGCTTTCTTTGGAAGAGGCATAGAGGCTCGCTTTCCTTTATCGATGAGTGCGGCCAGTTGCTCGACATCGAAGGGCTTCACCACGACTTCGTCTGCCGGCAGGGGGATTGCCGCCATTGCCTTGTTCACATCGGGATAGTTGCTGACCACCAGGGTCACTACGTCGGGCTGAAAGTGACCCATAGCCGTTACAATTGCGAAACCGTCCCCGGGATTCGGCAGGTAGAGATTCGTGATAAGAACATCGAAGCGGTGCGCGGCAATCTGCCGGAGAGCTTCGACAACGTTCGTTGCCGGCACTACTTCACAGCCCTTGCTTTCCAGCATCTTTCGTGTCGTGCAGATCTCTTCTTCGTCGTCATCGACCAAGAGAATCCTATACCGTGTCATTAGGATCAACCCGGCTTTGTTCTTGGGGACGACGTGGTCTCGCAGCTGGTAAGGCAGATCGCTCGCGTCGGTTGTGACGGGTGGGTAATGGGTGGCTGTGCCCTCTTTGATTTCGGAATTCGGTTCTTCCTGCAACGACATGGGGACCCTCCAAGGCCAAGCCTAGGGCCACGAAAGTAGAAGAGCTGTTCACAATTGCACAGATTGACAAACGTAAGAAACATTTAATCGAATAGCGGCCTGGCACGAGACCCGACGCATCCTGAGCACTCTCCGTTTAAGCAGGCAGCACGGCTGTTGGCCTCAAGCTCACCTGTTAGCGCATTCGCGGGTTCGTGCGCCTGCGAAGCACTTCCCTGCGGCCTGATGCATTTCAACGCTGGAATTCCGCCGTGTGATCCTAATCACATGCGATTGTGAGGCATCGGATTGACTGGCGCGGCGGCGCGGGACTATCCTTAATATTGAAATTGAAATTCATTTTCATAATCATAAAGGTACCCTAGTATGCTACAGGCTTTCATTATTACGCTCCGGGAAGGGGTCGAAGCCGCGCTGATCGTTGGCATCACCCTGGCTTATCTAACCAAGATCGGGCGGCAGGAACTGCGCAAGACCGTGTATGCCGCCCTAATTGCCGCGTTCCTCGGCAGTATTGGCGTTGCCGTCGTCATCTCCCGCACTCACCTGAACGAAGACGTCTTCGAAGGCTGGATCATGCTAGTGGCCGCCTTCTTCGTCATCACCATGGTTATTTTCATGATGAAGACGGGGCGCAAGATGAAGGGGGATATCGAGGGCAAGGTCGGGCTGCTGGCGGGCAACGACGCCGGGTTCGGTCTGTTCGTTTTCATCTTTCTGATGGTGCTGCGCGAGGGCGCGGAGACCGTGCTGATCCTCTCCGCCGTATCGTTGAACTCGACCGAACTGATGAGTTTTCTGGGGACACTTCTGGGCGTAATCGCGGCCATTGCGTTTGGCGTGATGTTCGTCAAGGGCAGCGTGCGCATCAACCTGCAGAAGTTCTTCAAGGTCACAACGGCCATCATGTTCCTGGTGGCGGCGCAGCTGCTGATCTCCGGGCTGCACGAACTGTCGGAGAGCGGGGTGATTGCCTCTTCCAAGCGCGAGATGGCGATCATTGGGCCGATCGTGAGCAATGACTGGTTTTTCTTTGTCACGATTTTTGCGCTGGCGGCGCTGATGATCCTGTTTGAAGCCAAGCGGCGGCAGCCCGTGCCCGACTCCGCTTCGGCTGCTGAGCGCCGCAAGGCCGCCTGGACCGCCCGGCGCGAGCGGCTGTGGATGGCGTCGGTGTACACGTTCTCGTTCGTGTTCATTGCGATGGTGACCGCGGAGTTTATTTATTCGAAGAGCGTGAGCGCGCTCTCGCCCGCAACCGAGGTGACGTTCACGAATGGCCGGGCAAGCATTCCGCTGGCCCAGATGTCGGACGGAGACCTGCACCGCTTTCAGGCGAACGAGAACGGGACCGAGGTGCGGTTCTGGCTGTATCAGAAGCCAGATGGCAAGATCGCTACCGTGTTCGATGCTTGCGAGATTTGCGGGGCGGTCGGGTTTTATAAGAGTGGCAATGGCGTAGTCTGCAAAAACTGCGCCGCGCCGATTAATCCGCAGTCGGTGGGGACGGCCGGAGGGTGCAATCCGGTGCCGCTAAAGGCCACGCAGACGGCGGACGCAATCATCATCGAGGAGGCGGACGTTGCGGCCGGAAGCCGCATGTTCGCGCAAAAGTAAGCGATGTTCGTCCGGCTGGTTTACGAATCCTTCCGGCGGCAGAAGCGGCGCAAGTTGCTCGCCGGGGCGGCCATTACGCTGGGCGTGACGGTGGCGACGGCGATGATTGCCGTGGCCACCGACGTCGGCGACAAGATCAACCGTGAACTGCGCACCATTGGCGCCAACCTGGTCGTGACCCCGCAGGAAGATTCGCTCGACGTGGAAATTGGCGGGGTGAACCTCAAGCCTCCGACCGACGGGGCTTTTCTCAGCGAAGCCGATCTGCCCAAAATCAAAGGAATTTTCTGGCACAACAACATCACCGGTTTCGCGCCCATGCTTCCGGTGAGCGTTTCGATCGAACGCGACGGGAAGCCGCAGGACGTCACCTTGCTCGGAACCTATTTTGCCAAGCAGATATCGTTCGGGACCGACTCGTTCACCACTGGCGTGCGCACGACGCATCCGTGGTGGAAAGTTTCCGGGGCGTGGCCGGAGGATTCCTCGCGAAACATTTTGCTGGGGGAAAGACTGGCTTCGCGTTTGGGCGAGAAGTCTGGGGACGAAATTACGCTCGCGGGACGTTCACTGCGGGTGAGCGGCATTCTTTCTACGGGCGGGGCCGAGGACGATGAAGTCGTGGCGTCGCTCGCGCTGGCGCAGGAGATTCTGGGCAGGCCGGACGCGGTGAAGCGGGTGTATGTGAGTGCGCTGACCAAGCCGGAAGACGCGTTTGCGCGGCGCGATCCCAAGAGCTTGTCGGGAGCGATCTACGATCGCTGGTATTGCACGCCTTATCCGCAGGCGATTGCACTGCAACTGACGGAGGCCATGTCGCACTCGCACGCCGAGCAGATTCGCCAGGTTTCGCAAAACGAGGGCGCGGTGCTGACACGCATCGAAGGGTTGATCTTTCTGATTACGCTGGCGGCGCTTTTTTCCTCGGCGCTGGCCGTGTCGGCGGCCATGGCCACGGCCATTTTTGAGCGCCGCGCCGAGGTTGGATTGATGAAGGCTCTGGGCGCGGGCAAGCTCGCTGTCGCCTCAATCTTTTTCGCCGAGGCCACGCTGCTGGCCCTGATCGGCGGCGGCGTGGGATTTGTGGCCGGCGGCGTGCTGGCTCATCAGATCGGGCATTCCATCTTTAATTCCGATATATCGATTTCGCCTGTACTGCTGCCGGTGATTCTGGCAATCGCAGTGATCGTCACGTTCGCGGGGAGCGCCGCTGCGATTCGGCAGGCAGTCGGTCTGGATCCTGTGTTCGCCTTGCGAGGGGAACTATGAGCGCGGCCACTCCAAACGCGGGAATGTCACATTCGGCTCGGGACGTGGCGGCCCGGCGGGCGCTTGCTCCACACACTTCAATGTTTGTGCGCATGCTGGTGCGGGCGGCGGTGCTGCGGCGCGGGCGCGCTGTGTCGGCGCTGTTTGCCATGGTGGTGGCGGCGGCCGTGGCCACGGCTATGTTGAATCTCTATGTCGACGTGCAGGCGAAGCTGCGGCGGGAGTTTCGCAACTATGGCGCGAATATCATCGTTGTCGGGAGGGATGACTCAGGAAGAGACGGCGCTTCCCTGCCCCCGGATGCGCTGGCGCACGTGGATTCCGTTCTTGCCGGTCGTGGGATTGCGGCGCCGTTAGGATTGATCGTGGCTCGCACGGGCGACGGGCAGCCGATTGTGGTGGCTGGCACGGATTTTGAACGCGTGAAACAACTGGATAAGTGGTGGTCGGTGAGCGGCTGGCCCTCAGAAATTCCCACTTCTGACGCAACAACCGCGCCAGAAATGGGGCACCCAGGGTTGATTGGGGTTAGGGCAATGGCGGTGGTCTCCCCGAAGGGTCAGGCATTCGATTTGAGTTTTCAAGGACACACTTTGCACGTCAAGCCGGCCGGTACGGTGCAGACGGGAGCGGCCGAAGACAGCCGCATCTATGTCTCGCTGGCCGATTTCGTGGCGTGGACGGGGGTGCAGCCGTCGACGATTGAAGTGGCGGCCTCCGGATCTCCTGAAGAAGTGGCCGGCATCATGAACCAGTTGACGCAGGCGATTCCAGCGGGGGATGTTCGGCCCGTGCGGCAGATCATGGAGGGCGAGGCGCGCGTGCTGGGCAAGACTCGCGCCACCCTGCTGGCTGCGGCCGCGTTGATCATTCTGACCGCGGCGTTGTGCGTGCTTTCAACCTTGATGGGATGGGTGTTCGACCGGCGGCGAGATTTCGCCATTATGAAAGCTCTGGGCGCGTCGGGTCGATTGCTGAATGGATTTTTCGCGGCAGAGGCCGCGGCGCTGGGCGCAACGGGCGCGCTGATTGGATTCGTGGTGGGGATCGGCATTGCGGCGTGGATCGGGCGGGTTAACTTTCACGCTCCCGTGGTGCCGCGCTGGAGTGTGTTGCCGGTGGTGCTGGCTGGTAGCATGGCGGTTACTTTGTTGTCGGCGATCCTTCCGATCTCGCTGCTGCGCCGGGTGCAGCCGGCGGTGATTCTGAGGGGAGAGTGAAATGATTCAGATCAAGGATGTGACCAAGCTCTATCCCGCCAAGGAAGCGGGCAACGGGAACGGATCGGGCAAGGACAACGGATCGATTCATGCCCTGGACCACATCTCGCTGCATGTCGCGCAAGGCGAGTGGCTTTCGATCATGGGGCCTTCGGGATCGGGGAAATCCTCGCTGGTGAACTTGATTGGCTGCCTGGACCGGCCGTCGTCGGGCGAGATATGGCTCGACGGACAGAATGTTGCCGGAATTTCGGCCGCGGATTTGAACCGCGTGCGCGCGGAAAAAATCGGATTCATCTTCCAGCAGTTTCACCTGATTCCTTTTCTTACCGCCGTCGAGAACGTCATGCTGGCGCAGTATTTTCACAGTATGACCGACGAGAAAGAGGCGGTCGAGGCGCTGACGCGCGTCGGACTGGGGGATCGGGCACATCATCTGCCGTCGCAGATGTCGGGCGGGGAGCAGCAGCGGGTGTGCATCGCGCGGGCGCTGATCAATGATCCGAAAATTATTCTGGCCGACGAACCCACCGGGAACCTGGACGCGGTGAATGAGGAAATCGTGCTGCGGCTGCTGCGCGAGTGTCACCGGCAGGGACGCACCATCGTGATGGTCACGCACGATCCGGTGGTGGCCCGGCTGGCCGACCGGCGCATCGAGTTGCATCATGGCAAGATCGCGTCGCAGGAAGTTTTCTCCATGGCCGACGAGGAGCAACTCGACGAAGTTCTGGAAGAACTCTGGGTGCTGGCCGAGAATGGAGAGATCGCCGAAGTCGAGCGCATGGAAGTGCACGGCGCGCTGCCAGTGAGCATGGCGATTGAAAAGATGATCGAGATGGGGATGGTGGTTTCGACGCCGCATCCGCCGCATCCGCATGGTCACAAGCCGTTCGTGAATCCGTGCCACGAGGCGCTGAAGCCGGTGGCCGCTTCCCTGGGCGACGGGACGCTGATTGTGGAACTCACGCCGCGCGGGCGCGAGCGCGCGGGCGGCATTATCCGACGACACCGGCTGGCGGAGCGGCTTTTCACCGACAGCCTGGCGATGGACAGCGAGTCGGAAATCGAGCAGCAGGCCTGCAAGTTCGAGCACATTCTTTCGCCGGAAGCGACGGATAAGATTTGCGCGTTTCTCGGCCATCCGCGGACGTGCCCGCATGGCGCGCCGATTCCACCGGGACCATGCTGCGGTGCTAGGTCCGCGCAGAATTTTGCGTTAGACTCCTCTTCAGCGACCACCCGTTAGTTGTATGGCAGAGACGCGGCGTGAATTCCAACAACTCGCTCGAATGAGGCTGAAGGATGCCCGCGTACTGATGCGAGGTGGAAACGTCGAAGGAGCGTACTACCTGACTGGACTCGCGGTCGAATGTGCCGTAAAGGCATGCATCGCGAAGAACACCAATCGCCACGACTTCCCGCCCACCCCAGGCGCCGTCAAGGATATCTATACCCACGACTTGGTTAAACTAATAGGTGCGGCAAGACTCCAGCCGGCGCTGGACACTGACCGTCGGAGAAATGCCTCTTTCAACAACAAGTGGAACGTGGTCAAGGATTGGAACATCAATAGCCGGTACGCGGTAAGTGGGCTGAATGCCAGGGACCTGTATCGAGCGGTGGTCGGCAGGAATGGAGTAATGCAATGGCTACGGCAACGCTGGTAAATAACGATATTGAGATCGGTCGACGCATCGTCGCCGCACTCACGCGAGCATCGATACCGGTAACCGTGTATCTTTGGGCCTTTATTCCACAGTTGCAAGAGTGGCAGTTTATGGTAGCAACTCCCCTCGTCGATACAAAAGGTCCTCTTGCAGCCTATGGTGAAGTAAACAAGGCGTTGCAGAAAGAGGGACTTTTCGATGACGTACCGCTCAGGCGGATCTTTCTCCGAAGTCCGAACGATCGGGTGCTGAAGTCCCTGGAAAGGGAGAGCCGGGCGGTGCCCCAAGAGGCGTTCCGCGTCGTCAACGAACAGATTGCGGGAAACTTTGTTGAGGATGCGTATCTTTACACGGGATTTATTCAAATTAATCAGCTTCAACGGAGGACCGGACCTCTGCTTTACTCCGTTTTCTACGCACCGTCCGGCGGGCCCGGAGGCATAATGCGTGATCGTCGGTTCGAGGGGTCCGACAAGTTACGTGATTTCTTGAGGAATAGTCTCCACATCAACCAGGGAACCGTCGAATCTGTGTTGCACAATCTTGACCAGTGCGGAAGCGCCACAGTCCCTAACGTCGAATTGAAGAGCAAGGACCTTAGGCGGTTGGAACTGGCATAGAGTGACGCGCCACCCTACCATTGGCGTATTTGATTCCGGCTTTGGCGGGCTGACCGTCCTTAAAGCTTTACTTGAACTTATCCCCGGCGCGGATTACGCCTACTTTGGCGATACGGCGCGCCTACCCTACGGATCGAAGTCGGTTGAGACCGTAGCCCGGTATGCCGTGGAAGCGGCGCATTATCTTGAATCTCACGGATCGCAGATGCTGGTCATTGCCTGCAATACGGCGACGGCGCTGGCGCTGGATCGCATTACGGCGGCGGCGCACGTCCCGGTGGTTGGAGTCATCGAACCGGGCGCCGAGGCAGCCGCGGCGGCGACCAGGAATCAAGAAATCGTCGTGATTGGCACCGAGGCCACGGTCAGCAGCCACGCCTACCGCACGGCTCTCAAAGCTCGTGGCCTGAAGGCGCGCGAGAAAGCCTGCCCGCTGCTGGTTCCGCTGGTCGAAGAGGGATGGGTGGAGCATTCTGTCACCGAGCAGGTGGCGCGGATTTATCTCGCGGAGGCTTTCGCGGACGGATTTCGCGATGCCGACACCCTGGTCTTGGGCTGTACGCACTATCCGTTGCTCAAGCCGCTGCTGCAACGGGTGACGCCGGGCCATGTGAGCATCGTGGACTCGGCGGAATCGACGGCGGGCGCTGTGGCCTCGCGGCTGCTGCAACTAGTTCCCACTACAGCGGACCGCGAGGAACGGCGAGGGCCTCCGCGGCTCAAGTTCTTTGCCACGGATTCGGTCGAGAAGTTCCGGCGGCTGGGAGAGCGTTTTCTGGGACATCCGATTGACGACGTGCAACACGTTGACCTGAAGGAATAGTCCCGCCGCAAGAATCGGATGGCAGGCCCGGGAAGCGCGCGGGTAATCTGTTCCGAAGTCTCAGAACGGATCAAGTCTTTATGCACCCACTCGACAATGTGATCTGGCAGGCGCTGACTACCCGCGACGCAGAGTTCGCCGAGAGCTTCGACGAGGCGCGGCGCTTTGTTCGCGAAGTCGGCCCGCTGGGCGCGTTCTGGGAGCATGGGGAGCGGGGCTATGCGTCTTTGGCCGGACTCGTTGGAGTCGGCGGGACGGTCGGGTTGTTCCTCAATGACCCATACGAGCCGCGAGCCAGTTGGAGTTTCGTGGCGGGTGCGCCCTTGCTGCAGATGGTGGCCGACGACGGCGTTGCGCAGCCCGCTCTCAACACGGAGCTCCGCGGCCTGGACTTGATAGAACTTGGCCGGCAAGACTCACGGGAGATGATTGAACTGACTGCCCTGACGAAGCCGGGGCCGTTTGGCAGTCGCACCCACGAACTGGGAACGTACCTGGGCATTCGCTCGGAGGGAAAGCTGGTTGCGATGGCGGGTGAGCGCCTGAAGGTTCCGGGCCACACAGAGGTGAGTGCGGTCTGCACGCATCCGGAGCACACGGGCAAGGGCTATGCCGCACTTCTGATGACGGAAGTCATGAAGCGCATTCGCGACCGCGAAGAAACGCCATTTCTGCACGTCCGCCAGGACAATGTTCGCGCGGTCGAGATCTACAAGAGGCTGGGATTTCGCGAGAGAAAACTCGGGCACTTCGCAGTGCTGCGAAAGGACTAAATTTAATAGCTCCTTCGCTTCGCTCAGGATGACAAGAGCCGTAGCCCTCAGTACAAGTGAAAGTCGACTTCGACGGCAATCTCAAATCGCACGGGATGACCGTCTTTCATGGCGGGCTCGAAGCGCCAGGTCTTCACGGTTTCGATGGCTTTTTCATCCAGGCCCATGCCCAGGCTGTTCAGCACGCGAATGTTGGTAGGATGACCGTTGGCATCGACGATTACACCAAGCGTACAGACGCCCTGATACTTAGCCTTGCGGGCTTCGTCGGAAAATTCGGGTTCCGGGGAATAAATGGCACGCGGTGGCGTGGCGCCGCTGCCCATGTGGAAGACGCCTCCACCGGTACCGCCGCCTTCCCCGGGGCCAAAGCCAGGTCCCTTGCCTGATCCCACACCGCCGCCACTGCCTGAACCAATTCCGCTGCCTGAGCCAGTGCCGTTTGACGGTATCACGGCGTGCGACATGGGATCGCCCAGGTTCGGCATGGTATTCGAAGCCAGCTGCACTTGCGGAGGAATCACGATCGTGGGCTCAACCGCCAGCTTAGGATTGTCGTTGCGAATCACCGCCGCAGGGGGTGTGATCTGCTCCATCGAGAACTTCGGCAGCTTGCCTTTGCTGGCCTGCAAAACATCCCGATCACCGCCGCCACCACCGCCGCCGACCTGCGTTTTCGCTTCCTTCAACAAGGGAAGGTCGCCGGGGTCCACCAGGGTAACGGTCGCCTTCTGAGTTGGGGCCGCATTGACAATCCGATGTCCGATGAAAACTGCGATCGCGATGGCTGCGGCCAGCAGAGCGTAGTATGTGGCGGCGCCTAAAGCCCCGGCCTTCCAGTAGGAGTAGAAGCCCCAGATATCTTTGACTGGCTCGGGCTTGGATTGGAGCACGAGAGGCGGCAGTTTCTTCGGGAAGAAAAAGTCGTCCAGCCCCTGGAAAAGTGACTTGTAGAGGGGCTCTTCAAAGCTCTTGTCGGTAATGAGCAGGTGCAGTTCCGGCTCGCTGCCGGCGACGTTCGCATTTATCGGTTCGGATCCCATAATTCCGGTGGACGCTTAACTCCCTGCTTTCACTTGCGTGCGACGCCTATTACCGTACGACGCCTATTACAGAGATGAAGGCCAGTCGCGGCAAGTTGCTTCGATTTCCGACCGATTTTACAAATGGGGTACCCGTCGGCCTCCCCACACGCAGATCGGGCCGGATCGGCTCTGCTTTTTGAAATTGTACCTCTAGTCGACCCATTTCGACAGTGCATTCCGAAATGCCCCGGTAACTCTCGGAAAGACATGTCCTTCCAGCTGTTGGGTGCATCGTCTCGCGTACCGGCGCTGTTTCGCCGAGTGCGGTTTCGCGATGACAGAGGTATAGCGATAAGAACTGAACCAAGACTGCGCCACTTCGCTGCATGGACGTTCCCCCCGGCGCTCCCTATAATGAAAAGATTCAATCATTTGGGAGACGCGAACCGAGTGCCGCTTGAACTGAAAGCCACCATCAATCTGCCGAAAACGGCCTTCCCCATGAAGGCCAACCTGCCCCAGAACGAGCCTAAAATGCTGGAACGCTGGGAGCAGATGGGCATTTACGAGCGCATCCGCGAGGCGAGCAAAGGCGCGCCGCGGTACATTCTGCACGACGGGCCGCCCTACACCAGCGGGCCCATTCACATGGGCACGGCGCTGAATAAGTGCCTGAAGGATTTTATCGTCAAGTCGAAGACCATGGCCGGATTCGATGCGCCTTACGTCCCAGGGTGGGATTGCCATGGGTTGCCCATCGAGATCAAGGTCGACAAGGAACTGGGCGGCAAGAAACTGCAGATGCGGCCCACCGACGTGCGCGCCGAATGCCGCAAGTATGCCCAGAAATTTCTTGACTTGCAGCGAACGCAGTTCAAGCGCATTGGCGTGTTCGGACGGTTTGACCGGCCCTATGCCACGATGAATCCGCAGTACGAGTCGGTCGTGCTTTCGACATTCTTTTCGTTTTACGAAAATGGATTCGTGTACAAGGGGCTGCGCGCGGTCTACTGGTGCATGCACGACGAGACGGCGCTGGCCGAGGCCGAAGTCGAATACGAGAACCACACCAGCACGACGGTTTGGGTGAAGTATAGGTTGATCGACGATCCGGCGAAGATTGATCCGGCGCTGGCCGGGAAAAAAGTTTCGACCATTATCTGGACCACGACTCCGTGGACGCTACCGGCGTCGATGGCGGTGGCGTTTCATCCCGATGAGGAATATGTGGCGCTGGAATCGGGCGGCGAAGTTTATATTGTCGCGTCGAAGCTGGCGGCGGATGTGGCCGCGAAATGCAATCTGGCCGATCCACGGCCTTTGGTGCACTTTCCTGGGCGGAAGCTGGAGCGGCTGAACTTTCAGCATCCATTTCTGGAGCGCAAGATTCTGGGCGTGCTGGCCGACTACGTCACCATGGACACCGGAACCGGCGTGGTGCACACCGCTCCGTCCCATGGCGCCGAGGACTTTATCACCGGCATGAAATATGGGCTGGATGCGACCAGCAACGTCGACGAAAAAGGCATCCTGCGCAACGGGCTGCCGGAGTACACCGGCAAACGCGTGTGGGATGCGAACCAGCCTATTGTTGATCTGGTGAGGAGCCGTGGGGCGCTGCTGCATACGGAGAAGACCGAGCACTCATATCCGCATTGCTGGCGCTGCCATAACCCGGTGATTTTTCGCGCGACCGAGCAGTGGTTCATATCGATGGAAACGCCGATGCCGGGCGGGGCTGGGAAGAACGACTCGCTGCGCACGCGCACCCTGGAAGAAATCAAGAAGGTGAAGTGGGACCCGGCGTGGGGCGAAGAGCGGTTGTCGAACATGATCCAGACGCGGCCCGACTGGTGCATCTCACGGCAGCGCGTATGGGGAGTGCCCATCGCCGTTTTCCTGTGCGAGAGCTGCGGCAAGCCGCTCAATGACCATGCGGTCAACCGCAAGGTGGTGGAACTGTTTGCGAAGTCGGGAGCCGACGCGTGGTTTACGCCGGAGTCGGACGCGATTCTTCCGGCGGGAACGAAATGTCCGCACTGCGGCGGCACGAAGTTTGAGAAGGAAACTGACATCTTCGACGTGTGGCTGGAGTCGGGAGCAAGTTATCTGGCGCTGATCGCCGATGAACCCGACTATCACTATCCTTGGCCTTCTGATTTGTATCTCGAAGGTGGGGACCAGTACCGCGGCTGGTTTCAGTCTTCCCTGTTCTGCGCCATGGGCACGCATGCCACGCCGCCATACAAGGGCGTAGTCACCCCGGGCTGGACGCTCGACGAAAAAGGCCAGGCCATGTCGAAGTCGCGCGGCAATGATGTGGACCCGGTCGACATTTCCAGCCGCCTGGGCGCAGAAGTGGTGCGGCTGTGGGTGGCGTCGGTGGATTTCCGCGAGGACGTAGTTGGTTCCGAATCGCTCATGTTGCGCGTGGCGGAGAACTATCGCGAGATTCGCAATAAGCTTTTCAAGAATGCGCTCGGCAACTTGTATGATTTCGATCCGCAGGCCAACGCGTTGCCCTTTGAAAAACTGGTCCCTCTCGACCAGTATATGCTGCGGCAAGCCTGGGCGCTGGCTCGTGATGTTCGCAGGTGGTACGAAGAGTTTGCCTTTCACAAGATTTACCAGCGGGTGAATCATTTCTGCGTGGTCGACCTCAGCGCGTTTTATTTTGACGTCATCAAAGACCGGCTCTACACCTACGCGCCCAATTCCGCGGGACGGCGTTCGGCGCAGACGGCGATCTGGCGCATCTGCGAGGCCATGGCTCGGTTGCTGGCACCAATCCTGAGCTTCACTTGCGAGGAAGTGTGGCAGCATTTGCCGAGGATGCCAGACCGCCTGGAGAGCGTGCACCTGGCGAAGTTTCCGGATGCGGCCGACGTGCTCGGAAGCGCGTCGGTCCCGGAGGAGGATGCGCAAGCGGCCGACTGGACCACCCTTCTCGCTTTGCGCGAGCAGGTGATGAAGGCGCTGGAAGAAGAACGGAATACCAAGAACATCGGAAAAAGTCTGGAGGCGCAACTGGTCATCAGCGCCGCGGAGCCCGTGTATTCCGTGCTGGCGCGGCATCGCGACCAGCTGCGCTACCTGTTCATCGTTTCGGCGGTCACGCTCGCGCAGGGCTCGGGCAACGGCACCGGCGGCGTGCATATTGAGGTAAAGAAGGCCGATGGCGCCAAGTGCGACCGCTGCTGGAACTATTCCACGCACGTGGGAGAGGACAAGACCTATCCGACGGTTTGCGAGCGCTGCAGCGCGGTGCTGAAAGAACTTGGCGGCGAAGCTGATTGATGAAGAACGCACGCGCGCTCGCCGTACACTTTTCACTCGCCCTGTTCATCGTCCTGCTCGACCGGTGGACGAAGCGGCTGGTCGCCGCGCGCATCCCCATGTACTCCCACATTCAGATCATTCCCGGATTTTTCCGGCTCACGCATACCGAAAATACGGGTGCGGCGTTCAGCCTGTTTGCCGACTCTCCGTCGCATTGGAAGACGGCTCTGCTGATCGGCTTCTCGATCATTGCGATGGTCATCGTCTCTGTGTTGCTGTGGAAGCAGTCGCGACCGCTGTCGATAACCGGCATCGCGCTCTCGCTGATTCTGGGAGGCGCGATTGGAAATCTCTGGGACCGCGTAGCCAGCGGACGCGTGGTGGATTTTCTGCTGTTTTATGTCAAGCATTATGAATGGCCGGTTTTCAATCTGGCCGACAGCTCGATTGTGATTGGCGCCTCGTTGCTGGTGATTGAGATTCTGTGGGCGAGACCGCACCTTCAAGAGCCGCATTCGTAGGGCTCTCGGAATCGCTGCTCAAGCACCCCTGGCGGGCGAGAGCGACCCAGCCCTCTAGGAGGTTACCTGGTTACTCAAGGGAAACAATCGTTGTGCCGATAGAAATACACAGGAGAATCTCAAAAATGATCAGTCCGATCAACAACGTGCCCGCCGCGCTACCGGTCGCCCAAGCCACTCCGGTGCAACCGACATCGTCCAAACCAGCACCGCAGCCCAGTGCGCCGGACACAGTGCAGGTCAGCAATGCTGCCAAAACGCTCTTGCAGGAGACCTTGGAGAGCTCCAGTCAAACCGCCACAGAAGCCAGCAAGGGTGACGTTCAGGCCCAGAGACTGCTGGCGCGGGAAGCTGCCGCCAAAGCTTCGGCGAAGTGAACTTCACCAGCAGAACCAACCAGACGCGGGCCATTAATGCGCTACGGGGCGCCATAGAGCTGCTTATAGACGGCGGCGTTGCGCATGATGGCTTGGACGTATTCGCGAGTTTCGGTGAATGGGATCGACTCGACGAACTCCGGCGAGTCGCGATACGGGCCTTGTCCCATCCATTCCTCGACGCGGTCGGAGCCGGCGTTGTAGGCGGCGAGGGCATGCTCGAACGATCCGCCGAACTTATCGACCATGCCGCGGAAATAGCGCGTGCCCAGTTGCAGGTTCACGGCCGGAGTAAATAATTGCGTCGGGTTGTAGCGCTTCAATTCGACCTGGTGAGCGACGGCCTTGCCGGTTTTCGGGAGCAACTGCATTAGGCCGACGGCATTGGCACGCGAAACCGCCAGCGGATTGAATTCCGATTCCTGCCGGATCAGCGACGCTACAAGGTAGGGATCGAGTCCGTTGGCCACCGAAAATCTCTTCAGGTCCGGCCAGTAAGGCCGCGGAAACAGCGCCTCCCAATAAACCCGCGGCAAGGTTGGAATGTCGACCGCAAAATAACTGGGAACGGAATGCTTCATGACCTCGATGGCGCGGTCGTAATGTCCGGTATCGATGTAAAGCTGCGCCGTCTCGGCCGGGCCCCAGTTGCCGCCGTCGGCGCTGGCGGCGGCTTGCAATTCGCGTACGGCAAAATCTACCAGGCCGCCGTTGCCGAGCAACTCCGCCTTTTGCAGGTGAAGGTCGTCGGCGGGCGGTTCCGAGAGCGTCACCTTTTCGCCATGATCGAGCGGCGTGATGCGATCGAGCAGCGGATACTTTCCCGGCGGAATCGCGATTGGGGGAATTTTCGCCAAGCGCTCCCGTCCCAGCTCGGCGTAGTAATAGTTCTTGAAGCGGTCCGACAGCTTTTGATAATAGGCGCGGGCCATGCCGGGCTGGTTCTCTTCTTCGGCCAAACGGGCGCGCCAGTACAGGGCGGCGGAGGTTTCGTTTCCTCCGGGATAAAGCGCAATCTGGTCGTCGAGTTGTTTTCTGGCTTCGTCGTTTCGACCCATGCGCAGGGTGAGCCACGCCGCCTTCCAGTGGGCGTAGGAGGCGCGCGATCCGGTAGGAAAGCGCTGCTGCAACTCGCGAAAAGCATCGAGCGCCTGGTCGTATTCGTGGTGCACGAGATGCAAATTTGCCACGGAGAGCAGGGCCTGCTCCAGCCAGGGGCTGGTGGGAGCAGCTTGCCGCAATTCGTCGACCGTGCGGTAAAAGGCTTCGTTCTCGTCCGACGCGAATGCGACCTCGCCGAGAATGTACAGGCGCTGGGCGTTTTGCTCAGCGGTCGCGCCTGCCAGGGTGGTCAGCTCTGCGCGAGCCTCGCGGTTGCGTCCGCTGCGGTGCAGCGCGTCGGCCAGCGCGAGTTCCGCCGCTGGACGCGCTTCCGCAGCCGCGTGGATAGCGAGCTCTCGATATTCATCGGTGGCATCGCTGTATCGTTTCGCTTTCATCAGCAGGTCCGCGCGTGTCTTGCGTTGTGCCGCGGTCGCGGGCGGCGACGACGGAAGTTTTTTCAAATCCGCATACGCGGCATCGGCTTCCGGCGCGGTCGGCATGTTGTAGTAGACGTTGGCCAGGGCTTCGGCGGCTTTCGCGTTCTGACCGAGAGCGGCATAGGCTCGGCCTACGGCGAACTCAATGTCGGACCGCGCGGGCAGGCGATCTTTCTCCAGCAACTCGGCGGCTTCGGCGGCGCGGCCTTCGGTGAGCAACGCGCTGGCGTAACTCAAATGCGCGTCGCGCCCCAATAACGAATCCGGATGAGTGCTGTCAAAGTTGGCCAGAGTGGCGAGGCCCTCGGCCTGACGGCCGGTTTGCAGGTAGCTGGTTCCCAGCCAGTAGCCGACATAGTCGCCCAGGTCGCCGGCTAGTGGCTTGGCGCGGTTCAGCGGGTCGATCGCTTTGGCATAGTCGTGGTCGAGGACATGCGCGTAGCCGACCACGAGCCAGGCGAGGGCTCCGGCGTCTTCTTTGGCATGGGCGCGAGCGTAGGCCTCAACTCCGGCGTATCCGGCGGGGGAACGATCTTGAATTAACTGCTGCGCCATGAGGCGCAACGTGGTTGAGGCCACGAACGCCTGGTGGATGCGGCGCACCCGCGGAGACATGGGCCGCTTTTTTCTGGCAGCTGCGGTATGAGTTGACCCGGCTTGTTTGGCGTGAGCGGAGCTCGCGTTTTTGCCCGTAGCTGCAGAGGATTTCGTGCGTGCAGGCTTCCGCGTCGCGGGCTGCGCCGGAGCAGCGGTATCCTGCGCAGGCTTCTCGGTCGCTGGTGGTGTTGTGCCAGCCTGTTTGTCGGAAGTATCGCCGGGCGCCGGAGTTGAGGCTTGCCAGCAAAGCGCTGTAGACCCCGTGACGCTCAAAGGCCCGCACACAACGGCCAGCGCGAGCACCCACCACCACTTGAGACGCAATCGAACCACCTTAGTATTTTTCGCGCGGAGACGCGAAGGCCAGAATCTGTATTGAGATTTTAGACTTTTTGAGGCGGTTTGCGCGATCCTCAGAGGCTAAAGCCCGTTTTTTTTTGGCGAACTGAATGGCCCGGCTAAAAGCCGGGCCCTACCCAAAATCATTTCTGGCGCTCTGCCAACCCGGTGCTACTTGCGGAAGTTCACGCCCATGACGGAAAGATCATCTTCCGCCAGGCTGCGTATAACTTCCCGCTGAAAGTAATCGCCACTGGCCGCGGCAGTACTGCCGTAGCGCTTCTGAAACGTGGAGCGGCTCTTCTCAATGTCTTCTTTCAGGCGATCGTAGAGGTCCTTGTTGCGGCGGCCCTCGGCCACCTTCGCCTGGTTGTAGAGCTTGATCTCATCCACCAGCAGGCGGGCAAAGCGCTGGGCCTTGCGGTGCGTGTCCGCGTCTTCGGCGGACATTCCGGCAAACGGGTCCGCGGCCGCAGCGGGCGCCGCTGCACTCGCCGAGGCAGCATGGGCCGCGACTTCGACCACCTCGGCGGCGGGTTCCGGTTCGGGCTCAGGTTCAGGCGCCGGTTTCGGCGCGGTATGTTTTGGAGTGTGTGCAGCGAACGGATCTGGAAACGAACTGACAGCCTGCACCGGCGGGGCGACCGGAGGCCGTTCCATGGGCACTGTGTCGCTGACCTCTTTATGCGTCTGCTTGCGCAGCGAGGCCACTTCCAGCCACGCGCTCGTGGCCATTACGAGCACTTCCAGCGATGGGCCGTCGAGCACGCCTTCGGCGCCGCCGTCGGCATAGAGCAGCGCGGCGACTTTATCTTTCAGAACCAGGGGCAGCACGACGATCTGCTCGTTCTCGGGTCCGCCAAACTGTTTCACGAAGCGGCGATCCATTTCGGCGATGTTGGCCGGGGCAGCGATGCGGTTCTGATAGGCGTAGGAGGCAGGCCCGCTGGTCATGTCGAGAGGAAAATCTTTGAGGGCATCGTCGTCGCCGAGGCCGCGGCTTTGCCAACCGGTAGCCGCTCCACCTTTCACTACGAAGAGCGCGATGCGCGAACCGTAGGCACTGCCCGCTTCCAGCAAGGCGCGCAGAATTTCTTTTTGCGTGCTTCCAGCATGAATGTTGGCCACGGCTTGCACCAGATTGGTGTTGGAAACCGAGCTTCCCGCGCCGCTTTGCGCCGGTGGCATCGCAGTGGGCAACTCCGCCAGGACACGTTCGACCAACTCGGCCTGCAACTTTGGAAGTTGCCGCTCGAGAACCTGTGCCACCGCATGCTCGACGATTTGCTGAAGTTCCTTTTCCGCCATGCTCAGAGAACCGTTCCCAAGATCCGAGTTTTTGCCCGCAACCTCGCGGCTCGAAAAAACACTGCCCTAAATGCTGATTATACGGCACTTGTAGAGAGGCATGAGAGTACTTCGGTCACCTGCTCTTCCGGATCAATCCCGGCTCTTTGAACTCTATCGCAAACTTTTCTTGCCGCCTACGTCAAAGCCATTGGGCAAGAAGCCGGTTACCAAGTAGAATAACAGTTTCGATTTCGTGATCCAGGTCACCGCATGTGAGTGACTTTGGTTTGCAGCCGGGAAAATACTGCATCGCCAAGCGCATGGGAGCCATCCAAAACAAAGTAGTTGGACCAGTTAGCGAAGAGTTGAGTCTCGTCCAGGCGGCTAAGCGAGGCGATGACTCGGCGTTCGAAGAACTGGTTCGCCGTTACGATCGCAACGTTTTCCGGATCGCGCAACACATCACGCAGAACCGCGAGGATGCGGAAGACGTGGTGCAGGAAGCGTTCCTGAAAGCGTACGGCAACCTGCAGCAGTTTCAGGAGCAGTCGAAGTTTTATACCTGGCTGGTGCGGATCGCGGTCAACGAAGCTCTGATGAAATTGCGCCGGCGCAAGCCGGAGCGCACGGTTTCGTTAGACGAAGATATCAAGACGGAAGACGACTCCCTGCCCCGCGAGATCGCGGACTGGAGCCCGAATCCGGAGCAGCAATACACGCAGTCCGAATTGCGCGAGATTTTGAGTAAGACCATCCAGGGCCTGCCCCCGGGCTTCCGGACGGTGTTCGTGCTGCGGGACGTGGAAGGACTTTCGACCGAAGAAACCGCGGCCGCGCTGGAGTTGAGTGTGCCCGCGGTGAAGTCGCGGCTGCTGCGGGCGCGGCTGCAATTGCGAGAACGGCTGGGACGGTACTTCCAGAGAAGAGAGAATGGCGATGGCAAGAGTGGTCAAAAAATGGGCGATGCTCCAAGTGGAGATGGCAACCAGTGAAATGTTCTGAGTTTCTGACCGAGCTGACCAGTTACCTGGACGGCGTCCTCGACGAGAAAACGAAAGCTGAGTTGGAGAACCACCTTTCCTGGTGCCACAACTGCTACGTCGTTTGCGATACCACAAAGAAGACCATCGAGATTTACCGCGACTCCCAGCTCTACGAATTGCCCGAAGACCTGCGCGGGCGGCTGCGGTCGGCCATCATGACCAAGTGCCAGCAGCACAAGAAGCGCGGTCCGCAGAGCGTATGAAGAGCGTGTGAAAAGTTTTTCCTCCGGCTGTAACTATCTCCTGAATAAGGATTTCGCGGCATTTTCCCGTTCCGGACGCGGGGCCTGCGAAAAACCAGACCCTTTTCCCCAATTCCTGAATCTAAGTATTTAGTGACCGTGCGCACAGTACGTGGCTGAGGGGGCGCACCGAGTCGAACCCAGGGAACACGAGCCAACCAGCTCGAATGTGGAAGGTGGATTGATGATCGACAAATTGATGGATGCGTTTTTCGGCTGCAGACATTCGCACTACAGCTTTCCAGTAACCATCCGAGGAGCAGCGCGCCGCCCCCAGGCCGCGGCTCTGACCGGAACCTACGTCGCTTGCTTGGATTGCGGCAGAGAACTTCCCTATGACTGGGAGGAAATGAAAGTCATTACTTCGCCAGAGCGTCATCGGGAGCACCTCGCCGAACTGGCCAAGCACGCCGCGTAAGACGAAACGCTGGTTGCGTGGAAACGCTGCGCCTCAAAGCGCACGACCAGATCCAGCACCGGGTGTTCTCCCCCTACCCGGAGCCGCAGGCCAATCGCCCGCGGCCCATTGATTTTCTTGCCGTCGCTTTTCCTGCCGTCTCCCTTTTTGCCTGCCCGCGCACCTGATACGAAAATGTTTTGCAAAAGAAACTGCCCCGCCGGGGGAGCGGGGCAGTCGCTTCAAGTTGCTCTTCTTTTTTATTACTTCGCTTCTGAAAAGTCTCAGCGTGTCGGATAGTCGGCCGGAATCGGCACCGGAACCCGCTTGTCGATCGGCAGAAATTCCCGCTCGCCGTGTCCGGTGTAGACCTGGCGCGGGCGGGCGATCTTCTGCTCAGGATCGGTGATCAGTTCCTGCCATTGCGCCAGCCATCCCGCGGTTCGCGGAATCGCAAACAGCACGGTAAACATCTCCGGGCGGAAGCCCATCGCCTGGTACATGATGCCGGAATAGAAGTCGACGTTGGGATAGAGTTTGCGCTTCACGAAATAGTCGTCTTCCAAAGCGATGCGTTCCAGTTCCAGCGCGATATCGAGCTTGGGGCTGCGTCCGGTGACCTGGAAAACCTGCTCGGCGCTCCAGCGGATGATTTTCGCCCGCGGATCGTAATTCTTGTAGATGCGGTGCCCGAAGCCCATCAGCTTGATCTGGCCTTCTTTGACCCGCTTGATGTAGGCCGGGACGTGGTCTTTCGAACCGATCTCGTCGAGCATCTTCAAGACTTCTTCGTTGGCGCCGCCGTGCAAAGGCCCAGCTAGTGCAGACGCTGCCGACGCGACCGACAAGTACGGATCGGCCTGCGAGCTACTCACTGACCGCATCGCGTTGGTGCTGCAGTTCTGCTCGTGGTCGGCGTGCAGAATGAACAGAATGTCGAGCGCGCGCGCAATCGCAGGATTGGCCACGTATTTGGGCTCGACCATCTTCCACAACATGTTCATGAAATTTTCGGTGTAGCTCAGATCGTTGTCGGGATAGACGTAGGGGAACCCGACGTTGTGCCGGTACGACATGGCGGCGATGGAAGGAACCTTGCCGATGAGCCGCGAGATCTGGTGCATGCGGTTGGCCGGATCGTGGATATTCTTCGCGTCGGGATAGACGCTGGACAGGGCCGCGATCGTGCTCACGAACATCGCCATGGGATGCGAGGAATAGCGGAAACCCTCCATGAACTTCTTGGTGGTTTCGTGCAGCATGGTGTGGTGCGTGATGTTCCAGACCCAGGTGTTGAGCTCTTTTTCGGTTGGCAGTTCGCCGTAGAGCAGAAGGTAGGCGACTTCGAGAAAGGTGCAGCGCTCGGCGAGAACTTCAATGGGATATCCGCGGTAGCGCAGGATTCCCTTGTCGCCGTCGATGTAAGTGATGTTGCTCTTGCACGACGCGGTGTTCATGAACGCCGGGTCGTAGGTCATGAGACCAAAGTCGTCCGCGCCAGTTTTGATCTGCCGTAAATCCATGGCCCGGATGGTGCCGTTGTCGACCGGGACGGTGTAGGTTTTGTTGGTGCGATTATCGGTGATGGTGAGTGTGTTTTCTGGCATGGGAATATTCCGCCTTATCCGCGCGCTATGAAATCAAGCATAACCGAGCCTAAGTCCCTTCCCGAGTCGAATCTGTGATCGCAATCACAGCCGGCTGTGAGGGACGTCCGAAATGCGATTCTATGCCAAAATCAAGCTTCGCTGAAAGTGGGTAGTGGTGCGGTTTGGAAAGCTGAGGGGACCTTTTCCGAGGCGTCATCCCGAAGCCCCCGCGCTTTCACCAGCGGGGCGAGGGATCTCGCGTGCACCGTGACGCGGCCTCGGGTGCGCTCCGCGCGAGATCCCTTCGGCTTCGCTCAGGGCAGGCTCTTCACTCCGCCTGAAAAACGGCTGCGTTCAGGATGACGCCGTCGAAGTATCCCCCAACTCAAACTGCACCACTACCCGAAAGCTCCGCGAAAACAAAACCGGCGGCCGAGGCCGCCGGTCAGACTATCCACCCTCTACAGCGCACGAACGATCAGTTCGAGGAATCGTCCCGCCGCTTCAGCGTCGGACGATCATCGTCGCTCTTGCCGTCACTGGAGGTATCCGAGGTGTTCGAAGTACGCCGCAAGCTGGGCTTGCCCGAGTCCTTCTGGTCGATGACTTTGTGTTTGTTCTCGATCGCCGCCAGGCGCGCCTTGACTTCGTCAAACTCCGACGTGGTCACGACGTACTGCTGTTTGGCGGGAAGAATCTTGCGAATCTCTTCCTGCGATTTCTCGATCCGATCCGGAGTCTGGGGATGCGTGGCGAAGGCCTTCGACAGCGTCCCAGGCTTCTTTTTCTCCATGGCCTGAATCTTTTCGAAGAACGACACGAAGGCCGAGGGGTCATACCCCGCGCGATACATGTACTGTATGCCCAGGTAATCTGCCTGCGCCTCGAATTCCCGCGAGAACTTGAAGAAGGTCAGGGGAATGCCGAGGCCCATGCCCTCATACACGCCATAGCCGATCGCTCCGCCCATGAAGATCGCCGGGATGGAGGCCAGCTGCAGCAACTGGAGGCGCGTCATTTCGCGCCCGTAGTGGCAGGCAGCCACGTGGGCGATTTCATGCGCCATCACGCCCGCCATCTCCGCCTCTTCATCGGACGCAAGGATCAGGCCGGAGTTGACATAGAAAAATCCGCCGGGCAGTGCCATGGCGTTGACCACATCGGAGTCGATGACTTTAATCGTGAACGGAACCTGCGCGTCGGAATTGCGCACCAGGTTCTGCCCCACCCGGTTCACGTACTCGGTGACCACCGGATCGCTCACCAGCTTGATTTGCGACTCGATCTGCTGAGCGTATTGCCGGCCGCGCGCCACCTGGCCTTCCACGGTGTACCAGTTGCCTACACCGCGCTGGCAGCCTACATTGCGGTTGCCTACGGCATCGACGTCGCTCTTGCCCCCGTCGTGCTTGATCTGGCTGTCGTCCTGCGTCGGCAATGTGGCAGGCGCCTGCTTGGGCGCATTCTGCACGTCGCCGGATTTCGGCTGATCTTTGTCCTCGTCTGAAACTTGTGCAAAGGTGCAGGGTCCCACGCTGAACGCGGCCAATGCCATCGCGATTGCCAGCCATCTGAGCTTCATAGGGTACTCCTTAAAACGCATTATACTCCTGGCCGGAAGACACCAAGTCATAATCTTGATCCACGATATTAGACGCTGTCGGCCTAGGCATGGGTTGCGCGAAAGGGAAAAATCTCCTGGTCTCAGGACCTGACAGAGCATAGAGCCAGGAACCTGAAAAACGGGCTTTGACTCGTCTTCCAGGGCTCGGCTTGACCGTGAGTCATGACATTTTTCGCTGTCACGCAAAGTTGTCCTGCTGAGTTTCTTTACGGGAGAATCAATAGCTTTAAATGCCCCGTTGGGCGCGGTTTTCGCTTGACAGCATGGGGCTTGGGCATGAGAATGGTCGACGGTTCGCTGGCGACTCCCCCTCTCGAACCAGTGGCGATCCCGGGTAAATCCTATCTATTCGTTTGAAACTGCTTGATGACGACTGCGGAGTGTGCTCCGCGATCCGGTTCACTAATATCAGCTTCCGGCTAATCAACCTGTGGAGGGTGCATGATGAAATCGCTCAAGTTCAACGTCCGTCTGCTGATGCTCGCCGTTGTTGTCCTTCTCCTGTCCAGCCTTACTCCGCAAACCTTGCTGGCGCAGACGGTCGGAGTTTCGCCGGTAGCCCTGTCTTTCGGCATCCCGACGGGGACGCCGCCGCCTTTGATCTTCACGTTATCGGTCACGGTGAGCATTACTGGGACGGGGCCAGTGACCCTGAGCAATTTCACGGTCACCCCCACGCCGGGCGACTTCGCATTCAACGGCAACAGTTGCACGACTCCGCAGACAGCACCCACCACCTGCGAGATCGGCGTGCAGTTCACGTCTACGGAGCCGGCAGGCACCCTGGAAACGGCGACGCTCAGCTTTAATTCCACTACGCAAGCCGGCGCGATCACGGTCCCGCTGAGCGGGGCGTACGGCGCGATCAAGCTCTTCGACGAAACCAATATCACGGCTGCGCCTCCCACAGCCTCTTTTACTTCCCCGTACCTGATTGCCAATAAGACGCTGAATTTAAGCTGCACGCAAAATCCCCCCACCGCCACGATTTCGGGTACTCCCGATGGCGCGGGCTACGTTCTGGTAGATAACTACATCACGCTGGCCACCGGCCCCTCACTCCAGCCGGTGAACGACGAGCCCTTCAGCTCCCCTTTCCCTCCGGGAAACATCTGCGGAGGAATTGGCTCCACCGGGGACGACCCCGGGCCGGGCAATTACCAGGATTGCTTTACCGACAGCTACCAGAATTATGCTTTCGATCTTTCCTCTCCCCCTCCCCTGGGACTGGATCCCGACACGTTCGCGAACCCGGGCAATGGAATCCTGACGGCTCCGCCGCACAGCCACAGCAACGCGGGCGGCGTTCCGCCCATCGACGTCAGTGCGTTCTTAACCGGAAACCCGACCAGTCCCACGTACCCGGAGCAGGTTTCGTTTTCGCTGCTGTCGTCGGGGTGGGAGTACGTCTATGACAACTCCACACTCTTTCTGGTGACGAGTTGCACCGCGCCGGGAATCATCCCGGGCTCAAGGGTGACCCTGAATCCCATCGATACGAGCAATACTGCCTCGCAAACGCAAACTGCCAACCTGGATAGTTCCCCTGGCCAGAAGGTCGCATTTACCACAAGCGTGGCCGTTGCAATTCAGAACGACCCTGGCATCGTTACCTCGGGAATCGTGCCTATCGTCACGGATTACCCCATACCGCAGCAGCTGTTCTCTCAGTTGGTTGGCGGCGAGCCAGGCACGTCGGCCGCGCCTGCGGTTTGCTTAAGACTAGCGGGCGAACTGGATAGCAGCGGGAATCCAATGTGCAAAGGCTTCCTGCTGCAATGCTATAACCCGGCGGATGGCACGACCACGGGCGATAACTGCGCCAACGCGGCGAGCGAGCTTTCCGACCGATATCTGTTCTATAACGCGCAGTTCAACTCGCCCGATGCGCCGGTCGGCTACAATTTCTTGACGACTCAGGCTTGGGCCGCTTCCACGCCATATACCGTAGGCCAAACCATCGTCGACTCCAACGGGTACGTTCAACAAGCAACCGCTGCAGGCACTTCAGGTTCCTCGTCCCCTAGCTTTAGCGAGGTTGTGGGAGGTATGACGGGGGATGGAAGTACTGGTCTCACTTGGACCAACGAAGGTTTGAATGCTTGCGGCAATATGGGGCCCGGCACTGCCTGCGCGCCGGGTACGGGACCGGGGTTGTTGACGGGCAGCGATTACTGGTTGTGCGGACCCGGATCAACGCCCTGCAATCCGCCGCTGGACGTGAGCACTTCTACGGGGCTTGTTCCGGCCACCTACTCGTCCAGCAACTGCCAATTCAGCCTGACTCTTCCAAACGGGAATCCAAGCAGCCTGGCGGGCGCCCTGTGTCCGCTCGACGTCCTGACCGCAGTGGACGGAGCGGCGGATCTAACCGAGCCTGGGACGGGCAAAGCTGTCAACTCGCTGTTCATCCCAGTTGTGAATATGCCGCTGCCCACCGCGGCGGCGAACATGGCCAACGGCTGGAGCAACGGCTGGACTAACAATCCCGCGGCGGCGGTCATCGGCTTCACTTCCGCCGCGGCTGCATATGCGCCTTCGGCCAACAACCCTCCGGGCAATGGGTTCACGCCTGCGGCCCCTTACAGCTTGACGTACGGCGTCACCGCGGCCAGCGTGCCTCTGCCGGATACGACTTACCCGGTGGCGGGCGACGTCGCAAACCCCAACACCGATACAACTCCGAACACGCCCTTCTGCAATAGCGCCGGCCCCGGCAGTACCCCCTCTTCGTTCCTGTCGAATACGGCGAGCGGGTACTTCGGCACGCTTTACACCAATCAGGGCAACGGAATTTACAACCTTCACTACTTCACCACGGACTGCGCCTTCACGGAGGGGTTGGTGTTCAACCCCACACCTGCGCAAGTTACGAATCCAACGGCCAACTGGGCTTCGTTTCCCTATGTGACCTTCGGCATTGATGTGGAAACACCCACCTTCACCTGCACTCCCAACGGCGGTTCGTACAACGCGAACGTCGCGGTGCAGTGCACGGTGACCGATCCGGATTACGTTGCTGGTTCGACGGGATCGGGCTTCGGGCCAACGTTGCCCAACAGCATCCAGGGCAGCAGCGCGAGCGAAGTCATTAACATTTCGACGAACGTGCCGCCTGGCACCTCGAATCCTGCAGCCATGGCGGGACCGGTACAAGCCTGTGACCTGGCGAATAACTGCGTCAGCGTTCAGGCTGGCCCATTTAACATCGCGAACCAGGTGCAAGTGGTCGTCACTGCCAGCAGTACCAACATGACCTATGGCGGCGCGGTGCCGACGATCACGCCCAGCTACACCTACCCGGCAGGGGCGAATCAACACCTTCCGATGACCCCGCCAACCTGCTCCACCAACGCGACCAGTTCAAGTGGGGTGGGCGGCAATCCGTACACCACCAGCTGCTCGAGTGCGGCGGATCCGGACTACACGTTTGTCTACGTGTCCGGAACGTTGACCGTGAACCCGGCGTCATTGACCATTACCGCCAGCAGCACCAACACGACCTACGGCGCAACTCCGCCGGCGGTTACGCCCAGCTACAGCGCGTTTGCAGGCAGCGACACCGTCGCCAGCCTGACCACCGCTCCCACGTGCACGACGACAGCGACCAACACCACTCCGGCAGGCACCGATACCGGAGCAAATACCTGCTCGGGCGCGGTAGACGGCAACTACAACATCATCTACGTGCCGGGCAACGTGATCGTGGGTAAAGCATCTCTCACGATCACCGCCAGCAGTACCAACATGAACTACGGCGGGACTCCTCCGGCGGTTACTCCCAGCTACAGCCCATTCGCAGGCAGCGATACGGTCGCCAGCCTGACAACCGTTCCCACTTGCACGACGACAGCCACTAGTTCCACTCCGGCAGGCACCGATACTGGGGCCAACACCTGCTCGGGCGCGGTGGACGGCAACTACAACATCATCTACGTGCCGGGCAGCGTGACCGTGGGGAAAGCATTTCTCACAATCACCGCCAGCAGCACCAATATGAACTACGGCGGGACTCCTCCGGCGGTTACTCCCAGCTACAGCGCATTCGCGGGCAGCGATACGGTCGCCAGCCTGACTACCGCTCCCACGTGCACGACGACAGCGACCAGTTCCACTCCGGCAGGCACCGATACTGGGGCCAATACCTGCTCGGGCGCGGTGGACGGCAACTACAACATCGCCTACGTGCCGGGCAACGTCACCGTGGGTAAAGCATCTCTCACGATCACCGCCAGCAGTACCAACATGACCTACGGCGGAACCCCGCCGGCGGTTACGCCCAGCTACAGTGCGTTCGCGGGCAGCGACACCGTCGCCAGCCTGACCACCAAGCCAACCTGCTCGACGACGGCAACCAACACCACTCCGGCAGGGACCGATACTGGCGCCAACACTTGCTCCGGCGCTGTGGACGGCAACTACAACTTCACCTATGTAGCCGGTAACGTAACGGTAGGCCAGGCTGCGCTGGTCATCACCGCCAGCAGTCCCACGATCACGCAAGGGACCACTCCAGTGATCACGGCCAGTTACAACGGGTTTGTGGATAGCCAGACCGCCTCGAACCTGACCACCCAGCCAACTTGCACAACCTCAGCGACCAGCTCGAGCCCGGCGGGTACCTACCCCACCTCTTGCTCGGGAGCCGTGGATCCGAACTACGCAATCAGCTACGTGGCCGGCCTGTTGACGATCACTGCGCCGCCCACGTTGACGATCTCGCCGGCAACCTGGAACTTCGGCCCGCTGTATCCGGGGCAAAGCGCCAAGCAGACGTTTACTCTGACAAACCCCGGGACGGGCTCGATTGCGATTTCGAAGATCAGCATTCCGGGAAACAATCAAGACGGCGCGAACCAGCCCTCGGGTGATCCGGATGATTTCCAGATCACCAATAAAACTTGCGGGGCAACCCTTGCCGCTGGGGCGGCTTGCACCGTCACGGTCACCTTCACGGCCGACAGCGATAATCCCGGCCTGCCCAGCCCGGGCAGCTACGCCTATTTGACGGTTGCGGACAACGCGTCTGGAAGCCCGCAAACGGCGTACATGAGGGTAACGGTCATCAACCCGAAGGTACAGCTCTCGCCAACAAGTTTGGCCTTCGGAACGATTGCAACCGGTCAGACAAGCGCGGCGATGAAAGTGACGCTGACCAACACAGGAACCGGAGTCACACCGCTGACGCTCGGGACCATTTCGATCAGCCCCAACTACGCGCTGGCCAGTGGCACGACCTGCGTGAACGGCGGGTCGGTGGCTTCCGGCGCGAGCTGCCTGATCTACGTCACGTTTACGCCAGCGTCGAGTTCGTCGGACCCAGGCACCGTGACCATTACGGACAATGCGCTGAACAGTCCACAAACCATCAAGATGACGGGCAAATGAAGGATCGAAGGCGTAGGCGAATTGGGTTGAGTCTGCACAAGCGCGTGACGATGTCACATCGTCACGAGCTTGTGTAGTGGTTGCAGTTTGGAAAGCTGAGGGACTTTTTAGGGGCTACCCGAACTTGTTCAGTTTCGGTTGGGGATTGTGTTGTTAAGAGTGAACGGTCGCGCTTAGTTATTCGCGGGCTGGGCGCCCTGGGCAGATTGGTTGTAAATCACTTTCAGGTCTGAACGATCCAGCACATGTTCCGCACCCGCCTCTTTACTGATTTCATTCAGTAGCGTGGTCGCCTCCCGGTAATGGCCGGCAGCTCCCGAGGCGTCCCCCGTCTGCTTCAGAAGATTGCCCAGCTGAGAGTGAATGACGGCAGTCTGCAGACGCGTACCCATCTTTTCGCTGGCGTTCAGAGCCTGGTCCAGTTGCTGCCGCGCGTGGGCATAATCTTTGCTCTTGATCATCGCTTCGGCGAGATCCACGGAACCGCGGAGCCAATCGTATTTCAGATGGAGACTGTCGGCCTGCTGGAGGGCGGCGCGCAGTTCTGGGATGGCAGCCTGCGCGTGCCCTTCCGCGATCGAGACCCGCGCGAGATTCATTTTGGGGATCAGGATTTTTTCGCGATCCTTTGTTTTGGCCGCGATCTGGGCAGCCTGTTCATAGGCGCTGCGGGCCGCCTTGTAGTCTCCCCGATAGTAGGCGACATCCCCCTGACTGTTCAGAATTTGACTCTGAATGCTTTCATTCTTGAGCTCGCTCGCAACCTTGGTCGCCTCTTCCAGCAACTTACCGGACTCGTCGCCCCGACCGGCAAGGGCGAGGGTGTCGGCCAGATCATTCAGCGAGGCCGCCAACGCCCGGCTCTTGTTGTTGGTGGAACGCAAAGCGTTGACGGAGTCCTGCATGGCGCTCACGGCAGCTCCCACGCGCCCCTGATACATCAAAATCTTGCCGATGGACTGGGAAACGTCCGCGGCACCCTTGGTGTCGTTGGCTTTGCGCGAAGTATCGAGCGCGCTCATCAGGTTCTCGAGCGCTTTATCGTAGTCGCCCATGGCCGTGTAGACATCGCCGAGCGCGCCTAACGTCTCCGCGAGGTACACGGGATCATTGACCTTTTGCCGCAGCTGCAGGGACTGTTGGAAATAAATGAGTGCGTTGTCGGTATCGTTCTTCTCGAAATACACGTCCCCGATATTGTTGAGACACAGCCCCTGTAGATTAATGTCAGCCGTATCGCGCTCGACTTGTAACGCGTCCTTGTAATCCTGCAGCGCCTTGTCATATTCGCCACGGGTGTAGAAAAGCGTGCCGCGATTGATCAGGATGACTCCGGAATCTTTTTTCATCCCGATCTCGCGGAGGATTTCGAGCGATTGATTGAAATCCGTCAAGGCGGCATCGGGCTTGCCGATGGTCGTCTGATTCGTCGCCAATTCCGCGAGGTTGGCAGCGAGCAGGCGTTTCAGGCCCAGCTTGCGGGCAATCTCCATCGAATCCTGGATGCTCTTCATGGCTTCATCGGGCTTGTTCATCAGCCGGTAGCAAATGCCGAGAGACTGCAGAATCAGCGCCTTCTGTTCCTGGTTATCGGCCTGCACTGCCAGGCTCAGCCCCTTGTTGAGCGGGTCCAGAGCGGCCTGGAAGTTCTCCTGCTGATATTCCACCACTCCCATTTGCCAAAGGGCTTTGATGTTGTTGGGATCAGCCTTCAGGATTGCCGCAAACTGGGCGCGCGCCTTGTCATAATCTCCATTGCCCGAGTAGAGGCTGCCGAGCGTGTACTCGACATCCGAATTGTCGGGAAAAGTCTGGGCCACCTTCTCGAAAGCCTCGATGGCTTTCTTGTTGTCCTTCATGATGTAGGCGTGGTTGGCCTCGATCAGGTATTTTTCCGCCAGCGGAAGTTGCTGGCTGAGTTCGAGAGCTTTGCGGGACGCCTGTTCCGCCTGAGTGTCGTAGCCGAGCTCCGAGTCAGCTTCGGCCAGCCGTGAATAGGCGAAGGCAAACTGCGGGTCCTCCTGAATGGCAGCCTGCAGCTTCTTGACCGCGTCCAGGTTCTTGCCGTCGCGCAACAATTGCACTCCCTGGCTGAAATCTCGGAGGGCCGATGCATCTTTCGAGGACGGCTGGAAGGAACTCGCCTGGAGTTCCTTAATCACATCCGGCGAGAAGGCCAGATTGTTGCGGATGGATGCTGCCAAGCGGTCCACCGCGCCGGGAATATCCTTTTCATCGACCGCCTCGATCTTGATGGGGACGCTGCGATCATGTTTGAGATCCTGCAGCGTGGCGTCGATGCGTATCTGGCCGCCGAATTTCGCATATTGTCCCCAGACCAGCGTGTCGGCGTTGCTGAATTGTGCAATGCGGCCAATCATGGTGGGATCGATCGAGGTTCCAGGAGTGATGCGCAGATCGGAAAGGACCTGATGAAGACGTTCCGGCGAGACTGTGCGCAAGCTCGCGGACTGGCCCACATCCGTGGTTAGCATGTCGGCAAGACTCGGCCCCAGCCAGTCAGCGCTGGGATCACCCGACGCGTTGCGGAAAGGCAAAATCGCCAGGGAGAGCGGTTGCACCACGGCCGCCTTCTTGGCCGACGGCGCGAACAGCGGGCCGCGATAGACATAGCCCACAATCGCGAGCACGATTGCGGTGACGATTCCGGTGACCAGCGGCCAGTGAATGGTTCGTCCCCAGGGCTCGACCGCCGGATGAAACCGCAGGTTGGCCGCCGCGCCCTTGCCGGAATAGGCGTCCAGATCATGCAGCAACTCGGCGGCACTCTGGTAGCGCAGTTTGGGATCGCGCTCCAGGCACTTGCTGACGATGTTGCTGAGTGGCTGCGGGATCGTCCCATCATGATCCGACACCGGGATGGCGCGCTCCTGGGTGCGCTTGATCAGGCTGGCCACGACGCTCTCGGCCGAGTACGGAGTCTTGCCAGTCAGCAATTCGTAAAGAATCAAGCCCAGGGTGAAGAGGTCGGAGCGCTGGTCTAGTCCCTTGGCGAGTGCCTGTTCCGGCGACATGTATTCCATGGTGCCGACCAGTGCTCCGGTTTGGGTCATGCCTTCGCCCTGGACGGTGCGCGCCAGGCCAAAGTCCATCAGCAGGACTCGGCCGGTGGCATCGCGCATGATGTTCTGCGGCTTCAGGTCGCGGTGAATCACGCCCACGTTGTGCGTGGCTTCGAGAGCCCGGCAAATCTGCTCGGTAATCTCGACCGCTTCTTCCGGAGAGAACTTTTTATTCTCTTTCGTTCGCTCGCTGATCAGGGCGCGCAGGTCCACGCCTTCGACGAACTCCATGCTGATAAACTTCACGCCGTCCGCGTCGCCCAGATCGTAGATGCGGATCACATTTTTGTGCGTGACTTGATGGGCGAGCAGCAGTTCCTGTTTAAAGCGAGCCAGGATCGACGGATTGGCTGCCAGTTCCGGCCGGATGAGCTTCAGAGCGACCGGACGGTTCAACTCCCGGTCCATTGCCTTGTAGACCGCGCCCATCCCGCCCTCACCCAGCATTTTCATGATTTCGTAGCGGCCAGCCAGCACGTCGCCCGCTCGCAGCACAGGGGCGCTCGCCTGCGGATGTACCGGTCCCGGACCGGTGGCACGAACCGGTGGGCCCGTCCTCACGTAGGAGGCATTGGCATCGACAATGGTCGCTTCGGGATCGAGGTAGGACTTGGGGAAATCAACCACGGTCGCGTCCGGGTTCAGGGGAGGGTTGGAACCAGCGCTATCGCCTTTCGCGGGAACACTCACGCCGGGCGAGCCGAGGGCGTTCTTTCGATCTGGAGGATCCATCCGCGAGTTCGGGTCGGACATGGTTCGCCTGGGTAGGGCCATAGAAAAGACCCCGAAATGCACCGCAAGACAGAGATCAGAAGTCGATAAAGTATATACCGCAGAAGGCCTACGGAAGGGCCAGGAATGCGGTGTAATTCAGATATAGTGGGCAGCGGCGCCCGGAGGAAACGGCTGTGCCAAATGGGTACTGTCGATGAAGAAAAATGTCTGGAGGGCTGTGGTCGAGGTTACGTGCATCCTTTTCCTGTTTTATGCCAATCTTCTGATGGGAGAGTTTGAGCGCTCGGGCATGGGGCGGAAGAATGGCCTGGCATGGGCCATTGGAGATGTCCTGACGGCCTCCAATTTTGAAATTGCCATGGTCGCCGCGACGGTCGGTTATCTCTTCTTCGAATTCTTGCGGAGGAGGTTTTAGGACCCATTCACGAGGATAGCTGGAAGGCCGATAGACGACTTGGGCGCGCGTCGGATTATCATGCCGAGAAAGGAATGGCTTTTGTGAAGACCGTCTCCTTGAGCAAGTTCAGAACGCAATGCTCCGCCGTCGTCGAGTATGTCCACGCGATGAGAGAACCCGTGTTCATCACCAAGCGCGGTGAGCCAGTCGCGCGACTTGTGCCCGCCGGAAGGCCAGCCAAGTTCATCGGCCGGTTGAAGGGCGTCTTTAAGATCGTCGGAGACATCGAATCACCGATCGAGCCGGGAGCATGGGAATCTTCGTGGCAGCCAGAGTCCACGTCAAGGGCGGCGGACAAGAGTGTCCGCCCCACACGAGCCGGCCGACACAAACCTCAGTCGTAGTACTCCAGCCCGAGGTGCGTGATCAGTTCTTCACCCTTTAAGTGACGCAACGTATTCTTCAGCTTCATTAACTGAATGAACAGATCGTGCTCCGGATACAATCCCGGCGCCGTCATCGGAGACTTGAAGTAGAAGCTGAGCCACTCTTGAATGCCCAGCCCGCGCAGTTCCGAACAGCGCTTCGCCAGATCGAGGAACAATACCAGGTCGAGCACGATGGGCGCCGCCAGGATGGAATCGCGGCAGAGGAAATCGACTTTGATCTGCATGGGATAGCCGAGCCACCCGAAGATGTCGATGTTGTCCCAGCCTTCTTTGTTATCGCCGCGTGGCGGGTAATAGTTGATGCGAACTTTGTGGAAGATATTCCCGTAGAGTTCGGGGTACAGGGCGGGCTGCAGGATGTGCTCCAGCACGCCCAGCTTGGATTCTTCCTTGGTTTTGAAAGACCCGGGATCGTCGAGCACCTCGCCGTCGCGGTTGCCTAGGATATTCGTGGAATACCAGCCGCTCAGGCCGAGCAGACGCGCCTTGAACGCGGGCGCTAGCACAGTTTTCATTAGGGTCTGGCCGGTCTTGAAATCCTTGCCGCAGATGGGAGCTTCGTTTTTGCGCGAAAGCTCGAGCATCACCGGCAAATCAACGGTGAGGTTGGGCGCGCCGTTGGCGAAGGGAACGCCTTCCATCAACGACGCGTAGGCATAGATCATTGAGGGCGCGATCATCTCGTCGTTGTCGCGCATCGCTTTCTCGAACGACTTGACCGATTGATGCGCCTCGGTGGGCTCGATATAAGATTCCGTGGACCCGCACCACATGGTGATCAGGCGGCTGGCTCCGCTGGTCTTTTTGAAGTCGCGGATGTCGTCGCGCAACTGCTCGGCAAGATCCATTTTCGACTTGCCCTTTTTTACGTTGGGGCCGTCGATCTTCTTGACGTAGTTGTGATCGAACACCGCGGCACGGGGAGTGACCGTCGACAGGAACGGCTTCAACTGGTCGAGCAGCCGCTGATCGAGCACGCCTGCATTCGAGGCCGCTTCGTACATGTTGTCTTCGAAAATGTCCCAGCCGGTGAATACCAGATCGTCGAGTCCGGCCAGAGGGACGAACTCCTTGATCTTGGGCGAGCGGCCGTCGGTGCGTTTGCCCAGTCGCACGGTACCCATCTGGGTGAGCGATCCAATGGGCTTGGCCAGGCCTTTGCGAATGGCCTCGACGCCGGCAACGAATGTGGTCGCGACCGCGCCCATGCCCGGAATCATTACGCCGAGCTTGCCTTTGGCGGGTTCCATGGTGCCTTTAATCGTCTCTGTCCGCGACTTCTTACTGCCACCTGTACGGGCCGCCAGCTTCATCTCGCGGCTGGCCCGCTCAGCGTGAGCCAGGGCGGTTTCGCGGTGCTCGTGTTCGCGTGCAGCCGCAGACGTTGAGAATTGCTTGCGATGGCGGCGGCCGTCGGCATCCCACCAGTCGGCCATGAATACTCCCGGACGTTTTTGATACATGATGAGTCCCCCTTGGTGGCGGTGGCTTGCCACCAACAATATGATTAGAAATAATCGCATTCCCGCAGCAGTTTGGCAAATCCCCGCGGCCAGGACGAGCAAAACTCACCTCAAGTGGTGAGGAACGTCCCGTGAGTGGGGAGTTCAGGACAAACCTCCGGCCGGTCAACGCCCGACTACAACGGCATGGGCGATCGAATTCAGAATCCGACTACGTTATCGAATCACGGCCGCGCTGATCGCTCCCATCATTTTTTTGCGTTGGACTTTGGCAGCGGTGCTATTGCATAGTGGAATCACTTGGCGCACCAGCTCTGTTAGCCGGTTCCCGCTGAGTTGCTGTTTGCGTGCCAGCCCTGCTGCGGCGTGCAATTCGCTTTGACCCCGTTGATCTCCACCGAAATCTGAGCCCACGCCATTCGGCCTCGCGCCGGTAGTGTGCTCTTCAGGCCAGTTCTTCTCACGAGCTCTGCTCATGCTCTGCTCATAAAGAAGACAAAGGAGATTCCATGAAAAACATTCGCAACTACGTTTATGCCGCGATTCTCGCGGCCAGCGCGCTCAACTATTCGCCCACCCTGGCTTCGGCCCAGGAAGCGACCCACGGCAAGTTCACGCTCACGCACGAAGTTCACTGGGGCAACGCTAAACTTTCCGCAGGAGAGTATGAGTTCTCCTTCGACCCCAACAGCGGTTCCCGCATACTCAGCCTGAGCAAGGTGAGCGGGAGCTTCGCCCGGTTCCTCATAGTGGTGCCGGATACAGAGGATACCAAACCATCGAATCAAAACTTGCTTGTCCTCGAATCCACTCCTAACGGCACCTACGTCAGCGCCATGCAACTGCCGGAGTTCGGCATGTCGCTGCACTTCACGGTGCCGTCGCACACCACCGAGCGACAGATTGCCAAGGCCAGTACTCCGGCCGTGGCGCAGGGACAGTAATTTTCCTGGTTGCTGCAACACGAGGGCGGATAGCCAACCAGCTATCCGCCCTTGGCGTTTGCGTTGAATTTGTTTTGAGGGAGCTGAGGGACATGCCCGCATTCGGTGGCCCTCAGCCGCTGATGTCGACTGAACTGGAAGTCGGGCCCTTCCCTACCCGTTCATGCCGGATGCATTTGCGAGTTTCCGCGCACGTCGTCGCTTAACACGATGGCTTCGGCAATTTCCTTCATGGGTTTGCGCTTCTGCCGGCTCTGGCGTTGCAGCGCCAGGTAGGCTTGCTCTTCGTTGAGTCCGAGATCGCGCTGCAGAATGCCTTTGGCGCGCTCCACGATTTTTCTCGTCTGTAGTTGTTCCGCGAGGGTGGAGTTGGCTTCTTCGAGGCGCGCCAGTTCGAGCTCGGCGCCCACCAGAAATCCGACAGTGGAGATCATGCGAATGTCGCGCCGCCGGTAGACGTGGTGCTGGCGATGCTGCAGGTTGATGACGCCCACGACGCGGCCGCGGCACATGAGAGGCACCGAGAGAAAAGCCTCGTAACTGTCTTCCGGCAACTCGTGGAAAAACTGGAACCGCGGATCGTGTGCGGCTTCTTGCGGGATGGCGACCGGCTCGCGGTGCTCCGCCACCCATCCGGTAATGCCTTGTCCGACGCGCAGTTTCAAGCGGTCCACCGCTTCGGGATGCGGGTTCTTCGAAGCTCGCAGAACCAGTTCGTCGCCTTCCATGATGTAGATAAGGCAGGAATCGCACTTCACCAGCGCGGAAGCAAATTCGACTACGCGGCTCAGAACATCGTGAAATCCGTCCGCCGTACCCAGGCGTTCGCTGATTTCGTGGAGTACATCAACATGTGAGTCCTCAACTGATAATAAGGGGTCCATGCAATACATTATCGATTTTGTAGAGATTAAGTCCAATTCCAAATTTTGATGGGCACGATAAAGGATTTCCTTCGTGATTGTTACCAACGTTTAACATCTGCGAATTACAATATGTGCACCCGCTGCAGATGGAATTCAAGAGGTTCCGCGCCTGGCGGACGCGCCGGTAGTCGGCATCTATTTCGCGTCCAGATCGACCGTCTTCACCGGCAAGTCCCAATGCGCGTCGAGGATTTCGAAGCGGCGCTGTTCTTCGCGCTGGAACGTATCCTGGTCGGGATACATCTGCTTCTGCAGCGCAGCCTCGTCGAAGGGCTCGTTGGCGACAGTGGCGTTCTTGAAGACGATGGTCACGCGGAAATCCCAGCGGCCGTCTTCGGTAGTGTGATAGCGCGGCTGGTCCATCCAAACCTTGGCAATGCGTCCCATCTCCGCTTCTTTTTTCAGCACGGGATAGTGATTCTTCTTAAACAGCTTGAGAAATTCGTCGGCGTGTCCCCACTTGGTCTTGTAGTAGTACTCGACCACGAAGGGACGGTCGGGAGCGGACTGGGCGTAGGACGCCAACGGCATGGCGATGGCGATGAACAGCAGGGCGGCGAAAACGCGGCGCATGGGATTCCTCCGGGGATGGAAACTGTAACCTTACTACAAACCACGACTATTATTGGCGGCCCACCGCTGACGGCTGCGAGCTGATTCTATTCTGCCAGTGACTCCAGATGAAATATGCTGCCCCGGCTACGAGCACAACTCCAATCACGGCGTCGAACTTGTGGAAGTATTTTCCCAGTTCGCGCCAGTTCTCGCCCAGCTTCATCCCGAGCCAGGTCAGGCCGAGGCACCAGGGCCACGATCCCAGAAACGTATAGATGTGAAAACGGCCGCGGGGCATGCGAGCGATTCCTGCCGGCAGCGCGATGAAGGTGCGGATCACCGGCAGCAAACGGCCCACGAACACGGCCAAATATCCCCAACGGGCGAAGAAGCGATCGGCCCAGTCAAGTTCGCGATGTCCCATCAGAATCCAGCGGCCGTAGCGCTCGACCAGCGGCCGTCCGCCGTAGCATCCAATCTCATAGGCGACAAGCGAGCCTAGATTGCAGCCGAGCGCGCCCGCCGTCGCCACCCACAATAGTTTGAACGTCCCCTGGAAGACGAGGTATCCGGCAAACGGCATGATCAATTCAGAAGGCAGCGGAATGCACGTCGACTCGATCGCCATAAGCAGCACGATGCCGGCATAGCCGGTCACGGCGATGACCTTGCTAATGAAGATGAACAGGACTGCGAGAATTTTTTCAGTCATAAGAAACAGTGGTCAGTGGTCAGTGGCTAGTGGTCAGTGGTCAGTGGTCAGTAACACCGCTCGCCCAAATCAGCTCTGCTGGCCACTGATCACTGCCCACTTTCTTTGAGTGTACCGGAAATTTGCGGCAGACATTCCGCGCTAGAACGACTCTTCCTGGGTAAACGCGTAGCCGGGCAAAGTGGCGCCCTGCGGGCCCTTGGTGACCTTCACGCGGACGGTGGGGGCATCGGGAGCCGTAATTCCGGCGGGCCGCAGAATGGCGAACTGCGAAAACACTTCGCTATAAACCTTGGTGACCAGATAGTCCTGGCCGTCGGCTTCGCTGCGCCACACTTGACCGAGTTGAATGGAGCTCACTGCCACGGGATTATTCCTGACTCTGGACTGGAATACCTCCAGACTACTGGGGGCCACGAGAGGCGTCAATTGCCAGCGTGGTTACCGAGGGCCAACGCCCGGGGCCTGCCATTGGCTGGCTCTGCTAAGATATTGGCCCCAAGGAGTCGCGCATGCCTCGTGGTGTAGTTCCCCGGCAACCCGCCCGCACCGGCCGTCAGGACAAAGTTCGCTTAGGGCGGACGTTGTTGACCGCTAAGGCCGTCGCCGGCGGCAAAGATGCTCGTGTGGGGACGGGCGCCCCCGCGAGCTTGCCCCGAGCGGAGTCGAAGGGTCCAGGCCGAGGCAAAGCCTCGGCGGCAGCCCCGAAGCGGCGCAAGAAGCCGGCGGCGAGTTCGAACGCCTACGATCCCCTGGCTCCCGAGCGCGTGGCGGAAATCCTAAACCGCCTCGACCAACTCTATCCCGAGGTCACCTGCGCGCTCACGCACTCGAGCGCGTGGGAGTTGCTAGTCGCGACGATCCTCTCGGCACAATCGACCGACGCGAACGTGAACCGCGTTACGCCCGAACTATTTCGCAAATATCCAACGGTTCAGGCGTTTGCCGCGCTCACTCGCGAACAGCTCGAACCGGACGTGCGCTCCACCGGATTCTTCCGCAATAAATCCAAGTCGGTGGTGGGAGCGGCGAAGAAGATCGTTGCGGACTATGGCGGGCAGGTTCCCGACGACATGGAAAAGCTGCTGACTCTTCCCGGCGTCGCCCGCAAGACCGCGAACGTCGTGCTGGGATCGTGGTTCAAGAAGGCCGAGGGTGTGGTCGTCGATACGCACGTGCACCGCATCTCCCGCCGCCTCGAACTTACCGCCGAGAATGATCCGCAGAAAATCGAGCAGGATCTGATGAAGATCATCCCTCGCGAAAAGTGGATACTGTTTTCGCATCAGATTATCTGGCATGGCCGCAAGCTATGCATCGCCCGCAAGCCCAAGTGCGCCGATTGTGCGCTGGAGAACCTGTGCCACGCCGCAGACAAGACCTGGAGCACCGTCGAGATGCACAAGAACGCGAAAGCGTAGCCCGCCCATTCACAGCAGCTTGTCATCCTGAGCGAAGCGAAGGACCCATGCAACTTCGGCCGGCGGGCTCACCCCCGCGCTCTGGTAAACTTTTTCTTCACCCTCCCCGAGGCCCTATCTTCCCATGCGCACTCTTATCCCTTTTGCTATCGTCATACTTATGAGCACTGTCGTCGCTGAAACCGCCACCCAGACGCTTCCTGCGCCCGAGGCTGTTACCGATCCGAAGCAGATTTCCTCCAAGTCCAACGCGCAAGTCGACCCGCGGAGTCTGACCATCGAAAAGCTCTACATGACGCGGCAGGTGGGCCGTCCGACGTGGTCGCCCGATGGCAAGAGCATCGCGTTCGTCTCCAACATGAGCGGAAGGAATAATCTGTGGCTCGTGCCCGCCGAGGGCGGATGGCCGGTGCAGTTGACTGTCAGCGACCAGCGGCAGACCGCGCCCGCGTGGTCGCCCGACGGCAAATGGATTGCCTACCAGTCGGACTATGACGGTGACGAGCAGTGGGACATTTTTCTGGTTTCGCCGAAGACGGGCAAGGTCGTAAACCTCACCCAGACGCGCGAGATCGCCGAATTGAATCCTACGTGGTCGCCGGACGGCCGCTACCTGGCGTATGAAGTGAAGCCGAAGACGTCTGCGGCTTATGAGATTGATGTTTACGACACGGTGATGCGTGAGGTGAAGCACATCACCACCAACACGCCGCAGGACAAGGGAAATTACGGGCCGATCTGGTCGCACGATGGGAAGTACATCGTTTATACGCAGGAGCAGGCCAAAGGCACGGACTCCAATATTTTCATTGCTGAAGTCGCGACCGAAAAGAGCACGCTGCTGACGCCGCATGAGGGCGAGCAGCGGTTCACGGCAAATGACGTCTCGCACGACGGCAAGAACATTCTGCTGACCTCCAACGCCGCCAACGGCTACGACAATATTGGGCTGCTCGACGTAGCGACCAGGAAGCTGCAATGGCTTACGCGGGACAAGTGGGAACTTCGCGGCGGAGAATTCTCGCCCGACGGCAAACACATCACCTTCAGCGCCAACGTGGATGGCAATGAAGACATCTACCTGCGTGACCTGGCCACCGGAAAGTCGGCAGCGCTTCCTATCCCGAAAGGCGTGAATGAGCCGGCGGGCGGGCCTGTGGCGTTCAGCAAAGACGGCACGCGTTTGCTTTACAACCACAACGGGCCGACCGCTCCGGGTGATTTGTGGGTCTACGACTTCGCTACGCGAAAGTCGGTGCAGATTACGCACTCGCTGGTCGCCGGTGTGCGTTCGGAGGACATGGTTGAGCCGTATCTGGTGCACTATCCCAGCCGCGACGGCCGCTGGACCATCTCCGCATTTCTCTACGTACCGTTCAACATGGCGCGCAACGGACAGAATGCGGCGATCGTGTACATTCATGGCGGGCCGACGTCGCAAACCATGAACTCGTTTAATCGCTTTATTCAGTACGCGGCGAATCAGGGCTACATGGTGCTCGCGCCCAACTACCGCGGCTCGACCGGATACGGCAAGGAGTTTCAGCAGGCCAACCTGTTCGACATGGGCGGCGGCGACTTGCAGGACGTGCTGGCCGGCGTGGACTGGATGAAGCAGACCGGGCATCTCGATCCGAAAAAGATTGCGGTCATGGGCGGAAGTTACGGCGGCTACCTGAGCATGATGGCGGTCACGAAGGCGCCGGATGTCTGGGCCGCGGGCGTCCCCATCGTGCCCTTCGTGAACTGGTTCACCGAAATTGAGAATGAAGACCCGGTGCTGCAGCAGTCGGATCTGGCGACCATGGGCGATGTGGTGAAGAACAGGGCGCTGTATGAGGACCGTTCGCCCATCAACTTCATCGATCAGATCAAGGCCCCGTTGCTGCTGCTGGCTGGAGGACACGATCCGCGCTGCCCGAAATCAGAAACCCAGCAGGTGGTCGACGCGATCAAGAAGCGCGGGGGCACGGTCGAGTCGAAGATTTACGAAAACGAAGGGCACGGCTTCGCGCGCGTGGAAAATCAGATTGACGCCTACCAGCGCGTCGCCGACTTTCTGCTGGCACACGTTGTCCCGGCGGATTGCAGCTGTTCGCTGACCGAGTAGACTGCTTTATTATAAGTACCGTGTTGTACGTGCTTATCGGTTGTGCCGAATAGTATGTACTGAGTTGTACTGTAATATTATCCTATCCGTGTAACGGCCTGGACGAGCCCGGGAATCGTAAACTTCTTCGCGGAGATATCCACCGGCAGTCCAAACTCGCGCAGCGTAGCGGAAGTGACGGGGCCAATCGAGGCCATTCGGATTCCTGCGAGTGACGAGCGGCGGCCTCTCTTCCCCAAGCCCAACAGTTCCACGAAGTTCCGTACCGTCGACGAACTGGTGAAGGTGATCACATGGGGCCGCTTTCCCGCGTGCTTGAGCGCCGCCTGCAGGCGGCGGCGCGAACTCTGCGGCACCACGGTCTCGTAGGCTTCGACGACATCTACGTGCGCACCGGCTTTGCGCAATTCCTGCGGAATCACGTCGCGGGCGACCTTGGCTCGGACCAGCAGTACGCGTTTCCCTTTCACTTTTGTTTTCAAGCTGCGGACCACCGACTCGGCGACGTATTCCTTGGGAACGACATCGACTTTTCCTCCGCGTTGTTCGATCGCCTTCTTTGTGGCGGGGCCGATGGCGGCGATGTGCAGATGATTGAGCGCGGAGTTCGTAAGGCGCCGCTTCTGCATGCGTTCCCACATGGCCTCGACGCCGTTTGCGCTGGTCAGGATGAGCCAGTCGTAGGTGTCGAGACTCGTTAAAGCCGCGTCGAGCGGCTGGAAGGAACGGGGCTTGCGAATCTCGATGAACGGGATCTCAATGACATCGGCGCCACACTGCCGCAGTTCGGCGGTGAGGGCTCCGGCCTGGTGGCGGGCGCGGCCGACCAAGATCCGCATTCCTCGCAACGGCTGGTTCTTCTTGGGATCGGGTTGGTTGCTCATGGTTAGCGTTGGCGGACAGGAGTGTCCGCCCCACACAGGATCACTCGCTTTCTTTCTTCACGCCGAGGCCTTGCTCTCGCATCAACCGCGATACGCCGGAGACCTCCGTATCCTCGGATTTCGCTAGCGATGCGATCACGTTGGCCTGCTCTTCCTTCGTGCGATTCTGGCTGAGTTTGAATTTGGCTTCGATGCGCGTGACAGCGATCTCAATGCCGACGATGTGGCTCAGCATGCGATCGCGGTAGGTCTCCCTGAGGCTCGCCCACTGTTCCGCGTAGGCGGGCTCGAAGGTGCCGATGAGTTCGTGAAGCACGCCTTGCAAATCGTCTGGCGACGCGAAGGTGCGCGCGTTGCCGTAAACATGCACCGCGCCGTAGTTCCAGGTAGGAACATTTTCGCGGGTCACGTAGTTCGACGCGGATACATAGGCGTGCGGTCCGTGAAAGATGGTCAGGCACTGCGGATTCTGTTCGAGATAGCGCCAGTGCGAGTTGGCTTTAGCGACGTGGCCGCGGATGACGAGATGCTCCTCCATCGCGCGCACGAACACGGGCAGGTGCGTGGCGAATGGACCTTCGTCATTGGACGAGGCCAGTGCGGACGAGATCAGAATCGCGAACGGATTCGCCTGCATGAACGCGATCGCTTCGGCATTGTCATGTACGCGGAAATGTTCGGGTATGTACATGCTGGTGTTTCTTTTGCCGCCTCAAGCCTGGCTCAAGCTTCGCTCCTCAATCTTAGCTGGTTGAAGACGGCCATGGTAGCGGATTACGGCTGCGGCGGCACGGCCAGGCCGCGTCCATAGACGGCCTCGAGGATCTGGTCGCCGCCACGAGCGAGCAGGGCCGCACCGGCATCGTTGCCGAGTTTTTCGGGATCGTCAATTCTTCCCTCGCGCGAGTCGCGGAGCAGCTTCGATCCGTCGGGGTCAGCGACGATGGATTCCAGATGCAGCTTGCCGTTTCGCATTTCCGCGAATGCGCCGATGGGGACCTGGCAGCCTCCGCCGAGACTGTTGAGCAGGGCGCGTTCGCAGGTGGTGGCGGCGCGGGCGGCGGGATCGTTCAAGAAAGCCAGGTGTTCGCGGGTCGCAGCATCGCCCAGGCGGATTTCGATGCCGAGCGCACCCTGTCCGGCGGCGGGGCACATGATTTCGGCGGGAATGATTTGTTTGATCAGTTCGGTCTTGCCCAGACGCTTCAGCCCGGCCGAGGCGAGGATGATGGCGTCGTATTCTCCCTGCTCGAGTTTGCGCAGGCGGGTGTCGACGTTGCCGCGCAGCGGATGAATATCGAGATCGGGGCGAACGGCCTTGAGTTGCGCCTGCCGGCGCAGGCTGGAGGTACCGACGCGCGCGCCTTGGGGCAATTCCTGAAAGCTTGAATAATGGCGCGAGCAGAAGGCGTCGCGCGGGTCTTGACGTTCGGTGATGGCGGCGATTTCGAATCCTGGAGGAAGTTCGGTGGGCAGGTCTTTCAAGGAGTGCACGGCGAGATCGACGCGTCCGGCGGCGAGGGCTTCTTCAATTTCCTTGGTAAACATGCCCTTGGTGCCAACCATGGCCAGAGCGACGTCGGTGATTTTGTCGCCGGTGGTGTGGATGATTTCGATTTCGACGTGGTGGCCGCGCGCGCGCAGGAGCGCGGAAATGTGGTTGGCCTGCCACAGGGCGAGTTGCGAACCGCGAGAGCCGATGCGGAGAGTGGGCATTATTGCCGCGTCCCCGCTTCGTTTCTCTTGTCTGGGGCCGGCGCTTGCTTGTCGTGCAAGTTGAACAGTCTTCGGACTACGTCGACCACCGTTGTCGCTTCGGATTCTTTCGCGGCAGTCTTCAGCGTGGTGATGGGCGTGTGCATGACTTTGTTGATGATGCCGCGGGTCAGGGCTTCGACGGCCATTTCCTGCTCCGGCGTCAGGTGGCCCATGCGGCCGCGCACGCGGTCAATTTCGGCCTGGCGAATCGTTTCCAGATGATCTTGTAACGACACAATTGTAGGTACAACGTCGAGCGTGTGCAGGCGGGCCTCAAAGCGTTCGACTTCGCTGGTAATGATGGCTTCGGCGAGTTCGGCTTCCTTGCGGCGATCGGCGACATGGCTCGATACAGCCTGCTGCAGGTCGTCGATGTCATAGGTGAAGATGCCGTCAAGTTTGCCCATCTCCGGGGACACGTCGCGGGGCACGGCGATGTCGATGAAAAACATGGGCCGATTCTTGCGGCGGGAGAGGAATTGCTCGCCATGTTCGCGGCGGAAGATGGCATGGGGCGCGCCAGTCGACGTAATGACAATGTCGGCGCGGTCGCAGGTGTTGTACAGATCGTCGAACTTGATGGCCTGGCCGTTGAACTTTTGCGCAAGGCCGATGGCACGCTCGTAGGTGCGGTTGGCGACGAAAATCGAGGCGCAGCCGTGAGCCATCAAATGGCGGGCCGCGAGTTCGCTCATCTTGCCGGCGCCAACGATGAAGACGGTCTTCCCTTCCAGCGTTCCAAAGATTTTCTTCGCGAGTTCCACCGCGACCGAGGCGATCGAGACCGACGATGATCCGACCGCGGTCTCAGTGCGCACGCGCTTGGCGACGGCGAAGGCGCGGCTGAAGAGCTGGTCGAGTTGGCCTCTGACAGCGCCGACGGCGCGGGCGGTGGCGTAAGCTTCCTTGACCTGGCCGAGAATCTGGGCTTCGCCGACCACCATCGAATCGAGGCTCGAAGCGACGCGAAACAAATGGCGGACAGCATCTTTTTCGCGGAATTCGTACAGGTGCGAGTCGAGTTCAGCGGCGGTCAGATGAAAGTGATCGTGCAGAAATCCGCGCAGGTCGGCGTGGCCGTTAGTCGTGTGGGTCACGATCTCCACCCGATTGCAAGTGGAGATGACCATGCCCTCTTCGACGCCCGGATAGGCGGTGAGATCGCGGCAGCAATCGGGCAGGCGCGACTCCGGGATCGCCAGGCGCTCGCGTACTTCGAGCGGCGCGCTCTTGTGATTCACGCCAATGAGCTGGAATCTCATGATGCGAGCCTCAAGATGCAAACCTGTGGATCGCGGAGAAATAGTTCGCCGCCCAGGCGGCCAGCGCGGCCACGAAGGCGAACGTCGCCAGCACGGCGGCGCGGCGTCCGCGCCATCCCGAGTTCCAGCGGGTGAAGACCATGACCATGTACACGATCCACATCAGCAGCGACAGCAGGATTTTGGGATCGAGGAAATCCACGCGGCCGTAGGTGGTGAGAGCCACGACCGAGCCGGTCAGCAGGCCCAGCGTCATGAACGGAAAGCCCAGCAGCAGCGAGCGATAGCCGATCTGGTCAATCACTTCGAGCGCAGGTAGAAACGAAATCAGGCTGGTGGCTTTCTTGGCTTTCAGGCGGCGCTCCTGCAGAAGATACAGCAGGCTGGCGCCAAAGCTCAGCACCAGCGCGGCGTAGCCGGTGAAGATGAGGATGATGTGGGCGATGAGCCATCCCTTGTGGGATACGAACTGGGTCAGCAACACCGGTTGCTCGCCGATGGCCGCAACGAAGGTCAGAAAAAAAACCACGGGAAAGACAACCACGCCGGGGGATGTAGTTTGATAGATCGCATAGATGACCATGAAGAAGGTCATCGACAGAAATGCCAGCAGCGACTCTCCGTTGTGCACTGACGCCCAGACGACCTGGCCCGAAAGAAACAACTCAGCCAACGAGACGAAATGGAAGACCATGCCCAGGCTGGCCGCATGCAGGGCGATGCGGCTGAACAGGTCACTGGTGCGGGTGAGCGCCACGAAGGCGTAGACCAGCCCGATGAAGTAGCACCCCAGTGCGAAACGCAGCCAAAGCAGAGACATAGACTTTATGATGCCGCAATCCCATTTTCGGGAATCCTAATTCCCGAATCCATGAGTTTACCCCAAATAGCGGGTCGGGTCCCCAATCCTCAGAGTACGCAATTTATTTTTCATCGAGGCGAGGGCAAGGTAAACAAAGGGGGTCACTTAAGGGTGTGATTAGGATCACAGACTAGGGAAACTGGTTTCGCCGAACTTCGTCAATTAGTTTTCGAAGCCGCGTGCGGATTCGTCGTGCCGGTGGCGTGCGGATTGGCCATCCCTTGAGGCATGGCTGCGTGGCCGCCGCCCATGCCGCCCATGTCGCCGGGCGCGAAGCAGGTAACGCGCCCGCTGGAGGCAACGCGCAACTGCGACGGGCAATCACCGCTGGTCAGCGCCGCTGCCGCACCCGCGCCTTGCGACTGCACACTGTAAAGCTTGCCCGCAGCGTTGCCGGCGACGCCGACCGACATCCCCGGCATGTCATAGGCGACATAGAACGGGTGCTTGCTCTGGCTGGCCTGCATGGCGCAGTCGGAGGCCGACTTCGACTGGTCTGCGGTGGCCCCTACGTTGAGACGGCCGCAGTCGGTGGCACCGGCCCCGGAATATTCCTGCAGCTTCTGTTGCACGGCGTCAGGCGAGGCCGGCGACGAGGAGGCCGCCGCGCCCGGAGAAGTCACTAAAGACGTCGTTGGACCTGCCGGCTTGCGAGACGTCAGAAAGAAAAGCGCTCCAATCACGAGGATGAGGATCAGAAAAACAGCAAGGTTTCTCATGGCATGGTAATTGTAAATCTGAGCGGTGCGGCGGAGGGAGCAAATCGAGAAACCCCACTTCTCGCGCAAACAAAGCGCGAGAAATGGGGCACCCGTTCGAGGCCGAATCTTCCCCTACGGCTTCCCTGTCAATTGCCGGATCAAATCCACTTCCGCCCGGCGATAGGGAGTTCCGTCGGAGCGCAGCACTTCGTGAAACCACACCGGAGGCTGATTCTTGACGTAGGGATGCTCCCAGGAATCCCAGGGATAATACGTCTGCGTTTTGCCGGCGACGAATCCCCAGTTGATGGCGCCCACGCGCTCCTGCTTGGCGATGGGCAGGATCGTGTCGAACGTGCTGCCCACCGAGCGCGCCATGTATTCGGTGCAGATCACGGGACGATGGAATCTTCGCAGCCAGGCGATTTCGGCCTTGAAGTCCTCGGGCCAGCTGTAGTTGTGAAAGCTGATGATGTCGGACTGGCGCAGCTGGATGCGCGCGATTTCATCGAGCGCGGATTCATCGCTAGCGCTATCAACGTCATAGACTCCGCTGGTGAGCGGCTGCGTGGGATTCACCTCACGGGCCCACTCGAAGGCCTGCGGTAAAAGGGCGGCGACGCGCGTAGTTTTCTCTTTGTGGTTCAGCTCTGTTTTGGGGTAGTTACCGGTTTGATCGGATCCGGGTTCGTTCCAAACGTCCCAACCAAGGATGCGGTCGTCTTTGGCGAACGCTCCTACCACTCCCTGCACGTATTCTTTCAGCCGCGGATACTCGCTGGGATCGGCCAGGGCCTTGGCACCCGGACTTTGCACCCAGCCGGAATTATGCACTCCGGGAATGGGGGCGTGTTGCGGCCCGAGCTGCGGCAGCGGGTCCCAGCAGGAATCGAAGAGCACGAACAGCGGGCGGATGTGATGACGCGCCGCGATCGTCAGGAACTGGTCGATGCGCTTGCGAAAACCCGGCGCGTTCTGCTGCCATAGCAGATCGTGAAGAAACACGCGCATGGTGTTCATACCGATCCCTTCGGCCCAGCCGAGTTCCCTGTCGATCTGGTCGGGGTCGAAAGTGGCCTCCTGCCACATCTCCAGTTCGTTGATGGCGGACTTGGGAATATAGTTGCTGCCGACCAGCCAGGGTTGCTGCGCATACCAGTCGTTGGCCTTTTTCTCGGACCAGCGGGGATTCTGGGCGGAGGCACTTGCGCACCAGGCTGCGCAGAGCATTACCGAGATCCTGAATCCGTACTTGAAGGTTTTCACTCAAGACACTCCGCGTTCCTTTATAAGCTTGCCTGCGAAGGTTATCAATGCGGCGATGCCGCTTCAGAAATCTTCGCCGGAAGGTCCGCGGTCGTGGTAATTTCATGGCGCGAAATGTCAGCGGCTGTAGGGAGTGAATATGCGGTACACCGGAATGCTACTGGTCTTGGCAATGATTGTGGCGCCCGCACCGGCGCAGGAGAAGGCAAACGAAGGTCCGACGAATGAAAAGGCGCAGAAGACGTACAAACAGGCACTGGAGTATCTGCACCAGCGCCAGACGGGAGTTGCGCTCGACTACTTCAAGAAGGCCGATAAACAGGACGACGGGCATTGTCTGGTATGTCAACAAAAGATGATTAAGTATGGGATCGAACTGCGGGAATGGAAAACCGCAGAAGGCGCGGCGGAAGAGATGGTAGCGCAGGCGCAAACCCAGAACAATGTCGCGCTGGCGCACTACCAGTTCGGTGCGCTGCTGACGCATGAAGGAAGGGACAAACACAAGGATGAGTTGTTCACGCGCGCCCACGAGGAGATGCTCAAGGCCTTGGCAACCGGCGCAAACTTTCCCTCCGCGGTCTACGCGGATGGCATGGTGCTGGCCCAATTGAAGCAGGACGACGCAGCCAAGGCGCGCTTTGAGGAGTTTGTAAAGCTGCAACCGGAGGGTGATCCGGACCGCCAGCGGGCATTGCGCTACATCAGCGAGCCTGAACTGGCACGGGCGAGGATGGCACCCCCGTTTGTGATTACGACCACCGACGGACAACGGGTTTCACTAGACGATCTGGCAGGAAAAGTCGTGCTGCTCGACTTCTGGGCGACCTGGTGCGCGCCCTGCCGCGAGGCCCTGCCCCACATGCAGGAGATCGCCAAAAAGTTTCAGGGGCAGCCCCTGGTGGTGATCAGCATCAGCCTCGACAGCGATGAGCAGAAGTGGAAGGACTTCATCGCGAAAAATGAAATGACCTGGCTGCAATACCGCGACGCGGGTTTTACCGGGCCGATTGCGAAAGGGTTCGGCGTGGAAGCAATTCCGCACACCTTCACCATCGACGCCGACGGCGTGCTGCAGGACGAGCACATCGGCGACGCCTCGATCGAAAGGAAACTGAAGAAGCTGGTAAGCCAGGCGCGGAACGTGCAGAAGGCCGCCATGCCGGCGCAATAGACAACTCTCTGTGTCGTCCCGCGCAGTGTGAAACCGGCTCGTTAATCCACGCCCAGACTGGCGAGCGATTCTTCGAGCAAACTCGGGGCGATACTCAAACGCCGCCCGTGGGTCTTCATATCCTCAATTTCATCGAAGGCGCGGAAGAGGCGGAGCTTGACCGCGGCGTATTGTTCGGCGTCGTTCAAGGGGCGGCCGTGGGCCTGGCTCCAGGCGGCGCGGGCGGCGTCGGCAAGGAAGATGCTCACGGCGAAGGTCAGCTTGCGGTCGGAAGTGACGTCGAAGATGAATTCGGTGCCGGGCGCTTCCGGATCGTCGGGCAGCGCGGCGCGTTTGCCGACGTAGTAGTACTGGTAGACGTATCCCTGGGCGCCGGTGTAGGTCTTCAGGCGGCGGATGGGCGGGGTGGTCGTCACGGGAACATTATGCAACGGCGGCTCCCCAATGTCATTCCCCCCGATTCAATCTTCCGTGGCCTTCTGCCGATAGCTCTACGCAGGAGACCTCTGCATGCTGCCGCAATGGTTCTGGCTTTCGCTGGGAGCGCTGGCGATTCTGGTGATCTACCAGCAGGTGCGGATTTACCAGATCCATCGGGCGGCACGGAAGCATGAAGAGTTGTTCCAGATCGTGACCGAGAACGCCGCCGACATGATCGCCCTGGTCGACGTGAAAGGACGCCGGTTGTACAACAGCCCGGCTTACAAGCGAATCCTGGGCTACACGGCGGCGGAATTGGGCGAGACTTCAGCCTTCGAACAAATCCATGCCGACGACCGCTTCCGGGTCCTCGAGGCGGCGCGGGCGGCGCGGGAGACTGGAGTCGGGAAAACGCTGGAGTACCGCATCAGGCATAAGGACGGCAGTTGGCGGGTGCTGGAGTCGGTGGCCAGCACGATCCGCGACACCAAGGGCGCGGTCACGAAGCTGGTGATTGTGAATCGCGACATCAGCGAGCGCAAGCGCGCGGAACAGCAACTGGAACACAACCTGTTTCACGATCCGCTGACCGGACTGCCCAACCGCCGCCTGTTTCTCGACCGGCTGCAAAGTTCGTTTGTGCGGTCGCGGCGCGACACGGGCCGTCTCTACACGCTGCTGCTGGCGAACCTGGACCACTTCAAGGTCTTCAATGAAACCATGGGCACGGTCGCAGGCGACCATATCCTGCTGGAGATCGGGCGCCGGCTGGCCAAAACTTTACGGCAGGACGATACCATCGCGCGCCGCGAGAGTGCCGGGGCTTCGACGGACGTAGTGCTATTCCGCCTGGGCGGGGATGAATTCGCCATACTGCTGGATACGGTGGGCGATCCCAGCGATGCCATGCGCGTGGCCCGAAGCATTCAGACCGCAGTGGCCGAGCCCTTCCAGGTGGAGAATCGGGAAGTGCGCGCCGCGGTGAGCATTGGGATTGCCTTGAGCACTCCGGCGCACGAGCGACCCGAGGACGTGTTGAAAGATGCCGACGTGGCCATGCGCCGGGCGAGGGCCCTGGGCGGATCGCGCTGCGAAGTTTTCGATGAAGCCATGCACACCCGCGCGGTGGGGCGATTGCGCCTGGAAGCGGATTTGCGCACGGCTCTGGCCGGGCACCAGTTCCGCGTCTATTACCAGCCGGTGGTGCTACTTGGCACGCGGCGCATCGTGAGCTTTGAGGCGCTGCTGCGCTGGGACCATCCTGTGCAGGGGCTGATTTCTCCCTACCGGTTCATTGAAGCGGCCGAGGACACCGGCATTCTGATTTCCATCGGCCACTGGCTGATCCTGCAGGCCTGCCGGCAGTTGCGCGATTCGGACGCCAGCCACTCCCCCGGACAGCCGATGCATATCACGGTCAACATATCGGCGCGGCAGTTTGCCGACGCGCACCTGGTCAACGATATTCAGGATGCGCTCCAGCAGACGGGCCTGGACCCTTCGCGGCTGCAATTGGAGATGACGGAGAGCGTCGCCGCCGCCGATCCCAAACTTACCGTCGCCGTGCTCTCTCACCTGAAGCACCTGGGGATTGGGATGATTCTCGACGATTTCGGCGCAGGCACCACGTCGCTGCGCGGGTTGCGCCAGTTTCCCGTGGACGCACTCAAGATCGACGGCTCGCTGGTGCGGGAAATGCAGACCGACCGCGCCGCCTCCGACATGGTCGAACTGATCATTGCCCTGGCGCACAAGATGAATTTGAAAGTGATTGCGCAAGGCATTGAGACCCCCCGGCAAGTCGAGCGCCTGCTGGAACTGGGGTGCGAGTACGGGCAAGGCTACTACTTCTCCCACCCGATGGAAGCGCAAGCGGCCCAACAATTCCTGCGCCAACAGAACACGCCTGCGAGGGCCAGTGGGGCGGGCGCGAAGTAGCTAGGTTCAGGAAACCAAGATCCGCGAATCAAAATCTTTTCGTCGTTCTCGCTCGTTCGGTCCCTCCGCGCTCGCACCACTAAGGAGCAGGCACCTGCACGTTGGCGACTACGTTGGAATCCCCGCTCTCTTCGTTGCTGGTATTGACTGCGGTTGTGGCATAGCAGTAGGCCGCGCCGTCGACCACGGCGGAATCCGTGTACAGGGTGCCTGTATTCAGCATTGAGTTGATCCTGGAGAAAGGTCCGCACGCACTCGCATACGCCGCACGATAAATGTTATAGCCAGAGACATTCGAGGACGTGCTTGCACTCCACGACAGGTTGACCAAGTGGACGGGCACAGCCGTACCGGTGCCAGTGAGGGTTTCGACCGTCGTCGAGGACTGGGCATTACTGGTGAAGGTAAGCGCGGCCGTCACGGCGCCGGTGGTCTGAGGGCTGAACTTCACCGTAAACGCAGCGCTGTTCCCTGCTGGAATCGTAACCGGCAGCGACAGTCCTGCGACAGTGAATGCGGAGTTGTTGCTGCTGACCGCGCTGACGGTAACACTCGATCCACCCGCGGTGAGAGTTCCGGATGCGGTTCCGCTCGTGCTCACGACCACGTTGCCCAGAGCGAGGGTGGCCGGGCTGACGCCGAGCGTGCCGGCGGTCACAGTCGTTCCAATCCCCGAGAGTGGAAGCGCTACGGTCGAATCCGAAGCCGTCGAGTAGATCATGATGGTGGCCGTCCGAGTCCCGGCCGCCGTTGGCGTGAACTTTGCGCTGTACGTACAACTTGCTCCCGGAGCCAGCGTGTTGTAGTTGCAGGTGCCCTTGCCGCCCCAATTGAAGTCGCCGGCGGAAAGTGAGTCGCTCGTAATCGTCAACGAAGCATTCCCCGTGTTGGTCAAGGTAGTGGTCAGGACAGCGCTCGTCTGGCCGACCGTGACGCTGCCGAAGCTGATGCTCGTAGGATTCAGCGTCAGAATGCCGGCCGCCGTATTTACGGTCACAGTGGCGCTGGCGGATTTGGTATTGTCGGCGACGCTGGTAGCCGTTACGGTCACGGTTTTCGTCGCGGTCACAGTGGGAGCCGTAAACAGTCCGGTGGTGCTCACAGTGCCGGAGGTAGCCGACCAGGTAACCGCCGTGTTGCTGGTGTTTGTGATTTGAGCCGAGAACTGCTCAGTTCCCCCCGAGGCCACCGTTGCCGTGGTGGGCGAGACCGAGACACTGATGGCGGCCGCAGTGGTGAAGACGTTGTCCAGGCCCGTGACCAGCGCTCCGGTGGAGTCGGCCGACAGCACGCGATAGTGGTAGGTGGTCCCGGCGGTCAGCGCCGTCAGGGCAGCGGAGTGCGTGGTCACCAGGTTCGAGTTCAGGGCACTGCCGCTGCCGTAGCTGGTCGTCGTACCGTACGCGATCTGCGAATTCGCAGGCACGGCGGTTGTCCAGGTGATGGTAGCGGTGGTGGTTGTCGTGGTCGCGGTGACGGCACTGATCCACGATTGTGCGAAGGCCGACGGCGCGACGAGTAAGGCGAACAGAAGAGGAACAGATACAAAAAGAACACGAATCAATCTACACATGGCCCAAATACAGAAACGATCCACAACCAGAAAAGCGAGGGGGAATCGCTTCATCCGTTTCGTTGAAATTTAATTTAAAGTTGCAACTCGATGATAGGGTCCGCAGCGAGCAGCGCAACGCAGCATGTACTAGTCATTGGGACAATGAACCTTGGATTTTCCGCGAATGGGAAATAAGACCACGGTTAGAAAGCAGACTCGGAAGCGATTCCCTGGATCGGAAGCCGCCGATCTTCCTTGGCTGATGTTACTTGGCTGATGTTACTCGGCTGATTACTTCGCTCGTCAGCACCAAGACAAAAGGCAACGGGCAAAAGCTTCGTCCTCATGGAGAAGGAAGTGATCGCCGGTGCTGGGAATGAATTGGTGAAACATCGCGATGGCACACATCGCCCCGGCCAGTCTCGTTGCCGAAGAGCACAAGGCGTACCATTGATTAAGGCGTACCATTGATCATGGATGAAACATACCTGCAATGCCCCGGCTCAGGACCAGTTGACAGCTCAATAGCCGCTGATGCCCTCCTTCGCGATGAGCCAGATGAGGAAGAGGAAGACGAGGAGGAACACGACGGCGACGAGGAAGATGACGATAGTGACGAAGGCTATTCGGAGTGAACCTGCTCTGGCTGTTGCGAAATCGCCACAGCGCTCATTCACGCAGGCCGGACAATTCTAAGTTTGTGGAATGATCTGCCATGAGTTCTAATCCGCCTGGCCGATCAGCAGCACGTAGCCGTCGGGATCCTCCACACGAATTTCTCCCTTGGGCATGTATTCAGGATAAGTAATGGCCGAGACTTTCGCGCCGCTGGCCAGCAGATGCTCGCGTAGCGCTATCAGATCGGGCGAATAGAGATAGAACAATACGGTCTGTTGGCTGGCAATCACCGGCTCGGAGGCGCGCCCGAACATCAGATCTGCATGCTCGCAACCCAGGTGAACCCATTGCAGTCCGCCCGCAGCGTTGCGCAAGCTGCCGCGAATGTCCATCCCCAGCAGTTTGTAGAAGTCGACGGAGCGCTGCACGTCGGCGGCTTGCGCCAGGGGGATGAGGCCGGTCACTTCAGCAGGCATTAGGTTCTTACCGATCCGGATTCAGCAGATCGCAGCGGTCGAAAACCCGCACTTCTCGCGCAAAGCGCACGCGAGAAATGGGGCGCCCCGGAAATCGTCTTAGCCATCAATCTTCGCTTCCCGCAATTGTTTCACCGCAGTCTCGGAACTGACGGGTGAATAATAGACTTCTTTAAATGTGTACGACTTCGCCTTGGACTTTACCACCGGAAGAATCTCGATGTGCCAGTGGTAGTCGTCGTCGATGGTCTTCCAGTAGCCGAGATTCTTCGAGGGATGCAGGCTGCTGGGCGAGGTGTGCAGGACGAGGTGAAAATCCTCGGTGATGGAACGCACGCGCTGTAAAGTGCGGCGCAGAAGGGCGGCCAGGTTGGTGCGGAGACCGGGGCGATTCAATCCCGCTCGCTCGAACGAGGAGTCGTGGTAGCGCGGCAGAATCCAGGTTTCATACGGGACGCGGGGAGCGTAGGGACACAGGGCAAGATAGTCGCCGCGGACCTCGATGACGCGCTGGGCCTGGCGTTCCTCCTGCTGAATGATGTCGCAGAAGACGCATCGTTCCTTGCTGACGAAGTACTCGCGCCCGGCGCGCAGTTCGTAGAGCACGCGCCGCGGAACGAACATGGTTGCGGTGAGTTGCGACGTGGGATGGCTGAACTCCTGCCCGGCGTTTTTGCCGTAGTCCTTGAACAGGCTGACGTACTTGATGCGCGGGTCGCGCTTGAGGTCGAGAATGCGCTCGGCGGCCACGCGCAGGAAGTGCGCGATCTCGTCGTCGCTGGCGTTCCACAAATGCCGGTCGTGGCGCGGGTTTTCGATCAGCACTTCATGCGCGCCCACGGAGTGCATGCAGTCATAAATGCCGTCGCCGCGGCGGCCCGGTTCACCCTCAATTCGGTAGAGAGGCTTGGGATGCACCACGGAACGCGCGGACCAGGGAGTGCCGGGCGCGTTGGGGGACTTCGCGATCACGTGCAGAGACTCGGCGGCATCGGAGCAAAAACGGCAGGCAGACTCGGAATGCGGAGCGGTTTCGGCCGGATCATCGCCGGTGATAACCCAGGAGCGAGTGATGGGGTCCTTACGGAGTTCCATAAGCCAAGGAGAACACCAGGAGAGAACTGGCGTCAACCTCGATCGCTTACCGTAATTTCCCGGCGAGCTATGAGAAATGCCGCAGAAGGCCAGCGGCGCGCTTTGTTATAATCCGCCGAAGCCCCGCCTGATCTGACGAGCTGATCTAACGAGCTGATCTAACGAGGAAGATGACCGAGCCGTCCACTCCGCTGATGCGGCAATATGCCGCAGTTAAAAAAGAACATCCCACAGCGCTCTTGTTTTTTCGACTGGGCGATTTCTACGAACTTTTTTTCGACGATGCCATCGTGGCGGCGAAAGAGTTGCAGATCACGCTGACCTCGCGGAATAAGGAAAAAGGAATTGCGGTCCCCATGTGCGGCGTGCCTTATCACGCGGCGGAGGGTTACATCGGGAAGTTGATTCGCAAGGGCTTCAAGGTGGCCATCTGCGAGCAGATGGAAGATCCGCGGCACGCGCAGAAGCTGGTGGGAAAGAAACTTGTTCGCCGGGAAGTGACGCGGGTCATGACGCCGGGGACCGCGGCGGATTCGTTGCTCGGCTCGGATGAAAACAACTTTCTGGCGGCGCTGGCGCAGGTCACCGATCGCACAGGAGGAGATCGCGTGGGATTCGCGGCTCTGGACTTATCGACCGGGGAGTTCCGGGCCACGGAATTTTCTGGCGAGGGCGCGATGCGGCGGGTGCAGGAGGAACTGGAGCAGCTGCGGCCGAAGGAACTGCTGTATGGGTCGGCGGCGCCGTTGTTTGAACGGACTGAGGCCAAACAGCCGAGCCTGGCTCGGCCGGACAGCCGGGGGCGGCTGTCTCCACATGGTTCAATCCCGACTGAGACTCCGCTGGAAGACTGGATCTTTGCGCCGGATCATGCGCTGCCGCTGCTGGAAAATCACTTTGGCGTGCTGTCGCTGGAGGGGTTTGGTCTGGCGGGGCGGACGGCGGCCGCAGCCGCGGCGGGCGCGATTCTGTATTACGTGCGGTCGACGCAGCGTGGATCGCTCGATCACGTGGACCGCATCGGATGGTACGAGCGGCAGAGTTGCTTGGTGCTCGACGCGGTCACAGTTCGCAATCTCGAGCTGACCGAGCCGCTGTTCGCGGGCACCGATGCGGGCGTCACGCTGTTCCGCTCGATCGATGCAGCGGTGACCCCGATGGGGAAACGCTTGCTGCGAGCCTGGCTGTTGCGGCCCTCGCTCGATCTGAGCGAGATCCATGGCCGGCTCGACGCCGTGGAAGCGGGTGTGAAGGAAATGGTCGCACGGGAAGAATTGCGGCGGGCCCTCGACGGCGTGCTGGACCTGGAAAGGCTGCTGAGCCGCGTAACGCTGGAGACGGCGAATCCGCGGGACGTGCTGGCGCTGGCGGCGTCGTTGGGGAAGATTCCCGCGATCAGAATCGCACTCGGACGCCTGGTTGCTGAGCGGCTGAAAACGCTGCATGCATCGCTCGATGAACTGGGGGACGTGCGCGAGCGCATTGAAAAGACGATTGTACCGGAACCGCCGCTGAGTTTTGCTGACGGCGGCGTGATCGCGGCGGGCGTGGATCGTGATCTGGACGAGCTGCGCGAACTCTCGCGCAACAGCAAGCAGGTGCTGGCGCAGATCGAGCAGCGGGAGCGCGGGCGCACTGGGATTTCTTCCCTGAAAGTGAAGTTTAATTCGATTTTTGGCTATTACATCGAGGTGTCGAAACCGAACCTGCACCTGGTTCCGCAGGATTATGAACGCAAGCAGACGCTTGTGGGCGCGGAACGATTCACGACGCCTGAACTGAAAGAGTACGAGACGAAGATTCTGGATGCGCAGGAGAAGATTGTTGAGATCGAACGGCGGATGTTTACGGAGTTGCGCACGGCGATTGCCGGTGAGGCCAAGCGCATCCGGCAGTCGGCGCTGGCGCTGGCGGAAATCGACCTGCTGGCGTCGTTGGCGCACATTGCCGCTTTGCGCAATTATTGCCGGCCAACTTTTGTGGAGTCGGACGGCGGCAACGAAATCGAAATCATTGCAGGCCGGCATCCCGTGATTGAGCAGCAGGAAATGGCGGGAGGCAGCGAACGCTTCGTGCCCAACGACCTTTATTTGAACGGCACCACGCACAACATTATGCTGCTTACTGGGCCAAACATGGGGGGCAAATCGACCTACCTGCGGCAGACGGCGCTGATTGTGATTCTGGCGCAGATGGGATCGTTTGTGCCGGCGCGGTCGGCGCGGCTGAGCGTGGTGGACCGCGTGTTCACGCGCATTGGGGCGAGCGACAATCTGGCGCGGGGCCGCTCGACCTTCATGGTTGAGATGACGGAGACGGCAGCGATCCTGCACACGGCGACGGCACGGTCACTCATCTTATTAGATGAGGTTGGCCGCGGAACATCGACCTATGACGGGTTGGCGATCGCCTGGGCTGCGGTGGAATACTTGCACGCGCGGGTACGGGCCAAGACTTTGTTTGCCACGCATTATTTCGAATTGACCGAATTGGCCGAGCAGCTTTCGGGGGTGAAGAATTATCACGTTTCGGTGAAGGAAACCGGCGGCGGAATTGTATTCTTGCGCAGGGTCGAGCCGGGCGCGGCGGATCGCAGCTACGGCATCGAAGTTGCGAAGCTGGCGGGGCTGCCGAACGAGGTCGTGGTGCGCGCGCGTGAAGTGCTGGCGGAGCACGAGTTCGCGGAGCAGCAGGCGACCGCACATCTTTCACCGGGCGCGACTCCGCCGCCGACGCAGTTAACGATTTTTACCCCGCTCTCGCAGCCGGTGCTGGAGAAGCTGCGGGAAGTGGATTTGAACCGGATCACGCCGCTGGAGGCTCTGAATTTGCTGGCGGAGTTGAAAAAAGAAGTTTAACCACAGAGGACACAGAGTTCCACGGAGGACGTCCATCCCCAGAAAAATGATCTCACGCGAGACGCGCGGTATCGAACAGATCGGGCAGCTTCTGATCGTCGGCTTCGACGGCACGGAGATTTCGCCGCGCATCAGTTCCCTGCTCACGCGGGTGCAACCGGCCGGGATGATTCTGTTCGCGCGGAACATTCAGAGCCCGCAGCAGACCTGGGGGCTGCTGCGCGAGTGTCAGAAGTGCGTTGCCACACCGCTGTTTACCTGTGTTGATCTGGAAGGCGGCACCGTTGATCGTTTTCGCGACGCGCTGGGAGCGGCGCCGGCGGCGGCGGACGTGTTCGCGACCGGAGAGCGTGCCCTGTTTCGCAGGCACGGGGAAATCATCGGGGCGAACTGTCGCGCGCTGGGATTCAACGTAGATTTCGCGCCCGTGCTTGATCTGGCGTTGGCGGCGTCCCGCAGCGTGCTGGGCTCGCGGGCCGTTTCAGCCAATCCGCGTGAAACTGCAGCCTATGCGCGTGAGTTTCTCGCGGGGCTTCGGGACGCTAACGTGATGGGATGCGGCAAGCACTTTCCCGGCCTCGGCGAGGGCAGACTGGACAGCCATCACGAATTGCCTGTGATTGAAAAACCGCTTCAGAAAATGTGGACCGAGGATCTTCTTCCCTACCGGACGCTGCGCCGGCAACTGCCGATGGTAATGATTTCGCACGCAGCGTATCCCCAGGTCACGGGCGATCGTACTCCGGCATCGCTTTCGAAGCGGTGGATTACGGACATACTGCTGAAGCGCGTCGGCTACCGAAATCTCGTGGTGTCCGACGATCTGGAGATGGGCGGAGTGCTGTCGGCGGCGCCGATCGCCGATGCCACGGTGGAGTTTGTGCGGGCCGGCGGCGATCTGTGTCTGATCTGCCATCGGGAAGATTTCATTCTCCAGGCGCATGAAGCGCTAATCAAGACCGCGGAACGCGACGCGAAGTTTGCGCGGCGCGTGGCGGAGGCGGCGCGGCGCGTGAGGGCGTTCAAGAAGAAGAATGCAAAGGCGCTGCACGCGGGCAGGAGTGCCCGCGCCACACGGGCCCCGACGGGAGCGATGATCGAGAAGTTGTCGCGCCGGTTGTGGGAGTTTGAGGAGCAGGTGCGTCTGGAACCGTTTAGCCGCGAAGCAGACAAGCGGCGGCACCGCTCATGAGCAAGGCGATGATTGTTGCCGGAGTGATGAGCGGAACGTCGGCCGATGGGATTAACGTTGCGCTGGTACGCATTGACGAGGCGTCGGGTTCGGGCTCCCGCGGAATGCCTACTCTTGACACCGGTCGTCGCGGACGGAAGTTTCCGCGCCACACGATCACGCTGCTGGGGCACGCGGAATACTCGTATCCTGCCAAGGTTCGCGCGGCTGTGCTCGCGGCGATGAATGCGAAACAGGCCTGTGTAGCCGATCTTGCGCGACTCAATTTTTTGTTGGGAGAGTTGTACGCCGACGCGGTGCTGGCCACGGAGCGGCAATTCCGGGCAAAGGCTGAACTGGTCGGCTGCCATGGTCAGACGCTGTACCATCAGGGCGAGCCGCAACCCTATCTGGGACGAAAAGTTGCTGCGACCTGGCAGACGGGAGAAGCCGCCGTGATCGCAGCGCGCGTCGGCGTACCCGTAGTTTCGGATTTCCGGCAGGCCGACATGGCGGCGGGCGGCAAGGGCGCGCCCCTGGTTCCCTATCTCGACTACCTGCTTTTCCGTGACTCGACCATCGGGCGCATCGTGCAGAACATTGGCGGCATTGCGAATCTCACGGTGATTCCCGCCGGGGCCGACGCCCGCCGCGTGTTCGCGTTCGACACCGGGCCGGGGAATATGGTGATCGACGCAGTCACGGAAGCCTTGTTTGGACGGGCGTTCGATCGCGACGGAAGAATCGCCGCCACCGGCAAGGTGCTGGAGCCAGTTGTGGCGCAGATGCTGCGGCATGAGTTTTTTCGGGCAAAACCTCCGAAGACCGCCGGGCGCGAGGAATTCGGGCGGGAGTTTGTTCGCGAGTTCTTGCGGGAATGTGGGCACGCCCGCAAGCAAGACGTCGTAGCGACGGCCGCTGCGTTGACGGCGCGGTCGATCGCCGACGCGGTGCGGCGATTCGTGAAGAAAAAACCTAGCACGGCTGCGAACAACTCTTTTCACGAAATGATTCTCTCTGGCGGAGGCGTTCGAAATGCCGCGCTGGTCCGTATGCTGGAAGAGGGTCTTGCACCGCTGGGAGTTCGTTTGCGATTCTCCGACGAGTTCGGACTGCCTTCGGAAGCGAAAGAAGCGGTGGCATTCGCCGTGCTGGCTTATGAAACGTGGCACCGGCGGGCCTCGAATGTGCCCTCCGCAACCGGAGCGAAGCGAGCGGCGGTGTTGGGAAAGACCTCGTATGCGTGAGAGCGCGACCGCAGACCTTGGACCTCAGACCTCAGACCTTGGCCGAGGTCCGAGGTCTGAGGTCCGGCGTCGGTTCGTCTCCGGAGTTCTCGCACTACTCTGTTTGATCGCTGCCATCTTGCCGCTTTTTTCCTGCGCGGCCAAGCCCGATCCCAACACACTCGTCATGATTATCGAATCGAGCCCCACGAATCTTGATCCTCGGGTAGGAATTGACGCGCAGTCGGAACGAATTGACAGCCTGATTTTTGACGATCTGCTGTCGCGCGGCGACGACCTGAATGTGGCTCCGGGGCTGGCTGAACGCTGGGAGATCCCCGATCCGCTCACCTACATTTTTCATCTTCATCGCGGAGTTCGGTTTCACGACGGGCGTGCGCTGACCGCGCGCGACGTGAAGTGGACGTTCGACTCGCTGCTGCAGGGCAAGATTCGCAGCACCAAGGCGGCGGTGTACAAGTTTGTGGATCATATTGACGCGCCGGACGACGGAACGGTCGTCTTCCACATGAAGGAGCAGGACGCGACGCTGCTGTGGAACCTGTCGGATGGTGCGATTGGGATTGTCCCGGAGGGCACGGGCGAGGAAATGACGCGGCACCCGATCGGTTCGGGGCCGTTCAAGTTCGTCAACGCAGAGACCGACCGGGAAGTCATCATCGAACGCAACGACGATTACTGGGGCGAGCGGGCCAAGCTGGCGCGGGTGCGCTTTGCAGTTGTGCCGGACGCGACCACGCGGGCCCTCGAATTGCGCAAGGGCAGCGGCGATGTCGATATCAATTCGCTTACGCCGGACATGGTGTTGACTCTTACACGCGAACCGAATCTTGAAGTCGAGCACGCGGCCGGGACGCGGCTGGGGTATATGGGATTCAACCTGCGCGATCCCATTCTGAAAGATGCGCGAGTGCGGCAGGCGATTGCCTATGCCCTGGACCGGCGGCCGATGATCGACTACCTGTGGCGCGGACAGGCGCGACCGGCGCGCAGCGTTTTGCCGCCGCAGAGTTGGGCCTACAACGGCGGAGGGCCCACTTACGATCACGATCTCGACAAGGCGCGGCAATTGCTCGATGCCGCGGGCTATCCCGCGGTGAATGGCGTGCGCTTCCACCTCACCATGAAGACGTCGACGGACGAGAACACACGCTTGATGGTGGCCGTGATGCAGCAGCAGTTGCGCGAGGCGGGAATCGCGCTCGATATCCGCAGCTTCGAGTTCGCGACGTTTTTCGCGGACGTGCAGCACGGCGCGTTTCAGATGTATTCGCTGCGCTGGATCGGGGGCAATGAGGATCCTGACATTTTCGAATATGCGTTCCACTCGGCGAAGTTTCCGCCGAACGGCGCCAACCGCGGCTATTACTCCAATCCAAAGGTGGACGCGCTGATTGATCAAGCCCGGCGCGAAATCGATCCCAGTGTGCGCAAGCCGATTTACGCCGAGGTGCAACGCATCCTGGACGATGATCTGCCTTACATTAATCTGTGGTATTTCGACAATGTGTTAGTGCACACGCGCCGGGTGCGGAACCTGAAGTTGAATCCCGCGGGCAACTACGACTTCCTCAGGACGGCGGAACTCGATTCCCATAATTGACAAACTAAAGTCACTGGCGAACATTTTTTTTCGTGGCGCTCGACTGCGAAAAGAGCATAATTCAAGTAAGAGTAGTTTCCGCGGAGGAGCCCCGTGGAAGGTCGAGCGTCCAAACACGCTTATTTCCTCCTCGCGTTCCTGCTGAGTTGGCTGGGGGGATTTCCAGCAGCCGGTCAGCAGCCCTTCGATGTCGTTGAAGTTCCCTCGCAGTTCAAGCTCGACATGCAGGCCGCGGCGCGATTGCGGCCCCAACTGATCGCGCAGAGCGTCCCAGTTGCGGGGCGCTATGCCGCAGGCGGCCTCGTTTTCAACCGACTGGTGGAGCAGGTGGCTGCGCCAACGCGGGCCAAGTTTTCCTGGGAGCTCCGAATTGTCGATAACCACGATCTCAACGCCTATTCCTCTCCGGATGGAACCGTCTATGTGGAGAGCGGTCTGGCGCGACTGGCTGGCGCGAGCACCGGACTGTGGGCCGCGATCTTGTCCCACGAGATTGCGCACATTGTCCGCCGCGACTGGGCCCGGCGCTATCTGTACCAGAAGCGTATCGAGAACAACGGTGGTCTGCCCATCATGCTGGGCGATCCCGGCATGCCTTCGTCTTCATGGGAAACCTCGGAGAAGGCAAGCGCGGATATGGCCCGATTCTGCCGTCAGTTGGAACTGGGAGCCGATCTCGAAGGCCTGATACTGATGGCTCGGGCCGGCTATCACCCTGACTTTGTCCCCGCGCTGCACCACCTCTTGCATGCGCAGGGAGTGGGCACGAATAGCAGGTCGCTTTATGCGATGCATCCCTGCTGGGAGGAGCGCGACCGGGAGTTGAGCCAGGCCTACCTGGCGGCCAGCATCGAATTCGAGCACCTCTGGCCGGAATGGTACGCCTCACCTGGAGGAAATCCGCCCGTTGTCGTGTTTGCCGAAGAGCCTACCGTCAGAAGGACGGGCCCCAAAGAATGGGAAGTTCAGATTCCGATGCGCTGCCAGAACCTGGCGGGAGCAGTAGAGGTGGTGCTGCACGCTGGCTCCTCACACGGTGCATTGGCGCATCCGGAGCGCTTGCCGGATCAGCCGGGATCTGGCGGTGACGCGCGTCAGCTCACTGGCTGCACTTCGCCCAAGACCACAGTTACGTTCACACTCGCCGAACCATCCCTCCGCCCGAAACAGGGCGCACAGTGGACGGATATCTATGTTCTCGACGCGTGGGGGTCGGTGCTCGCGCGCGCCGATCTTCCCAAGCTGCCGCGGTGACCGCCGCAACCGCAACAGATCCTCAGGCCGCCAGGCCTGCAGGAGAGACCGTGTTACCATCGGATTTCAACTTCAATCCCGTTCTCTGCTAAACATGCGAATTCTTTTTATTGGCGACATTTTCGGACGGCCGGGGCGGAATATTGTCAAAGACCGCCTGCCGGGAATCGTCCGCGATCATGCCATCAATCTAATCATCGCGAATGGCGAAAATTCAGCCGCCGGCTTTGGCATCACTCCCGCGCTGGCCGAAGAACTGTTCGAGCTCAACATCGACGTGATCACGACCGGAAACCACGTCTGGGACAAACGCGAAATCATCGACTACTTTCAGATGGTTGAGGGCAACGGACATGGGCCGGCGCGGCGCGTGCTGCGTCCCGCGAACTATCCCGCGGACATGCCGGGCTCGGGCGTGTATGAAGGGGTTAAGGGAAAGGTTCCTTATGCGGTGATCAACCTGCAAGGGCGCGTGTTCATGGCCTCGAATGACGATCCGTTCCGCACCGCCGACCGGTTGCTCGAGAAGATTCAGGCCAAGATAATTCTGGTGGATATCCACGCCGAGGCGACCTCGGAAAAGATTTCCCTTGGGTGGTATCTGGACGGGCGCGTCACGGCGGTGGTGGGCACGCACACGCATGTGCCAACCGCGGACGAGCGGGTTCTGCCCAACGGAACCGCCTACGTGACCGATGTGGGCATGACCGGGCCCTACGACGGCGTGATCGGCGTAAAGAAGGAGTTGGTGGTGGGCAAGTTCCTGAACGGAATGCCGGTGCGCTTCGAACCCGCCACGGGCGATGCGCGTCTCTGCGCCGTCGTGATCGATTGCGACGATCACACTGGAAAAGCGCGGACGATCGAGCGGCTGATGCTGTCGTAAGGGACGCAGCAAGCTACGTCCGCGAAATCGGGGCGCAAGCGTACGGCTGCCTCGCGTTCTTCCTTAGGGCTTATTTCGGTAGCAGGCTTCAGCATTGAACCAAAGGTACGAGGTCCTGATGGCTTGTGCCCTTCCTGAGCAAAGCAAGTTAGAATCACTTGAGATGCGGCGAACAGCGTTCATCATCGCGGTGGGACTGGTGACGGCGAACCTGGCTGTGTTCGCCTTCGCCGCCGCCGACGATCCTTCTTCTGCGCCTCCCGTTTCGTGCGCCAACGGAGTTCCGGGCGGAGTCAACTGCATCGTTTCCAAGAAAGAGATGAAACAAGCCCACTCCGCTTTCCGCGAGGGCGTGAAGTTCGAGGAGGAGCAGCGTCTGCAGGAGGCGCTCGACCGCTTCGACAAGGCATCCCGGCTGGCGCCCCAGAATATGCAGTTCCTGACGGCCCGCGAAGTGGTGAAGGCACAGCTGGTCTTCAACCACGTGCAACAGGGAAACGCGCTGCTGCTGGAAAACGCACACGCCAAGGCCGGAGCGGAGTTTCGCGCGGCCCTCGACCTTGATCCAGAAAATCAGTTCGCGCAGGAGCGGCTGGAGGAAGCCAATCGCGAAATGATGCCGGCGCCGGCGCCTCTGCACTGGGCCGTGCCCGCGAGCACGCTGGATTCCAGCGAGATCCACCTCGAGCCCGCCGACGCCCGGGCCACTTTCCAGTACAGCGGGGACGCCCGCGGCCTGTTTACTGAGTTGTCCGCAGCGTATGGGGTGAACGTACAGCTTGACGATTCGCTGAGGGCGCGTCAGGTGCGGTTCAAGGTGGATGACGTCGATTTCTTCACTGCGCTGAAGCTGGCCTGCCAGGTCAGTAAGGCCATGTGGGCGGCCCTCGGCCCGCACCAGATGCTGATCGCCGAGGATACAAAAGAGAACCACAACCAATACGACCGCATGTCTCTGCGGACTTTCGTTCTGCCTCCGCATTCCAGTCCGCAGGACGTAACGGAGCTTGTCAGCTTGATCAAAGGCGTGTTCGAGCTGAAATTCGTCGCCGCGGGACAAGATGCAAACACGGTGGAAGTGCGCGGCCCATCCCCCATGATCGAGGCCTGCGGCAAGTTTCTGGATCAGCTCGGCAACCAGCGCCCGCAGATCATGCTCGACGTTCAGGTGTTGCAGATCGACCACCAACTGACGCGCAACATCGGAATGCACATCCCGGACACTTTCAACCTTTATAACATTCCGGCCGCAGCCCTGTTGGCACTGGCGGGAGGGCAAAACATTCAACAGCTCATCAACCAGCTGATCTCCTCCGGCGGCATCAACCAGGCGGGCAGTTCGGCCCTGTCGGGACTCCTGGCCCAACTGGGGGGGCAGTCGAACTCCATCTTCAGCCAGCCGCTGGCCACATTCGGCGGCGGGCTCACCTTCAGCGGACTGAGCCTCGACCAATTAACCGCCGCGCTTTCGGTCAACGAATCGTGGGTACGAAGTCTTCAAAAGGTAGGCATCCGCGCCAGCCAGGGCACTGACGCCAAGTTGCATCTGGGAGAGCGTTATCCGATTCAGAATGCGAGTTACGCGCCGATTTATAACTCGCCGCAAATTTCGACGGTTCTCGGGAACCAGTCCTATGTTGCGCCATTTCCGTCCGTCAGCTACGAAGATCTCGGATTGAACCTGACGGCCAAGCCCACCGTGCAAGGCGATGGCTCGGTCAGCCTGCACCTTGAACTGCAAGTGCGCTCGCTCGTCGGGCAATCGAGCAACGGGATTCCCGTCATCTCGAACAAGGAGTACCAAGGCAGCATCAACCTGAAGGACGGCGAGCCGGCCGTCGTGGCCGGAGAAATATCGAAGAGCGACACCCTCTCCATGAGCGGGATCCCGGGCCTCGGCTTCGTGCCCGGCCTGAATCAGGCCATGGTGACGAACACCAGAGAATCAGAAAGCGACGAACTCATGATCGTCATCACTCCGCACGTGCTGTCAAGCAATCATTCGGCCACGCAGGAAATCCTGATCGGCCAACAATAGAGAAAACGGCACCCGTCAAGGCCGAGCAGGATCGCTACGACGGTGATTGATCCAACTATTTTGCTTCTTTCGCCGCGAACTCCACCAGGGACTTGTACACATCCGACATGCGCGCATCGAAGCTTCCAATCTTGCGTCCATTGATGTAAATCGTCGGCGTGCCGCTAACGTCCACCGACTTTCCCAGTGCAAGGGAGGCGTCCACGCGAGCTTTGGTTTCAGGCTTGAGGGCGCAGGCCGCGATGTCGGCGCCCTTGACTCCCGCGCCATCGGCAATTGCGGTCAGCTTCTCATCCGCGGTGGCGGCGGTAATGTCGGACTGGGTTTCGTAGGTTTTGGCGACGAATTTCCAGAAAGCGTCGTTCGATGCACGGCCGACGCAATCGGCGTAAGCCGCGCCCTTGGCCGCCCAATTGTGCATTTCCAGGGGAAAATTCTGGAATACGAAACGGGCGGTGGGCTCGGCGGCCACCAGAGCTTCGATAGTAGGCTGCGCCGCTTTGCAGGCGGGACACTGCAGGTCGCCGAATTCGACAATGGTGACCTTCGCGTCCTTGGGGCCGCGCTCAGGCCCGGTGACTCCCTTATCCAGCAACTTCTTTGCGGGATCAAACGGCCGGGCGCCGAACGGCATAACTTCGCCGACCAGGGCGTGCTCGCCGTCAGGGCCCACGTAAAAGCGGGTCACCTGCTGGCCCTGTGCGCTGGCCAGAACGACCGTGACCTCGGCCAGTCCTTCGATCGGCGAAGGCGCGATGCTGGAGATTTTCCAGGTCAAGCCCGGTTGATAGCCAAACGTCTCGTGCAGGAACGAATCAACGGTGGCCTCCGAAGGAAGGTCGGCAGTGGCGTGGGTTCCGAGCTTTTCCGCGGGCTTGGCCGGGGCCGGCTTGGTGGTTGTGGTCTTGGTCGTGGTCTGGGCCGCGGCCAGACTGCCCGCCAGCAGAAGAATGCAGATCGAGTTAAGAAAACTGCGCATGGGTTCCTTTCGGGTTCCAGTTCTAACTTTAGGGAAAGCGAAGTATCAGAATACTTCAAATTGGAAATTCAAGCTTCGCTCTTGGCGGCAATCGGCAAACGGCGGCCGTAGCCGAAGGCTTTCGGAGAAATCTTGAGGCCGGGCGCGGCCTGTTGGCGCTTGTATTCGCTGCGATCGACCATGCGGATCACGCGCCTGACCACTTCAATGTCAAAGCCGCGATCCGCGGCGATCTGCTCTGCGGGATGCGAGTCCTCGACATAGTCATCGAGGATGGCATCGAGAACGTCGTAGGGTGGCAGCGAATCGCTGTCTTTCTGATTCGGCCGCAACTCCGCCGACGGCGGTTTTTCCAGCGTGGCCCGCGGTATGACCGGACGGCAAAAATTCACATACTCGCTGAGCCGATAGACCAGGGTCTTGGGCACGTCGGAAATCACCGCCAGCCCGCCGACCATGTCGCCATAAAGCGTACAGTAGCCCACGCCCAGTTCGCTCTTGTTGCCGGTCGAGAGTACGATGGCGCCAAACTTGTTCGACAGCGCCATCAACAGCGTGCCGCGAGCCCGCGCCTGAATATTCTCTTCCGTAACGTCTTCTTTCTGACCGGAAAAAACTTGCTGCAACGTGCTGCGATATGCCTCGTACGCGGCATTGATGGAGAGCAACTCGAAACGGATGCCAAGATTCTTCGCCAAAGCGCGGGCATCGTCGATGGATCCTTGCGACGAATAGGGTCCCGGCATGCCGACGCCGATTACGTTTTCCGGGCCGACCGCATCCGCGGCCACGACCGCGGTGAGAGCAGAGTCGATGCCGCCGCTCAGGCCGATGATCGCTTTGCCAAAGCCGCATTTCTGCATATAGTCGCGCGTGCCCAGCACCAGCGCGCAATAGACGCTGGCTTCCTCCCCGGCAATTTGCTCGTGCATTTCGCCGGTCAGGCTCTGCGAGTCGAAGTAGACGAGGTCTTCTTCGAAGGACCGGCCTTGCGCAATCACTTCTCCTTCCCGGTTGAGCACGAGGCTGGAACCGTCGAACACGAGACTATCGTTACCGCCCACCTGGTTGACCAGCACGACCGGAACCTTGTGCTGGCGGGCGATGCTGGCCAGCATGTCGCGGCGCAGCTCGCGCTTGCCGATCCAAAACGGCGAGGCGGAAATATTCAGCACGAAGTTCCCGCCGGCTTGAATCAGGGACTCCACGGGATCGACCGTGTACATTTGCTTGCGCCAAAAGCGCTTGTCGTTCCAGGCATCTTCGCAGATGGTGAGCGCCATACGATTGCCGCAGAACGGAAACAGGTCCTGCCTCTTGGCGGGCGCGAAATTGCGCATCTCGTCAAAGACGTCGTAAGTAGGAAGCAACATTTTTGACTGGATGAAGGCGACCTTGCCATCCACGAGCCAGGCGGCGGAGTTCATCACGGCCTTGCCGGTGTCGGAGTGGGCGGGCGTGACCAGCCCGCAGATCACCGCGATTCGCCGGGTTTCGGCCGCGATCTGCTCGACCGTCTCCCGATTGCGGGCGACAAAAGACGGGCGCTCAACCAGGTCGCGCGGAGGATAGCCACACACCGACAACTCGGGAAATAAAATCAGGCCGGCCCCGGCGGCCTGGGCGCGCCGGGAAAAATCAACGATCTTCGACGCATTGCCGGAGAAGTCTCCAACGGTGGGATTAATTTGGCCCAGCGCAATCTTCACTCCTCTAGTGTAAAGGGGCACGCCGGGAACAACCAACTGGAGCCGGCAGATTCGCTTTGCATTCGCTATACGATCGGCCAGTGGAGGGAGAAGTAACTGCGAAATTAACCGGCCAGAATTTCACAAAAAGGCGTAACATAAACGATTTGGTAAACAGATTCATTCGAGGAAAACAGAATGCCCCTGCAAAACAGTCCTCTGCTAAATCGATTTCTCACCGTCTCCGTCACCATCCTGAGTGTTGCTCTGTGCTCTTGGGCCCAGAGCGGCAAATCGCATCCCTGGTCGAATCCCAGCCTTTCTCCGGACGAGCGTGCGTCGATGGTGGTCAAAGAGATGACGCTCGACGAGAAGATCACATTCCTGCACGGGACCGGCATGCAGGGCCTGAGTCCAATGAGCCCGCTGGCGGTGCGTTCCAACGGCGGCGCCGGATATGTACCCGGCATTCCACGCCTGGGTATTCCCGCGATTCAGATGTCGGACGCCGCTTACGGAGTGCGGGCTAGCGGCGAGAACGGCCGCTACTCGACCGCTCTGCCCGCGGACGTGGCGGGCGCGGCCAGTTGGGACGTGGAAGCGGGCTACGAATACGGCGCCCTGATCGGCCGCGAGCTGCGCGCTCAGGGTTACAACATGACGCTTGGTGGAGGCACGAATCTCACCCGTGAACCGCGCAACGGCCGCACGTTCGAATACTTGGGCGAAGATCCGATTCTGGCGGGAAAGATGGTGGGAGCGGTGATGAAGGGACTGCAGGCGCAGCATGTCATCGGCGACATCAAGCATTACGCTCTCAACGATCAGGAAAGCGGCCGCAACGCCGTCAACGTGAACATCGACAAGCGGGCGGCGCGCGAGAGCGACCTGCTCGCATTTGAGATTGGATTGCAGGAATCGGACGCTGCGGCGGTGATGTGCTCCTACAACCGGGCCTGGGGCGACTACACCTGCGAAAACAAATATCTGCTCACCGATGTCCTGAAGAAAGACTGGAACTTCAAGGGATTTGTGCTCTCGGACTGGGGCGGCACGCACAGCGTGGAGAAAGCTTCTGCGGCCGGACTCGATCATGAGGAGCCGGGCGAACTTTTCTATGGCGACGATTTCAAGAAAGCGGTCGAGTCGGGCAAGGTGCCGGCGACCGAGCTCGATGATCACGTGCATCGCATTCTGCGCTCGATGTTCGCTACGGGAGTGGTTGACGATCCCCCGCAGAGAAGTGTGGTCGACGTTGTGGGCGGCTTCGAAGTAGCGCAACGCATCGCTGAACAAAGCACGGTTCTGCTGAAGAACGCTAACACCCAGCTTCCGCTCGATGCCTCCAAGGTCCACAGCATTGCGATCATCGGGCCGCACGCGGACGTGGGCATGATTTCCGGCGGCGGTTCGGCGCAGGTCGATCCTCCGGGCGGAAACGCGATCATGCCTCCGGGCAAGGGCAATACGTACTGGCAGGAGCACATCTGGTTTCCGACTTCACCCTTGAAATCGATTCGCGCCAAGGCCCCGGCGGCTAATGTGCAGTTTGATTCAGGCACTGATCCCGCGGCGGCAGCGGCTCTGGCCAAGACCGCTGATGTAGCCGTCGTCTTTGCTTACCAGTGGACGAGCGAAGGCATGGATTTGGATAGCCTGTCTCTTCCCGACAACCAGGATGAAATCATCGCGAAGGTGGCGGCGGCGAATCCGCATACTGTCGTCGTTCTCGAAACCGGCACGGCCGTGACCATGCCCTGGGCCGATCAGGTCAGCGGCATTGTTGAAGCCTGGTATGCGGGCAGCCGCGGCGCCGAAGCCGTCGCGAATATTCTTTTCGGAGACGTGAACCCCAGCGCGAAGCTGCCCATGACGTTTCCCAAGCGCGAAGCGGACTTGCCCCACCCCACGGTTGTGAAACCTCCTAAGATCACGACGGACGCGGATCGGCAAGGGTGGAAGCGCATCGCCGGAGGATTGCCCGCATTTCAGGTCACCTACGACGAAGGCGTGAAGGTCGGCTACAAGTGGTATGACGCGGAGAACAAACCGGTGCTGTTTCCCTTCGGATACGGCCTGTCCTACACAACTTACTCATACTCGAACCTAAAGGTGACGCCGGGAAAGAATCCGCAGGTGACTTTCACGGTCACCAATACTGGCAATCGCGCGGGAGCGGAAGTCGCGGAAGTCTACGCTTCCCTTCCAGCCGCGGCCGGGGAGCCTCCGAAGCGGCTGGTGGGCTGGAGCAAGGTGAAGCTCAACGCCGGAGAGAGCAAAGAAGTGTCCGTGGACGTGGACGCGAAGTATCTCTCGATCTTCAATGTCGAGAAGAACGGGTGGCAATTGATTGCGGGAGACTACAGCTTCATGGTGGGCGGCTCCTCGCAGAGCTTGCCGCTGAAGCAGTCGGTGAGCCTCAAATAGGAGGCTCTACCGCACGACCCCAGCTCCACCTCTGCCGCCGCATTCAGCCGCGAAGCGGCGCAAGAATGCAGCCCACGGCGCAAGCCGTGGGTTGCAAAGCGGTAGAAGAACGAGCCCCGAAGGGGCGAAAGAGTTGAGCCCCGGGAGCCCTCGCGCCGGAAATGGCGAGCGCCGGCTTATTCGCTTTCGTCTCTCGGTTCGAAGTCCCTTCGTTCCGCGCGCAGATACGCCTCGCCTCCGCCCAATTCCTCGAAGACGTCCTTTAGGGCGCCGCGTAACTGCAGCCAAGGATCCTGTTCCCGCTGGGATGGTGATTTCGTGTCCAACCAATCTTCCTCAACTATCGTGGGCGATGGCAGTTTGCAGCCGTTCTATATTATTCCTTATCGCGCCAAACGCCGCGGCGCCTTAATCCCCGCCCGCCGCAATCACCCTATGTTTCGCCGCGGGCATCGGCGTCGAACCTTTCTGATCCTGCCACAACACTTGATTCAAGCGAGCCGCTCCCGCTGCGTCGGGACGCGAGAAGTCCATCTTCGACGAGACTTTCGCACCGGGCGCCTCACTCCGGTTCCTTTCGTAAATCAGCCCATTCTTCAGGTTGCGGTAATCCGCCTTGTAGGCCGGTTGATCGCCACTTCCAGAAAACAGACGGCTCATCACCGGGGCATAGGCATCATTCTGATTCATCGGCGGCAGGCCAAGCAGCATCTCCATGGTGTGGATCATATTCACGGTGGTGTAGAAGCGGTGCTCCACATTGGGCTGAGCGACGGAGCCCGGCGAATACTTGCTGATGACAAACGCGATCGAGCGGTGCGCGTCAACGTGGTCCGCGCCGTCCTGTGCGTCGTCTTCCAGAACCATGATCGCCGTGTCATCCCAATAACCGCTGTGTGAAACGGCATCGACCACGCGGCCGAGCGCCAGATCGTTGTCGGCGACGGAGGCTGCCGGGCGCGGCCGATTCGGACGCGTGCCCCCGGTATGGTCGTCGGGCAGATACAGCAGCACGAATGAGGGCATCTCAAATTCCGGGCCCTCATGCGCGTCGCGGGCCCGAGCGTAGGCGCTGAATTCATTCAGAAACTCGTCGGCGCGGAGCTGGTCGGGATAGTCGGTATTGAAATCGGGAAAGAGCGGATCGAAGTGGTCGCGCAGCACGGCCTTGGTCGGCTTCACCCCACTGAACAACGGCACGGCCCACGGCCACGGACTCGGCCCGGCGTGCGGATCGCCCACATTGGACTCCAGCATTTCACCCTGATTCACTTCCATCCGCGGACATCGTGCTTGCTGTCCTGACGGAGTTCCCTGCTTCGGACTGGCCGCCTTGCGTTTCGAGTTGCACCACTCCGCATTCACAAATTCGCCGTAGTCGCGGAAGCTGACGTGATTGCGCGCGAGATTGTCCCAGAGAAATCCGGTAGAAGGATCGTCGACGTCGGGCAAATTATGTTCCAGCGGAAATTCGTCGGCGTTCTGTCCCTGAAAATCGTAGGTGCGCTCCTTGCTTCGGTATGCGATCTGCCAGGTCTTCTCGTTGTAATCGGTAGTAATGGCGGCGGTGGACCAGAGATGTCCGTCGCCGGAGACTTCCCCGCTGTCGTAGAAGTTATCGAGCACGCCGAACTGCAGGGCGAGCTTGTGCTCGTTGGGTGTGATGTCGGCGCCGTACATGGTAAGCGAGGGGTCACCGTCGCCGACTGTCGTTTCTCCGGACTTCAGGTCGCCGAGAACCTGGTCATAGGTGCGGTTCTCCTTGATGATGTAGATCACGTGCTTGATGGGATTCTGGCCTGAAACGAAAGCAATGGCGCCGGGATCGCTGTGCAGCAGGTTCTCTCGTTCCACCGTTTGCGTGAGTTGAGGAAGTTTGTGGAGAGTCGACGGAACATTCAGGCGGGCGATGGATCCCTTGATCAGCGTGGGAATGTAAGGATGATCGCGGTGCCGCATCTCATAGGAAGTCTTGCCCATATCTTTGTTGGGGCGTGAGCCTTCGCCTTTGGCAGTGGCGATGAGGAGATCGTCGCCGTGAATGGCCAGCGCGCTGGGGTACCAGTCGGTGGGGATGAAACCGAGCGCCTCCAGCGAGATCTGGACGTTCGAAGTGGCGACGGGTTGTGACAAGTCAAACACGGCAACCGCATCCAATGAAGAATCAGCGACGAAAAGATACTTGCCGTCGGAAGATTGCGCCAATGCCGTGGGGTAACTGCCGGCATATTTCTGCGCGGATGCGGTGGTAGAGAAGAAGCGAGAGAGCTCACCCGATGCCGTAGAAATCGCCGCCGCCAGATCGGAATTCGACAGCGCGACATACAGCGTATTCTCGTCTGAACTTAACAGCAATGCCGTCGGATTCGAGCTGGGGGCAAGCTTATCGTCGAGTTGCTTCAGCTTGATCCAGCGCGCGACCTTGCCGCCGGTCAGATCGAGTTCCGCTACTTGCGATGCGTTCCACAAGCTGCACCAGCCGCGGCGACCATCGCGCGTGGCCACACAGGTGTATGGGTATGAGGACGGAATCAAGTTGCTGGTCGAGAGATCGAAGCTCTGCAGCACTTTTCCCGTCACAGGATCGAGCACGACCGCATTGTCGGAAAGATTGTTGGCAACCAGGAGCTTGTCATGCCCGTGGTCCGAAATCACAGCCAGACCGGCGGGATACGGGATCGCCATCCGGGGCGGAGCCTTCAGGCCAACCGCAAGCTTCTTCCCGGTTGAAAGCGGCTGCAGCCCGATGGGGATGAAGCGCTCGGGCGCGACCTTGCCTTCTGAAAAGCTATAGACCGCGATGCCATTTCCCGTGTCGCCGAGTTTCGCGCCGGTCGGATCGGTCAGCGAACCCATGGAGGCATACAGGCGCTTGCCATCGGAACTAAAGGCCAGCCCGATGAAGTAGCTCTGATGCGCGTTATCGCCGAGCCGCGCATCGGGATATTCGACGATCTGGTTCGTCTTCAGATCGAGCACCGAGATCGACTGGTGCGCCAGCGTTTCCTGCGTGCCGTAGCCATTGTTGAGCAGCGCGGCGTAGCGGCCGTCAGGACTGACGACCATTGTCGCGGGAAAGCTGTTGGTGCTGCCAATGCGGCCGGGGGACGGGGCTTCCAGCATTTTGCTGGTGGGCAACATGATGGGGGAACGATCCGCGGAAGGCGACTGCGCGGAGGTCAGCGTGGTCCACGCCAACAGAAAGACACAAGAGAGAACGAACGAACGAATCACGAGGCCTCCGCGGACAAATGGAGTTCAGAATGAGATAGTGATGAGCGTAATGCAAGTCAGCGTGGAAGGTCAAAGCTGTCAAGAACGGTCAGCATTCGGTAGTGGTGCAGCTTGAATCTGGCCAGTCTTCGTTGATGTTGGCGTCATCCCGAGCGGAGCCGTTCTTCAGGCGAAGGGAGGGATCTCGCGGGCATACCGGCGGCGCACCAGTGGAGATCCACGCAAGATCCCTCACCCGGCTGAACTGCGCCGGATTCGGGATGACGCCTGTCTAAATCTGCAAAACCTGTCTTACAGGCCCGAGGCCTTCGAGGTAGGCTGGTCTGATTCCTGGGGTTCCGTCCCCTCGGCGTGCACGTTGTGGCGGACGTCGGAACCCTGCACCCAGAAGATGACGTCCTCGGCGATGTTAGTGGCGTGGTCGGCGACGCGCTCCAGATTGCGGGCCACGAGGAGCGCATCGAGAGCCTGGCGCACGACGTCGGGACGGTCGTTCATGGTCTTGACCAGTTGGATAAAGGCGTCGTCGCGCATGCGGTCGATGACGTTGTCCATTTCGAGCACGGCCTGCGCCAGTTCGGCCTTGCCTTCGATAAACGATTCCAGCGCGCGCCGCACCATGGCGCTCACGGCCGTGCCCATGCGCGCGATATCGACCGGCAACTCCGCCGAAGGGAGCTCCACCATGTCCATGACCCGCTCGGCGATGTTGACCGCCTGATCGCCGACCCGCTCCAGATCGGAATTGATTTTGGTGACCGCCAGAATAAAGCGCAGGTCAACGGCCATGGGCTGTTGCATGGCGAGCAGGTCAAAGGCAGCCTCGTCGATTTCGCGCTCGGCCGTGTTGATCATGCTCTCGCCTTCCAGCACCAGCTGGCACCGGGTGAGGTCACGGTCAACATAAGCCTGGCGGGCGCGATCCACGGCCTGCTCCGCCAGTCCTCCCATGCGAAGCAGCCGCTGCCGCAGATCGTCAAGCCCTTGCTGAAAGCGCGTGCGCATTCTTCGAACCTTCCTTGTCCCAAACCGCCTTAACCAAATCGGCCGGTAATGTAATCTTCTGTCTTCTTGTCCGACGGCTTGGTGAAAATTTTCTCTGTCCGGTCGAATTCAATCAACTTGCCCAGCAGGAAAAACCCGGTGAACTCGGCCACCCGGGCCGCCTGCTGCATGTTGTGGGTCACGATTACGATCGTATACCGTTCTTTGAGCTGGAAAATTAATTCTTCAATTTTTCCCGTCGAAATCGGATCCAGCGCCGAACAGGGCTCGTCCATCAGCAGAACCTCGGGTTCCACGGCGAGGGCGCGCGCAATGCACAGTCGTTGCTGCTGGCCGCCGGAAAGGCTGGCGCCTGATTTCTTGTACACCTGATCTTTCACTTCGCTCCACAGCGCGGCGGACTCGAGCGAGCGCTCCACGATTTCATGCAGCTTGCGCCGGTCGTGGAATCCATTGAGCTTCAGGCCGGCAGCGACGTTGTCATAAATCGACATCGTGGGAAACGGATTCGCCTTTTGAAACACCATGCCCACGCGGCGGCGCAGTTGCGTGGCCGAGGTTCCGTTGTAGGCGTCGATTTCGCCAATACGCACCCGGCCCTCGACGCGCGCCTCGGGAATGGTCTCGTGCATGCGATTGATGCAGCGGATAAAGGTCGACTTGCCGCATCCTGACGGACCAATCAGGGCGGTGGCATGGTTGGCCGCAACTTTCAGATTGATGTCGTACAACGCCTGGCCCTTGCCATACCAGGCATTCAGGTTTTCGACCTGGATTCCAACGCCCATAAGTTATGAAGCTCCGAAAGTGCTGCGGCGAACCGCAAACCGCACGGCCGCAACGGCGGTAACGATAAGAACGATCAACACCAGCGCCCCTGCCCACGCCTGCCGGTGCAGGTCGTCGTAAGGCGAGGTCGCGTACTTAAAAATCTGAAGCGGCAAAGCGGCCGTGGGCTGATTCAGACCCAGAGTCCAAGGCTGGCGATGCCCGTGAGAATCCCAGGGCAGACGTCCGCTCCAGAACTCATTGCCCAGGGCGGTGAACAGCAACGGCGCCGTCTCGCCCGCAACCCGCGCAAAAGCCAGCATAACACCGGTCAGCACACCGGAGGTTGCGGTTCGCAGAGTAATCGAGAGCGTCGTTCGCCAGCGCGGGATGCCCAGTCCGTAAGCGGCTTCGCGCAAAGCCTGCGGCACCAGCAACAGCATTTCCTCGGTAGTGCGGCTGATGGTAGGAACCATCATAATGGCTAACGCCACTCCGCCCGCCAATCCTGAAAAGTGCCCTTGCGCGAGCACAACGATCGAGAAGGCCACGATGCCGATCACGATCGAGGGCACGCCATTCAGCACGTCCGCGGTGAAACGAACGGCATCGCCGAGGCGATTCCGGCCATACTCGGCAAGATAAACCCCGGCGCCAATCCCCAGGGGAACACCGATCAGGCTGGCAACCGCCAGGATCATCATCGAGCCCACGATTCCGTTGGCCATTCCGCCGCCGGCCTCGCCCTCGGGTTTCGGGATCGAGGTCAGAAAATCCCAGTTGAGCGACTGCACTCCCTTATAAAGCAGGTAGCCGAAGATGGCGACCAGGGGCGCCAGCACTAATACGACGGTGCCGACCGCGGCAGCCGTCATGACGCGGTCGGTGACGCGACGTCGCCAACTGATGGGCGGCATGCTCGGGGGCGCGGCGCTGACATTGGTCTCAGGCATTTCCCCTCGCAGGCTGGCCCCGGGTTACGGTCCACACCAACAGCTGTGCCAGCGCGTTCACGATGATCGTGACGAAGAACAGGGCCAGTCCAATTTCGATCAGGGACGACAGATAAAGGTCGCCAGTCGCTTCGCTGAACTCATTGGCGAGAACACTGGCCATGGTGTATCCCGGGGCAAACAAAGATTTCACGATCTGGGGATTGTTGCCGATGACCATGGTGACGGCCATAGTCTCGCCCAAAGCCCGCCCTAAACCGAGAATAATTCCGCCGACGATTCCGGCGCGGGCGTTGCGCAGCACGCCGATGCGGATCATCTCCCAGCGCGTCGCGCCCAGGGCCAGCACCCCCTCACGCTGATTCTGGGGTACGACCATGAGCACTTCCCGGGTGATGGAGGAAATGATGGGAATGATCATGATGGCCAGGATAATTCCCGCCGCCAGCATGCCGACTCCGTATTTCGGTCCGTCAAACAGCCCGGTCCAGCCCAGCGTGTCCGCCAGGACTGGCTGGACGTATCCGCTCAACAACGGCACGAGCACGAAGATTGCCCAGACTCCGTAAATCACGCTCGGAATCGCGGCCAGCAATTCCACGAAAAACGAGAGCGGGCCGCGCAGCGCCTTGGGACACATTTCGGTGGTAAACACCGCGACGCCTACGGCAAGCGGAACCGCGAGGATGAGCGCCACCAGCGATGAAACCAGCGTGCCGTAAATGAAGGGCAAAGCGCCGAACTGCTGGCTCACCGGGTTCCAGTCGCTGCCCGCGAAAAACTTGAAGCCGAAGGCGTGCCAGGACAGGCTCGATCGATGCATCAATTGGTAAACGATGAGGACCAATATGCCGAGCACGGCCAAGCCGCATGCGGTCATGGCAGAGTGGAAAACGCGGTCAGAAACCTCGCCGCTGGAAGCGTGCAGCAGGGGGGATTCCCGGGCCGATACGGATGTAACTTTCGTCGGCGCAACGGGTTGCGGTCCGGGCATATCAGGCCGTGGTAACCCTAAGTTGGCCATCGCGGTAAAACTAGCAGAGTGTTGTTACAAGGGTGTTAAAAATCATGCAAACCTCTTCCACTTTGTCGCACAACCTGGTGGAATCATGAGTTTTGGGGACTTGATTTCAGCCAGATCATACTCTTTTCCCGTCACCTCAGTATTCTCCGCTCCCGCGCCGCCGCATGGCTAGTCATCGATGTTGGCGTCATCCCGAGCGGAGCCGTTCTTCAGGCGAAGCGAGGGATCTCGCGCGGATTGCCACGAATCACCAACACCAAATACTCCAAACTCCAGTGACGATCCGGCCGCGCGCATGTACACTGTGAGACTTCCCGTTCTCCTGACACGATGCCCACATTTGCCGCGGTCGATATCGGCTCGAACTCGGTGCGGCTGAAGATTGCGCGCCTGCAAGCCGGCCGTCTCCATGCCCTCCACGAAGACCGCGAAGTCACACGCCTCGGCGAAGGCGTCTTTGGCTCCGGATTCCTCACCCCCGAATCCATGGCGGAGACGGTGAAGGTGCTGCGCCGGTTTCATCGGGCCACGCAGCAGATCGTGACCGACAGCGTGCGCGTGATTGCGACCAGCGCGCTGCGCGATGCGCGCAACTCGCAGGCCTTCCTGGAGTGGGTAAAGTCGGCGACAGGCTGGCGCGTCGAGATCATCTCCGGCATAGAAGAAGCGCGGCTCATCCACCTGGGACTGTACTCCAGCCCGCGCGTGAGCCGCTCTCCGACGCTGATGATGGACCTGGGCGGCGGCAGTTGCGAGCTGACGGTTTCGCAGGGCGGACACATTCGTGATGCGGTAAGCCTTCCCCTGGGTGCGGTGCGCCTGACCAATGAATTTCTGCGCCATGATCCCACCCGCAAAGGCGAACTGAAGCGCTTGCGCGGCTTCGTCACCCGCGAGATCAATCGCATTACCGACCGAATTGGGAACGCCAAGATAAAGAACGTGATCGCGACTTCCGGTACGGCGGCGGCCCTGGCGGCCGTTGCCAGCCACTTGCGCCACGGCGCGGGCCGGCAGCGCCCGGTGGTTTCGCGGGCAGAAATGTCCCGAATCGCCAAACGGCTGGCGCGCCTGCCGGTGGCGGAACGGCGCAAGATCGAAGGCATCGGTCCGCGGCGGGCAGAGATAATCGTTGCCGGCGCGACCGTGTTTCAGGAACTGCTCGACCGCCTCCATCTAAAGAGTTTTCGCTATTCGCCGCTGGGCCTGCGCGACGGAATCCTCGCCCAGATGGCCGCCGACTACGACCGCAGCACCCGCTCCGGCCGCCAGGTCGAATCCGAACGCTGGGAATCCATCATCAAAGCCGTCGACCATTACCACGTCGACCGCAAGCATGCGCTGAATGTACGCGATGCTGCCACAACGCTATTCGCCGCGCTGCGTTCGGTCCATCGACTGCCCCCGGAATATCTCGAGTGGCTCTCGGCCGCGGCTATGCTCTACGAAGTAGGCGACTACGTGAATCGCAACGGTCACCATCGCCACACTCACTACATCATTTCGAACTCTGAGATTCTGGGTTACACCCCGCAGCAGCGGCGGCTGATCGCGGCCATTGCACGCTATCTGGGAAAATCGCGCCCCACCATGGAGGATGGCCCCATCAAGATCGTGGACCCGGCCGATCGGGCGAATGTGCAGAAAGCGATTCTGTTGCTTCGACTGGCGCGGGCCATGAACCTGGGCCGCAGCCGCGCCGTGGAAAAGGTGCGCGTCAGCGTGCGTTCGGCGGAAGTCAAGCTGACACTAGTTCCCCGCCGGCGCATGGGAGTCGACCTGGAACTCTGGGCGATCGAGAAAGACCGGGACTATTTTCGCGAAGTATTCGGACGCGAGCTTTCGACCGCCGTGTCGTAGAGGGTACGCAGAATCTTCGGCGTGACGCACCACTGCAGAGTGCCGGAAGCGCGGCGCATCTCCACTTTGGCCACCGAGCCTTTTTTGAGTTCCACCGACGCTTCGCAGCCGGAGTCACAGATGACCGATCCCAGGAACTGGCTCAGGTTCGGATTGTGCCCAACGACCATGATGGCTTCCTGGCGGGCATATTTTTCCAGCAGCTTGCGGAAGTCAGCGAGTCCAGCCTCGGGGCGGAGTCCGGCATCCATCTGCAATTTGCCTTCATAGCCCAACTCGTTTCCGACCAGGGATGCGGTTTGGGTGCAGCGCTTCAGCGGACTCGATACGATGGCATCCACTTGAACGTCCAGCGCAGCCAGGGCGCGCCCGATATAGCCACACTGCTCGATACCTTCTTTGTCGAGAGCGCGTTTTTCGTCCTTCTTGGCATTGGGCAGGTGCTCGCCCGCGCTCGCGTGGCGTAAAAAGTAGAGGATCATCGCAGCTTATCGTTCCTTTCCCGCCAGGACTTTTCGCTTGCGCGTGGGAAGCGGCGCGGGCATCGTCACGGGCGCCTTCCCTTCGGCCACGCTCATCAGAAAATCCTGCGCGCTGAACGCCGCGGCTCCCATGGGCGGACGGCGATTCCGCACGCCATGCGGCGTTTGCCATGCCCGGATGTAGGTAGCGTCGTTTAGCAGGATTCGCGCCTTGCGTTTATCGGCCAGGTAGGCGTCGAGGATTTCACTTCGCACCCGTTGCCGCAGCATCTCATCGCGCAACGGCACCAGCACCTCGACGCGCTCGTAGAGGTTGCGCGGCATCCAGTCGGCGCTGCCGATATAGATTTGTTCGTCGCCATCGTTTCCGAAGTAGTAAATGCGGCTATGTTCGAGAAAACGCCCCACAATGCTGCGCACGCGGATGTGGTCACTCACGCCGCGCACGCCCGGACGCAGGGCGCAGATGCCGCGGACAATCAAATCGATTTCCACTCCCGCCTGCGAAGCGCGGTACAGTGCCTGCACGACCTTTTTGTCGAGCAGCGCATTCATCTTGGCGATGATGCGGGCGGGCTTGCCCTGCTGCGCATGCTCGGCTTCGCGGTCAATCAGCCCAATAACTTTCTCCGCCAGGTCGAGCGGCGCCACCAGCAGCGGCTCGTAGCTGGGATTCTCGGCATACGCCGTGAGGAAGCTGAAAACATCGTGCACGGCGCGCGTGATCTCAGGATTCGCCGTGAACAAGCTCAGGTCGGTGTAAATCCGCGCCGTGGTCGCGTTGTAATTGCCGGTGCCGATATGCGCGTAGCTGCGGTTGATTCCGTCGGGATCGCGCCGCACCATCAGCGACAGTTTGCAATGCGTCTTCAATCCGACCAGGCCATGAAAAACTTGCACGCCCGCGTCTTCCATATCGCGCGCCCAGCGGATGTTCGAGGCCTCGTCGAAACGTGCCTTCAACTCCACGACCGCGGTCACTTCCTTCTGCACCGCAGCATCAATCAGCGACGGCACAATCAGCGAGTGCTCGTTGGTGCGGTAAAGAGTCTGCTTGATGGAAAGAACGTTGTCATCTTTCGCCGCCGACTCGATAAACGAAACCACCGCGTCATAGGAATCGTAGGGGTGATGCAGCAGGATGTCGTGCGTGCGCAACTCCTCGAACATGTCTTTCGACTTGGCAGTCAGCCGCAACTCCCGCGGCGAAAACGAGCGGTCCTTGAGATCGGGACGCTTCACCTGCTCGTAGACATTGAACAGCCGCAAAAGATTCACCGGCCCGTTTACCGGAAAAACCTGCCAGGGATCGAGTTCGAAGACCGTCCGCAGGCGGTCAATAATTTCAGGATCGGCGTCGGCTTCAATCTCCATGCGCACGGCGTCCCCCTTGCGCCGGTTATGCAGCTCAGTGCGCACCGACTCCAGCAGGCTGCGGGATTCTTCTTCCGCCAGATAAAGATTGCTGTTGCGGGTTACGCGGAAGGGCGCCGAGGAAACAATGTCATAGCCGTGATACATGTGCACGGCGTGATGAGCCACCAGATCGGCGAGAAAAATAAAGTCGTCTGAGCCCAGCGACGGGAGCCGCACCAGCCGGGGCAGCGCCCGCGGGACCGAGACCACGCCCGTATAAGTGAGCGCGGAGCGCCGCCGGCGGCGCAACAGCAAGCCCAGGCATAACGCCTTGTTGATCACTCGCGGAAAGGGGTGCGACGGGTCCACCGTGACCGGGGTCAACAGCGGGTCCAGTTCCTTCTCGCAATACTCATCGACAAAACGCAAGCCGTCGGCATCCAACTCGTGCAGTCCAAGCACGCGAATTCCGTTGGCCGAGAGCGCCGGGCGCAGCCGGGCGTTCCAGCAGTCGTACTGGTCGTCGACAAATTCGTGGGTGAGCTTGCTCAGCACATCCCGTTTTGCGCTCAGGGTCAGGCCGTCGGGACCGGCCTCGTTGTAGCCGTCCTCAATCTGCTGCATCATGCCGGCCACCCGCACTTCGAAGAACTCGTCCAGATTGCTGGCCGAGATGGAGAGAAACTTCAGCCGCTCCAGCAGCGGATTGCCCTCGTCCTCCGCCTCCTCCAAAACACGGCGGTTGAACGCCATCCACGAAGTATCGCGATTGAGGTAATACTCCGAGTTGTCGAGCGAGATACGACTCATGGCCGCCGTTTTTGCTGCACGATTCGTGGGATTTGCATTGCCGATCGAAATCCGCCCTGGCGTCCCCCCGGACGATGCATTAGGGATCAACAGTATAAAGCATCCCGCGAGCGCCCGCAGAACGCCTTCTACGTACGCTGGCCACGTGGCTGCTTCCGCCAAGAGAAGGAAAACCGGCACTCAGACAGTCATTGCTCTGTCCAAGTGCCGGTCTGGGTTTATTCCGGCTCAGGGCTGCGCTCTCCGGTTACGGCAAGTACTACCGGAACGAAGGAAAAATCATCTGCTTTGCGGAGCCTATTTAACCTGCTTGATTGCGTCCTTCACCTTGGCCGCCACGCTGTCCGGCAAGGGTGCGTAGTCCAAGGCCGAGGTCAGCTTTTGGCCGTCGGTGACCATCCAGTTCAGAAAGTCGGTGAGAATTTTGCCCTTTGCCGCATCCTTGGACTGGGCCGGAATCAGCAGCCAGGTGAAGCTGGAAATCGGGTACGCATCTTTGCCGGGAGCGTTGGTGATCGACACCCGGAAATCCGCCGGCATCTTCGGCGCCGAAGCGGCCGCGGCGGTCACGCTGTCCAGAGACGCTTTTACGAAGACGCCGGCGGAATTCCGCACGCTGCCATACGCAATGTGGTTCTCTACGGCATAAATCAACTCAATGTAGCCGATCGCACCGGGCAACTGGCGGATCAGCCCGGCGACGCCATCGTTGTGCAGGCCACCCATTCCCAGCGGCCATTTCACCGACGTGTCGGCGCCCACCTGGCCCTTCCACTCGGGGCTGATCTTGGAAAGATAGTCCACCCAGATGAAGGTTGTGCCGCTGCCGTCGGAACGGTGCACGACTATGATGTCTTTGTCGGGCAGCTTGACGTCCGGGTTTGCCGAAGTGATCGCCTTGTCATTCCACTTGGTGATCTTTCCCAGAAAAATTCCGGCCAGCGCCTCGGGCGTGAACTTCAGCTCCGCCGTCACGCCGGGAACGTTGTAAGCCGGAACATCTGCCCCTAACACTGTCGGAATATTGAGGATCTTGGTCTTGGCTTCCTTCAACTGCGCGTCGGTCATGGGCATGTCGCTGGCGCCAAAATCGACGGTGCCGGATAATACCTGGCGAATTCCGCCGCCGCTGCCAATCGCCTGGTAGTTGATCGAAATGTCGGGATGGAGCTTGTGGTATTCACTGAACCACTTCGAATACATGGGGTTGGGAAAGGTCGCGCCTGCTCCGTTCAGCGTGGTCTGGCCAAACACTGGCAAGGCCATCAGGACACACACCAACAGCATTATTTTGCGCATCACGATAAATGCCTCCTCGAGGTATAGCTACCCTTTCTAGCGGCGCAGTGTTACAGGACGGTTACAAACCAATAAATTTCTGATGAATGGCCCCGCGACAGGATCGTTTGTTTCCTGCGAAAATTGATGCCGGCGGCCGCGGGGATATATCCTCGGCCCGATGTATCCTCGGCCCGACGTTACCCGATTTTCCAAAACTGCGCCAAAACAAGAACGGCCTCAAAGATTGAGGCCGTTTCGTTTGGTTCGCAACCCGTCAAGGTCATTCTTATTATCGCGCCCTCTGATACTGAATCAAGAGCTTTGTAGGAAAGAATCGTGCCCCGTCAGCACGATCTCTCAGGTGTATATCTCCGCTCGATTAGCTCTCCAACGAGGGCGAGATTCGAGTGGCGTAGGGGCATCTCTTGCCGTTGTGGCCCGTGGAGTCGTGTTGCCTCACCAGAGCGATGGCAAAGCGCTCAGCCCGTGCGGCCGCAGTCGTTTGCTCGGAGGTAAGGCCCGGCCTCATCGCAAGGCTTCGAATGTCCGACAGATGTTGCTCCAGTTCGTCCTTGGTGCGGCACTCCATTATTTATGATTCCTCTCTCCAACAGAAAACCATATATATCACATGCGGCTGGCCGACGGCCGCTTCGTACGTACACGCAAACGCCAAAAGCCCCATCCTCTTTCGCACAAAACGCGAAAGAAAGATGGGGCACCCGGCGCGCTGCACCCGGCGTTAGCGATCCAGTTCGGCCCATTTATCTTGTGGCAAGGCGTGTCTTACGGATTCGACCTTTTGAAACCCATCCTTGAACACCGTGTCCTTGGCATTCTGCCGCGTGACGGATATCGGCGCCAGCAGGATTGCCTTGGTCGTCTGGGTGCCGTTCGGCACCGTGGTGCTGGTTTCTACATTTTCGTGCCGGGCCAGCGTGACCGCAGCTTCTGCCGCCGCGCGCGCTTCGCCCACGATGGGTTTGTATACGGTCATGAGCTGGGTGCCGTCGAATAGCCGTGCAATAGCGACAAGATCGGCGTCTTGGCCTGTAACCAAGACTTTCCCGGACAGATTGTTATCCTCGAGGGCCTGGATGGCGCCGCCCGCAGTACCGTCATTCGAGGCCAGGATTGCGGTTAGGGGAACTTTCAGATCATGCAGCGCCTGTGTAACCAGAAAGTAGGCTTGGGTGGGACTCCACTCGGGCACCCAGATATCGGCGAGGACCTTGATATCGCCGCGGTCGATGAAGGGCTGCAGCACTTGCATTTGACCGGCGCGAACGACTTTGGAGTTTGGATCTAACGGCGAACCACCCAGCAGAATGTAATTGCCTTTGGGCGCATGCTCGGTTAGACATTGCGCCTGCAGAACGCCCACGGAAAACAGATCGAATCCGATATAAAGATCGACATGCGGATTGGGTACGAGCCGGTCATAGCTGATGACCGGGACGCCTTTGGCATGCGCGGCCTCCACCATGCGACTTGCCTTCGCGGAATCGTGCGGAAGGAGTACCAGAACGTCAATGCCCTTGTGCAGCAGATCTTTGACCTGCTTGAACTGCAGGTCATCGTCGCCATCGGCTGAGCGGGTGAGGGTTTGTGCGCCAAGTTGCTGGGCGCGCAGTTGAAATTCGTCTAAGTCGGTCTGCCAGCGCTCACCCTTGGAGGCTTCGAGGGAAACTCCAATCTTGACTTCAGGTTTTTGCTGCGCTTGTTCTTGCTGGGCTTGTCCGCTGCAAAAAAACATTCCCACGAAAACCAGCAAACAGCAGACATTCGACAGTCGAACCCGCATGAACCTCTCCTGGCCGGGGCCACTGTCCGCAGTCAGCAATAAAGGCCCGCAGCACAACATCCCATTTGATGATGTTAGGGACATTAGTACCCATGATCAATTTACTTTGGTAATGGGTCTGATTCGCGCAACAGCTTCGGCTGGTCTGCCCGGGAATCGATAATCAAAGGCCCCACCCTCTTTCGCACCGAAAGCGAAAGAAAGATGGGGCACCCGGCGACGTCGGGATGGGAACACCCGCCGTCGTTGACTCTCCGACCAACCTAGTTGGGCAGCACGACGGTGTCGACCACATGGATCACGCCGTTGGACTGAAACACGTTGGGGATGGTCACGGTAGACAGGCCTCCCTTTTCGTCTTTCAGCACAATGTTCGATCCCTGCATCGTGGCGATGAGCGTGCCGCCGCTCACCGTCTTCAGCGTCGCCCGGCCGTGTCCGCCGCGGATTTCTTTCTTCAGTTCGGCGGAGCTGAGGCGTCCGGCGACCACGTGATAGGTGAGAATCTTGGTCAGCATCTCTTTGTTCTCCGGCTTCAGCAGAGTTTCCACCGTGCCAGCCGGCAGCTTGGCGAAGGCTTCATTGGTGGGAGCGAAGACGGTGAACGGTCCCGGCCCCTTCAAGGTGTCGACCAGCCCGGCGGCCTTGACTGCGGCGACGAGCGTGGTGTGATCGGCGGAATTGACCGCGTTGTCGATGATGTCTTTGTTGGGATACATCGGCTGTCCGCCGACGACGGGATTTTTATCGGCCGCCAAGGCCGTGCAGGCCATAGCCGCGATGCTCAACAACAGAACTGCAAGTGTGCGCTTCATAATGTCTCCTGATCTGAATTGATTCGATGTGAACCGCTTTCATGGATAGGTACGCGGCGGCGGGTAGTTCGGATTGGTGACTGCAGGAATCTGGTGCTCGGTCGGGACCGACTGCCCATGCTATAGTGCGATTTCGCCATGGGATCATTTCTGTTCTTCGCGTTTTCGTGGTGGTCCATCCTGCTGCGGATTGTGGCCATCGTCCACTTCATCCGGCGGCGGCCAAACTTCTTTTGGATCTGGGTGATCCTGTTTTCCTGGGTGGGCGCGCTGGTCTACATCGTCGTGGAAGTCATTCCGGACGCGGGTTTGCTGCGCAGTTCGTTTCAGGTGTTTCCGCGGCGGCGGCGCATTCAGGAACTGGAGAGCATCGTCCTCGACAATCCTTCCGCGGGAAACTACGAAGAACTTGGGCTGCTGTACCTCGACGACGGCAACTTCGCCCGCGCCCGCGCCTGCTACGACAAGGCGATTTCGTCGCGCACGGACCACGCCGACCCGTTCTACCGCCGCGGCATTGCTGAGATCGAACTCGGGGACTACGCCGCGGCTGTGCCGGATATGGAGCGCGCCGTCACTTCCGATCCCGACTACGATTTCCACCGCGCCAAGGGATTGCTCGCTTGGGCCTACGCGCAGACCGGACAAACCGAAAAAGCGGACGCGATGTTTCGCGAGGCCACACGGATTTCCACCATCTCGGAAACCTATTACCACTACGCGCTGTTTCTGCAGTCGCAAGGACGCTCCGCCGAAGCCCGCGAGTGGGCGCAGAAGATTCTCGCCAAGAAACCGACCATGCCTGGATATCTTCGCCGCCGCGAGCGGCCGTGGTTCCGCAAGGCCGACGCGCTGCTGGCGCGGCTTCCGGCGTAGTGAGCCGCGGCAAGCGGGCCCTCAGGGGCTAAAGCCCTCATCGTGTTTGTGCTGCTCGGGCGGCACGACTTGAAGTCGTGCCCTTCCCGGTCCCTGCCCTTCCCGATTCCGATGTTAAAATGAGTAGTGAAGATTTCCCCACACTCCATCCGGCTGCTGGCGACCGACATCGACGGCACGCTGCTCAATCCACAGTTCAAAATCTCCGACGGCGACCTGCTGGCCCTGCGCCGGGCGCACGCCGCCGGGATCGAAGTCGTGCTGGTCACGGGCCGCCGGCACACCTTTGCCCTGCCCATCGCCAAGCAGTTGGGATTCGACCTGTGGCTGATCAGCTCGAACGGGGCGGTAACGCGGTCGTTGGCCGGCGAGACCTTTCATCGCGACATGATGCCCGCGGAAACCTGCCGCCGGCTTTGCGGGGCCATGCAAGAATTCCGCGGAAATACCGTTCTGACGTTCGATAAAGAAACCAAGGGTGCGATTGTGCTCGAACGGCTCGACGAACTCGGGGCCAGCATCCGCCGATGGCTCGAGAAGAATATGGAGTACATCGAGTTCGTGGTGCCGATCGAAGAGGCGCTGGTAAGCAATCCCGTGCAGGCGATGTTCTGCGGCACGATGGCGCGGATGAGCCACGCCCTGCGGTCGCTCGACCGCGCCGGCATGGACGGCACCGTCACCGTGCTGCGCACGGAGTATCCTGAGCGGGATTTGTCGATGATCGACGTGCTGAATGCGGGCTGTTCGAAGGGGCATGCGCTGGAGCGTTGGGCGGCCCATCGCGGCTACCGCCGGGAACAGGTCATGGCCGTTGGTGACAACCACAATGACGTTGAGATGCTTGAGTTTGCCGGGCATCCGGTTATCATGGGGAATGCCTGCGAAGAGTTGCGCAGTCGCGGCTGGACCGTGACCTTGGGCAACGATGCATGCGGCATTGCGGCAGCGGTAGAGACAGTGATTCGTGGCTAGCGGTCGGTGATCAGTGGTCAGTGACCAGTGAATACGCATGAGGCTGGCGTTCAAATTCGGCGTTTGGATTTCTGCGCTGCTGGCGCTCGGGCTCGCGCTTCCCTGCTTTGCCGGCGAAGTGGCGGTGCTGCGCAACGGATTTTCGATCCGGCACGAACGGCGGGAAGTTATCGGCGACACGACGCGTTTGTATGTGACTGCGGACGGATCGAGTTTCGTGGACGTTCCCACGGCTGAGATTGAACATTTTGAAGCTGCGCCGGATTTGCCGGCTCCTGACCCGGTTTCCGGGGCAGAAGCAAAATCCCCACCCTTCGGCAAGCTCAGGGCAGGCTTTCTCGCAAACTACGCGAGAAATGGGGCACCCGGCGGGAAATCAACTCCTTCACCATTGGGCCGGATACGAAACGGTCCCCTGAATCTGGATGAAGTGGTCAACTCCGCGAGCCAGCGGTATTGGTTGGATCCGGACCTGGTGAGCAGTGTGATCAAGGCGGAGAGCGGGTTCAACGTGCGAGCCCTGTCTCCAAAAGGCGCGCAAGGGCTGATGCAGTTGATGCCGGGAACGGCATCGCAGCTGGGCGTGCCGAACGCGTTCGATCCGGAGGCGAACGTCGAGGGAGGAACGAAATATCTCCGGGAACTGCTGGAGCGTTATAACTTCGATCTGGTGAAGGCGTTGGCCGCCTACAACGCGGGACCGCTGCGGGTGGAACAGTTTGGCGGCGTGCCTCCGTACTATGAAACGCGGGCGTATGTGGCCCGGGTCGTCCGGGACTTCAACAAGAAGAAAGCGGCCGAGGAGAAGGCTTCTCGGCAGACCGCTCCCTCTAAGAAGACCAATTCACACGCTGCAACTCGAACGGCGCACGGCACCGTGACTCAGGCGAAAGGGAGTGAAGTGCAGGAGCGCGAGTAAGCGGGTTCGTATCAGGGCATGCCTTTAGGCGTGCCACACCGTTACCCTGTTCATACCAGGCTTTAGCCGCTGTCGAACCAAGCCCGGCGGCTAAAGCCGTTACATCTCACGCCCTTCGGCGGCATCGCTGGAAGCAATGCCCTGATACAAATCATTCTGATACAAATCATTCTTCTCAAATTGCACCACTGCCTATAGGCTTGCTCGTTTGACCCGTTTGGCGCGGTCATTTACCTTTGAAAGTGCCGCTTCCCGCTTCGCGTTGCGAGGACCGCGGCGCAATTTCCCATTCATGGATAAGAAACGCATTCTGGCCAGCGTCGTCGTGTTCCTCATCCTGGCTGTTCTGGTTTACCTGCAATACCGGCACTGGCGGACGTTTGACTGGCCCACGTTCTGGAGCCAGACCCACCGGATCAAGAAAATCCATGTGTTGCACGGAGTTGCGCTGATTTACCTAGCCTATGGAATGCGGGCATGGCGGTGGAAGATTTTTCTACAGCCGGTGCGACCGAAAACCAGAACGCTGGACATGATATCGCCCACGCTCGTCGGATTCACGGGATTGGCACTGTTGGGGAGGGCGGGAGAGTTTATTCGTCCGTATCTGATCGCGCGGCGCACCGAGCTGCCGTTTTCCTCGCAGCTGGCGGTGTGGGGCGTGGAGCGCATTTTCGATCTGGGCGCGTTCACGATCCTGATGTTGCTGGCCATTTTCCTTCCCAGCGCGCTGCCCTCGATTCCGCATCCGGAGTACTACGTTCGTTTCCGCGAGATCGGGTTTATCCTGACCGCCCTCGTTGTTGGAACGGCGGTTGCGGCAGTCATCATCGGGCGCAATGGCGAAGCGGCAGCGCGCTGGATGGAACAACGCTTCTCCCACCTGTCGTCGAATTTTGGGCACAAGCTGGGACAGAAAGTACGCGAGTTCGGCATGGGGCTGAACACGATTCACGGGCCGTTCTCGCTGCTGTGGCTGACGCTGGTGTCGGTGGGAATGTGGTATGTGATTGCGCTGGCGTATCAGGAAGTGACGCACTCCTACGGAGTGGATGCGCTGGCGATCCCGGTGTCGCAGTTGTTGATCCTGATGTTTTCGAGCATGCTGGGCTCCATGCTGCAATTGCCGGCCGTGGGCGGGGGCTCGCAGATGGCAACCATTGCGACGCTGTCGAGCGTATTCGACGTGCCGCCGGAACTGGCGGCCAGTTGTGGAATCCTGCTGTGGCTGGTGACGTTTGCGGCGGTGGTGCCGGCGGGACTACTGCTGGCGCATCGGGAGCGATTGTCGCTGCGAAAATTGTCATTAGAGAGCCACGAGGCGGGGAAAACCGGCGAGCCGCCGCCAGCAGCGTAAGGGGTGTTCGACCGACCGTTCGCAAGCTCGACGTTCCGCGCACCCCCCAATGGGCGCGATATTTTATTGTTTCAGCTTCTCCGGCCGGCAAATCGGGCAACGTTGGAAGAGATGGATCAGTCGCTTCCAAAGCGGCCAGCTCTGTTTGTCAGAGACATGCTTATATTGAAGAAACCTGGCTTCAGATAATTTTTTCCGAGTCTCTGGGTCGCTCATCCCCATACCACAACCCCTTCACATTCTTAATCGCGCTCGATTTCATCCAAACAACGCAGTGGGTTCGTTGAACCCAGATGCGGCTCTGCCAGCCTTGATCACTTCGCTGGTGTAATGGTGATATTCCGGAAAGACACGTGTCCGGCCTCGCTGCCTTGCAGGTAAATGGGGCCGGGCAGGGCTTCGTGACTATCCAAGGCCCCGCCGGTGATGCCCGGAATTTCCTGCTGGTCGATAATGGTCTGACCATTTTGCACGACGGTGACGACTCGGCCAACGAGGGTGATGTCGTAGGTCTGCCACTCTCCCGGCCGGCGCGGCTGTTCCGGCGAAGGGGCCAGGAATCCGTACACGCCGCCGGTGCGCATCGTCGGGCCTTCGGGCACCGGATCATCTTCGATCTGGAGTTCGTACCGGCCGCGCAGGTAGACGCCGCTATTCGATCCCTTCGCACAGTTGAATTCGACGTGTAACTTGAAGTCTTGAAACTTAGCATCGCTGATGAGTTCAGGGCCGTGTCCGGGACTTACCAGAGTTCCGTTTTCGACTTTCCACGTTGGCGACGCATTCGGATCGCTGGCCTTCCACCCGCTCAGGTCCTTGCCGTTGAACAACTGGGTCGGCTTGCCCCACTTCGGAGCGCCGGTTCTCTTCAGGGATGGCGCCCTCTCGCCCGTCCATTGCCATGAAGTTCCGTCGGGGCCGGTGGTGGTGCCCATCAGCGTCTTCCCAGAAAGCTTGCCGACGAAGACCATGTCGTCTTTTCTGTCTTCTTCCTCCTTGGGAGAAACAAAAGTGAGCTGGCCATTCGAGAGCTCACATTTCGGAAGCGGCCGCGCGTTTCCCCAACGGCCCACGAATTGAGCTTTGAGTTGCCCATCTTGCTGGGATATTTCCAGCCACGAGGGATAGTCGCGAAGAGGAGTCTTCAGGGTCAAATCCCAACGTCCCAGAAAAGATTGTGCCGACGCGGTCTGATCCGCAGAATTCCTGGGTTCGGAATACATCTGGATACAGAGCATCACGGTCAACGTCGCGAGCGCCAATACTCCCGGTCGCAGATTCGCATTGCCAAGACGGCCCTTTATCTGTTCTGCCATGAGTGCTTGCCTCCAGCAAGGAATTGTAATCGATCCCTTGTCTTGCGGAGTCCGGGATGGGCTTCTGGCAAGCGGTTTGGGCGTAGGAGATTTCCGTCGGTGTTATAGCGCGTGCGGCTATTGGAATGGGATGGTGGCCCCGGCGTGAGTCGAACACGCGACCTTCGGTTTAGGAAACCGCTGCTCTATCCATCTGAGCTACGGGGCCAAGGCGAAGTTGCCCCATTATCTCACGCCGATTTCCACGCACAAACATGTCGCGAGCTTGGTCTCAGGGCCGCGCGAGATCCCTTCGGCTGCGCTCAGGGCAGGCTCTTCGCTCCTCCTGAAAAACGGCTGCGCAAGCTTGATGCAGCCCTGGAGGGTGGTGTCGGAGCGGACTCCGCGGTGTTATGACGGGTGTGGGCCAATGGTGTCAACCTGAGGCCCGCTGCCCGGTCTTCTTGGCAACGATCTTCACCGAGGTTGTTTCCCACTCCATATGTGAAATTCGATCACGGTCATGCACCAATATCAATCCAACCGCTTCCTCAATAGCCTTGTCTACTTTGCAACCGCCATCAACTTCCCAAAGAAAGTAAGTAAGGGCTTTCTCTAATTTTGGGATGTCGGTTATCTTCTCAGGTCCGATTCGAAGTGTGAAGGAAACCTCGTATTCGTTGTAGCGGATTCTCTTCTGCGCCACAGTTCACCTCGTGTTGATTATCAACCAAGACCCCCGTGCCTAGTCAAAGGTGTAGAATCTCGCCGCAAGGAGAATGGAGCAAATGCCCACCAAGTACGATGCCGACGTTTTGCAGTCTTACGCGGATGATCTTTATAATCAAGCGCAGCGCATCATATTCCAAACAACCATAAGCTACGGCCTCATCACCTTCTTAGTTTCCGCACTGCTCTCAGGGGTGGTCTTTGCTTACATCGCCCATGAGTACCAGACCAATGAGGGAGACCCGTTGATCTTCTCCGTTCTCATCTTCACAGTCCTCGGCATTGCGGTTGGAATGAGTGAAGGACGCAGGAAAGCTTTCCGGTTGAAGCTGGAAGCACAAGAACTCTTGTGCCAGAGACAGATTGAACTCAACACCCGCACGTTGCCGCAAGGGAACCAGACCAGCAAACCACCAAACAACATTCAATGAAGAAAAGACGAACCGTGCTACAGTGAGCCATTATGATTACAAAACAGAGTTCCATTGAACAGCTTATCCAATTAGCAAAGAGCAACGATGACCGCAACTTTCGCAAGGTTGAATGGGTGCCTGCCGGACCCTGCCTGATAAGGGTACGAGGCATTCTCGATGATGACACCAGCATCCCGAATCAACCGAGAGAGAGATTGCCCCGGCTGTGCTTCGAGAACGTTGTAGTACGTGAAGACGCATCGGTCGAAGAAATGCGTCAAGAGTTTCACGGACACGCCCATCCCTGCTGAGTCCGATAGCGAGTCTGTTAATTGAAATGACGTGTCTGCGGTCGCAAAAAGTCGTAATAGCCGTTAGCTAACCGATTGATTCTGAATCACCTCACTCATCCGGCCCGATTACGAAACCGTTTGCGACGCAAACCTGGCGTGAGCGTTGGTCGTTATGCGGTTTGAATCTTCGCATGAGCGCTTGTCTGCACGCGAGATCCCTCCCTTCGCCTGAAAAGCGGCTCCGGTCGGGATGACGCCGGCATCGACAAGGACGGCTCAGGCTCAGCCTGCTCCGTCAGCAGACCGTTGTTCAGGGCTTCGCAGCGAGGTCGTCCAGCGCGAGATTGAGTTCGAGGACATTGACCCTCGCTTCGCCGAGCAGGCCCAAATCCCGCTGGTAGGTATACTTCTGGACCAGGTCGCGAACCGCGGACTCAGGAAGGCCGCGGACACGAGCCACACGCGGAATCTGAAACTCGGCGGCTGCCGGGGAAATCTCGGGATCGAGGCCCGAGGCGGAAGTGGTGATGAGATCGACCGGAACAGGCTGTGAGGGATTCTCTTCGTGCAGGCTCTTCGCATCGGCCTGAATGCGGTCGATGAGCTTCTGGTTGGTGGGGCCCAGATTGGTACCGCCGGAGTTGGCGGCATCGTATCCGTTGTTGCCGGCGGCGGAGGGACGGGGATGGAAATATTTTGCAGAGGTGAACGGCTGCGCGATGATGCGCGAGCCGATGACTTCTCCGTTGCGCGTAACCAGCTGGCCGTTGGCTTTGTCCTTGAACACGACTTGGGCCACGACCGTAATCAAGAGCGGATAAAGCACGCCCAGCAGAATCGTGGTAGCGATGGTCATCAGGAATGCGGTGATGAGATGTTTTTTCATAAGAATCCTCAGGCCATGTTTGCTAAGCCAAGTGGGCTGCCGTGATGAGCATGTCGATCAGCTTGATGCCCACGAAGGGCGCGATCAGGCCTCCCACTCCGTAGATAAAAAGGTTGCGGCGCAGCAAGGCCTCGGCGTTCATGGCGCGGTATTTCACACCCCGCAGCGCGAGCGGAATGAGCGCGATGATGATCAGGGCGTTGAAAATGACCGCCGAAAGCACTGCCGATTGCGGCGTTTTGAGATGCATAATGTTCAGCGCGTTGAGCACCGGGAACGTCACCGCGAACATGGCGGGGATGATGGCGAAATATTTGGCCACGTCGTTGGCGATGGAGAAAGTGGTGAGCGCGCCGCGGGTCATCAGCAATTGCTTGCCGATTTCGACGACCTCGATGAGCTTGGTGGGATTGGAATCGAGATCGACCATGTTTCCGGCTTCTTTGGCGGCTTGCGTGCCTGTATTCATGGCGACGCCCACGTCGGCCTGAGCCAGCGCGGGAGCGTCGTTGGTGCCGTCGCCGGTCATGGCGACCAGTTTGCCGCCAGCCTGCTCGGCCCGGATGAGTTTCATTTTGTCCTCGGGCGTGGCTTGTGCGAGGAAGTCGTCGACGCCAGCTTCGCGCGCAATGGCAGCGGCGGTGAGCGGATTGTCGCCGGTGATCATCACGGTGCGAATGCCCATGGCGCGGAGTTGAGCGAAGCGGTCGCGGATTCCACCCTTGACCACGTCTTTCAGGTGAATCACGCCCATGGCCCGGCGGTTTTCGGAAACCACGAGCGGCGTGCCGCCGGAAGAGGCGATGCGCTCGACCGAGGCGCGCACTTCCTGTGGCATGGCAGAACTGTTCTGTTCGAGATAATGCGCGATCGAGTCGGCGGCGCCTTTGCGGATTTGCCGGCCATCCAGATTGACGCCGGACATGCGCGTCTGCGCTGTGAATGGGATGAATTGCGCCTCGTGATCGGCGAACTCGCGGCCGCGCAGCTTGTATTTTTCCTTGGCCAGCACAACGATGGAGCGGCCCTCCGGAGTTTCGTCGGCCAGCGAGGAGAGTTGAGCAGCGTCGGCCATTTCGGCTTCGGTGACTCCCGGAGCAGGCAGGAATTCGGTGGCCTGGCGATTGCCGAAAGTGATGGTGCCGGTTTTGTCGAGCAACAGCGTGTTCACGTCACCGGCGGCTTCGACGGCGCGGCCTGACATCGCGACCACGTTGTGCTGCACCAGGCGGTCCATGCCGGCGATGCCAATCGCCGACAACAGGCCGCCAATGGTCGTGGGAATCAGGCACACCAGCAACGAGACCAGAACGAACACGGTCTGCGGTGAGCCGGAATAAATCGCCAACGGCTGCAACGTGACCACGGCCAGCAGGAAGATGATGGTCAATCCCGCGAGCAGAATGTTGAGTGCGATTTCGTTGGGAGTCTTCTGCCGTGAAGCGCCTTCCACCAGCGCAATCATGCGGTCGAGAAAAGTCTCGCCCGGGTTCGACGTAATCTTGACCTTGATGAAATCACTGAGCACGCGCGTACCGCCGGTAACTGCCGAGCGATCGCCGCCCGCTTCGCGAATCACAGGCGCAGACTCACCCGTAATGGCCGATTCGTCCACCGAAGCCACGCCGTCGACGATTTCTCCGTCGCCGGGAATGAGTTCTCCGGCGGCAACGGAAACCAGGTCGCCGACGCGCAGCTTGGCGCTTGGGATTTCTTCGATCTTACCGTCGCAGGCAATGCGCTTGGCGATGGTTTCCGAACGCGCTCGCCGCAGCGTTTCCGCCTGCGCTTTGCCGCGACCCTCGGCCATGGCTTCGGCGAAGTTGGCGAACAACACGGTGAACCACAACCAAAGAGTGATTTGCAGATTGAAGCGAAATTCTTCGTGCGGGCGAAGAATCAAAAGCACGGTCGTGATCACGCTGCCGATTTCGACCACGAACATGACCGGATTGCCCATCATGTTACGTGGGTCGAGTTTCAGCAGCGAACTCCAGACAGCGCTGCGGACAAGGTTCAGGTCCCAAACCGATTTGTGATGGCTTGCCATAGGTTCCTAGAAAGTCTTTCCAACGTTCATGAGAAGGTGCTCGAGAATCGGCCCCAGACTCAGCGCCGGGAAGAACGTGAGCGCTCCCAGAATGAGGATCACGCTGATCAGCAGCAGCGTGAACAACGGCGTGGTGACCGGAAATGTTCCAAGCGATGGTGGCACGTACTTTTTCTGCGCCAGGTTGCCGGCGATGGCCAGCATGGGAACGATCATGAAGAAACGGCCGAGCAACATGGTGATGCCGGTAGCCGTGTCATACCAGGGCGTGTTGATGGGGCCGAGTCCTCCGAAGGCGGAGCCGTTGTTGCCGGCGGACGAAACAAAGGCGTAGAGAATCTGGCTGAGACCGTGGGGGCCGGGATTGGTAATCGCCGCCGTCCCGAAGCCCTTGACTACCGAGATTGCGGTGAGCGCAAGAATGATGAGCGGGAAGACCAGCGAGACCAGCATCGCCATCTTGACGTCGTAGGCTTCGATCTTCTTGCCCAAATATTCCGGCGTGCGGCCAACCATCAGGCCCGCGATGAATACGGCCAGTACGACGTAGATGAGAATGCCGTACATGCCCGAGCCCACGCCGCCAAAAATGACTTCGCTCAGCATGATGTTCACCAGCGGAACCATGCCGCCCAGCGGCGTGAAGGAATCATGCCAGCCGTTGATGGCGCCGCAACTGGCGTCGGTCGTGACCGTGGCGAATAAAGCGGAGTTGGCGATGCCGAAGCGAACTTCCTTGCCCTCCATGTTGCCGCCGGGTTGCAGGCTCGTGGCGTGCTGCGCGACGGTCGAGGGATACAAGGGATTGCCGTGCGCTTCGGCCCTGTAGGCGACCGTTACGCCCGCGAGAAAGAGAATTGCCATCGCCGACCAAACGGCCCATCCATGAGCGGGCGAACTAGTCATTCGCCCGAGCGTATAGGTGAGACCGGCGCCGATGGAAAAAATGGAAAACATCTCGATCAGATTCGTCAGCGGCGTAGGATTTTCAAACGGGTGGGAGCTATTGGCATTAAAGAAGCCGCCGCCGTTCGTACCGTATTCTTTGATGACTTCCTGCGAAGCCACCGGACCCTGGGCTATGGTCTGGGTGGTGACCGTGTCCATGACCGGCTTGCCGCCGGCATCGACGACGGGCTTGCCATCCGCACCCACCCGCTGGACCTGCTGGGGCTCGACCAGTTTCACCGTGTCATAGGGCCTGAGGTTCTGCACCACTCCCTGCGACACCAGGAACAGCGATCCAACGATGCAAAAGGGCAGCAGCACCCACAGGCAGCAGCGCACGAAATCGACCCAGAAATTTCCCAGGGTCTGCATCTGGCGGCGGGCGATCCCGCGAATGAAGGCGATTGCCAGCGCGATGCCGGTGGCCGCCGAGGCGAAGTTGTGAAACGCGAGGCCGGCCATTTGGGTGAAATAGCTCATGGTCGTCTCGCCGGAATAGGCTTGCCAGTTGGTGTTGGTGGTGAACGACGCGGCGGTATTCCAGGCCAAGTGTTCGGGCGCGACTGCAGCGAAGTGCTGGGGATTGAAAGGTAGCATGCCCTGAATCCGCTGGATCAGATACAGCACCAGCATCGAGACCGCGCTGAACACCAGCATGGTGGTCGCGTACTCGGTCCAGCGCATCTCGTGCGATTCATCCACGCCGGTGACGCGATAAAGCAGGCGCTCGACGGGCCGCAGCACGGGATCGAGAAACGTTTTCTCGCGGGAGAACACGCGTGTCATGAAGACGCCGAGCGGCTTGGTGACGGCGAAGATCAGCGCAAGAAATACCAGTATCTGCAGCCAGCCATTGAGGGTCATTTCAGAATTTCTCCGGACGCAGCAGCGCATAGAACAAATACACGGTGACCAGGGCGCTGATGATGAGCATGATGAGTGACTGTAGGTCCATGATTTCCTCCTACTTCATGCGTTCGCAGAATTGCACGTACGCAACTGACAACGCGAAGAAAGCGATCGTGACCGCAATCCACAGAACATCCTGCATAAGAATCTCCTCGGGCGATTTTGTGACCCGCGTCGTTGAATTCAGAGAGCGATGCGACTGTGAGTCCCAGCAGTAAATCTGGGCTGCTCAGCCTCAGGATTCATTACGATGAGCTGCCTACTCCGCCGGGACGGATTAAACTTCGCAAAATGAACTGTGACTCCACCCGGAGGCACCCTCATCCCTTCCATCACCAGCGCTGCCAGGACGCGCAACAGGAATGCTACCGCGCAGATACAAAGTATTAATAGGGCAATTTTCATAGCGCCCTCGCGATTCCCGCTGAAACGCCTTTACATACGATTGGACATCTCCGCGCGTAAGAGCGGGATCAAGAGTTCATAAAGAATTCGTAAGGAGCGTCGTTCGGGGGTTCGGAGACTGATGATCAACAATCCAGCGTCCCGAACCGCGCCCTTAGCAGCCCCATTCCGCTTCGCCTGGCTTGGCGTAATACTTGCGAGTCGCACTCGGTTGCGCGGGCGCGTTGGCGAGTTCGAGGAGCGCTAGACGGGCCGCGGCCACCATTAATTTACGTTCGTTCTGCGGAGTTCGATCCCAGGAAGAAGTTTCTTCCTTGCTTCCGTGACCGTCGCAGTCACGCCCCAAGGCTTCCCGATAGTGATGAAATACCTTTGCCAGTTGTTCGGCAGATACATCCTGAATCGTCGACATTCAATTCTCAACCTTTCTCGTTTCGCTGAACGCTTGCACGTTGAACTGCTTCAGTGCGGTCCATCCGCTCACAAATGATTGGACGACGAAAGCCGTAAAGATTGAATAAAAGGTTCATAGAATGTTCGTAAGAAGGACGGAGCTTTTCGGATTTGCGGTGAGGAGTGCCTTACTCCCCGGGTTCGAAGCGGTATCCGACCCAGGGTTCGGTGACGATGTAACGCGGCGAGGAAGCATCCGGTTCGAGCTTTTTGCGCAACTGGCCGACGAACACGCGGAGATACTCCACCTGCTCGGTGCTTTGGCCACCCCATATAGCTCCCAGCAAAGTCCGGTGGTTGATCACCTTGCCGGGACGGCGAGCCAGGAAAACGAGCAAGTCGAATTCTTTCGGAGTGAGCCGCACCTCGTTGCGCCGGACAGTTACTTTGTGAGCGGCGATATCGATGCGGAAATCACCGATCTCGATGACGGCGTCGGGAGGCTCGTTTTCTGCGGGGACGCGGCGCAGATTGGCGCGCACTCTGGCGAGCAGTTCATTCATGCCGAAAGGCTTGGTAACGTAATCGTCGGCCCCGGCATCGAGCGCCTCCACTTTCTGCTGCTCCTTGTCGCGAACTGACAGCACGACAATCGGCACCTGCGAGGCGGCGCGCACCGTGCGACAGAGCTGGACGCCGTCGATCGAAGGCATCGATAGATCGGTAATGATCAGGCTGGGCGACCAGTCCTTCATAATCTCCAGCGCCATTTCCCCGCTGTTGGCCACGCGAATGTCATACCCTTGCGCCGAAAGACTGGTGCGCAGCACGCGCGTGATCTGCGGTTCGTCATCGACTACGAGAATGTGCGGACGGTCTGCCATCAGCGAGCCTCCTGGGTCACGATGTGGACGTCGACGGAGGGCGAGTCGCGCAGAAACCGCTGAATAGCCGAGAGATATAAATATCGCTGCCAGCCGGTGCGCGCGGACCGGCCGAAAATGACCTGCGTGATGTGATGCTCGCGCACCAGTTGAGCAACGCCGTCGGCGATGCTGTGGCTTGCGCCGCGCACCACGCGCGCACCCAGGTTTTCGGCAAAGCGAATATTCTCCGCCAAAGTTTTTTGATCCTCCGGACGGGTGTCACGGCCAACATCGACGTAAAACACGTAGAACTCGCCGCCCATGCCCTGGGCCATGCGTGAGCCGCGCGCGATCAGATATTGAGCCGCAGGATTCGAGCTGACACACACGCCGATGCGCTCGCGCACAGTGTGCGCGGGCTGCGTAGCGTCCTTGTCCAAAAAAGCATCTAGACTGCGGTCGACAACTCCCGTGACCTGCCGGAGCGCCAGTTCGCGCAGCGCGATCAGGTTGCCGGGGCGGAAAAAATGGGAAAGTGCACGCTGGGCACGGTCCACGGGATAAATGTCGCCACGCTCCATGCGCTTCTGCAAGGCCTGCGGCGTCAGGTCGGCGAGCACGATTTCGTCCACGCGCTGCATCACCCAATCGGGAACAGTTTCGCGAACCTGCACGCCGGTGATCTGCTGAACCGTGGGGCCGACGCTCTCGACGTGCTGAACGTTCATGGTGGAGAGCACGTCGATCTTGGCCTCCAGAATTTCCATCACGTCTTCGTAGCGCTTGCCATGCTTGCTGCCTTCGATGTTCGTGTGCGCCAACTCGTCGATTACAACGACCGCCGGCTTGCGGGCCAGGATGGCGTCCACGTCCATCTCTTCGAAGGTGGTGCCCTTGTATTCGAGTTTGCGGGGTGGGATGCGGTCGAGTTTGGCGGCCAGTTCCGCGGTGGCCTTGCGCCCGTGGCTCTCGACCACGCCGACGATAACGTCTTCACCGCGGCTGGCGCGGCGAATGGCTTCGCTCAGCATGCTGTAGGTCTTGCCGACGCCGGGAGCGTAACCGAGAAAAAGCTTGAAGATTCCCCGCGGCTTCTCCGGCGAAACTTCGTTGAGCCACTCCTCGGGCGTCTTGGTCATTGGTTGGTCATCCGCATGGTCACCGGCAGCTATTGTCTGTCGCACGACGGAAATTGTCACGTCCATCGTGCGTCCATCGTACAATGCGGGAGTGAAAATCGGGGCCAGAACTCAAGCGCTGCGCTACGTCTTTGTGGTTGCGGCGATCGGCGTGATCACGTTGGTCGACTTCAAGCTGCAGGTCAACCACACCACCGTGGCGCTGATGTTTCTGGTGATGGTGCTGCTGACCTCGGCCTACTGGGGTCTGCGCTACGCAGTGGTGATGGCAGTGTGTGCCACCGCGGCCTTCAATTTTTTCTTTCTGCCGCCGGTCGGCACGTTCACCATCGCCGATCCGCAGAACTGGGTTGCACTGTTTGCTTTCCTGGTTACCGCGCTCGTCGCCAGCAACCTGGCGGAACGTGCGCGCCGCGAGGCCGAAGGAGCGAAGCAGCGCCGCCGCGAAGTAGAGCGGCTCTTCGGTTTGAGCCAGCGCTTGCTCGCCTCAGAGAACGTTCTCGAACTTCTCAATGCGCTGCCGAAATATGTGCAGGAGACATTCTCAGTGGGCAGCGTGGTCGTGATGGCAGCAGACCACCCCACGGTTTATCGATCGTCACTTGACGCGCAGTTCGAAGAGGGCGTGCTGCGTTCGACGCTGTTGCGCGGCGAGCCCATCACGCAGGCCGGCGTCTCGTACGTGCCTTTGCGGCTCGGAATGCGCACGGTGGGCGCCTTGGGAGTCACGGGATACGACCTTTCGCGGGAAACTCTGGATGCAATCGGAAGCCTGGCGGGTCTCGGGATTGAGCGTGCCCGGGCTCTGGAGGCGCTCAGCAAGAACCGCGCCGAGCAGGAACACGAGCGCCTGCGAACTGCCCTGCTCGATTCAGTGACGCACGAGTTCCGCACGCCGCTGACTTCCATCAAGGCCAGCATCACCACTTTACTGTCGGGCGCGAACCTCGACGAGCAGGGGCGACGCGAATTGCTGACCGTCATCGACGAAGAAACCGACCGCTTGAACCGACTGGTGGGCGAGGCCGCCGAGATGGCACAACTCGATTCCGGCATGTTCAAACTCGATTTGCAGCCGCACGTGATCCAGGACGCTCTGCGGCCAGCCCTCGAAGACGCGAGAACTTCAATCGAAAAACATCCGCTGGAAATCATGGTCGCGCCCGATTTGCCCAGAGTGCCCATGGACGTCCAGCGCATTCGCGAGGTGTTGATGCACCTGCTGGAGAACGCCGGAAAATATTCCGATCCTGGCGTCCCCATCAAGATCACGAGCGAAGTGAAGGACGACTGGCTGGTGACCAGTGTGGCGGACCGCGGGCCGGGTATCGACTCGTTCGAGCAGTCGCTGATCTTTGAAAAGTTCTATCGCGGCCAGCACCAGCGCTACACGGCGCCGGGCACGGGGATGGGCCTGGCCATCGCGAAAGTGATCGTAGAAGCGCACGGGGGCACGATCGGCGTGGTCAGCCAGTTGGGGAGCGGGTCCGTATTCTCGTTCAACTTGCCGCTGGACAAGGGCTCGCGGCCGTAGACGAAAACCCCACGCAAATCTAGTTCTTGCTGTCGTTGGCTCAAGCTTGGCCTTCCCTCTACGCTACAATGCAGGTGCATTGGGGAACCATCGCCACTTGGTCGCGGTGCACACAACTCTATGACTAGTGAGATTTCCGCAGGTGCTTCCGCCGTACTCGACGACAAGAAAGTTTTCTACAACCGCTTTCTGCTGATCGTGGCTGGCCTGGGCGGCCTGCTCTATGGCGTGGACGTCGGAATTATCGCCGGCGCGCTGCCGTATCTGGAAGCGACCTCGGGCCTGAACGCCGGCCAGCTCTCGATTGTGGTGGCGGCGGTGTTGCTGGGCAGCGTGATCTCCACGCTGTTCGCGGGATTGCTGGCGGACTGGATGGGGCGCAGGTCTCTGATGGCGCTGAGCGGCGTCATGTTCGTTCTCAGCATTCCCATGATCGCCTTGGCGCACGGCTACGGGCCGCTGGTCTTCGGCAGGCTTTTGCAGGGAGTCAGTGCGGGGCTGATCGGCGTGGTTGTCCCGTTGTATCTGGCGGAGTGCCTGACGGCAGCGAGTCGGGGCAAGGGGACTGGCATTTTCCAGTGGCTGCTCACCGCAGGCATCGTCATCGCGGCGCTGGTCGGCGTGTACTTCAGCTTTCGCGTAGACCAGGTGGCGAAGCTCGGCGATGCCGCCAGGCTGCTCGCTTTTAAGGACACGGCTTGGCGCGGCATTTTCTGGGTATCGTTGCCGCCGGGGATATTGTTCGTCATCGGCAGCTTCATGGTCGCTGAGTCGCCCCGCTGGCTGTTGCGACGCGGCAGGAAAGAAGCAGCTTATGCCGCTCTTTTGCGCTCGCGGACTACGGAGCAGGCGGATCTTGAACTTAAGGAAATGCAGGAAGTCATCGCCGCCGAAACGGCGAAGAGTTCGGGAACGAAGGCGAACGAGTCGCTGCTGCGGCGCAAATATGTGATTCCGGTTGTGCTGGCGTGCATCATCCTGGCTTGCAATCAGACCACCGGCATTAACTCGATCATCGCCTACAACACCAACATTCTGTTGCAGAGCGGGCTCTCGGATGTCGCGGCCCACTGGGGTTACGTTGTCTTCACCATCATCAACTTCGCGGTGACTTTTGGCGGCGTCGTCCTGGTCGACCGCAAGGGCCGGAAGTTTCTGCTGGGAGTGGGCACTGCGGGAATTATCGTGTCGCTCATCTGCACCGGCGTGCTCTTCCTCGGGACTGAACGGCTGCGCGTGGATTCGAGCAACGTGGTTCAGTCCATGGTGTCGCCCGATCAGAAACTGACGTTGCTCTACAACCAAGAACTCGCCGGTAGAATGATGAACGCCGGAAGTAACGGCAGCAGCGTAGGCACCAGCCGCCCAACCTCGCTGGTCGTCATTTATTCTTATGGAGACTTCCGGGCAGCGAGTCAGGTCGTGCGTTCCGACGATCCGGCGGCGAAGCCGATCGAAATCACACGCGATGGCTGTGTGCCAGCCAACAAGGTCGTAGCATTTTTCTCGAATCCGGTTGGCGATCTTGACGCCTCTCGCACAGCACCACTGAGAATTGAGAACGCGCTCATTACTCCCGTGCCATCACCGCGCAATGGCTGGATGGTGGCCATCACTCTGTTTGTCTTCATGGCATTTTTCGCGATCGGTCCGGGTGTTTGCGTCTGGCTGGCGCTTTCGGAGTTGATGCCGACCCGCATCCGCTCCAACGGGATGAGCATCGCGCTGGTGATCAACCAGGCGGTCTCCACAACCATCGCGGCAGTTTTTCTGCCCACTGTCGGCAAGTATGGATACTCGACGATGTTCTTCGGGTTCGCCGCCTGCACTGTGATTTATTTCATTACGGCCACGTGGTTCTTGCCGGAGACCAAGGGGAAAACGCTGGAAGAAATTGAGGCCCACTTTGAGGGCGAGGGCGTCTAATCGTAACCTCTCCTCCCGGCCTTTGTCTTGTGAGCTGGGAGAAAATCCCCACGTCTCGCAAAGAGCGCGAGACATGGGGCACCCGGCGTTGGACGGGCGGTTTGCCCGGTGCATCCAAAATGATTTACTCTCAGCCCAGTTCCCATGACTCCGACTAAACAAAAGCAGAAGATGCCCGCAACAAACCAGACGCATTCCCACGCCATGCGGCGGGAAATCTATGAGCAGCCCACGGCCATTGCGAAGACGGTCGCAAAACACCTGAAGGACGACATCATTTTCCCCGGAGAGCTTGTCGCCATTGAAAGCGCGCTGCTGACGTTCGAAAAGCTGATCATCGCCGCCAGTGGATCGAGCCGGCACGCGGGGCTGGCGGGCGAAATCATGATCGAAGATCTTTCGGGCGTCGCGGTCGACGTTGAGTACGCCAGTGAGTATTGCTATCGCTCGACTCATGCCGCGGTCGAGCCTATCGTGATGGTGATTACGCAATCGGGCGAAACCGCCGACACGATTGCGGCGCAGCGCGAGGCCCTGACGCGCGGAGTCAAGACGGTTGCGATCTCGAATGTTCCCGACACAACCATTGTGCGTGAAGCGGGCGCGGCGTTGATTTCAGGAGCGGGGCCGGAACTGTCGGTTCCGGCGACAAAGAGTTTCACCACGCAGCTCACCATCCTCTACCTGATGGCGCTGTTCCTGGCACGCAAGCGCGGACGGATGACGTCGGAAGTGACTCGATCATATCTGCAGCGGCTGATGCGGCTTCCGGACGCGATCGAACAGAAATTAAGTACGTGGGACACTCTCGCCGAGGAATTCGGCGGCGTTCACTTCAAGGCGGAAAAGTTTCTGTATCTTGGCCGCGGCGTGCACTACGCGATCGCACGCGAGGGCGCGCTCAAGCTCAAGGAAATTTCCTACGCGCACGCGGAAGGATATCCCGCAGGCGAGCTGAAGCATGGACCTAACGCTCTAGTCGATGAGGCGCTGCCCGTGGTGGTTCTGGCCACATGCGACCACAGCGATCCGGATTCGCTGTTGCGCTACCGGAGAACTCTTGAGGTCATGAAGGAAGTGAGATCGCGCCGCGGTCCGCTGGTTACGGTTGCCACCGAGGGCGACCAGGAAGTCGCAGCCATTGCGGAACACGTGTTCTACGTCCCGGCGGCTCCGGAACTGCTCTTGCCCATTGTCGAAGTGATTCCTCTGCAACTGTTCGCGTACCACGTCGCCGTCAACAAGGGATATGACGTGGACCATCCGCGAAACCTGGTGAAGGCCGTGGTCACGGAATAGAGCAGGCTAGGGATCCTTGGGGCTGATGGGGTTGCCGCTGCGGCAAACCGCCCAGCAGGTCAGGCCGACGATCGTTGCAATGCCGCCTGCGATGGCATACTTCGAATTCAGGATGGCTGGGGCGATTGGCACGGAGCCGGACTGCCGGATCTCGGCCGCGCCACATTTTTCCTCGCGGGACTTCTGCTCGCCTTCGCGGACCGTAACGCGGTTGGAATGGGCGGACTGCCTAGCCGGTTGCGGTTTGCCGGAACGTTCCTCGATATTCACGTCATTCTTGAGCGCCGACACCTTGACTTTCCCGTTGAGGTCGGCGACGTCGTAGTGAGTCCATTCCGCGGCGTTCGCGGGCGTAATCGTGAGGCAGCCCACGCGCACGGTCATTCCGCGAGAGGTGTTCACCGACAGACTGCCGTGATCGAGGACCAGTTCATTGCCTTCAAACTGGACCATGGTCTCGGCATTGATGTCGGCCGCCGATCCGGTGGCTTCGATGCGGGCAACGGCCGCCTTCTGCGTTTCGATGAGGTCATCGGAGAACAGGGCGATGGAAGCCGGAGCAGCATTCTGATTCACCAGCACGCCCACGCCAGCGCTGTGCAACATGGCCGCTGCGGTTTCCTGGGCCTGAAGAGAAGCCGGCAGAATTGCGACCATGAGCAGGCACACGAAATGTCGCCCTCCGAGCACAATACGCCCCATTTTTCCGCACTCACTTCTTGCACAAGCTTAGCGTGTGGATTGCGAGGCGACTATTGGCACACGTGATGCCTCGAAGAGAAGTTGGCGCGAGATATGCTGGCCATCCCCACTTCTCGCGCAGAAAACGCGCGAGAAATGGGGCACCCGAGAATCTAGGCGCGAGCGAAGTCGATGAATCCGTGTTGCGCGTCGACGCGGACGAGTTTGACGCGCAACTTGTCGCCGACATCGAGTCCCTGGCCTTGGACGAGGAGTCCCTCGACGTGAGCCTGCAGGGCTCGAACGAAGGTGCCGTGGTCGGTCGCACCCGTCACGATGGCGTCGAAGACTTCGCCGATGCGGTTCTGCATGGCCACGGCGGCGAGACGCTTGGACATGTCGCGCTCGACTTTTTTCGCGGCATCTTCTTTTTGCGTACAGTTGGCGGCGATGGCTGTCAGTTCGTCGTCGGAGTAAGGATTCTTCTGGGCCGCCAGTAAGGACTTGATCAGCCGCTGGGTAACGATGTCGGCGAAGCGGCGGTTGGGGGCGGTGGAGTGGGTGTAATCCTGCACGGCCAGACCGAAATGTCCGGGAGCAACGTCGCCCGCACGTTCCAGGACGTACTCACCGGGACCGACGAGTTTAATCACCGCCAACGAAAGATCGGCGAAATGATCGGGATCGGCGGCCTTGCGCCGTATCAGAAAGTCGTTCAGCGCCTTGGAATCGGGCTGGGCCGGAAGCTTTTCTTTCATGGTCGCCGCCAGTTGCACGATGCGGTCCCAGTTCTTGGGAGTGCGCACGATGCGGCGCAGAGATGAGACGTTCTGGAGCTGGCGAGCGACCACGCCATTGGCGGCAACCATGAAGTCTTCGATGAGGTCGGTGGCCCGATTTTTCTGCTGTTTCACGACGTCGATAACCTGATCGTTGACCATGAGCGGTTGCAATTCGTCGGTTTGCAGACTCAGGGCGCCGTGCTGAAAGCGCTGGTCCTTCAGCTTCTGCGCGACCTCATCCTGCAGTTTCAGTTGGGCTTGCAAGTCGATGGAAGCTGCGATCTTCGGGGGCGCCGGAGACTTCCCTTCCAGCCATGCGCCGGTGGAGTTGTATTGCAGTTGCGCCTTGTTGCGGACGACAGCGCGGTAAACGCTGGGCGACTTCACGATTCCGGCGGAATCGACCACGAATTCAATCACGACGCTGAGGCAGTCCTGATTCTCGAGCAGAGAGGTTTTGCCGGTCGAGAGTTCTTCGGGCAGCATGGGGAAGTTGCGCACTCCGGCGTAGACCGTTGTGGTCTCGCGCGCGGCGTGCTGGTCGATCGCGGACTGCTTAGGGACGAAGGCGTCGACGTCCGCGATGCCGACCATGACCTTCACGTCGCCATTCGAAGCGCGTTCGGCCACTTCGATCTGGTCGAGGTCGCGCGAAGTGTCATTGTCGATGGAGGACCATAGCAGATTTCGCAGGTCGCGGATGTCGCCTCCAGCCGCGATCTGCGGCGGGTGAGCTTTCAGGTCGGCAAGTTGCTGCGGAACCTCCGGAGGGAAATCCGGCTGGAAACCGCGTTGCTGCGTGACTTGTTTGGCGATGGCCTGCAGGTCGAGATGAGAGGGATTGGCGGCTGGCATGAGCTCCCCGTGCGGAATTGAGATCGACTCAGGCTATCACGCGGCCTCAAGATGCGGGCGGGCCGCCCTCAATATGTCTGTCGCAACGTGTCTGTCGCAATATGTCTGCCTCGATCGGCAAACTAGCTGGGGCGCAGGCGCTGGACATCAGCGTTGGTGTAGACGCGAGGGGCGCGAAGCTTGTGCGCCTTCCAGAACGCAGCGGTGTCGCCGAGGGGCACTCCGTATCCGCGCTCGCGCAGGGATTGCACGTCGGTAATTCCAGTGACGCCAGTGTCGACAATGCTCGCGGGCAAGGAGCGCGGAGGTTCGGCCGAGCTGATTTCGACCACGCTGGGCAGTGGGTAACCGTAATAGATGGGGAATAGGTCGGCTTGGCGCGGGAGTTCGGGACTCGCCACGAATGGCTGATTCTCGACAACGGGTCCGATCGCCGGAAGACTCTGGATCTCAGGCAGCGGGGCTGCCAGCGAAATGGATGGCGTGGCGATGGGCCCGGCGAACAAGGGCGAGAATGCTGAGGTCATCAAATATTGCGGGCCGGTGGGAAAGTTCGTGTCCTGCGCGGCGGAAATGCCAGCCAAGGCAATCGATAAGCAGAACAGGCAGGCGAGACGCATAAGGGCCTCCGGGATGGATCGTTTTTCGGCATTGATTATGCACCGAAAACGGGCGAATTGCCAGAGGCGCGAGGCTCCAAATCCGGCTTCCGGAGCGGGGTTTAGGGTTTGCTGAAAAAGCGGGGCTGGCTTAGAAAGGCCGTGCCACCAGCACGTAGATCAGCACCACAATGCAGAGAGTCAGGACGAGGAGCGACAACTTCTCGACCTTCAAGTTGTCTTTGCCGGTATTTGGTTCGGCTCCCATGATGTGTTTCAGTTTCCAATAAGAACGCTGTCCTGCCAATGGCTCGACCGTGGGTGGCACGGTGGTAACGTGTCCAAAGTTTGCACGACTTGGCGCCGCGGAAATGGGAGTGCTTCGACGGCGAGCGTCTGCGCTCGACCGCCGGAGAACAGGCAAGGAGTGTGAGGAACTAGGGCTTGGTCGCTTCAGCCGCCGGAGGCTTAGCCGGGGTCGTGGTTCTGGTGTACACGATCTTCTTGGTGCCGCCCTCACAGGTGCCGACGACCTTACCATCCCCTTCTTTGTCGTCCTTGGCCTTGATATCGAGCGAATACGACTGCACGCTCTTCGCTTCCAGCTTCTTTACGATTTCGGCCTTCAGCTCTTCACAGGGCTTTGCCGCCTGCGCGAAAGCGGACGCCGATACGACGAATAGAGCGGCCATGGTCAGCAACGGTCTCATTGAGATCATCTCCTTCGGAATGGGACGTCAGGCCCCACAGATACGATGTTTACACTGGCGCGGTTCTGGCGGCCAGATTACGAACGTGTTCGCATGATTCCCGAAGGCCGTATCCAAGCCGTATGGATTCTAGCCCGTTGCACCCATGGCAGCCGCATTTTGCCGCTCCCGGCGGTTGGCGCGGATGACGTAGAGCATATAGAACACGATGGCCAGGTTGGCAAGGAACAACGCACAGCGCAGCACCGTCAAACCACGCATGAGTTCGCGGATCTCAAATGGCAGAAGCAGGGAGCCGGAGACCAGGGCTACCCACTCGGCCCAGGTGCGTCCCTTCCACAAGCCATAGGATTCGGCGAAGCGCAGCGCCGCATAGGCAAAGGCAATGCGGGCCGCGACCCACAGTCGGGCGTCGGTTATGCTGTCGGCGAAGTCGAGAAAAATCTGGGCGGTACGGGAATCAGTGTCGATGTGCAACCGGGTGAGCAGAATCTCTGCGATGAGCCAGACGTCTTTGTGTACAAGCGCCAGCGCGCACGCTCCCATCACCACCACAAGAATGCCCTTGAAGAATTCGAACGTGGCGACGGCCCGTAGCACTTGCCGTTGGCGGCGGTGCGGATCTGGCTTGGTTCCGAGCGGGTGCATGAAGGCTGGCGATGACCAAAGGCAGGGTATCACGGTTGCGATTGCACGTCAGTACTTCCGTGCACTGTTCCGGGTGCAAACGCTGGTTCTTGTCCCGGATGCGACGGCCGTTCCCGTCATCCCTTCTTTTCGCGGATGGCGGCTCGCAGTTCGGCGACGATTTCCTGCGACGCCTTGATGGCAGCGGCGTGTTGGTTCACGTTAAATGAGATCGCGCCCACGCGGGCGTGGCCGCCACCGCCGTAGCGCTCGCAAATACGGGCCAGGTTGACTTCGGGTTCCTGCGGCGCCCAGGGATTCGATCCCACCGAAACTTTCACCCGGAAACTGCTCTTGCTGAGTCCCACGCTATAGACCGATTCCGGATGCAGGTAATAGGGGATGAATTTGTTGTAGCCTTCGAGATCGTGATCGGTGACGTCAAAGAAAATCGTGGCGTCTTTGCACTCGGTGCGCTGCTCAAGGATGCCGATGGAAAGTTCGTGGCGCTTGAGCAGAGGCGGAAGCAGCGGTGCAACAAATTTTTCTTCAAGAATTTCGGCCAGCGATTCTGTGGCCAGCAGCGGAATCAGGTTGGGGACAAAGCCGTGATCCGGCGCTGATTCGATGACCATAGTCAGCTTCATGGCAGGCGCTTCCATCTCGACGGCCGTCTTGGCGTCGGGGTAAAGGGCGCCGTCGATGATGTCGGTCCAGTGCACCAGATCGGCCAGGGGCAAGGGATCGAAGCCGAAGCGCTGCTGCGCGATCATGGCGATGAAACTGGTGCAGGACTTGAAATCCGGGTCGTAGAACTTGCGGTTGCTCTGGTCCTGCTCGAAATGCTCGGCGTCGGCGGGCGACAGGAAGGCGCTCTCGTGGTGGTCAAACCACCAGGTAATTCTGGGCGAGCTGGAGTATTTGAAGTCGACGATGGCATTTTCGTCGCCGTCGAATTGCTTCTCATCGAACAACGCCCCGGCACGGTGGACCAGGCCGGTGAACACGAAGTCGGCGTCGCCCCGAATGCGTTCGCGGTAGAAGCGAGAGAACAACGCGGCGGAGGAAGCTCCGTCAAAGCATTTGTCGTGATAGAAGACCCGTACTCGCAATGAATTCCCCAATCGAACAACAGATTCCCGCAAGCCCGAAAAGCACGCAGCCAGCGTGAGATTGGGACGCAGGTAAAAGCTAATAGGATTGACAGCTTACGGGGAGAAAGTCAAGGGCGGTCTGTTGCACGCACTGGGTCACTGCGGCTGGAAACAGGAAAGCAATAACCGCGAAGGACACGAAGTATCACGAAAAGGAACTCGTTTACAGGGCGTTCCCTTCGTGGGACTTCGTGTCCTTCGTGGTGAATGGTTTTTCGATTTCTACATCGCGTTCGCTTGCTTTTCTGCCATGTCCCCGATCACGGGCAGCTTCCACATCTGGCCCTGGTTCGCCTTCAAAAGAAGGATGACCCAGAGGATCAGCCCCCCGAGGCCGATCAGCGGCCAAATCAAGATGGTGAGCCAGCCCAATATCGGAATGTGGGCGATAATGCTGAGCGCGATCCACAGGACGATCCACGCGACCGCAAAAAAGAGGTTCTGGAACGAGTGGAACCGGACGAACCGGTTCTTGTTGTAAGGTTCCATGACCAGAAAAATAATCGCCGGGATGATGGTGACGTAAGCCAGCATTCCCGCCACGTTGTCCGTCATGCCTCCGGTGCTTGCACTGGCCTGCGGTACAGGGGGTGCGGTAGCGACCCGGCCAGCACACGCTGCACAAGCGGTAGTTCCGTCGGCGATCTGTGCGCCGCACACACTGCAAAAAGCCATAGAGGTGTCCTCCTCAGCGTCGTTGGGAGCGAAGGATGCAACGCTGCAACCTGCGCAAGACCTCTGCCAAGCGACGCTGCAAGTTACCAAAAAGCTTACCGTAAAGCAATCAACAATTTATCGCGGCAGAAAACGCATTACATTTCCCCGGCCTGCTGCGCGGCGAAATCGCCGAGCAGCGGCAGTTTGAACATCTCTCCCTGGAAACCTTTGACGACCAGCACCACCCAAATCACGACGGCCGCGAGCACGACCACTGTGGAGACCAGCCAGACGAGCAGTGGTCCGAGCACCGGGATGATGAAAAGAACAACGCTGGCCAGTTTGAGGGCGACCGCAAACAAACCGGACGCCCCCCATAGCAACAGACACTGCACCGAATGGAAGCGCACAAAGCGATTCTTCCTATAGGGCGCGATGACCAGGAATAGGACGGCCGGGACGAAGGTGAAGTAGGCGAGCGCGCCCGCGACATTTTCGGGAAGAGCACCGACTCTGCCCTGGGCGCGAGGTTCAGCAGAAATGAGTTCGGCAGACGGAGTTTCGGCAGACCGGGTTTCGGCAGACATGGGCCGGCCGCAACCGGGGCAGTAGGCAGCCGTGGCGGGCATCTGCGCGGTGCAGTGCGGGCACGACGTCAGCGGGACGTTGGTCTCATCCCTGGTCTCATCCCTGCTCTCATCCATTGTGGCGACCATATCAAAACGCGCGGTGGGCAGCAAATGGGCCGCACTTGCGCATTGACGCCGAGCCGAACGGATAGTATGTTTCGTGCAAATTTCTGTGCGCCGCTGAAAGTGACGTTTTGAGCATTCGAACATTTGACGCTGGGAGGATAGGATGGCCTCATTCTGCGACGGTTGCGGGAGCAGCGTAAGCGCGGACGATAAGTTCTGCCGGGTCTGCGGGAGGGAAGTTTCTTCGGGCTCAGGCGTCATGCCCGCAAGCGGCGCGCCCGTGGGGCCTGCGGGGACGAGCGGGAAGGCGATTGCCAGCCTGGTTTGCGGGCTGCTCTTTGTCGTCCTGCCGTTTGCGGTCGCGGCCGTGATCTTCGGTCATATCTCATTGTCGGAGATTCGCAAGAGTGCAGGGCGGCTTAAGGGAAACGGCATGGCCATTGCCGGCCTGGTTCTCGGCTACGCCGGGTTGGCGGTAATTCCCTTCTTGATCGTCGCGGCCATTGCGATACCGAACCTGTTGCGCGCCCGGATGGCGGCCAACGAGTCGTCCGCCGTGGCGGCGGTGCGGACGTTGAATGTTGCGGAGGCGGTTTACTCTCAAACCCATCCCGCGGCGGGATACACTTGCTCGCTTTCTGATCTCGATCAGATTGATAGCACATTGAAAAGCGGGCGGAAGACTGGATACGTCTTCGAACTGACGGACTGCTCGGCGGGAGCGGAGGGCACGGGCAACGTGAAATACCGGGTTGTAGCCTATCCGGTGACGCCCAACCAAACCGGAATGCGGGCTTTTTGCTCGGATGAATCCGCTGTCATCAACGTCGATTCCAGCGGCTCGGCGCAGGGCTGCATGCAGAGCGGCCGCCCGCTGTCGTAAGCTTTCCCACATTTTTTAGGAGGCAACCAATGTTTTGTTCTCAATGCGGGGCGAACAACGCGGATAACGCGGCGGTATGCATGCAGTGCGGCCGGAGCTTGCAAGCGGCGAGTCTGCCGGCTCCGGTGCAGCCGGCTGGAGTGGTTCTGACGCCGGGCGTGACGGTGCAGAACTATCTGGTATTCGCGATTCTGGCCACGGTTTTCTGCTGTCTTCCCGCGGGAATTCCGGCGATCGTCTACGCCGCGCAGGTGAACGGCAAGTTGCAGGCGGGGGACGTGGCCGGAGCGCAACTCGCGTCCAACAGCGCCAAGATGTGGTGCTGGATCTCCGCGGGACTTGGGCTCGGGGTGGGCGGCATCTATATTGTTCTCGTCATGGTGGGGATTTTGAGCGGCATCCACTCGAATTAAAGCTGGAGGGTCTCGATGCCGGACATGCGCAGGAATCAGTTGCTGGCGGCGCTGCTTGCAGCCATCGCCGCCGGGATAGTTCTGCTGGAAGTTTTCGATCCGGCCACGTCCGGGATTTTCCCGCCTTGCCCGCTGCGCTATCTGACGGGATGGTATTGTCCGGGGTGCGGATCGTTGCGCGCGATTCACCAACTGCTGCATGGCAACCTGCGGGCGGCGTGGGCGCTGAATCCGCTGACCGTGATTCTATTGCCGTTCCTGACGTACGGGTTGGCGTCGTTTGCGCTTTTCGAACTGCGCGGGCAGGCGCTTCCCCAGCCATTTTTGCGCGCGAGCTGGATACGCGCGCTCTGCGCTGTGATCATTCTGTTTGGGATTGCCAGAAATCTCCCCATGCATCCTTTCGATTTGCTGGCGCCGGGGACGGCGCTGCTTCACTGAAACGCGGTGGAGAGGAGGAGTCAATGAGTTCGTTCTGCCTGGGCTGCGGCAACGGAATGTCCGAGGGGGAACGTTTCTGCGGGGTCTGCGGACGGGATTCACTGGCGGCATCGGCTGGGCCCGCAGTCGATCCCGCAGTGGCCTTTGGGCTTCCCCCGGAAACCAGCGGCAAGGCGATTTTCAGCCTGGTCAGCGGACTGTTGTTCCTCATCCTCCCGTTTTCGCTGGCCGCGGTCATCTTCGGACATTTGTCTCTTTCAGACATTCGCAAGAGTGGAGGCCGGCTGACCGGAAAAGGATTGGCGATCGCCGGCCTAGTCCTGGGGTACATGGGAGTGGTGGTGATTCTGGCTCTGATTGTGAGCGCGGGATTCTATGCGCGGCAGCGGGAAAGGTCAGTGGCGCAGAAAGTGAAAGTCGTGAACTATGGGAATCCCGTCGTGTCGGCGGTGAGAACTTTGAATACGGCCGAGATCGCTTACGCGCAAGCCCACCGGGATACCGGCTATACCTGTTCCCTCTCCGACCTGCAAGGCGCGTGGGGATTTGGCAGTGATCTGGCTCATGGCCAGAAGTATGGATACATTTTTGAGCTGAAGGGATGCACTGCTGCGAAGGCGAATGGACCGATTGCGAAGTATCAGCTGGTGGCGTACCCGGCGGCGACCAATAAAACGGGGACAAATGCATTCTGCTCGAATGAATCGGACGTGATTAAAGTCGCCCGCAGCGGTTCAGCCCAGGATTGTTTGCGGGCCGGCGTCGACTTGTCGGAAGCCGAGATCAATCGCCCGCAGAACTGGTCGAAGACCGCTTCCCGTTGACCTGGCTGCGACTGATCTCTCAAAGTGGCCGGGGCGCGTGGTTTTTCTTGCTGCAGTCTTCGCAGATCCCATAGATCTGAAACGTGTGCCGGGTGGTGACGTAGTGGTATTTGCGGCCGATCTCCTGCTCGAGCTGGCCGACTTCCTGGGAAAAAAACTCGACCGAGCTGCCGCATCCGGTGCAAACCATGTGGTGATGGCTGCGCCGGTTGTACTGGTGCTCGTAGCGGGCAATGCCGTCATGGAAGGCGACTTCGCTGGCCAGTCCGCACTCGGCCAGCAGCTTCAGCGTGCGGTAGACGGTGGTGTAGCCGATGCGGGCATCTTTTTTTTGCACCAGGCGATGAAGCTCGTCGGTGGAGAGATGGTCGCGGGTTTCAAGGAAAGTGCGCAGGATGGCGTCGCGCTGCGCGGTCTGCTTGAGCCCCACGTCCTTCAAGTGCCGGTGAAGGATCTCCTGGGCTTCGCGGACCATCTGGCGGGAGATGGTGGGTTGATCATCGATGCGCTTCTGCAGCATGGTGGATGAGACTGATTCGGGTAAAAGCTGTTCAGGACGACATTTTCAGGATGACATGTGAGGATACCATCCGGCATCTTGAAAATGAAATTCATTTTCAGCGCCAGACGCGGCCGCAACGGCGTGGAATACAATCGCTGAATACAATTTGAAGATTCCTCATGAGTACTTTGGCAGAAATCAGCACCCCCAAGTCGCGCCGTTCGCCCGTGGCCCGCATTCTACTGTGGCTATTGCTGGCCGTGCTGCTGGTTTTGGCGGGAGCGGCGACGTACGCGTATTACGTGGCGCACTCGGCCCTTCCCCAGCTCGACGGGCAGTTGCATATCCGCGGGCTCTCGGCGCCGGTTACGGTGACGCGCGACGCTCACGGCGTTCCTACGATTGAAGCGGCCACCCGGGAAGACCTTTTCTTCGCACAGGGCTACGTCACGGCGCAGGACCGGCTGTGGCAGATGGACGTAATGCGCCGTTATGGCAGCGGAGAACTCTCGGAGATTCTGGGCGAGGACACGCTGCGACTGGACCGCGAGCAGCGGATTCTCGGCTTGCGGGACGCAGCCAGGAAGGCACTGGAGATCGCCAGCCCGCGCGACCAGAGTTTCTTTGAAGCCTACGCGCGCGGCGTCAACGCCTACATCGCGACACGCGGCGGCCGGCTACCCATCGAGTTTCGGATCCTGCGTTACGCGCCCAAACCGTGGCGGGCGGAAGATTCGGTGGTCATCGCCAACCAGATGGTCAAGGATCTGAACTATCACTATTTTTACGACGCGCTCAGCCGCGAAAAGATTCTGGCCAAGCTCGGACCGGAGTTGACCGCTGATCTGTATGTGAACCGGTCGTGGCATGACCGTCCGCCGACCGTGATGCGCGAGGACTTGCAGCAGCCCGACAACAACTCCGGCGACACCGATGACGATGACGACGATGATTCTCCCGACAACTCGGTAACCCAGAGAATGCCCGCAACAGCCGCTCCAGAAGGCTTGCCGGTGAATGGATCGAACAACTGGGTGGTTTCCGGCGCGCACACGGTGACGGGCAAGCCGCTGCTCTCGAATGACATGCACCTCGGCCACCAGATGCCCAATCTCTGGTACGAAGCGCATCTGCACTCGGGCACGTTAGATGTTGCAGGAGTGACGCTGCCCGGCATGCCGTACGTGATCGTCGGGCACAATCAGCGGATTGCGTGGGGATTCACCAACGTTGGTCCGACCGTCACGGACGTTTACATTGAGAATTTCAACGCGCAGGGGACGTATCAAACTCCGGGTGGATGGGTGCAGCCGGAACATCGCGCCGAGGTCATTCATGTCAAAGGGAAACCAGACGTGAATGTAGATGTGAAGATCACTCGCCACGGGCCGGTGATCACCGAAATCGTTCCGGGCGAGACCCGGCCACTGGCGCTGCGATGGACGCTCTACGACAGATTGCACATTCCCTTTTTCGACGTAAACGCTGCGCAGAACTGGCTGGACTTCCGGCATGCGTTTTCGCAACTGGATGCGCCGGGACAGAACGTAGTCTACGCCGACGTCGATGGAAACATCGGATATCAGACGACAGGCAAGGTTCCGATCCGTGCGGCTGGGGACGGCAGCCTGCCGGTGAGCGGCGCCGATAACGCCCACGAGTGGACGTCCTACATTCCGTTTGAGAAGCTGCCCAGCATTTACAACCCGCCGTCGGGAATCATTGGCACAGCGAACGGCCGAATCACGCCCGACAATTATCCGAATTCGATCAGCATGGAGTGGGAATGTCCGTGGCGCACGGAACGCATTTATCACGTGCTGGAATCGGGACGGCAATTCTCCGCCGCGGACATGCTGGCGCTGCAGACCGATGTGCATTCAGAAGCCGGCCTGTTCGCTGCGGAACGCTTTGTGTATGCCGTGGATCACGCGTCCAAGCCTTCGGCGCGGGCCAAGCAAGCCGCCGACCTGATGCGGAGCTGGGACGGACGAATGCAGGCTTCCTCGGCGGTGCCGACCATCGCGGAGAATTCGATTCGTGAACTGAGGCGGTTGCTGCTCGAACCGAAATTAGGGAATTCGCCCGCCGATCCTGCGAAAGATGAAGCGGCCCTCAGCTGGAAGACTTATTCGTGGGAGATGCGTTCGGTGTGGATGGAGAACATTCTGCTGCACCGGCCGAAACGATGGCTGCCGGACAAATATCCGAATTACGACGAGTTGCTCAACGCGGCTGTAGATGCGGCGGTAAATAGTCCGGACGCGCCAAAGGATTTGGCGACGTGGCGCTGGGGGGCGTTCAATGCGGTTGAGATTGAGCATCCGATCCTGGGAAAAATTCCACTGATCCGGCACTGGTCGGGGCCGGGAGTGCAGGAGCAGTCGGGCAGCGGATACACGGTGAAGGCCGTGACCCGTCACCACGGGCCGTCAGAGCGGTTCACGGCGAACCTGGCAGACCTGGATCAGTCGACGCTGAATACGGTGACCGGGCAGGGCGGAAATTTTCTGAGCCCCTATTACATGGATCAATGGAAGGCGTGGTACGAAGGAACTACGTTTACTCTGCCCTTCAGCGCGAAGGCCGTGGATGCGGCCAAGACGCATCGGCTGGTATTGGAACCAGGCAAGTAAAAACGATTAGGTCACCTGCCCGAGGACGACGGGATAGTTTGCATCCCCATGCTCGAAGGCCACGATCACGGACGCACCAACTTGAAGCTTGGGGCTGGTGATCGTGACCAGCGCCCAGCCCGTTCGACCTTCCACGTCAACCTGCACTCGTCCCGAGACCTGAGGATCGTTGTTGTTCACGACCGTGCCTCTGTACACGCCAAACAATGCCATGGCTGCTCCGTGTCGTTAGGTGTGCGCTTGTAACCTCCGGTCGCCTTTGCGTGCCACTGGAGATACTGCCGACGACACACTAGCACTTGAAGGTCGGGAACTCAAGTCGGGCGCCAGGGCCAAGAAAAAGCGATCCATTAGGTTCTGAAACACAGGGCCAAGCCCGCTAGAAGAAGTCGATGGCCTTCACGTCGCCCACGTAGCCGACGATTTCGATGGTGCCCTCGGGAACATAATCATTGATGAGGAGATCATCCGTGGTGACGTCGTAGACACGCAGGTAGCCGCCTTCGGCCACGTACTCGATGGGGCGGGTGGTAAATCCCTGCAGGCCGTTGACGTTGCCGTTGTCGGGAGGGATGAACACAGAGTTGTCGGCGGTGTGGTAGATGGATAAACACCCGCGGACTTCCCCGGTGGGATTGTTGACATCGCCAACGTTGGTGCAGTTGTGCGATCCAATGAAGAGCTGGCCAACGACGTTGAAATCCATGCGGTCATGGTAACCGTCGGTAATCACGGCGGTGCCGGTCACGGTTCCTGAGGTCACATCGACGATATCAAGGCGCCCGCAGGTAGTGGCGGCAGTGGTCTGGCCGGTGCACGCATTATTGTTGCTGGTTGGAGAAGTGCCGGCAACGTAGAGCGTCGAACCATTGAGCAGGGCCCAGGTGGCAGCGTCGACGGGGATGGTATTGGTAACGGTAAGGCTGGGCAGGTCGAAGACCATTACGCTGGCCATGTTCCCCCCACACTGCGGACCGCAGTTCAAAATATAGGCGGTGTTACCGTCGACGACCGCATAGACGGGCCGGTCGAAGCCGGTCACGATGGCGCACACGGTGGTGGGAGTGATTGGCTGGTTCGGGACAGCATTCAAGCAACTCGTGTCGACCAGAGGAACGGCGTTGGCGGGAAACAGCACGGTCATCGAATTGGAGTCGTTGCTGAAAACCAGAAGTTCGCTGCCGCCCGAATTCGAGACCACGGTTTGAGCATTGGCGACCGCAACCGTGGTAAGCGCACTGGCGGTGAAATTCATGATTTCCAGGCCGCCCACGAAGGAATAGCCGACGACGGCCGCCGTGGGAACTGCCGCATATCCGATCTGATTGGAAGTGGGAAACACCATGCTCGAAGTTGGCCCCGGAATGTGCACGCTGCCCAGTGAGCTTTCCGTGATCGTGTTCACGAGATAGATGGAGTTACTGCTCGCGTCAAAGGTCGCCGCCAGGTTCAGGGAGGGCGACACGGCCATCAGCCCCGGGGAGCTTCCGGCACTGATTCGGCCGAGCCGCGGAATCGTGTCGTCATAACCATCGACGATCACCATGCCACCGAAGTCACTGGTCGAGGAAACCCCCTGCGAGGCCAGAACCCTTTCCGGCAGGCCGCTGGGTGGATTCTTGGCCTTGGTACTACCGCAGGAAAGCAAGCTGAGGCTGGCGCTAAGTCCGAGCACAAGAACGAGGATGCGTCTCTTCACGCTTCTCTTCAAACGACAGGCTCCTAACGACATGAAAAAGGGAGATTTAATTGCGAAATGGTGGATTATAACAGACCCGGAACCGGGCTCCATGCGCGGCTCGCAGGCTGGTGTTGAATTGTCTGCGCCGTTTGTGCGCCCCCAACGCCGATAGAGATGCGCGAACCGGCATCATCCTGTATTCTCAGAAAATAATACTATGGCAGCCGACTTTCTAGCCCGGATCAAGCAATCTCCCGTGTTGTGCGATGGCGCCATGGGGACGTTGCTCTACGCCAAAGGCATCTTCATCAACCGGTCGTACGACGAACTGAATCTCTCCCAGCCCGACCTGATTCGAGGCATTCACCACGAGTACCTGCAGGCTGGCGCCGAGATTATTGAAACCAATACTTTCGGTGCCAACTCTTTCCGCCTGGGCCGGCACAGTTTGGCCGACAAGGTCCACGACGTCAACCGGGCGGGCGCGCGGCTTGCCCGTGAAGCCGCCAAAAGCTTCGATGTATGGGTGGCAGGATCGGTTGGCCCGCTGGGAACCAGAATCGAACCCTTGGGGAAAACCTCGTTTCAGGAGGCGCGCGCGGCCTTCCGGGAACAGATTGAAACGCTGGTGGAGGGCGGAGTCGACCTGCTGATTCTGGAGACGTTCGGATATCTGGAAGAGATTCATCAGGCGATGCTCGCTGCCCGGGATGTGAGCGCTACGCTGCCGATAGTGGCGCAGGTGACTATTGACGAAGACGGCAACTGCCTCGATGGCTCCGACCCGCAGACTTTCGTTTCAAAACTCGAAGAGTGGGGAGCGGACGTGATTGGCTGCAACTGCAGCGTCGGTCCGGTCGCCATGCTGGACGCAATGGAGCGCGTGCGGGCGGCGACTTCCCTTCCCCTGGCGGCCCAGCCGAACGCTGGCATTCCGCGGTCGGTCGAAGGCAGAAATATTTATTTGTGCTCGCCGGAATACATGGCCAGTTACGCGCGCAAATTTGTGGCGGCTGGAGTGCGTTTGGTGGGCGGATGCTGCGGAACGACTCCAGAACACATCCGAGTCATGAAGTCGGCTCTGCGCGTGGGCGAGGCTCGGGGCAAGGCTGCTACCGCCCACGTGGCTGGCGGGCAGTCCGCGCCGATGGCGAGTGCTGTCGTACCGCTGGAAAATCGTTCCCTGCTGGGCGCGAAACTGGCTCGTGGCGAATTTGTCACGATGGTTGAGATTGTCCCCCCGAAAGGGATCGACATTGCCAAGGAGGTCGAGGGGGCGCGTTTTCTGAAGTCGGTGGGCGTAGATGCGGTGAACATTCCGGACAGCCCGCGAGCCTCGGCGCGCATGAGCAACCAGGCGCTCTCGCTGCTGATTCAGCGAGAAGTGGGCATCGACGCCATTCTGCACTACACCTGCCGCGATCGCAATGTGCTGTGCATCCAGAGCGATCTGCTGGGAGCGGCCGCGGTCGGCATCAAGAATCTGATTTGCATCACCGGCGATCCGCCGAAGATGGGGAATTATCCGGACGCGACCGCCGTGTTCGACGTTGACGCCATCGGCCTGGTCAACATTGTGCATAACCTGAACCGGGGGCTGGATCTGGGCGGAAATCCGATTGGCGCCGGGACGGGCTTCGTGATTGGCGTGGGCGCGAATCCGGGACTCACCGACTTGGACGAAGAGATTCGCCGTTTCGAGTACAAGGTTGAGGCCGGGGCGGAATATGCAGTGACCCAGCCGGTGTTCGACCTGCGGCTGCTGGAGAATTTTCTGAAACGAATCGAGCACTGCCGCATTCCGGTCGTGGCCGGGATCTGGCCGCTGGTCAGCGTGCGCAACGCCGAGTTTATGAAGAATGAACTGCGAGTCTCCGTGCCGGACGCGATTCTGGAGCGCATGGCGCGGGCGCAGACTCCGGAGTTGGCGCGGGCGGAGGGCGTCGCCGTGGCGCGAGAAATGCTCATTGCCGCCCGACAAATGGTGCAGGGAGCGCAGGTCAGCGCGCCGAACGGGCGTTACACGTCCGCTGTGGATGTGCTGGAAGCCCTCGGCGCGGAAGGCGCTGCCTAAATCCCCCATTCGCAGAGATCAGAAAATCGTTATGGCGGGACTGCTTCCCTCTCTGGGATGAATGGTTCATTAATTTCGATGCGCCGCAGAAAAAAGACTGGACTCTTCTTACAAATAGTTGCATTACAATAAGAGACGGAGCGAATTCCCGTTGCCCAAGTTTGAAGAGTGCCTCCAGCGACTGGAGCAGATTGTTCAGGAACTGGAAAAGGGAGAGGTCCCTTTAGAGAAGTCTCTGACGCTGTTCGAAGAAGGCATGCAGCTTTCTTCCGCCTGCCGGAAAGAACTGGAACAGGCGGAAGGAAAAGTTGAAATTCTGCTGAAGAAAAACGGGAAGCTTCAGGCTGAACCATTCGAGGCGCTGACAGAAAAGTCGCCGGCACGCCGGTAAGTCGTGCGGATTTCTGACCGCGGTTCGAGAGCTTTCGATGTCTGTGGAGTTGTGCTGTCCCAGCCACCCCGCAGCCCTAGTCGGATTTCGATGTCCGCCGTTGACGAAGGTTGAAGATCGGGGGAATTATGGCTCAGAGTGTAGTCGTTCTGGAAAAAAATCCTGGAGTCGCCAGATCCCTGGCCGGTGGACTCCGCTCTCACTTTTCCGTGCACGTAACCCACTCCCGCGAAGCGTTGCGGGAAGACTTAAACCGAACCCGCCCGCAAGCTGTAGTGCTCAACCTGGAGCACTGGCTGCTGGCCGATGTGGAGAGTTTGCACCGCGACTTTCCGGCGCTGCCCATCGTCTGCACCCACCGCGTCCCTGACGAAGAGATGTGGATGGCCGCGCTGGCAGCCGGCGCTAGCGACGTTTGCCCCGCGGACGACGTGACCAACGTGCTGACTTCCGTGCTGCGCAACACGGAGCTGGCGCGAAGCGTTGCCGCGTAGGTCCTAACTCTTCAGGTTGGCTATAGCAGATCCACTCCATGCCGAGAGGATGCCCCGTGCGGGGCGCCCTCTTGGCTTGCGAGCTTTCGTCTGTACCCGGAAGTAGCGGCGACCGTCACCACGCTACTCCCGCCTTGTTATACTCACTGCTTCATGCTCCACGAAACGCTTGAACAAGGACGGCAGCTGACCGACGCCGCGCTCGACCGGCTCATTCCGCTGGAGACCGAGTATCCGGAGTCGATCCACAAGGCCATGCGCCACAGCGTGTTTGCTGGCGGAAAGCGCCTGCGGCCGGTGCTCTGCCTGGAGGCCGGACGCATGGTGGCGGGATCGTTGCCGGCTGGCATCGAAGAACTGGGTGCGGCGCTGGAGATGCTGCACACCTATTCGCTGATTCATGACGATCTGCCCGCGCTCGACAATGACGACCTGCGCCGCGGGCGTCCCACCTGCCACAAAGCGTTTGGCGAGGCCATCGCCATCCTGGCGGGGGACGCGCTGCAGACACAGGCTTACGAAGTTCTGGCGCGGCTGAAGTGTCCGGCCGAAGCCCGCGTGCACATCATCGAAGAGATCGCTCACGGCACGGGCACCGTCGACGGCATGATTGGCGGACAGGTCGTCGATCTGGAATCGGAGCACACGCGGCCGACGGCGGAGATGCTGGAGTATATCCATCGCTCGAAAACGGCCGCGCTGATTACGGCGAGTCTGGTGAGTGGAGGCTTATACGCCGGAGCGAAAGACAATCAAGTGGCGAAGCTGCGTGCGTTTGGACTGGCGATTGGGCTGGCCTTTCAAATTGTGGATGACGTGCTCGACGTGACGCAGACTTCCGAGCAGTTGGGGAAAACGGCGGGCAAAGATACTGCGTCCGAGAAAGCGACTTATCCGGCGTTGTTCGGGATTGAGGCGTCGCTGCGCCGGGCGGATGCGCTGGTGAAGGAGGCATTTTCAGAATTGAATGGCTTCGGCGAACGGGCGGAGACGTTGAAGGAACTGGCGCGGTTCTTGGTGGAGAGGAAAAAGTGAGTTGGACCTCGGACCTCCGACCTTGGACCAAATCCACCTCTGTGCTCCTCAGTGCCCTCTGTGGTAAAAATTAAGTACGGCGATGGAGTTCGCCATAACCGCCTGCTGGATTGGCTGATGACTCCTACAAAATCTAGACCACTTTTGTAGGAGCTCCGTCGTGAAAGATTTCCTCGCTATATCCGTCGCCGCGATTGTCGGCGCCAACCTGCGGTACCTCATCAGTCGTCTGGCCGCCAGAGAGCTTGGCCCGGTCTTCCCATACGGGACTCTCGCCATCAACATTGTGGGCAGCTTCATCGTGGGCTTCTTCGTCATCTGGACCACGGAGCGTGTGCTGGTCGATCCGCGCTGGCGGCTTCTGGTGGTGATCGGCTTCTGCGGATCGTTCACCACGTTTTCCAGCTACGCGTTTGAGACCATGTCGTATTTCGAACAGGGCCAGTGGGGACTGATGCTGACCAACGTCCTCAGCAACAACCTGCTGTGCCTGGGCGGCGCGCTGGCCGGCATGGCGCTAGCGCGGGCGCTGTGACCGCGATCACGCCTCCAACCCTCGAAACTGCGCGGCTGAAGTTGCGCCCGTACGCCGAGGCCGATATCGCCGAACTGCTGCCGTTGATTGGGACGCGGGAAGTTGCGGCCACCACTTTGCGCATTGCACATCCCTACACCGAGCAGGATGCTCGGGACTTTCTTGCCCTCGCACAGGAGCCGGGCAAGCTCTGGCTGGCGACCACGCTGCGCAGTGACGGCCGCCAGATCGGCGGCATCGGGCTGCGCATCGATGCCCAGCACCAGCACGCCGAACTCGGCTACTGGCTGGGGGTGCCGTATTGGGGACAGGGCTACGCGACCGAAGCAGCTCGCGAGATGCTGCGCTACGGATTTGAAGACCTGAAGCTGCACCGCATCCTCGCGTCGCATTTCAAGCACAACCCCGCTTCTGGACGGATTCTTGTCAAGCTCGGCATGCGTCACGAAGGTTGCCAGCGCGAACACCTGCGCAAGTGGGATCAGTTCGTGGATTCGGAGTTGTATGGGATGTTGCGGCGGGAATGGCAGATTTCTAGAGGGGTTCGCGAGTAAAATGCCAGATGCCATGGCTGTGCAAGTCACCATCTACCTGAACGAAGCTGACCAGTGGCATCACCGGCCGCTGCACATGGAGATTCTCAACTACCTGCGCAAGGAAAACGCCTACGCGGCCATCGCGATCCACGCCGTGGCAGGATTCCTGGGACGGCAGCGTGTGGAGACTTCGCATCTCGTCGAGGCCGGAGGAAAATTGCCGGTGATCATTATTTTCGTGGACACTGATGAGCACGTGAACCGCGTGCTCCCCACGCTGAAAGAAATGGCGGCCCATCGGCTCATCGTGCGCGAGAATGTGGTGCTGGAGCAGGGGAATCTCGACTGACATGTCTTCCCTTCCGCGCAGCGCACCTCTCGACACCCAGCCTCTGGACATTCTGGCCATCGCTGCGCACCGCGATGACGTGGAGCAGACCTGCGGCGGGACGCTGCTGAAGGCCGCGCAGCGCGGGCAGCGCACGGGCATTCTCGACCTCACGCAAGGCGAGATGGGCACGCGCGGCACGGCAGAAGACCGCGCCCGCGAGGCGGCCGACGCGGCCAAGATTCTAGGCGTGACATGGCGGCATGCGCTCGATATTCCCGACGGTCGCGTCGAGAACACGTGGGAGAACCGGCTGAAGGTCGCCAGCGTGATTCGCGAAACGCGGCCGCGGGTGATCATTCTGCCCTACTGGAAGGGGCGGCATCCGGACCATTACACGGCTTCGGTGCTGGGATATGAGGCGTGCTTTCTGGCTGGGCTGGCGAAGCTTGACCCGAAGAAAGCTCTCAGCTCTCAGCCTTCAGTTGCCAGCGGAAGGACCTCGGACATCGGATCGCAGACCTCGGACATCGCTCCCCACCGACCATTCAAGATTCTCTACGCTACGCTCTACTACGACATTCGTCCCACGTTCGTGGTCGACATCAGCGAGCAGTTTGAGGGAAAATTCGCGTCCATCCTCGCGTACAAGTCGCAATTCAGCGACCAGGCGGCGGGCAAAGACCTGTTCCCGGCCCACGACGAGATTCGCGCCCGCGTGGAGGCCATGGCGCGTTTCTACGGCATGCTGTGCGGAGTGACTTACGGGGAACCTTTCCTGCAAAAAGAAGTTGGCCTGGTCGAAGACTTGTTGGCGATTCCCGTCAAATCAATTTAGGATTGCTGAACTTCTATCCCGAAGGAGAAATCGCAAATATGTTTCGTTCCGTTTTCACACTCATCACTGCGCTGGCGATGGCAGCCACCGCCGCAGCGCAAGCTGGCACCTGGCAGATCGATCCCAATCACACCGCCGCACAGTTTGCTGTGAGGCACCTGGGAGTGTCCACGGTGCGGGGCGCGTTCACTAAAGTGTCGGGATCGGCCACGTACGACCCCGCTGACCCGTCGAAAACTTCTCTCGAGGCCACCATCGACGCCAGCTCGGTCGATACCCGCGTCGAGATGCGCGACAACGATCTGCGCAGCCCGCGTTTTTTCGATGTGCAGAAGTATCCGGCCATCATATTTCATTCCAAGCAAGCGAAAGCCGCGGGGCCCGGAAAGCTGCTGATCACCGGCGACCTCACGATTCACGGTGTGACCAAAGAAGTGGTGCTCGACGTGGATGGACCTTCGGCGCCCATCAAGAATCCGATGGGCAGTGGGCAGCGCATGGGCGCTTCGGCAACCACCAAAATCAACCGGCAGGATTTCGGTGTGAGTACGTTGCCGGGCGCCATCGGAGACGAGATCACCATTACCATTGACGTGGAATTGATTCAGCCGCCCGCGAAGTGATGCGCGAGCCCATGACTCTTGAGCTAAGTTTTCCGTTCTGGATTCTGTCCGGCAAGGAGTCAGACATGACGAGACGCCATCAAGTGCGTGGGTTGTGGATTGTGGCCGCGACGTTGGCCTTGGCAGGATGCGGCGGAGGAAGCGGAACGAAGACCATCGCGCCGAGTTTCACGCTGTCTGCCGGGCCCGCCAACGCCAACGTAGGTCAAGGCGGCAGTGCGACGACCACGATCACGGTGATCAGCCAGAATGGCTTTAGTAGCAGCGTCGCGCTCACTGCATCAGGCCTGCCGGCAGGCGTCACGGCGTCGTTCAATCCTGCCAGTACAACTACGACGAGCGTGATGACGCTGATGGCGGCTGGCAACGCCGCTACGGGAACGACGGCTGTGACCGTGATCGGCACGTCCGGAAGCCTGGCGCCCACCACTCCGGTGAACCTGACCGTTGCGGCGCCGAGCGTTACAGTAAAAGTTTCACCTCAGCTTGCCGCCGTAGCCGCGACCACGCAGACGCAGCCGTTCACCCCCACGGTAACGGGAAACATGGGCAATTCGAACGTCACCTGGAGCGTGGATTCGATTGCCGGAGGCAACCCGACGGTCGGGACAATCAGCGCCAGCGGTCTCTATACGCCGCCGGCGACAGGTGGCACTCACACCGTCACCGCGACCAGCGTGGCGCTGTCGACGGCCTCGGCCTCGGCGAGTGTCGCGGTCACCGACTTGCCGGGCGTGTTCACGTACCACAACGACCTGTCGCGCGACGGGGCCAACACGCAGGAGTATGCGCTGACGTCGTCCACAGTAAACACGTCGAGCTTCGGCAAACTCTTCTCCTGTCCAGTGGACGGCGCGGTTTACACCCAGCCGCTGTGGGTGCCGGGAGTGACCATTAACGGAGCAGTACACAATGTGATCTACGTGGCCACGCAACATGACAGCGTGTTCGCCTTCGATGCCGACGCCAGCCCCTGCGTGCGACTCTGGCAGGCGTCGCTGCTGGATTCGGCTCATGGCGGTACCAGCGGCGAGAGGCCTGTCGTCTGGCAGGACGTGGGCTATTGCTACGGCGACATTTATCCCGAAGTAGGGGTCACGGGAACGCCGGTGATTGATCCCTCGAGCGGCACGATCTACATGGTCAGCCAGTCGGAGATTCCCGGCCCGCACTCGGGCATTTGCTCGCTCCCGGCGGGAAGCTACTTCCACAAGCTGCATGCGCTGGACATCACCACGGGGAATGAGAAATTCAACGCGCCAGTTACGATTGCGGCGACGGTGCCGGGAACCGGCGATGGATCCTCCGGCGGCATGGTGACTTTCACGTCGCAGTTACAGCACAATCGATCTGGCCTGGCGCTGGCCGGACAAACCGTCTACGTTGCTTTTGCCGCGCACGAGGATGCCGCGCCGTATCACGGATGGCTGTTCGGCTACAGCACGGCCACGTCCGATCTGACGGTGGCGCCAAGCGTTTTCAATACGACGCCAAACGGAGTGGCCAGCCCGAATGGCGGCGCGGATGGCGGAATTTGGGGCGGAGGCGGCGCTCCCGCGGTGGATAGCGAAGGTAATGTTTATGTCGCCACCGGAAACGGCGTATTTGACCAGGGCACCGGCATGAGCATGCAGAACGATTATGGCGACAGCGTTCTCAATCTCAGTCCAGCAGTCGCGCCCTCCACTTCGATGACGGTGAACGGCTGGTTCAGCCCCGACGACGAGTACACGCTGGAGGGGAACGATACCGATCTCGGTTCGGGCGCGCCCGTGCTTCTCGCCGATCAAACGGTAGGACCGAAACATCTCCTGGTCCAGCTCGGAAAAGATGGCGTCGTGTACCTGATTGACCGCGACAGCATGGGCTTTTTCAATGCATCCACCAACCATGTGGTGCAGTACTTCCAGGCCACTAGCGGATTTTGGGGAACGCCCACCTTCTGGCAAAACAATCTCTATTTTGCGGGCGCAGGCGACGTCCTGAGGCAATTCACATTCGACCCGAGCACCGGATTATTCAACCCGACGTCTTCTTCGCAGTCGAGCGAGAACTTTGGCTTCCCAGACGTTTCGCCGTCGGTGTCGTCGGAGGGCGCTAACAACGGCATTGTCTGGGGCATTGACGCCGGCCTGTACGGCTATGCCAGCCCGAATGCGGCTGGAGGCGTCAATTGCTATGTGTCGCCGGTGCCCGCGGCGTGCACCGGAGCTGCCATTCTGCATGCCTACAGCGCCGCCAATCTGGCGGAGTATTGGAACAGCACGCAGGCGGCGAACAATCGCGATGAGGCGGGAAATGGGGTGAAGTTTGTGCCGCCGACCATCGCCAACGGAAAGGTCTACGTGAGCACGCGGACCGAAGTCGATGTTTACGGATTGCTGCCGAACTGAGCGAGCTCTCTGAAGCTCCAGCCGGATGCCGCTGAAGCCCTTGGAATTTGCCGCTTAGAACATCCTGCTGAACAGCCAGAACAACAATCCCGACAAACACATCGCTACTGGAAGGGTGAGGATCCAGGCCAAGGCCAGGTTGCGCACCGTGCTCAATTGGATGCCGGAATGATTGGCGGCCATGGTCCCGGCCACGCCTGAGGAAAGCACGTGCGTGGTGCTGACCGGCAAACCGAATCCGTCGGCGGCGCCAATTGTCGCCATGGCCGTGATTTCCGCGGCGGCGCCCTGCGCGTAGGTCAGGTGTTCTTTACCAATCTTTTCGCCCACGGTCACCACAATCCGTTTCCAGCCGATCATGGTTCCCAACCCCAGAGCCATGGCTACCGCAACCTTCACCCAGGTGGGAATGAAGCGGGTGGAATGATCGACGTGCTTCTTGTAGTTGGCGAGCACGGCAGCATCTTCGGGCGAGAATTTCGGCTGGCCGCTTTTCGCCGTGAGCCGCAGCACTTCGCTTACCAGATAAAGATCGTTACGGAAGTTGCGTACGCGGTCATTGGGAACGTTTTTCAGTTCCCTGTAGATGGCGGTTTCGTTGCCGATGTCGTTGACCAGGGTCCGCATGGCCAGCATGGTATTGGCGTTGAACTGCTTGGTGCGGATGTATTCGGTCACGTCGTCGCGGGCGTCGCCGATGACGGCGCCCGGCGTGACGTAGTGGTCGAGCACCGAGGCGGCCTGTTGTGAAACGGCGATGAAATCCTGCGACTCCTGATAGGTCACGGCGTGGTTCAGGGCATAGGCGGTAGGCACTGTGCCGATCAGGATGAGCATGATCAATCCCATGCCCTTCTGACCGTCGTTGGAGCCGTGGAAGAAACTGACGCCGGTGCAGGTGAGAACCAGCAGGCAGCGAATGTAGAAGGGCGGCGGAGCCTCGCCGACCGGCGCACTGTAAAGTTTCGGATCTTTAATGACCGCTTTTGCCGCCATCAGCAGAAGCGCCGCGACTGCGAATCCAACCAGGGGCGAGAGCAGCAGCGACTTGCCGATGTTGGCGGCTTGTCCCCAGTCCACGCCCGAGGTGCCGGTTTTGCCCGCCATCAGTTGGTTGGCAATGCCCACGCCGATGACCGAACCGATCAGCGTGTGGGAACTGGAGGCGGGCAGGCCGAAGTACCACGTGCCCAGATTCCACAGGATGGCCGAGACCAGCAGCGCGAACACCATGGCAAATCCAGCCTTGCTGCCCACCTGCAAAATCAATTCCACGGGCAGCAGTGAGACGATGCTGAATGCCACCAGCCCGGAGGAAACCATGACTCCGGCAAAGTTCCAGAAGCCCGACCAGACCACCGCGACGTGCGGCTCCAGGGAATGGGTGTAAATCACGGTCGCCACCGCGTTGGCCGTGTCGTGGAACCCGTTCACAAACTCAAAGGCCAGCGCCACGAACAGGGCAATCCCGAGCAGGACGAAGGGCATCACCGATTCGTTGTGAATCGTGGAGAGGTCGCGTAGCAGGTGCGATCCCGCATAGGCGAAGCCGATGATCAGGACGACGCCGAAAACAATCATGCCAATCGCTCCGGGAGAAGAGCGGCGGAGCTTTTGGTCAAGGACAGTGGACGGAGCAGCCATAGTTATCCTTTGTGATAGCTAAGAATTCTGAATTCAGAACCCGCTGGAATTGGGGAACTATAGTGAAGGAATGTTACGGGCGTGTTAAAACAAGACCTGGGTAGTGTCCTAATTAGGACACTACCCAGACCTGGTAGTGGCTGGATTTCGCGTCGCCAGAGTATTCACCGCCTATTTCTTGACCGCGACCGCGAGGCCGTCGCGAATCGGCAGAATCGTGGTGTAGAAATCCTTGGCGTCGTAGAGTTTGCGATTGAACTCGAGGATGGCCTTGGTGCTCGCGTCGGTGGGATTGTTTTCCGCGACGCGCCCGCTCCAAAGCACATTGTCGGTGATGAACAGTCCGCCCTTGCGCAGGCGCGGCGCGACCAGCCGCAGCACGCGAGGATAGTCTTCCTTGTCGACGTCGTTGAAAATAATGTCGAACTCCTGCTTCTGCTCGGAGAGGAATTCGAGCGCGTCGCCGGTGTGCAGCGTGATGCGATTCGAGACTCCGGCGCGCTTGAAGTAGTCGCGGGCGCGCTCGGCATTCTTGGCGTCGCCGTCGGTATAAATGACGCGGCCTTTGTCGCCGACCGCCTGCGCCCACCAGATGGTCGAATAGCCGATGGCCGACCCAAGTTCAACAACCGTGCGGGCGTTGATCATCAAAGCCAGTTGCTGCAGGACGCGTGCCACGGCCGGGCCCACGATGGGCACGTCGTGCGCCGTGGCATAGTCTTCCATCTCGGCCAGCACCTCGTCGCGCTTGGGCAGCATGGAGTAGAGGTAATCATCGACCGGCCCCGCGGTGATGAAGTTGTAATGCCGCCAACTGGCGCGATCGTCTTTTTTCTTGCTTGGAGTCACAGTCTTTCCTTTCGAACTCGCACTGGTTTTCAACCGCCGGTCGTTCATTACATGATCGTAACGCCCGGCTTCATTTCCAGGACTTCGACACCGGGGACTAGCTTCCGCAAAGCACCTGGAGTGCCCGTCAGCACCGGGAATGTTCCGAAGTGCATGGGGATTACTGTCTTCGGCTGCAGCAGATTGACGGCGTAAGCGGCTTCGCGTGGTCCCATGGTGAACAGATCGCCCATGGGCAGCATGACGATTTCTGGCGCGTATAGCTCACGGATAATCGCCATATCTCCGAAAACGTTGGTGTCGCCCGCATGGTAGATCTTCACCCCGTTCGCAAACTCGACGACGTAGCCGCAGGCCTCGCCGCCATAGATGACCTCGTCGCCGTCCTGAATGCCACATGAGTGATCGGCGTGGACCATGGTCACTTTGATATCGCCGACAGTTTGCGTTCCCCCTTTGTTCATAGGAGAAATCTGTTTGGCGCCCTTTTTCGCGAGCCACAGGCAGAGTTCGTAAATCCCCACTACAACCGGGTTGTGCTGTTTGACGAGTTCGACCGCATCGCCGATGTGGTCGCCGTGACCGTGAGTGCAGAGCAGGATGTCGGCCTTTTTCACCTTCTTGTCGGCCTCGGGGCACATGGGATTGCCCATGATCCATGGATCGATGATGACGGTCTTCCCGCCCGGAGTCTCGATGCGGAACGCCGAGTGGCCCAGCCACGTGAGTTTGATGCCTTTCAGATTCATGATGCCGATCGCTCCTGGCTGGCTTCCAGCGTTCAGTCAAAATGCTGTCTCTTTTTCCATTCGCCAGCTTCCTAGTTTAATATGAAACGCCATGGCAGAACTCAAGGTGCTGATTCCGCGGCAGGACATTGCCAAGCGCGTGGCCGAGCTGGGCGAGCAGATCACGAAAGACTTCGCCGGCCAGTCGGTCATCTTTGTCGGCGTGCTCAAGGGCGCGGCGATTTTCCTGGCCGATCTGACCCGGCAAGTGAATCTCGACTCTACCTTTGACTTCATCGGGGTCTCGAGTTACGGCAATCGCCCCAGCCCAGCCAACGAATTGAAGAGCGGCTGGGATTCGACCGGCGAGGTCCGGCTGCTCAAAGACGTGGATCAATCCATTAAGGACAAGAACATTATCCTTGTGGAAGACATCCTGGATACGGGCCTGACGATGACCTATTTGAAAAAAATGCTGCTGGCGCGTCAGCCCAAGTCTCTAAAAGTGGCGGCGCTGCTCGACAAGCCGTCGCGACGTAAGCTTCCGCTGGAGGGCGATTACGTCGGGTTCAAGATTCCCGATGAATTTGTCGTCGGCTTCGGCCTCGACTACGCTGAGAAGTATCGCAATCTCGCTGACATTTGCGTCGTGCCCAGAGAATAGCGACCAGAGACGCGGAACGCGGCTGCTATCATACGAACAATGGGTTCTGTCCTTTCCAAGCCGGATCGCTTGCCGGTCGAGTCTTTGCTGCTGGACGTCGCTGACGTGCTAGCCACCTCGCTCGACCTGGACACGACTGTGCGCCGGGTGGCCGAGGTCGTCCGTAAAGTCATCGATTACGAGATCTTCGCGATTCTTTTGCTCAACGAAAAAACGCAGGAACTGCGTTTCCGCTTTCAGGTGGGCTATCCGCCGGAATTTGCCGAGCGCAGCCGGATCAAGGTTGGCGAGGGAGTCACTGGGCAGGCGGCGCAGTCGCGGCAGGCGGTTCTAATTGACGATGTGACCAAGGATCCGCGCTACATCGAGGCCGTACCGAATGTGCGTTCGGAACTGGCTATCCCCCTGATGACCAAGAACCGGGTCATCGGCGTCATCGACATCGAGGCGCGCGAACCCGGCTGCTTCACCGAGGAGCATGTGAATGTGTTGACGCTGGTGGCTTCGCGCATGGCAGCGGGGATTGAAAATGCTCAGCTCTACACGCGGACGACCAGGCAGGCGCGGATTCTGCTGCTGCTCAACGAAATTGCGCGCGAACTGACTTCCATCCTGAACCTGGACGAGTTGCTGGGCCGGATCGCTGAACTGGTGCGGCGGCTGATTGACTACCAGATGTTCAGCATCCTGTTGCTCGATCCTTCCGGCGAAAAACTGCAGCACCGCTTTTCTCTGCGCTTCAACGAGAACATTCATCTGAAGCATGAGATCCCGCTGGGGCGAGGACTGGTCGGGGCCGCAGCTGAGAGCAAGCAGGCTGTCTTAGTGCCTGACGTCTCGAAAGATCCGCGTTACATTCAGACCAATCCAGAAACGCGATCCGAGCTCGCAGTGCCGTTGATCTACAAAGGCAAGGTGATTGGCGTGCTCGATCTGGAGCACACGCGGCGCGGATTCTTCACCGAAGAGCACCAGCGCACCATGACCACACTGGCCGCGCAAATTGCGATTGCCCTGGAAAACGCCCGCCTGTATGAAGAGATCGAGCGGCAGGAGCGGCGGCTGGAGCGCGATCTGGCCCTGGCCCGCGAGTTACAGGGACGACTGCTGCCGCAAACCAGTCCCAAGGTCGCTCACCTGGAAGTCGCGGCGAAGTTCGTGCCCGCCCGCGCCATCGGCGGCGATTTATATGACTTCATTCCTTACTCGATGTCGCGCCTGGGCATCGCGATTGGCGACGTCAGCGGAAAAGGCGCGCCGGCGGCCATCTACGCCGCACTGGTGAGCGGAATCATTCGGTCCCATGCTCCGATTGAACCCGGGTCTGCGGAAATGCTCTCGGCGGTGAATCTGTCGCTGGCCGAACGCCGCATCGAGGCGCAGTTTGTCTCCATCATTTACGCGGTCTGGGACGATGAGCACCGCACGCTGACGGTGGCGAACTCCGGACTTCCTCGGCCCATTTTTGTGCACAATGGCAAGAATGAAGTGATCGAAGCGACCGGCTTGCCCCTCGGTCTGTTCGACGAAGCCGACTACGATGAATTCAAGTTTCGCATGAAGCCCGGCGACATGTTCGTGTTCTTCAGCGACGGCATTCTCGACGCGCGCAACCGCAAGGGCGAATTGTTCGGACGCGGACGCGTCGAAACAATCATCTCGGAGTGCTCGGAAAAATCAGCGAACTGTGTCGTGGATTCGCTCTTCAAGGCCGCGGCCGAACACTCGGCGGGCGTGGAAACCTTCGATGACCAGACCGTCGTGGCCATCCGCGTGACCGGCAGCGCGCACACTCCCCACAAAAAGAAATGACTTCGCGTAGCCAGAACCCAGCCGCGCGTCCGCCAGGATTTATCTATCGTGAGACGAAGCGCGGCATTTTGCGCCGGGACGGACCGTCGATCCTGCACTGCGAAGGCGTATCCCTGCAGGCGTTGGCCGAGCAGTACGGTACGCCTCTCTACGCTTATTCTGCAGCGATGATCCGCGAGCGCTACGAGGCATTCGATGCGGCGTTTCGCGACCAGCCTCACACTATCTGCTACTCGGTAAAAGCGAATTCGAATCTGACCCTGCTGCGCCTGCTGGCCAAAAAGGGTTGCGGATTCGACGTGGTTTCCGGAGGAGAACTGGAACGCGTGCTGGCCGCGGACCGCAAGGCTGCAAAGAAAGTCGTGTTTTCGGGCGTGGGCAAGACACGCGAAGAACTTATCGCGGCGTTGAAGGCCGGCATCCTGCTGTTCAACGTGGAGAGCGAGTCGGAATTATGGGCGCTGGCGGAATGCGCCGGCCGCCTACGAAAAACTGCGCCGTTGGCGCTGCGGGTGAATCCTGATGTCGCCGCCGTAACTCATCCCTACATTTCCACGGGCCTGCGCAAGCACAAGTTCGGCGTGCCCATCGGCGAAGCACGCAGGCTTTACGCCAAAGCGTCGGGCACGCGTTACCTCAAGATTCGCGGAGTGAGCGTTCATATTGGCTCGCAGATCTCGGATGTGGCCCCTTTCGGCGAGGCCATGGAGCGCGTGGCGGAGCTGGTCCGCGAACTGCGCAGAGATGGCCACCGCATCGACTACATCGACGCCGGTGGAGGGCTGGGGATTGCCTACGAGAAGGCGAACGGGCTCGAGTTTTCCGCCACCGTGGCAGCGTATGCCCGGGCTCTAGCCTCACCGTTGCGAGAACTGGACGTGAGTCTGCTGCTGGAGCCCGGACGCTCGATCGTCGGTCCCGCGGGCGTTTTGATCACGTCGGTGATCTACCGCAAGGAAAATGACGGCAGGCGTTTTCTGGTGGTCGATGCCGCGATGAACGACTTGATCCGGCCGGCGCTTTATGGCGCTTATCACGAGATCGTTCCAGTAACCCTGCATGCGGGCTCGGCGGCCAACGCCGAAGTTCCGAAATGCGAGGTAACCGACATCGTCGGTCCGGTGTGCGAGACCGGAGATTTTTTCGCGCGCGACCGCGAACTGCCCACTGTGGCCGAAGGAGACCGGCTTGCGATTCTCGATGCGGGCGCTTACGGAATGGTGCTCGCGTCGAACTACAACACACGTCCGCGGCCGGCGGAGGTGCTGGTTACGGGCAGGTCGGCGAAAGTGATCCGGCGACGCGAGAAAGTGGCTGACCTGTTGCGCGCTGAATTGTGATGGTTGATTCGCCGAACCTCAAGCTGAGCCTCAAGCCTCTGGCTCAGATCTGCCGCTCTCCCCACTTCAGCTTGGTGCGCAGCACTTGAAAAAAGTCCGCTCCGGTGCGAAAGAGCTTCACCTGGTGCTCGGAGCGGCGGCAGCGGACGCGGTCGCCGTCGCACAAATCCAGCCCGGGCTGTCCGTCCAGGCTCAAGTAGGCGAGGTCCTCTTCGCTGCGCAGCAGAATTTCAATCTCCACGGAATCCGGAACGACCAGCGGTCGATGGGTCAGGGAATGGGGCGCGACTGGCGTGATCACCAGGGCATTGACCGTGGGCATGAGCACGGGTCCGCCGGCGGAGAGAGAGTAGGCCGTCGAGCCGGTCGGCGTGGCCACGATCATGCCGTCCGCCCGATAGCTCGAAACGAATACTTTGTCGATGTAGAGGTCGTAGGTGTTGAGGCGGGCGAGCGCGGTCTTGTTAACCACCGCGTCATTGAAGACCAGGTAACTGCTGCGAACCGTGTCTGCGCGCAACAGCTGGACCTGCATCAGCGAGCGCTGCTCAACCGCCGCGCGCCCCTGTGCAATCGCTTCTAGCATTGGATACAGCGATTGCATGGGCACTTCCGTCAGAAATCCGAGCGACCCCAGGTTGACGCCCAGCAGCGGCGCATCGACCACGGCCGTGGCTCTTGCCGCGGACAGCAACGTTCCATCTCCGCCAAGGACGATGACGAGATCGAGCGAATGCGCCGCCATTTTTGTTCGGGGCACGACCTCCTGCCCAGACGTGTACGCCGCGGTCTCCTCATCGATGATGACTTTGTAGCCGTGCTCGACGAGCCAGATGAAAAGTCCGGGAAGAATCTGCGCGACTGCGGGACGATCGGGCCGCGAAATGACGGCTGCGGTTTTCTGGGAGGACGCTTGCGGGCTGGCCATGGGCAAAAAGAGATTGTACAGAAATTCAAGGACTTAACCACAGAGGAACCAGAGGCGCACAGAGAACTAAAATCTGCCGTAGAGCAGGAACTCGCGATTACCTTCGGCGCCGAGGATCGGCGACTCGATCACGTCCGTCTGCACCGCGCCCAGACTTCGCAGCGCGGTTCTGACTTTTTCGACGGCTGCGAGTTGTGCGGCCTCGTCGCGGACAATGCCACCCTTCCCCACATGTTCCCTGCCCGCTTCGAATTGAGGTTTCACCAGCACGACGATTTGTCGTCCATGGCGCTCATCAGGCGAAGCCGGAAACGCGGCGCCGATCACGGCGGGAAGAACCAGAGTCGCGGAGATGAAGGAAACGTCCATCACGGCCAGATGCACAGAAATTCCGACAGCCTCGCTTGTTAAATAGCGCGCGTTGGTTTTTTCAAGCAGCCGGACCCGCGCATCCTGACGAAGGCGGAAGTCCATTTGTCCGTAGCCGGTGTCGACGGCGATGACTTGCGCCGCATCGTGCTGAAGCAGACAATCGGTAAACCCTCCCGTGGATGCGCCCACGTCAAGACCGACTTTGCCTGCTACGGCGATGTTCCAGTGTTCAAGGGCAAGCTCCAACTTCAGCCCGCCACGGCTGACGTATTTGAGATCTTCGCCGAGCAATCGGATGACGCATTCCGCCGAAACTTGTGCGCCCGCTTTCTCGACTTTCTGATCGTCCACCAGCACCTTACCCGCAAGAATTAGAGCATGAGCCCGCTCGCGCGAGGCGGCCAGAGCACGATCCACAAGAAGTTTGTCAAGTCGAATTTTCAAGAAGTTATTTCGCCGCGAGTTCTACCACGAAAGTGCCAGCACTCGGTCCAGTGCAAAGTGTTGAAGCGCCTCTCAGTTGAATCACTTACGAAGGTACTGAGGCCCTTTTCCACAGCATTTTGCACGAACGTGTTGAAAACTTCGGCGCGCAGAATGCTCATTCATAATTCAAACATCGACTGCAAAGACAAAAGCCGCCCTGCACGAGGGCGGCTTGCAATGTTCGCTGGTTGCAGAACTATCCTGCAACTTCTTCCAGCAGTTTCTGATCGATGTCGAAGTTCGAGTGCACGTTCTGCACATCGTCGTGTTCTTCGAGCGCTTCCATAAGCCGGATCATGGTGTTAGCCGCTGCGCCTTCCACTTTGATATAGTTCTGCGGAATCATGGCGACGCTGGCGGATATAGGTTCGATGCCCGCTTTTTTCACCGCTTCCAGAACGGCTTCGTACGCAGAAGTAGGCGTCAGGATTTCCCAGTTCTCGCCATCGTCACTCAGGTCTTCGCCGCCATGTTCGAGAACGATGTTCATCAAGTCGTCCTCTTTCGCCGCGGTCTTGGCAACGAGGATGTCGCCTTTCTTGTGGAACATCCACGAAACGGCCCCCGCTTCGGCCATGTTGCCGCCGTTTTTGCCAAAGACGTGACGAATTTCGCTCACCGTGCGGTTACGATTGTCGGTGTTGATGTCGAGCAGAACCGCGACGCCGCCAGGCCCATAGCCTTCGAGCGAGAATTCTTCGTAGGTGGCGCCGGGCAGTTCGCCCGTCCCGCGCTGGATGGCCCGCTTGATGTTGTCGGCGGGCATATTCTCGGCCTTGGCGGCAAGGATGGCGCCGCGCAGGCGTGGGTTGGAATCAGGATCGCCGCCGCCGTTCTTCGCGGCAATGCTGATTTCCTTGATGAGACGGGTGAAAATCTTGCCGCGCTTGGCGTCGAGCGCGCCCTTCTTATGCTTAATTGTGGCCCATTTTGAGTGGCCGGACATGGTTAGACCTCGTGTCTAAAATCCTTCTTTAAAGAGCTATGGATGGCGCAGGATTCGCCTTCAGAGGAGATCACAGAATTGCCTCGATTCGTATGCAGGCGAACTAGGATTATAGCATGACCCGCCGCAGCGCTCACGTCTTCGGCAGCTTGGGCGTAGCAGGCGGCTTTGGCACAGCGGGCGGCGTGGGTGGCTTGATCTTGTAATCGGGCGGGATCTGAAACACCGACGGAGGATGTTCCGCGGTTAACGTGGGTTTGCAGTAAGTCGTCAGCTCGCCCGCGGGCGTGGTGACTTTGGTTAGCACCGGAGTCTTCAACTTCACGCTCGTCCACAATTCGGTTACGCTCGGCGGTTTTGGCAGCGTGGGCGCAGCCGGCGGCGCTGGGGCTCCCGGCGGCTTGGGAGCTTCCGGGGCACCGGGCATCTTCACGCCCGGCATCTTTACCCCAGGCATCTTCATAGCTGGCATCTTCATAGCTGGCGTCTTTGCAGCGGGCATTGCAGGTAACGGCGGCTTGGGAGGCGACGGCGGTGTGGGCAAAGTGAAGCGCTTGCCCTCGACCTCGTGTCCATCGATCATCGACTTGCCCAGATCCTGAACTTGCACAGACGGAGGATGTGGCACAGCCGGAGTTCCTGGCGCACTCGGGGCACCCGGGGTCGGAGGGGTTCCGGGCGGAGTCATCGGGATAATGCTCGCTTCTTTCTTCAGGTGATCGAGCACGATGGTCTGCTGCGCGGCTGGATCGGAGATCACGCTGGTCTGGGGCGTATCGATACGCGTCTTGCCGTCACTCGATCGCCACATGCGCGACGCAGACTGGGTTGGCGGGCCTCCCCCGGCAGGCTGCATCTTGGAGGCGCACTCGGAACATGACGGCGGCGTAGGCGGCGGTGTTGGGAGATTCTGGCCCACAGCGGCCACATTCTAGCACGCCTGCACCGTAGTTCATCGGCGGTTCGAAACCTTCTGAGTGCTACTTAGTGCTATTGACTGGGGAAAGCCATCGCCCCTAACATGCCATGCAACGCTGCGGGTCGTGTATTCGTTTATGATTGGCCAGCTCGTGGGGCATTATCGGGTCCTCGAAAAGATCGGCGCCGGAGCAATGGGCGAAGTCTTTCGCGCGCGGGACGAAAGGCTGGGGCGCGACGTGGCGCTGAAGTTTATCCGCCCCGCTTCCAGCGACAATCCTGACCACCGGCACCGTTTCGAGCAGGAAGCGCGCGCCGCCGCCGCGCTGAACCATCCCAACATTCTCGCCATCTACGACGTCGGTTTTGAAGGCACGGTGCCTTACATCGTCTCGGAACTGCTCGAGGGCAGGGACCTGCGGGCGCGCCTGGGTGCAGGCCCCATCCCCATGCGTGAGGCCATGGATTATGCCCTGCAGATCGCAGAGGGCATTACCGCCGCGCATGACCGGCTCATTGTTCATCGCGACCTGAAGCCGGAAAACCTGTTTCTCACCAAGGACGGGCGCATCAAGATTCTGGATTTCGGTGTGGCCAAGCTCCAGGCTCCTCTGGAAGGCAATCGCTCCATTGACAGCATGACCACGGTGACCAAGCATGGCACCATGATCGGCACGGTCGCCTACATGTCTCCCGAGCAACTGCGCGGGAAGCCGGTGGACCACCGCAGCGACATCTTCAGCTTCGGGGCGATTCTCTACGAAATGATGTCGGGAAGCCGCGCGTTCCGTGGCGAAACCGAAGTCGATACCATGACCGCGGTCCTGCGTGAAGAGCCGGCGGCCGCGCGCCTGGAACACGCCGCCATCCCGTCCGGATATCAGGACATCGTCCGGCATTGTTTGGAGAAGGAGCCCGAGAACCGCTTCCAGTCGGCCAAGGATCTGGTTTTCGCGCTGCAAACGCTCTCGGGATCTTCGCCGGTCAGAGCTGTTCCCTTGCCAAAACGGGCACCTCGAATTCCCTCCGCGCTGCCCTGGGGGCTGGCAGCAGTGCTGGGCGTGGCGACTGCGCTTCTGGTTATTGCCCAATTAGTACATACTCCGGCCGCGCCTCCGGAATACAAGCGCCTGACTTTCGAAGCAGGCACGGTCTATACGGCGCGCTTCGCGCCCGACGGTCAGTCCATCGTCTACAGCGCCGCATGGAACGGCAAGCCGGTGCAGCTTTTCACTACCGTCGGGAACTCACTGCTGACGCAGGCGCTGAGCTTAAGTGACGCCAATCTGTTGGCTATTTCCCCCAGCAACGAACTCGCGGTCTTGCTGCATGGCACCCACAACGGTCAACTCGAAACCGTCGACGGAATGCTGGCCCGTGCGCCCCTGGCCGGAGGATCGCCCAAGGAGTTGCTCACCGACGTGCGCTGGGCGGATTGGGACGCACAGGGCGGGCTCGCCGTCGTGCACTATGTCGACGGCCACAGCCGTCTGGAATTTCCGATTGGCAAAGTCCTCTATCAGAACACCGGCTGGATCAGCAACATTCGCTTCTCGCCCCGAGGCGACCAGATCGCATTCATGAATCATCCTGCGCTCTGGGACCAGCGGGGGGTGGTCTGCGTGGTGGATCAGGCCGGACATGTCCAGACTCTCACTCAGGAATGGGAGTCCGAGCAGGGTATTGCGTGGAGCCCGGACGGGAAGGAAATCTGGTTCACTGCGGCCAAGAAGGGCAACAACCTGAATCTGATGGCGGTGAGCTTGACCGGCAAAGTTCGAACGCTGCTGGACTTGCCCGTTGGAATCACCTTGCAAGACATTGCTCCCGACGGCCGCGTCCTGGTCGCGTTAACGACCAAGCGTCTGGCCATGGCGTTCAGTTCTCTGGGCAGCAACCAGGATGTGGAACTCTCCTGGCACGATTGGAATGTCGCCAAGGATATTTCCCGCGACGGTCAGTTTGTGTTGTTCGAGGATGCCAGCGAAGCCGCGGGACCAGGCTACGCGGTCGCGATGCGCAAATTGGATGGCACGCTGCCGGTTCGTCTTGGCGATGGCGCCGCGGGCGGACTTTCGCCGGATGGGAAATGGGCGGTTTCCGTCTCCCCCGGCCAACCGCAGCAGATGACGCTGCTACCCATCGGGCCCGGCCAGCCTCGCTCCGTCGATATAAGCGGATTGGAACACATTCACAACGGATGGGCCCGCTTCCTCGACGAACAAAGGCTGATCCTCAATGGCAACGAGACGGGTCATGAGAACCGGTGCTATGTGCTGGACCTTGCCGGCGGAAAACCCAAAGCAGCGACCCCGGAAGGAATTCTGTGCGGCCCAT
>Ga0209040_10000003_pt1 | contig 200385 bp, 183 predicted proteins | sample BogFormECP12_OM3_FD_188240 | JGI IMG/M metagenome (GOLD analysis project Ga0209040, IMG submission 188240) | Bog forest soil microbial communities from Calvert Island, British Columbia, Canada - ECP12_OM3 (SPAdes) (version 2) | ecosystem: Environmental > Aquatic > Freshwater > Wetlands > Bog ... | reverse complement strand
ATGGAAGGGCGCATGACGCTGTGCAACATGAGCATCGAGGCGGGCGCGCGCGCGGGAATGGTGGCACCGGATGAGACGACCATCGCGTATGTGAAAGGTAGGCGGTTCGCTCCGAAAGATGCGGATTGGGAGAAAGCAATCACGTCCTGGCGGAATCTGCCGAGCGATGAGGGTGCGACCTTCGACAAAGTGGTGGAGATTGACGCGGCGCAGCTTTGTCCGTTTGTAACCTGGGGAACGAATCCGGGGATGGTGGCTCCAGTGACGGGGCGCGTGCCGGAAGTGAAGGGCTTGCAGGAAACGGACCGGCGCGCCACGGAACTCGCACTGCAGTACATGGGGCTGGAGCCGGGGAAGAAAATCGAGGACATCGGGATCGATCGCGTGTTCATTGGATCGTGCACGAATTCTCGCATTGAGGATTTGCGGGCGGCGGCGCGGGTGGCGAAGGGACATCGTGTGAGCGCGAAAGTGCGGGCGATGGTGGTGCCGGGGTCGCAGGCGGTGAAGCGCGCGGCGGAGCAGGAAGGGCTGCACCGGATTTTTCAGGATGCCGGTTTCGAGTGGCGCGAGTCGGGATGCTCGATGTGCCTGGGAATGAATCCGGATATTCTGCAGCCGGGAGAGCGCTGCGCGTCCACCAGCAACCGCAATTTCGAGGGGCGGCAGGGGCGCGGAGGGCGGACGCACCTGGTGAGTCCGATGATGGCGGCGGCGGCGGCGATTGCCGGGCATTTCACAGATATTAGGAATTGGAAGTTTCAGTAGGTCGATTCAATCCGCGCGAGATCCCTCGCTCCGCCTGAAGAGCGGCTCCGCTCGGGATGACGCAAACCAGACCAGTTTCGAATATGGGAGCGAACAGGAAGGAACGATGAAACCATTCACCGTGCATCGCGGGCGCGTGGCGCCGCTGGATCGGATCAATGTGGACACCGACCAAATCATTCCGAAACAGTTTTTGAAGCGAATTGAACGCACGGGCTTTGGCCAGTTTCTGTTTTATGACTGGCGGTTCGGCGCGGACGGAAAGAAGAATGCCGAGTTCGTGCTCGATGAGCCGCGCTACGAACGCGCGAGCATTCTGGTCGCGGGGAAGAATTTTGGCTGCGGCTCGTCGCGCGAGCATGCGGTGTGGGCGCTGGCGGACTTTGGCTTTCGGGCAGTGATCTCGTCATCGTTCGCCGACATTTTCGCCAATAACAGCACGAAGAATGGATTTCTGGCGGTGCGGCTGAGTGAAGACGAAGTTTCACAGCTGATGCAGCGCGCCCAGGAAATCGACGATTACCAGGTCACGATTGATCTGGAGAAATGCGAAGTGCGCGACGATCAAAACTTCCGCGCAAAGTTTCCCCTCGATGAATTCATTCGCCATTGTCTGCTGAACGGGCTTGACGACATTGGGCTGACGCTGCAGCATGAAGCCGAGATTGCTGCGTATGAGGCGCAGCATCCGGCACCGGCGGCTCTGCAAGCCTCCTGACATTAACGGGAGGTCAAGGGGAGTAAAGATTTGTAAAACCTTCGCCCCGCTCTTGACCAGCCACTGGACCTCAGTTGATGCTGGTAAGGCGCGGTTGATCATGGCCTCTGCGTTCTGGTTCCTGCCCGGGCAATTCCAGGGGGACGTGTTTAGTCGTAGATAATTTCCCCGCCTTCCAGAGGTAAGTTGTCGCGACCGAGCCTACAATGCTTACGTCTAATACTTACGCCTCCTGCGAACCGTTGTCGAAAACGATGGCGACCGAGAAAACTACGAATTTATGGACTGATCTCCCTATGCGTAATCTCTTTGACAGAAAACCGCGCGTGACGACGATTCACATTGCGCGCCTCATGACGATCCTGGCTTTGGCGGCGGGTTGTGCGTTTTGTGCGTTTTTTATGGGCTGCAGCAGCAGCGCCGATTCCAAGCAGCAAAAGGCGCAGGCGGCCGCGCCCCGCGCCGTATCGGTGGCGACAGCGCAGGTGCAGCGGCAGGATGTACCGGTTTACCTGACTGGCCTGGGGGCGGTCACTGCGTTCAACACAGCCAACATCAAGAGCCGCGTCGATGGACAGATCATGAAGGTGAACTTCCAGGAGGGGCAAAACGTTAAGGTAGGCGATCTGCTGATCGAGATTGACGATCGTCCTTACCAGGTTCAACTGGAACAGATGCAGGCGCAGTTATTTCGCGACCAGGCGCAACTGCGCGACGCCAGGCTGAACCTGGACCGATACACGACGCTGATTCCTTCGGGCAGCATTGCCCAGCAGCAAGTCGACACGCAGAAGGCGCTGGTCGACCAGCTCGACGGAACGGTGCGCACGGATCAGGCGCAGATCGATACCGCGAAGCTGCAGATCGTCTACTGCCACATCGCCGCGCCGTTCACGGGCCGAGTCGGACTGCGGCAGGTCGATCCGGGCAACATCATTCACGCGACGGATACGAATCCCATGTTGATATTGACGCAGCTGCAGCCGATCGCCGTGATCTTCACGCTCACGGAAGACGTACTGCCGTCGGTATCGCGGCACATGGCGCAGGGCACGCTCGAGGTCGACGCTTTCAGCCGCGACGATCAAACCAAGCTGGGTACGGGCAAGTTGCTGACCATTGACAATCAGATTGATCCGACGACGGGAACGGCGAAGCTCAAAGCGGTCTTCGACAACAAAGACAATCAGCTCTGGCCGAACCAGTTCGTCAACGCCAGCCTGCTGTTGGAGACACGGAAGAACAGCACCGTCGTGCCCACGGCTGCGATCCTGCGCGGTCCGCAGGGCACGTTTGTCTATGCGGTGAACCCAGATAAGACGGTGCAGGATAAAGCCGTCACCGTATCGCTTACGCAAGGAGACACTACCGTGATCACCAGCGGACTGAATCCCGGCGAAACGGTGGTCACCGACGGCCAGGACAAACTGCAAAGAGGCAGCCTCATTAATATGCGCAATGCGACCCCGAGCGGCGGCGCGAGCGACGGGCGGGGCGTGTCACCGATCCATGGCGCTGCGAAGCCAGGTTCAGCAGCGGCGGGTTCGGAAGCGTCAGGTTCAGGAATATCAGGTTCATGAGTCCTTCGCGGTTATTCATTCTTCGGCCGGTCGCGACCACACTGCTCATGGTGGGCGTGTTGCTTGTGGGCTGGGTTGCGTTCATGCAACTGCCCGTGTCGGCGCTGCCCGAAGTGGACTATCCAACCATTCAAGTCGTCACGTTCTATCCAGGAGCCGACCCCGACGTGATGGCTTCGTCGGTCACGTCTCCGCTGGAGCGGCAGTTCGGCCAGGTGCCGGGCCTGAGCCAGATGACCTCGACCAGTTCGTTCGGCAGTTCGGTGATCACGCTGCAGTTCGGCCTTGATCAGAACATTGACGTGGAAGAACAGCAGGTGCAGGCGGCCATTAACTCAGGCTCGACGTACCTGCCGGCGGACCTGCCGAATCCTCCAATCTACAACAAGGTGAATCCGGCGGACGCGCCGATTCTGACGCTGGCGCTGAGTTCGGATTCGCTGCCTTTGTCGAAGGTGGAAGATCTGGCGGATACTTCGCTGGCGCAGAAGATCTCGCAACTGCCGGGCGTGGGCCTGGTCTCGATCAGCGGCGGGCAGAAGCCAGCGGTGCGGATTCAGGCCAACCCTACTGCGCTGGCTTCTTACGGGCTCAGCCTGGAGGACCTGCGCGCGGCGCTGGCGCAGGCGAACGTGGATCAAGCCAAGGGCGTGATCGATGGCTCGCGGCAGTCCTACACCATCGGCGCCAACGACCAGCTTTTTTCCAGCGAGCAGTACAAGCCGATCGTGATCGCCTATCACAACGGCGCGCCGGTCAGGGTCAGCGACATCGCGACTGTCATCGACGGGACGGAAAATATACGCCTCGCGGCGTGGATGAATCTCACTCCGGCGGTGATCGTCAACATTCAGCGGCAGCCGGGCGCGAACATCATCAGCGTAGTCGACCGGATTAAGAAACTTCTGCCGCAGTTGCAGGCGTCACTGCCAACAGCGGTCAAGGTGCAGATTCTGACCGACCGCACCACCACCATCCGCGCTTCCGTTAAAGACGTGGAATTTGAGCTGATGCTGTCGATTGCCCTGGTGGTGCTGGTGGTTTTTCTGTTTCTGCGGAATCTGGCCGCTACCGTGATTCCCAGCGTGGCGGTTCCACTCTCGCTGATCGGAACATTTGGCGTGATGTATGTGCTGGGTTACAGCTTGAACAATCTGACGTTGATGGCGCTGACCATCTCGACGGGCTTCGTGGTGGACGACGCCATCGTCATGATCGAGAACATCGACCGGTTTCTGGAAGCCGGCGACTCGCCGCTCGACGCCGCGCTGAAAGGCGCGGGACAGATTGGGTTCACGATTGTTTCGCTGACGGTTTCGCTGATCGCCGTGCTGATCCCGCTGCTGTTTATGGGCGACATTGTGGGACGGCTGTTCCGTGAGTTTGCGGTCACGCTGGCGGTGACGATCCTGGTTTCGGCGGGAGTTTCCCTGACGCTGACGCCAATGATGTGCGCCAAGCTGCTCAAGCATCGCAAGGAAGGCGAGAAGGGGCGTTTCTACGAGGTAACCGAAGACTATTACAACCGCATCATTGCGTTTTACGGACGCACGGTCAAGATCGTGCTGAAGCACCAGACAGCGACGCTGTTGGTGACGTTCGGAACGCTGGTGCTTACGCTCTTTCTTTACGTGATTGTGCCCAAGGGATTTTTCCCGGTGCAGGATACGGGAGTCATCCTGGGCGTCTCGGAAGCTCCCGATTTTGTTTCGTTTGAGGCGATGGCGCAGCGGCAGCAGGAGCTGGCGAAAATCATTCTGCAAGACAAGGCCGTCGACAGCCTCTCGTCGTTCATCGGAGTGGATGGCACGAACACAACGCCCAACGAGGGCCGCATTCAGATCAATCTGAAGCCGCTCGACCAGCGCTCCGATGATGCTTCCGCGATCATCCGGCGGCTGCAGCCGCAACTGGAGAAGGTGGACGGCATTACGCTCTACATGCAACCGGTGCAGGATCTCACGGTGGAGGACCGGGTGAGCCGCACCCAGTTTCAGTATTCCATCGAAGATGCGGACGCGCAGGAACTGGCGCAGTGGACGCCGAAGCTGGTGGCCAAGCTGAAGACCCTGCCGGCGTTGACCGATGTGGCTACGGACCAGCTCAACAACGGGCTCAAGACGAACGTTACGATTGACCGCGATACGGCGTCGCGGCTGGGAATTTTCCCGCAGGCGATCGACAACACGCTGTATGACGCGTTCGGACAACGGCAGGTTTCGACTATATTCACGCAGCTGAACCAGTATCACGTGATTCTGGAAGTCCTCCCGAGTTTTGCGCTGACTCCCGAGGCTCTGAAAGACATTTATATTCGCCCCAGCACAACCGCGGCGAATACGGGCGCACCCACGGCCAACGGCACGTCAATTACAACCAGCGGCGCGCCGGTCCCGATTTCGACGTTCACGAAGATGAAGTCAAGCAGCGCGTCGCTAGCGGTTAACCACCAGGGACAATTTCCCGTAGTGACACTCTCGTTCAACCTCGCGCCCGGAGCTTCGCTGGGCGACGCCACTAAAGCGATCCAGCAGGCGGAGACGGAAATCCAGCTGCCGCTGAGCATCCACGCGGCATTTCAGGGAACGGCCGCGGCGTTCCAGAATTCTCTGGCGTCCGAGCCCTATTTGATTCTGGCGGCTGTGATTACGGTCTACATTGTGCTCGGGGTGTTGTATGAAAGTTACATCCATCCCGTGACAATTCTCTCGACACTGCCGTCGGCGGGCGTGGGCGCGATTCTCGCTTTAATGGTCACGGGAAATGACCTGACCGTTGTGGCTTTGATCGGCATCATCTTGCTGATCGGCATTGTGAAGAAGAACGCCATCATGATGATTGACTTCGCGCTCGAGGCTGAACGCGAAGAGCACAAGCCGCCGGAGGAAGCGATCTATCAGGCGTGCCTGCTGCGTTTCCGGCCCATCATGATGACGACGATGGCGGCGCTGCTCGGGGGATTGCCGCTGGCGCTGGGATCGGGGACAGGCGCGGAACTGCGCCGGCCCCTCGGCATCACGATTGTCGGCGGATTGCTGCTGAGTCAGTTGCTCACGCTGTACACGACGCCGGTGGTCTACTTGTGGTTTGACCGGCTGGCGCACCGGTTCTCGCGATACAGCATCGGAAATCCGATTCCGAAGAACGAGCCGATGTCGGCGGATTGATGCCGGCCATTGCACGTGTTCAATGAAGCATGAGTATCTCGTCTCCATTTATCCGGCGCCCGATTGGCACGTCGCTGCTGGCAGCGGCGCTGCTGATGTCTGGAATTCTCGCCTTTAACTTCCTGCCGGTGGCTTCGCTGCCGACCGTGGATTTTCCGGTGATCAGTGTGGGGTCGAGTCTGCCCGGGGCGGACCCGCAGACTATGGCCTCGGCGGTGGCCACGCCACTGGAACGGCAGTTCGGACGAATTGCGGCCGTCAATCAGATGACTTCCTCCAGTCAGCTGGGCTCGACCAGCATCACCATGCAATTCGATCTGAACCGGAACATTGATGCTGCGGCCCGGGACACGCAAGCGGCGATCAATGCAGCGCGCGGCCAGCTCCCCGCGAATCTGCCGAACAATCCGACCTACCGGAAAGTAAATCCCGCCGACTCGCCCATTCTTATTCTGGCTCTATCGTCTGACACCGCAACGGTGGCGCAGATGTACGACGTGGCCGACTCGATTCTGTCGCAGAAACTGGCGCAGGTGAGCGGGGTGGGGCAGGTGTTTGTGTGGGGCTCGTCGCAACCTGCGGTGCGGGTCGAGGTGAATCCGACGCTGCTGAACAAGCTGGGCGTCGGGCTTGACACGGTGCGGAGCGCGCTCAACGCGGCGAACTCGAATGCTCCGAAAGGGCAGGTATCGGGCTACGCGCGGAACAATACTTTCAGCGACAACGACCAGCTCTTCACCGCCGACCAATACCGCCCGCTGATTGTGGCTTACCGCAATGGAGCAGCGGTGCGGTTGGGCGATGTGGCTGACCTGACGGACTCGGTGGCGGATGTACGCAACATCGGGCTGGCCAACGGCAAACCGGGCGTCCTCATGCCGATTTTCCGGCAGCCGGGCGCCAACATCATCGACACCGTGGACCGCGTGCGCGCGCTCATGCCGTATCTCCAGTCCTCGATCTCGCCCGCCATCAAATTGACGGTCGTCATGGATCGTACGGTCACCGTACGGGCGTCGGTGAAAGACATCGAAACGACGCTGCTCATTTCGATTTTCCTCGTAATCATGGTGGTGTTCGTGTTTTTGCGAACGGTGCGCGCCACCATCATCCCCAGCATCGCCGTGCCCATGTCGCTGGTGGGAACGTTCGGGGGCATGTACCTGCTGGGCTACAGCTTGGACAATCTGTCGCTGATGGCGTTGGCCATCTCTACGGGATTCGTAGTCGATGATGCGATCGTCGTGCTGGAGAACATTACCCGTTACGTTGAGCACGGCATGGGCGCGGTACAGGCGGCGTTCAAAGGGGCGGCGGAGATTGGATTTACCGTGGTCTCAATGAGCACGTCGCTGGTAGCGGTCTTCATTCCGCTGCTGCTGATGGGCGGGATCGTGGGCCGGTTGTTCCGGGAGTTTGCGGTGACGCTGAGTATCGCGATCGGCGTGTCATTGCTGGTTTCGCTGACCACCACGCCCACCATGTGCGCGAAGTTTCTGCGGCCGCCCAGGAAGGACGAGAAGCACAACTTCTTCTATCGCTACAGCGAGTGGTTTTTCGACCGGCTGCTGGCGGTCTACACCCGAGCACTGAAATGGGTTCTCGCGCACCAGCCGCTGACCGGAGTTGTAACAGTCCTGGTGGCCGTGTTGAGCATTTATCTCTACTTCAAAGTGCCCACGGGATTTTTCCCGCAGCAGGACACGGGGCGCATCATGGGCGCGGTGATGGCGGCGCAGGACACTTCCTTCCAGTCCATGGAAGGGAAGATGAAGAGTTACGTCAACATCGTGATGAAAGATCCGGCGGTCGATACAGTCGTGGGCTTTGCCGGCGGCGGTTCGCCGTTGAATCAGGGACGATTCTTCATGATGTTGAAGCCGCTGGAGCAGCGGGGGACCTGTAAGAACCTTCATTTCTGGCAGCGCTGCCCGAATGTGACCGCGGACGATGTGATCAACCGGCTGCGGGGAAAGCTGTCGGTGGTTCCGGGCGCGACGCTGATTTTGCAGTCGGCCCAGGACCTGACGATTGGCGGAAGATTCGGCAACGCGCAGTATCAATACACGCTGCAGAGCGCGAATCTCGACGACCTGAACAACTGGGCGCCGCGTTTGCTGGCGAAACTGCGATCCCTGCCGGAATTGCGCGATCAGAATTCGGACCAGCAGGATAAGGGACTGCAGGCCAAGCTGGTCATCGACCGTGACACGGCGAGCCGGATGGGTATTAATGCCCAGACTCTGGACAACGCTCTCTACGACGCGTTTGGTCAGCGGCAGGTTTCCACCATGTACCGGCCGCTCAACCAGTATCACGTGGTGATGGAAGTGGCGCCGCAATTCCAGCAGACACCGGAAGCCCTACAGAATATCTATCTCCGCTCGACCACGGGAACGCCGGTGCCGCTGGCGGCGTTCACGCACTATGAACCTTCAAACACGCCCCTGTCTGTGAGTCACCAGGGCCAGGTGCCCTCGGTGACGATCTCGTTCAACCTGGCGCCGGGCGTTTCTCTTGGTCAGGCGACGGATGCGATTGAAAAGGCCGAGCGCACGATCGGGTTTCCGCCCACGATCCAGGCGAGCTTTCAGGGCACTGCCGCTGCCTTTCAGGATTCGCGTTCCAATATGCTGGTCCTGATCATCACCGCGCTGGCCGCTGTCTACATTGTGCTGGGGATGCTTTACGAGAGCTATATTCATCCCATTACGATTCTCTCCACGATACCGTCGGCCGGCGTGGGAGCGCTGCTGGCGCTGCTGTTGACGCACAACGAGCTCAACGTGATTGGGATGATTGGCATCATCCTGCTGATTGGCCTGGTGAAAAAGAACGCCATCATGATGATCGACGTGGCCCTCGACGTCGAGCGAACCCAGGGAAAGAAGCCTGCAGAAGCGATTTACGAGGCATGCATCCTGCGTTTTCGGCCGATCATGATGACGACCATGGCGGCGCTGCTGGGCGGGCTGCCGCTGGCCTTGGGCACGGGAACCGGGTCGGAGCTGCACCGGCCGTTGGGAATCACAATTGTCGGCGGATTGATCGTGAGCCAGATGCTAACGCTATTCACTACGCCCGTGGTTTACGTGTATCTGGACCGATTGCGATTGGCCTTGCGGGGCGAAAGGGAAGAAACTCCTCCGGCAGCTTCATCGCCGGTCACGCCGAGCCCCAGTCCCGCGCACTGAAAACGGTTGGCCGGGAGAAACCTTCAAGCCGCTTCGCCGGCTCTCGACAAATCCTTCATTCCGAAGGAACAAGTCGACTACACTAAGAAGCTTATGCAACCTGGCTGTAGAAATTCTGCATCGCAGCAGCCAGGAGAAGCGTTGCTGCGTGCGCAAGGGACACCTTGTCCCGTATGATAGGGGATCAACAATAGCACTGCTCGAGAGGTACTTTCGTCCCGGGTTTGCCGGGAGCCAGCGAGTCTGCGATTTTTCGTTTTCGACAACTTCCTCCAGGAGTCACGGATGCTACAGAAAGCAGCGGCTCTGTTTCTTGCTTGCGCAAGCATGGCCCTATGTGTGAGTTGCGGTTCTACTACCAGTCGTTATTTGTACGCGGCGTTGCCCACGTCCGACCAGATCGTCGTTTTTCGTGAGGACCCCAACTCGGGCATACTCACGCAGCTGGCGTCCAGTCCGGTCACGGCGGGGCCGTCCGTTCACTCCCTTGTGGTTCATCCCTCCAGCAAATTCTTATACGCCGCGAACGCCGGCGAGGGCGACGTTTCTTTGTTCACGATTTCGTCCTCCGGCGCGCTCACCGAAGTGACGCGGGCGGTCGCGGGCAACCAACCCACGGTGCTTGCCATGGACCCGGCCGGGGCCTATTTATACGTCGCCAATTCCGGCGGGCAAAGCATTTCTGTGTTTTCCATCGACCCGGTGCACGGTACGTTAAGTTCGGTTACGCAGACCTCATCAGGTCTGACGGCTCCGCTCGGTATCACTCCGATCAACATACAAGTGTCGCCGTCGGGAGGATTTCTCTACGTCACGGGTGCAGGACAGCCTGCCGGCTATATCGAAATATTCAGCCTCAGCCAGGGAGTTCTTACCCCGCTCAGTCCGCCGTTCTCCTACACGGGTACGAATCCTTACGGGCTGGCGGTTTCGCCCGATGGCAGTTATCTTTACACCGCCAACAACGTCGATAACTCCATTTCTGAGTTCACGATCAGCGGGGGGGCCCTCAGCCAGTTCGCCAACTCCCCGATCGGCCTGCCATCGGGATCTTCGACGCCGGTCGCCCTTCTGATCGACAAGAAAGGCGCTTTTCTGTACGCAGCCGATCAAGGCTCGAATAATCTTTCAGGGTACTCGATCGGCACCGGTGGTGGGATCTCTCTGCTCGTGGATTCGCCGTTTGTCACCGGAGCGCAGCCTGGCGTTCTTGCCAGTGATCCAGCCGGCAAATACCTGTTTGTAGGAACCCAGAAGAGCATTGAGTCCTTCAGTCTCAACACCAGCACGGGGGACCTTACTTCTGTCGGCACTTACACGATCCCGCAAGCCACGACTTCGATTGCGACGACGTTCTGAACTTGCTCTGAGCCGCGGGACCGATGATTGAACAATTTTGATTTAACAAGCGGGTGACAATTCGTTCCGCCAGGATTGGGACAATGCGCTGAACGGTACGAATAACGCGGGCAGAGCAGCAACAGCGTCTGGTAATGGCGCTGACTCCGTGCCGGGATCGGATCCGCACCAATGAAAATCGCCAGTGCCGCCAGCGCATTTCCCAAGCATTACTATTCCCAGAAATTCCTGCTGGAACAACTGCAGGAGTATTGGGGCGACCGGTTAAGGAATCCGCAGCTGCTGGCGCGGCTGCATCGCAACGTCGCCGTGGAAGGCCGCTATCTGGCGTTGCCCACCGAAAAATATTATGAAATCACGACCTGGGGCCAGGCGAATGATATCTGGATTCAGGTGGCCCAGGAACTCGGGGAACAAGCGCTCTGCCGCGCGTTGCACCATGCCGGGCTCGACCCGAGCGAACTGGGTGCGCTGTTCTTTACCTCCGTCACTGGGATTTCGAGCCCCTCGATCGATGCGCTGCTGATCAACCGCATGGGACTGCCGGCAAATATTCGGCGTGTACCGATTTTTGGATTGGGGTGCGTGGCGGGAGCGGCGGGAATTGCGCGCGCAGCGGATTATGTGCGCGCCTATCCGTCGCAGGCAGCCGCACTCGTGTCGGTAGAGCTCTGCTCGTTGACCATTCAACGGGACGATCTTTCGGTGGCCAATCTGATTTCCTCGGGACTGTTTGCGGATGGCTCGGCAGCGGTGATTGTTACGGGCGACAATCTGAATGCCGCGGGGCCGGAAATCCTGGCGACGCGATCGGTGTTTTATCCCGACACCGAAGAGATGATGGGATGGAAAGTAACTGAGAAGGGCTTTCGCATCACGCTTTCACCGGAGGTGCCGGTGCTGATTCGCGAGCATCTGGGGCATGACGTGGACGCATTCCTCGGCGAGCACGGGCACCAGCGCGGCGACATTGGAAGTTGGGTGCTGCACACCGGCGGGCCGAAAGTGCTGGAGGCGACGGCGGCGGCGCTTGATCTGCACGACGGCCAACTCGATGCTTCCTGGGATTGCCTGAAAAGGGTCGGGAACCTTTCGTCGGCGTCGGTTCTGGTAGTGCTGGAAGATGTGATGAAGAACCGGCGTCCAGAGTCCGGCACGCTGGGCGTGCTGGCGGCTATGGGGCCGGGATTCTGTTCAGAACTGCTGCTGCTGCGGTGGTAAGGCCAGAAGATATGAGTCAGAGTGTGCCAGACTCGACCGACGTTTTCGTGATTGGGGGCGGTCCTGCGGGACTGGCGGCTGCGATCGCAGCGCGGGAGCGCGGGCTTCGCGTCCTGGTGGCCGATGGAGCGCAGCCGCCTATCGACAAGGCCTGCGGCGAAGGCTTGCTGCCGGATGGGCGGGCGGCGTTGGAGCGGCTTGGGGTCCACGTGCCGCTGTCCGATGCGCATCCGTTTCGCGGCATTCGTTTTGCGAGCGCCGCTTTGTCGGCGGAGGCACCGTTTCCGGGCCATGGCTGCGGCGTGGCAGTGCGCCGCACAGTGCTGCATCGCCTGATGAACGAGCGCGCATCGCAACTCGGCGTCGGCCTGTTATGGCGGACGGCGGTGACGGGCATTTCTTCCGAAGGAGTATATCTGGGCGATCGCTTGGTGCGCGCGCGCTGGATTGTGGGCGCGGACGGCTCGAATTCACGTGTCCGGCGCTGGGCCGGTCTTGATGGCGGTTCGCGGGCGAGCTTGCGCTATGCGTTTCGGCGGCACTATCGCGTGGCTCCCTGGAGCGACCACATGGAGGTCTATTGGGGCGACCGCTGTCAGGGCTACTCCACGGCGGTGAGCGGCGAGCAAGTCTGCGTGGCCCTGGCTTCACATGATTCCAGTCTGCGTCTGGAGGAAGGGCTGCGGGCGCTGCCCAGGCTGAGTGAACGACTGGCTGGAGCCGAGACAGTCTCTGCGGAACGCGGGGCTCTCACCGGCAATCGCAGACTCACACGCGTGTGGCGAGGGAATGTGGCGCTGATTGGCGATGCGTCGGGAACTGTCGATGCGATCACGGGAGAAGGGCTCGGACTGGCATTCAGCCAGGCGGTTGTGTTGGCTCGATGTCTGGAGTCCGGCGATCTCAGAAGCTATCAGACTGAGCATCGCAAGCTGGCCCTGCGTCCGCGCTGCATGGCCCGGCTGATGCTTACTCTCGATCAACGGCCGTGGCTGCAGCAGCGCACGCTGCAGGTTTTTCAGCAGCGGCCCGAGGTCTTCCGTCGGTTTTTGGAATTGCACGTGGGAGCATTGCCACCCCTGCACGTGGTGGGGGACGGACTCACTCTGGGATGGGGGCTGTTAACCGCATAACATGAACGTCCCCAGCCGCAAGGCCCACGATAATTTTCCCTGGCGCAGTGTTGGATTGGCGATTGTAAGTGTGCTGGTCGCGTTTGCTGTTTCAGCCGGGGCGCAGAGCACATCGTTCCAAGTGGATCCCTCGCAAACAACTGTGAAGTTCACGCTGGGAGATGTTCTCCACACTGTGCATGGAACCTTTCATTTGAAGCGCGGAGCGTTGCAGTTCGAACCGGCTTCGGGAAAACTTTCGGGCGAGATTGTGGTCGATGCCAAGAGCGGCGAGAGCGGCAGCGGCATGCGCGACCGCAAGATGCACAAGGAGATTCTGGAGAGCGACCGACATCCTGAAATTGCTTTTCGTCCGGACAAGATTGAGGGCGCTGTGGCGAGTCAGGGAAAATCTTCGGTGAAGGTTCACGGCATGTTCAGCATTCACGGGGTCGACCGCGAGATCATGGTTCCGGCAGAAGTGGAAATGTCTGCCGACCACTGGACTGCGACGGTTCATTTCACGGTTCCGTATGCGAAATGGGGGATGAAAAATCCGAGCACGCTCTTCTTGCGAGTGAACGATTACGTCGAGATTGATTTAGTTGCGGTGGGAATCGTGGCGGCCAAGTCCGCCAGTTCGTCTCAGTAGCCGTCCTGCGGCACGATGCCTTTCGCTTCCGTGCACTCATAGCAGCGGCCCGCAGCAAGATTCTTGTATTCTTCGGTGCGTCCGCTGGGCCAATCGATCACGACGCGCTCGATGCGGTCTCGTTTCTCCAGGCCGAACGTCACTGGAAGTTCAGACTGCGACAAGTAGCTGGAGCCGCCCTTCACCATTCGCATTTGCGTGATGCCGCCGGCAAAAACGCGCAGGCTTGCGCCGATTCCGTCGCGGTTGGATTTCGTTCCCACCAGACGAAACCGAATGCTGCGATTGCCGGTGAGTTGATCGTTGCGATACAGATACGCCGGGCCGTTGTTGGTGGTGAGAAGCAGGTCAAGGTCGCCGTCGCGATCAAAGTCGGCATAGGCCAGGCCACGGCCGACTTTCGGCTGGTCGAAGCCTCCACCAACTTCTGCGGCAACATCGCGAAAGCTTCCCTTGCCGTTGTTGAGGAAAAGCTGAGGAGGCTGCGCATATCCCACGTTGCCGCGAATGTTGCGCACGGTTTCGTCAATATGTCCGTTGGCCACGGCGAAGTCGAGCCAGCCATCAAGATTGACGTCAAGAAACGAGCAGCCAAATCCGAGGCTGTTTCTGGAAGCGATGCCCACTCCGGATTGCGGCGCGATGTCTTCAAAACTCTTGCCGCTCATCCGGTAGAGTCCGATCATTTCGTTGTCGAAATTCGTGATCGCGACGCCCGGCGTGCCCGAATTATCGAAATCAGCCACGTCAACACCCATGCCGGCGCGGGCCTTGCCTTCGCTGCTGAAAGCGAGTCCGGCCTCCACCGCGGCATCTTTGAACGTGCCGTTGTGCTGGTTGCGATACAACTTGTTGGGCTGAGTGTCATTGGCCACAAGCAAATCGGGCCAGCCATCGTGGTTGGCGTCAAACAGCGCGACGCCCAGCGATTTCGAACTGCTGTCGAAGATTCCGCTCGCTGCCGTAACATCTTCGAACGTGCCGTCGCCACGATTGTGAAACAGCCAACAGGTCTCTCCGCGATAGGCTTCGGGAGTGCAATAGGACTTATGTTTTCCGTCGAGGCTGCAGAAGACATCGTGCTCGGGCGACCACTTCACGTAGTTGCACACGAAAAGATCGAGTAAGCCGTCGCGGTCATAGTCGAACCACAATGCGGACGTGCTGAATCCCTCGCGCTTCCCCAGTCCGCTGGAAGTCGTGACATCAACGAATGTGCCTCTGCCGGTATTGCGGAACAAGCGGTTCTGACCTACGCATGTGATCAGAATGTCCGGGAAACCGTCATTGTCGTAATCGCCGACGGCCACGCCCATGCCGTACATTTCGACATCGAGCCCGGCGCGCACGGTGACGTCGGTGAAAGTTCCGTTGCGATTGTTGTGGTAGAGGCGCAGCGTGGAGCGTATCTTCCTGTGGCCCGGCCAGTCGCCGCCGTTGATTAGCAGAATGTCCTGCCAGCCGTCGCGATCGTAATCCAGGAAAGCGCAGCCGGAGCCCAGAGTTTCAGGCAGGAACTTGCCGCCGAAGGCTCCGCTATTGTGCTGGAAGTGGATTCCCGCCTGGCTGGTCACGTCGGTAAATCGAAAGCCCGGAGAAGTGAGCGCGCCGGTCTGCGCCGTCAGAGCCCGCAAACCAGGCAAGTGCGACCACGACGCCAGTCCCGCCATTCCCCACAGGAAAGACCGGCGATTCACGGAACATTTCACGGAACGTTTACCAGCCCGGCACGAATCGCGTAGACCACCAGCTCCGCAGTTTTATGAATTCCGAGGGAGTTCATGATGTTCGCGCGATGAACGGCGACGGTGTTGGCACTGAGATCGAGGGCAGTGGCGATCTCTTTGTTGGACTTGCCGTCGACGATCATCTGCAGCACTTCCAGTTCGCGTTGCGTGAGCGCGGCGCTGCGCTCGCCCTTCAGAACGGATTTCTGCTCGACCTGCGGGTCGAACACCGTTTCTCCAGCGGCAACCTTGCGGATGGCCGCTCCGAGTTCCAGGTCCAGTGCGTTCTTGAGAACGTATCCCCTGGCGCCGGCTTCGATCGCCTGCCGCACCCACGTGCCTTCCGTATGCATGCTGAGCATAAGCACCGCGGTGTGCGGGGAATCCTCAATGATCTGCCGCGTGGCTTGGAGGCCGTTCATGCCGGGCAGAGCGCAATCCATAACCACCACCTGGGGATGAAGTTCTTTCGCCAGTTTGATGGAATCCTCGCCGCTGCCCGCTTCGCCGACAACTTCCATGTCGGACTCGTCTTCTAACATGCGACGGAACCCACGCCGCACCAGGCTGTGATCATCCACCAGCAACACTGTGATCTTCTTTTCCATAAGACTCCGCTTTCTCCCTGGGGACGGCCAGATGCACCCGGGTTCCACCTTCGGGCGGGCGCGAAAAAACAATTTGCCCGCCCATCAACTCAGAACGCTCGCGCATGGCTACCAGGCCAATCCCATGCTTGTTAGTGCGCTCCGCGAGTCCGACTCCGTGGTCTTCCACTTCCAGTTCAAGGGCATGGGGCAAGAAACGCAAGCGCACCCACACCGCTTTAGCGCCAGAGTGCCGCGCCACATTGTTCAGCGCTTCCTGCAGCACGCGGTAGACATGCACGCCGGCGCCGCCATCCACAGGAAACGGCGCGCCCTGCTTCTCATAGGATATGGCAATTCCGGTTTGCCTTTCTATGGTGGGAATATACCAGTCAAGCGTACTCTCGAGTCCAGCCTCGTCGAGCATCACGGGATGCAGCGCCTGCGAGAGACTGCGAACGCTCTCCAAAGTAGTCTGCACAGTCTCAAGCACTTCCTGCAAATCCGCCCGCAGCGACGAACCCTCGGGCGCATGCGTTCCCGCGCGGCGCAACATCGAGCCAACGGCAGTGAGAATTTGACCGAACTCATCGTGCAGTTCGCGCGAGATGTAGCGCAGCGTGGATTCCTGAGTGGCGATCAATTTCTGCGCCAGTTCGCTGCGGCGCTCCGAAACCTCGGCCAGACGCGCGAATAACCGCCGGTTCCAGCGAATCACCGAAAGCCCGTTCAGCAGGATCGCCAGAAGCGTGGCGGCCAGAAACACGTAGACCTGGCTTTGTACACGGTCGTAGATCTGCACGATGCGTTGTCCGGCTTGCTCTTCGTTCTCGCTGTTTTGCACCAGCAGGCGAGCCACGGCCGTGCTCAGCGCCGCCTGCCGTTCCTGGAGAGAAAGTTGGATCTGCTCGCGTGCCTCTTTTTCCTTGCCACTATTCGCAAGGGCGAAGACGCGGTCGACGGCATCCCAGAATTGGCTGAAATTGCTGGTGAGAAACGCACTCTGTTCCGGAGTTCGGCTAGACGCGGCAAATCCTGCTTCCAGACGCATGGCGTCGTCCAGATCCGTGCGAATGCGCTGGAACTGCGCCGACCATGCGGTCAAAGGATAAGGCTCATCGCTGCTGACCATATCGCGCATGTCCACGGCGAGCAGGTTGAGATCGTTTTGGATTCTCAGCAACTGCAGGGAATCCTTGCGGTTGCGATCCACCAGTCCGGTCTGCAATTTGCGCAGCCCGGTTACCTGCCAGGTGATGTAGGCGGAATACGCCACCACCGCGGACAGCGTGATCAGCAGGCCCAGCAGCAGGCCCAGAGTCGGTGAACGGTCCGGCGGAGACGGGCGGGACACGCCCCGAGCATACAACGCGGGCGGGGCAACTGTCACAGGGCAGTCCGGCGCTGCGCCCGGAGATGTGTGACAATGCAGTAATAATGAAGCCAAACCGGGCGCGACGGAGTCAAACAGGAGATTGAGTACTCCAGCCAAAGAAGCCACGAAGCCTCCGAAGATGCAGCGACTGAAGGCCGTTTGGCCGGAAGTCTGGAAGTTGATGCGTCCGCGCCGCGGACTGCTCGCGCTGGGCTTTGTGCTGATGGTGATCAACCGGGTTTCCGGCTTCGTACTCCCGGCCTCCACAAAATTCCTGATCGATGACGTCATCAACAAGCATCACATCGCCGGACTGCAGCGTCTGGTTGGGTTCGTGTTGCTGGCCACGGTTGTCCAGGGCATCACTTCATTTTCTCTGACGCAATTGCTCTCGAAAGCGGCGCAGCGGCTGATTGCCGAACTCCGCGAAGCAGTGCAGAGGCACATTTCGCGCTTGCCTGTTTCTTTTTACGACGCGAACAAAACCGGAGCACTCGTATCGCGCATCATGAGCGACGTAGAAGGAATCCGAAATTTGCTGGGCACCGGGCTCGTGGATTTTGCGGGAGGTCTGCTAACCTCCGGCATTGCCTTGTGGTGGCTGATGCGCATCAGTCCGCGCATGACGCTGATTGCGCTGGGATCGCTGGCGGCGTTCGGTGGGTTCCTGGGCAAGGCTTTCGCCACGATCCGTCCAATCTTTCGCGAACGCGGAAAGATCAATGCGGAGGTGACGGGACGGCTCACGGAGTCCCTCGGTGGGGTTCGCGTCATCAAGGGATACCACGCTGAAAACCGGGAAGAAGCTGTGTTCGCGACGGGGGTCCGAAGACTGCTGGATAACGTCATGCGGACGCTAACCGCGACCTCCGTGATGAGTCTCTCGGCGAGCGTGCTGCTGGGCGTGGTGGGCGCCGCGACCATGTACGTGGGAGCGCGCCAGAGCTTGGCCGGTACTCTGACCCCGGGGGATTTCTTCTCGTTCACCCTTACTTTGCCGTTTTTGGTCGCGCCGATGATGCAGATCGTGTCGATCGGCACGCAGCTAACCGAGGCGTTGGCTGGGCTGGAGCGCACGCAGGAAATCATGCGGGAGCGGCCGGAAGATCAGGACCCAAAGCGCTCCATGCCGCTTCGCGACATCGTAGGCACGGTCGAGTTCGACCATGTGACTTTCAGCTACGACGGAACGCACGACGTTCTGCGCGACGTTTCCTTCCGCTCTGAGCCGGGAACGGTGACCGCGCTCGTGGGTTCGTCGGGCTCGGGAAAGTCGACGACGATCGGCTTGATTTCGGCTTTCTACGTTCCATCGAAAGGCATTGTCCGCGTGGACGGCGTGGACTTGAGTACTGTGCGGCTCGACTCTTACCGCACTCGCTTGGGAGTAGTACTGCAGGAATCATTTCTGTTCGACGGGACGATCCGCGAAAATGTCGCTTTCTCGCGGCCAGACGCCAGCGAGGAAGAAGTCATGCGCGCCTGCCGCATCGCGCGCGTCGACGAGTTCGCCGAGTCGTTTGCCGACAAGTACAACACGGTGGTGGGTGAGCGTGGAGTAAAACTTTCGGGCGGGCAGCGGCAGCGCATCTCGATTGCCCGCGCGATTCTAGCGGAGCCGCGCATCCTGATTCTGGACGAAGCAACTTCCAGTCTCGACTCGGAATCGGAACAGATGATCCAGCAGGGCTTGTCGTATCTGATGCAGGGCCGCACTACGTTCGTCATCGCGCACCGGCTTTCCACGATTCGCCGCGCCGACCAGATTATGGTGATGGAACAAGGGCAGATTGTGGAGCGAGGGACGCACGCCCAGCTTTATGCCGCGCGCGGCCGTTACTACGATTTGTACACGCGGCAACACGGCGTCGAGGAAAACCTATTCCTGGCTCCGGGCGAAGGCGACGCGGTCGCGGTAACGGGCAACGGCTCAGACGGCAAGAATGGCGATGTGAAGGCGGCGGACGCCCTGCGCGTGCTGCGAGGAGAGATGCGGTAGCGCCTTATGACGACTGCCCCCGTAGTGTCCTCGGCGCACGGCACTCTCGCGGTTCGGATTGAAAATCTTTGCCGTCACTACCGCATGGGCGAGACTCTGATCCGCGCCGTCGACGGAGTCTCCGTTGAAATTCGCGCAGGTGAGTTTGTCGCGCTGCTCGGCAGTTCCGGTTCCGGCAAGTCCTCCGTGCTGAATCTGATTGCAGGACTCGACCGTCCGACCTCGGGAAGCGTGGTTGTGCAGGATCGTGATCTGGCAAAACTCTCGCGCGAAGAACTGGCGAAATATCGGCTCCATGTCGTGGGGATGGTGTTTCAGTCTTTTAATCTGATCGCCAGCATGACGCTTGCGGAAAACGTGGAACTGCCTCTGCGTTTTGCCGAGGTAGATCGCAGTCAGCGGGCGAATCTGGCTCGTGAGGCCTTGGAGCGCGTGGGACTGCGAGCGCGCATGCACCATCGTCCCAGCGAGCTTTCCGGCGGTGAACAGCAGAGGGCCGCGCTGGCGCGTGCTTTGATCAACCGTCCGCAGCTTCTGCTGGCCGACGAACCAACGGGAAATCTCGACAGCCATACCGGAACGGAAATCATGGACATGGTCCGGCAATTCAACCGCGAGTTGGGAATGACCGTCGTGATGGTGACGCACGAGCGCGCCCTGGCCGAGCGCTACGCGCAACGCATGATTTTTCTGGCGGACGGGAAGTTGATTGACGACCGGGCCATCACAGCCAGCGTGGCCGATTTGCGCGAGCACGGAGGACGGCAGTGAAGATTCCCGATTTAACCGAACTCGCCCTCCGGAATCTGCGCGAGTCGCTGCTGCGAAACTCGCTGACGACGATTGGCATCTCGGTGGGCGTTGCCTCGCTCGTCGCGATGCTCTCGCTGGGCATTGGCCTGCGCCAGATGTTCTCGCAACGTCTCGCCAAGTCGGGCTTGTTTGATACGGTTCTGGTTACATCCCGGCGGGACTTGCGCAACTTTGATCGCAACGACCAGCACAACGGCCCAACTCCGGGCGAGAGCCGCATTCTGGACGAGGCCGCGCGCCAAGAAATCGAGCGTCTGCCTAACGTACTCGAAGCTTATCCTGACATTCGTTTTGTCACTGAGCTGCGTTACGACGACAAGCCGCATCTCACGACGATTTCGGCGCTGCCCTCCTCGGCAAAAGCTAACGACGCTTTCGAAGGAATGCAGGGGGACTTTTTTTCCTCCGAGACCGCGCCTGAGGCCATTCTGCAGAAATCGTTTGCCGCGGAATTGCTCGGGAAGACCTCGGCTCCAGGTGCGCCCGAGGCAAATGTCGCGGAACTCGCAAAACCGCTACTGGGCGAGGAACTGATCATGCGCTACGCGCAGCGGGCACCGGCACCTTCGCAGCCATTGCCGCTTCGAGCCAGTGAAGCTGCGCCCGTGGACGACAGCCTGGCGGGCGCGGCGTATTCCGTGATTTCGCGCGAGCAGAAGCTCAAGATTGTGGGCGTTTCCGACCTGGACCCGGAGAGCATGCGCGGCCCCACGCGCGCCAAGGTTTTCCTGCCGTTGAAGCTGGCCGAGAGCTTGCACGTAATGCAGCCTACGGATCTGCGTGAAATCTCACGGGCGGCCAGCGATCAGCCGGTTTATTCCTCGGTCAGCGTGCGGGTGAAGAATCCGGGCCAGGTGCAGTCCGTGGAGCGTGCCGTCAAGAACATGGGGTTTACTACGTTTTCGATTCTCGACGCCAGTCGTGGGCTGCAACAGGTTTTCACAGTCTTGTTCGCGTTTCTCGGAATTTTCGGCAGCCTCGCATTGATCGTCGCCTCCATCGGGATCGTGAACACATTGGTGATGGCGATTCTCGAACGGCGCCGCGAGATTGGCATCATGAAAGCCATCGGCGCCAGCGACGGCGACGTAAGAGCAATTTTCTTTGCGGAAGCCGGCGCCATGGGAATCCTGGGGGGCGTGGTGGGGGTGGCGCTGGGTTGGGCGATCGGACAGGTCATCAACATTGGAACCAATATTTACCTGAAGAACCAGTCTTTTCCGCCAGTACATTTGTGGGCAGTGCCGTGGTGGCTAGTCGTGTTTGCCATCGCGTTCGCGTTCTTTGTGAGCCTTGCTGCAGGTCTCTATCCGGCGGGGCGCGCTGCCCGGCTCGATCCCGTACAGGCGCTGCGCTACGAGTGATCGGACCTGCATGCGCCGACCGAAAATGATTCGCGCCCTCATCCTTGGCTGCTTGTTGCTTTTGATGGCGAGCGCCGCGGCGGCGCAGAGCCGCATCGATTGCGGTGCTCTGAACAGCCGCATCCTCAAGCAAGCGGTTCACTATTGCGTCTACTTACCCGCAGGTTACGATGCGGGCGCGGCGCAAAATCCTCCTCGGCGCTATCCGCTCCTCTACTTTCTGCACGGCCTGGGCGACAACGAGCAAACTCTTTTCAACAGCGGCGGCTGGACCCTGCTCGACGATCTGCGCAACCAGCACAAGCTGGGCGACTTCCTCATCGTTGCGCCCGAAGGCCGCCGCAGTTTCTACATCAACTCGGCCGACGGTTCCGTCGACTACAGCGATTTTTTTCTGCAGGAGTTTCTGCCGTACATCGAGAGCAAATACCGGATTCGTCCTGGCCGGGCAGGACGCGCCATCAGCGGAATTTCCATGGGCGGTTACGGGGCATTGCGCTTTGCGTTCGCGCATCCGGAACTGTTTTCAGCCGTAAGCGCGCAGAGTGCCGCGCTCATCACGGAGTCACCGCGAGAATTAGATGCCGCCTCCCAAACAGGAGCGCCCCTGGCCGGAGTTCTGGGGGCAGTGTTCGGCAAGCCCATCAACGTGCCTCACTGGAATGAGAACAGTCCATTCCTTCTGGCGAAAAGAAATGCCGCAGCGCTGCGAAAGACGGCCATCTATTTCAACTGTGGCCAGGACGACAACTACGGTTTTGAAAAAGGAGCAGCAGCCCTGCACGACGAGCTGCAAAAAGAGAGTGTGAAACACGAGTACCACGCGTATCCCGGCGACCACGGACTGGCATACTTTATGTCGCACTTCGCCGAGGTCATGGAATTCCATTCCAGGGAGTTCGGCCTGTTGCCCCAGCACTGAGATTCATCCCGCATGTTGTAAACTAGCCAGAAGCGGCCGGACGCGCGTCGCTTCTCGCAAGAGCTGCAGCGGCCGGAGAGGTGGCCGAGTGGTTGATGGCTCCGGTCTTGAAAACCGGCATACCCGAAAGGGTATCGGGGGTTCGAATCCCTCCCTCTCCGCCATAATTTTTATTTTCAGCAAGTTGTAAGCTGGTGATACCTCACGTGATTCCGAGTTGAATCGGAGGTGCCACCAGTGCCCAATACACAGTCCAAAGAAGTAAACCTCACCAAACGAGTCCAAACCAGCAAGGGGCTGCGGTATTGCCCCGTCGCCCTGTCAGCGCGCCTTCGAAAGCCGCGATTTGGTATTCATCCGTTGCACATGCATTCGTGCCGGCAATCCGGCAGTAAGTTGTACAAATGGTGAACGGCCACATCATAGGCCACATCGGTCTGCAATTCCCTTCGCTTCGCTTCGTAGCCAACAAGCGCGCACATCGCCGGTTTGAAATAGGAGTACCAGAGGCCATTCTTCCGTCCATGCACGGCGAATTCGCAGCTGTTAAACTCAGACTCCATTTCCTACGTGCGGGTTCAGCAAGAACCGCCGTGGCAGGTGTTCCCATCATGGTGGGGTGGCGAAATGGCTATGAGCTGAATGTGCTAAGAATGTACCAATCGGCGACGGCGGTTCATCCAATTTCCCACAAGCCGACTTCTGGCCCCTGAATACCTGCGCTGGCTCGGCGGGAGATTTTGCATCAGTGGAGGAGTATAGTTTTAGAACTCGGAAGTGCGGTCCGCCGCCGTAATGTCCACGAAAGCTCGGGCTGTGCTCCCGAAAAGACGAACATTAGCAACTGGCATCTCGGCCCACTTGAACTTGAACGGACCCCTTGGAATCTACTTCGTCGGACCGCGGCGTCGACCGCGTTGAGAAACAACCTGAATTGAAAGGAGGACAAATATGATCAAGGCTCTGTCCGCTGTTTTGCGAGGCTTCTCTAGAGGCTACGCATGTTTGCGCCACTGGCCCAAGTTTTCCATCCGCCAGATTGGCATCGCGCCCAATCGGCGACGTGCTCTCACACTTCGGCTGACACTGCTTCTTGTTTTCGGTGGGATGGTGACACTGTGCCCGCTTGATTATGCCCAGGTCAGGTTTGGAACGGTCGTGGGAGTCGTTACAGATTCCAGCGGCGCCACAGTGTCAGGAGCCACGGTAAAGCTTACGAACCTCGGCACGAACGAGACCCGGAGCATGCAAACCAATGCCGGGGGAACCTACGCGTTTCCAAACGTGACCGCGGGCCTATACCGCGTTGATATTCAGCAAGCTGGGTTTAAGCACTTCATTCGTGAGCAAGTGGAGATCCAAGTTGATGTCACTTCGCGTCTCGATGCGACGTTACAGGTGGGCAGTGTGTCGGACACCGAACTCGTGACTGCCGATGCGCCCCTGTTGCAGACGGACAGTTCCTCCCTGGGAGGCGTAGTCGGGCAGCAAACCGTAGAGCAGATGCCGGTGAGCGGCCGGAACGTGAACAATCTGCTCACGCTGGTGCCGGGAGTTGTCGCCCAGGGCTCTACCTATGGGAACGCGGTCTCAAACCAGATTTCCAGCCCGGTATCCTTATGTGCAGCAGTGGAACTTGGCGATCGAACGGCAAATTGGCGATAACGGGAGCTTGAGCATTGCGTATGCCGGATCTAAAGGCACGCACCTCCTGATGCAGGGCTTTGCCACCTTCTCCAACATCAATATCAATCAGATTCCGGACCAGTATCTCGCGTTGGGCGTGGCGGCCTTGCAGGCCCAAGTAGCGAACCCGTTCTTTGGATATGTCACGAACCCGTCGTCTCCTCTCTCCCAGCCAACGGTGGCTACGGGATATCTCCTGGAGCCATTTCCCCAGTACGACCGGGTGCTTGCAGTTGATCCCAATCTTGGGTTTTCGAGTTACAACTCGCTGCAAGCCTCATTCCACGAGCGACTCCGAGGCGCCGCCAAGTATTCGGAGGCCAAGAGAGTGGAGGTCCGGCTGACACGCTCCAACGGAAATGTTTGCCTTTCTGTGTCCGATGATGGTGTTGGCTGCACTCCTGACGAACTCAGAAGATCGGGAGGGCTGGGGGTGATCAATATGCGAGAGCGGGTGCTTCAGCTGCGCGGGACGTTTGAGTTCAAAAGCGAGCCAGGCCGCGGGACAACAGTGAAAGCCGAAGTTCCTTTTCGACCGGCGTCCTGAGTTTGCCGCAAGCTTTCACCTGACCTATGCACAGATTCATGGTTCACGCAGATCTAGCCTGCCGAATCTGGTTGCCAGGGGCACCCGAATGGTGATGCGCGCTGAAGCCGTGAAGGTCATGGAGAGCGCGTCGAATAAGGCGCTCGCGAAGTATCGCGGACCCCAGTAAAAATCGCGTTTTTCGCTCAGTGCTGATGCGCAGATTCTATGCATAAAATTCTATGCACGTGTAGCCCTGTATTTTCAATAGGTTACAGACGTGCTCGGTTAACCGAGCTACGACGGCTTCCTGCATATGTTAGGTTTCATGAAAGTCTCCAATGGCTAGGGATGCACCTAACATGAGGATTGCCCGTTGCGGACTATTCTTCCTCGCCAGCATCGCGCTCATCATCGCGGTCCCTGCGACCTTGTTTGCGGCTACGTCTGAATCATCAAATGTTAGGTTGTCAGTTGTTGAGGGCAAAGACATACGGTTTGCGCATCTTTCCAGACGAGAAGGACTGTCTCAGGGCATCGTAGAGCATATTCTGCAAGATGATCAGGGATTCCTCTGGTTTGGCACGCAGGATGGTCTGACTCGGTTTGACGGATACACGTTCAATATTTACAAACGCGGCGCCCCCGGCTCGAACAATTTAAGCGGCGTCGAGGTTACAGCGCTCCTGAAGGATCGTGCCGGAGCGCTCTGGATTGGTGTCGACCAATTCCTGGACAGGCTCGACCCAGTCTCGAACAGCATTACTCGCTACCGTTCCGACCCAAACGATCCGAGCAGCTTGGGAGGGCGCGTCTACTGCATAACTCAGGATGAGGGCGGGTCATTGTGGCTTGGCACCAGCAACGGTTTGGATAAGCTGGATCCAATTACGGGGAAATTCAGCCACTACCACCACGATCCTGAGAACCCTAAAAGTTTAAGTGCCAATGGCGGCAAAAACAAAGTGGAATCCATCATTAAAGACCAGACTGGAAGGCTATGGGTGCAAACCAGTGCAGGATTGGACAGATTCGATCCCAGAACAGGAGAGGCCACGCACTATCCGGAGCTGCGTGCCGGCTCGGAATACGAGCACCTGCAAGTCTATCAAGACCGTTCAGGCACACTGTGGATACTTTCAAGCGACGGAAATGGCCTGGCCAGCTTCGAGCCCGAAACCAGAAAATTGACCCGCTACACGCTGCGGTTAGCCGAGCCAGGCTTGTCAGATCCCGAAAGGTCGGCCGTGAACCGTGTGAACGCCATTCTGGAAGACAAGGACGGAGTCTTCTGGCTCGGAACTGGTGGCAATGGACTCATCAAGTTTGACCTCAGGCATGGAAAGCTCACTCGTTATCGGAATGATCCTGAAGACCGCGAAAGCTTGAGTAACAATTGGGTGCTCTGTCTGTTTGAGGACCTCGAAGGGAACATCTGGGCCGGCACAGGCGGAGGAGGTCTAAACCGGTTCCCCAGGAGTCCGGTGCCTTTTACCGTTTATCGAAACGACGCTCGGAGCTCCAATCGGCTCAATCAAAACTTCGTGCTCTCCGTATATCAAGACAGCCGCGATATTCTCTGGGTTGGGAACGACAGTGTCCTGAATGCAATAGATGAGAAAACAGGAAGGGTTAAACTCTATAGGCACGACCCCGCCGATCGCGGCAGCATATCCGACGCGACCGTCTTGTCGGCCATTGAAGATCCTTCAGGCACACTCTGGTTCGGCACTTATCGCGGCGGGTTGAACCGCTTTGACCCTGGTAGCGGGAAATTCAAGGCCTACCGCCATCGATCATCAGATCCCAACAGCATCAGCAGCGACGTCATCTTCAGACTCTTCGTAGACCACACAGGCAGGTTGTGGATCGAAACAGACCAAGGGCTCGACCGTTTCGATCCCAACACCGGGGGTTTTAAGAACTATTTCCGCGGGTTCGGCAAGTCGAGCGTCTTTCGTATCATGGCCGAAGACCAGCAAGGAATGCTGTGGCTCGGGACCTACGATGATGGTGCATATCGCTTTGATCCTGACAACGGGCAATTCCGAGTCTACAAGTACGCCCCAAGTACTCCCGGATCCTTGAGCAGCAATCACGTTAACGCTATTTACGTAGATACATCAGGCACGGTTTGGATTGGCACTCAAATGGGGCTAAACAAGTTTGATGGCAACGGCTCTTTCATCACGTACTTTAGAACCGACGGACTACCGGATGACGATATCCGAGGCATTCTTCAAGATCTTCAAGATAGAGTAGGAAATCTTTGGATAAGCACGAATAACGGTCTATCGAAGTTCAACCTAACAGGGAAGACGTTCAGAAACTATCATGTCGAGGATGGTCTGGCTGGGAACGAGTTTAACTTCTGGGGCGCTCCTTTCAGGAGCACTCGCGGAGAGCTGTTCTTCCCGGGCGTCGATGGGCTTACAGCGTTCTTTCCCGGGAAAGTGACAGATAACTCCTACGTTCCGCCTGTCATTCTGACTGATTTCCGGCTGTTCAATGAAACGGTGCCTACCGGCGGGCATTCTCCTCTTAAGAAAGCAATTTCCTATACCGATGCTCTCGAGCTTTCCCATAAGCAATCAGTTGTTTCCTTTGAGTTCTCCGCGCTCAGTTATGTCGTGCCTGAGGCTAATCGCTACCGCTACAAGCTCGAGGGGCTGGAAACGCGTTGGAATGATGTATCAAGTGCGCATCGCTATGCAACCTACACGACTCTGCCACCCGGCGATTACGTATTTCGAGTGCAAGGCAGCAACAACCGCGGGGTGTGGAATGAGAACGGCGTGAGTGTTCGAATCCGGATTCGAGCTCCGTGGTGGAGCACGTGGTGGTTCAGCGCGATCGTAATCGCATCTTTTCTGTTCTTACTCTGGTGCGTTTACTACCTTCGTGTTCGGAACGTTAAGCGGCGCCACGCCGAGATCCTTGCCCTGAACGAACAGATGATCAAAGGGCAGGAGGCGGAGCGCATGCGGATCTCCGGAGAGCTGCACGACGGTGTTCTGCAGCAGATTACTTCCCTAAGTCTGAGGCTAGGCACGGCGAAACGGCAGGTGCCGCCCGATTCGCAAGCCAAAGCAACGCTCAGCGGTTTACAGCAAGAACTCATCCAGATCGGAACCGACGTCCGTCATTTATCTCATGAGCTTCACCCTGCCTTGCTGCACGAGGCTGGCCTGCCGACGGCCCTGTCGTCGTATTGCGAAGAGTTCAGCAAGGTACGGGGCCTCCCTGTGTCGTGTCAGACTGACGAGACTGTGAAGGAGTTGTCGCCTGGGTCCGCGCTATGTCTCTACCGCATCGCTCAGGAAGCACTCGGCAATGCCGCCAAACATTCGAGAGCAAACAAGGTTGAGGTTCAGCTTACGCGGTCCGATAGCCGTGTTTGCCTTTCTGTCTCCGATGATGGCGTTGGTTGCGCGCCCGGGCAGATCGGAAAATCGGGAGGGTTGGGCGTAATCAATATGCGAGAACGCGTGCTCCAGTTGAACGGAACGTTTGAGTTCGATAGCGAACCAGGGCGCGGAACCGCGGTGAAAGTGGAAATTCCTTTTCGACCCGCACGAGTCGGCGATACCCACTCTTGATACGGTTTCAAGAAACACGTCCCCAACGCTGAATGACGTTCAGAGCGAACGTTTGCGCAATGAGGGCTTCCTCTGTGGGCTGATGTCGAGCTGCGCACCGTACAGCAGAAGGTGACGTGTTCGTGATGTATGCGAAGAGACAGCTACTGCCCATCGAAAAGATTAGAGCAAACGATTCCGCTGTCCACCTTGGAGAAGTAGGATTTTGTTGCCCGAGCGATTCTTACCGGCAGAACTGCAAGAAATCTAAGAAAGAGCAGAGGCAGCCGGCCCAGATCACGTCCAAAGCCGCTGCCCTGACCACCCACCAGCAACGTTCCGCGGAGCATGGCGTACCAGTTGAACAACGCGGAAAACGCGCCAAAGATCAGGGAAACAATCGCCGCCACCCGAAGATGCGGGGTACCCCTGAACCAGTGAAGTAAATACTCCAGCACCTGAATGATAACGGGCATGATCGCGCCCAGGAAGACGCCTGTCAGCCACTGGGGCTCGGCATCTTTCAGAGTCTGTACCACCGCGCCGTAGAAACCTGCGGTCAACGCGCAGAAGATCAGCTCGGCAAACAAGGCCGCCAGAGCAGCCTCCCACCCTCGGTGCACCGCTGCTACGAAGAAGATGGGACCGCGAAAAACCAGGCTTAACAGGGCCGATTTCCAATTCCAGAGCAGCAGGAGTTGTTGCGGGCGCCGCAGCATGCTGAACAGGAGATTCACGAACTGCGGCCCGGTGGGGACCGGATCGTTCGGCTGCGGCGCAGGAGATCTGGTCATGAGATCAATCTACTTAAAGTATAAAACCTGAGCTTGCCCAGCCAAAATGAATTCCTTGTTAAAAAAACAAAGCCAAAAAAACAAATTTACACACAAATGTTTAAAACGTAACTCTCTATTAATGTATTTATGACATCTTTTCCACATCAGTGAAAAGCTTGCCGGGCAGTCAACAAGGAGGCGATTTGCAACGCAAAGTAACCTGCCTTTGGAAGGAACCCGGAGTGCACAGCGGCTACCGCACCGGCGTTTCCCTGCACAGCCACACCAACCATTCGAAAGAGGGCCTGATCTTCATCATGAAGTACGCGCTGCGCAATGTAGTGTTGCGTAAAGCGCTGGAGTCCGAACACCGACGAGCGATCCGCGAACAGTCGGTCGTCCTGGATTTCCGGAAAGCATACTGGACGCCGCCCCTTCCGCCGCTGGCTGCTTTTACTCTCGAAACCAATCAAATTGAGCGCAAACTCAACCTGGCCAGCATGGTTTCGATTTCGGATCACGACAATATCGAAGCGCCCATGTTGCTTCGGATGGTTCCTGCGGCCCGCCGAATTCCGGTGTCGGTGGAATGGACCGTTCCGTTTCGGGACGGAATGTTCCATTTGGGAGTGCATAACCTTCCCAGCGGTAGCGCAGAGATTATCATGGAGCGACTGCGCGATTACACTCTTCGTCCCGGCGAACAGAAACTGATCGAACTGCTGGAGATGCTGCACCAGAATCGAGATGTCCTGCTGATTTTGAACCATCCCATGTGGGACCTGGCCGGCGTTGGCAAAACGCAGCACGAGCGCCTGCTGCGGACTTTTCTTTGCGAACTGGGCCAGTACATCCACGCTCTCGAATTGAGCGGCATCCGGAGCTGGGAAGAAAACCAGGCAGTGTTGCATCTGTCGGAAGCGTGTAATCAATTAGTGATTTCAGGCGGCGACCGGCATGGCTGCGAACCGAATGCCGCGCTCAATTTGAGTAATGCCGAGAGCTTTACCGAATTTGTTCATGAGGTCCGGAAGGAACGCCGCAGTCATGTTCTTTTCATGCCGCAATACGCCGAGCCCTTCACACTCCGCGTATTGCAGACTCTGCTCGACGTGATTCGGGAGTATCCTGATTATTCGAGCGGCTCGCGCCATTGGGACGAGCGTGTGTTTCATCCCGATCGCGAAGGAGTGATGCGGCCCTTGGCTGCGCTTTGGCAGAGACCGCCGGCGTATGTCCGGCGCACTTTCTTCGTCGTCCGGCTTCTGGAGAAGGCCCCAGTTCAAAAAGCCATGCACCTGGCCCTGGCTCGGCCGCAGCCGCAGGTGCCCTTTGCACTTAACGATCGCCAGGAGGTTGCGCAATGACCGAGTCTGCGTTGCGAGTGGCGTTCTTCCCCGACTGTTACGACGAGATCGACGGGGTGGCCAACACGAGCCGTCAGTTCGAGGCTTTCGCACAGCGGCGCGAGTTGCCGTTTCTCACCGTTCACGGAGGACCCACTGACGAGGTTCACAGAGTGGGCACGACGCTGCGAGTCACTCGCAGGCGCGGGCGTTTCGGTTTTCCTCTGGATAAGAAGCACGACTTCGATCTGGGCTTCTGGCGCCATCTGCATGCGGTGGAATCGGTCGTGCGCGAGTTCGACCCGGACATTGTGCACATTACCGGCCCCAGCGACGTGGGCCAACTGGGGGTTGCGATCGCGCATCGCTTGCGCATTCCTCTGGCGGCTTCGTGGCACACCAACCTGCATCAGTATGCCGAGCAACGGGCTTCCGGCTTGCTTACTTTTCTTCCGAAAGGTCTCAGAGAGCGCTTAGGGGCAGCGATCCGGAAGAGCACGCTGCTGGCCACGCTTCGCTTCTATCACATTGCCCAGGTTCTATTTGCGCCGAATCAGGAACTCATCGATCTGATCGAAGACGGGACCGGCAAGGCGTGTTACCGCATGCATCGCGGGGTGGACACGGAGCTGTTTGATCCCCGGCGCAGAGATCGAACCGGCGATACCTTCACCATCGGATTCGTGGGCCGCTTGACCGTCGAAAAGAACATTCACGATCTGGCCGTCTTGGAGCGTAACCTGATAAAGGCGGGCCTTACGAATTTTCGTTTCCTGATTGTTGGCCAGGGTGCCGAGCAGGCTTGGCTACGGGCCAACATGCAGAGCGCCGACCTCACCGGAGTGCTGCGGGGAGAAGCGCTGGCCCGGGCTTACGCGAATATGGACGTTTTTACATTCCCTTCGCGAACCGATACCTACGGAAATGTCGTGCTTGAGGCTTTGGCCTCCGGCGTGCCTGCAGTTGTCACCAATGAAGGAGGTCCCCGGTTCATCGTTCGTTCCGGCGAGACTGGATTTGTGGCGAGTAACTTGCAGGAGTTTTGTGCCAGTATCCTGCAACTCGCGACCCGGACTGAACTCCGGCAGAACATGGGCGCAGCGGCCCGGGCTCACGCCCTGACGGCGTCATGGGATACAGTTTTTGAGTCAGTCTTTAGCGGATATGAGCGCGGCCTGAGAGAAAGCATCCCTGCCGGGAAGAAGGTAAGAATGCGGCCTCACACGGGAATGGCGGCGCCGCATCTGGGGTAGCAAGCAGGGGTAGCAACCATCTCTGGGGTTAGCGAAGTCAAAGAGGGAAGATGCAAAGAACTCACGTACGTCGCGTTGCAATGGCGGTTTCTTTCTTGCCGCTGTGTGGTCTCCTTCTGCTCAACGCCACCGTACAAGCGCAACTGGCGGGTGATCCTGCCTCTTCCGTTAAGAGCGCTCCCCTGCTGGTGGAAGACGTGGTAAGAAATCTCCAACAGAAAAATGCGGAGCGATCCGCTGCCCTCGAGGAGTTTGCGGGAACGCGCGTCTATCGCATGCAGTATCGCGGCATCCCCGGCGATCACGATGCCGAGATGGTGGTCAACATGACCTTCCGTGCACCGGCTGCAAAGCAGTTCAGCGTGGTCTCGCAGACCGGCTCGAAGTTCATCGTCGATCACGTTTTCATGAAACTGCTGGAGGGTGAGCAGGAAGCGGCCAGTGACGAAAACCGGCGCCACAGTGCCCTGAGCACCGAGAACTACGACTTCGCGCTAGCCGGTTACGAGACTTCTCCCGAAGGCGGACGTTACATCCTAGATTTGTTGCCGAAGACCAAGAACAAGTTTCTTTATCGCGGAAGAATCTGGGTCGATGACAAGGACTTCGCGGTGGTGCGCATTGAAGGAGAGCCGGGAAAAAATCCATCGTTCTGGATTAAGAAGACTGAAATTGCTCATCGCTACGTCAAGGTGAATAACTTCTGGCTCCCGGCCGAGAACCACACGGAAAGTGTAATCCGGCTCGGCGGACGAGCAACCCTTTCCATCGAGTACAAGGATTACAAGATTACCAGGGCTAATCCCCTGCCGGTTGAGAACGCACGGGAAGACCAGAGGTTATCCCCAGCTGTGGGCGTTCACTGAGCGAGCCTCTGCGCAGTCTTGAGTCCAAAGCGTCAGGCATGCATCTACGTAGGCATGAGGCAATTCAGCCTGGCCGAGGTTAGCGCGGTTCTCAGCCGCACTCCCGCAACCCTGAATGCGCTGTTGCGCGGTCTGCCCGACACCTGGGTGCTGAGCAACGAAGGACGCAGCGGCGACGGAAAAGATACCTGGAGCGCGTTCGACATTGTCGGCCACCTGATTCTCGGAGAGCGCACCGACTGGATGCCGCGGGTGCGGATCATCCTGGAAAACGGCGAGGCGCGCGCATTCGATCCCTTTGACCGCTTTGCGCAATCGAAAGAGAGTCAAGACAAGTCGCTGGAGCAACTCCTGAATGAATTCGCCCGCCTGCGAAGTGAGAACCTCGCCGCACTGCATGCTCTGAATTTACAGCCAGAAGACTTCGCCCGGCGTGGACGACATCCAGCGCTGGGAGTGGTGACGTTATCAGAACTTCTGGCGACCTGGGCCGTTCACGACCTCACGCACCTGCACCAACTTTCTCGCGTGATGGCTCACCAGTATCGGGACGCAGTCGGGCCGTGGAGCGCGTATCTGGGCGTGCTGCATTGTACCGGGCATGGCGCTTAGGGCTGCGCTTAGAGCTAACCTGCGTCCTGCAATTTGTCGACAGCGCCAAAGAAAGCTTATCTTGGTAGGTCCCGGCTAGTCAGAGAGTCTCCCCATGAATGTTCTGGTCGTAAACTCCGGAAGCTCCAGCTTGAAGTTGCAAGTGTTTTCCACCGATCTGGAACGGATCAAGCAGCACAAGGACGAGCGTCTGTGCCGCGGGGAAGTCGAGGGAATTGGCGGCGAAGCCATTATTACCTTTCGCAACCAACAGGGGCAGAGCCAGAAATTCACTGCTCCGCTGCGCGATCTTTCGACGACGCTCGACTACGTGGTCCGGTACATCGCATCGGAAAAGTCAGGTGTGCCTGAGATCAAGAGCACGGCCGATGTGCAAGCCGTGGGACACCGCGTGGTACACGGGGGCGAGCTGTTTTCGGCATCGGCCCTGATTGACGACAAGGTCTTAAAGGGGATTGAAGACTGCATCGATCTTGCGCCTTTGCATAATCCGAACAATATCAAAGGCATCCAGGCCGCTCGCGAACTGTTCGGGAATAGCATTCCGCAAGTCGCGGTCTTCGATACGGCGTTCCATCATACGATTCCGGATCGGGCTTCGCTCTACGCTATTCCCTATCATCTTTACCGCAGGCATCGCATCCGGCGCTACGGATTCCATGGCACTTCGCACCGCTATGTGGCGTATCGTTACCGGGCACTGCGGGGACTCACGCGGGAGCAGACCAACATCATCACGCTTCACCTGGGCAACGGATGTTCCGCCGCTGCGATCCGCGGAGGAGATTCGGTGGACACTTCGATGGGAATGACGCCGCTGGAAGGTCTGGTCATGGGCACGCGCTCTGGTGACCTGGATCCCGCCATCGTCAACGTGATCGCCCGGAAAGAAGTGATGTCTCCCTCAGAGGTGGACGCGCTGCTCAACACGCAGTCGGGCTTGCTCGGCATCTCCGGACTCACCAACGACATGCGCGAGTTGCAGGCGGAATTGAAAGAACACGAAGACCGCCGCGTGCGCTTGGCCATCGAGATTTTCTGCTACCGTGCCCGGAAATACATCGGCGCATTCCTGGCATCGATGGGCGGAGCCGACGCCGTCGTTTTCACCGGCGGCATCGGAGAGAACTCACCCGAGGTCCGCGCGCAGATCTGCGAGGGCATGGAGTGGGCGGGCCTCAAGCTGGACGCACCGAAGAATCAAGAAACCGTGGCCCGCGAAGGCAAACTTTCTACCGAAGACTCCACGCTGCTCGCCTATGCCATCCCTACGGATGAGGAGTTACTGATTGCGCGCGACACGGTGCGCGTCATCCTGGGCGTGCCCCACCCGTCCTGAATTGCGTTGTCGTCACCTAGTATGGCCACGTCCAACCCGCCGCCTCCGGCTGGTCGATTCCGTACTGGTGAGCATAGTTCTTGCACTCGATCTGCTGGTTCAGGAATCTCTCTTTGGCGTGAGCTCCGATTTTCTGTAATCGGGGCACACGGTCGATCACATCTCTTGCCAGGCTGAAGCGGTCAATGTTGTTGTTGATGGCCAGTTCCAGCGGCGTGTTGATGTTGCCTTTTTCCTTGTAGCCGCGTACATGAATGTTGTCATGATTCGTGCGGCGATACGCTAGGCGATGGATCAAATAAGGATAGCCGTGGAAATTGAAAATGACCGGTTTGTCGACGGTAAATAAAGAATCGAAATCCCGATCGTTCAGCCCATGAGGATGCTCCGTGCTGGGCTGGAGTTTGAAGAGATCGACCACGTTGATGAACCTGATCTTGATGTCAGGAAACTCCTCGCGAAGCAGCGCGGTGGCCGCCAGGGCCTCCTGGGTAGGAATGTCGCCCGCCGACGCCATGACCACATCAGGCTCGCCGTGCTCGTCGGTGCTGGCCCAGTCCCAAATGCCAATGCCCTTGGTGCAATGCGTAATGGCCGACTCCATGTCCATAAACTGCAGATGCAGTTGCTTGTCGCATACGATGACGTTGACGTAGTTCTGACTGCGCAGGCAATGATCGGCAACCGACAAGAGGCAGTTCACATCGGGCGGTAGATAAATGCGCGTGACGTTCGCGCTCTTATTCACCACCACATCGATAAAGCCCGGATCCTGATGGGTGAAGCCGTTATGATCCTGGCGCCATACCGTCGAAGTGATCAAAAGATTCAGGGAAGCAATCGCTTCGCGCCACGACAAGTGATTACAAATCTCCAGCCACTTGGCGTGCTGGTTGAACATGGAGTCGATGACATGAATAAACGATTCATACGATGACAAGAAACCGTGCCTTCCGGTGAGCAGGTAGCCTTCGAGCATTCCTTCCATCGTGTGCTCGCTGAGCATCTCCATTACCCGGCCGTCGGTGGCCAGTTCGCCCCCGTCGCTGTCTTCGGGGAAGAATTGCTCGATCCAGAACTTTTTGCTGACCGCGTAAATCGCGTCGAGCTTATTCGACGTGTTTTCGTCGGGACCGAAGACGCGGAAGTTTTTCATATTCAGTTTCATCACGTCGCGCAGGAAGGCGCCGAGCGGAGGCGTGTTCTCCGCTTTGGTTTTTCCTGGCTTCTCGCACTTGATTCCGTACTCGCGGAAATCCGGCAACCGAAGGGCCTTTTTGAGCCGTCCGCCATTGGCATGAAGATTCGCGCTCATGCGCCGGGTTCCCTGGGGCGCCAAGTCTCGGAACGGAGATACCAGCCGGCCCTTGCCGTCGAAGAATTCTTTGGGCTTGAGCGACCGCATCCAGGACTCCAGAATCCGAAGCTGTTCGGGATCCTTCTTAACGTCAAGCAGTGGCACCTGGTGAGCCCGCCAGAATCCCTCCAGGTAGTGACCTTCGACTTCGCGCGGCGCGGTCCAACCCTTGGGTGAGCGCAGCACGATCATGGGCCAGCGCGGCCGGTCGACCACGCCCCGCGTGCGGGCAGTCTGCTGGTGCTCGCGGATCTCAAGGACGCAATGTTCCACGGTTGCCGCCATCGCCTGATGCATGCTGTCGGGGTCGCAGCCTTCCACAAAGTGGGGCGTCCAACCGTAACCGCGAAACAGGTTCTCGAGTTCTTCGTGCGAGATGCGCGCCAGCAACGTCGGATTGTTGATCTTGTAGCCGTTGAGATGCAGGATCGGAAGCACTGCCCCATCGCGAGCGGGATTCAGGAATTTGTTGACGTGCCACGAAGTCGCAAGGGGGCCAGTTTCGGATTCACCGTCGCCAACAACCGCGGCCACGATCAGTTCCGGATTATCGAAAGCCGCGCCACAAGCATGCGACAGCACATAGCCGAGTTCTCCGCCTTCATGGATCGACCCCGGCGTCTCAGGAGTGCAGTGGCTCCCAATGCCTCCGGGAAAGGAAAACTCCTTGAAGAAATCACGCAAGCCTTCCACATCCAGGCTTTTCTCCGGATAGACCTCGGAGTAAGTTCCTTCGAGATAAGCGGGACCGAGAACTCCCGGCGCGCCATGCCCCGGCCCGGCCAGAAAGATCATGTCGAGGTCATACTTCTTGATGAGCCGATTCAGGTGAACATAGATAAACGACAAGCCCGGGCTCGATCCCCAGTGTCCCAGCAGCCGGTTCTTGATCTGTTCCGGCCGAAGGGGTTCGGCCAACAGGGGATTCTCGAGCAGATAAATCATGCCCAGGCTGAGGTAATTGCAGGCGCGCCAGTAGGTGTCGGTGGCGCGCAACTCGTCGGAGCTAAGTGGGTTTCCGGCGATCGTGGATCGGGTTTCGCCGTACGGAGTGAGAGAGGATATTTCGGCGGTGGCGTTCGGAGCGAGGGTGCTCATGGGATGACTCCTGAGAATTCGCTATGTATGAAGCTGCTAAGTGACGGAGCCCGCTGCTGTCTGTTGATTGTGCTGGACAGCCAGTCGCAACAAAATCCAAAAGAACGTTTCCAGAATTCTACTCTTAGCAGCAGATATTCGCCGTTCTGCAGAATCGAGATGCTTCCAATGTTCGGCTTGGCCAGACTTGAGGCCTTGCTTATCAAAGGACATGCCAATCCATTACAATTGGCCCACTGGGGAAGTGGGGATGGACCACCCGAAGCCGATTCGCATCCTGAGCGTCGAGGATCATCCGGTCTTCCGCGAGGGACTGAGCACGATCATCGCGTCGCAGCCGGACATGCTGCTGGTTGCCTTGGCAGCAAATGCCGCTGAGGCTGTGGCGGAATTTCGCCGTCATCGGCCGGACATCACCTTGATGGATCTGCGCCTGCCCGGCACCAATGGCACGGACACTCTGATCGCCATCCGCGGCGAGTACCCCGAAGCCCGCATCATTATTCTTACCACCTCGGATAGCGACGGCGAGATTCAGCGTGCGCTGCGCGCGGGAGCGTCCGCGTACCTCCTCAAGAGCATGCCGAAAAATGAATTACTGGGCGTCATCCGCTCGGTACACGCCGGCCGGCGGCACGTCCCAGTCGAAGTCGCGGCCCGCCTGGCCGAGCACATGGGAGAGGATGACCTTACCGTGAGAGAGCTGGAAGTCTTGCGCCTGATTCGAGACGGCTATCGCAACAAGCAGATTGCCGATCAACTGGCAATTGCGGAGACCACCGTCAACTTTCATATCAAGAACCTCGTGGACAAGCTCCGCGCCAACGATCGCACGCACGCGGTGACCATTGCCGTCCGGCGCGGCCTGCTTCAAATCTGATCGCTTGCACACGACCTGTAGAAAACTGCAGGATAGCAACTGTAGATCGTGATGTGTCGCGATAGCCGCGAGCCGTGTAGGGTTTACGCTGGTGGCCCAAGCGAGGCTCTTAGCGTTGCGTCCACGACAGTCGGATGGGCGACGCAGTTTTGGGGCATGCGAGACGTGTTCATGCTCGTGGGCAAAGTCAGGATCAGGCGTGCGCGCACTTGAAATGTGGTGTGCCAATTTCGTTGTCAGGGCCGAGAACTTGAACATCCCGCGATCGCTTCTACTCTGCCTTATATCGCTGTTCTTCGCGTTGAGTTCGGGCTGGGGAGTCGATCCCAATAATCGTATCTCTCAATATGCCCACACCGCCTGGAGGACAAAGGATGGCGCCTTTAACGGCTCTCCCATTGTCATTACCCAGACCACCGACGGATATCTGTGGATCGGGACAAACATTGGTTTAGTGCGCTTCGACGGTGTTCGCTTCACTTCGTGGAGTCCTCCAGCCGGCAAACGACTGCTCGACTCCAGGATTTTTTCTCTTCTGGGAACGCATGATGGCAGTCTCTGGATCGGCACTGGCTATAGCATTTCCCGCTGGAAAGACGGCGAACTCACCAATTATCCGGAGCTGAGCGGACGAATCGAATCCATCGTGGAAGACGCAGACGGTGCGGTATGGCTGGCCCGTACGCAGCCGACCGACACAGCGGGTCCTTTGTGCCGCGTAAAAGATGAGCGATTTCGGTGCTATGGCGCAAGCGACGGAATTCCCTTCGCTTTAGCGATCCAACTGAGCAAGGGCAGTTCCGGCGAACTATGGGTTGGCGGTTATTCCGAGCTCTGTCGCTGGAAGCCGGGATCGTGCATCAGTTATTTTGCGAATGCTTCCCGGCGACCTGAAACGTTTGCCTCGTTACGATGGATCGCAGCTGGAGCGGAGGGTTCGGTCTGGGCGGCTATTGATCGGTCCCGTCCGGTTTTGCAACTGGAGCAATTTGAACGCGGAAGCTGGGTCAATCGGGCCTTTCCGGAAATCCCTGCCAACAACTCAGATGTTACGGCACTGTTTGTCGACCGTAATGAAACCCTTTGGGTTGGAACCGCCCATCATGGGGTCTTTCGCATTCGGGGAAAAGACGTTGATCATTTTGGAAGCGCGGATGGCCTCTCGAGCGACGCCGTGGGACGTTTCTCTCAGGATGCTGAAGGTACTTTATGGGTCGTGACGTCGGAAGGAATTGACAACTTTCGTGATCTGAAAGTGGTCAGCTATTCCACGCGTGAAGGCTTGTCCGCCGACGCCGCCAGTACTGTGCTGGCGTCTCGCGACGGCACCGTGTGGATCGGCAACTACCGGGCCTTGGACTTCCTGCGCGCCGGCAAGCTCATCGCGATTCGGGGACACGGTCTGCCGGGACGAAACGTGACGACGATGTTTGAAGACCATGCTGGCCGGCTGTGGGTCGGCGTGGACAGTGGGCTCTGGGTCTACGATCGCGGAGTATTTAGCCCGGTCCGCCATTCCGATGGCAGCGCGCTCGGCATCGTCTTCGCAATTACCGAAGATGTTCAGGGCAACATTTGGGTTCGGGCAGGACCGCATCTTGACCGGATTCGCGACTTAAAATTACAGGATGAGCTCACTTCCGCGCAGATCTCCACTGCTTACACACTCGCTGCCAATCCGCGCGGCGGCATTGTCTTGGGACTGGTGAATGGGGATCTGATCCAGTACCAGGATGGCAAGACGCAAACTATTGCTTCCAATGAGATTGGAAACAGACGCCAAATCCGCGACCTCGTAGTGGAAACGGATGGCTCAGTGTGGGGCACAACGCTGGACGAGCTCGCCCTCTGGAAAGACGGCGTGCGGAAAAATCTCACTACGCGCAACGGTCTCCCCTGTGACGGAATCTTCGCCTTGGTGCGCGATAACCGGAAGTCCCTATGGCTGTATTCGCAATGCGGGCTCATCGCCATTGACAAGGCGGAGCTGGATCGTTGGTGGGAACACCCGGACGGAGTGGTGAAGTTCAAGCTGTTGGATGTCTTCGACGGTGTTCAGCCGGGTTTGACTTCCTTAAAACCGCAGGCCACACGGTCTCCTGACGGTCGCTTGTGGTTTGTAAACGGCCAGATGTTGCAAGTGCTCGATCCCGAGCACTTGCAAGAGAACGTGATACCGCCCCCGGTGCAGGTCGAAGAGGTTGTCGCCGATCGAAAGAGCTATGCACCGGGAAAAGATCTTCGTCTTCCTCCCCGTACGCGTGATCTCGAGATTGCATACACCGGGCTGAGCTTCGTGGCTCCGCAGAAAGTGCGCTTCCGCTATAGACTCGAAAACCGGGATGCGGCCTGGCAGGAACCTGGAACCCGGCGGCAAGCGTTCTACAGCGATCTTCCTCCGGGAAATTATCGCTTTCGTGTAATGGCGTGCAACAACGACGGCATCTGGAACGAAGCGGGCGCGACCCTGGACTTCCGCGTCGCGCCCGCCTGGTACCAGACGATCTGGTTTCGGCTTCTGTGTGCCGTTAGCGCGATCTTTCTCGCTTGGGCGCTTTATCGGTTGCGAGTGCGGCAGATTGCCAGAGCTCTCAGTGCCCGCTTCGATGAGCGCTTGGCGGAACGGACTCGCATAGCGCGCGATCTTCATGACACGTTCCTTCAGACTATTCAAGGCAGCAAGCTGGTAGCCGATGATGCCCTCGACCCGTCCACCGATCCCGTCCGCATGCGCCGAGCCATGGAGCAGCTGTCGGTGTGGCTCGCTCAAGCCATGCAGGAAGGCCGGGCGGCACTGAACTCCCTCCGCACTTCGACCACGCAGAGCAACGACCTCGCTGAGGCATTTCGCAGGGCAACGGAAAACGGCCAAGTCCCAAGCTCTATCGAAGCCGTGCTTTCCGTGGTCGGCGATGCCCGGGACATGCATCCGATCGTTCGCGACGAAGTCTATCGCATTGGCTATGAAGCAATCCGAAACGCTTATTTGCATTCGCACGCGAGTCGATTGGAGGTGAAGCTCCGATACGACCAGGACCTCACAGTTCGTGTGCAAGATAACGGTGTAGGCATCGAACCCGCGATCGCGAGCCGAGGGAAAGACGGACATTTCGGGCTGCGCGGAATGCGGGAACGAGCCGCGCGCATCGGAGCTCAAATCACGATTGTGACCTCGCCCACGTCCGGAACCGATGTTACGGTTGTCGTTCCCGGACGAATCGTGTTTCGAAAACTGCGTACGACTAAATTTGGAGAGCGTAAAGGTCGTGGATGAGCCCCAACCCACGCGGCGCTGATCTTTAGCCATCCTGAGTTTATGCGCAATACTTGGACCTGCAGAAAAATCTAGGTGGAATTCTGTGGTTTCTGGGGTTTCTCGAAAATCGGGATATGAATATCTTCGTTCCATTGCAGCCCGTTGGAGTTCTCTTATGCAAACCGCGAAACAGAGTTGCGTTGAACACACCACCGGGTTTCTGCCCGGTGCCGAGAAAGAACTGGCCGCATACGCAGGCGCGGTACAGGAGCTGTTTGGCTCTGAGCAAGCCCGCCAGTCGGTCGAAGATTGGCTGACAGAGTTGGAATTGATGGATTGGCCAGCCAGGGATGCACTCCCAGATTGGCGTCACGTGACCGTTGCCGCAGCAACACGTCTTGCTAGGCGGGTGAATGCTCTGCGGCCCATGGACAGGGCCGAATTCCTCGAGTTTGCTTATAGAGCTGTATAGAGATCAAGGAGGCGCTATGAATGTACAACCGAAAACGATCGTGAGCCTCGTTCCTCCGTTCTCAAGAGAGACCGCCATTCTGAAGGTCCGCGCGGTCGAGGACAAATGGAATACGCGCGATCCCAAACAAGTTGCAGGCGGCTACGCGGAGGATTGTTACTGGCGCAATCGCGCGGAATTTCTCAGGGGGCGGGAAGAGGTCGTCGCGTTTCTGACCCGGAAATGGTCCAAAGAACTAGATTATCGCCTGATTAAAGAGCTGTGGTCTTTCGACGGGAACCGGATCGCGGTTCGCTTCGCCTATGAGTCGCACGACGACTCCGGGCAGTGGTATCGATCTTACGGAAATGAAAACTGGGAGTTCGCGCCCAGCGGCCTGATGAAATTCCGGCACGCGAGCATTAACGATCTTCCCATCAAAGAGCAAGACCGCTTGTTTCACTGGCCTTTGGGCCGTCGCCCAGATGATCACCCAGGATTGACTGAGTTGGGTTTGTAAGCTTGATTCGGATACAAAACACTACACCACGAACCTCGCACATAAAAGGAGAAGAAAGCTATGCCGACAATCACGACGAAAGATGGTACACAGATTTTCTACAAGGACTGGGGAAAGGGCCAGCCCATCGTGTTCAGCCACGGTTGGCCGCTCACGGCGGATGACTGGGACGGACAGATGATGTTCTTCGGCCAGCGCGGCTATCGAGTCATCGCGGCTGACCGGCGAGGCCACGGCCGTTCCACCCAAACCTGGGATGGCAACGACATGGACACCTACGCCGACGATCTCGCGGCCCTCACGGAGAAGCTCGACCTCAAGAACGCAATCCATGTCGGCCACTCCACCGGCGGCGGCGAGGTCGCTCGTTACATCGGACGGCATGGCTCGAAGCGAGTCGCTGCAGCCGTCCTGATCAGCGCGGTCCCACCGCTGATGGTGAAGACGGAGAAGAGTCCCGGCGGCCTGCCTATCTCGGTGTTCGACGACCTGCGCGCACAATACGTCAAGAATCGGCCGCAGTTCTACAAGGACATTACCCTCCCGTTCTACGGTTATAACCGCCCAGGGGCCCAGATTTCGGAAGGCATCCGCGACAAATGGTGGTTCCAGGGAATGATGGGCGGGATGAAAGCGGGCTACGACTGTATCAAGGCTTTCTCGGAGACGGACTTCACTGAGGACCTGAAGAAGATCGACGTGCCCACCCTCGTCATGCATGGCGACGACGATCAGATCGTGCCCATCGGGGCGGCGGGGCTGATGTCGGCGAAGATCGTAAAGAACGCCACCCTGAAGGTCTATCCCGGGTTCCCGCACGGGATGCCCACAACCAACGCAGACCAGATCAATGCCGACCTGCTTGCGTTCATCAAGCGTAGTCAGGAAGCGGCTGCGTAAAGGGACGGAGCTGTATGGAGCGTAGTTCAAAACCCTTGGGCGTCCGGAGCGTTGGCGATCAGGCGGTTGAAGATTGCCCGTTTCTTAGTCGAGAGCGCGGACTTCAGATCTCTTGCAGGACTTCACCGTGACCCGGCTTCACATAGCCGATGTCGCAGTGAACGACCCACTCAAGCTAACTGGACGCAGCGTCGATCGCAAGATCTCATCATGAGAGAGGTCCGCGGTTCCAGCAATTCGCAGTTGGCAAAACGGTGAGGAGATATGACCCTCAAGAACAACGGAATCATCGACCAGCCCAGCAAGCACTCGGTCGATCAGACCGTGGAAAAACTCAGGGGAATTCTGCAAGCGAAAGGCGTTGCCCTCTTCGCTCTGATCGACCATAGCGGAGAAGCAGAAAAGGTGGGGATGAAAATGCCTCCCACCAAGCTGCTGATCTTCGGCAACCCCAAGGCCGGCACGCCCCTGATGCTGGCGGCGCCCAGCATTGCCATCGACCTTCCCCTCAAAATTTTGGTCTGGGAAGATCTTCGCGGCAAGGTCTGGGTCAGCTACAACAGCCCCGCGTATTTGCAAGAGCGGCACAGCTTGCCACCAGAGTTGCTGCAAAACATCGCCGTCGTCGAGGCCTTGGCGTCGAAGGCAGCGGAATAAATCGCGGCAATTCCTCGCCCAGTCGACGATTCGCGCCGCGGGCAGACGATCTGAAATTCGAACCCGGCAAATTCTTGTTCGTGATTCGTAACGAAAAACAATCTGAGGCGAATATCGCGCTCCCGTCGTGGACAATGATCTCAACCATGAGGGGGGAGAGGAGTGGCTCCAGACGACTGCCCGAATTGCGGCGGTACTGGATATGTTGCGAAGCCCGTGGACTTGAACGGTAAGTCCGACGGCGTCGCATTTATCCGCTTGAAATGTCCTGTCTGCAGGGGCACCGGTCGGAAGCACCCGATCCCGCCTACGACCGCCGGCTGACCGCACGGCCTGCGGTGCTTGCGAAACGTTCGGAACCGGACCGTCATACTTCCCGTCCTACGGTTGACGGTCCGGGCCGCACGTTTTCGGAAGCGGGCCCGCCGAGCCACTTTTTTTCGATTGAACTGGCTTCAGTCCTGGCGGGCTTCAGGCAATTCCAGCCGCTTTGACCCGAGTCTTCCGCCGGGTTGAGCTTGCCGTCTCCACCCGATTCCTTCCGTTGGCCTTGGCGCGGTAGAGCGCCTTGTCGGCCGCTTGCAGGACTTCCTCCGGGTGCGACTCATCTTTCGAAGAAGTCGCGACCCCGATGCTGACCGTCACCGAGAGCGGCGCGGGCAGTTGCTCCTGAGCGAGTTTCCGAATCGAATCCCCCTTGCGCACGCGGCCGTGTGTCCGCTCGTTCCGCCGGTCTGGCCCTCGCGGAACTTCGCGCCGGTCGGCGCCTCGCACGCGGAACTTCGAGGACTCGATCGCCACTCGCAGCCGCTCGAGATGATCCACAACCTCGGAAGTGGTTTTTTCCGGAAATACGATGTTGAACTCCTCGCCTCCACAGCGGAAGGCCTGCCCCCCGCCGGTCACGCGCGACAAGCCCGCCGCAACCAGCTGCAAAACCTGGTCGCCGGTGTCGTGACCATGGGTGTCGTTGAAGCGCTTGAAGTGATCGATATCGACCACTGCGATCGAATACGGATGCTGCAAGCGCAGCAGCGCGTCGTTGAAGGCACGGCGCGAGGGCAGCGCCGTAAGTTCATCGTGGTAGGCCAGCAGGTAAGAGTTCTCAATGATCGAAGCCGCCAGAATGCACGCCGCTGTGGCCGAGTAGATGGTGGCAACGCGAGTGTTTCCAGAGAATCGCAGCTCCAGAAAAAAGGCGGACAGCGACCACAGCCACGCGCTGTCCACTGGCTTGCGGATCAGCAGAAATCGGCCCAGCAACAAGATGCCGGCGCCAGCGAATACGAGCAAGGCATAGCCCGGGATGGAGATCGGCATCGCAGCCGACGTCGCCAGGTGATGCGCCCGGACAGGAGGTGAGGGCAATCCCCCAGCCGCGCGGCAGAGCACGGCCACGATCACCGATTGCACGAACAGGAACAATCCGACGGGCGCAATCGCTGCGACCGTGAAGCCGCGTTCGTGCATCAGCGCAATCAGAACGAAGTCCAGCGGCACCAGCACGGCCGCCGCCTGCAGGGCCGTCCACCCCGGGGTTCCGGGCGCGATACGCCCGCCCCCGAATGACGCCATCGCTTCCTGGGCCAGAAACAGCACCACCAAGGCGAAGAAGATGCGGCTGGAATGGAATCGCCAAGCCAGCAGCATGCCTCCAATCAGCGCGCAATAGCCGAGGAAGCTGAGAGCCGGAAGAGGCAGCGTCAGCCAACCGGAATACACGAGCACCGCAACGCCCAAAAGCAGAATTCCGCCCGGCAGCAGCAGAGACTTCAGCGTCGTTTTGCTCCACACCTGCAAAGCGCGACTCCAGTTCGGAAAAACTCCCTTCGGATTATCGCTGGCGCGGCAGCCGCGGAGGAATTAGCCGCGGAGGTTCGCGCGAAGAGAATGCGCTCCACAAAGAGTACTGCCCCTGAGTCTCCCGAATTGAAACCGAGCGCCATTCCTGCACCTACAGACTTTTGTGTGCTCACAGTTTTGGCTGCGCTTGAGCGCTTTCTAACTAGACTGGGCTTGTTGGATTAAGGAAGGTTCAGAGTATGCGAATTCTTATCGCAGAAGATGATGAAGCGCTGGCCAAATTCGTTCGCCAGGGTCTCGAAGGCGAACATTACTCTGTGGATGTTTTCCCGGATGGCGAACAGGCCCGAACCGCGGCGACCGAGTTCGAGTACGACGTCGTCATCCTCGACCTGAACCTGCCCAAGCTGGACGGCGTGAGCGTGCTGCGCCACTTGCGCGCGAAAAAGCCCAGCGTGCCGGTGCTCGTGCTAACCCAGCGGACTCGAGTCGAAGACCGGGTGCAGTGTCTCGACACCGGCGCAGACGACTATCTGGCCAAGCCTTTTTCGTTCAGCGAACTTTCCGCCCGCATCCGGGCGCTGGTGCGGCGCAGCCACCTGCCGTCGGAATCGGTGCTGCTGGCCGCCGACCTCAAGCTCGACCGGGTGCAGCGGCTAGTCGAACGCGCCGGGCGCAGGATCGAGCTCACAGCCAAGGAATTCTCTCTGCTGGAATACCTGATGCTCAATCTCGGGCGCAGAGTCACGCGTTCCATGATCATTGAGCGCGTCTGGAACCTCACGTTCGACACCACCACCAACGTGGTGGACGTCTACATCAATTACCTGCGCCGCAAAATCGACGACGGCCATGCGACCAAGCTGATTCAAACCGTCCGCGGCGTGGGATATGAGTTGAGCGCCCCATCCGCTCCATCCGCTCCATGCGAAGCGCCCGCGACCGAGGTTGGGATGTGAGCGGCGCTGGTCCTCAGCCCGCGCCCCGGCCTGCCGGAGAGGCACCACCGAAAGGCCGCAGCCCGCTGGCGCATCTGCTCCATGCTCTCAACCAGCCCCTGACCGGGCTGCAGTGTTCGCTGGAACTGGCCGTGGCCGGCCCTCGGCCGAACGAACAGTACGTCCGCACCCTGCGCGAGGGTCTGGAACTGACCGGGCGCATGCGAATCCTGGTTGAAGCTATCCGCGAAGTGGCGGACGCCCAGCCCCTCGACCGCGAACAGTTTGAAGCAGTGCAGCTCGACGATCTCTTGCGCTCTGCGGTCGCTGATCTGTTCCCGGTCGCCGAGGCCAAGGGCGTGCGCCTTTTGCTGGTGAGCGGGGCTCCGCTGCCGTTGCGGGCCGATCGCCGCTTTCTGACGACGCTGCTGTTTCGCTTTCTGGACTCCGCCTTGAGCCTGGCTCTGGAGGGCAGCGACCTGCGGATCGACGCTGCACCGGAACGCGAGCAGGCTTCCCTGGTGGTCGCGTGGATCCCCGGCCTGCCGCCGGAGCATTCGCCCTTCTCGCGGCCGGAAGTAGGGCTGCTGCTCGCCCGAGTCGGATGGGAGCGGGCGGGCGCGGAATGGATCCATACTCGGACGGGGACGCTCGAGGAAACGATCGAGGCTTGTACCGTGCGGCTGCCCTTGGCCCCGGCTCTTGCCGCACGGTGGCCGTAACCGCAACCCAGCCGTGCAGATTTGGAGATCTGAAAATGAGCGCCATGCCCACGATGCCCTTCTTCACTCAATCCGGCGGAGCCTTGATCGCCAGCCCCGACAGTGCGCTGCGCCAGCAGGTGCTGCACCGGCTGAACGGCCGATGCCGCCCCGTGCAGCAGGCTCTGGGCGGCGCCGACGCTCTGGCCAAGCTCGAGAAAGGAGACTGGCAGGTCCTGTTTCTCGACCGCCGTCTTCCCGACCTCGACACCGAGGAACTCCTCGCCATCATCCAGCGACGTTTCCCCGGCACCCAGGTCGTAATGCTCGATTCCGAGGATGTGCGGAGCTCCGATGAGGACGATCACGACGCCAATCGCACGGGAGAACACGACGCCAATCTCGCCGGGCCGGGTGAGTGCGGGGTGCGGCTGGGTCTGAGCCCGGAGCCGCGGGGAAGCGGAGAAGCAGCGGAACCTCTGCCGGAGATGATCGGGACCAGTGAAGCGATGCAGCGCGTGTACCGCATGGTGCGCCTGGTGGCGGCGCGCTCGACCACGGTGCTGATCGCCGGCCCCACTGGAACCGGGAAGGAACTCGTGGCCCGGGCTCTGCACGCGCTCAGCCCGCGATCGGCGAAACCGATGGTGGTGGTAAATTGCGCAGCCATTCCCGAGGCATTGCTCGAATCCGAGCTGTTTGGCTATACCCGGGGCGCGTTCACCGGCGCGGTCCAGTCGCAGCTCGGCCGCATCGCGGCGGCCCACGGGGGGACCTTGTTTCTCGACGAAGTCAGCGAGCTTCCGCTAGGGATGCAGGCCAAGCTGCTGCGCTTTCTCGAGCAAAAAGAAATTCAGCGGCTGGGGGCTTCCGAAGTTACCCGCGTCGACGTGCGGGTTCTGGCCGCCAGCAACACGGACCTGGCAGGCCGGGCCGCGCGCGGAGATTTTCGTCTGGACCTGTTCTACCGGCTCTCGGCCTTTCCCATCGAGCTGCCCACGCTGGCGGAACGGCGCGCCGATATTGTGCCCCTCGCCGAACATTTTCTCGCGTGCATGTCGGCGGCCATGGCCATGCCCTGTCCGCGCTTAAGCGATGATGCGATTCGCCTGCTGGAGTCGCATCCCTGGCGAGGCAACGTGCGCGAACTGCAGCACGTGATGGAACGAGCCTCCATTCTGGTCGAGAATGGCGACACCATCGCCGCCGAGCATCTTTATTTTTCTTATCCGCACAATCCGGATCGAAACAATCCGGATCGAAACAATCTGGATCGACACGATCAGGATCGAAACAATCTGGGTCGCGAGTGGAACCCCGAATCCTGAGAGAAATCTTAGCCAACCGCAGCTCCAATTGGCATGCACCGTGCAAATCTTGCCTGCGAACATGACTTCTTTGCCTATACCGACGTGTTGGCCCGAGCGGTTTCTGTCCGCTCCCGCGCCGGCTGCGTCCCCACTGAACATGGGCAATCCCGCGCTGGAGGATGAGCAGTTTCTCCTGCGCGCCTTTCGCTCTTTCTCCGAGGCCGCCGGTTCGCTCGAGCAGTCTTACACGAAGTTGCGCGCGGAAGTGGAAAGGCTGCGCCGCGAGCTCGAGGACACGCAGTCGAAGCTTCGCCGCGAACAGGCGCTGGCGGAAATCTCCTCCGTCCTGGCGCACGAAATCCGCAACCCGCTCGGCAGCCTGGAACTGTTTGCCGGATTGCTGGCGGAATCAGACCTCGACGCCGACGGCAGGAAGTGGGTGGAGCACGTCCAAGCCGGGCTGCGCACGCTGGCTGCGACTGTGAATAACGTCCTGCAGTTTCACAGTCTGCCGGAGCTCGAACGCGCTCCCGTCGATCTCGGCCAGTTGCTGGTTTGGGCGCGAGATTTCTTGCTGCCGCTGGCGCGGCAGTCGCGCGTGGCCCTGAGCCTGCAAAATCGCGCGGCCGGCGTTTTCTTTTCGGCGGATCGTCATCGCCTGGAGCAAGTGCTCCTGAACCTGGTACTCAACTCCATCGGCGCCATGCCCGGAGGCGGCTGGATCGAACTGGCCGGCCGCACCCTTGAGAACGGCCAGGCCGTCGCGCTGACCGTCTCCGATACCGGTCCGGGAATTTCGCCGGAGCACCTGCCCTCCATCTTCGAGCCCGGCTTCAGCACTCGCGCCGGCAGTCCGGGGCTCGGCCTCGCGGTATGCCGCAAGATCGTTGGGCAGCATGGGGGAACAATCACGGCGCGGAGCCGTCCGGGATGCGGCGCGACGTTTACCGTGACGTTCCTTCTCACCTACCAGCCTGCAGCGGACGTGACCGGAGAAGGAGTAGCCCGATGAACCGAGTTCTCGTGGTCGATGATGACGGCGGCATGCGGACCGCGCTCGAAGCCCGCTTCCTGCGCCGGGGATGGCAGGTCGAAACCGCGGCCAACGCCGCCGAGGCCCTGGAACGATTTCGTTGCGGCCTGCACCCGCTGATCGTGACCGACATCCGCATGCCTGGCCGCACTCCCGGCGAAGACGGGCTGTTTGTCATGCGGGCGGCGCGGGCCCTGGCCGCACACACAGCGGTGATTCTGTTGACCGCCTTCGCCAGCGTTCCCGAGGCCGTGGCCGCGATGAAAGATGGGGCCTGCGATTATCTGGTCAAGCCGGTCTCCTTCGAGCAGCTGGAACAGGCGGCGGAGCGCATCCTTGCCCAGGCTCGAACGCAGGCCGAGGCCGTGAAAGAGCTCGGCGGACACGCAGCCCCCTGGCTCAAGGCGCTCGATCGCGCCCGGCAGGCGGCGGCCAGCAATGCCGACATCCTGATCGAAGCCGAGAGCGGCACCGGCAAGGAGCTGGTCGCGCGCCTGATTCACCGCCTCAGCCCGCGCCGCGACCGTCCGTTTATCGCCGTCAATTGCGCCGCCTTTCCTGAGACACTCCTCGAAAGTGAACTCTTCGGGCACGCCAAGGGCGCCTTCACTGGCGCCTTCTGCGCCAAGCCCGGCAAATTCGAACTGGCCCACGGAGGCACGCTGTTGCTCGACGAAGTGGGCGAGATGCCGCTCGGGCTGCAGCCCAAGCTGCTGCGCGCGCTGCAGGAACGGGAAGTCGACCGCCTGGGAGACACCCGCCCCATCCGCGTCGACCTGCGCGTGATCGCGACCACCAACTGCGCCCTCGGCCAGATGGTGCGCGAGGGCAAATTTCGCGCCGATCTCTATTACCGGCTCAACGTCATCCCGCTCAGCCTGCCGCCGCTGCGCGAGCGCGCGGGCGACGTGCGGGAGCTGGCTGAATTTTTCGTCCGGCTGTACTCCCCGCCCGGCCAGTCGTTGCGCCTGGCTCCCGCGTTTCTCGAACTGCTCGAAGCGCACTCCTGGCCGGGCAATGTGCGCGAGCTCGCGAACTGCGTGCGCCGCGCCGTGGCCCTGGCCACCGGACCGGAGATCGGCGTGAACGCGCTCGAGGCCTGCGAATTGGCGCCGGCGGCATCCCTTGCGCTCTCCCCCGCGGCATTCGGCATATCCGGCCTGCGTCCGGGAGTCTCGCTGGGCGAAATGGAACGCAAGCTGGTCGAAATCACCCTGGTGGCCACCGGCGGCAACCGCTCGCGCGCCGCCGAACTGCTCGGAGTCAGCCTGCGCACGGTGCGCAACAAGGTTCGCAGCTATGGCCTGCCCAGCTGCAGCAGCTATGCCCATGATTAGTACAAGACGACTGAAGCACGAATGATTCGTAGGAGAAGGACGACACGACTATGGCGAATCCAAGCATGACCGAAACCGCAATGACCGAAGCCCTGGGCCGATTTCTCGACGTCGACGTAGGCCGCTACAAACTTATCTCAACCAACCTGGCCAACATCGACACGCCCGGCTACCACACCCGCGACCTGGATTTCCGCGCCGAACTGCAGCGCGCCGCTGCCGAGGATTCCGGACAGCAGACCGGACAGCTGGTCTCGGCCTCCTTCAATCCGGTCGCGCGTCAGGTCCGCGGACTCATGGAGCGCCCCGACGGCAACAACGTCAGCGTGGAGCGCGAGAGTCTGCTGCTGGCCGAGGCGCAAATGAAACTCAACCTGGGGGTGCAGCTGCTGAAAGACCAGTTCCACCTCATCTCGACGGCGATCAACTCCGGAGGCTCGACCTCATGAATCTATTTGGCATGCTCGAAGTCAGTGGCTCGGCGCTGGCGGCCGAACGCTGGCGGGCCGAAGTCGTCGCCGCCAACATGGCCAACGCCGAAACCACGCGGACTCCGCAGGGCGGGGCCTACCGGCGGCAGCTGCTGGTGTTTCGCGCCCTGCCCACTCCGCGATTTCCGATGATGCTGGCGGCGCTGCATCAAGGCCTCCATCACGGCCCGCAGGAGGGTGTGCGGGTCGACCGGGTGGTCGCCGACGCGACTCCCTTGCCCCGGCGCTATGAGCCGGGACATCCCGACGCCGATGCCGCCGGCTACGTGACCTATCCCAACGTGAATCCGGTGATGGAGATGACCGACCTGCTGAGCGCGGTGCGGGCCTACCAGCTCAACGCCGCCGCCGTCCAGGCGGCCAAGAACATGATCCAGCAGTCGTTGCAGATTTTGAGTTGAACGATTTTGCGTTGGAACGGTTTTGCGTTGGAACGATCGTGAGTTGATTTCGATGCGGGAGCACACAGCATGAGCGGCGACATCTCTTCCCTGCGCATCCTTCCGGCTGAAGCCGACGCATCATCACTGCGGCCACCAACCACCACTTCCGAGTCCGGGTTTCGCGGCGTGTTGCACAGCGCCATCGACGACATCCAGCAACTCGAGGGTCAGGCCGAGACCAGGGTCGCCGGCGTAATCGAGGGCAATGGCGCCGATGTGCACAGCGCCATGATCGCGGTCGAAAAAGCCGATCTCAGTTTTCAGCTGATGATGCAGGTGCGCAACAAAATCGTGTCCGCCTACGAGGAAATATCGCGGATGCAGTTCTGAGTCCCGGGCACCCGCGGAAAAACGAGACCGCCGGCACCGGGATAGAAGTCTGAGGCTCGCGAGAGCGGGCAACGGAAATGGCGAACAGCCTACCATCCCCACCATCGAGCAACGACGTGCTGGTCCGCCTGCAACAGTTTTTTCAGGGGCTGACCCTGAACCAGCGTCTGCTGCTGGCCGGGGGCGCGGCGCTGGTGGGCGCGACCATCTGGATCTTTGTGACGCTGCTGGGGCAGCCGAAGTATGTCACCCTATATTCCGGCCTGCGCCCGGAAGAGGCCCAGTCCCTGGCCGGCCGACTGGCCGCGAAAAACATTCCCCACCAGGTCTCGCCCGATGGCGCCAGCCTGCTGGTGCCCGAGGACAAGCTCGACGCCAGCCGTCTTGAAACCGCAGCCGCCGGCCTGCCGCGCAGCGCGCGTCTGGGCTTTGAACTGTTCGACACCCCCAACTGGGCCGGGTCGGATTTCACCGAAAAGGTGAACTACCAGCGCGCCCTCGAAGGCGAGCTGGAACGCACCCTGGCCACATTGAGCGAAGTCGAAGCCGTGCGCGTGCATCTGGTGATGCCGCAGGAGTCGCTGTTCACCGAGCAGCAGCACGATGCCAAGGCCGCCGTCATTCTCAAGACCCGCAGCGGCCACCTCTCCGAAGAAGCCCAGCGGGCCATCCCGCAGCTGGTGGCCAGCGCCGTCGACCGGCTGCGTCCGGAAAACGTGACCGTGGTGGATGCCGACTCGAACACTCCGCTGCTGCACAATCGCGATGGCCTAGGCAGCCGCGCCTACGGGCTCGACGAAGAACTCGCCAAAACTTTAGTCCACACTCTCGAACCCGTGGTCGGGGCGGATCATGTGCGCGCCAGCGTCCACGTGGAATACGAACTCGGCACCAGCGAGGACACTCAGGAAACCTACGATCCGAAGACCACCGCGACCCTCACCCAGGAACACTCGGAAGAGAGTTCCACCGGAGCCGCTCCCGCTGGAGTGCCGGGTACGGCCAGCAATGTGCCCGCCGGCACTCCGCCTCCGGCGGCGACGCCCGCGGCCGAACAATCCACTTCCAAATCAGACGCCAGCACCTTCGCGGTCAGCAAGAGTCTGCATCACAGCGTCGAACCGCCCGGACGAGTGCATCGCATCGCCGCTGCGGTCGTGGTCGACGACGTAGTTGAAACCACCGAACAGGCCGGCAAGCGCTCGACCACGCGGCGCAAACGCACGCCCGAAGAGATGAAGCAGATCGAGCAGTTGGCCGAGGCCGCGATCGGGGTGAACCCGCAGCGCGGCGACGTGCTGGCGGTCGAGAACCTGTCGTTCCAGCAGCCTCCCGCCGAAGTTCTGGTTTCGCCCCCGGCCCGCGTCGAGCACTTTCGGCGGCTGATCGAACCCTGGGCGTGGGCGCTGCGCTACCTCGGCTTAGCGGCGCTGTTTCTGGTCATCTACTGGCTGGTGTTGCGCCCGGTGAAAAAGCAGGCTCTCGCTGCCTTCCGCGCCCTGCCTGGCAAGATGGCCGGGAAGCTCGCGCCCCAGGCCGGGCTCGGCGGTGAAGCCGCATCGGGAGCCGATGGCGGCCTCGAAGACGGCGGAAAACGTGCCAGCCAGCTGAAGCGCCTGCTGGCTGAAAAAGTGAAAGCCGAACCGGAAACCGCCAGCCGCCTGGTGCAGAACTGGGTGCAGCAGGATGAGAAGCCATGAAGGATCAGCCATGACCGGCGACACGCCCGCACCCGCCGGCCTGCACAAGGCTGCGATTCTGATGGTGATCCTCGGCGAGGATGCGGCCAGCCAGATCTATCGCCATTTGCCGCCGGCAGAAGTCGAACAGATCACGCGCGAAATCACCCTGCTCAAGTCGGTCGACGCCGAGACGGTGCTGGCGGTACTGGAGGAATTCGAGCGCCTGGTCGCGGCCGGAGACTGCCAGGTACAGGGCGGAAAGGAATACGCCAACAAGCTGCTGATCAAGGCCTTCGGCGAGGAGGGCGCCAAGGAACTGCTGCGCCAGGTGGCGCTCACCGCGGAAACCAGCGCCGGCAAGCTCGACTCCCTGCGCAAAGCCGATCCCCAGCAACTGGCGAAGTTTATCGAAGGCGAGCATCCCCAGACCATTGCGCTGATCCTCGCCCACCTCGAGGCCAAGCAGGCCTCCATTCTGCTCATGCTCCTGCCCGAGGAGCTGCGCTCGGAGGCGGTGAAGCGCCTGGCGCAGTTGCGGCAGTTCTCCCCGGAAATGGCGCAGCAGGTCTCGATCGTCCTCCACAAACGCCTCGAAGCTCTCGGCGAACAGAGCCGCCGGGCCTATGCCGGATTGCGTGGAGTAGCCGAAGTGATGAACCGGCTCGATATCACCAACTCGAAAACCATCCTTGAAGGCATTGAGAAGGAGGATCCCAAGCTGGCGCTCTCCATCCGCAACCTGATGTTCACGTTTGAAGATCTGCTGACCGTGCCCGAGGCCGGCATTCGCGAACTGCTGGGACAAATGGATAAAAAGACGCTGGCCACGGCCTTGCGCGGAGCCTCCGAAGAGCTGAAGAACTATATTTTCAAGTCGATGTCGTCGCGTGCCGTCGAAATGCTCAAGGAAGATATGGAAGTGCTGGGCCCGGTGAAATCGCGCGACGTCCACAAGGCGCAGGTGGAGGCAGTCGGAGTGGCGCGGAAGCTCGAAGCCGAGGGCAAAATCTCGTTGAGCCAGGAGGGCGACGATGAGTACGTCTCCTAGCCGGGCGCCAGTCCCAGCCCCGGCCGCACCCGGCGCAGCGAAGCTCTCCCCGGCACTGCAGCCGTTCCCCTACGATTCCATTCCTCCCGGCGCGTCCGCCCGCGCCGGGATGGCGGACGGCCCGGCCAGCGACGGCGCCGCCGCCGAGGCCGCTGCCCGTGAAGCCCAGGCTCACACCCTGGGACGGCAGGAAGGACTGGCCGAAGCCCGTACAATCTTCGACGAGCAACTGGGGCGGGAGCGGGCCAGCCTGGCCGCCGCTCTGGCGCAGTTTACCCGCGACCGGGCCGCATATTTTCAAACGGTGGAAGGCGAAGTCGTTCAGCTGGCGCTGAGCATTGCCCGCAAGATTCTGCACCGCGAAGCCCAGCTCGATCCGCTGCTGCTGGCCGGAATCGTACGCGTGGCACTCGAAAAAATCGACGGCGCCACCGGCGTCGTGCTGCGCGTCAATCCCGAAAACGCTCCCGACTGGCGCCGCTATCTCGCCATCCACCTCGAGCCCGCCGATCTGCCGGAAATCGTCGAAGATCCCGCCCAGCCCCCGGACCGCTGCACCCTGGAGACATCGATGGGCACGGCCGTGATTGGACTCGAAGTGCAGCTCAAGGAAATCGAGCAGGGGCTGATGGACTTGCTGGCGGCGCGGCCGGACGCGGCGAATGCAGGGCCTTCGAATTCAGGAGCGACTTCATGAACCCGGAGACCTCGCTAGCCCCTTATCTGGCCCGTCTCGAAACCTGCTCAGGGCTGCGCTGGCAAGGGCGGGTCACGCAAGTCATCGGGCCGCTGGTCGAGTCCGAGGGACCCTTCTGCTCGGTGGGCGAGATTTGTCATATTCACGACTCGCAGGGACGTGTGCTGCCGGGAGAAATTGTCGGCTTTCGCGGTTCGACCGTCCTGGCGATGCCGCTCGACTTGCCGCGCGGAGTGCGCCACGGCGACCGCGTCGTGACCTGGGGAGAGCGCCCGACGCTGCGGGTCAGCGAGGAGATGCTAGGGCGCGTCGTCGACGGCCGCGGCCAGCCTCTCGATTCTTTGGGCCCGTACCGCGCCCGCGAGTACCGCGCGCTCGACGCGGCGGCCCCGCTGCCGCTGGAGCGGCTTTCGATTCGAGAGCCCATCGGCTGCGGCATCCGCGCCGTCGACGCCTTCCTCACCTGCGGCCGGGGACAGCGCGTCGGCATTTTTGGCGGCAGCGGCGTGGGCAAGAGCACGCTGATCGGCATGATGGCGCGCAACACTGGAGCCGACATGACCGTGCTCGGCCTCGTCGGGGAACGCGGCCGCGAGGTGCGCGATTTTCTCGAAAACTCTTTGGGAGAAGAGGGCCGCAAGCGCGCCGTGGTCGTGGTTTCGACTTCCGACCAGTCTCCGCTGCTGCGCATCCGCGCCGCGCTGGCGGCGACGGCCGTGGCCGAGTATTTTTGTGCGCAGGGCAAGAACGTTCTGCTGGTCGTCGACTCACTCACCCGCCTGGCCATGGCGCAGCGCGAAATCGGTCTGGCGGCGGGCGAGCCGCCCACAGCGAAAGGCTACACTCCCTCCTGCTTTGCCATGCTGGCGCGGCTGATCGAGCGTGCGGGAAAGTTCGGCGCGGGCAGCATCACCGCGTTTTATACCGTGCTCATGGAAGGCGACGATGAACAGGACCCGCTGGTCGACGGCGCGCGCGCCCTGCTCGATGGCCACATCATGCTCGACCGCAAGCTGGCCGTGCGCAGCCACTATCCTCCCATTGCCGTGCTCGACAGCGTGAGCCGGCTGATGCCGGCGGTGTGCTCGGCGCCGCATTTGCAGAAGGCGCACGAACTGCGGCGGCTGCTCGCCGCCTACACGGCCTCCGAAGATCTGATTCGCATTGGGGCTTACCAGAAGGGAAGCGATCCCACGCTCGACAAGGCGCTAGCGCTGATTCCCGAGTTGCATCGTTTCCTGATGCAGAAGCCCGGAGAATCCGTTTCTCTAGCGGACAGCATTGCCAAGCTGCTGGCTTTGCCCGGCTGAGAACTTGCCGAACGAAGAAAACTTGTTTCATTAAAGAAACATCGTTGAATCAGGAAACATGGCCTTTCATTTTCCGCTGCAAGCAGTTTTTCATTTCCGCCAGAGCGTGGAGCATCAGCAGGAGCTGCGTCTGCGCGCGGCTAACCAACAGGTTGCCCGAGCGCGCCGCGTCGTCGAGCAACTCGACGAGCGGATCGGGCAAATGCAGCTCCGTAAATCTCAGGAGCTAGCCGCGGGCACCACGTCGGCAGAACTGCGCTTTGCCCTGACCGGGGAGGCAGCGCTGCGCCTGCAACGGCAGGATGCCGAACGCGACCTCTTGCGCTGGCAAACGCTGCGCGACCAGCAGCAGAAAATCTTTCAGCAGGCGCGCCGCGAGCGGGAAACCCTCGAGAGCCTGCGCGACCATCAACTGCACGACTACGAACGCGCAGCGGCGCGGCGCGAACAGCGGCAACTCGACGACCTCTTCCTTCTGCGGCAAGCCTACCTGAAACGTGGTTAGATTCTGCCGAGCCTGGGCAGCCCTTGCCCAGCGCAGACACCCTGACCTTTGGTTCTCTTCCATCGGCCAAATTGCGATTCCCTTGATTCCACGGGCTCTTCCTCGCTCCGCACACGGCTCGCCGCGCTGCTTCGGATTGGTGCCCGAGATGCATTCATGCAGGATGAGCTTTCGTCCGCTCGGACTTCTGCCGTGAACATCACCACCGAACCCGCGATCCCGACCAGCATCGTTCCCGCCTCCGCTACTGGCTTGTTCGGGCGGGTGAACTCAGCCTCGCGGACTTCCGGCAGCTTTGGGGCGCTGTGCGCGGAGCACCTGGCCGCGCCGTCTGCGCATGCCGCTCCCACGGCCGCAATGACTGGGCCCGCGCGCGGCATGAACGGTGCGCAGAAACCGGCCGGCAAAGCAACCGCGGCCACACCGCCCACCACCAAGGACCCGCGACAAAACAACATTCCGGCAGCATTCACCGGGGCTCTTCCACAATTCTTGCCCACGACTGTGCCGGCAGCCGCGCCCTGGGAGGCCGCTCTGCCGGAAGTTGCCACGGATCCATCGCCGTCACCGGCTGCAGGCAGCAACGCTGCCAACAGTCCCGCTAATCGATCGAGTCAGATTTCACCAGGAACCCTGGCCAGCGTATCTTCACCGCCGTCCGCGACTGAGCCCGCCGGAACAGCTCTGAACACACTCTGCCCGGACAGCACCCTGCCCGCGGCTTCGGCCGCATGCAGATCAGACATCTCAGGCACGGTTCCCAGCGGCAGCCCAGGAGCACCCCGAGCCCCGCAGGACTACACCCAATCTGCAACGGACGCAACCGCGGCCAGTACGACCTTGGCGGATACGACCGCAGCGAGGATCGAAACAGACACGGGCCTCACGCCACTGCCGCCAATTCCTCAGACCAGCCCGCAGCAGCCGGCAGGGCAGTCTGCTGCCGAGAAGCAGTCTGCCACCCCACAACCCCCGCCCCTCTCGGGGATCTTCCCCACTGCAGCCCGCACTCCGGGAACGAGTGCGATGCCCCGTTTTGCGACCGAACCGCGTCCGACTCCGGCGCCGTCCGACGCCGCGCCTCTGGCAATCCAGTCGGCGAATTCTTCCTCCAGTTCCTCAGTTGTCCCGCTGCCGTCTCCCGCCCCGAGCGGGAATCTCCTGGGAAAAAACTCGAACCTGACCTCGCCCTCTGGAAACAGATCGTTTCCACCGACTGCTGCAGGCGGCTCGTCGCCGTCCGCGGAGGCATCGCCGACGGTCACCGCAACCAGCGCAGCAGAAGACCACTCGCAGTCGAACACAGCCGGTAACGGCGCGCCAGATTCGTCCCCGCACAAAACGGCCGCCGTGGCCGCTGCGCAAACGGTGGCTTCCCCAGCGTCCCTCCCAGCTGCGGGATCTTCTTCAGCGGATCCAACCGCGCCGTCAGCGATGCCAGCAGCCGCGCAGGGAACGCCGCAGGGAATCCCACCGGGACTCATGCCGGGACTCATGCCGGGAATGAGCGGCCCGCCGTCAGCCCCCGGCTCCGCCCGCCAACCGGACAGCAGCGGTCCGGCCGGCTCGGACTCGCCCTTGAATCTGCCCGCGTCCGCCGAGCTTCCAACCCATCCCGCCGCTGGCCCGGTACAAATGGCTCAGATCGTCAACCAGGCTGCCCAATCGGAAATGCGGATCGGGATGAGCACCTCGGCCTTCGGCAACGTGGAAGTGCGCACCGTGGTTCATGCCAATGACGTTGGAGTCCTGATCGGCAGCGAAAAAGGCGACCTGCGCGCTCTTCTCTCGAATGAACTTCCCGGCATTGCCTCGACGCTGCAACAGCAGAACCTGCATCTGAACCAGGTGAACTTTCATCAGGCGGGATTCGCGTTCTCGAACCAGATGTCATCGGGAGGCGAGGCGCAGCCGCGTGGGTTCGCTTCTCGAACCGTCGCCGCCGTGACTAGGCCGGCAGAGGCTTCCAGCGCCGAATCGAGTGAACCACCAGCAGTATTGAGCTCCGGGAGCGGCACCGGCCTCAGCATTCTCGCTTGAACATTTTTTCTTGAAGGAGGATTTAGCCATGACCACCACACCGATTGCGACCACGCCACCGCCGACACCCTCGACGGGCGGGACTCCGACCACTACCAGCTCCGGGCTGCCCACGTCGCAAAGCTTGAACAACATGTTCCTGCAACTGCTGGTAGCGCAATTGCAAAATCAGGATCCGCTCAATCCCCTCGATCCCTCGCAGTTCGTCGGCCAGCTGGCTCAGTTCAGCGAGCTCAGCGAAGTCACCCAGATCAATCAAACCCTGCAGCAGCTTGCCGGCTCGGGGTCGACCGGAGGCTCGGGCACCACCGGCTCGGGCACCACCGAAGGAAGTCCGCCCGCGAGTTCTCCCAGCCCGTCGAACTCGCCGGCCGCCGCCGCGCCTGCAGCCATGGTTTCCGCGGCGGCTGCGGCGGCGCAGGCCGCGATTCCGAATTTCACTTCACCCGCAGCATCCATTCTCAACCGCCAGATCCAAGGAGTGTTCTAAATGCCGAATTTTTCCATTCCTCTTTCCGGGCTGACCGCGGAATCGACCGCGCTGTCGGCCATCGCCAACAACCTCTCCAACCAGAACACCACGGGCTACAAAGATACCGGCGTGTTGTTCAGCGATTTGTTTTATCAGAATCTCGGAACCACCGGATCGGGCGACCCCATCCAGGAAGGAGCCGGCACCAAAGTGAGTTCGATGCCCTCGTTGTTCACGCAGGGCAGCGTCAGCGCCACCGGAGTGCCCACCGATGCGGCCATCCAGGGCTCCGGATTTTTTGTCGTGCAAAATGCCAACGGCTCCCTCGATTACACCCGGGCTGGTGATTTTACGGTCGACAACAGCAACTATCTGGTCACATTTCAAGGACAGCAGGTCCTCGGCTATCCTGCGGTCAACGGGGTGGTCAATACGGGTGCCGCGATCGCGCCGCTGCAGCTCGGAGCGGGGACCATCAGTCCCCCCACCGCAACCGGCAACGTGCAGCTTACCCTCAACCTCAACTCTGCCACCGGTCCCACCGGCACGCCGTATTCGACGCCCATCCAGATCTACGACTCCCTCGGAGCCCCCCACACTTTGACTGCGACCTTTACCAACACCGGGCCTAATACCTGGGACTACAGCCTGAGTATTCCCGCCACCGATCTCAGCGCGCCCGGAGCCACCGGAGTTCTGGCCACCGGTACTCTGACCTTCAACGGAAATGGCGTGTTGATCGGGGACACGGCCACCACCGGCGGAGCCGTAGCCGGGGCTCTCGGCGACGTCACTGGGATTCCCATCACCGGACTGGCCGACGGCGCCACCAACATGACGTTCAACTGGAACGTGCTCAACGGGACCTCCCCGGTGCTCACCCAGGTCGCAGCTCCCGACAGTACGACGTCGGCCAATCAGGACGGCAACAGCAGCGGCTCGCTCACCAGTTTCACCATCGGTTCCGACGGTACCATCACCGGTTCATTCAGCAACGGCGCCACCGAGGCCCTGGGACAAATCGTTCTGGCCAGCTTCGCCAACAACAACGGGCTCGAGCTAAACGGCAATACCGATTTCACGCCGACTCTGGCCTCCGGCCCGGCCGTGTTGGGAATTCCGGGTGCAGGGGAACTGGGAACGCTGTCGGGCGGCTCACTCGAGCTCTCCAATGTGGACATTGCGACCGAGTTTGCCAACTTGATCGTCGCCCAGCGTGGTTTCGAAGCCGACGCCAAAGCCGTGACCACTTTCGATCAGATCACGCAAGACACCATTGCGCTGAAACAGTAGAGTCGCGGTCCAACCACAAGACGGCTCCGGCGGCACTCGCTGCGCTGGAGCCGCGTCGATTCATTGCAGATTCTTAATGAGAACCGACTAACCGGACCCGGCCGACCAGACGCTCATTTTTCGCGTCTTAGGCTTCCGATCTCCCTAAGCGCTGATTCCAAGGGTTCAGCACAGGGTTTGAAACAAAAGCATCCCCCTCCCTTTCGTGCGCGGCAGCGGAATCCCGATTGCTTTTCCAAACTGCATGCCGGATGAAGAAAAAAAAATCCCTAAGGGCCGCGTCTGGGGCGTGGTTGTTCTCATCGTGGCCCTGGCCGGAGTTGGCATCTGGTTTTGGGCCAGCCGGGGTGCTGACTCCGCACCAGAGGAAGCCGCCAAGGTCCGGGCGACACTTCATCTCGAAACCTTCGTCCTGAACCTCGCCGACACCGATCAGCGCTCGTACCTGCGGGTAGGCATCGATCTCGGCTTGAACCGGGAAGCCAAGCACGGGGAAGAATTGGCTCCTCTGGCCCAGGTGCGCGACACCATTCTGGGGGTGCTGGCCGAGGCCAAGGTCGACGAACTGATGACCGCGGCTGGCAAGACCAAGCTGAAGGAGAACCTGCTGCACGCCCTGCAGGAGCGCCTGCCCCAACTGGGCGTCGAGGCAGTTTATTTCACCGAGTTTCTGATCCAGCGCTGAGGGACCAAACAGAGGAGCCAAGACGATGTCAGCAGCAGCCCCACAGACGACGTCCCCGGCCGCAGCCGAGAAAGCGCGGGAAGCGGCCGAACGGGAGAACGAAAACAACGAAAACAACGAAAACGAAGAAGCGCGCTGGCGGCCGGTGCTGGGCTTGCCCTGCCAGCTTACGGTCGAACTGCCCCTCCCCAACTTCAAGGTTGCGGACTTTCTGGCGCTGCGGCCGGGCTCGGTGCTGGCCACCAACTGGCGCCTGGCGCATGACATTCCGCTGCGGATCAATGGAACGCTTATCGGCTGGGCGGAGTTTGAAGGGGCGGGCAGCCGGCTGGCGGTACGGCTGACGGAGCTGGCATGACAGGGGAAGTCATCGTGAACCGAAGCTTCTTGAACAAATTCGTTTTGCATAAAACGGTGTTGCGTGATGTTCCCGGCCCCACCGCGCCAGTGTCCGCTCTGCCGGCGGCTCATGAGCCGATCGATCGGTGGCGGCGGGTGCGCGCGTGGTGGAAGCGCGTCCGGCGGCTGGGCCAGCGCGCGCCCCGCCGCCTGCGCCTGTGCGACAGCCTGCCGCTGGGCGAGCGCCGTTTCGTGGCCGTGGTCGAGTTTGAACGCTCCCGCTTCCTGGTGGGAGGAACGACTTCCTCTCTGGTGCTGCTGGCGAGCCTGGGACATGCCGAGGCGCAAAACGGCGAACAACACAAAGACAAAAAAAACGAAAAAGATGAGACCGCCGCTCGGCCTGCAAGCGAAGTCTCCTCGAGGTTCGAACCATGAGGTGGACGAGACGCTTGTCCATCGCGGTGGCACCGCTCCTCGTGCCGGCCGCCACGGCGTGGGCTGAGGCCCGGCCCCGGCACGCCTCCGGGCTCAACTGGAGCGGGCCGGCGGGAGCCACGGGCTCGGTGCCCTGGAACATCGTCGTCCTGCTGACCCTGCTGACGTTGCTGCCCGCGCTGGTGATGGCAATCACTCCGTTTGCGCGTTTGCTGGTGGTCTTTCATTTCCTGCGCCAGGCGCTCGGCACCCAGACCGCCCCCAGCAACCAGACGCTGATCGGCCTCTCGCTGGTGCTGACTTATTTTCTGATGCAGCCGGTCGGGGCGGCGATTTACCAGCAGGCCGTTGTCCCGTTCGAGAGCGGCCAGATCGATGCCTGGGCCGCCCTCGAACAGGGCACTCCCCCGCTGCGCCACTTCATGCTCAAGTTCGCGCGCGAAAAAGATCTGGCGCTGTTTCTCGAACTGGCCCAGGCCCCGCGCCCGGCGCGGCCCGAGGATGTGCCCATGCGGGTGCTGGTGCCGGCCTACATCCTGTCGGAACTGAAGACTGGCTTTCAGATCGGGGCGGCGCTGTTTCTGCCCTTTCTGGTGATTGACATGGTGGTCGCGGCGGTCACGACCTCGATTGGCATGATGCAGCTGCCCCCGGTGGTGATTTCGACCCCGCTGAAAATCATGCTGTTCGTCATGATCGACGGCTGGAACCTGGTCATCGGTTCGCTGATGAAGAGTTTTGCCTGAGGTTCGGAAGAGTGTGAGGTTCGGAAGAGCCTGAGGTTCGGAAGAGCCTGAGGTTCGGAAGACAAAGAGAAAAGAGGAGGAACGGCCATGGGATCGGACAACATCATAGCCATCCTGCGTCAGACGATTGCGACCGCGCTCTGGATGGGGGCGCCCCTGCTGATCGCTGCCACCCTGGTTGGGTTGCTGATCAACGTGGTGCAGGTGCTGACTTCGCTGCAGGAATCCACGCTATCGACGGTGCCGCGCCTGTTCGCCGTGGCCGCCGCCACATTCCTGCTGCTGCCCTGGATGGCGCACCGCCTCACCGCATTCACTCTGCAGATTTTTTCCGACTTCCGGCCGTTTGCGCAGTGAATGATTGGGCGCGAAGTGAATTTGGATAGGAACCTACGGGAAGACGAAATCAGGATCGAGAAAGTTTTCGGAAAGTCTATGGAAGTCTTGCATCTGGACCAGTTGCTGGCGGCCGCCGTGTTCACCGGGGCGCGCATATCCGGGCTGATGGTGTTCTGCCCGTTTCTCAGCAGCAACGCCATTCCCGCGCCTCTCAAAGCCGCCCTGACCCTGCTGGTCACTGCGCTCATCTACCCGCTGCGCGGTCCCGTGCAGCTTGATCTCACCTCCTGGCAGTGGGTGAGCGTGGCCCTAAGCGAAGTCGTGATCGGCATGGTGCTGGGTCTGGCGGCCAACTTCATGATGGAGGCGCCCATGATGGCGGGCCAGATTCTGGGCGTGCAGATGGGCTACTCCCTGGCCGCGTTGTTCGATCCGCAGACCAACGCCGACACCCCGGTGCTGGCCGAGTTCAACCGCCTGGCCGCGCTTCTGATTTTTCTCCAGCTCGATGTGCATCACTGGCTGCTGCGCTCTGTGGTCAATAGCTTCGCGTACCTGCCCGCGGGAGCGGCATCGGCCACCTTCGCCGCCACCAGCGGCCTGCTGCACGCTGCCGGCGGAATTTTTCTGGCCGGGGTGCAGATTGCCGCGCCCGGCCTGGCCGCCACGCTGGTCGCAGATGTGGCCCTGGGCTTTCTCGGAAAAGCTTCGCCGCAGCTTCCGGTGCTTTTCATCGGACTCGCGGTGAAGAATTTGTTGGGACTGGCCATGCTGATCGCGGTCGTGGCGTATTGGCCGCACGGTTTCTCCCAGCGTTTCGCCGAGTCGATCGCCGTCGGAGAAAAGCTGCTCCGTTTAACCCGCTGAAACAGAATCTATGGCCGACCAGAACAAAACCGAGAAAGCCACACCGCGGCGGCGGCTCAAGGCGCGCGAGCAGGGACAAATCGCGCGCAGCCGCGATCTGATCGCCGGCCTCGCCACCATGACGGCCGTGATGGTGCTGGCCTGGCAGTTGCCCGGCTTCGTCGCGGACTGGCGCGGCATGCTGCGCCACGAACTGGACTCGGCCGTCACCCATCGCAATCAATTGCTGCCCGTCTGGCGCAACGATTTCTTCCTCTTTCGCGGGGTCGCCGTGGCCGCGAGCCTGAGCTGGCTGGCCGCCATGGCGGGCGGCCTCGCGCAGGGCGGCCTGGTATTCGCGCCCGCCGCGCTTATGCCCAACCTGAGCCGGCTCAGTCCCGCCGCGCGTATGGGACAGCTGTTCTCGCTGAGCGCCGTCAGCCATCTGCTGAAAGCCCTGCTGCCGACCGCCGTCATTGTCTATCTCGCCATCAGCCTGCTGGCCCGCGATTGGACCATCCTGCCTGCGCTTCTGCACGGCAGCCCCAGAGCGATCGTCGGCTTCTCCACCGGCCACATGTTCGAGCTGGCGTGGAAGTGCTCGCTGGTTCTTCTGGTGTGGTCGGCTGCCGATTACTTTCTTGAACGCCAACGCAACGAGAGCGACCTCAAGATGAGCCGCCAGGAACTGCGCGACGAGTTTAAAGAGAGCGAAGGCAATCCTGCGGTCAAGATGCGCATCCGGCGCCTGCAGCGCCAAGCCCGCCGCCGCCGCATGCTCAAAGATGTCGAGCGCGCCGCGGTCGTGATCACCAACCCCACCGAATTCGCCATCGCGCTTGAATTCCGCATGGAGATGGACGCGCCCGTCGTGGTGGCCAAGGGACGCAACTTGCTGGCGGCGCAGATTCGCGAAATCGCGCTCTGGCACGGCATTCCTCTGGTCGAGAATCCGCCGCTGGCCCACGCCCTGTACCGCGCCGTGGAAATCGGACAGGCCATTCCCCCAAAACTCTATGCCGTGGTCGCCGAGATTCTGGCGGCCATCTGGCGGGCCCAGGCACGAGCCACCGCCCAAGCCACGCAGACCGCGAAAACCACCGCTGCGGGGAGGGCCTGATCCATGCCAGCCAACGTCCCTGCCCCGGCCACCGCCTCTGCATCCAAGGTCAAGCTCAACCGGGCCTCCGAGTGGATCATGCCCATCGCCGCCGTGGGCCTGATCTTCGTGATGCTGGTGCCCTTGCCCAGCATTCTCCTCGATGTGCTGCTGGCCACCAGCATCACTGCCGCCGTGCTGGTGCTGCTGTCGGCGATACAGATTCTGCGGCCATCCCAGTTCTCGGTTTTTCCCAGCCTGCTCCTCCTGCTCACCCTGTTCCGGCTCTCGCTGAATCTGGCCTCCAGCCGGCGCATTCTGCTGCACGGCAACGAAGGCGCCGGAGCCGCCGGACACGTCATCGAAGCCTTTGGCTCGTTCGTGGTGGGCGGCAACTACGTCGTGGGCTTCGTCATTTTCATTGCGTTGATCGCCATCCAGTACATCGTGGTGGCGCACGGCGCGGTGCGCACCGCGGAGGTTACGGCGCGCTTCACCCTCGACGCCATGCCCGGCAAGCAGATGGCCATCGACGCCGACCTGAACGCCGGCCTGATCAACGAGGTGCAGGCCCGCACCCGGCGCGAGCAGATCGCACACGACGCCGAGTTCTACGGCGCCATGGACGGCGCCGCCCGCTTCAACCAGCGCGACGCCATCGCCACTATTCTGATCACCGCGATCAATATCATTGCCGGATTCCTGATCGGCGTCTTCCAGCTCGATATTCCCTTCCGCGAAGCTCTGAAAACCTACACCGTGCTGACCGTTGGCGATGGCCTGGTCACCATGATCCCGTCGCTGCTGGTCTCGATGGCCGGAGGCATGGTGGTCACCCGCGCCACCTCCGACTCGACCCTCTCGGTCGACGTCGGACGCCAACTGCTCTCCCGCCGCCCGCTGATGATCGCTTCCGGCGTGATGCTGACCCTGGCGGCGATTCCCGGCCTGCCGAAATTTTCGTTTTTCCTGCTGGCGGCCGGAACCGCGTTTCTGGCCTGGCGCGCCCCCAAAATCGGCGCCGAGCCGGCGGCCACGCCTGCGGGTGAGAAGAAGGCGGCCAAAGAGAAAGATAAAGAGTCAGTCGAGGATCTGCTCAAACTCGACGAGCTCTCGCTCGAAGTCGGCTACAGCCTGGTGCCGCTGGTCGACCAGAATCAAGGCGGCCAGCTGCTGGCCCGGGTGAAAGCCCTGCGGCAAAATCTCGCGCAGCAGCTGGGATTCATCGTCCCGCCGGTGCACATCACCGACAACGTGCGCCTCAAGCCGCGTGAGTACGTCATCGCCCTGCGTGGCGTCGAAGTGGCGCGCTGGGAAATGTTTCAGGACCACATGATGGCCATCAGCTCGGAGGGCTCTCCCCGCCCGCTGCCCGGAACTCCCACCAAAGAGCCTGCCTTTGGCGTGGCGGCCGTCTGGATTCCGGCGGCACTGCAGAATCAGGCGCTGGCTTCCGGATACGCCGTCGTCGATCAGACTTCGGTGCTGGCTACGCATCTGGCCGAGGTGGTCAAGCAGCATGCCCACGAACTGCTCACCCGGCAGGAAGTCAAGCGCCTGCTCGACCGGCTGGCCGAAAGCCAGCCCAAGCTGGTCGAGGAGCTGGTGCCCAAAATTCTGAGCCTGGGCGAAGTGCAGAAGGTCCTGCAGCAATTGCTGCGCGAGCAGGTATCGATCCGCGACCTGCCGGCGATTCTCGAGACTTTGCTCGATACCGCGCCCACCACGAAGAATCCGGTGGCGTTGGTTGAATCCGTGCGGCAGTCCCTGGGACGGGCTCTGGTGCATCCGCTGCTGTCGGACAGCGGAGGTCTGCGGGTGGTCACGCTCGACCACGCGCTCGAAGAAGAACTGGGCCGGGCCTTCGGCGCCGCCGCGCCGCCGGCCGGGACCGCCGGACTGCAACCGCCCTTTGCCCGCCGCATTCTCGACGGCCTGCGGCGCCTCGCAGGAGAGCAAGTCGCGGTGGCCAGCCCGGTGCTGCTCTGTTCGACCCCGGCCCGCTATTACCTCAAACGGCTGCTGGAGCCGTTTCTGCCCAAGCTGGTCGTGCTGTCGCCGCTGGAAGTGCCGCCGGTGGTCGAGGTGCAGTCGGTCGGAGTGTTGCGCTGAGTTGCGATGAAGACAGAGTTGATTTTTCACGAGAAGTGAGAATGCCATGAGCAAGAACACCGCGAAGGCCTACACCGCCTGGCAGGATCAGGATAAGAACAAAAAAGAAGAACGCGACCGCATCCTGCTCGAACAGCTGCCCCAGGTCAAATACCTGGCACGCCGCATCCACGAACGGCTGCCCCGCCACGTGCCGCTCGAGGACTTGGTGCATGCCGGCGTGCTCGGACTGATCGACGCGCTCAACAAGTTTGACAGTTCCAAGCAGGTGCAGTTCGGTTCCTACGCCAAGTTCCGCATCCGCGGCGCCATCCTCGACAGTCTGCGCGAAATGGACTGGGGTCCGCGCGAGTTGCGGCGCAAGGCGCGCAAGGTCGAAGAAGCCCACCGCAAGCTCAGCCTGGAGCTGAGCCGCGCCCCCACGGAAAACGAAGTCGCGGCCGAACTCGGGATGACCTTGCAGGAGCTGCAGCACCTGCTGGGCGAGCTCGACAGCCTCGAAGTCGGCAGCCTGCGCATCGAGTCGCCCTGGGACGGCAAGGAAGAAGATTTGTGCGACTACCTGCCCAATGCGCCCGAGGACACACCGTTTTTCCGCTGCCTGCGTTCGGAGATGAAAGACCTGCTGGCCCGCGTCATTGGCGAGTTGCCGGACAAGGAACAGCACGTTCTGTCTCTCTATTACTTCGAGGAGCTCACCATGAAGGAAGTAGGAGCGGTGCTGGGCATCGGCGAGTCGCGCGTGTCGCAGATTCATTCGCTCGCGGTAGTGCGGCTGCGCTCGCGGCTGGCGGAAATGATGAGCGCCGGAGGCGGGCGGGTGCGCGCCGCCTCCAGCGGCGCGGGCGCTTGAGGGATTTGAGACGGAGAGGATCAGGATCGAGAAGCAGGATCGAGGAGAAAGATCGAGGAGCAAAGATCATGGAAAAAGTTCTCAGCCAGGAAGAAATCGATGCCATGGTGCGCTTGGCGCGTACGGGCGGACAGACCGAAACTCATCTCCCTTCTCCGCCCCATGTCGAGCTCTGGGACGTGCGCCTGGCGGGGCAGATCGGGCGCGAGCAACTGCAGGCCATCACCTCGCTGCACGAGGGCTTCGCCCGCAACCTCACGCACTCGCTCAGCGCCTACCTGCGGGTGGTCTTTGCCGCCACCCTGGTTTCCGCCGAACATCTGAGCTACCGCGACTTTCTGCAGCGCATACCCGAAACCACCTATCTGGCGTCCTGCCGGGTCGATCCCATGGGGGTGAATGCGGCCCTGCAGCTGGACCTGAAAGTCGCGTTTCCCATCATCGACCTGCTGCTGGGCGGCGAGGGCAAAGGCATGGCGCCGACCCGGGAGATTACCGACATCGAAGAACAGATTCTCGACAGCGTGGCCCGCATCGTATGCCGGGAACTGGGCGCGGCTTGGCAGGCGCTGGCGCTCACAGTCGTCTTCGAGCAGCGGCTGGAGGCGGGCGCGGCGCAAAGGCTCATGCCTCCGGAGGAGAAAACTTTGTCCCTGAGTTTCGAAGTCACCATGCCGGAGGTGCGCGGCGGGTTGAATGTGGCCGTGCCCGCGGTCGTTTCCAATGCCCTGCTGCGCCAGATTTCCGCCAGCTGGAGCCGGCGCCCTCCCCGCGGCGCGAGCGATTCCCGAAGGCGTCTGATGCGCCGCCTGCTGGAGTGCCCGTTTCAGGCCGAGCTGGGCGCGATCGACGTGCGGGCGGCGGTAAGCGAACTGGCCGGACTGGCTCCCGGAGACCTTCTCGCCTTTGCCCGCAGCGCGGCTGAACCGGCTTCGCTGCTGATCGCGGGCCAGGAGATGTTTCGCGCCGTTCCGGCGCGCTGCGGTGATACTCGCGCCGCCCGGGTCCTCGCCGCCGTGGCCGCCTCCACTTCCCCGGCGGACCCCAAGGAGAACACAAAATGACGGAAGCCGCCGCGTCTCCCGTTCGCCCCGACCCCACCCCATTCGTGCAGGCCTGGCTCGACAGCCTGGCTCACGTCCTCGGACAAGTCAGCGGATCGCCGCTGCCTTGGACGGCACTCGAGGAATCTCCGCCGGAACTGGCGGCGTCTGCCGAGAATGATCTGTGGATTCTTGGGGTCTGCTCCGGGGGCTTGCGCGGGGAGACGAGCCTGCGGATCCCGGCCGCCTCTACGCTTCGCCTGGCGCAGATCTTCATGGGCGAGACGGCCGATCCCGCGGCCGAACTTACTCCCAGCCATCGCGAAGCCGCAGAAGAACTCCTGCGACAGGTCGGCGGCGTAGTCGCCAGCACTCTCAAGGTGAGTTGGGGAGAAATGCAGCTTCGGCTCGACGCCGCCGCGGGCGCCCCTTCGTGGCCAGCTTCCTCCACCTACTGGCTGCGCGCCGGAGAAAACTCCCCGGTGCTGATCGAAATGCATCTCAGCGCAGCGCTGGTGGCCGGGCTGCGCGCGGAGAAAACGGAAGCCCCGGCGTCCGGCCTAGCCGCTCCCCTCCCTCCAAGCCCCGACGAAAGCCGCGCCAAGCTGGGCTTGCTGATGGACGTGGAGCTGGCTCTGACCCTGCGCTTTGGCAGCCGCCGTCTGCTGCTGCGCGAGGTGCTCGATCTCAACCCCGGCGCCGTTGTCGAACTCGATCGCAAGGTCGAGGAACCGGTCGACGTGCTGCTCGACGGCCGCCTGGTAGCTCGGGGAGAAGTCGTGGTGCTGAACGGAAATTATGGCGTGCGGGTGACCGAAGTGGCGCCCCGCGAGCCGGCAGGAAAATCGTGATGGGAACCGCGAGCCTGCATTTCGATGCCTGGGGCCCGGCATGGCGCGATTTCTTGAACCAGCTCGTACCGCGCTGTGCCCGCCTCGATTGCCGGCAGACCCAAAGCGTCTGGCGCCGCTATCGCAGGAAGTCGCGTGGAATCGTAATCCAGGGTTTGCGGTATTGCCTGGAGGAGTGCATGGAGCGGGCTCTCCGGGACGCTGTCGAGCGCATTGCCTCGGTCTCGAAGCCGGCGCTGGCTCGGCATCGCGTCCCGCTGGGACTCGTGCTGCTCTCGCGCCAGCAACTCACGGCCGCACAGCTGCGGGCAGCGCTCGCCGCGCAACGCACTGCCGGGCGCGGCCGAATCGGGGAGTGGCTGCAAGCACTGGGTTTCGCGAGCGAGGAGCAGGTCACGGCGGCTCTGGCCCGGCAGTGGTCGTGCCCGGTGCTGCGGGCGAACTCCTGGCATGCGGGAATCTCTTTGCAACCGGAAATTCCCCAGCTCGGATCTTCGAACCCTGCTTCTTTGAAATCTGGATTCTGGAAATCTGGATTCTCGAAATCTGTGGCCGGCCGCGCTCCGCAGATTCCCCTCACCCTGCTGCAGTCCTACGTCATGATCCCGGTGGACTACGTTGCGGCCACGGCCACACTGCACCTGGCGTTCGGCGAAGGCATCGATTACGGCGTCCTGTACGCCATTGAGCAGATGGTGGGATGCCATACCGAGTTCTGCCTGGCCGTTCCCAGCCTGATCCGACAGCGCCTCGAGACCCTCGCCGGACCTCGCGTCGAGAGTGAAGTCGTGTTTGACCGGGTCGCCGATAGCTCCGAGTTTTCCCGTATTGTCCGCAGCTACTCGATCCGGCTGAGCATTCCGGAAATCCGCCTGGCCGCCTGCGGTCCTCACCTGTGGGTGCGCCTGCTTCGCCCCTCCCATCCGCCTCTCGATCTGCTGCTGCGCTCCCCGCGGGACGCTTCCAACCAGCCACCTCTTCCTCTCAGTTCCATGGCGCCGTCTTCCGTCCCCAATCTGTCGTCCTAAAGTCTCCCAGCCCGCTGCCGATATCAGCTACGTTGGGGCACGGCGCTCGCGGTCCGGGACCGCCTCCGCCTCAAAGAGGATCTGCCGACCAGGATTCGAGAAACCAGGACCTGCGGAACGAGGCTCAGCGGGACGAGGCTCTACAAGACATGGACAAGCTGCGCGCTCTCATTGTGGACGATTCCTCGGTGATGCGGAAAATTGTGGAACGGTCGCTGCGCCAGGCCGGTCTGGGCATTGCCCAGGTCCTCGAGGCCGGCAACGGGGCTGAAGCCCTCGCCCTTGTGCAGAAAAATAAACTAGACCTCATTCTCTGCGATATCAACATGCCGGTCATGGACGGCCTGGAATTCGTCCGGCAACTGGCGGGGGTTGAAAATGCCAGGGGAGTACCAGTGGTGATGATTACCACGGAAGGCAGTGAAGGGCACGTGGTAAAGGCGCTCTCGGCGGGAGCGCGCGGCTACATTCGCAAGCCCTTTACCCCGGACCAGGTCAAAGAGCATGTGCTCCCCGTGCTCGAGCCGAGGCTGCCGGAGCCGAAGCGGTGAAACCCTCCCATCTCGCCCTGCACTCCGCCCGGGGACGCGAGTACTGGCTGCCGATCTTGCAGCAGGCAATCCAGGAAGTTTTCGAACTCATGCTGGGTTGTTCCCTCGAAGTTCCCACCGGACCGCCTCCCGAGCAGGCGCTCGACACTACTTCCATGGTGGGGCTGGCGGGCGAGTTGTGCGGAATCCTGACCATACGCTGCAGCGGCCAGACGGCGGCGCGCATGGCTTCGCGCATGCTGGGCACGGATCTCGAAAAAGCTGGGCTGGAAAAATGGGATGCCATCGGCGAGATCTGCAACATGGTGGCGGGAAACTTCAAGAACAAGATTGCCGGCCTCGGAGATGGCTGCTTGCTCTCGGCGCCGACGGTGATCACCGGGGCGGAGTACAGTCTCCACGCCATGGTCAACGACGAGGTGCATACCGTCCTGCTGTTTGAAGGACAGCCGCTCGTGCTTTCCCTCGAAATTCACCGCTAGACTTCGCCAGCCCCCTGCTTCCCGCCCCGGCGCGGCAGAATTTGCCGGGGACTCGGCGCCTCGCCCGGCAAGATCTGCTCTTGGCGTTTCGTCCAGGATTCACTGAGCGACCCGCTGCGGTGATCTTCCGTTGGTTCTTCAACCCTTTCCGTTCCCCGTAAGGATTTCCGAACTCTCATCTGCAATGGAACGCGGAGTGCTTCTGTTCCGAGCGGGTGCTTCTTATGGACAGTGGCTACTACGCAGCATGCGCCGGGCTGGCCGCACAAACCCAGGCTCTCGAATTGGTGGCGAACAATCTGGCGAATCTTAGCACCGCGGGATATCGCGGACAGCAGGCAACTTTTCGTTCGCTGGTAGCGGGCGGGAGCACGGTGGCGTGGAATCCTCTGAATGCCGCAGTCAACGACTTCGGGGTGCTCAGCGGCAGCCGCGTCGATCTCGCCTCCGGCAGCCTGGTGGCTACCGGCAATCCTCTCGATCTGGCAGTGGCCGGCGCCGGCTTCTTTACCGTGCGGTCAGCCGAAGGCGTAGTCTACACCCGCAATGGCGGGTTTCACGTGACTCCCGCGGGACAACTCACGACCGCTCCGGGCGACGCCGTGCTGGGCGAGCAGGGTCCCATTATTCTGCCGAACGGGGCGGTCGCGGTCAGCGCGGATGGAACCATTTCGGTCGACGGCGCAGTGGTCGAGAAACTTCGTATCGCGGAGTTTTCTCCGGACACCAGCCTGAGCGCCCTGGGAAACGCGCTGTATGCGGCGCCCAAAGGTTCGGCGCTGCCCGCAGCTTCGTCCTCGATCCGCCAGGGCATGATCGAGGATTCCAATGTCAGCCCGATGAAAGGCGTGGTGCAGATGATCTCAATCCAGCGCAACGCCGAAATGATGCAGCGCGCGCTCACCCTGTTCGACACCCAGTTCAATCAGACCGCGGCCCAGGATTTGCCGCGGGTCTGAGCGTAAGAAGAGTCTGAGCGTAAGAAGAAAAGAAAGAGAAAAGAAAGAGAAATGAGGAACGCATGATTCGCGCACTCTACACCGCCGCCAGCGGCATGGTCGCACAGGAACTCAACCTGGACAACATCGCCAACAATCTGGCGAACTCGAGCACGTCGGGCTTTCGCAGCCGGCGGCTGCAGTTCGAGGATCTCATTTATCAGAACCTGATTATGCCCGGCGCGGCGGCCTCGCAGCAGACCACCGTAGTGGCGGGCTTGCAGGTTGGCCTGGGCACGCGCCCGGCGGCCTCGGAAGTCATCCAGACCCAGGGCGACTTTACCCAGACCGGAAGCCCCCTGGACCTGACGATCCAGGGCCAGGGCTTTTTTCAGGTGCTGCTGCCCGACGGGCAGACGGCCTACACCCGGTCGGGCAGCTTTCATCTCGACGCCTCCGGCAACCTGGTCACCCAGGACGGCGATCCGGTGCAGCCCACCATCACGATTCCGCAGGGCGCGCTCTCGGTCACCGTGGCCCAGGACGGCACGATCAGCGTGACCCTGGCGGGACAGACGGCGGCGCAGCAGGTGGGTACGCTGCAGCTGGCGCTGTTCAACAATCCCGGCGGCCTCAACAACACCGGCAGCAATCTGTTTCTGGCCACCACCGCCTCCGGCGATCCCATCGTCGGCCCCCCCGGGGGGAGCGAGGGCCTGGGCCCGATCGTGCAGGGCATGCTCGAGCAGTCCAACGTCAGCGTCATCGATGAATTCGTGAACATGATCGTGGCGCAACGTTCCTACGAAGCCAGTTCGCGCGTGGTCAACGCCGCCGACCAGATGCTGCAGAACATTAACCAGCTGGGGCATTAACCGTAGTTAACTAAGATGGTTTAACCAACGCATCTGAACGATTGCGATTGCCTTCCATGAAACCACTTCTGATCGCCGCCTGTATCGCCGGTTTCTCGCTCGTCGCCGGAGCTTCGCCGGGGCAGTCCACCTGCCGCACCCGGGTGCCGGAGAGCGTTGTGGTGGCTCCGGGAGAGGAGTTTTCGTTGGCGGATCTTCTCACCAGCGGCAGCGGCAGTTGCGCTGCGCTGCGGCACGCGGCCGCCAGTGTGCCCCTGGGCAGGGCTCCTCTGGCCGGCAGTGCGCGTGTGCTCGCAGGGAGCGAAGTGCGGATGGTTCTGCATAAATTAGCGGAAGACATGGGGCAGGATGCCGGCGAATTCGCCTCCATCCTCGTGCCGGAGCGCATTACGGTGCGGCGCGCCGGGGCGCGCGCCTCCTGCGCCGACATTGGCCGGCGGCTGGCTGCGGCTGCGCCGGGCGCAGTGGATTGTGGCGCCGCCAATCGCATTTCTGCGGACGCACCCCTCGAATTTACCCAGCCGGCCTGGGATCCTGCGCTGGGAAGCTGGGAACTCTGCGCCCGCTGCGTTGATCCCGCGGACTGCGTGCCTTTCCTGGTGCGCCTGCGGGGCAGTGATCCCCAGGCAGAGACGGAAACTCCCTTCGGCGGGGTTCGAAGCGAGATGGTGCGAAGCAAGATGGCGCGAAGCACGATTGCGCGGCTGGCCGCTACGTCTTTCCGCCAGGCAGCGTCCGGCCCGGCCCGCGCGCTGCCGATGGTGCGCCCCGGCCAGACCGTCATCCTGCTGTGGGATCAGGACGGAATTCGCCTGGTGGTCCCCGTCGTCTGCCTCGATCCGGGCGCGCCGGGCGAGAGGGTGCGGGCCCGCATGGTGCACGGCGGCGCGCTGCTGCACGCCATCGTCGTAGGCGCGGGCATGCTGCGCGCCGCTTCCTGAGGTTCGCCATGGAAATGGAAAAGGTGCCGCCAATGTCGAGGTCGAGGTCGAGGTCGAGATCGAGATCGAGATCGAGGTTTCGATACCACAGCGTTGCTCTGTTTGCTGTCGCCCTTGCCCTGGCCGCACTCGCTCTGTCCCCGGCCAGCGCGCGGGTCAAAGCCAAGGCTGCCGCCAAGCGCGACGGCCTGGCCGACTATGTCCAGCGGGTTTCGGCAAAGACGGCCGAGCCTGCGCTCACCACTCCCGGAAGCCTGTGGATCGATTCCGGGCGGCTGGCCAACATGGTGGCCGACTACAAGGCTTCGCGCGTGGGCGACCTGGTGACGATCAGCGTGGTGCAGAACTTGTCGGCCTCCAGCACAGGCGCCGTTGCCACCAATCGCACCTTCTCGGCCAGTTCCGGGATCACCGCCCTGCCCGGAAAACTCAAGACCGCTGGCGTGGCCAATCTGTTTTCGCCGACTTCGGCCCAGGCGCTGTCCGGAAAGGGGCAGGCTACTTCCCAGACTTCGTTAAGCACCACGCTCACCGGACGGGTGGCGGCGGTTCTGCCGGCCGGAACCCTGGTGGTCGAGGCCGAGCGCCAGATCACCATGAACAACCAGCATGAGACCGTCATCCTACGCGGCCTGGTCCGGCCCGGCGATCTCGACGCGGCCAACACCGTGGCTTCCAACAATGTGGGGAATCTCGAGGTGGAAGTCAAAGGCAAGGGCATTGTCAGCGAAGGCACCCGGCCGCCCAATCCGATTGTGAAATGGATTCTGCGCATTGTCGGTTTCTAGCCGAGCGGATTGCGGGAGATTCCGTTTCAAGCAGAGAACGTTCGAAGGAGACTAAAGGAGAAATAAATGTCCCAATTCTGGAGTGCGCTGCGGCAGGTCGCGGTCCTGATCGCCTGGGCAGCAGCTGCGACGGCCGCCGACGGCGAAGCCCACAAGGTCCTGATCCGCGACGTGGCCAGCGTGGAAGGCATCCGCAACAACTCGCTGGTCGGCTACGGGCTGGTGGTCGGGCTGAAGGGCACGGGCGACAAACAGCAGACCTACTTCACCATCCAAACCCTGGCCAGCATCCTGCAGCGCATGGGGGTCGAGATTCCCCAGTCGGTGATTCAGACCACGGTGCAGGTCAAAAACGTGGCTGCGGTGTTCGTCACCGCCAGCCTGCCTCCGTTTTCGCGCCCGGGCGTGCCGCTGGATGTGACGGTATCTTCCGCCGGTGACGCGCGCAGCCTCGAAGGCGGATTGCTGCTGCTGACTCCGCTCTACGCGGCCGATGGGCAGGTCTACGCCTCGGCCCAGGGACCGCTGGTGCTGGGCGGATACGCAGTGGGCTCAGCCACGAATTCCAAAGTGTTGAACCATCCCAACGTAGGCCGCATCCCCGGCGGAGCGCTGGTCGAACGCGACAGCGCGTTCGATCTGGCGCGGCTCGAGCATGTGTCGCTGCTGCTGAATGACGCCAGCTTTTCCACCGCCGAGGCCGTGGCCGCCGTGATCAACCAGGAATGGTCTTCGCCCGTGCCAGTGGCCACGGTGGTCGACAGCCGCCGGGTGGACATTCAGGTTCCGGCATCCGGCCCCACCGGCGCGGCAACGGCGGTTCCCGCGCTGCTCGCCCGCATCGAGAATTTGGCGGTCGAGGTGCGGCGGCGCGCCAAGGTGGTGGTCAACGAGCGCACCGGCACGGTCGTGCTGGGCCAGGATGTGCGCCTGGGAGCGGTTTCCATCCTGCACGGCAACTTCTCCATAGAAGTCTCAACCGCCTATGCGTTGTTGCAGCCCAGCCCGCTGGCCGCCATCCAGACCGAAGTCGTGCCCGAAACCAAACTGAAAGCCACCGAGGCTCCGGCCCGCAACGTCGAACTCAGCGAAGGCGCGAGCGTCGAGCAGCTGGTCACGCGTTTGCAGGCCATCGGCGCCACGGCGCGCGATGTGATTTCGATTCTGCAGGCCATCAAGTCGGCGGGAGCGCTCGAAGCCGAGCTGGAGGTGATCTGATGCATTCCATTCCGCCCGCTTCGGCGGCAGCGCTTTCTCCCCTTCTGGCCACGGCCGCGCCCCGGCCCGGGCGGGGCGCCAAGGCCGCCCGCGACTTTGAGGCCAGCCTGATCGGCTCACTGCTGGAGTCGATGGAAAAAAGCTTCGCCAACCTCCCCGGCGACAGCACCCTGCCCGGGACCGATGATTACAACTACCTCGGAACCCAGGCCCTGGCCCAGGGCCTGGCCGCCCGCGGAGGCTTCGGCATTGCTGCCATGATTTCCCGTCACCTTCCGGGGGCACGAAGGTAGGGAGTAAAGGAGTTACCGGAGCGGGAGAAGCCCCGTCGCCGGCAGAGCTAAAGTTTTCACAACCCTTGCCGATAGAACAGGATGAAGGCTGATGAAGCAATCCCTTCGGCAAGCCCTTGGGGAGGCAGCATTAAAGTCTTTTAACCTGCGGTCGATACTTGAATTGCAAGGACAATTCAAGGCGAGGGAACGAAAACCATGAGAATCGATCTCAATCACGAACCGCAATCAGTAGCCGAAAGCAATCGCAGCAGCGCTCAGAGCACGGCCGCGGCGGCGGCGAGCGTTTCAGCCAGCCGGGTGCTCGGGGGAGAAGACCAGGCCGAGCTTTCCGGAGCGCATGCCCAGGTGCAGGCGCTGGCGGCCCAGGCGTTGCAGCTTCCCGAAGTCCGTCAGGAGCGCGTTCAAGCCTTGCGGCAGGCGGTCGAGGGCGGGGCCTATTCGACGAGCCCGGAAGCGGTGGCGGGCGCTATGTTCGCGCACATGCTGGCCGGTCGGCTGGCCGCTTAGGCGTGCCCCTGGCCGGGACAGTCTGTGCCAGAAGTCGCTACGCAGGAGTTACTGATTCGGGGTCACTTATTGTGAGGGGCGTATTATGAGCGGCATATTATGAGCGGCGGCGATTGGCCGACCAGCGCAGTCGCCGGTAATTTGGTTCCCGGCAATCTCGGCCCCGGCGATCTTACGCCCGCCTCGGCGGTTCGCCCCGGGGAGGGTCACTTGGCGGATCAGGATGCTTCCGGCACAGCCCGCCGCCGTCCGCCTCGGAAGGAAGAGAATTCCGATGACGAGAGCCCCGCTTCGGAAAGCGGAGAGCGGCCGCAACACCAGCTCGACGACTTGGCCTGAACATTCGGGCCTGAACCTGATTGACTGAACCTGATTGACATGAATTTATGACACCCCAACCTGCCACCGACGTCGAACTTCGATCCCCGGAAGCACTCCCGCGGAACGCCTCGGCCATCGCACAGGCCGCTGGCGCGCTGCTGGCTGAGATGGAACGCAGCCTCGAGGCGAGCCGACAGGCCTTGCTCTCTCGGGATGTGGCCGGCATGGAGCTGGCGACCACGGAACAGATTCGTCTGCGCCGGTCGCTCGAAATTCTGTGGTCGCCGATTGGGACGCACGGCAGCCATGCCCAACCGGCCGATCCCGACCTCGCGGGGTTGCGCGCGGCCGAGTGGCGCGTGCTCTATCTGGGGCGAGTGCAGGCGGCCCTGCTTACGCGGGCGCAGCGCTCGCTGCGTATCGTCTCCAACCGGCTAGCCGGGCCCGAGGCCAGTTACTCTCCACCCATCCCGAACCGGGTTTCGTGGACAGCTGTCAGCAGGGCCAATCAGGGTCCGAGCGAAGAGAAAAAGGCAAACGAAGAGCGCGCGGTGGAAGAGGAAGAGAACGACGAGGAGGCCAGCTCATGTCGAGTCTGAATGCCAGCCTCGCGATCGCTCTGAGCGGGCTCACCGCCGAACAGGGAGCGCTCGAGGTGACCACCAACAACGTCGCCAACGTCAACACTCCCGGCTATTCCCGGCAGGTGCCCAACCTGGTTTCAAGCGATCCCATCGTGATTGATCCGCTGACACTGGGCACCGGAGTCACCCTCCAGAGTATCGAGAGCATTCGCGATCCCATTCTCGAGTCCAGCATCCAGCAGGAGACCCAGACGCAAGGCCAGCTCAACGCGCAGGTTGCGGCCCTGCAGCAGACCCAGGTCAACTTCACCACCAGCACCAGCGACATTGGCACCGAGATCACGAATTTCTTCAACAGCATCAACCAGCTGTCGGCCAGCCCTGCCGACCTGTCGGTGCGCCAGGGCGTGCTGACCGCGGCCGGCAATCTGGCCTCGAGCTTCAACACCACGGCCAACAATCTGACCCAGCAGCAGACCAGCCTCGACCAGAACGTGGTCCAGACCGTCGGCCAGATCAACCAGCTCTCGCAGCAGATCGCGCAGCTGAACGGGCAGATCAACCATCTCGAAAGCGACGGAGAGAGCGCCGGAAGCTTCGTCGACCAGCGCCAGCAGGCCATCGACCAGCTTTCGTCCCTGGTGAACGTTTCCGTTATTCCCAGCAACAACAGCCTCATCCTGACCACGGCAAACGGCACTCCGCTGGTGCTGGGCACGCAGAGCTTTCAGCTCCAGACTCAGCCCAACGCAGCCGGACTGCATGAGGTCTATGCCGGGGGAACCAACATCACCAGCTTGATCACTTCCGGCCAGTTGGGCGGAACGCTGCAAGTGCGGGACCAGCAGATTCCAGCTATTCAGGCGGAACTCGATACCCTGGCCGCGGGTCTGGCCAACGCCGTGAACGGCGTGCAGGCCGCCGGATACGATCTGAACGGCAAGCTGGGCACCAACCTGTTTAACCCGCCACCTGCGGGGGGAACCGGAGCCGCCGCCAGCCTCTCGGTTGCCATCACCGATCCGGCGCTGATTGCCGCCAGTTCCGATGGCACCTCGGGCAGCAACGGCAATGCAGAGGCGATGTACGCGCTGAGCACCCAGGCTGGCATTGACGGCCAGACTCCTACCGATTACTACTCCGGCATCGTCTTCAATGTGGGCAACGACGTCTCCAATGCCACGGCGGAACAGAGCGCTTCTACCCAGGTGCTGCAGCAATTGAACGATCAGCGGGCTTCGATCTCCGGGGTCTCGCTCGACCAGGAGGCGGCCAACATGGTCCAGTACCAGAACGCCTACGCGGCTTCGGCGCAGGTCGTCACCACTATCAATACCATGATGTATGACGTCCTCCAGATGAACGTATTAAACGGTTAAACCACTATGCGTGTGAATCCCAATCCGTTACCCGATCTGCTGGCCGCCCTCCAGCAGACCCAGCAGCAGATCAACACCGATCTCCAGCAAATCAGCTCCGGGCAAAGCGTCATCGTGCCCTCCGACGATCCGGGCGCGGCTGCCGAACTGGTGCAGAACGCGGCCCAGACCTCGGCCGCCGATCAGTTTCTGCGCAGCATTGGGAGCGTTCAGGGGGAAGTTGCCAACGCCGATTCCACGCTGAGTTCAGTTACGACCGCGTTGCAACGCGCCATCAGCCTGGGCGTCGAAGCCGCCAACGGCACGCTCAACGCCTCGGACCGGGCCGCGATCGCCACAGAAGTCCAGGGCATCCAGTCGCAGCTCGTGAGTCTGGCCAACCTGTCCTATCAAGGCAGCTACGTCTTTGCCGGGACCGCAACCCAGACCGCGCCCTACGTGGTCGACCCGACATCCCCGTCGGGCGTGACCTACGTGGGAAACTCAAGCACCAACAGCATCACCCTGGGCAATCATTTCACGCTGCAGACCAACGTTCCCGGCTCACAACTGTTCTCGGCCGCGGGCAACGACATGTTCCAGTCCATCCAGGATCTGCTGACCGGCCTGCAGACCGGCACCGGGATTGCCGCCGCGGTCGGGGAAGTTACCAGTGCCGCCAACTACCTCGACGCCCAGCGCGTGTTCTACGGCAATGCCTCAAACCAGCTTACGGCGCAGCAGACCTACCTGAACAGTGACATCACCGCACTCGCGGAGCAGCAAAACACGCTGGGAGGCGCCGACCTCGCGACCGCCATCACCAATCTGACCAGCGCGGAGACCGCGCACCAGGCGACCCTTGCGGCCGTGGCCGGCGCCAACCAGCCTAACCTGTTCAGCTACATCAAGTAAGGATTGTCTTAGGAAGATCGACTTAGGAAAGATCGACCTGGGAAAGATCGACCTGGGAAAGATCGACCTGGGAAACGCCGCCTTCCGTAGAAACCGCCGCGTCAGGTAACGTTCGGTCCAAAGCGATTGTCATCGGCGAAGATCTGCAAAGTTAGATCGAGGAAACCGGTTTTCGCGGAAGGAAATCGCCTGTTTTATAGCGTCTGGCGCGACCGGCGGGCCCACTCAGCGGTCGAGACCACCCGCGCCCGTTCCTGTTCGAGGCGGGCACGTTCCCCGAGCAGCGTCTGGTGAATCGACGGCAGCAGCACCCGCAGCCGTTCGACCTGCTTGCGGTACGCGCTCAATTCGCGTTCGAGCGTCGCATCTTTTTCGCGGGGCAGGGACCGCAGCCACTGGCCCGCCCGCATCAGCTCCGACAGTAGCGCCGCCATTTGGTGAGGAGTAGCCGCGTACGGCGGCGGGTTGAGCAGCAGTTCGGACGGGGGCAGGTCGGGAATCAGGCTGTCCAGAAAGAAAGCCAGCCGCGCGTTGGTCTCATGGAAGTTTTGGGCAAGCTTGGTGGGCGCAAGAGGCACCATCAGGCGCTCCATTCTGCGGAGGCGCGGTGCTCCGGCTCTGACGGGGATTGTCCTGGGCCCGATTGTGCCGGGCTCGTGCTTTTGGCGGGCGCTGCGTTGGCTCGTTCCACTTCGCCCCAGGCCGCGTGCACTTCGACCAGATAAGAAATCTGCCGTTCCAGGATCGCCGCCGACTGTTTGCACTGGGCCTCAACCAGGCTGGCGCGGATCTGGTTGTAAAAACGCTCCAGATTCTCGGCCACGCGCCCGCCTTGCTCCTTGTCGAGGGACGATTGCAGGTATCCAATCACGACCACGGCATGGTTGATGGCGCGCGTGCGCGCTTCAATGTCGCCGCGGTCGATGGCAGCCCGCGCCCGCTTCAAGTCTTCAATGGCCTGCTCGTACAAAAGGGCCACCAGCCTTACGGGGCTGGCCCCCTCGACTGCCGATTCGCGATAAGAAAGTGTTGCGTTCATGGTTTTAGAAATCCAAAGTGCCCGTGGTCTGAAAAAGCATTAGAGGCCTGAAGTCAGAGTCGGACTCGATGAGCCCGAACTGCTGCTGCTCCCCGATCCTAACGTTCCCAGCGTTTCGGTGACTTGCTGCAGCAGCAGCGGATAAGCCTGCAGCGAAGCGTTCACCGCGCTGTATTCCAGCGTCAAGGCTGCTTGCTGGGCCGTCAGCTGGGTTTGAAAATTGGTGATGCTGGTGGTCAGGTCCGCTTGCTGGGCTTTGTTCTGCGCCAGATCCACGTTCAACACGCCCTGCGTCGGATCGGTCAGGTTCGTGAGGTCGGTGTTGAAGGCGTTGGCAAATCCGGTCGAAGCCGTGTTCTGAAAAAAATTCTGCACTGCGGCCGGGTTCGAAGCCAGAGCGCTGTTGAGCTGAGTCGAGTCCACGGTCAGCGTGCCGTCGTTGTTGGTGTTGATGCCGAGCGCCGCCAGATTGACATCGCCGCCGTTTCCCGTCACGGAATAGGCTGCATCGGTCAGCAGGCTCGATTGCAATTGCGCGACCGCGGCGTCGCTGCCCAGCGGGCCCTGCGAGTTGGTAGCCGAGTTGTAGGCCACTTCCTGGTTGATGTCGCTGATAACCTGGTTATAGGCCGAAACAAAATTGTTGATCGCGCTGGTCGACTGGACCGTGTCCGGGCCGACCGTGAGTTGTACGGGATTGCCGGATGACTGGTTGGCCAGGTTGAGCGTCACACCGGAAATCGCCCCGGTGACGGTGTTGCTGGCGCTGGCATACGGAACTCCATCAATCGTGAGCTGGGCGTTCACGCCACCGGTGGGCGTGTTGAAACTCAGACTCGTGTTGTTGGCGGTGATGGCCAGAGCTCCAGCCGAGCCTGTGTTTTGACTGACCAGGGCCAGCCGAGAGCCGTTGGCGTCGGTCACCACGCTGGCGTTCACTCCCAGATTCTGGCTGTTGATGTAACTGGCGAGCGTCGTCAGCGTGTCGTTACTGCCGGGAGTAATGGCGATGGCCTGCGTCTTTCCCGTGCTGCCGCCAATCTGCAAATCAATCTCACCGCTGGTCGCGCCGCTGGGCAAAATCGATGCGCTGGCTCCGCCCGCGAAGTCGTTGGTGTACACGGCGCCCGCAGTCGCCAGATTGCTCACCGCAACAGTGTGGGTTCCGGCAACTGCCGAAGTATCGGCCGTCGCGGTCAGCACACCCGTGTCCGATGACGTCGCCGACTGCGCGGTAAGCGCTCCCAGGGGATCCGCCAAAGCCGTCACGGCGGTAGCCAGGTTGGTCAGAGCGCTGTTGATTGCGGTCAGATCGCTGGCCTGGCTCTGCAGCGTGGTTTGCTCGCCCTGCCATTCTGTCAACTGGCCGCTGCTCTCACTAAGGATCTGGCTGACCAGGCTGCTGACGTCAAGCCCCTGTCCACTCAGCAATGTTGCTGGATTCAGGCTAATGCCCATGTTTCTCTCCTTCTGTGGTACCCGAAGTCGAAGTGGCCTCCGGTCTTAGTTCGTGCCGAAGGTCCTCGGAGATCCCCAGAGCCACGCTCAGCACTTCGCTGCTAGGCACCTGCAGGATGGTTCGCCCCGTGGCCTGGTCCGTGTACTTGATCACGATCTGGTTCTCCAGCTGGCTGTCGGTCCGCACCTGCACAACATCTTGCGGCTGCTCCTGCTCAGCGGCCTTCTGCGCCTGCAGGGCTTGTTCGTTTGATCTCGTTCCCAGATTGGATTGCTGCTCGGAACCTGGGACGCGAGGGGAAGAAGAAGGTTGGGGTCGCGGGGCGCGGGCTTCGGCGGACTGCGCTGCGTCCTGTGGACCAAAACTTTGTACCGGATTGATGCTCATGCCGGGATCCTCCGGAGAGGCGCAACGGAGGCGGGCTGGCCGCCTCCGTTGCCGGTTGATTGCAGCGGCGATTATTGCAACAGTTTCAAAACCAGCTGCTGCTGTTGGTTGGCCTGGGCCAGAGCGGAAATGCCGGTCTGTTCCAGAATCGTGAACTTGGTCAGCTGCGCCACCGCGGTCGGAATGTCGGCCGCCGTGATCGTGTTCTCCGCAGAGGTCAAGTTCTGCACTTGATTGTTGATGACGTTGCTGGCGCTCTGTAGACGGTTGATGCTGGCGCCGATACTGCCGCGCAGGGCCGCAATCGACTGGATCGCAGTGCCAATGCTGGCCAGAGCGGTTTGGGCATCGGTAGCGGTCAGCAGATCCGACGTTGTGCCGGTTGTGAACGTCGTGCCGCCGGTTTGCAGGAAGCCGAATTCCGCGCCCTGCCCCACGGTAGACACGATGTTCGCGCCTCCCAAGGCCTGTCCGGTTGCGGTGGCAGCGAACGTAATGGTATCGCCCTGGGCTGACGCCGTGGCGTCCGCATTGGGGTTGGGACCAGCGACGTTGGCCTGATACGCAGTTCCCGCTCCCGTTCCACCGTTCACTGCCGCGGCCAGGTTGGCCAGCGTATTCTGCAGCGCGGTGACTGGATTGGCGTTGCCATCGATGGCGACGGCCACAGCGCCAGCCGTAGCCCCGGTGGGAGCGGCGGCCAGTGCCGCGGCGCTCTCAAACGTGTAGGTCGTGCCGCCAATTGTAACGTTGTCGCCGGCGGTGACCGCTCCGTTGGCCGCTAAGGTTGCACCCGCGCCGGCTCCGAGGAGTTGCGACGCAGAGAGCGTTCCAGTAGTGACGCTGATGAAGTTGCTGGCCTGGGAGGTATTTCCCGTGCCATCGCTGATGTAAATGGAGGTCGGGTTATTAGTGAATACCTGCGTGCCGTTGTAGTTGGTGTTGGACCCGATGCGGTTGATTTCAGCCTGAATCGACTGATATTCGTCGTCCAGCGCAACTCGCTGCTGGTTGCCAACCGTGCCGGTCGCAGACTCGGTGGCCAGCGTGACGGCGCGATTCAGCAGCGTGGTTACCTGAGCCAGCGATCCATCTCCCACCTGCAACGCGCCAATTCCGTTGTTGGCGTTGCTGGCGGACTGGGTGAGGGCGCTGACGTTGGCTTCCAAGCCATTGGCAATGGCCAGGCCGGCTGCGTCGTCTGCGCCGCTATTGATGCGGGAGCCTGAAGACAGCTGAAACAGTACGTTCTGCAGGCTATTGTTGGTGATCGTCAGCTGGTTTTCCGCGGCCAGGGACGAAATGTTGTTCAGGATTCCTATGGGCATGGTAAAACTCCTTCTCCGATGAATTGTTCGGTTGTTCTGAGTGTTTTCTCAGAACGTTCCGCCAAGCTCTCGTGCTGTCGGCTGCTCGCGGAACCCCGAATTGCTTACCTTTTCCATCGGCCACTTCCCGTGCCACTTTAGTCTGCGGTGCCAGTTCCGGATCAACCGTCCCTCACCCAAGGTAACCTCTCTCCGCGTCCGCTTCTCTAAACCATCCCTCCCCCACGCCGATGTTCCCCCTCAGGGGGCCGTCTATCCGCCTTCGCACAACCCGGCCCAAGAAAGGGCGGACAATATGATTCAGCTCACACGTCTTAATAACAAACCCCTCACCGTCAATTCGGACCTGATCAAGTTCGTCGAGCAGTCCCCCGACACGCTGGTCACTCTAATCACTGGCGAAAAAATTGTGGTCCTCGAAAAAGCCGGCGAGATCGTCTCCCGGATCATCGACTTCCGGCGCTCGGTGCTGCAGGGACTCTCCCTTTCCTGGGACACGTCTTCCGCGCACGCTCTGATCGCCAGGTCGCCCGACACGGGCGGCCATGAGCCCGAGAGGTAACGTGGATAAGTCCAGTCTCGGTGGGATCATCCTCGCTCTCGGTGGAATTCTTGCGGGCCTGCTGCTCGAAGGTGGAAACCTTCGCCAGATCGTGCAGCCCACCGCTGCCATGATCGTCTTTGGCGGCACACTCGGAGCCGTAATGCTGCAGTTCCCCCTGCCGGTCGTCCTGCAGGCCATGCGGCGCTTTGGTTCGGTCTTCGTCACTCCCAAAGACAATCCTCAGGAAACCATCCGCCGCCTGGTGCGCTACGCCCAGAAAGCGCGCAAGGAAGGCATTGTGTCGCTCGACGCCGAACTCCCGCAGATCGAAGATGCCTTCCTTAAGAAAACTCTCATGCTGGCGGTCGACGGCACCGAACCCGAGGAACTGCGCAAGATCATGGAACTCGAACTTGACAACCAGGCCGAGTACGAAGAGCAGGTTCCCCAGGTATTTGAGTCGGCCGGCGGCTTCGCTCCCACCATTGGCATCATCGGGGCGGTCCTCGGACTCATTCAGGTGATGCAGCACCTCGACAAGATCGACGAAGTCGGCCGCGGCATCGCCGTGGCTTTTGTGGCCACTATTTATGGCGTCGGCTCCGCCAACCTCTTATATCTGCCGGTGGCGGGAAAAATGAAACACCGCATCCGGGAAGAGCAGATTGCGCGTGAGATGACGCTCGAAGGCGTGGCCTCGATTCTCGAAGGCATGAACCCCCGCATGCTCGAAATCAAACTGCTGGGCTTTCTGGTTGACGCCGGCGGGCCCGCCAAGAGCGCCGGGGAAGCCACGCCATGAGACGGCGCAAACGCCCCAAGGCGCAAGCCAACCACGACCGCTGGCTGGTTTCCTACGCCGACTTCATCACTTTGTTATTCGCTTTTTTTGTTGTTCTCTACTCCTCGTCGCAGGTTGACCATCGCAAAGTCGGCCGGCTGGCGATGGCCATCCAGGTTGCGTTTCAGGAGCTCGGAGTCTTCCCCGCCTCCAACACCCACGCTCCCATCAACATGGACGAGCCCATGCCGTTCAGCACGGTACAAGCCATTGAGAGTGCGAAGCGCAATACCGATCTGAGCCGCGTCTCCTCCGCTCCCCAAGACTCCCTCGCCGCGGTTTCTGAAGAAGCGAATGTCACCACCCTGCAAAGCGAACTGCAACAGGCCTTGCAGCACGAGATCGACCTGCATACCGTCGCCCTGCATCGCGAGACCGAAGGCCTGGTCATCAGCTTGCGTGAGTTCGGATTCTTTGACAGCGGATCCGCCGCCTTGAAGCCTTCCGCTCTTCCCGCCCTCGACCGCATCGCGTCCATCCTGGGCGTGCGCGCCTGCCGTCTGCGGATCGAGGGTCACACCGACAATGTTCCCATCCATACTGCTCAGATGGCTTCCAACTGGGAACTCTCGACCGCCCGTTCCACGGAACTGGTCCGTCTTCTGATCCTGCGCTACCGCTTCTCTCCCACTCGCCTGGCGGCCGCCGGATACGCCGAATATCATCCCATCGCCAGCAATGACACTCCGCAGGGCCGGGCCCAGAACCGGCGCGTCGACGTGGTGATCCTCAACGAACATGTCGTTACTAACAACGTCACCAGCAGCATCCCCGCCGAGTCCACTCCGTCAAAGCCATCTCCCGTCATCCCCTAAAGTTGGCCCCTCGGCTGCCGATGAACCCCGTAGTGACCCTCGGGAACCATTCTCGGGAGGCCGTCCCAGATCTGAGAGCACACGTCGTGAGCCAAGCGGCATTGAAACAGAAGTGGACCGTGCAATTCGCTCGCCCCTGCGCGAACCCCAGCCGAAAGGTCTCGGCATGACCATGGCTGCAGCAACAATTTTTTCTGTCGAAGTCCCACCCGATCCCGAACTCGTGCGCATTCGTGACCTCATCTATCATTCGGCGGGCATCTTCCACCCCGACAACAAGCTGCGCTTGCTTCTCGATCGCTGTGGCCGGCGTATGAAAGAACTGAAAACACAAACTCTGCGCGAGTATTGCGAGCAGCTCACCAGCAAGCCCACGAAGCAGACCGAGCTGATCGCGCTGCTGAATGAAATCACCATTGGCGAAACCTGCTTCTTCCGCAGTCCGGCTCAACTGGAGGCGCTCCGCCACGTCGTACTTCCCAAGATTCTGGAGGCAAAATCCAAGCTTCCGCAGCGGCGGCTGCGCATCTGGAGCGCCGGATGCTCTACCGGCGAAGAGCCTTACACGCTCCGCATGCTGCTGCTGGAGGAGGCTCCGGGCCGTCTCATGGACTGGACCGCCGAGATTCTCGCCACCGACCTCAATGAGCGTTCCCTCGCCCACGCCATGAATGGAATCTATGGCACCTACAGCACCCGCAATCTGACTCCTCATTACCGCCAGAAATATTTCCTCCCCGCCGGGGAACAGCTGCAGGTTCAGCCCGCGGTGCGCAACAGCATCTCCTTCAGCCGGCTGAATCTGTCCGACGACGGCCGCATGAGCTTCATGAAGGGGGTCGACATTATCTTCTGCTGCAACGTGCTCATTTATTTCGATCTGGCTTCCAAGCGGCGGGTGATTCGGCACTTCTACAACAACCTTCTGCCCCACGGGTATCTCTTCCTCGGCCATTCCGAATCGCTCTACTCGGTATCCGACGACTTCCAGCTGGTCCACCTGCCGGGAGCCACCGCGTACATCCGGGGCGAACGCAGTGAAGGGGGAAAGTAGGCGCACATGAACACGGCAGCGACCAAAGCAACCTTGCTCAACCGGATCGCGGGACTCGACCACATTCCCACCATTCCCGCGGTGCTGGCTCCCTTGCTCCGCTATCTGCAACAGCCCGTCGAGGACCTCGACGTGCAGAAAGTCACCGACATGATCGGCCAGGACAAGTCCCTGGCCGCCCAATGTTTGCAGATGGCCAACAGTCCTCTGTTCGGGCGCTGGCAGAAGATTGACTCGCTGCGCGGCGCCGTCGTCGGCCTCGGATTTCACCGCGTGAGCGACATCGCCATGTCCTGCGGCGTGCTCAACCTGATGCCCAAAAACATTGGCGCCATTGACCCCGTCGTCTTTTGGGAGCACTCCCTGGGATGCGCTCTCGTCTGCCGCCGTTTCGCCCGCAAGATTTCCTATCCCGATCCCAGCAAGGCTTATCTCGCGGGTCTGCTGCACGATCTTGGCATCATCGTCAACCTGTGGGTCTTGCCCAAAGAGTTCCGCGAAGCCTATGAGTTCGCGCGAGCCGAGGGAATCCCCCTCCACGAAGCGGAACAGAAGGTTCTCGGATTCACCCACTGCGAAAGCGGCCGTTTACTGGCCGATAAGTGGGAACTCTCTGCCCCGCTGAAAGAGGTCGTGTCGCTGCACCACAACATCCAGGAAGCGCACGATCACGTGGGACTGGTCGCTCTGGTGGAAATCAGCGATCTGCTCTGCCGCATGAGTGGACTGAACTACGGCTACATCGAAAACCGCCAGGTCAACCTGCTCGAACAAACTGGCTTCTCCGTCCTGTCCCAGCAATGCAAGGGCCTCAAGGACCTGGACTGGGCCCGCCTCACCTTTGAAATGGATTCGTACATGGACGAGGTGCACGCGCTGGTCCGCAGCATCTATCGAACATGACCGGGGACGCCACAACCCGAGCGCCGATCCGCGTGCTGGTCGTCGACGACAGTGCCTTTATGCGCGCCGCCCTGTCTCGCATGATCGCCTCCGAGTCCGGCCTTGAGGTGGCCGCCACAGCCTGCAGCGGATCGGACGCGCTCGACAAGATTCCTTCGGTTGACCCCGATGTCGTCACCCTCGACATTGAAATGCCCGGGCTCGATGGGGTGCAGACCCTGCGCCGCATCATGAAACAGTTTCCGCGCCCCGTCATCATGGTAAGCGGTGCGGCCGAACGCAGCGCCGAGAACACTTTTGACGCGCTTGCCGCCGGGGCCTTCGACTACGTCCCCAAAGATCTGTCGCCCACCTCGCTCGACATTCTGCACATACGGTCGGACCTGGTCGCCAAAATACGTGCCGCTGCGCAATCACGGAAGGCCCCTGCGTTCGGCGTCCTAGCCAAAAAACCACCCCAGCCGTTGTGGTCGGCGAGCCCTGCCGGCGCTGTCAGCTCCCGGGCGGCGATCGTCGCCCTGGGAATCTCCACCGGCGGCCCCAAAGCGCTTCAGGATATGTTGCCCCTTTTCCCCCGCGACCTCTCCGTGCCCATCTTGATCGTGCAGCACATGCCCCTGGGCTTTACCGCGCCCTTTGCTAAGCGCCTGAACTCCCTATGCTCCGTCGCCGTGCGCGAGGCCACTCACGGCGAAAACCTTTGCCCGGGTGTGGTCTACCTCGCCCCCGCTGGCAGGCACATGCGCGTGGAGCGCCAGTCTGCGCGAGCCATCCTCAGCCTCGACACTCAGCCCGAGGATTGTCAGCACATTCCGTCCGTCGACGTGCTCATGAACTCCGTGGCCGCCGTCTTCCACAACCTCGCCCTCGGAGTCATCATGACGGGTATGGGTTCCGATGGCGCCGAAGGGATGCAATCCATCTTCCGCGAGGGCGGCCTCACCATTGGCCAGGATGAAGCGACTTGCACCGTCTATGGCATGCCGCGGGTCTGTGCCGAACTGGGCATCCTCAACCGCGTGGTCCCGCTCTCGCAGATTCCAGCCCAGATTATAGAAGCTACTCGTTCCCGCAAGCTTGCGTGACCGGACTTCCGCTCACGATCGGCAATCCCGTGTGATCCAGCATTTCTCTCACTCTTCGCAGCAGAACCTCGGTCGAGAACGGTTTTGCCAGACATTCCTCTTCTTCTTGCTCCTCTCGCAGTCCCATCTGCTCCGCGTATCCGCTGACCAGCAAAACCTTGAGCTCCGGATTCTCTCGCCGCAGCCTTCTCGCCAGCGCACGCCCATTCTCTCCCGGCAGCACCACGTCGCTCAGCAAAAGCTCCACGCCGCCGCGCCGCCTGGCGTAGACGCCGGCAGCTTCGGCCGCATTCTTGGCGATCAACACTTCGTATCCGGCAGATCGCAGAACTTCACCGGTCACTTCCCGCACAAACGCTTCGTCTTCCACCAGCAGGATCGTTTCCGCGGCCGTGAGCGGTTCTTCTGCCCCGCGGCATCGCTCCTTGGCGTCGTTTTGCGTCTCTGCAGTCTGTAAGCTCATGGCAGTCTCCTCGACAATGCTTTATGCAGATGGCCTGCCATCGCCGTCTACGACGGGCCCACAGCAGAAGCCAAACGGAATGCAGTACTTAGGTGAGGAGGGCCTTGCGAGGCATCGCGCTCTGGATCCTTATAATGTCCATTTCGGGAATTGCGCGCGGAAGGTAAGCCCGATTCGGTTCGCAAGAGTTGGCGATTCCGATCCCTACTTCGGACTGGTGAGGACCGTCTCATTCGGATCGAGCGCGATCTTGTGCGTCCCGGCGGGAGCCGGCAAACGGAACGAAGACTCCTCGCCGTCGGCGAATACTCGCCCCAGCAACACCGGCTGTTTCCCCGCAGCCACGGCATACACGGGAACCGACGTCACCAGATTTTGCGGCGCGCCTTGCTGCACGATCGTCCCACTGACAACCGAACCGGCGCCCTTCGCGGCGAATCTTACCGCCTTGAGTTCCAGCTTGGGCAGCGCCGTGCCGTTGATCCAGCCCTCCAGGAACCAGTCCAGCGAGTTTTTGCCCTCGTAACGCAGCGCGGGCGGAAGGTCCTCCGCGAAAACATCCAGCAATTCGCGCGTGCTGATCGATTGCCCTTCGTACCGCTGCCGAACTTTTCGCAGCGCCCGCACGAAAGGTTCGTCGGCACCGCTGCGGCCCTTCACTCGGCTTCCACCTTCTTGCACGGCGGCATCCTTCAACATCGTCCGCAGCATGTGGAACAGCCACGTCCCCCGGCCGTAGAGAATCGCTTCGTACCCCTCCGGAAACCGCGACGACAGCAGCCGCGGCCCCAGAGTCACCGGCCCCGCTTCCATCGCAGACATCCCGTCTTTGTTTTTTTCGACGAGATCGCGGCGGTACCGGTCCATTACTTGGCGAAATCCTGCGGGATTTTTTTCCTCCAGCATCATCAAGGCGCAATAATTCGCCAGCCCTTCGGAAATCCACTGGTCGCGGTAGCTCTTCCAGGTAACCAGATCTCCCCACCACTGGTGTGCCGTCTCGTGCGCCGGAATCGCCTGCTGCAGCAGGATCTTGTCCGGAGCGAAATGCAGCTGTTCGCGCTGCTCCTGATCGAGAAACGCGTACGAGGAAAGAAAAACCAAGCCGGGCCAGCCTTGGCTGTCGCGGCCCGGCATCTGGGTCAAAGCCAGATGACTATACGGATACGGGCCGAACCGCTGAGCGTAATACCGAATTGCCCGTGCCGCCTCTTCTCCGACCGTCACTTCGTTCCGCGCAGGCGAAGGGCGGCTTGGGATCGTCAACTGCGGCGGTCGTGAAGCCAGGTCGGACGGACCGGACTCAACCACCTGCGCCGGAGGACTCGGGAAGTCCCGCTCCACGCCAGCGGTAGCATAGGTCTCGACTGTGACGTCCCCCGCCTGGGCGGTGGCTAGCTTGTATTTGCCCAGATTGAATCCCGCCAGAGGAATCGGACGTTCCGACACCCATCTCGAACTTTGCTGAGCATTAACCGGCTGAGCATTGGTCCGCTCACCATTGGCCTTCGCGGCCGCAGACGACACCGGCGTGGCCTTTCCCGTCGCCACCAGTGTCCAGCCGGGCGGATACTCGAACTCCAAATCGAAGTCCGCCATCGCAATTCCACGATTCGGATACCACGTGCCCCGCGCTCCTACATAAAGCAACCCGCTGCCCGCTTCCGCCAGAACTTCGCCGCCATAGACAAATTCCAGATCAATTTTCTGTCCAGCCCGCGCGGGCTCCGGCAGCATCACTGCAACAATGTCATTGCCCCGACGTGAAAGCTGTGTCCCTTCTACTGCGGGGTTCTGAATGAACTCCACCGCCTGGCCGTCAAGCTTGACGCTTTCCATCTGCAGATATCGCGACAACTCAAACAACAACGCGCGCGCCCCGCTTTCCTTGACCTCACATTGCACCTGGGCTCGCGCCTGAATCCGTTTCGGAGGTTGCACTTCGGTCCTGATCGTATAGCGGCGCACTGTGATCCAACTTTCACGCGCCCGAGTTCCAGGCGTCGCATCGCCTTTCCCCCTCGCAGTCCCGGGATTGACCGCCGAAAATGAAGTCCAAACGTCGTAGTACAGACCCCGATTGTCGGCCGCTCTCGCTTGCCCAACCTGCACCTGCTCCGTCGCCGCGGAATCAAAGTAGACATCGAAAACTCCCAGCTTGTTGCCTTGGATCCGCGCGTGCAGAAACCGTTCTCCCGCATCCACCGGTTCGGCCATATCTGCTGGTTCTCGCGAAGTCGTGCCGGTCGTTGTGCCGGTCATTGTTCCGGTCACCGGAAGCATCCGGCTGAAGGTCAACAGCAGCTTCATCGCATCGGCGTTCGCCAGATTCTGCGCCGTGTCTCCCCAGCGTTCAACAAACTGGAGCTGGTTGTCCGTTGCCCGCAAATCGGGCCGCAACTCCGCCGCCACATCATCGTTGAAGCGAAAATAGGCGGTGGCAAAGTGTTCTTCCAGAATTGCCATCCCGGTAAACAAACTCATCGATCTGCGTTCGACCTCATTCGGGGGCGTCAGTAGCACTTCGCCGTCGCCCTCAAAGAACGCTCCGGTGATCCGCCCCATCACATCCTGGGTGAAACCGATAGTGCCGTCTTCCAAACTGATGTGGATCGCCGCTCGGTCCAGCGACGCGCCCCGCACTTGATACACCCGCGCCGGATCGAGCCCTACTCGCCCGAGTTGCAGATACAGCGCTTCGGCAGGCTTGTCGGGAGGATTCTCGGACGCCGACGCCATCGCTCCGACCGCCAGCCAGATCACCGCCGCGACACGCAAGCCTCTCACCGCGAGTAGTACCTTCGTCACGTGGGTGGTCTCTCCTCAGTTGCTAGAATGCGCCTGAATGCGTCTACGTGTCACCATTCTCCTTGCAGGGCAGCTTGCATTTGTCTGCTGGCTCGCCCTGACCGGCGCATCGGCGGACACCATCCATCTGAAAAATGGCCGCACCATCGTAGCCGACCACGTCCGCGAAGACGGTATTCATTACGAGTACGACATCGGCGACGACACCTACGCCATCCTCAAGTCTTCTGTGGATCACATCGATGCCGGCGGGATGCCCGCTCACGGCGGATCCAGCGCAGCCAAGGTCGGTGACCTTCCCGCCTTTACTCCTGCCGATAGCCTCGCTAACGAAGGCGACCTAGTCGCCAAAATCATCAAGGAAGGCAAAGTCGACGCCGATGCTCTCGCCAGCCTCGAAAACAAGGGCAACGCCGAGCTGAGCGCGACCGCCGACTTTATCGCGGGCAAATTCGAATTCGAACACGGCAACATCGCCCAGGCGCGGCAGTATTACGAAAGCGCTCTCCGCTTCCAGCCCAATAACTCCACCATCCTCGTTTATTACTCGGCCTTGCTGGTCCGCACCGGAAACGCCGCCCAGGCCTTGCCTTACGCCCAGCGCGCCGTTCAGTCTGCTCCTAATTCGCCCGACGCCTACACCATGCTCGGCTACGCCCAGTTCGCCTCGGACCATACCAAGGAGGCCGTCGCCTCGTGGAAGCGCTCCCTTGAGTTGCGCCCTGACTCCACCGTCCAGCAGTTCCTGGCCAAGGCCCAGCGCGAGCAGACGGTTGAGTCCGACTTCGCCTCGGGCGAAAGCACCCATTTCACTCTTCACTATGAGGGCAAACAGACTTCCGAGGCCCTCCGTGGACAAATCCTCCAGGCGCTCGAATCCGACTATGACGACCTGGTTCGCGACCTCGGCAACCCGCCCCGCGACAACATTCTGGTCACCCTCTACACCGAGCAAGCTTTCTTCGATGTCACGCACGCCCCCACCTGGTCGGGGGCAATCAATGACGGCAAGCTGCGCATCCCGGTCAGCGGCCTCAGCTCCATGACCTCAGAACTGGCGCACGTTCTAAAACATGAACTGGCTCATTCGTTTATTACTCAGCTCTCCGGCGGCCGCTGCCCGCCCTGGCTGCACGAAGGCATTGCCCAGTTCCTCGAACCCAAAAGCCTCGGCGGCGATGGGCACCAGCTCTCGCTGCTCTACAAAGCGCAGCAAAATATCCCCCTCAACGCTCTGGAAGGAAGTTTCCAGAACTTTTCCGGCGCTCAGGCCTACGTCGCCTACGCCGAGTCTCTGGCGGCCGTATCGTACATCAACGATTCCTATGGCATGAGCGATATTCAGCGCATCCTCGAGCGCCTCAGCCAGGGCAATTCCACCGAAGCCGCCCTGCGCGCCACCATTCACTCCGACTACGGCCAGCTCGAGTCCGACATCGCCCGCTATCTCGCCGACAAGTACGGCGAGTAGCTCCCTTCCGGCCTCCGTTTGCTCCCTGCCTTTTCATTATGCTAGCTTCGCCTCTGGGCCTGCCTATCATGCACTCCCTCTCTCACTCTCACGACTTAGTTCCAGCGCCCATGGCCGAGCCCGTCCCCACTGTTTTTCCCAAGATCGAAGGTGCGGAGATCGCGGCTCTCTTCGTGGGTAAGCGCATTGCCGGAGATTTCTACGACTCCATCCGCGTCAGTCCCGAGCGCGTTCTGTTCGGTCTGCTCGACCTGGCCGGCCGCCGCGGGGACAATCCTGGCGTCCTCGCCGTCACGCAACAAATGTTTCGCAATTTCGGGACGGAGCTTTTCTCCGGCTTGGATATCAATGAATCCGACGCCATGACGCAACTCTGTCTTCGCATCAATCGCGGCCTCATCGATACCTGCAAGGGCGTCCACTCCTGCCCCGCTTTCATCGCCTGCTATCACGAGAAGTTCGGCACGCTCTGCTACACCAACGCCGGACACCCGTCCGGCCTTCTTCGCGACCATACCGGCATCGTCGAGCTCGGTTCGACTGGCCTTCCACTGGGACTGTTTTCCCACGCCACTTGCGAAGCCCCCACCGTAGGCCTGGAGAAAGAAGCCGCCTTGCTCCTCGTTTCCCGCGGTGTGGTCACGTGCCTGGGACACGGCGAACGCTCCAGCGAGGAATTCGGCCTGGAGCGCGTCCGCCAGTTTTTCCAGGCTTCTCCTACCAGCACCGCCAAAGATCTCTGTTCTTCCGTCCTGAACACCGCCGGTGAGTTCGGTGGCGAAACCCCTCAGTGTGACGACCGCACCGCGCTGGCCCTCCTGCGCACCGCCTGACCGGGCGGCCAACTTTCCCGCCGCCTAGGGCGTCCAATCAAGGGGTAGTGTCCTAAGGACAAGACCAATCAGGGTTGTACCAACGGGGTTCGTTCTGAAGGAGTAAAATACTTCATCGGCCCGAGCCACCCTTTGCCCGCAAGCCCAGGAAGCGTGGTGGCCCAATACATCCTATGAAGAAACTTTGCCTGCTTCTGATTGGTTTCGTTCTGATTGCTTTCGCCTGTTTGCCTGTGGCCGCACAAGTCGCGGCGCCAGCGTCCGGTCCAACTTCTGGCCAAACCTCTGCTCCAGCTGCCGCTCCAGCCCCAGCAGCATCTTCCGGTCAGGTGGTCGAAGAGATCATTACCCGCGTCAACAATCAGATCATCACGCGCTCCGAGTATGAGCGCAGCAAAGACCAGCTCCGAGACGAAGTCAAGCAGCAGAACGCCAAAGATCCCGACGCCGCCTACGCCGAGCGTGAGAAAGACGTTCTCCGCGATCTCGTCGACCAGCAGCTTCTGCTCGATAAAGGCAAAGACCTCAGCATTACCGGCGACACCGACCTCATCAAGCAGCTCGACCAGATGCGCAAGGATATGAAGCTCGACTCCCTCGAAGATCTCGAAAAAGAAGCCACCAAACAGGGCATCTCCTGGGAAGATTTCAAACAGACCCAGCGCAACCAGATCATCACCCGCAAAGTAATTGGCGAGGAAGTCAGCTCCCATCTCTCGGTCAGCAAAGACGAGATGCAGAAGTTCTACGACGAACACAAGGGCGAGATGGAGCAGCCGGAGTTCATCCGCCTCAGCGAGATTCTGGTTGCGCCCAAGGCCGCCGCGCCCGCTGCCACCGACTTAACCGCGCCGGCTGCCGCTAGTCCGGCCGCTCCCGCCGTGGATGACGCAGCTCTCAGCGCCGCCGAGGCCAAGGCCAACGATCTTCTCAAACAGATTCGCAACGGCGCCAGTTTCGAAGACATTGCCAAGAAATATTCTGATGGCCCCTCTGCCGTCGACGGCGGCGTGCTCGGCATGTTCAAGCGCGGACAGCTTGCCAAGGAACTCGAAGACAGAACCTTTGCCATGAAATCCGGCGACGTCACCGACGTGATTCGCACCAAGCAGGGCTACGTCATCCTCAAGGTCGAGGATCACCAGCAGGCCGGCATTCCTCCCATGAAGGATATTCTTCCCAAACTTCAGGACGCGCTCTACTACGAGAAGCTGCAGCCCGCGCTCCGCGCCTACCTTACGAAACTCCGCGATGACGCCTATATCTACTATGCGCCGGGTTTTGTGGATACCGGAGAAAGCCCGAACCAGACGCGGCCCGTCGAAACCGCCTCTGCCAAGGAGGCCGGCGCCAAGAAGCTCAAGAAGAAAAAGAAGCTCGGCTTCCTCTGATCCTGACCCGCGGCGCGTGCTTTATACTCTGCACACACCATGAAAGACTTCTACATCGGCGATTGCGCACGCCACGAGAACAAGGTCATCACTTCGAGCTTCGTCGTCGTCGGCAAGCAGATCAAGCCCAAGAAGACCGGCGAGCCTTACCTGGCCCTCACTCTCGGCGACCGCAGCGGCCAGCTCGAAGCCAAAATGTGGGACAACGTCGAAGAAGTCCTCGACGCCTTCGAGCAGGATGACTTCCTCAAAATCAAGGGACTCATCAACAAATACAAGAACCGTTTTCAGCTCACCGTCCACAAGCTGCGCAAGCTGGGCGAATCCGAAATCGACTTCGCCGACTACCTTCCCAAAACCACCAAGGACGTTGACGAACTCTGGCGGACTCTCACGAACTACGTCGCCACTTTCGAGAACCCGCATCTCAAGTCACTCGTCGAGGCCTTCATGGCCGATCCTGAAATTGCCGCCGCCTACCGCAACGCACCCGCCGCAAAAACTCTGCATCACGCCTACATCGGAGGACTGCTTGATCACGTCGTCTCGCTGTTTCGTTCCTGCGACCTGATGTGCGGCAACTATCCCCAGATCAATCGCGACCTGCTGCTCACCGGCGCGTTTCTGCACGACATCGGCAAGATTCACGAACTCACCTACAACCGGTCTTTCTCCTATACGACCAAGGGCCAGTTGCTCGGCCACATGATCATCGAACTCGAAATGCTGCAGGCCAAGCTCGCTCTCGTCCCCGCGTTCCCCGACGAACTCAAGACGATGATCGAGCACCTCATCATCAGCCATCACGGCCAGTACGATTTCGGTTCGCCCAAGCTGCCGATGTTCCCCGAAGCTCTCATGCTGCACTATCTCGACGACCTCGACTCCAAGATGGAAGCCATGCGCGCCCATTTCGAGCGCGAAGCCGCCCTCGACAGTCCCTGGACCAGCTACAACGCGTCCCTCGGCCGCCCGCTCCTCAACACCGAAAAATTTCTCGCCCCGAAAAAAGCTGCGCCCCCGGAAGATCTCACCGCTGCGGCCGATGCCGAACTCGACGAGTCTCCCGACCCAACCCCCGCCTTGCCCGGCCTCGCCCCCCGGCGGTAAAGTTAACCACCGCACTCGCAAGGGTGCCCCATTTCTCGCGCGCTCTCTGCGCGAGAAAGCCTGCCCTGAGCGAAGCCGAAGGGTGGGGAATTTGATTGATTCGAGGGGGTTCTCACTGCGATGCCCAACGTCACAGCTCCGAAAAAATCCGCACCAAAAAAGCAAGCCCCCGATCCCCCCGGCTACTGCGCCGGATTGCCCCACATCCCCGCGAATTATGGCTTGAAACCTCGAAAGCACTACCTGCCCTTCAGCCACGCCGAAGAACGACTCACCAAGTCGCGCAACTATTGGATTTGCACCGCCCGCCCCGACGGCCGCCCGCACTCCATCCCGGTCTGGGGTTTCTGGATTGACGGCGCACTCTATTTCGGCACCGGGCGCACTTCGCGCAAAGCTCGCAACCTGGCTCACAACGCCGCCGTCTCCATCCATCTCGACTCCGGCGACGACGTAGTCATTCTTGAAGGCACTGCCGTCGAGGTTGATCTCTCCGATAAGTCACAGCTCAAGAAGCTGGACACCGCTTCCCGCGCCAAGTACAAGATGCCGATGATGGTCTCAGCTGAGAACGTACTTTATTCGGTTCGTCCGCGTGTGGTGCTGGCCTGGACCGAAAAAAACTTCCCCAACAACGCCACTCGCTGGCAATTCGACGCAGCCGGCGCCTGAACGGATACTGCTTCCCATGCTCGACTTCAACCGCTTCGAAGTCCTGACGTTTGATTGCTACGGCACGCTCATTGACTGGGAAGCCGGAATTCTCTCGGCGCTTCGCCGCATCCTCTCCGCCCACGAAAAAACAGTAGACGACGCCACCCTCCTCAAACTCTACGGAGATTTCGAGCAGCGCTCCGAACAGGGCACATTTCGTCCTTATCGCGAAGTTCTCGAGTCGGTGGTCCGCCAGTTTGGAGAGGAATTTCGATTCACTCCCACCGACGAACAAATTCGCTCGCTGCCCGACTCTCTCTCGACGTGGCAGCCTTGGCCGGACACGGTCGCCGCTCTTCGCCATCTCAAGACTCGCTTCCGCCTCGCCATTCTCTCCAACGTGGACGACGATCTATTCGCCCTCACTCGCCCTAAACTTGAAGTTGACTTCGACGAGGTCATCACTGCCGAACACGCCCAGGCCTACAAGCCGTCGCTGAAACTCTTCGAGCTAGCCCTGACGCGCATCCACGCGCCCGCTCACCGTGTCCTGCACATCGGCCAAAGCATCTACCATGATGTAATTCCCGCGCAGGCGCTCGGCCTCGCCACGGTCTGGGTGAATCGTCCATCAGCCCGCCCCGGCGTCGGTGCCGTCAAAGCCGCGGAAGCCATGCCGGATCTAAAGGTCACAAGCCTGGCCGCACTCGCAGCAGCGGCAAACGGCGGATGAAAACGGAGTGCTAGCAGGGCTCGTGAAAGCGGGGCTTCTTGTGGCTGTTTTGCTGGCCGCTTGTGCGACTATCTGAGTGGCTGTTTTGAAAGGGCCGAGTGGCTGTTTTGAAAGGGCGCGGCTTCTAGCCGCGCCGTAAATCAGGCAAGATCGTTTGGGGCTTCAGCCCCTGAGGAAACTCTACTACTAGGAATTCGCCGGCAGCTTCACCACTCTCTTCTGAATCGCCCACATCACCAGCTCTGCCTTGTTATGTATCCCCAGCTTCCGCATCAGATTAAACTTGTGCGCATCCACCGTCTTGGCACTTAATCCCAAAACGTCGGCTGCAGACCGCACCGTCCGACCCTCGGCCAGCAGCTTCAGCACCTCGCGCTCCCGCGCCGTCAGAACGCGCTTTCGCGGAAGTAGTTCCTCTGACGGCCATTGCGCCCCGCGCCTTTCCGTCTGCAACGTCCTCGGAGCGGCGTGCGTCCTCCGCACCATCTCCACCAACTCTTCCGCGGAAGTCTGCCGCACCACGCAACTGGTCGCATCGGCCCGCGATTCCCGCAGCGGTTCGTCGTCTTCTTGCGTGTTCAGGAACAGCACCTTGCTCCCGGGAGACTGTTGCAGAATCAACAGCTCTGCTTGATCGGCCGCGCACTCGAAGATGTACGCGCCGGTGATCACAATCTCGGGCTGAAACTCGTAGATTTTCTGCAGTGCTTCGGCCGCATTGCCTGCTTCCGCCACGACTTCCATGTCCGGCTCATCCTCGAGCAAACGCCGCAAACCCTGGCGCAGCAGCACATGGTCGTGCACCAGCAGGCAGCGAATTCCTTTGTCGGCAAGAAAGTCTTCGTGTTGTACCGGTGCCGGGGGACACACAGGGCAACTCCTTAATAGGGGCCAGAGAAATTTGTGATGCGGCGCGGGTTCGACTCGAACCCATAGAGAAACAGATCTAATAATTCATTGTAACCTCTGGCGCGGATAGGTCCTTGTGAAAATCCAACCTACCGCGCGGGGAATCCCGATCCCGCCTCGCAATCAGGTACAATCGACGGTTTATGCTGCGCTATTTTACGGCGGGAGAATCCCACGGCGAAGCTCTGGTCGCCTTTCTTTCCGGCATGCCCGCCGGACTGAAAATCGATCAGTCCTTCCTCGACCGGGAACTCTGGCGCCGCCAGCAGGGCTACGGCCGCGGCGGCCGCATGAAGATCGAGCGCGACACCGCCCACATCCTTTCCGGCGTGCGGCAAGGCATGACCATCGGTTCCCCCATCTCCGTCCAACTGGAGAATCGCGACTGGAAGAACTGGCAGGAATCTTTACCGGTCGGCGAAGGCGATCCCGCCAAGCACAAGCGCGTCGCCTCTCCGCGCCCCGGCCATGCTGATCTCGCCGGAGCCCTGAAATATAACTTCTCTGAAGCCCGCTATGTGCTGGAGCGCGCCTCCGCCCGCGAATCGGCCGCCCGCGTGGCTCTGGGCGCGATCGCCAAACTTTTTTTGCGCGAACTCGGCATCGAAGTTCTCAGCCATGTGGTCGCCACCGGCAACGTTTCCTTCGCCGGCCAAGTCCCGTGGGAACAAATTCGCGCTCTCTATGATCGTCAATGCGATCGCCAATCTGATCGCGACCAAGTTCTTCTCAACTGCGCCGACCCTGACGCCGAGCAGCGCATGAAGGACGAAGTCGACAAGGTTCTCAAGACCGGCGACTCGCTCGGCGGCGTCTTTGAAGTCGTGGCCCACGCCGTTCCTCCCGGCCTCGGCACCTACGTCCAATGGGACGAACGCCTCGACGCCCTCCTCGCCGCCGCCGTCATGTCGCTGCAAGCCGTCAAGGCCGTGGAGATCGGCTCGGGCGTCGCCGCCGCTTTTGCCCCCGGCTCCGCCGTGCACGACGAAATCGGCTACACCGCGACTTCCGGTTTCACCGCATTCTCCCGCACTCGCAACAACGCCGGAGGCATTGAAGGCGGCGTTTCCAACGGCGAGGAAATCCGCGTCCGCGGTTACCTGAAGCCAATTTCTACGCTGCGTCGTCCGCTGCAGTCGGTGGATTTTTCCACGCGCGAACCGGTCAAGGCTGCCTACGAGCGTTCCGATGTTTGCGTGGTCCCCGCCGCCGGCGTGGCCGCCGAGGCCATGGTTGCGCTTACGCTCGCGCGCTGCGCCCTGGAAAAATTCGGCGGCGATTCCATGACCGAGACCTTAAGGAATTTCCAGGGCTACTGCCAGCAACTGAAAGATTACTGATCTTAATTATTACGATCTTAAATTATTACGTTCTAAATTGTTACGATCAAACTATCGATGATCTATCCCATCGTAAAACTCGGCAATCCGATTCTCGAAAAGCCTTCCGAGACCGTGACCGTCTTCGACGAAGAGCTCGAAAAGCTCATCGAAGACATGTTTGAGTCGATGTACGAAGCCCACGGCGTCGGCCTGGCCGCCCCGCAGATCGGCATTGGACGCCGCATCGCCGTCATCGACGTGACTTTCAAAGAAGATCCCAACGCCAAGCTCGTCCTCATCAATCCCGAAATCATTCACACCGAGGGCCGCCACACCCAGAGTGAGGGCTGCCTGAGCATCCCCGACTTCCGCGAGAACGTCTCTCGCCCCAAGAAGGTCACCATCCGCGCCCAGGACGTGCACGGCAAGGTCTACCAAAGAACTGGGGAAGACTTGCTGGCCCGCGCTTTCCTGCACGAGACCGATCACCTCAACGGCAAGCTCTACATCAGCCACATCAGCGCCCTCAAGCGCGATCTGATGAAACGCAAAATCCGCAAGCTGATAAAAGCGGGAGAATGGTAGGAATTGAGTAATTGGGAAATCTGGTAATTGAGTAATCCAAGACGAGAGATTCGGGAAGGGCACGACTTCAGTCGTGCCGTACAGGCCATAAAAAGTCTTGGGCTTTAGCCTCTGAGGGTCCGATCCTCGAGCTCGGAACGCAAGTTTTTCAATTACTAAACCAATGTCTTTGAACTTGGTTTTCTGCGGCACGCCGCGCTTCGCCGTCCCGACGCTCGAAAAACTGGCCGACGCCGGCTTCCGCGTCCATCTCGTCGTAACTCAGCCCGATCGCCCCAAGGGCCGCGGCCTCGAACTCGTTCAATCGCCGGTCAAAGAATCCGCGTTGAAGTTGAACCTTCCCATCACCCAGCCCGACCGCATCAAGACCAACGACGAATTCCGTGCTCAACTCACCGCCCTCAAGCCCGACGCCATCATCGTCGTCGGCTACGGCCGCATCATTCCCCAGTGGATGCTCGATCTCCCGCCGCTCGGCAACCTCAACCTGCACGCCTCGCTGCTTCCGAAATACCGCGGGGCCGCGCCCATCCAGTGGGCCATCGCCAACGGCGAAACCGTCACCGGCGTCACCACGATGCGCATCGACGCCGGCCTCGACACCGGCGACATCCTCCAGCAAAAAGAACTCGCCATCGCCCCCGACGACACCGCCGAAACCATCGCCCCGCCCCTGGCCGCCATCGGCGCCGATCTCATGGTCGAGACTCTACGCGCCCTGCAAGCAGGCTCCTTTCAACCGCGCCCACAAGACAACTTCAAAGCCAGCCTTGCCCCGATTCTGAAAAAAGAAGACGGCCTCGTCGACTTCTCCCGCACAGCCGACGAAATCGTCAACCGCATCCGCGGCTTCCAACCCTGGCCCGGAGCGTATACAAAATTCCGCGGCAAAACCTTGCAGATCATCAAAGCTCGACCGACAACCGGCGCAGTACCGCCAGCAGAGCTTCGCTCCGATTCCAATCGTCTCCTGGTCGGCGGCGGCAATCACACATCGCTCGAACTCTTGGAACTCCAGCTCGAAGGCAAGAAGCGCACCTCGGCCGCAGATTTCCTGCGCGGCTATCGCCCCAACCCCGGCGAAAAACTAGGTCTGGTCTAGTTGATCGATTTGGCCGGCGGCAACTGGTTTTGGGAAGGGCAGGGCTTCAGCCGTGCCGTAGACTGTCCACCGGCGAAGGCTTTAGCCCCTGAGGTTCGGCTGGTTTCGCCCCCTCCCTCATCGAGTCGCGATATCGCTTTCACCTGCCCTGCGTGCTAGTTAGTTTTTTCTTTCCCGCCTACAATCTGAAACAAATGTCCGTCTCCCCCGCCCGCGCCGCCGCCTTCGATATCCTCCTCCGCGTCGAACGCGAGTCTTCCTACGCCTCGGACCTTCTGCATTCCTCGACCCACGCTGACCTTTCGGCTGCCGATCACGCCCTCGCTACCGAACTCGTCATGGGCGTCCTCCGCTGGCGCTCGCGTCTCGACGCCGAGATCGCCACCGCGTCCTCTCAGCCACTCTCCAAACTGGATATTGAGATTCTCATCGCCCTCCGCCTCGCCGTCTACCAGTTCCTCTGGCTCGACCGCGTCCCGCAACGCGCCGCGCTCCACGAGAGTGTCGAACTGGTGAAACGCGCCCGCAGGCGCTCCGCCGCTCCCTTCGTGAACGCCGTCCTGCGCAAGCTCTCGGCCGCCCCGCACGCCCACGATCGAACCGCGGACGATACCTCTTCGCCCGAAGCCCTGGCCCGCAGCTTTGCGCACCCGCTCTGGATGGTCGAGCGCTGGGTTGACGCCTATGGACTCTCCGCCGCCCGCCAAATCTGCCAACACAATCAATCCATTCCCACGACTGCGATCCGTCTCCGCACGCCCGCGGCGGAAGAGCATCTCCAACAGGAAGGAATCACCGTCAGCCCCGGCGCTCTTCTCACTTCTGCCCGTCGCGTTCAATCCGGCGACATCACGAACACCCAAGCTTTCCGCTCCGGCGAGATCGTCATTCAGGACGAAGCCTCGCAACTCGTCGCAGCCCTTGTCGACACCAATGCTCTCCGCGAACAATCCCGCATTCTCGACTGCTGTGCCGCCCCCGGCGGCAAGACGCTGGCCATCGCTGATCACAATCCCGAGGCCGCCATCACGGCCGTGGAGCTTCATCCCCACCGCGCCCGCTTGCTGCAAAAGCTGTTGCGCGTGCATCCATCGTCCCAGCGCATCCAAATCATCGCCGCCGACGCTCAACATCTCCCGCTCTCCCAGCAGTTCGACCGCGTCCTCGCCGACGTCCCCTGCTCCGGCACCGGCACGCTCGCCCGCAATCCCGAAATCAAATGGCGGCTCACCGTCGACGATCTGGCCGAACTGCCGCGGCGCCAGCTCGCAATCCTCCGCTCCGCCCTGGCCCAAGTCGCGCCCCAGGGACGCCTCATCTACTCAACTTGTTCGCTGGAAAAAGAAGAAAATGAAAGCGTCGTCGAGCAAGCCTTGTCTGGGAACAAGTCTTTTCGCCTGCTCGACTGCCGCTCCGAACTCAATCGCCTGAAAGAATCTGGCGAGCTAATCTGGCCCGAACTAACTTCGTCCAAACTAACTTCGTCGGACCCAGCCTCGCTCACCAGCGGCCCCTGCCTTCGCACTATTCCAGGCGTCCATCCCTGCGACGGCTTCTTCGCCGCCATCCTGGAAAAAGTCTGAGGCAATAATGTTGGGTTATCCGCGGAGATCCCGCCTTAATCCGCGGCGAAGTCGTTTTACCGCACTTCAAAATTCACCGCCGCCCCCGCAAACACTTTCTGCCCCGCTGCCGGCACCTGCGACACAATAATGCTCGCCGGCCCGGGTTGCGCCGGAGGCCCCGGCTGAACCGCCGGAGCCGCAGCCGTCGGCGCATTCGGAGTCGCCGCGCTGGCCGCATCCCCCGCGGCAGGGCTCAGCGGCGCCGCCACATTCACATTCCCCAGCTTGAACCCCGCGTCCTGCAGGCTTCGGCTCGCGCTGCCCAGCGGCTGTCCTACAAAGCTCGGCATCACAAACGCCTCTGGTCCCGCTGTCGCCGAAACCAGGAAGCTGATCTTCGGCGCTGTCACCTGCGTCTCGTTCGCTGTCGGACTCTGCGCCAGCACTTGATCCGCCGGAATTCCCGGCTCCTCCACCTCCGCCATCGAAGCCACATCCAACCCGCGCCGCCGTATATTCAATTCCGCCGCGTGCTCACTCTGTCCGGTCACATCCGGAATCGTGACTCGCGTCTTGCCCAGACTCTGCGCCACCCGCACCTGCCAGCCGCGCCGCACCTTCGTTCCCGGCAACGGCAGTTGCGACATGATTCTTCCCTCAGGAATCTGCGGGCTGTAATACTGACGCTCAATCGAGATTTGCAATCCCAGTCCCCCCACCTCCCGCTCAGCTTCCGCTGGAGTCAGCCCCACCAGCGGCGGCACGGCGACCTCCTGACCGTGAATAGCAAAACGCATAGCCGTCAGCGCCGACACCATGGCCACAAACACCAGCACCAGCGCCAGCATCGCGAATCGGATGGCAGATTTCATCTCTCTAACAGTTCGCAAAAAAGACTCCGGCATTGGGGTGGCGCAGCGCTTTCGCGCTGCGATTATGCCGCTCATTTCCTCGAGGGCTTCAGCCCCTGAGGCGTCTAAACGTTCTCCGCAGCCACGCCCGGTCAGCAGAATTATAGTCCGCTCTATTCAACCCCCCTGCAATTTCGGAGAGTGCACGCGTTCTCTTTCAAGGTAAGTTATGACTCCTCCTTTGGAGTATCATATTTTCGTGCGGCATTCCATTCCGGCCTCGGTCGCACTCTTCAGCCTCCTCGCGCTGCCGGTGGTTTCTGTCTCAACGTGCCACGCGCAGAGCAATGCTGCCGTCTCAGTAGCTTCTCCCAAATCCAGTGGAAGCACCACCCATAGTTCTCCGACGAGCGTCACTTCAGTCGGCGCGAACGGTCACGCTCACAAACCCACTGTCACCTCCAAGCCAACTGCGCCTTCGTCTGGCGACGGCCAGCATCACCACTATGTGCCATACACTCCACCCGCGCTATATGTCGTGGCCGTTCCCTACGCCATCGACATCGGCGCTACGGACGATGCCGACGCCGCCAGCCCTGCCGCGGATGACAGCGACGCCAACTATCAGGGTGGTCCTACCGTCTTCGATCGCCGCGGATCAGGAGAAGACTCCTACGTCCCGCCGGTGGATCCCGTTCCCACACCTCACGCCAGAGAAGATGCCGATGCGTCCGCCTCTTCTCCCGATCCTCCGCAGCAACCGACTCTGCTTATCTTCAAGGACGGTCACACGCTGGAACTTGGAAACTACGCCATCATCGGTGCGATTCTTTTCGATCTGACGCCGGGACACGCGCGCAGAATCGCTCTCGCCGACCTCGATCTCGAAGCCACGCGCAAGCAGAACGACGATCGCGGCATCAGCTTCCAACTCCCGCCGCCTCCACAGGCGAACTGACCGCCAACGCCGGCTGCTTTGTTTCGCGGTTCATCGAAACCGGTCATACCGTGGACGAACAGCGGCGCAGTGGAAGAGCGGCGCTTCAGCGCCGCGTAAAGTTCCAGACTGAAAAGGGCTTCAGCCCCCGTGGACGATTCCTTGGGGCAGCCGCCGGTCAGGCCGCGATCGCCAACTCCCTCTCCACCTTCCTGGCGGCCGCACTTCTCTCCCGCACCCGCAGCATCGGCTGCTCCACCAGATAATAAGAAGCGCTGGCCAGCCCGACCGCAAACAACACGAAATACCACGGCCGGTGATGATCCCCATACGCAAACAACTGTTGCCACAAATAAAGGCTGTAGCTGATCTTCCCCAGCCACACCACGGGCCGCACGTTCAGCAGCCAGTACGGCCGCTGCACCGCATGCAGCAGCAGTCCGGCAATCGAAACATGCATCACCGGCCAAAGCACAAACAGCAACACCGCCGTCATATGAAATCGCAATACTCCCAAATACACCGGAACGAGCACCACCGGCGCAGTCATCGCCAGCGCCCACCATCCTTTGACCTTCGGCAGCCGCTCCGCGAAAATCGCCAACAGGCACCCGATCGCCAGCACATCCGCCACCGCCGGAAACGTCTCATCCGCCCGCCCATGCAGTCCCAGGAAATGACACGCCACCCGATACACCGGCGCGAACGCAACCACTCCCAGCAGAATCGCCACCCGATGCCGGTACCACTTCTTCAGCACGCCCGGCCACAAAAAATAAAACTGCTCCTCCACGCTCAACGACCACAAATGCCCCAGAAACCACGGATGCGAAAAGTCGAAGTTCGCCAAATACAACGCCGCCGCCAGCATGTGATACCACCGCAGTTCGTGCCAGAACATCACAAACACCGGCACCATGAACACAATCGCGGCCGGAAGAATCCGATACGCCCTCCGCACATAAAATTCCCGCAGCCCAATCGTCGAAGTCTTCCCATATTCCTTCAATAGCAGCGTCGTTATCAGATACCCAGAGATGATGAAAAAGATTCTCACTCCCAGATTCGCAAACGCCCCCGCCACATCCGAGTGATATCGCAACTCCGCCCAATGCCCCGCCACCACCAGCGAAATCGAAATCGCTCTCAGCCCATCCAACGACGGAATCCGCTTCATCCGCAGCAGCCTAGCAGCCCCGCCCGCCCACTCTCGGTGACGCGCAACCAAATCGCACTCATTTTCCTGCGGATTTCCCATCTCGGAACCAGACCGGGTGCCCCATTTCTCGCGTTTTGTGCGAGAAGTGGGGCTTTCTTCGTCACTCCTCGGAGGCGGCAATCGTGGTATAATAAATTCAGTTCCCAGGGCAGATAACATCCTGTAAATACAAGCAGTTACAAGATTTCAGTAGACCCGAAGCACCCGGCTCCTTGCAGGTTGAAGTTGGTGGCTAAAAGCCAAGAGCCAAAGGCTAAGAGCTGACCCATGGCTGACGATCAAAACCCCGAACTCCCTCTCACTCCTCCTCCCGGCGGCAGTGACGGTGCCGGCCCCGGCGCTGCGAACATTCAACCCGTCAACATTGAAGAGGAAATGAAGCGGTCGTATCTCGACTACTCCATGTCGGTGATCATCGGCCGCGCCCTGCCCGACGTCCGCGACGGACTCAAGCCCGTTCATCGCCGCATTCTCTACACCATGCAGCAGATGGGCCTACAGCCCAACAAGGCCACGCGCAAGTGCGCGAGAATCGTCGGCGAAGTCATGGGCAAGTACCATCCCCACGGCAACCTCGCCGTGTATGACGCTCTCGTCCGCCTCGCCCAGGACTGGTCAATGCGCTATCCGCTGATCTTCGGTCAAGGCAACTTCGGCTCCGTCGACGGCGACCCGCCCGCCGCCGACCGTTACACCGAGGCCAAGCTCGCTCAGGTTTCGACCGCGCTCCTCGAAGACCTCGACAAAGACACCGTCGATTTCCACGACAACTACGACGGCAGCGAGGTCGAGCCTGACGTTCTGCCCGCGCGCATTCCCAATCTTCTGATCAACGGCTCCGACGGAATCGCCGTCGGCATGGCCACAAAGATTCCGCCGCACAATCTCACCGAGATCGTCGACGCCACCATCACGCTGGTCAACAATCCACACGCCAGCCTCGACGACATTCTAAATTTCGTGAAGGGCCCCGATTTTCCAACGGCTGGAATTATTCACGGCCGTAGCGGGATTAAAGCCGCTTATGAAAACGGCCGCGGACGCTTCATGATGCGAGCCAAAGCCGCCATCGAAAACATCAACAAAGACCGCCAGGCCATCATCGTCACCGAAATTCCTTATCAGGTAAACAAGGCCAAACTGGTCGAGCGCATCGCGCAGCTCGTGAACGACAAACAAATCGAAGACATCTCCGACATCCGCGACGAAAGCGACCGCGACGGCATGCGCATCGTCGTCGAACTCAAGCGCGGCGCCGAACCTCAGATCGTCCTCAACCAACTCTTCAAGCACACCCAGATGCAGGAAGGCTTCTCGATGATCCTGCTGGCGGTGGTCAACGGACAGCCCCGCGAAATGGGCCTCGCCCAGGCCATTAAGTACTTCATCGAGCACCGCGTCGACGTGGTCCGCCGCCGCACCGCCTACCTGCTGCAGAAAGCGAAAGACCGCGAGCACATTCTCGAAGGCTATCTTACCGCCCTCGATCATCTCGACAACGTCATCACCATCATTCGCGGCAGCGCCAACCGCGCCGATGCCCGCGAAAACTTGGTGCTCTACTTCGGCGGCAAAAAGATCGACATCAACACCACCGGCCGCACTCCCAAGCTCGATCCCGAGAAGCCCTTCACCGCCCGCCAGGCCGACGCCATCCTCGAACTGCAGTTGCATCGCCTGACCAAGCTTTCCATCGACGAAATTTCCAACGAGTTGAAGGAAGTTCGCGGCAACATCGCCGAATACGAATCCATCCTCGGCTCCGAGACCAAGCTGCGCAGAGTCATCATCAAAGAGCTGGAAGAAGTTAAGAAGTTATACGGCGACGACCGCCGCACCCGCATCGAAGACGAAGCCGCCGAAATCGTCCTCGAAGATCTCATCGCCGACGAGCAGGTGGCCGTCACCGTCAGCCACTCCGGCTACATGAAGCGCACGCCCATTTCCACCTACCGCATGCAGCGCCGCGGAGGCACGGGCCGCACCGGCATGAAGACCCGCGACGAGGATTTCGTCGCGCATCTCTTCCTCGCTTCCACGCACGCTTTCATTCTCATCTTCACCAACAAGGGCCGCGTTTACTGGCTCAAGGTCTACGAGATTCCCGACGTCAGCGCCGCCGGCAAAGGCAAACACATCGGCAACCTGGTCGGCCTGCAACCGGGCGAAACCGTCAAGACCATGCTCGCCGTGCGCAATCTCGAAGAAGAGAACAAGTACATCTTCTTCGCCACCCGCAAAGGGCTGGTGAAGAAATCGGAACTGCGCGAGTTCATGCACGTGCGCTCCAACGGCATCAACGCCATCGCCATCGAAGACGGCGACGAACTGGTCGCCGCCCGCATCACCGACGGCAATCAGATCGTCTTCCTCGCCAGCCATGAAGGCATGGCCGTCCGTTTCGACGAAAGCCACGTCCGCCCCATGGGCCGCGCCGCGTACGGCGTCTGGGGCATCGACCTCGAAGAAAAAGACTACGTAGTAGGCATGGCTACGACAACCAAGCCGGACGCACCCGCGCCTGCCAAGGAGAAAATTGAAGGCGAGCCCGAAGCCATCGACGCCGCCGTCAAAGGCACGCTCATCCTCTCCGTCACGGAGAACGGCTACGGCAAGCGCACTCCCGCCGACGAATACCGCCTCACCAACCGCGGCGGCAAAGGCGTCATTAACGTGAAGACAACCGAGCGTGTCGGCAAAGTCGTCGCCATCGCCCAGGTCGACGAAACCTCCGAGGTCATGCTGATCAGCCACTACGGCAAAATCATCCGCATGGACTCAACCACGATCCGCGAATCCGGCCGCAACGCCCAGGGCGTGAGACTCCTGAACATGGAGCCGGGAGACCGCGTAGCGGCGGCGGTAGTAATCGCTCCGGACGCGGAGCCAGCCAACGGCAACGGAGGCACGCTGATTCAGTAGGGTGGCCTCGGTCATTCCAGGCCGAGCATAACCGAGGTTTGAGTCCGGGGATCCCGACCCTTGCGCAAAAAACGTGCAAGGATGTGCGATCGCAACGCTTGCCGATCAAGAATTTATGGAGCTGCTCGGCGCAGCACTCCCGCGAGACCGGCGACCGCAAGAGGGACAATGATCCAGCCAATGATGTGAAGGAAGTTGGCGTAAGTCGCGGCTGTGAGAAGTGTGTGGCGACGCCACTTCCACAGAGCGCACCTGGAAGGAGACCATTCCGGTTTCGCCGGAAGCGAGACCGGGAGAAATTGATGTACGGCTAGAAAAAATGCTTTGTGCCAAGATAGTGTGGCTTCAGTCTTTACACTACCTTCGCCACTGAGAACTGCTCCAGGGCGGGAAAATACTAGCGCTCCCAATAGCAGCACAATTATTGCAGCTGTGGATTCATGCCACAAATCAAGTCCGTAGTTTGCGACTAACCAGTACACCTCGTCGCTGAATTTCCTCAAGCCGGATAGCTTCGTGCTCTGAACGCGTAAGCGCTCTTCATACACCGCATCTGCATTCTTTTTCAGAACCCGCCCGCCGCAATACCTCCGATAGGTGAATATACGGCTGATGATCAAAGGGCTGAACGCGAGAGTGACCATTCGGATACTGAAGAAGGGAATGCCAGTCAACTTGAATGCGATCATAGGTGCACCCGAGAAGGTCGACGTCCTTCGCGAACTGCGGCGTTTGTTCACTTGCGGTTCGCGAGAAGTAGACTGCGTTGAAGGCTGTGGAATGGAAGCTAACAGGGCCATGAAACACAGACTCTTCGAAGTGCGCTTCGCCTTCGAAGTGCGCCCCGCTGAAGTCTGCTTTGCCGTCAAAATTTACACCGACAAATCGTGCTTCGGAACTTAGGCGCGCACCCGGAAATCGAGCAGCCCGTTCGAAATGAGCTGGCTTCGCAAAGGTTGAAGTAAGAGCGCCCTCTTGCGGGCTGAATAGGGCCGATCCGAGGATCTGTGTGCGATCAAAAGACGCCACGCCGCCAAAGGTAACCCCCAGAAAGTACGCTTCATTTCCGAATCGAGCACCCAAGAATTCTGCGTCGCCCTTGAAATCCACACCGTTGAACCACGCGATCGAGTCGAATTGTGTTTCGATGAAAATTGCCTCTCCGGAGAACGTACTATTGAAATTCGGAGGCTCCCCGGCTCCGAAGGTTGTCCAGTCGAAAAAGTGCGCGCGTCCGAAATCGGCGTTACCGAGGAATCGGACACCTGGGAAATATCCCTGACTGAAGAATTGCGTCCTGATGAAATGCACACCACCATTAAAAACTGACATCGCGAAATCAGCGGTGCCGTCAAAGCGAGCATGTGTAAAGATAGCTGTCCCGCCACCCTTGGAGCCGAATTGTGCCTCCTCCGCACTGAACAAATCGAAGAAGTGGGCTTCTTCAAAGCTGATGGGGTCACCTACGAAGCGGGTACGCTGAAAAGTTGCCTTGTGCTCGAAGGCTGCGTTCTGAAACGAGACTCCGCCGAGAAACGTCGCATCGGAAAAGAACGCGTCCCGCTTGAAGGTCGTGTGCGAAAAATCCGCATAATCCTTGACGACGCAGTCTCCCAAGTCGAACTGATCTTCGATGGTTAGATCCTGAAGTTCAAGACGCCCCCGAATTACTACGTGACGAAGTTGTATTCGTTCATGCTTCGTGATGGCATCCTTTATCCAGCTCGCATCGACTATTCGAGCACCATCGACGGCGGAGGTGTCTTGCGTTGCTGGGCTAGGGGCAAGAACATCCGCGTGAAGCGCGTGATGACCCAACACTGCGGGGCCGTGAGTGACTGTGAAAAAGCAAAGCTGAGCGCAACCACGCATAAGGACGGCCTCATGAGATCGAGTGTACTGGCTTTTGCCGGTTGGCTGTGCAAAATTGCGCGTCAGCAACGAAGCAGCATCGCCACCCGCCCTTGCAAAGGACGCAAGGACGGGGCACCCTCAGTTGTGAGTGGCGCAGACAAACACCCGCGAGGGGTGGTCCATAGTGATACGAAAGTTTCTGTCGTCCCTGCGGGACTTGATTCCTGTCTTAGGGCGCTTACCCCGGACTTACGTCCGGGGCTATCGTATGCCGCCCCTACGGGCTGCGGACTGACGGAGGATCAGCGTGCGCAGTGCGCCAGTTCGGTGCGGCTTCTCGTGAGCAGACCCCAGGCTTCGCGGTAGCATTCGTAGCGGTAGCTGGCCTTCTTGGCTGGCGCGACGACGGGGCTTAGCATCGCCATGGTCAGGCGTCGTGTGCCTAGCAGCAGGGCTGCCGGGATCAGATACCAGGCATCTACGGGAATGACGTAGGCGGCGAAGAGGTCAATCTGATCGACGGAGTAGTCGCGCTTCTTGAGGTGGTTGGGCAGGAACATGCAGCGATAGCCTGCGCCGGACCGGGCGGTTGTAGATTTGACCTGCACCCGGAGAAAGTTCGATCCGTGCTCGATGCCGACGTCGTAGGCCTGCATGTCTCCCCAGGGCTTGCTGACGGCCAGGCGGCGCTGGGCGGCCTGAGCCATAAATTGCAACTCGACCCATTCGCCGCGCTGTTTGAAGCTGGTAAAGCGCTCCCAATGTTTCATTTTTTCCCGGTTTCTTGTTTATCCTAGAGCGTGCCACTCGCACTTCGAGCCGGCGGACGAATGCGTCCGCCGCTACGCGTTTTGGTGCGGGCCCGTACTTTCGGGCAAAAGAGAAGGCGCGACCTGTGGGCCGCGCCTTGACTGAAAATTTCTTTCTATATCTAGAATATCAAATTGAGTGGGGTAAACCGGAAAGGGAATCCGACTTTCTATTTGCCGTGTTTGGTTGAGGTTAGGCCCGATCGCGTAATTTTTGGGTATTGACAAGATTTAAGCGAATTGCAGTATTTGGCGAGATTTCGTGGTCTCTTATGACGGTAGCTGATGCGCTCACCCATTCACCAGCGCCATCATATACTCCGGATACCTCCCGCCCGCCGCCGCATCCGCCGGAAACACTTCATCAATCCGCCGCAAGTCTTCCTTCGTCAACTCAACTGCGTTTGCACCGACATTCTCCTCCAGATATTTCCGCCGCTTCGTGCCCGGAATCGGAACGACGTCCGAGCCCTGCGCCAGCACCCAAGCCAGCGCCAGTTGCGACGCCGTGCATCCCTTCTCGCGCGCCATCTCCTCCACTCGCCGCACCAGGTCCAGATTCTTCTGAAAGTTCTCCCCCTGAAACCGCGGCGAATGCCGCCGGTAATCGTCCGCCGGCAAATCCTCAAACTTCTTGAACTGCCCCGTCAAGAACCCGCGCCCCAGCGGACTGTAAGCCACAAACCCAATCCCCAACTCGCGGCACGCCGCCAGAATCCCGCCCTCCGGATCGCGCGTCCACAACGAATATTCCGTCTGCAGCGCCGCAATCGGATGCACCTTCACCGCCCGCCGCAGGGTCGGCACCGAAGCCTCCGAAAGCCCGAGATACAGCACCTTCCCGGCCTTCACCAACTCAGCCATCGCCGCGACTGTCTCTTCGATCGGCGTCGCCGGATCGACTCGATGCTGGTAATAAAGATCGATGGTCTCCACTCCCAGCCGCCGCAAGCTGGCTTCGCACGACTTGCGAACATAGTCCGCCTTGCCGTTCACACCACGAACGCTAGGATTCGCCGGGTCGCGGACAATTCCAAACTTCGTCGCCAGTACAATCTGCCCACGCTTGCCCTTGATGGCCCGCCCGACCAACTCTTCATTCTTGTACGGCCCATACACATCCGCCGTGTCGAGAAAGTTGATCCCTAGTTCCAGCGCCCGATGAATCGTCGCAATCGATTCGTCGTCGTCCCGTGGCCCATAAAACTCCGACATCCCCATGCACCCCAACCCCTGTGCAGACACCTTCAGACCGCTGCGACCTAGCTCGCGAATTTGCATAATTGCTCCTCACGTAGCGCCGGCGTCCTGCCAGCTGTACCGCGGGCGTCTCGCCCGCGGAGCCGATTATCTCGGTATAAGGATGTCAGGAATCGTCACGAGGATGCGGCGATCTCCAAACCGATCAGCTTGAAATCCGAATGCGTGGCTTGGCATTCGGTAACACTTGTCCGATCTCGACTGCGGCAACTCCCGCATCGTTGAGAGCCCTCGCTAAGTTCTGCCCATCGGGCGTCGAAATCAGCAACCCACCCGCAGTCTGCGGATCAAACAACAGCGCCCGCACATCCTCAGGAACTCCGGAATCGTACTCCACCAGGCACTCGGCAAAGTCCCGATTATTCTTAAGTCCCCCGGGAATGTATCCCGCGGGCACGCAATCCAGCGCGCCCTCCAGCAACGGAACTTTTCCGGCCGAGATGCGGATCGACACATCCGAAGCCAACACCATCTCCCGCGCGTGCCCGATCAACCCAAACCCGGTCACGTCGGTCATGGCGTTCACTGCATAACTGCGCGGCGGATGTTGGGACGCGGCTGTCGAGCCTTGCTCGACCTGACCGGGTCTGAGACCCGGTCCCACATGGGCACCTGTGATCACTTCCGCGGCCCGCTTATTGAGCGTCGTCATCGACCGCACCGCCGCATCAATCCACGCGGCCTTGGCCTCGCCCTTCTTGATCGCAGTCGAGATCACGCCCGTCCCTATCGCCTTGGTAAAAATCAGAGCGTCCCCGGGTCTGGCGCCGGAATTCGCCAGAACCTTCTTCGGATGCACCACCCCCGTGACGGAATATCCGAACTTCGTTTCTTCATCGCGGATGCTATGCCCGCCAATCACCGTGCATCCGGCCTCGATCATCTTCGACAACCCTCCTGCGAGGATGCGCTCCAGAATGTCCAACTCCGCCTTCTCCGGAAAGCACACCAGCGCCAGCGAAGTCAGCGGCTTCCCACCCATCGCATACACATCGCTCAGTGCGTTGGTAGCCGCGATCTGCCCAAACGTATAAGGATCGTCGACAATCGGCGTGAAGAAATCCACCGTCTGTACCAGAGCCTGATCCGGCCCGATCAGATACACTCCGGCGTCGTCGGCATGATCGAAGCCGACCAGAACATTCGGATCCTGTTGCCGGGCTAATTTCCCAAGCACCGTGTCCAGCGCCGCCGGACTCAGCTTGGACGCTCAACCCGCAGCTTTCACCGACTCCGTCAGCCGAAATGGCTTGCTATCCGCCACCCGCCCATTGTAACGGACGGTTTTCGTTGGGCAATTTTCGACTTCGGGAGCGTACTTTCCGATAATGGGGCTTCCAGACCTTCAGAGGCCGGCATGCCCGCCCGGTGCAAAGAAGTCCGGAGGCAGGCGTTCTATTATCATGACGCAGGGAGACGCCCGAATGCGCGCGCGGTATTGGATGACATTTTTCATCGCGATTATAACCGCGACTGCGTTCGCACAGAGTACATCGCCGCCGGCCAGCCCTGCCGCCAAAGTGCATGTGGTTCGTGTACGAATGGGATACTCCTGCGGCATGTGCGGCGGTCTCGCCTACCACTCAAGCTCAACCACGGTTGAACCGACGTTCCTTCTTTGGGAGGGAAGGTATTCTTCGAACCCGAAGAAACTGCCAAACCGTACAACGAAGGTTGCCATCACAAAACAAGATTGGAAAAATCTGCTGGGTTCGATCGATGCGAGCGCGCTCCAGGCTCTGCCGCAGCAGGGTTGTCGTTCGTGTATCGACTTGCCTGAATCGTGGGTGGTCATAGAATACAGCGATGGGAGCAAGGTTGCGGTAAACTACGGTCCGACAAGCATACCCAAGCCGGTCGCGGCGATGAAGTTCCCCGCCGTTCAAATACCTATGGGGCCCTGACGAATGTTGCAGACTTCAGGTGATCCGATCACGAGATTCGAAGTCAGGAGTGAGACAGGCAAGCCGGACGAAACAGCCTAGCGGAACCCCCTACTTCACCGCCACATCCGTAACCCGTATCTCCGGATACTGCCGGTTCCACTGCGCCGAGATGCTGTCGAACGTCAACCGGAACGGTTGCGTCTGTCCCGGGGCCAGCGGAGAAACGCTAAGGTCGACCGGCTCCAGGTAGGCCCCATTCGTCCGGATCACCTGCAGCGACATTTCGGGTTCCTGCTGCGCAACCTGCCCCATCTCGTCTTTGAACGTGACCTCCACCACAACGTGGGTCACGGTTTTGTTACCCACATTCGTAATCGCACCATCGATGTAGCTGACCGTGTGCCCGACGAAATTCTCCGCCGCGCTCATCTTGAAATCGGAAAGCTTCAGGCTGGCGATGTAGGGTGAGGCCGGCTTTGCGACCTTCTCCGGCTGCTGCATCAAATACGCGGCCGCGACCATGCCCCCGATCACCACCGCCATCGCGATCCCGATAATCAAACGACTGTTGTCGCGTTCCTCAGCGACCGGCGTTGGCTGTCCCAGGCTGCCCATGACAGGAATTGTAGGCTGTGATTGTGGGATTGTCGATTTACCCGCTCAATCCCTTGTCATCCTGAGCGCGCTTTCTGCGCGAAGGACCTGTGTAAGTTGTATGCAGCCCTTATGTCGCCCGCAAGTTGCATAGGTCCTTCGCGTAAGAGACGCGCTCAGGATGACAACCATGTTCAACGCGGTCGTTGATTCTACTCTCTTCGCGCGGCCAACAACTTCGCCGCGTTCTCGTGATACACCTGCCGCAGAATCGCATCACTCAATCCAAACCCATTCAGGCTCCAGTGGTAGCCAAACTGTTCATTCTCATAAAAATGCTCGTCCAGCGATTCCAGGATTCTGAACGTGATCCGGTACATCGCCGTATCGACGCCCATATCCGTTCCGTAAACCAGCCGGTCGGCATGCTTCTCATAAAACTGCGCCGCGAAGCGCGGGATCGGCGCCGTCTCCGCGTACCTCGCGGAAATATCCGCATACAGATTCGGATTCCGCTCCAGCACCTCTCCCAGCCGCGCCAAATCATAGTCGAGGTTCGCGAAGTGGCACGCGATAAATGTCGTCTGCCGATGCCGCGCCAGCGTCCGCTCCAGAATGTCAATCATCCCCGAAAGCTTCACGATGTCCGGCTGATTATCCAGCCGCCACTCCCAGGCATTCATCAGCCCGTCGTTGTGCCGGTCCATCTTCTCGTACATCCAGATCGGGTCGGCCACGTGCAGGCTCACCGGCATTCCAAGCTTGCCGCATTTGTCCCAGACCGAATCCATGCGCGCATCATCCGGATGCATCCCCGGTGCATTCGATTTTCCCGACCGCAGTCCCTTCCCCTTGTCGTGAATTTCTCCCACGCCGCGCGCCCCCGCGTGCCGGCAGCGTTCCAACTCTTTCACGGCCGCAGGTCCGAAACCCGGCTTGTCGAACCCCGTGAAATCGAGCCCGCACCATATCTCAAACCGCTCCGGATGCTTCGCGTACTTCCTCTGAATCTCGTCAAACGCCGCTCCCGTAGCCATTGCCAGGATAATGGTCTTCTCCACTCCAACTTCATCCATGTTCCTGACCCAGTCGTCGATCTCGCGTTCGGTCTTCGCGTAAGGATGCGAATGCATGTCGATGATCGGAAACTTTGCTTTGGCAATCTGCGTGACGGGAATTTTGTAGATGGACTTCGGCCGGTAGTCCTTGAGCAGAATCGTCTCGGGCGAGGCCACCTTCTTCGCTGACGAATCTTCGGCAGGCCGGTCACCCTTCGCGCCCTGCTGAGTTGCTCCAAACGCAGAAACGGAAGGAAGTCCCACCGCCAGCCCAGCCAACTCGGCCCACTTCAAGAATGATCTTCTACTCAACGACCTTCGATTCAACGACTTTCGATTCATAGAGTCTCCCTGTGCGATGGACGCGATTGAACCTCAATCCACCGAACAGGAATTTCTAAGCCGATGTCCGCAAGAAGGCAAGCAGAAACAGCACGCCGAACAGCACGTCTACTCCGCCAAACACCAGGTCCGATGGATGAAGTCGCTGCTGCAAATACAGGACGAGCAGGGAAGCCCCGTATCCGAATTTCTCAATCATGGAAGGAATCATCATGGGCCGGAGTCGCGCCGGGTCCCGCGCGATGAACAAAAACACAACCTGCCAAGCCAGCCCCACGCTGATGAATCCGTAATAAAAGCCGGGATGAGTGATCGCCGGAGGATCATTGCGCCCGATTGCATCAAACATGAAATAAAGCGGCGCCAGAATCAGAACGCCCCAAATGCCCGCAATCCAGAACACCACCTTGGCGAATTTCATTTCGCTACCTCGGGATGTAAGGTGCCGAAAACAATCGCAGAACAACCGTCGATTTGGATCGGCCAGCGATCCTGCTTGGCGGAGATCTCGAGTAGTGGCTTATTTTCAGCCACTACAACGTGTGCCGCACAACAAACAACCAACACACAGGCTCACAGACAGCGGAGGGATTCAGTGCATACCCCCCTCCCGCGGATCTCCAAGCTTGCCAGATCTTGCGAGTGCGGCTGATTTTGGGTGGCGCAGCGCTTTCAGCGCTGCGATCAGGGCCGGCTATCAACTGGGCTTTAGCCCCCGAGGCACCGACCTACTCTCCGCCCACGGTGAGTCCCTCCACGCGAATCGTCGGCGCCGCGACCGACCCGCGAAACTCCAGATCATTCGCAATCTCGGAAATATTGAAGAACAGCTCCTTCAAATTCCCCGCCACCGTGATTTCTTCCACCGGATACGCGAACTCTCCCCCGGAAATCCACATCCCCGAAGCCCCGCGCGAATAATCTCCGGTCACCAGGTTCACGCCCTGACCCAGAAATTCCGTGACGTAGAGCCCTTGTTTGATCCCCGCGATCAACTCCTTCGGCGTCTTGACCCCAGGCTGCAGAAAATAATTCCCCGGCCCAATCCCCGGCGTCCCCGCCAGCCCGCGCGACGCGTTCCCGGTCGTCTGCAAGCCCAGTTTCTTGGCGGTGTAGGTGTTGAGTAAATATGACTTCAGCACGCCATTCTCAATCACCACCGTGCGCCGCGTCGGCACGCCCTCACCGTCGAACGGACTCGTACCGAAACCGCCCACAATAGTCCCATCATCAATAATGTTGACGTTCTCCCCGGCAATTTTCTGTCCCAGCTTGCCGGCAAGAAACGACGCCCCGCGATAAACCGAGTCCCCGTTCACCCCTTCGAAAATGTGTTCCAGGATCGAAGTCGAAACCATGGGATCGAAAATAATCGGCACCTGCGCGGTCTTCGCCTTGCGCGCGCCCAGCCGCCGCAGCGTACGCTCCGCCGCAATTTTGCCCACCTTCTCCGGCGCATCCAGTTTGGTCAGCGTGCGCGCTACCGAGTACCAGTAATCCCGCTGCATCGCGCCGTTTTCCGCCTGCGCAATCGGCACCGCCGACACCGAACAGTAAGACCGCCGGTACTCGCCCACAAACCCATGCGAATTGGCCAGCACCTTATGCCCCGTCGCCGCGTCAAACGATCCGCCTTCGGAATTCTTGATGCGCGCATCAAAATCGAGCGCCGCTTTTTCCGCCCGCCGCGCGTAGTCAATCCGATCCGGCCCCGGCAGCGAATACACGTCTTCGTGATAAAGATCGAGGTCGCCGGAGAGTTGGCCCAGCTGTTCCGCCGCCGGAATTCCACCAAACGGATCTTCCGACGTGATCTTCGCCAGCGTCAAAGCCGATGTCACCATGCGGTCGAGTCCCGCCCGCGAAAAATCACTCGAGTAAGTGCTGGCCGCGCGCTGCCCGAAGAACACCCGCACCCCAATCGACTTCGACCCCGACTCTTTCAGAGTCTCGACCTGTCCCAACCGCACCAGCGTGGAGAATTCGTCGCCCTCGCGCACCACGCACTCGGCAGCCGTCGCGCCGCCAACCATCGCGCGCCGCACAATATCCTGCGCAATTTCGCGCAAGTCAGTTTCAACTTTCGGATTTAGATTTTCAACTTGAGTAGAAGACATTTTGTTTGATTAGAATCCTTATGAATTGTCATCCCGAGCGAACAGAGGCGAAGCCGAACGCAGTCGAGGGACCTTGTGCTTTTGGCGACCAACCCAAGGTCCCTCGACTACGCAGGCCCCTCGCTGTGCGAAGGTCCCGCTCCGCTCGGGATGACAAACTGATTAGGTCCGCGCAAACCCGTGTTAATCCGTGGCGAGAAGAAGCCTACTGCATGAACCCGCCCGGATCCTTCCTCGCCGTCCCGCCCACGGTCAGCCGGTCAATCTTCAGCGTCGGAATGCCCACGCCCACCGGCACGGCCTGCCCATCCTTGCCGCAAGTGCCCACGCCCTCGTCGAGTTTCAAATCGTTGCCCACCATCGAAACCCGCGTCAGCACATCGGGCCCGTTGCCAATCAGCGTCGCGCCCTTGATCGGCGCCGTGATCTTCCCATCCTCAATCATGTACGCCTCGGAGGCCGAGAACACGAACTTCCCGTTCGTAATGTCCACCTGCCCGCCGCCAAAATTCACCGCATAAATCCCGCGCCTCACCGACCGGATAATATCTCCCGGATCATCCTGCCCCGCCAGCATGTACGTATTGGTCATGCGCGGCATCGGGATATGCTCATAACTCTCCCGGCGCCCGTTCCCCGTATCCGAAATGCCCATCAGCCGCGACGAAAGCTTGTCGCTCAAATATCCCTTCAGAATTCCATTCTCGATGAGCACCGTTTCCTGCGTAGGCTCGCCTTCATCATCCACGTTGAGCGACCCGCGCCGCCACGGCATGGTCCCGTTGTCGACCACCGTGCATTTCTCGCTCGCCACTCGCTTGCCGACCAGGCCCGCGAAAGCAGAAGTCTTCTTGCGGTTAAAGTCGGCTTCCAGCCCGTGTCCGACGGCCTCATGCAGCAGAACTCCCGGCCATCCCGGACCGAGCACCACTTCCATCTCGCCCGCCGGAGCCTCACGCGCGTCGAGCTGCAGAATCGCCTGCCGCGCCGATTCCTTCGCGAAAAATTCCGGAGTCTTCTCGCCAAAGAAGAAATCCAGCGCCACCCGTCCCCCGCCGCCGGAAGTCCCGCGCGCCGAGTTCCCCTCGGTCTTCGCGATGCACGACACGTTCATGCGCGCCAGCGGCTGCGAATCTTCCGCAAACGTTCCATCCGACCCAACCACCAGAATGTTCCGCAGTTCGTCCGCGTAGCTCGCCCGCACTTCCTGAATTCGCGGATCGTACGCCCGCGCCGCCTTATCCGCGCGCATCACCAGCTCCACCTTGGCGCTGATTTCCGCATCCACTGACGGCAGCGTCACCGGATACAGGCTCCGCGCGGCCGCTTTCTGAAATCCCGCCACCGTCGCTTTCGCCGGAGCGCCGGCAATCAACGCCGCCGTCTTCGCCGCATGCAGAATACGCTCGGAAGAAAGATCGTCGGTGTAAGCGTAGCCCGTGCGCTCTCCCGATACCACGCGCACTCCGCACCCCGCCGAGATCCCCTGCGACGCCGACTTCACCATCGACTCATCCACCATCAGCGACGTCGAGGAAAGATATTCGAAGTAGAGGTCGGCATAATCGCCGCCCGCCGAAAGCGCGGCCGAAAGGTAGCGTTCCAGATCGTGCTCGGTCAGCCCGTAATGTTCGAAGAAAAACCGTTGTTTATCCAAGAGATGTTTATCCAGAAGTTGTTTATGCACGCGATTTAGATGCCTTCGATCTCAGACAGGACTCGACGCTTTTGGGTGGCGAAGCGCTTTGGGGTGGCGCAGCGCTTTGAGCGCTGCGATATGCCTCTCCCAGTTCCAGGGCTTTAGCCCCTGAGGGACATCCCCCCTTTGCCCAGCGCCATCCTTACCGGTTCCTTTATTATCCCACACGCGACTCGATCCGCCGCCAACTCTTCCACACTCCCCGCCGATGACGATGGTCACTCGTCACAGACTCCGCCCCGCCCAATGTGGACAATGCACTCGTGACCCCCGACGCCCTCACCCGCACCGTGCAGGACTTCCTCAGCGAGGCCGACGGCGCAGTCGTGCTCGAAGACGGCGCCGTGGCCTTCGACCTGGCTCAGGCCAAGTACTCCATTTCTGGCGACTACAACAAATGCCTGCTGCACCTCTGGTCACCGGAGCGCAACACCGTGCGCCGAGTGCTCGAAGCCGAGGTGAGGAGCGGCACGCTGAGGCTGTTCGTGCAGCGGCTCGGCCAGTCGCGCCCCACCAAGCTCGAAATCTGCCGCGAGCGCGACCGCCGTTCGCCCTCGGCCAAAAAAGCCGCCCGCGCCAGTTACGAACAAAAGCTGCGCCACACCCTCGACCGCCATTTCCCCAGCTTCACCATCACGCGCCTCACCACCGCCGTCGACTTGGAAAAATCCTTCGGCCCCATCTACGCCCGCGGACTTCTTCGCCAGGGCCAATCCGCGTTTGCCGTGCTCGGAGTCAACGCCTCCGAAACTCAACCCTCCATCGACGCCTCCCTCACCTTCGGCATCCTCTGGCTCGAAGCTTGCCGGCACTCCTCGGCAGGAAAGTTTCTTGTGGAAGGCCTGCAACTGTTCGTGCCGCAGGGCTGTTCCGCGCTGGTCCGCGAGCGCATGGCCAACCTGAACCGCGCTGCCGCCAAGTGGAGCCTGTTTGAACTGGACGAACATCATGACGCTTTGACCGAGATTGACTGCACCGACCGCGGCAACGTCGCCACCCGTCTGGTCCACGCCCCCAACGAATCGGCCGCGCGCGAGCGCTTCGCCGACTCCATCGCTCGCATCAACTCGATCCTGCCCAATTGCGAAGTCGCCGTGCTCTCCGCCGCCGAACTGGCCTTCCGCTGGCGCGGCCTGGAATTTGCCCGCGCCCGCATGGGCGCAGAGGCAGTGACTTTCCGCAGCAAGCAGGAAATCGTCTTCGGCGTCGGCCCCGAAGAGCGCGTCCTCGAAGGCCGCTATAACAATGACGACCGCAATTTCCCGCTCTTCCTCGAATTGCTCACCGCCATCCGCGACACGCGCCATCCCTATGGCCCGCGCCAGCATCCCTTGTTCCGCCTGCGTCCCGAGCGCTGGCTCGAATCCCTGGTCGTGGCCGACGTCAGCGTGATCGACGAGCGCCTCGAACCCCGCCTGCTCTATTCGCAGGTTCCCGCCTTCTCCGCCTCCGACCGCGCCATGCTCGACGTGCTGACCACCACCCGCGAAGGCCGCCTCGCCGTCGTCGAACTGAAAGCCGACGAAGATATCCACCTCCCGCTCCAGGGCCTCGATTACTGGTCAAGAGTCGAATGGCACCACGCCCGCGGAGAATTTCCCCGCTTCGGATATTTCCTAGACCAGGAGTTGTCGCTGGAAAAACCGCTTCTGTACCTGGTCGCACCCGCGCTCCACATCCATCCCCAAACCGACGTGCTTCTGCGCTACATCTCGCCGGAGATCAACTGGGAATTCGTCGGCATTGACGAGCACTGGCGCGAGGGAGTAAAAGTCGTGTTCCGGAAGCGCCCCGAGGCTAAGCGTGGAGTCGAACTACCCGCCCGCATCGCAAGCTGAAGCTGACGCCCCACCTCGTCCCGGATTTCTTCTGCAGCAGGTCCACCTTCTGTATCGAAACCAGTTCTGGTCGTGGTTTGGCATTATGGCGCCTACCTCAGTGTTCGCAAGCGTTGTCCTGTTGTGGGCCGAGAGACAAGCCAAAGCAATACTCAGAGCCGTTCCGCCGTTCGAGATTTCCCATCATTGGGACACGGTCGTTGAAGTAACGGCGTTACGTTTCGGCAGCTACTTCCTGATCTGGTTTCTCGGCTGCTTTGCCTTGGCCACCGTCGCTTCGGTCGTGAACAGGGTCGAAGATGAAGGCGACGACACTGCCTGGATTCCCGACCGGCATCAACGGGCACGCGAACATCTAGGGCCTCTGTTTGTGGCCGCTTGGATCACCTTCGGCGCGTTCCTGGTGGGGATGGCTGTATCCCAGTTTGTTCTGATCGCTGCTTCCCGCGTAACAGGCTCGCATCGGGTTTCCCGATTTACCTACGTCGCCGAACTGCTCGCAATCATAGCGGTTGCCAGCCTCCTCAGTTGGCTGGGAGCATCGATTCCGCTGGTTCTTCGCGGCACGAAGGTTTGGGCAGCCCTCAAGCGAAGCGTGGAACTCAGCAGCGGATACGAAGGCGCTTTGTCATTGCTGGTCGTGGAATCCTTGGCAGCAAGTTTTGTCGCCGGCTACCTCGCCTTCTACACCCTGCATTTCTTGGTCCCCGCCGATTTGAGGCACACCACTTGGTACGGCTGGGTTCTAGCTCTAGCTGCGGCCCTCGCGAGCGCTACGGTCGAAGCTCCGCTCTTCATCGGCTTCTCCCTCTTGGCCGATCCCGAGGAAGTAAATGCTACTTCACTTCCAGGCCCCGAGTAGGCGTCGCACATCCACCATCTGCCCCAGGTGGTACGCATTGTGATCGGCCAGCAGCAACGCCTCCCGCAGAATCGTCTGCCCGTCACCCCACGGAATCCGCGCAAAAACATCCGTCTTCTCGTTCGCGACCAGCTTCTGCATGGCCTTCAAGTCCCGCCGAAAGTGCTGCACGCTCTTGTTCCACGCCGCCGCATTCGGAGGACCTTCCGTCTTCGGCCAATACCCGCTCGGCCACGGCGGAGAAACATGCTTCGCATTGCGGCTGAACTCGAGAATGTCCCACTGCGCCAGCCGCATGTGCTCCAGCAGCATCCACGGAGAGTGCGGAAACTTCGCGGGCTTCGCCCCGCGCAGCTTCGCCGGCAGATTCTTTGTCACATCGTCAAACTTGGCGTGAGCACTCCCACCTTCCAGAAGCTCAAGCAGATGTCTACGCAGCGACTTCTCATGATCTTTCGTCATCCCACTCCTCCGCGTACGGCACACTCCAGTGTAGCGCCGGGCACGCCAGCCAGGGCTTAGGATTGGGAGGTTTTAATCGAGCTGGGCACAACCGTGGAAGAGCGGCATTTCAGCGCATGACGAGGCGTGCTAGAACGGGTGGAAGAGCGGCCCTTCAGGGCCGCGTAAAGCGCCAGAATTGATTCGGGCTTCAGCCCGGGTGAATCGTTCTTGATCCGAACCGGAGCGCCGTTCCGGCCTACTTATTCCGGGCAGTCGCCATCGGCGATGACGCGGCTTCGTCCATCACGTTCCCAATCGCATCCCCGGACAGCACCAACTCCACCCGCCGGTTCTGCTGACGCCCTTCCGCCGTGTCATTCGACGCAATCGGCTCGCTCTTGCCAAACCCACGCGCTTCGACCGCGCTAGCCGAAATCCCCTGCTGCACAAAGTAATCCCGCACCGCCTGCGCCCGATGCTCCGACAGATCCTGATTGTACTGATCGCTGCCCACGCTGTCGGTGTGTCCCTCGACGGCCACATGCAGGCTCGGATACGCCAGCACGATCCCCGAAACTTTCGCCAGCCGCTCGCGCGCTCCCGGCAGTAACTCAAAACTTCCACTGCGGAACAGCACGTCCGACATATTGGCGATCAGCCCCCGCGCCGAGTCGCGCGTCGCCAGAATCGAATTCAGCTGCTGCAGCAGCCGGGCCCGCAGTTCCTGCTTTTCTTTCTCCGCCTGCTGCCGCAGACCTTCCGATTGCGCCGCAGCGGCCCGAGCCTTGTCCGTTTCCGCCGCCAGCACCTGCTGTTGTGCAACCGCTTCCGCCTTAGCCTTCTCCGCCTCTTCTTTCTGGCGGGCAGCTTCCTGCGCAGCAGCCACAGCTTCTTCTTTCATGCGCTCGGCTTCAGCCTTGGCCTGTTCGGCAGCAGCGCGAGCCTGTTCCGCCTGCGCCTGAGCCGCTTCGGCATCCGCGCGACGTTTTGCTTCCGCCGCTGCATCGGCGCGGGCTTTGGCCTCACGCGCCGAAGCCGCTGCCTGGGCTTCGTCTTCCGCCTTCTGCTTCACCGCCATCAGCCGCGCTTCCTCGGCGGTCTCGGTGGCTTCCTTGGCTGCGGCTTCCACCGCCGCTCTGTTCTGCTTCTGCCGGTAGATTTCTTCCGCGTGCATCAACTGCTGCCCAGCCTTCGAAAGAATCGACGCCGCATACTTATCCGCCGCGGCAATATGCGCAATGCGCACCGCGTTCCGCGCCTCAAACAGTTCCAGTGGAGTCTTGCTGTCGATCCCGAAAATCGCATCCTGAATGTGCGTGTTGGTCGACGAATAGGTACCGCGCGTCACCAGTTCATACTTCGCGTCGATGATCTCGCCTCCGCCCCCGTTCACCGAAGCGCTCTCCATCACCACCATGTTTCCCGGCTGCGTCACCGCAAAATATGGCTCGGCCGTAACAATCATCCCGAACGTTTGCAAGTCGGTATAGGCTTTCAAATGCGCATTGCCGTTGTGATCGAGCGACAGTTCGCCCAAATTAACCGGACGCCCCTGCGGCGAAACCGCCCACGCCACATACGTCAGAAACTCCAGTCCAAACTTGGTGGCCTCTTCCAGCCCCTCGAATTTGGCCTCAATTTCGAAGTTCGTCTTCTTGCCTTCGACCCGCGCCTCACCCGAGGCGCGCTGCAGCAGATCGGTTCCGCGGAAGTTCACCTTGGTCGTCCCGCCCTGCAGCCGATAATGCACCGTCTTGGTTGTGCGTGACACCGTAGTCGCATCCGCGGCGCCAGTATTCGTAGGAATGGAGCTCTGCGTCTGCGCCAACGCCGCAGCCGCAAGCACAAGCACAGAAATGGCCAGAGATAAGTTTTTCACAATGTTCTCGATCTGGGGGAGATTAAGAGCTGACTAATCTTCTTAATCTTCGTCGATCCACCCCGGAATGCAAAGAACAAGAAGATATAGCCCTTTAGTCACCAGCCGGCTTCCTGAAGCATGTTTGGGGATTGTGCGAGAGTAGTCCACGAGACATCGCACAAATGCGTGCACAACCGTGGAAGAGCGGCGCTTCAGCGCCGCGTAAACCGGCAAAATGATGGCGGGCTTCAGCCCCCGTGGTCGTTTTCCAAGCCCGGGAAACAGCTTTCGCAGCTACGGAATCACTGCCACGCTCCCCTTCGGCCCCACCGCCAGCGCCCCACCCTCCGGATACGCGCTCACCGCGTTGAACTGAATCCCCATTTTCTTCTTCCCGCTAACCCGGCGCGGATTGTTCGGCGGCCGGAAGTCGTACACAAAATCCTGCGCCACAATAAAAATCCGTTCCGGCGCGATGGCCTTCACCCGCATCGCTTTCTCCACCACGGCTTCCCGCATCGCCTGGTCGTTCACTTTCCGGTCATAAGCCACAGCCGAAAAATACGCCAGCGGATGCAGCCGCGAAAGCGTCCACGTTTTCCCTCCATCGTCGGTGAACGCCAGATTCGGTCCGTCGTCATTGGGATGCTTGTAATCCCCTCCCGCAATCACTCCATGCAGCGCGTCGCGGAACGCGATCGAAAAAACTCCCGCCGAATCCGGCCCATGCACCATGGGAGTATCGACCGCCACCCAGTTCTGCCCGCGATCGCCGGAGTGAAACACGCGCCCCGTCTTGCCGCCGGTCGCGAACCACAAGTTCGCATCCACTCCCCCGGGCACGATCGCCAGGCACGTATTCGAGGCTGCAAACGCCCCTTCGCCTTCCATCGCCGCCGGAAGCTTCGCAGTCGGAACCGCGCGCCAGTTCTGCCCATCCTCCGTCATCAGAAGTTCGAACTTGAGCACTCCTGCCTCGTCCGGGATCGGGTCGCCCAGCACCACTCCATGCCTCGCATCCCAGAACACCATCGAGTCGAAGAAACCCTTCGGATTCGAGTTCGTAAACTGCAGCTGCCAGCGATTCCCGCCGTCGCTGGTGTGGTAGATCCTCGACTGCTCCCCCGGTCCAGCCGACATCAGAAAAGCTTCGTCGGCAGAAAATGCGACGACCGCCCGAAAATCCAGCGCCTCGGCCCCGGGCACTTGCGCCGGACTCCACGTGCGCCCGCCGTCAATTGTGCGCAGATAAGTCCCGTGCGCTCCGCTCGCCCAGGCAACGTTTCGCGACACCGTGCTCACCCCGCGCAAATTTTCAGTTGTGTGCGAGATCTGGACCTGAGGCCCGGACTCAGCGGCGGCTGCCGCAAGCAAGAAAAGAAAAGAGAGGACTAAGATAAACGCGAACTGGCGTATGCCACGACTGCAGCTCCAACATTCAGCCCGCTGTCCCGGGAGCAGCATCACTTCGCCGTGAAGTCAGCAAACGAAGCGGCTTTCCCCATATAAATCCGCAACGTGCAGCGAGCGCCCACGTGGGCGAAAGCCAGCTCGAGCGCTTCCGACGGCTGTTCCACCTGCGCCGTCTCCATCGGCGCGCGTGCTATGTCTTGCTTCTCGTCGTACGCGGTGCCCGCCGTTACGTTCTTGTTCACCACCACGGTCCAATGATCTTTCGCCGGTATCGCATACAACGTGTACGCGCCGATGGGAATCACCGAACTCCCCAGAGTCAGTTGCGCCTCGGTGAACAACGTCATGGGCGTTCCGCCCGGGGTCCAGGGCTTGCCGTTGGCCGGCTTCTCTTTGCTGGAAACTGGGTTGTACCGCACGTAGACCTGCCGCCCGTCATCCAGATTGCACGTGGTGGTCGAAGTCGGCGCGCCGCCTGCTTGCGCGGTCAGCCATGGTGTCCACAATGGCGTCGACAATACCGATATGAGTACAGCTCTCCAGACGAGTCTGCCCGGCATGGTTGGAAAGCCTCCGCGCAGCAGTGTAGCGCCGGACAGGCTCGAAGGGGAAGCACAAAGGCAGGGGTCAGGGATCAGGGGCTAGTTAGATCCACCTGGGCCCGCCCGCAGTTTTGCTAATCCGTAATCCCTAATCGCTAATCCCTGACCCCTAGCCCCTGATTCGCTGCCAAGTCCCGTTCGTCGTGCGTCTTCGGTGACGTTTCCCCGGCTCCCGGCGGTTGTTACCGTTACTTGCAGGCACTGGTGCGTCACGCACCAGCAACCACGATTCAATCGAGGGCAATCAATGGCGAAATCGAAATTAAGAATTCTTTATGGCGAAGGGGATGGGGAAGTTTTGGCCGCGCAAGCCGCAGCCATGGAAAAGGCCGGGAACATCGTCGCCCAGGCCGTCGGACGCAAGGCCGTCGACGAAGCTCTCAAAAAGACCTCGTTCGACCTGGTCGTGCTGGGCCCAACCCTGACCCGCAACGATCGCCATCACCTGCCCTACATGGTGAAGAAGGCCAACGCCGAGACCAGCGTGCTCGTCATGCACGCCGACGGCAGCCGCCATCCCTACGTGGATGCCTGCACCGACACCGGCGCCAGCCTCGAGTCCGTCCTCAACCGCATCGAATCCATGAACATCGCAGGCATGATGCCCGCCGCCGCAGCAGCCGCAGGCCGCTAGCCTGAGTTTGCCTGTGTGGTGAGTTTGCTTGTGGAATTTGCTTGTGTGGGGACGGGCGCCTTCGCCCGTCCCGCCAAGCGCAGCAAGGCGAGCCGCCACCACAACTCCAGAAGAACACTTCTCGGCGCCCGAATCCCAGATCCTGCAGCGTCACGAATCAAGATCGTCAATAGGTGGAAGATTGAGCCTTCCCAAGGCACTTTTCGTCATCACGAATTGGCGCTTAAGCCGGGAAGTGGGATTCCTCAAGGTGTAAGAGTCCGCGACCGGCTCTCTCTCACGGACAAGTGAGCTGCGCCGTGCCCGTAACCCGGCCGCATCCTTGGCCGCATGCGGATTCGACGAGGCACGTAGGCCCGGTAGCGTTGAAGTCAAAAGCCCAAACCTTATAGGTTCCAACCGCGCCGCTGGCGCACTGGGCCACCCCGTTGGCCGAGACGGAAACTTGGCTCGTGATGTTTCCACTCAGGTCACATGCTCCCCAGGTCGCCGTCAGCGGTGTCACCGGCGACGGCGGCGCTGCGTAGGTTCCTGTGGCCGTGAATTGGACCAGGCCGCGGGGGTAGTTCTGGGCATCCGCGCTTGCTGGAGTGATTGAGACCGATTGGAGTGTGCGGCTCGCGGAGGACCCGCAAGCCAACGTTACTGCTGCAGCTAGAACGAGCAAGAACAAAAAAAACCGAGGCGCGGCTCGCTTCATGGCAGACCCCCTGCCGATTACGAATGCAGGCCAACAGAGATGGTTGCCCTACGCAGTCATTATATATTGCCGTCTCTCCGGATCACGGAATGGTCTTGGGCCCCGGCTGCCCCGCCGTCTTGTAGTCCTTGGGATACACCATCAGACACCGCCGCATCCCTTCGCCCTCACTCTCGGTCCGCAAGTCGGCTTCATCGCGCAGCGCCAGATGCACGATCCGCCGCTCCCGCGACGACATCGGACTGAACTGGTAGGGCGTCCCCGTCTTCCGCACTTTGTCCGCCGCGACCGTGGCCGCCGTTCTCAGCTCCTGGATCCGCAGCGACCGATGATTCTGGCAGTCGAACGAAATCTTCTCATGCTCGCCCGAGGGCAGACGCAGCATCTCCAGCGCCAGCAGTTCCAGCGCCCGCAGCAGTTCTCCGCCGCGGTCGAGCAGGAGCGCAGAGTCGGGCCCCGCAAAGTCCACCAGAATTTCCGGCTTCTCCCAGTCGCGGTTTTCCGGCAGCGGCGGATCCACCACGATCCGGTATTTCAGTCGGAGTCCGCCGTGGGTCACGACGGCCTGCAGAAACTCATTGATCTTCTTTGCAGCGGCGAGTTTATCGGGAATGGACATGAAATTCAGCTCTTAGCTATTGGCTCTTGGCCTTTAGCTCAAAAATCTCTCCAGGGTGCCCCATTTCTCGCGCGCTCTTTGCGCGAGAAGTGGGTCTTGCGTACTCCACTGACTCGTCACTCCACGTTCGCACCGGAGACGAGAAAGCTAAGGCTAAGAGCTAAAAGCCAATGGCCAAAAGCTTCACTTCTCTTTCTTCCGCGCCCGCTTCGCCAACATCTCGCGCATTTCGCGTCCCAGCGACGTACGGTTCATCACCGCCTGCTGCGCCATCGAAATCAAGTTCGATTCCGCATAATACAGGTTCAGTCCTGCGGCCAGCCGGAAGAAGATGAAGCCCATCATCAGCGGCATCATCACCGTCATCATTTTCTGTTGCGCCGGATCCATCCCTGCCTGCGGCGTCATCTTTTGCACCACCAGCATACTCACAACCATGAGAATGGGCAGGATAAACGGAAACGGCTCCGCCGCCGACAAATCGTGAATCCACAGCCAGTGGGCGTGCCGCAGATCCAGTGCGGCTCCCAGCATGCGGTAATAGGCAAACAGGAACGGCATCTGGATCAGCATCGGCAGGCACCCGCCCGCCGGATTCACGCCTTCCCTTTTATAGAGCTCGCTGATCTCCTCGTTCATGGGAGCCTTGCGCGGATCGCGCAGGCTATATTTCTTATACTTCTCCTGAATCGCCTTGATCTGCGGCGCCACGCGCTGCATTTTCAGCATCGACTTCATCTGCGTGATGCGCAGCGGCAACAGCGCCACACTGATGATCAGGGTCTGCAGCACGATCGCCCATCCCCAGTTGGCCACGACGTGACGGTAAGTCCACTTCAGCCACAAAAACAGCGGCTTCGCGATAATGCCCCACCAGCCGAAATCCACCAGCCCGTTCAAATCATTGTCGGCACCGGTGACTCCCGGCACGGGGACTTTTTCCAGAACCTCCAGTTCCTTGGGACCGACAAAAATCCGCTCCGAAGTGGCCCCGTGCAGGTTGCCAACCGCCGCCCCCAGCACGTCGACGTTCGCCATCTCTTTCGAATCGGCCTTCTCCGGATCGCGCGCGATCGACATCGAATTGCGCAGCGTCACCATCGCCGCCGAGTTCGGATCGTCGGGAATAAACACCGCCGCGAAATACAGGTCCGTCGGTCCGGCCCAGTGAAATGGTCCGGGGATAGTGCTCCCTCCGCTGATGTCCTTACACTTCGAGAACACCGTAAAGCCGCACCGGATCGGCAGCCGCAAGATGTCCTTGTTGAACTGGTAGTCGATCAGACCGGCGGCGTAGAACGCGGGCGTGGTCTGGCTGCCAAATCCCGAGGGCCACGCCGGAAACGCCGCCACCGCCCTTCCTTTGTAGGTCACGCTCGTGTCGACAGTCACAATGTATGTGCTGTCGAAACTAAACTTCTTGCTCACCACCAGATCCTGGTCGGCGTATTCGAACGTGACCGTCGTCGGCGATGTCTGCCGGCCTTCGCGCGAGGCGACATAAAGTGCTGAACTCAGCCGCCCACGCAAGCTCTCATCGTAAGTCCACAGCGACAACGGATAGCCGTACTTCTCCGCCGCCGTGGGATTCACCAGATCGAGCGGCCCGTTCTGCGCGTCGTTGTCGAATTTCTTCAGGATCCACGATTTCACCTGCGCCCCGCGGTTGGTGAAGGTGATCCGGTAAAGATCGTTCTCGATGACCGTCTCGGTCTCGCTCGCCGCCTGCTTGGTCGCAACGTTGCCCGGAGTCGCGACCGTCGGTATGGTTGCAGCCGGCGTCGCGGCCGCAGTCTGCGGCAGCGCGGGCTGGTTCTGCTGCTGCACCGGCGCAACCGCTTGCGGAAAATATTTCTTGAGCAACGGCTGCAGCGCCAGCATCACGATGAACGCCAGCAGAAAAACCAGCATCAGCCGCTTCTCGTTGCCGGGTTCGTGTTGTGGATTTTGAATGTCTGGCAAAGTTACCGTTCCCTCAGAGAACCGTCGGGTGCCCCATTTCTCGCGTACTGTGCGAGAAGTGGGGATTTTCGCGATGAAGCCTTACCTTGGCCGCAATGACGCCTTCCCGCGGCTTTGAAAGGGCTCGGCTTCCAGCCGCGCCGTCAAGCTCCAGGAAGCATTCGGGCTTTAGCCCCCGCGGGACCACTGGATCATATCCCCCGCACGCCAACGGATGACACCGCAGCAGCCGCATCAAACTCATCAGCCCGCCACGCACCGCGCCATACCGTTCCACCGCCTCCATCGCATATTCCGAGCAGGTCGGCACAAACCGGCATGCCGGCGGAAACATCGGCGAAATCGCCCACTTATATCCGCGCAGCAGCTGCAGCGCTACGAATTTGGCGATTTGGTGCATTCTAGGTTTTGGGTGGCGCAGCGCTGCGATCAGCCTTCCCATTTACTGTAAGGGCTTTAGCCCCTCGGCCTTCTCTTTCGAGCCTCTTTCCGGTTCACCTGCGGCCCTCCCCGCGAGCTTCTGTTCTATAACTACGAAAGCGCGGTTTACTTCGTTCACCACCGCGGCGAACTCGGCCGTCAACAGAAACTTCTTCGGATTGATCACCACATCCGCATTCGGCCCCGCGGCCGGCCGCGTCAGCCGTACCGCCTCGCGCAAACGCCGCTTCATTCGATTGCGCTGCACCGCGCCGCCCAGCGCGCGGCTCACCGTGAATCCAATGCGGAGTCCCGCTGCTACGGCAGACTTCGCCGGCGACTTCGCCGCCGCGCTCTTCGCAGCGCCCGCGCCCGCCTCCGTCCTCTGCCAATAAAACACGGTCATCGAGGCCGAAAAATGCCGCCGCCCCAGCTTGTACACGCGCTCGAAGTCGGCATGACGCAACAGACGCGCACTGCGGGGAAAGGTTGCAGTCACAGTGACTCTAGATTCCGGATCGCTATTTCCAGATGTCCGAAGCAACACGTCTGAAACAACATGGCTGAAAGAACACGACTGGCGCCACACGGGATGGCGCCGACGGTTTTCCCGCGCCACTGGACTATTCGCGGAATCCTGGTTTCACCGAGACCCGTTTGCGCCCCTTGGCGCGCCGGCGGGAAATTACCTTCTTGCCGCCCTGGGTCTTCATGCGCTTGCGAAATCCGTGTGTCTTCGATCGCTTGCGCCGGTTGGGTTGGAATGTACGCTTGGGCATGAAAAGTACTTGCTCCTGATTCGTTCGACAGTGTTAGGGCAAACCATAAGTATAAATCAGCGGACGCATTACCTCCAAACCGCGATCCGTACAATAAGGGCGCAATCTCGGCCGCCTTACCACGAAGGACGCGAAGTCACACGAAGAAAAATATGATCACCAACGATATTCCTTCGTGAAACTTCGTGCCCTTCGTAGTTCATGCTTTTTCCATTCACATTCGTCGCCAGCTGCACCGTCACTGCGGCAGTTACCACCGCGCCACTTGACAGCGCCATGCCTTCGGGCTCTGAATGGGGGTTCGCGGAAAAGTTCCAGCCGAAGTTTTCCACACAACCAAAAAATTTGTGCTAGTATGCCGATCTGATCTTGCTTTCGAAATTCTTTTTGCTGCAGCAGCCGGGCATAGAGAAATCGAATGCATCCCGCAGTAGAATTGATGGTTCCGGCTACCTTCGTAAAACGGCAGTTTTAAACAGGCGCTCTCTACCAGCCGCCGGAGCGCTGTGGTGAATATTTCATATATGTCAGTTCCCAGCACGACTCTCTCCGCGAATCCGTGGGCGCGCATCCTTGATGCGCTGGAAAAGAAAATCAACCGCCATTCCTACGACACCTGGCTCAAGCCCACCCGCTACAGCCACGCCAGCGGAGGCATTCTCTTCGTTCGCGTTCCGACTGTCGAGTTTCGCCACGCCGGCGACAAATACGCCGACCTCATCCAGGAAGCCATCGACAATCTCGGCCTCGGCTTCAACGACGTAAAGTTCGTCACGCCCGAGGACGATCCGGCCGCAACTCCCGTCCGCCACGATGGCGGCCTCACCGCCCCAGCCGTGACCGCGGGCCCGTCGCAGTCTCGTTTCGACTGGGACGGCGCCGCGCAACTGAACCCGCGCTACACCTTCGACGCCTTCGTCATCGGCAGCGGCAACCAGTTCGCCCACGCCGCCTGCCAGGCCGTCGCCGAGCGGCCCTCCAAGGCCTACAACCCGCTGTTCCTCTACGGCGGCGTCGGCATGGGCAAGACTCACCTCATGCAGGCCATCGGACACGAGATCAAGCGCCGCCTGCCGCAGACCGCCATCTGCTACACCTCCAGCGAGAAGTTCACCAACGACATGATCAACTCGCTGCGCTACGACAAGATGACGACGTTCCGCGACAAGTTCCGCAACGTCGACGTCCTGCTCATCGACGATATCCAGTTCCTCACCGGCAAAGAGCGCACGCAGGAAGAGTTCTTCCACACCTTCAATGCCCTGCACGAGTCGATGAAGCAGATCGTCATCGCCAGCGACCGCTCGCCCAAAGAACTCGCCGAGATCGAAGATCGCCTGCGCAGCCGCTTCGAGTGGGGACTGATCGCTGACATCCAGCCTCCGGATCTTGAAACCAAAGTTGCCATTCTGCAGAAGAAAGCCGAGCAGGAAAAAGTTACCCTGCCCACCGACGTCGCCCTCTACGTCGCCTCCAACATCCGTTCCAACGTGCGTGAGCTAGAAGGAGCGCTGATCCGGCTCGTTGCGCACTCATCACTCATCGGCGCCGAGATCACGCTCCCCTACGCGCAACAAGTTCTGAAAAATTTCATCGACTCGCAGGCCCGCAAGGTCACCATCGAGTCCATCCAGAAAATGGTCGCCGAGCAATTCGGTCTTCGTTTAGTCGAAATCAAAGCCAAGAACAATTCGCGCGCCATCGTCTACCCGCGCCAGGTTGCCATGTACCTGGCCAAACACATGACCGAAGCCTCGCTGCCGGAAATCGGCCGCCAGTTCGGCGGAAAGCATCACACCACGGTTCTGCACTCCGTCGAGAAGATCGAAGAACTCCGCAAGACCGACAAAGATTTAAACAGGCTGATCAATAAATTGACCGAGCAATTAGGCGGATGAATCGCGCTTGGGAACGACTTTTCCACTCAGCACTCCAGTCTTCCTTCGTGATGCCTGTGAATGTGATGTGGAACTTGTGTAAGGCAGGGAAGAAATCGGCGGCACGGCCCAGTTACACTGCCGTCCCCGCAGAGTTCGGGACCTATTTCTAACATCAAGGGTTTAGCGGGAACCCGGTGACAACAGGCGAGTTGTCCTGGTTTTCCACTTCTGCGAACGCCCTACTGTTACTGCTGGTTTTATAGCTTTAGCATTTGATATAAGCTTAGTACTAGAAGTAGCCCAATGTCTTGAAAGGGCGCGGCTTCAAGCCGCGTCATCAGACCGTATCAAATGTGGACCGGCTTTAGCCGCTGAGCGAGCCGGCGAGCATTCGGGGGGAGATGGACTTTATGCCGGTGGAAGCCGCCGTTGCCGCGGGCACCATGGAGATCACGGTCAGCAAGTTCGAGTTGCTGCGGGAATTGACCGCCACGCAAGGTGTGGTCGAGCGCAAGACCACAATTCCAATCCTGTCCAATTATTTATTTGAGGCCGCCGGCGACCGCCTGTCCATCACCGCGACCGACCTCGACCTCAGCCTGCGCACTTCGTGTAACGCGAAAGTAAAAAAAGAAGGCTCGTGCACCATCCCCGCCCGCAAACTTCACGATTACGTAAAACTCCTGCCTGACGCCGACATCACCATTAAACTGCTCGAAAATCACTGGGTCAGCATTCGCTGCGGCCGGTCCAATACGAAGATGGTCGGCATGGCAAAGTCGAATTTCCCCAGCCTGCCTGCCTTTCCCACCGCCGGCGCTATCACCATTCCCGCCCAGGTTTTGCGCGGCCTGATCGCCCGCACCGGTTTTGCGATTTCTAATGAAGAATCGCGCTACACCCTCAACGGCGCCCTGATGCTCCTGAAGCCCGAGTCCATCACCATGGTCGCCACCGACGGACATCGCCTCGCCCACTGTGAACGCCCCGGTGAAAAATTCGAAGGCGTCTCCGGCGAACTGAAAACCCTCGTCCCGAAAAAAGCCATGGACGAACTGAAATCCCTGCTCGACTCCACCGACGCCGAGACCATCGAATTCGCCAAAGATGAATCAACACTGTTCTTCCGCATCGGCTCGCGCCTGTTGACTTCGCGCCAACTCACCGGACAGTTCCCCAACTTCGAAGCTGTTCTGCCTAAGGACAACACCAAGATCGTTCCCCTGAACTCCGACGAACTCAACTCCGCCATCCTCCGCGTGGCCCAGTTTGCCGACGAGCGTTCGCGCGCCGTCCGTCTGCGCCTGGAAAAGGGCGAACTGAAACTCTCCGCTTCCTCCACCGAAGCCGGCGAGTCCGAAGATTCCATCGAAGCCCCCTACACCGGCGACCCCTTGACCATCGGCTTCAACGCCCAATATTTGGTCGACTTCCTCAAAGCCGCCGGCACCAGCGAAGTCCGCCTCGAACTGAAAGATCCCCAGTCCGCCGGCCAATTCCGCCCCGCCGAAGGCGACGACTATAAATACCGCTACATCGTCATGCCGATGAGAATCTGAGGCATGAAGCGGGAAGGGCGAGGGCATGACCCGGGAAGGGCACGACTTTTAGTCGTGCCGCAAATGCCACACCGTGAAATCCGGCTTTAGCCGCTGAGGGACCTCCGACGGCCCGTCGCCTCTTGACCTCCCGTCCTCACTGCCTTACATTGGCCGCACCCAATTTTTCGAGAGGACCAACTTCATGCTATCCGGCTTCAAAAAATTCATCCTGCGTGGAAATGTTGTGGATATGGCCGTAGGCGTAGTGATTGGCGCAGCCTTTGGCGGCGTAGTCACCGCACTGACCACCGATCTGCTGACGCCGTTCATCGCAGCGATCGTAGGCAAGCCCGATTTCTCGGAAATCAAGCCGACCATCCACGGAACGGTTTTTCCCGTTGGTCACTTTATCAATGCGGTTCTATCTTTCCTGCTGATCGCCGCGGCCATCTATTTCTTCGTGGTAGCGCCGATCAATGCCCTGGTCGCGCGCATGCGCAAAGACCCAGCCCCCGCCGATCCCACCACGAAAAAATGCCCCGAATGCCTCAGCGAGATCCCGCTCGATGCCCGCCGCTGCGCCTTCTGCGCCCAACCGGTCATGGGCAAGGCTGCGTAAATCGCCCGAATTTCAAGACCGGGTGCCCCATTTCTCGCGCGTCTTTTGCGCGAGAAGTGGGTCCTTTGCCCGTGCCTTCGCGTAACATAAGAGGGATGATTCTCCGCCGCCCTCGGCGTTCCCTATTCTTCCTCATCTGCGTCGCGCTCTCGTCAGCCGCGCTGCCAGCGCGGACGGGAACTCAATCTCCCTCGTCGTCCAAATCCGCACCCCCTGCAAAGCCCATCAACCAGCCCGCCGCCAACTCCACCCTCGATCCCGGCGCCGTCACCAACGGTGTCTACCACAACAATACCCTCGGACTCTCCTGCAAGATTCCGGACGGCTGGGTCCTGCGCACCGACGAACTAAATGCCCGAGAAGAAAAAAACGAAGAAGAGAAGGAACAACAAAATAAAGAAGATGAAAAAAAGGACGTCCGGGCTGCTCCAGCCCCGTCCGCGACTCCCGCCTCCAGCACCGGCGCCAAAGTTCTACTCGCCGCCTTTTCCCGCCCCCCCGAGGCGCGCGCCGAAGACGTCAACTCTTCCATCCTGATCGCCGCCGAGAGCGCAGCCTCCTACCCCGGACTCACCGATGCAGCCCAATATTTCTTCCCGCTCACCGAAGTCGCCAAAGCGCAAGGCTTCATCGCGGACGAAGATCCCTACGAAATCGCCATCGGCACCAAAACCCTGGTCCGCGGAGACTTCCACAAAGATCGAGGCAGCCGCGTCATGCACCAGTCCACCCTGGCCATGCTCTCCCACGGGTACGCCATCTCGATAACCATAATCGGCGGCACTGACGACGAAGTCGAAGACCTGATCGACGGCCTGAACTTCATGCCAGCCGGGAAATAAGACAACGTCTTCTCACTGCGGTTGCTGGATCATGCGGTTTCAGCCAGCGCTAGGCGCCGCAGCCACGGCCTGCTTGATCTCGATTCCAATTTGCGGTGGGTGCAGCAGCGTATTGTGAATCAGGCACTGATGCACTGCCCTCTCCACCCCGGCACGATGCTGTTCGCTCAGTTCGACCGGAGTTTCGATCTCAATCCGAAAGTTGTCGACTCGCGGCGGATCCTTCAGTTTCTCCGCGGTCACCCGCACTCGCGTGCCTTCCGTCGCGAGCTTGTATTTGCGTAGATACTGCGCCGCATAAAAGCCGGCGCACGATCCGAGCGACGCCAATAGCAACTCCGGCGGCGTCATGCCTTCATCGTACCCGCCGTTCTCCGCCGGCTGGTCACTCGAAATCGTGTGCTGCCGCGCGTGAATTTCAAACTGTACCGCTCCCAGGTGTTCGACTGTGACTTCCATAAATGCCTCCCAACAAGAATCCTTAACCTCATCCATCCCGCGCCAGCGTCGCATCCAGATGTGCCCGGACCAGCTCCCGCGCCCGGTGCAATCGTGATTTCATTGCCGCCCGCGAAAGGCCTAGCTTCTCTGCGACTTCCTCTCCAGGCCGGTCTTCAATATCTCGCAACTGGTACACCGCCCGGTAAAGTTCCGGCAACGCTGCGATCGCATCGTCGAGCAGTTGCTTCATCTGCTGCCGCGCCAGCTGTCCTTCCGGGGTAAGTTCGCCCCCGGGAATTTCCCGCCCTTCCTCTTCCAGGGTCGAGAGCTGCAGCAACGGCAACAGTGCTTCCCGTTCCTTCAATTGCCAACAAACGCGCTTGGCAATCTGAGCCAGCCACGCCCGGAAAGCTGCCGAATCTCTCAGCTGTCCCAAATGCCGGTAGGCCTTCAGCAGCGCTTCCACCAGCACATCTTCCGCGTCTTCGCGGTTGCCGCAAACCCGTAGCATCTGCCGATAGACCGAGTCCTGGTGCTGCCGCGTCAGTGCGTCAAAATCCGCCGCCTGCGGACTCTTGTTTTCCTGATCCATCCCAACATTCTGTCACGATTCGCTCCGCCCACCTGTATCCACACTCACTCGCTGCTCTTCGCTGGTTCCGCATTGGGATTCACAACTTTGCATTGGCTCCGTCCGTTCCACGGCATCCTCCCGAGAATTTCCGCCATGGGGCAGATGTCAGTAAGCCCGGCAAAGCTCAGCCCGAGCCCGACGAACGCCGAAAGGAACAGCCAGTTCACATGGACCGTGAAGGCCAGTAGCGAGCCCGCCAGCACCAGCAGTCCCGCCCCAAGCCGCACTTGCCGCTCCAGCGACCAGCGCGTCTTCACACTGGTGACCACGGGCAGGCCGGCTGAAATCCAGGCGCTGGTCCCGCCTTCCAGAACAGAAATCTGGCGCTGACAGGGCTCCAACAGGCCAGCCGTCATGCGGGCCCGCTTGCCAGCCTGGCAAATCAGCACGATGGGACCGGCAGGCCGTAAGTCGTCGAGACGCGCCTCGATCTGGTCCATCGGAATATTGACCGCGCCGGGAATATGCCCGGAAGCGAATTCCGAAGCGGAGCGAACGTCGATCAGCTGCGCTGGACCAGCGAGCTGATGCTGCAATTCAGTTACACGGATGGTAGGGCTCAAATTCCCTCCTACACTAGGGAAGAGCGCCAGTTGACGAAAAAGGATTCAAACGGAACGGGGTGGACGCTTGTAGGTTCGTGTGGGTCCGGGTCTCAGACCCGGACCGGCCGAGCGAAGCTCGACCTGCTCCCTCTGGTGCGAGGACAGCGCGAAAGCTACTCCAGCGGCTCCGGATGCAAACTCAAATCCTTCTCTCCCGCCGCCTTCTTCTCCGCGTACTTCATCATCCAGGCTTCCCAACTCTTGCCCGCCGCGGTGTCGCGTCCGGAAAACGCCAGCGCCCCAATCTCCGCATACGACACCGCAACCTTCTCATTCGAATTCTTGGGATAAAGCCGCACCAGAGACTCCTTCAGCGAAGCCCCCGACCGCCGGTCAAACAAATACCCTTCAATCTTCGTCCCATCCTTGCGCGTAATCGTCACATCCCCGCGATAATCAAACGCCTTCTCCAAAGCCGCGCGCAGCTCGTCTTCACTCGCCAGTTCCGGAATCCATCCCTCCAGCCGCTCATGCGCCGTCCCCGGCGCCACTTCCAGCGCATCCGGATTCATCGCGTTTGCGTGCGGCGGAACCGCCCCCGCCGCAGCATGATCAATATGCCCGCCCTCTTTACCAGTCATGATTGTTTCTCTGAAGAATTATGAAGAATTGTCATCCTGAGCGAAGCAGCGGCAAGCGAAGCGCAGCCGCCGCGCAGTCGAAGGACCCCGTGCTCGCATGCACAACCGCCGCCCTATCAAGGAATTTCTACGGCGCCCTGGAGTCTCTCGCGGTAACGCTACGCCCGCGTCTCCTGCAATGTCTCGCTCGCCGCCGCAATTTGCACCAGCGGATGCACCGCCGCCACCGGCTCCTCGAGCATCCGCAGCGCCTCGTCATCGCGATACCGCGGGAACAGCGTCCCCTTCACCGTGGCCAGAAATCCACCCAGCGAATTGAACGTAGCATGCACCGCCGAGGCCTCATACCCGCTATGCACCATGCAATTCGCGCACGCCGGATTCCCCGACTCCGTCCCGTACTTGCTCCACTCCGTAGTAGCGAGCAGCTCAGAAAAAGTTTCCGCGTATCCGTCTTGCAGCAAATAACAAGGCTTCTGCCAACCAAACACGTTGTAAGTTGGCATCCCCCACGGCGTGCACGGATACGTCCGCTTCCCCATCAGAAATTCCAGAAACAGCGGCGACAAATTAAACTGCCACTCTTTTTTCCGGTTCGACAAAATCGCCCGAAACATCCGCCGCGTCCGCGCCCGTCCCAAAAAGTGTTTCTGATCCGGCGCCTTGTCATACGAGTACCCGGGCGAGAGCATCATGCCCTCCACGCCCAGCTCCATCATCTCGTCAAAGAACGCCCGCACCGACTTCGGATTCGCCCCGTCAAAGAGCGTCGTATTCGTCGTCACCCGGAACCCGCGCCGCAGCGCCTCTTTCACGGCGTCGACCGCAATGTCATACCCACCCTCGCGGCACACCGCCAGGTCATGCTCTTCCCGCTGCCCATCCAGATGCACGCTGAACGTCAAATACTTGCTCGGCTTGAACAGCCCGATTTTCTCTTTTAGCAGCAGCGCGTTCGTGCACAAGTAAATATATTTCTTCCGCGCCACCAGCCCCTCAACGATCTCCCCGATCTGCGGATGCATCAGCGGCTCGCCGCCCGGAATCGACACCATCGGCGCCCCGCACTCCTCCACCGCCCGGAAACACTCCTCCGGCGACAAATCCTTCTTCAAAATGTGCGCCGGATACTGAATCTTCCCGCACCCCGCGCACGCCAGATTGCACCGGAACAGCGGCTCCAGCATCAGCACCAGCGGATACTGCTTCCGCCCCGCGAGCTTCTGCCGCAGCACGTACGTCGATACCGTCCACATCTGTGACACAGGAACTGGCATGAACTTGAGGAACCCCTTATCCCATTATTTTATCAGGATCGCTCCCCCAGCGCTCCTCCCGGGGACCACCCCCGGCACGTATCATCAAAAGTCACTGTCATCTCAAGCGAAGTGAGGCGATAGCCGAACGCAGCCGAGAGACCTTGTGTTTCTCCTCAGAATCCGGGTGCCCCATTTCTCGCGTCCTTTGCGAGAAGTGGGGATTTTGGCTTTGGATCATGTGGGTCCGGGTCTGGGTCCGGGTCTTTGACCCGGACAGGCCGAGCCGAAGCTCGGCCCCCAAAACTCTCTGCAACCCATCCGCCCCCACCCTCCTCTAAAGGTCATGCTCCTCCGCTTCCAGCCCGGTCCCAAAGTCCTCTTGTCGGCACCCCCGAAACCGGATACCCTTATTCCCAATCGCCAGCACGTTTGATATCTATGTTTAACCCTCACCCCAACCTGGCCGACGAAGTCAACCGCGGCATCATCCAGTCGGAAATTGAAGGCGGCGTTTTCCTGAACGACCTTCCGCCCTCTACAGTGCTCGAAATTCAGACCCTGCACCACCGTTACACCGCCGTACTTCTCGGCGGCAGTGAAGCTCTGCTCTCCGGTCATCCCGAATTCTGTCCCAAGCCCGTCCAGGTCGCCATCGCCGGTTCCACCTGGGGAGGTTCCATGCTCAAGCTGCAATACGTCGGCCGCGGCATGCACCTCGAATTCCGTCACCCGCTCTATCCCACTCCCATCATCACCTCGCCCATCCAGGAAATTCGTGACTGCGTCCCCCTCGCCCCCCTCGAACTCGACTCTCGCCCCCACGGCGCCCACTCCTAACTAGCAATCGATTCATAGTTGTCATCCCGACCGAAGCCGGAGCGAAGCGACGGCGTAGTGGAGGGACCTGCTTTTCGTGAGGGCCCGCGTTTCCAAACACCGGGTGCCCCATTTCTCGCGTTCTTTGCGAGAAGTGGGGTTTCTAACCACGCACCATCCGGCCTGAAAGCCCACCCCGGCACTTCCCATTGACTTGCCCCTCCGCACCCACTACCATTCCCGCCATCGGTCCTCGCACCGTGCTCTCATCATGCCCCTGACCATCGAATCCCGCGAAGTCGCCCACGTCACCATCCTCGACATCACCGGCCGCATCGTCCTCGGCGAGGAAATCGGCGACCTCCGCGACGCCGTCCGCGGCCTGGTCGAGCGGGGCAAGAAAAAAATCATCCTCAACCTCGCCGGCGTCGACTACATCGACAGCTCCGGCGTCGGAGAACTGGTCAGCAGCTACACCACCGTCCGCAACTCCGGCGGCGAACTCAAGCTCCTCAACCTCACCAAGAAAGTCCAGGACGTTCTCTACGTCACCAAGCTCTACACCGTCTTCGACGTCAAGGACGACGAATTCACCGCCGTCCGCTCCTTCGACTATTTCTTCGCCAAGTAGCCTATGTAAGAAATGATGTAAGGAATAACGAATGTAGGGCTCGTTTTGTCATTCCGAGCGTAGCGAGGAACCTGCTTTTCCCGCCCCGGAACCGCTTTTAACACGCCTCAATTCCCCGTTTCCAGCTATCATGGCGGTAACGCATTTCGCATGAGCCACGCAAGTTGCGGGCAGGAGCCGTGTCGCTCGTGGATAACCACACTGCAGATCACCGCAAACTAGAACAAAACACCGCGCGAAAGATCATCTGGACGTCCACCCACTCCCTCCAGGCCTGGACCTGTTCCCACTGCGATTGGAATTATCCCATCCCCACGTTCCTGAACGATCCCGAAGCCCGCACCGCCTATGACCGCCTGGCAGCGGCCAAATTCCGCGACCACAAGTGCGCCGACCATCCCTCGCGCCAGGGCTCGCCCGACGACGCCGACAGCTTCACTCCCCGCATCCGCAAGCTCGTGACCCAGGGCTTCAAACCCAAAGACGCCGTCGAACTCTTCCTGCAGGAAGTAGCCCTCGAATACCGCAACCAGCCGAAAGTCCTGGCCCAGGCCAAAGCCGACGCCGAGGACTTCCTCCGCCGCGTCCGCGCCGGCCTCATCTAGAAGTCGAGGTCGGCGTTCTCAACTGAAATTGTCATCCTGAGCGAAGTGGCGGCCAGCGAAGCGCAGCCGCCGCGCAGTCGAAAGCCTGCCCTGAGCTTGTCGAAGGGGACCCCGTGCTCGTGTCCTTCACTACCGGCCCGAATGGGAATTCTCTTCCAGGTTTTGACTTCCCTAATTCTCAATCCCCATCTCTCTCAATATCCACGCATAATCAAACGCCGCTTCCTTCAACCGGTCATATCTCCCCGATGCCCCGCCATGTCCCGCCGGACTCAAATTCGTTTTCAAAATCAAAATGTTATGATCCGTCCGCAGCGCCCGCATCTTCGCCACATACTTCGCAGGCTCCCAATACATCACCTGGCTGTCGTTGAACGACGTTCGCACCAGCATGTCCGGATAATTCTTCGCCTCAATGTTGTCATACGGCGAATAAGTGATCATGTAATCAAACGCCGCCTTCTCCTTCGGATTCCCCCACTCCTCAAACTCTCCCACCGTCAGCGGCAAAGTCTCATCCAGCATCGTATTCATTACGTCGACAAACGGAACCCCCACCAGCGCCCCCTTAAACAGATCCGCACGCAGATTCAGCACCGCCCCCATCAGCAGTCCGCCCGCGCTTCTCCCCTCAATCACGAGCCGGTCTTTCGATCCATATCCATTGCCCACCAGATATTCCGCGCACGAAATGAAGTCGGTGAACGTCGTCCTCTTATTCATCATCCGCCCCACATCGTGCCAGGCCTTCCCCATCTCGCCCCCGCCGCGAATATGCGCCACCGCCGTCACCACTCCCCGATCGACCATGCTGAAAATATTCGAATCAAAAAACATGTCGATCGAGATGCCATACGACCCGTACCCATACAGATACAGCGCCTCTTTCCCGTCCAGCTTGATTCCTTTTAAATGCATCACCGAAATCGGAATCTTCACCCCATCCGCCGCCGTCGCATAAACCTGCTCTACCTGATATTTTGTCCGGTCATATCCGCCCGGCACTTCCTTCTGCTTCAACAGCGTCGACGTCCCCTTCTCCATGTCATACGCGAACACTGACGCCGGCGTAATCGGCGACTGGTATCCATACCGGAACTCCGTCGTGTCATACACCCGGTTCAAATAGGGATACGTCCCATACGCCGGCTCCGGAAACTCGATCCGCCGCGACTGCCCGCTGCGCAAGTCCGTCACCCGCATCTGCGGCAGCCCGCCCTCGCGCTCATACCGCACGGAATAGTTCTTAAAGAAATCCATGTCCTCGATCATCACCTTCGGATCCTGCGCCACCACCTCCTTCCAGTTCGCGCTCCCTGCGTCGCCCACCGGAGCCTTCACCACCCGGAAATTCCTCCCCGTATCATTCACCCGAATATAAAAACTGTCCCCGTTGTGGTCGGGATAATATTCCACGCCCTGTTTCCGCGGCTCCATCACCTTGAACTCCGCCATCGGCTGGTCGGCCGCAATGTAGCGTATTTCGCTCGTCGTATGGCTCGCCGAACTCAAAAAAATGTAAGCCTGGCTCCGCGTCTTGCCCGCGTCCACTTCGAAGCGCTCGTCTTTCTCCTCATACACCAGGTCGCCGTCGCCCGTAGTCCCCGCCGTATGCCGGTACAGCCGGTACTGCCGCTTCGACACCGCGTCTTCCTGCGTATAAAAAATCGTCTTGTTATCGTTCGCCCACACCACCGATCCCACCCGCTCGGCGTGATCCACCAACGTCTTCCCCGTCCGCAAATCTTTCACCGCCAGCGTGTATTGCCGGAACCCCGTGTTGTCATACGAATACGCCAGCAGATTCCCATCCGGACTCACCGCATACGCCGCCACCGACATGAACGCATGCCCCTTTGCCAGCTCATTCACATCGAGCACCACTTCTTCCGCCGCGTCCATGCTGCCTTTTCTGCGGCAGCGAATCCCGTACTGCTTCCCCGCCTCTTCCCGCACGTAATAGAAATAGTCGCCTTCTTTATAAGGAACCTCGACATCAGTCTCCTTCACCCGCGACAGCATCTCCTCATACAGCTTCTTCTGAAATCCCTCGGTCGGCTTCATCACCGCGTCGGTATAAACGTTCTCCGCCTCCAGATACGCGCGCACCTCCGGATTCGGCTTGTCGCGCAGCCAGAAATAGTTGTCCACCATCTTGTGCCCGTTGACTTCGGTCACATGCGGAACTTTCTTCGCCACCGGCGGCTTCGGCAAAGAAGAATTGTCCGCCGCAGTAAAGACACAAACTGCAATTAGAACAACAACGCCAACCTGAACCCGCCGCAGCCACCGATTCATGACTCACCTCAAAGATGTGGTTTGGAAAACGTATAGCGTGGAAAAGTTGAAGCCCGGGTGCCCACTTCTCGCGCGCTCTTTGCGCGAGAAGTGGGGTTTTTCTGTTACCCAGCGCACAATACTCCGCCCCCACCCGAAATTGCAACGTGTCCCGCAGACCGAAAGCAGCTAACAAAACGCCGTCGGTAAACTAGCCAACGAAACAACTCTGTCATCCTGAGCGAAGCGAAGGACCCCTGCAATCCCAGCCACCATGCACCGGCTCTCGTTGCTGCCGCGACGAACCAAACCAGTAAACAGCAATTCGCAGCTCAGCCGCTCATTCCCACTCCGCTCACTAATCGCTCCCCCTGTGCGCCATCCAAAACCGCGGAAGTACCCGAAACACCGCTCGCGATCCCACCCCGTAACGATCTAGGTTCCGCACAGCAAAAAAGGCGGCCCCCAGGCCGCCCAGAAAGCTAGTAGCTAGAAGCTAGAAGCTAGGAGCTGCCTCTCCCCCTCAGCATCTCCACAACCCGCTCATAGTCATCCACCGTCGAATACTCGATCACAATCTTCCCCTTCCCCTTCCGGTCGCGAATCCGCACTCGTACCCCCAGCATCCGCTCCAAGTCCGTCTGCGCCGCCCGCACATTGGGATCCACCCACCTTGCCCCGCTCTTCTTCACCACCTGCCCCGGCATCCCCGGAAACGGATCCAGGTCCCCATTCATCGACAGCACTAGCCGCTCGATCTGCTCCAGCGTCAGCCCCTTCTTCACCGCATACAGTGCCGCCTTCGAAATCTGATCGTCGTTCTCCAGCTTCAACAGCTCTTTTGCTTCCGCAAACGAGATCCGCTTCTCTGCCAGCAACTGCATCACTTCCCGCGGCAACTTCAGCAGCCGCATGTAGTTCGTCACCGACGCCCGCGACAGCCCCACCCGCTCCCCAATCTGGTGCTGCGTCATCTTGAATTCGTTGCTCAACACGCGAAACGCTTCCGCCTGTTCAAGCGCACTCAAATCCTCGCGCTGCAGGTTTTCGACAATCGTCATCTCCGCCGCCTGCTGCAGCGACACCTTCCGCACCAGCGCCGGAATCGTCGTCTTCCCCGCCTTCTTCGAAGCCAACAGCCGCCGCTCACCCAACACTAAGATGTAGCGCCCCTCCTCTTCTCCAGGACGCACCATGATCGGCTGCACGACTCCGTTGGCCTTGATCGAATCCGCCAGCTCCTCCAACGCCTCGTCATCGTCCACATACCGCGTCTGAAACGGATTCTTGTCAATCACGGCAATGTCGAGGTTGACCACCAGATTCCCCGGCATCCGCGATTCCGCCTGCGCATAAATCGTAATCGTCTCGTCCGCAGTCGACGTGGGGAGAGAGTGTGTGGGAAGAGTCTGTGTGGGGACAGCCGCCCCCGGCTGTCCAGCCGAGCGCAGCTCGGCCGCTGCCGTCTCCTCCACCACCGCCTGAATCGTACCTATCCTATGTGGCGCGGGCACTCCCTTCGGCAAGCTCAGGGCAGGCTCTGCCCGCGTGCCTGCATCAGCGCCGGGACCCGCAGTCGTCTTGTCATTCCGAACGAAGTGAGGAACCTGCTGTTTGCCGGGACCGTCATCGCTCTGACCAGGCCCCACTACCCGTGGCCCCGGCAGCAACGACTCCAACCCCCGCCCCAAAGCTCTCCGCTTCTCCTTCTCCACCCGCCCCGCCAGATTCTCCGCCGCCACAGTATTGGTCATTCAGTCTGCTCTCCCCTTAATTCTTTTGCTCTGTCATCCTGAGCGAAGGGGCGGCAAGCGAAGCGCAGCCGCCCCGCAGTCGAAGGACCCCATTCACTCAGATACTTCCAATGCCCAGCCCAGGAGTTCTCACGGAACCACCAACGCTGAGATCGTATATCGACATACATCGATCTAATACATCGATGATCATGAATATACAAACAGCAGCCCTCAAGCCGTCTTATCCATCTCCTCGACAGCCGCCCCCCCGTGTCCCGCTGTGCCCTCTGTGGTTAAGCTTTGTTCCGAAGGCTGAGAGCTGACAGCCGACGGCTGCCGCTCAATAATCTCCTTCGCCAGCTTGATATAACTCTCCGCCCCCTTCGATCGCGGATCGTACACCAGCGCCGGCTTCCCATGGCTCGGCGCCTCTGCCAGCCGTATGTTCCGCGGGATCGTTGTCTCGCACAGCTTCTCGCCAAAAAAATTCTTCAACTCAGTCATCACCTGCTGCGCCAGGTTGGTGCGGTCGTCAAACATCGTCAGCACAACGCCCTCAATCCCCAACCCAGGATTCAGCGCCGCCCGGATACGCTCGATCGTATCGAGCAACTCGCTGACGCCCTCCAGAGCAAAGTACTCCCCCTGCATCGGGATCAGCACCGCATCGGCCGCGACCAGCGCATTCAGCGTGAGCAGATCGAGCGCCGGTGGACAGTCCAGTACGATGAACTGGAACCGGTCGCGCAGTGGTGCCAGCGCGTCGCGCATGCGAAACTCGCGCCCCTCTGCGTCGACCAGCTCAATGTTGGCGCCGATGAGGTTCTTGTGCGCGGGAATCAACCACAGCTGCTCCAGTTCGGTCGTGAGCAGCGCCTCCTCGGCCGTGGCTGCGCCCATGAGCAGGTGGTAGGAGTTGATGCGGTCAGGGTCCTTGACGAACCCCAGGCCGCTCGTGGTATTGGACTGCGGATCGCAGTCCACCAGCAGCGTGTTCACTTCCGCAGCCGCAAAGGACGCGGCTAGGTTGATGGCAGTCGTGGTCTTGCCCACGCCGCCCTTCTGATTGGCAACAGCGATGACGCGTCCCATTGATTGTCAGGAGAACCAGAGCTACAGGGCAGCATAATCCGCATAGCATTTCAATTGCAATGACGATCTGCTGTGCACGCGAGTGAATTTGTGTGCAAAACACGTCCAATGTTCCTGCAGGAACATTCCCGCGGTCCTGTCCCCGTCAGGGCTAGGCAGGATGGCGCAAGTTGATGAAATGTTCCTGCAGGAACATCCGCTTGGATCTGGGGCACGACGTTGAACGTTCCTAGCGGAACGATGGTGTTGACTGAGCTGGCAATACCTTCGCGAAATGGAGAAATGTTCCTGCAGGAACATTGTGGAAAACTTGTTATGAGATACCTGGCGCCATAGTCGATAAGCAACGGTCTTAGGTGATAATTACCACTTTAGTGCCTTCACGTAATCACTTTTCGCTTTGCCACCATCAGGATAGGCGAACTTTTTGATACTTTGTTCCACTCTTATGATCTTGGTTCGTACTGGTATGACCGTGCTACGATTTTGACCGCGTTGGTCTGGACTAAAGAATACTCTAGGGTCTGGCATCGGTGATTGATGGTTAGAAATTGGCCAGTTCATACCACTTTGGTGCATGGATGTTAGGTAGGATCGTTGCAACACATAACATGACTAGCAAAACTACGACAATCTGGACCACTTATTGGCTGGTTTGGTTCCGGTGGTCGCCTTGGTTCTAGTGTGGGCGACGGGCTACTAACAGAATGCGGGAGCGGGACTGGGGGACTGGGGCTGGTTCAGACCAGACGAGATTTGGAAGGGTCGAGCCGGCTTGGGATTGTTGGGCGGAGCTGATGAGGAGGGCCAGGCGGCCGGCTGGGGCGACCAGGGCGGCGGCGGTGGGGAGGATGGCTTCGAAGCGCTCGACGGCGCGAAGGGTGACCACGTCGTAGGTCGTGGCGGGGAGGGTTTCGGCGCGGGCGTTTTGTATATTTACGTCCGTCAATGTAAGGGCACGGGTGACTTCGCGGAGGAAGGCGGTTTTCTTGTGGTTGGACTCGATCAGTGTGAGGGAGATATGCGGGGCCCAGAGCTTGATGGGGAGTCCGGGGAATCCAGCGCCCGAGCCCAAGTCGGCTACGGATGCGGGGGCTAAAGCCCCCGGGTCTTTTTCGCCGTTTACGCGGCCCTGAAGGGCCGCTCTTCCACCGGCGGCTACGGGGAACAGATGGCGGGCGGCGAAGAGGCTTTCGCCGAAGTGGCGCGTGACGATGTCCTCCGGGGCGCGGATGGCGGTGAGGTTGATGCGGGCGTTCCAGCGGACGAGTATATCGATGTAGGTCGATATACTTTGCAGCTGAGCGGAGGACAGGACAGCAGGTTCCTCACCGGCCTTCGCCGGTTCGGAATGACAAGAGCTATTCTTAGTAGGAGTCGGTTCGGAATGGCGGGGGCTATCCGGGATTGCGCGGGGCTCGCGGAGGAAGGGTTCGAGCAGCTCGGCGATGCGGGCGGTGTCCATTGGCGGAAGTCCGATTGTAGATGGGGGATTGGCGATTTGGGAAAGGACATAACGGGAGATCGAAAGGACTACAACCGGCGAACCATTCCCAAATACGGAATTGGCTAGGAAGTAATGGGAACCGCGTGGGACAATCGTGCATCTAAAAGGGCCATGAGGAAACCGACGGTGGCAATCTTCGACGAACAGTACCGAGTGGTCGCGGTGCAGAGTGACTGTCTGACCATTCGGGGAGTTCGCAGCGGGAAGGTGCTGACGATCGTGAATCCCGACCCGGAAACTCCTCTCTCGCCTGCCGATTATCCGCCGGGGAAGCTGATTGCCTTGACCGATCCCTCGGCCGCGCCCTTGAACTAGCAGGTCCAAGGCGCGTTGTTGCCTTTGGCTCTTACCTCTGATTCATGATCGAACACTAGGTCCCTCCACTTCGCCGTCGCTGGCGCTCCGGCTGCGGTCGGGATGACAACGTGTTGGGGTGGGGCGCGCAGCCTACGCGGGTTGCTAAAGCGCCGCTCTTCTTCCGCTTTGTTTCTAGTTTCCCTAATCACAGCCGGCAGGCACGGGTCTATCCGCTACGGCTTGACAATGCGCTGAGTATTCTGTATATTCAGTTTGTACTGAAAGAAACGTTATGAGCGAACTGACTGGAGTGCAGAAGCAGTACATCCTTCACTGGGGGGAGATGGGGACGCGGTGGGGGATCAACCGGACGGTGGCGCAGATTCACGCGTTGCTGTATTTGTCGCCGAAGGCGCTGCCGGCGGAGGTGATTGCGGAGACGCTGAGCGTGGCTCGGTCGAACGTGAGCACGTCGATTCGGGAGCTGGAGACGTGGGGGATCGTGCGCGCGGTGCACGTGCTGGGCGACCGGCGGGAACACTATGAATCGATGAAGGATGTGTGGGAGATGTTTCGGCTGGTGATTGAACAGAGGAAACGGCGGGAGATTGATCCGACGCGGGAGATTTTGCGGACGTGCCTGGCCGATCTGGATCCGAAGGAGCCGGGAGCGGACTATACCCGGGAACGGCTGGCGGCCATGGCGGGATTCTTTGAGGCGGTGACGGAACTGTACGACCAGATGAAGCGGCTGCCGACGGGGACGGTGCGGAAATTGTTGCGCATGGGAACGAAGATTCGGAAGAAGGCAGGGTAGGCCCCTTTTTTGTCCGGCAACGTCTGTCTGTACAGAATGATCTGTCACGGGAGGATTGCGATGGGTGCGACGGTCGTCATCACTGGAGCCTTCAGCTACACCGGCAAGTACGCGACCCGAATACTCCTCGACCGCGGCTACAAGGTTCGTACTTTGACCAACCATCCCCCAACAGACCATCCTCCAACAGAGCGCGCGCAGCGTCTCAACCCGTTTGGAGACCGCGTTGAAGTCTTTCCCTACAGCTTCGACCGGCCCGAGGAATTGCGCCGCAGCCTGGAGGGAGCGGCCGCACTGATCAACACTTACTGGGTACGCTTTCCGCGGGGACCGGCGAACTTCGAGAATGCGGTTCGAAACACGCGCACTCTGATCGAAGCGGCGAAGGCCGCGGGGGTAAAGCGGATCGTACATGTCAGCATCGCGAATCCCTCTCTCGATTCGGCACTCGGATACTACAAAGGAAAAGCGGAGGTCGAGCAGGCGGTAATCGCCTCGGGGCTCTCGTATGCGATCGTGCGGCCGACCGTGATCTTCGGAGCGGAAGACATTCTCATCAACAACATTGCGTGGTTCGTGCGGCATTTTCCGGCGTTCGGGATTCCCGGAGATGGGCGGTATGCAATTCGACCGATCTACGTCGAGGATATGGCGCGATTACTGACGGACGCGGTTGAGCAGCGGGGAAATTCGGTGATCGACGCGGTGGGGCCGGAAACGTTCAGCTTCGAAGAACTCGTGGGGCTGATTGCGAAGCGAGTGGGACGGAGCGTTCGGCTGATTCATTTGCCAACGTTCCTGGCTTATGTGTCGACCCTGGTGACTGGGTGGATGGTCGGCGATGTGGTTCTCACCTGGGAGGAATATAGGGGGCTCATGGGCAACCTGCTTGCGCCGGAGGGGACGGCTACAGGATCGACGAGGTTGAGCCAATGGCTTGGGGAAAATGGCGAGCGCCTGGGTCGCTACTATGCGTCGGAGGTGGCGCGGCATTACTGACTATAGGGACAGCAGGTCCCCTTCGGCTTCGCTCAGGGCAGGCTCTCCACTGCGCCCGCCTTCGCTCGCTTCGGTCGGGATGACAGAGGAATTTTAGGAGGCCGTTATGAACGCGGCGTGGATGATGCGCGCAATTTGGGGAGCGGGGGTGGTGCATGTGGGGATCATGGCGGCGAACATTCCGCTGCCGGGGCGGCTGCGGGTGCGGGAGAGGCTGGCGGGCGTTCCGCGATTCGTACGGCAGATTTTCTACGTGCACTGGGTGTACATCTTGATTGTGCTGGGGATGTTTGCCGCGTTGTGTTTCGGGTTCGCGCGGGAACTTGCGGGGGCGAGCGCGCTGGGACGGTTTCTGAGCGGATTTATGGCGGGGTTCTGGCTGCTGCGGTTTGTGCTGCAGATCTTTTATTACGACCGGGAGATTCGGCGGGAGAACTGGGGGCTCGACATGATGTATGTGGGGTCGCTGATGGTGCTGGTGGTTGTGTTTGGAGTGGCGGCGGTGATGCCGGTGAGGTGACCAAAATCCCCACTTCTCGCGCAAAGGACGCGCGAGAAATGGGGCACCCGTGAGGTGAGCGATGTGGACGAGTCTGGGGCGACTCAAGCAACAGCAGGTTCCTCCCTTCGGTCGGAATGACAACCGGTCGATGGATCGGAATGACAAACGATCGCTGGATCGGAATGACAACCGGTTGTTCGGGAATGACAAGCAAGACTTATGGGCACGCACTTGCGCTACGGTGGGGGCGGTGGTTTGGGCGGGGATGACGGTACTGGCGCGGATGGGGATTGCACGGATCGGGGCGATCGAACTGCTGTTTCTGTTTGGGCCGCTGGTGATAGTTCCGCTGGGAATGGAGTTAGGACGGGGGATGGGCGGGGCTGGCCGCCTTGAGGAACTGGCGCGGAGAGTGCAACCGGTGGGCGCGGCGCTGGTGGTGGTGGCGATCTGGCTGCCTCCGGGAAGGCGGGCCGGGTTGATTGCCGCGGGGTGGATGGTGGTTTGCCTCCTGATGGCATTGAGCGGCGTTGTGAGTGTGGGACGGGCGCTTGCGGAGGGGAATGTCCGCGCTACCCGGCTCGTGATGGACATCGCACGAATGGATCTGGCGGTGGGTGGGGCGTGGCTGGTGGCGTCGCGGTGGGGGATGCGGCCGATGGGGATTCAGGAGCCGATCGGATTGCTCACGGCGGTGCACTTTCACTTTGCGGGATTTGCGACGGCCATGATCGCGGCGGCTACGCTTGGGTTTGCCGAGCGGCGGGCGGAAGATAAACAGCGCTGGCTGAGGGTGGTGGTGGGAATGGTCGCCGGGATGCCGATTGTGGTGGCGGCCGGATTTGTGGTTTCTCCGGTGCTGAAGATGGGGGCGGCGATCCTGTTTTCGGTGAGTGTGGCAGTGCTGGCCATTGCGGTGCGGGGCTGCGGCGGGAAAGCGGAAGATGCCACGGCGCGGGTGCTGCTGCAGGTCGCGGCGGGCGCGGTTTTCGCGGGGATGGTGCTTTCGGGGTCGTATGCGGTAGCGGATTATGTGGGCAGTGCGGTGTTGACGATTCCGCAGATGGCGAGAACCCACGGCGTGCTCAATGCGGTGGGCTTCTGTCTTCCGGGATTGCTGGGATGGCTCGTGGAGAGGAGAAGCAGGTAGCTTTGCCGTAAACCCCACACCCTTCGACAGGCTGAGGGCAGGCTTTCCCGCGCAAAATCGCGCGAGAAATGGGGCACCCGGGGCGCCAGCAGCGAGGAACCGAAGTGAGCTGTTTTCAGAACGGCGGGGAATGGGAACCTGTACACTACTGCAAGAACAGAAGTGAACATGCCGGACCTATGCCGGCAGGTTTCCATGACGCAGGAAAATCCTCAACTGAACCCATCTTCGTCCGGGAGTTCCCGTGAGATTCCCAGGGAAAGCGCCGTCAACCACGAACTGCGGCGGCTGAACCGTTCGTTGCACGCGCTGAGTGGATGCAACCAGGCGCTGGCCCAGGCGAGGAGCGAGCAGGAACTGCTGCACCAGATCTGCGACATCATTGTGCGCGTGGGCGGATACCGGATGGCGGGCATCGCCTACGCGGAACAGGATGACGAGAAAACGGTGCGGCCGATGGCGCACGCCGGCCAGGGCAGTGGGTATGTGGAGACAATTCATGTGAAGTGGTCGGATACGCCGGCGGGGCGCGGGCCGGCGGGCACGGCGATTCGCGAGAACCGGATTTGCGTGATTGCGGACACGGTGAACGACCCGCAGTTTGCGCCGTGGCGCGAAGCCGCGCTGCAGCGGGGATATGCGGCGGTGATTGCGTTGCCGCTGCGGGTGGCGGGTTCAGCCTTTGGCGTGCTGGCCATTTATTCGGAGCAGGCGGGTTCGTTTGAAACGTCGGAGGTGGAACTGCTCAGCGAGATGGCCAACAATCTGGCGTTCGGCATCACGGCGATCCGCGCACAGGAGGAAGGGCGGCGGGCGACGGCGGCGCTGCAGGATGCGGAACGAAGATACCGGCAACTGGTGGAGGAGGTGCCGGCCATCTCGTACATCGCGGAGCCGGGCGAGTTTGGACGATTTCATTACATCAGCCCGCAGGTGGAGCACATCCTGGGCTACACGCCGCAGGAGTGGATGGCGGACGATCACACCTGGTTCAACGTGCTGCATCCGGACGATGCGGAGAAGACGCTGGCCGCCGAACACGGGCGGATCGGGGAACTGTACCGCGTGGAATACCGCACGCGGGCGCGGGACGGGCGGGAAGTGTGGCTGCGGGATGAGGCGGTGTTCGTCCGCGACGTGGAGACGGGAAAGCTGTTGATGCGCGGGCTGCTGGTGGACGTCACGGAACGGAAACGCGCGGATGAGGCGCTGCGCCGCAGCGAAGAAAACTACCGCCTGTTCGTGGCGCAGAGCTCGGAAGGAATTTTCCGGCAGGACCTCGACGCCCCAGTGCCGATTGACCTTCCGGAGGAGGAAATGGCGCACCACATTCTTCACGATTCCTACATGGCCGAATGCAATCAGGCCATGGCAAACATGTACGGAGTGAGTTCTGCGGCGGAGTTGCTGGGAAAACGGCTTACGGAATTGGTGGTGGTGGATGATCCGCAAAACTTCGAACTGGCGCGCGAGTACATCAGGAACGGATTCCGGGTGCTGGAGCGGGAGTCGCACGAGATGGACGTGAACGGGAACCCGAAAGTGTTCCTGAACAGCATGTTCGGGATTGTGGAGAATGGGAAGCTGTTGCGAACGTGGGGAATTCAGAGAGACATTACCGAACGGCTGAAGGCGAACGAAGCGCGGCAGCAAGCCGAAGAGGCGCTGCGGGAAAGCGAAGAGCGTTACCGGGCTTTTGTCGAGCAAAGCTCGGAGGGAATTTTCCGCATGGAGTACGAGCCGCCTGTTCCGTGTCATTTGCCGATCCCAGAGCAACTGGCGCTCGGATACAGGAACGGCTATATGGCGGAATGCAACGACGCGATGGCGAAAATGTACGGGCGGGCCTCCGCGAAGGAATTGATGGGGAAGCCGCTGTCTGACTTTCTGGTGCTGCACGATCCGGTCACGCAGGAATTTATGGAGAATTACATCCGCTCCGGTTACCGGATTACGGACCAAGAGTCGCGGGAGGTGGACGCGAGCGGGGAGAAAAAGATTTTTCGGAACACCATGATGGGGACGGTTATCGACGGGCACTGGGTGCGGACATGGGGCATTTCACGGGACGTGACCGCGCGGATCCATTGGGAGGAGCAGCTCAGAAATGCGCAACAACTGGAGGCGATCGGGCGGCTGGCGGGAGGCGTGGCGCATGACTTCAACAATATTCTGAGCATCATCATGGGACACGGCGAGTTGCTGCTGGCGACTGCGGGAGACGACGAGCGGGCGCGCAACGGGCTGGAGCAGATTCGGCGGGCGGCGGACCGGGCGGCGTCGCTGACCCAGCAATTGCTGGCCTTCAGCCGGAAGCAGGTGTTGCAACCGAAAGTCCTGGATCTGAACGAAGCGGTCGCCGATCTGCAAAAAATGTTGTCGCGGGTGATTGGCGAGGACATTGAGCTGGTCGCGAGCCTGCATCCGTCGCTTTTGCCGGTGAAGGCCGATCCGGGGCAGGTGGAACAGGTGCTGATGAATCTGGCGATCAATGCGCGGGATGCGATGCCGCACGGCGGCAAGCTCAAGATGGAAACCTGCAACGTGGACGTGGGGGAGGAACTGGCGCGCGATCTGGAGCTGGCCCCCGGAGGATATGCCATGCTGAAGGTGACGGATTCCGGACACGGGATGGAGGCGGAGACGCTGGTGCATATCTTCGAGCCATTCTTCACGACCAAGCCGATGGGTAAAGGGACGGGGCTGGGGTTGTCGACGGTATATGGGATTGTGAAGCAGAGCGGGGGAAGCATCCAGGTGGAAAGTGAAGCCGGACGCGGCACCGCGTTCCGCATCTATTTGCCGGTGGCGGAGGGCGCCCTGGGCAAACGGCAGGACCTGATTGTGGGCACGAACGTGGCGGGAGGGACGGAGACCATTCTGTTGGCGGAAGATGAACCGGATCTGCGCGATCTGGCGCGCATCTTTCTGGAAGGATATGGTTACAAAGTGCTGGAAGCGGCCAGCGCCGAGCAGGCGATTCAGACGGCGAGTGTTTTCGGCGGACCGATTGACCTGTTGCTGACTGACGTCATCATGCCGGGGATGAGCGGGAGTCAACTGGCGGAAAGCATACTAAAACAGCGTCCGCAGACCAAGATCGTGTACATGACCGGATACACCGACGACATGGTGGTGCAGCACAAGGTGCTGGAGCCGGGCGTGAAGCTGCTGCAAAAGCCTTTTGGCAAAGCGGAGCTGGCGCTGAAAGTGCGCGCGACGCTGGATGGGAAGTAGGGCTAGCCGGTAAAATTCAAAAGATCTTCACCACCCTTCGACTTCGCAGGCTCCGGACGCAGAGGGACACAGAGGAATCGCAGGGAGAGAAAAGGGATACTGGCTTATGACGAAGTTGCAGGGGAGTGGCGGGATTATGGACGACGCGGGCGCGGCGGCGGCGCGAAAAATCTGGGTGACGCTGAAGGGGCTGCCACTGACGATTCGGCTGGACTGGCCGTTTCATCCGTCCACGTCGGGCGCGGATTTTTTCGTGCTGCATGGGGAGATCCGGCTGGAGGGTTCGGAGGGGCTGCACGCGGCGGTGGCAGTGAATCTTTCGCAGACGGTGCGCGAGGTGATGCCGTCGCTGGAGCCGAAAGACGCGGAGGCTCCGGTGATCAACGCGCTGCGCAAGGAAGTCGACCGGCGGCAGATTGAGTTTGTGAAGTCGGGGAAACTGTTGCCGGTGCCGTTTTCCAGCCGGCATTATGACTTCAAGCGGCAGCAGTGGGTGTTTGGCAAGGCCAGCGATGAGGCGATGGCGGAGTTCATCGAGAAGAAAGTTTACTGGGAGACGAAGCTCTCAGCAAAATCCCCACTTCTCGCAAAGGACGCGAGAAATGGGGCACCCGGACGCGTTTGGATTGGGGATCCGGCGGAAGCGCAGTATGTGCAGACGACTCCGGAACATTTGATTGAGATTGCGGCGCGGCTGGTGGCGGCGCAGGGGCTGCTGCGGATCGAGGGCGAGTGGGCGGAGGCGACGCAGGGGCTGATGTTGCAGGCGGAACGATTTGAGAGTGCGCGGCGCGCGGCGGTGGAGGAATTGGAGAAGAAGCACGCGTTTGAAAGAGGGTAAGAACTCGCGAGTCAGAAGTGTTGCGGTTGGCGGCTCGGTGTCTAATGATCTATGGACATCCTCTCGGCGTGGCTAAGCCTCACCTTTCCAGGCAGGTTCTATATCTTTTGTCTCCTATCCGCGGTCGCATACGCGACGGCTTTCCATCTTCGGACCCTGTTTCGCCTCCACGAACTGCAAAGGGAGGGAGGGTCGGCTGTCACGTTGGCAGAGAAGTTGAGCCTTGCCAGCATGAGCCGCGGTCTTGAAAACATGCGCCAGCTTCACTTGCTGCTGTTGCTGTCGTTAGGGATGGCTCTTGCCAATGAGCTATTTGCCACACTTCGGGGCATCCGTTACGCTTCAATGTCCCTTTCTGGTGCCACAGTCGAAATACTTGAGCCTTGCGTAACATTCGCCTTCTTTGTCTTTGCAGTCCTGACATTCCTCCACGTCTTTCACTGGTTAGTTGTCTCCCGATTCCGGCGGAGGTCGCCGTTGTGCTGGGACTGAGCGGCAAAGCGGACCTCAGGGGCTAAAGCCCGAATCATTCTTGGCTCTTACGGCACGACTGAAAGTCGTGCCCTTCCCGGTCGTGTCTGGTTCTTACTCTTTACTTCTTGCCTTCCGCGAGAATAGTCCCCAGCAGAATCTGGGGGCGATGGCGTAGTTTACTTGGACGAGCACAATCGCGGCGATGCTGTAGTACGTGTTGAGAAAGCACAACGCGGCGCCGCAGGCGTAGAGGGATTGCGCGATTACGATGCGGCGGACGACGGCGGGATGAATTTCCGCGGGGACATCGTCCGCGAGGAGGCGCGCGCGGGTGGCGTAGCTCCAGCTCCAGAAAAGCGTCGCACCCAGCAGGACGATGTTGAACCAGTAGACCAGAAGTGCGATGCGGTAGTGGATGAACTCGGCGAGCAGCGATGTCGAGAATGGCGTCAGCGAGACGGCGCAGAGAAATGCGATGTGAATCCAGGCGAGGTTGCGGTCGGCGCGGGCGAACTGGTTGAGCTGCGTCTGCTGGCCGACCCAGAAGATGCCGATGGTCATGACGCTCATGAGAAATATCAGAAGACGCGGCGAGAGCACGACCAGGGCGTGCCAGAGATCGCTCTCGGAGTGAACGGCCGCGGCGGCGGGGACGCGGAGATCGAGCACGAGCAGGGTCATGGCCACGGCGAAGATGCCGTCGCTGAGCGCGGCCAGGCGTTCGACGCTCTTTCCGGCAACTTGGTTATAAAGGGAGTGCATCGAAAGGAGTTTAGCGGGTCGTGCAGCCGCGGGCAAAACTCTGACCCAGTTCTTTCTTGCGTCCGACAACGCGGCCCCTTCGGCAAGCTCAGGGCAGGCTCTAAAGGGCCGCTCTTCCACGGTGCTGCGTCCGCATCACTACGCTGGTGATGGCTTGCGGACGAACTGTGCGATGACCGTGCCCAGGGTGAGGAGAGACATAACAGAAATGATCCCCAGCGAAATGACGCAGTAGACGCACCAGACACCGAGGACGTGGGCTTCGATGTTGGCGAGGTAGAGCGAGAAGGCGAGGCCCGCGAAGGTGGGGACGAGCAACAGGCGGTACCAGCGCTGGAATGCGAGCGCGCCCATGAGAATGTATCCCACGATGCCGAAGACCGCGACGGGAATGCCGGCCATCATGGCATAGGGGCTGTGATTGACCACGCCGCAGTCCCAGCGCTCATTGATGCTGCAGGGAGAGTCGCCTTCTTCGCGGTAGTGCTCGCGCAGGGCGAGAGAAGAAACGACGATGCCGATCAGGGCCAGAATCAGAAGTAGGTATTTCATGTAATTTCCTCGCTGCTTTAGGATGGTTATGAATTTCTGCTGCTTTAAGGTACCTCAGAGGCTAAAGCCTAACTCATAACAAGTGACGTTGATCGCAGCGCTAGAAGCGCTGCGCCACCCAAAAGCTCCGACTCCCAAACGCGCTGCGCCAACCAAAGGCCGACCTCAGGCGCTGAAGCGCGCGGGCATCGCGCGTGTCTTACGGCACGACTAAAAGTCGTGCCCTTCCCGAATCGTGCTCTGTTCAAGGTTCCCACGGACCGCTAAGGAGTGTGCGCCTCGGTCGCGTCCTTTATTAAATCAGAAACTAGCCAATCGCTGCCGTGGTACCACTTGACGATTTTGCCGTCGGGACCGATGACGGCTGTGCTGAGGTTGTGGGTGATCAATCCGCCTTCGGGCTTGATGGTGAGCGCGAAGAAGTCGGCGATCTTGGGCAAGTCGGCGGCGGCGGGCGCGGCGAATTCCCAGTGGGCGAAAAGTGCAGGGTCGTGGGTGTGGGCAGCGGTGAAGCCGTAGTCGCGAAGGACGCGGGGAGTGTCGTGCTCGGGATCGAAGCTGATGCTCAACAAGTGCGTGTTGGCGAGCGCGGGATTCGTGCCGAGTTGCTTGTAGATTTCGGCGAAGTTGCTCGTCATGCGCGGGCAGAAGTCGGGGAAGGGGCATCGGGTGTAGATGAAGGTGACGAGCAGGACTTTGCTGGGATGCTGCGGGCCGCGATATTGCTTCAGAGAAATGCGCCTGCCGTTTTGATTGGTAAAGGAGAAATCGGGAACGTCTTCGCCGGGGGCGGGCATATGCAGGGAGTTGGCGGCTGCAGCCGGAGACGCGTCGACGTGGGCGGTGACTTTGACGTTCTCGAGCCAGTAGTCGGGGACAGCGTCTTCATTCTTAGGGTCGGTCGGAATCACGACGACTTCGGCGGAGATGGAATCGCCGGGAAGCAGATGGTTCAATGTCGCCGCGGGCTTGATCTTGTACGGCATGGCCATGGCGTCCATGAAGCCGGGGATGTCGTCGCCGTTAATGAGAGCGGACTGAGCCTGGGTGTCGATGGAGATGACGCGGCCGGTGAAGGAGTAACGTTTCGTGGCCGGCGTTTTCGCGCGATTGCAGGATGAAAAAAGAAATACGCCGGCCAGTAGCAGAGCGATCAGGGAAGTATGCCGAAAATAGTTGTTCACGTTACAGACACTTTAACTCGAATCAGGACAGCTCGGCCACGGTGAGACACACAGATTTGCGCGGGAGCCAGTGTCGGCGAACCTCAGCGGCTAAAGCCGGGAAGCACATCACTGCCGGCGACACGGCTGGAAGCCGTGCCCTTCCCAACCCCGCTCCGCGTTTGTATTGTTGCGGTGCGGCTTTTGTGAAATCCTCAGGGCGATTGAAAACGCGGGCAGGAGTGCCCGCGCCACAGATTTCACACGGTGAGGGATTTCATGGCGTGCAACCCGGAAGTATTGAAACATGTTCCATTGTTTGCGTTGCTCGATGAAGAAGAAACGGCGGTGCTGGCGGCGCAGGTGCGGTTGAAGACGTTTGCGCCGCGGCAGCGCATTTACAAGATCGGAGATTCCAGCGGGCAGGCATACGTGGTCGTTTCGGGGCGAGTGCGGGTGGCAACGGTCGACCAGGATCATCAGGAAGTGGTGGTCGACGAGCCATCGCACGGGGAGTTCTTTGGGTTTGCGTCGATGCTGGAGCAGACGCCGCATCAGACCGAAGCGACGGCAATTGACGAAGCGGTGTGCCTGGAAGTCGACCAGAAAGATATTGCGGTGCTGCTGCAGCGCAAGCCGCTGGCGGGGATGGATATGCTGCGAGTGCTGGGGCGGCAGTTTCACGCGTCGCAGCAACTGGTGCGGCTGCGGGCGAACCGGCATCCGAATGACGTGATTGAAAAAGATGCGACGTTCGGCGAGCGCATCGCCGACGTGGTCGCGGGTTTCGGGGGATCGTGGACTTTTATTATTCTGTTCTGCATTGCGCTGGCGATTTACATGACGGCCGATGCGAAACTGGGCGGCAGGGCCTGGGATCCCTATCCGTATATTTTGTTGAACCTGTTTCTGAATATGCTGGCAGCGTTGCAGGCGCCGATCATCATGATGAGCCAGAACCGGCAGGACACGAAGGACCGGCTGCGCGGCGAGCTGGATTACGACGTGAACAGGAGAGCCGAAGCCGAGATTCAGGGGCTGGCGCGCAAGTTGAATGTGCTGGGAGAAAAGATTGGGGATGTGGAGGAGATGGTGCGGGAGGGGCTGGGGCGGGGGTGAGAGTTTCATAAGGCTGATGGAATTCGATATATTTCTGATGACGCCAACGTGAGGGTTTATGTCTGGCCACTCTAGCCGCCGGAGTTTCCTGAAAGCAACGGGAGTGAGCGTGGGCGCCACTCTGCTGTCGCCGACTGGACTGTTGAGCCAGTCGATAGCGCCTGGCTCAGGCACAACCACGCCGCAGAACGACGGGCCGGCCGACTACCTACTCACGATCGCGACCACGCCCATCGAACTGGCGCCGAATCGAATTATTTCGATCACGACTTACAACGGTCAGTTCCCGGGACCGCTACTTCGCTTAAAGGAAGGCGAGCGAGTCACCGTCGACGTGCGCAATGAGACCGATACGCCGGAGCAACTGCACTGGCACGGGCAGTTTCTTTCGACCGATGTGGATGGAGCGGCGGAGGAGGGCACGCCATTTATTCCGCCGCACGGTAGCCGCAGAATTTCTTTTGTGCCGCAGCCTGCGGGTTTGCGCTTTTATCACACCCATGTGCGGGCGGGAGCGAATTTGGCGGCGGGACAGTACAGCGGGCCGGTTGGACCGGTTTACATCGAACCCCGGCAGCATGCAGGAAATTACGACCGCGAAGTATTTCTCACGCTGAAAGAGTTTCAGCCCACGTTGAGCCGCGGCGGCGACATGGCGATGGATTTTTTGTCGCCAGCGCAGACCGTTTCCGCACTCAAGGATGCGGGCGAGAGCAAGATGAAGGCTTCGCTCGCCAAGGGCATGCCGCACGGGTACGAGGTGGGCTACGATTTCTTCACCATCAATGGGAAGATGCTGGGTCATGGCGAGCCGGTGCGGGTGAAAGCGGGCGAGCGCGTTTTGTTTCACATTCTGAATGGCAGCGCCACCGAGATTCGCAGCCTGGCGCTTCCGGGCCACAGCTTTAACGTGATCGCGATGGATGGCAATCTGTTGCCGAAGCCGGTGCGCGTGCCGGGTCTCTGGCTGGGCACTGCGGAGCGGATTTCAGCGGTCGTGGAGATGAACCATCCTGGCGTATGGGTGATGGGAGACCTGGCCGACGATGACCGTCATCACGGCATGGGCATTGTGGTTGAGTACGCCGGATATAAGGGAAAAGCACAGTGGCTTCCGCCGAAGTCTTTCAAATGGAACTACGCGCACTTCGGGGATTCCGGCGCAGCTTCGGCCGCGCCTGACGAAACATTCGACATGCTCTTTGAAAAGCAGAATGCGGCTCTCGAGGGATTCAATCAGTGGACCATCAACGGCGTTGCCTATCCCCGCGAGCAGATGACGGCGACGCCGGCGTTTCATTTACAGCAGGGCAAGCGTTACCGCATTCGCATGCGGAATGCGAGTGATGATATTCATCCGGTTCACCTGCACCGGCACAGCTTCGAACTGGCGCGGATCGCGGGACAGCCGACGTCGGGCGTGATGAAAGACGTCGTGATGGTGGGCGGGTATCAGGAATTGGAAATCGACTTCGTGGCCAACAACCCCGGCCTGACCTTGTTTCATTGCCACCAGCAACTGCACATGGACTTCGGGTTTATGACGTTGTTCGCGTATGAATGAAGAGCGTGCAGGGCGGGTGCGGCGCTGCCTTTCCCAAAGAGCCGCCCTCAGCGGCTAAAGCCGGAATTCATTTTCAGCGGCTCACGGCACGAGTAGAACTCATGCCCTTCCCGGTTGTGCCCGTGCGGTCGTCTCCATCCGATCCTGCCCTTCCGATCGTTCCCATCCGATCATGTTCGATTCCGGACTGAGCGGGCTGTGCGCTCTTCCCAAAAGTGTTCACGAAGTCGGTTCTAGTAGTGAAAGCGGTAGCGGAGTTCGACGTAGATTTCGCGCGGGTTGTTCCAGTGGAATCCGCCGAAGGTGAGGCTGTTGTCATACTCGACGCGGCGGTTCGCGACGTTGAGAGCGGTGAGGGAAGCGGAGAAGCGCTCGGCGAAATCTTTGCCCAGAGTCAGATCGAAGGTCGTGTGCTGAGGCAGGTAGTCGCCAGGATACGGCTGGCCGGGGAACGCATTGCTGAAACCAGAGCCGTAGTAGACGTTGGTGGAGGCGTAGGCGCGCCACGGCAAGGTTACGTCGCCGCCGACGTTGAGAGTGTTGCGCTGGTCGTGGTCGAGCGGGCTGAGACCGGGAGAAAAAGAGAAATCCGTGAGTCCGCCGGTGATGGTGCCGCTGCCTTCGGCGATCTGGTTGGAGTAGGCGAGGTGCAATTGCCCGCGGTGGGCGATGCGCGGGGAACGGAGCGTGAGTTCCCATCCGCGAATTACGGCTTGCGAGACGGTTAGCGGGAAGAAAATGCTGGAGGCGCCGATGTTGTTGTGGTCGAGGAAATTCTGCACGTTGGTTTTGAAGTTGTCGGCGTCGAGCACCCAGCCGCGGAAAGGGATGATCACGCCGAATTGATGTTCTTCATCGCGCTCGCCGTACAGCGTGGCGAATCCCAGTCCTTGCTGCCCGGTGTAGTTGATCAGGGCGGGACCGGAAACGGTTTCGATCGGCGGAGCTTGATAGTAGTGCCCGTAGAAGGCGCGGAAAGTCCAATTCAGGCGCGGCACGGTGACGGTGGCGCCGAAGCGGGGCTGGATGGCGGACTCGTCAACCGCAGGCGCGGCGGCGGTGAGGGGAATGTTGCCTTCGGCGAAGCGGGTGGGGCGCATGCCAGCCGAAAGAGTCAACCAGGGAAAAGGTTTGAATTTGTCGTCGATATAGAAGGCCTCGAGATTGGCCGTGGGGTGTTCGGTGTCAGTGAAGGGCGCGTTTCCGCTGCCGTCGTTGAAGATGGCGCCGAAGAGCTGGTTATCGCTCTCATAGAAGCTGAGGAACCCAACCTGCAGGTCGTTCTTCTTGTAGTTGGCGGCGAGGCTGGCTTGACCTCCGACGTAGGTCGAACCGCGATTCTCAGTCGTGGCCACGGGAGTGTCCGTGGGCAGACTGTTATAGTCGCCGCGGTTGTAGTGGTAAAAAGGCGAAGCCGTGGTCATGAGATGAGAATTGAAAGTGTGGACCCAGGTGAACATCACGCCGGCGTCGGACTCGTGTTCGCCGTCGCGATAACCGATGCTGGGATATTGCGGGGAGAAGCCGTTGGCGGCGATCGATCCGTTTTCGATGTCGTTGGGATTGGGATCGTAGGGAACCTGAAAGTAGTCGCGGCGGAGCGACGTCATGAGGCGAAGCTGGTTGGAGGGATCGGCGTTGAAAATGAACGATCCGAAACCGCCGACGCCATTGACCGCATCGTGAACTACCTGCGGAACAGGCGTTTGCAAGCCGAGATTACTGCGATTGACGTTGACGCTGGCGTAGTAGGCGAAGCGTTCCGTGTGGCTGCCGAAACTGAGGGCGTCATTGGTCTGGTAGAAATTGCCGGCGCTGAGGACGAGTTCGGCCTGATTGTTCCGCTCAAAGCCGGTGCGGGGAACAACGTTGAATACGCCGTAGGTACGGTCGCCGAACTCCGCAGCATAGCTGCCGCGATTCACTTCGACGTAGTCCAGATCCTTGGGATCAAACTGCGGGCCGACATTTTGGGCGATGGCGGTGTTGATGACCGGAATGCCATCCAGCAGCCAAGTCGTCTGATGACCGCCGCGGATGTGCAGCATGTCGTGGGTCACGTAGGAACCGGGAACGTAGTCCGTGATCATGGCGAGGCTGTTGGAGCGGTCGGCGCCGGGAGTGCGGGCGATGTCGAACTGGCCGACGAGCGTGATTGGAGTAAACGAGTCGGTGGGTACAACTTCGGATGCGGCCGAGACCGTTAGATTCGTCTTTTCCGCGGCGATTTGCAGTTGAAAGTGGACCACGGGCACCGATCCGGAAATGACGATGACGTTCTGGGAGACCTGCGCGAAGCCCTGGCCGGCGACGCTGATGGAGTATTCGCCGAGCACGACGGCGTTGAATTGGAACTCGCCGCTGGCGTCGGTGGTGGCGCTCTTGGCCCAGTCCGACGATTTGGCGCGCAGCATGACCATCGCTCCCTGCACGGGGCGATGCTGAGGATCGTGCACGACGCCACGGATGGCGCCGTAATCGTTGGCGAAGGCGGCGAGAGATGAGATTGCGAGGAACGCCAGCGAAAGCGAAATGCGGATGACGCGCATGAGAATCTCCTTGAACCTGATCGGGTGCGGGAAGAGCCAGCCGGGCTTCGCCCGGCGACCGGGTCTGAGACCCGGTCCCACACGTGCACCTCTGAGTGCGGGAATCTTCTGTGAGACGTCAGGCGATGGAGATTTGCGGAGGGGCGCGAGTGCATTGCGAGGAGAAGAGTTTTGCAGCCGGAGAGTCGGAATGCGATTCGAAGATGCGAGCTTCGACATTCTGTCCGAACGTCGGCATCGTCCGCGGCTGCGCGTGCGCCCACTGCGGTGTGGTGACGGCGCGGCAGCAGTCGTGATTGCAGCAGCTGCTATCGCGAACGGAGCGCTGATCCGATTCCGGGGCTGAACCGTGGCACTGGTGCGCGCCTTTGCGCAGGCAGCAGGAGTGCTGCGGGGCAAACGTGGCCGCCAGCGCGAGCGGAGCAAAAGTTCCGACAAGCGCGAACAACAAGAGAAATCTGGCGGTCAGGCGCTGCATGTTCTGTGGTGAATCAGAACCCCAAGGTGGGGTCAGCATAGAACAGAATCGTGAGCGGGCGCAAGTACGGGGCGGCGGATTTGACATCGCCCCCAAACCCCCCACTTCTCGCGCAAAGGACGCACGAGAAATGGGGCACCCGGGCTGGTCTATTGGAGGTACGCAGGGAGAGCTGAAAATGGATTGCGGGATGCTGTCACAACGTCAGGCTTTGCCGTTGATTTTGGCCCACCACCAGCGGACGCCGACGAAGAGGAATCGCCAGTCGCTGAAGAATTCGGGGGGCTTGCCTTCAAAGGCGTGGCCGATGAATTGGAGGATCCATCCGAGGACGAACAGTCCCGCCGCGTAGTACCAGAGGCGATGGAAGAAGAATCCAGCGACGGCGACTGCGACCGAAACGAGAATAGTAGGAATGCCGAAGGTGTGGCAGAGGCGATTGACGGGGTGCTGGTGGCTGGTTGAGTATTGCGCGATCCACTGCTCGCTGGTGCGGTTGCCTAGCATCGCTGGGGATGATACTACGGTTTGCAAGTCAAAATCCCCCCTCTCGCAAAAAACGCGAGAAGGGCGGGGCACCCAGAGGTGTCGTGGTCCTAGCCGTCCGGTTGAGGCTTCCGCTCTCCGCGTGGTAGCATCCTAAGTTTTGGCAGGGGATGCTGGGTTGGCCTGCTGCTGTCCTCATCTTCTTTACGGCCGTTTCCTTCCCACGCCTGCCGAAGGAGCCCAACTTGAAAGTCTATTCGGGAACGAACATTCGTAATGTTGCGATTGTAGGGCACGGGCATGCGGGGAAAACCTCGCTTGTGTCGGCCATGCTGTATACGGCGGGAGCGACGCAGCGGCTGGGGCGAGTGGACGACGGCTCCGCCACAACGGACCACGACGAGGAAGAGATCGCGCGCAAGATGTCGATTTCGGCTGGCGCCGCGGTAGTCGAGTGGGCGACTTCGGCGGGCAGCACCAAGATTAATATTCTCGACACGCCCGGGTTCAGCATGTTCGTGCACGAGGCCAAGATGGTGCTGCCCGTGGTGGACGCGGCCATCGTGGTGGTCGATGGCGTGGCGGGCGTGGAAGTCGTCACCCAGCGGGTGTGGAACTATTGCGAAGAGTACAAGACGCCGCGGCTGATCGTGGTGAACCGCATGGATCGCGACCGTGCCAGCGCCGAGCGCGTGCTGGAGTCGCTGACCAACGCATTCGGCCGGGACGTGATTCCGATTGAGCTGCCGATTGGCGCGGAGAGAAGTTTTACGGGTGTCGTCGATCTGGTGCGCATGAAGGCTTACACCTACGAGCTCGCGGGAAACGGCAAGGGAAAAGAAACCGAGATTCCCGCCAACATGCGGGCGCAGGTGCAGGAAGCGCACGAGATGCTCGTCGAACTGGTGGCCGAGGGCGACGACAAATTGATGGAGAAGTTTTTCGAGGCCGGAACGCTGGGTGAGGAAGACTTGATTCCGGCGCTGCACAACGCGATCCGAGAAGACAAGATTTTCCCCGTGATTTTCAGCTCTGGTTTGGGGAACATTGGCGCGGACCGGGTGATGGATTTTATTGTCGACTACACGCCCGCGCCTTCGGAGCACGAGTGGGTGCAGGGCGAGGCCGGCGGGAACGGCGACGCGCCGAAACGGCACGAGTCGGACGAAGAGCCGGTCTCGTTGTATGTGTTCCGCACGGTGTCAGACGCGTTCGCGGGGCGGATTTCGTATTTCAAAGTTTTTTCCGGTGTGCTGAAGAATGATGCGACGCTGCAGAATTTTAGCCGCGGCGGGCAGGAAAAATTCGCGCACATTCAGGCCATGCAGGGAAAAACGGGGATTCCGGTGCCGGAAATGCATGCGGGCGACATTGGCACCGTGGCGAAACTGAAAGACACGCTGACCGGCGACACGCTGGGCGACAAGGCAGCGCCGATTCAGTATCCGCGGGTGAAGCTGCCGGAGCCGGCGATTACGTTTGCGATTGAACCGAAGAGCCGCGCCGATGAGGACAAGCTGGGGCCGGGCATCCACAAGCTGATGGAAGAGGATGCGATGCTGCGGTTCTTTCGCGATCCGCAGACCAAGGAATTCTTGATCGCGGGTACAGGGCAGCAGCATATTGAGGTGATCGTTTCGAAGTTGAAGAAGCGGTATCACACGGAAGTGGTGCTGAAAGCGCCCAAGGTGCCGTACCGGGAGACGATTCGCGGCAAGGCTGACGTGCAGGGGCGGCATAAGAAACAAACCGGCGGACACGGGCAGTACGGCGACTGCAAGATCCGGATGGAGCCGCTGCCACGGGGCGGCGAGTTCGAATTCGTGAACGACATTTTTGGCGGAGCGATTCCGAAGAACTATATTCCGCCGGTGGAAAAGGGAATTCGCGACGCGGCGGCGCGCGGCTATCTGGCGGGATTCCCGGTCGTGGATTTTCGCGTGGTGCTGTATGACGGTTCGTATCACGACGTGGACTCGAACGACTTGTCGTTCCAGATGGCGGGCCGCATTGCGTTCAAGAAAGCGATGGAAGTCGCCAAGCCTACGCTGCTCGAGCCTGTCATGGCGGTCGAAATCACGGTGCCCGACGACTTTGCCGGATCGATCATGGGCGATTTGAACAGCCGCCGCGGGCGCATCCAGGGCATGGACAACAAGGGCGGCAACACGGTGGTGAAAGCCGAAGTGCCGATGGCCGAGATGCTGACCTACGGCGTGGAGCTGACGTCGATGACGCAGGGCCGTGGTTCATTCAACATGGAAATGCATCACTACGACGTGGTGCCGGGGCAGTTGCAGGAGAAGATTATCGAGAAGGCGAAGGCGGCGCGGGGCGAGGTGAAAGACGAGGAAGAGTAGGGAGTTGCGAGTACCTAGTACCGAGTTGTCATTCTGAGCGAAACATGTTCCTGCGAAGCACGGTCATGCGGAGTCGAAAGGTCTTTATGACCTGTGAAGACGTCTAAGCGAGGTCGATTATGAAAGGGATTCTGATTATTGTCTGCTCTGTGTTGGCTTTTCTCTTCGCGCTTGCCCCGCTGGCCCTTGCCGCTGCCCAGACTCAAACCTTTCCAACTTCCGCCGGGCCGGTCAAGATCACGCCGCTGAACCATGCCAGCACGCTGATTGAGGCGGGCGGGAAGGTGATTTATCTCGATCCTGCCAAGCCAGCGAAGCTCACGGGGCTGCCGAAGGCGGACCTGATTCTGATCACCGACATTCACGGGGACCACATGGACCCCGATTCGATTAAAGACATCAGCAAGGCGGACACGGAGATTTTCGCGGCGCCGGCCGTGGTGCAGACCGTCACGAGCGCCAAGCCCATTGCCAACGGCGAGACGAAAACGTGGCAGGGTTTCACCATCGAGGCGATCGCCGCTTACAACCTGAAGCGCGGGCCGGCTGAGGGAAAACTTTTTCACGACAAGGGACGCGGCAATGGCTACGTCCTCACTTACGGCGGCAAGCGTTTTTATTTTTCTGGCGACACCGAGGGTGTGCCGGAGATGCGGGCGCTCAAGAACATTGATGTGGCGTTTGTGTGCATGAACCTGCCTTACACCATGCCGCCGGACGAGGCTGCCGATGCGGTCAAGGCGTTTCATCCGAAGGTTGTGATCCCCTACCACTACCGCGGGTCCGATCTCGCCGTATTTCAAAAAGGATTGGAAGGGACCGGGATCGAAGTGCGGCTGCTGGAGTGGTATCCGAAGTAAGCAGTCGACCCTCGCTCGACGGACAGCCGGGGGGGCGGCTGTCCCCACATGAACCGAATCTTAAGCCTTGAAGATCTCCTCCACCGGCCTGCGGAACAACTTTCCGATCTTGAAGGCCAAGGGCAGGCTGGGATCGTATTTTTCCGTTTCGATGGCGTTGACCGTCTGGCGGGAGACTCCGAGTTTTTCGGCGAGGTCGGCCTGGGTCCAGTTCAGCAGGGCCCGCAAATCGCGCACGCTGTTTTTCATTGGTACCTCCGGGAGGCGATGACCAGACCTAGTCCCCAGAGCATGATCAGCAGGGGCGTAACCCAGATAACGTCGGCGTGCGGCAGGCCGGCGTTCTGCAGGAATCCCCAAGTCAGCGAAATCAGGCAGGTTCCCAGGAAGCTGAAGGCCATGCCTTCGAACTGGATGCGGCGCTGTAGTTCGTCGAGACCGCGAAAAAAACGGATTGCGGCCCACATGGCGAAGGCCGAGGGAATCACGGGCAGGACTGCAAAAAAGAAACGCAGGGGCGTATGCTCGTGGTTTTTCAGCAGCCAGATAGATACTGGAACCATGGCCGTATAGCCGGCCATCGAACTTCCGAATTCTTTGAGATATCGTTTGGCATTGGCGTCCATTGAATTCTCCGAGTCAAGTATGCTTGACATTCATAATGTAAAGCACGCTTTACATCCATGTCAAGCGGAGATTTCGGATCGCGGTGGAACGAGGCGCGGGCCGGCTGCCGTGCCGGGCAAAGAAAAAAGGCCGCCCTCCCGGGCGGCCTACGTTTCGACGAAGAAAGCCTAGTCGCGGTCTCCCCCGAACAGGTCGGACATCGTGTGTACACCGTCGTCGCAGGCGTGATTCAGGCAAGGCAAGCCGAAGCCTGCTTCGAGAGTCTTGGTCAGCGAGAAGTGGGTATAGAACTTCCCGCTCGTCTGGCCGTGGGGCCCGTAGTTGGTGTCCACGATGACGAGAACCTGGTTGAGGTTGGGCACGAAGCTGTAATCGTTCTCATCCCAGACCGTCACGATTGCGTTGTGGCCCCGTTGCCACGCCGGAGAATTGTGGATCGCCGACACAATCGTTCTTAAGGTGAGGTCACCAACATAGATCAGCGCCGGGTTCAGGCCGGCTTGCGAGCCATCGGTGACGGGATCAAAGGCGCACTGCGCGCCGCCGTTGCCGCGCCCGTGCTGATCGTTGCACTGGTTGGGCGAAATCAGCGAGAAGGCGGGGAGGCGGCCGGAACTCAGGTCATCGTAAAGGCCACCTTTGCCTTCAAAGCCCACGACATTGGCCAGGCTGTTGTTGGGATCGTGGCCCTCCTGCACGCTCTTGAAGTACACAAACGGGTTGTGCTTCGCGGCATATAGTTTGACGAAGGCGCCCGAACCACCGAGCGAGTCGGGGATGGTGGAGAGGTCGGTGAAGAACCCATCGCTGTAGGCGATGCCGTCAGCTCCGGCTGCAGGCAGGCTCTCCTGATAGCTCTTCCAACGGCGGCCGGTTTCGGCCAACTGATCTCCGATCATCTTGCCAATGGTGTGGGCAGCGGGAATCGAACTGCCATCAATGTCGATCAAGCCCGGTGGGCAGGGATCGGTCACCGACGGATTGGGACACTCATTCGTAGTGTCGATGGCCGGCGTGGCGGCGTCCATGCCTTCGCCTGCGATGGGGCAAACGGCCGGGCTCGACGGAAAGTCGGTGGTGGTATAGCTGGGCGGCACGATGTTGGGAGTGCAGCTGGCGTCGTGCCAGTCGGGAGCGTTGTCGCTGCGCACGCCAAAGTTCGAGGCCCCCACGATTTCCAGGTAGTTTGTGGAGCTGGGGTGGCCGACCGCGAAGTAATTCGTCGCCGAGTTGGCGGACTGCGCGTATTGGTTCGCGAACGGTGCGTTTGGGTTTCCTACGATCTGGCTGTAGCCGTGGTTTTCCATCATGATCACGAACACGTGGTCGAGTGACGGAATTCCTCGAGGAGCGTCGCCCCGCTGGGCGAACATGGTTCCTGTGAGCACGGCCAACAGGCTTACCGCTAAGGTCTTTTTGGTCATAGTCTGCTGTTCCTCCTCAAATGAAAGTGTGGTGTTGAACCCTTGGAAATTCCGCGGTTCTTGGATAGCTCACCGCCTCGCACGAGACCTGTATGGAGTCTTCTGAGAGCAGTGGTAGGATGACGCGCGGCTGCTCAGAAACAGTAGCGGCCTTCTGTTACGCGGCGGTAACAGGCAAATTAACCTTCCGTTAAAATTCCGGGAAGACCCCTCCCGGAGGGCCAACCAAGAGGGCGGACAATGGCGCGGCCTGGAAGCCTCGGACTGCGGCCCCTGTGCAGGTTGCAACCGGATGGTGCGGGCTTTAGTATCGCCATAGCGTGGCTACCGCGAAAAACAATCTCAACCTCAATGCCAACCGCGAACGCCTGGTTTCGGCGGCGCCGGTGGAGGACGATTCCTCGTTTGAGTTGAAGCTGCGGCCGCAACGGCTGGCGGAATTCATCGGGCAAAGAAAAGTCAAAGAGAATCTGGCGGTGGCGATTGAGGCGGCGCGGTCGCGGGGCGAGGCCATGGACCACGTGCTGCTGTATGGGCCTCCGGGCCTGGGTAAGACAACGCTGGCCAACATTATTGCCAACGAACTGGGCGTGCACTTTCAGCCGACGGCAGCGCCGCTGCTGCAGATCAAGGGCGATCTGACCGCGATCATCACCAACATGCAGGACAAGCAGGTGCTGTTCATCGATGAGATTCATCGCCTGCAGCCGGTGCTGGAGGAGTTGCTGTATTCGGCGCTGGAAGATTACAAGCTCGACATCATCATTGGACAGGGCCCATCGGCGCGGACGCACACTCTGGAAGTGAAGCCGTTCACGTTTGTGGGCGCGACCACGCGGGCGGGACTGATTTCGGCGCCACTGCGTTCGCGGTTTGGCATCGTGCTGCGGCTGGAGTTTTATACGCCCGCGGATTTGCAGGTGATTGTGGAGCGGTCGGCGGAGATTCTTGGCGTTGCGGTCGACGACGCGGGCGCGAAAGAGATTGCAGGACGTTCCCGCGGCACGCCGAGAATTGCGAACCGGCTGTTGCGCCGCGTGCGCGACTACGCGCAGGTGCGCGGGGCCGGCAAGATTGACGAGCCGACCGCGAAGGCCGCGCTCGAAATGCTGGAAGTCGATCAGTATGGATTCGACGAAGTGGACCGGCTGCTGCTGCTGACCATCATCGAGAAATATCAGGGTGGTCCGGTGGGAGTGAATACGCTGGCCGCCGTGCTGGCCGAGGAGCCGGACGCGATCGAAGAAATTTACGAGCCGTTCCTGATGCAGGCGGGGTTCTTGAACCGCACTCCGCGCGGGCGCGTGGCGACGCAGCTGGCGTATGAGTATTTTAAGATTACGCCGACGCGAAGGCAGAGTTCGCTGTTCTAGGGTGAAACGACTAAGGCGCGTTATCCCAAACCGTCGGACCTTTCGGTCAAGCATCAGGTAGCGGATGGTCCGCGCGGGAAGAGCGATGGCCCTCAGGGGCTAAAGCCCTGATTCGTTCTCGCACTCTGGCGGCACGGCTGGAAGCCGTGCCCTTCCCAAATCCGTTATCAAGCCAGTCCTGGTCGATGTTCGGCAAACCTCACAAACATCATTTTCCTGTTTTGTCTGGATGCTCTTGGTGTATCGTGCTCGATTCCATCCTGCGCTGACGGGCAGGATGGGCAAGGGCGTTGGGTGCGGAATCTGCGTCTTCTACACAAGGTGCGGTGGAGGGTCCTGATTGCTGCGTCGATGGTGCTCGCTGCAACCGCGGCGTGCCCATGGAGTGCAGCGCAAAACAGCGCCGCGCACTCAGGGATGCCGGCGCTGACGATCCCGCGGCTGCAACGGCCTCCGGTACTGGAAGAGTTCCTCAACATGCAGCCGGAGGGAGAAATCGCCCAGCAGATGGCGAAGGTCACCGGCTTCACGCAGCGTACTCCGCACGACGGAGAGGCTGTTTCCGAGCCCACCGAAGCCTACCTGGGCTACGACCAGAAGAATCTCTACGCAGTATTCGTGTGCTTCGACGATCCGCGGCAGGTGCGGGCGCGTATGTCGGTGCGCGAAGACATTCACGACGACGACCAGGTGGAGATTATCCTCGACACGTTTCACGACCGTCGCCGCGCCTACGCGTTTCAGACCACGCCGCTCGGGGTGCAATGGGACGCCATCTGGACCGAGGCATCGCGGAACGAAGTGAGCGGACACTTCGACACTTCGTTTGACACCGTCTGGGACTCGCGCGGCAAAGTGACCAGCCGCGGCTATGTAGTCTGGCTGGCGATTCCTTTTAAGAGCCTGCGCTTTCCGCCGACCCAGCAGCAGGAGTGGGGAATCATTCTGTACCGCGGCATCAATCGCAAAAATGAAGATTCCTTCTGGCCGCATATTTCACAAAGAGTGCAGGGCAGGCTCGGACAGGCGGCAACTCTGCAGGGGCTGGAAGGAATTTCGCCGGGTCACAGCCTTGAACTGATTCCATACGGCTTGATGCGCGGGTTCCGGGCGCTCGACACACGCGACCCGGCCAATCCCTATTTCCAACATGCCGATGCGCAGGGGCAGACGGGTTTGGACGCGAAGTTTGTGATTCATGACCATTTCGTCGTCGACATGACGGCGAATCCGGACTTCAGCCAGGTCGAGTCGGAGGACCCACAGATCACAGTGAATCAACGCTACACGGTGTATTTTCCGGAGAAGCGCCCGTTCTTTCTGGAAAGCGAAGACTTCTTCCGCACGCCGATGGACTTGATGTTCACGCGCAGCATCGGCGACCCCTCGGCCGGGATTCGTCTCACGGGAAAAGGCGGGCCGTACTCGGTTGGCTTGATGGCCACCGACGATCGCAGCCCCGGACTGGCCGTGCCCGACTATAGCCAATTCTCCGGAATGCGTTCTTATTTCACGATCGCGCGCGTGAGCCGCGACATCTTCGGGCAGTCGAGCGTGGGCGCCATCTACACCGACTGGGAGTGTCCGACGACGGGCGAGTTCAACCGCATCGGCGGCGTGGACACTCGCCTGAGACTCAATGCCAACTGGACGTTCGAAGGCCAGGCCGTCGCCAGTTCGAGCAACCTGAACTTGAACTGCGAAGCCAATATTTACCCGTTCAGCTCGGGCAACCGCGGAAACGGCAACTACTACGCCGGGCCGGCCGAAAAACTCGATCTGCGCCGCGAGGGCCTGCACTTTACCTATGAAGGAATTTACAACGACATCACCCCTGGGTTCGTAACCATCCCCGGATTTATTAATCGCGTGGATATCCGCGAGACGGTGCAGGACCTGCATTACCGGTTTCGACCGAAGAAGGGATGGATTACGAGTTGGGGGCCGTCGCTCGACGTGCGTTACGACTTTGACCACACCGGATTAAGACTCGATACTTTATATACCCCCTACTTCCTGATTCGAGGCCGCGGACAGACCAACATCTTTCTGAAGCCCTACGATGAGTTTCGGGAGCGGCTGCGTCCGCAGGATTTCTGCTTTCTGGGTTACTTAACCTACTGTTCGACCCCGAACCTGGCCAATCAGGACTATCACGAACGCCAAAGCGGCGCGACGATCCAGACCGGATACTTTAAGATAGCGACGCTCTTGGCGAGCTATTACTGGGGCGACGGCATGAATTTTGTGGCCTCGCCCGACGTGCCCCCGGCAGCTCCCACGCCCTATAACCTGCCTTTCCTGGCGCGGGAGAATATTGGCCAGGGCACTCTGACATTTCGTCCGATCAAACCGCTCAAGATTGAAAACACGTATCTGTTCGAACGGCTGCGAACCACGAACCGCACGTATCTCTTCGAGCGGGGACAGATTCCCGGAGCGGGCCGGGGCATTTTCAACGATCACGTCCTGCGCAGCAAGTGGAACTGGCAGTTCACGCCGCAACTTTCGGTGCGGGTGATTCTGCAGTACAACGGATTGCTGGCCGGAACGCCCGGTGTGGGATCTCCATATACTTACTTATCGACTTCGAAGGAATTCAACGCCGACTTCCTGGTCACTTACCTTGTGCATCCCGGCACCGCGATCTATGCCGGCTATAACAGCGACCTGAGGAACTTGAATGTTCAGCCGGAGACGTCCACGCTGCCGGGCGGGGTCAGCAACACGGCGCGGGGATACATCAACGACAGCCGGCAGTTTTTCGTGAAAGCCAGCTATCAGTTTCGATTCTGAGCAAGCTGTGAGCTCTCAGCTGTCAGCTTTCAGCTCCGAACTATCTGATTCGGTTGTCTTTGCTGAGAGCTGACCGCTGAGCGCTGACCGAGGTTCGGTTTGCCGAATCCTGTGGATATCCGGTAGAATCTAATGATTCGAATCGAGGTTAGAACTGATATGAAAGCAGCTATTCATCCCGCATACAACGAAGTGCGCGTGCATTGCGCGTGCGGCAACGCATTTGTGACCCGTTCGACCCATAAGGGCGACATCAGTGTTGAAATCTGTTCGGCGTGCCATCCGTTCTTCACCGGCAAGCAGAAGTTGATGGACACCGCGGGCCGCGTGGAGCGCTTCCGCCGCAAGTACGCCAAGAAAGACGGAGCAGTGCCAGCAACTCCGGCGAAGTAACTTCTTTTCGCCGCGGATTGGCGCGGATCAAACCAGAAATTCAGCCCTCGCTCCGGCGGGGGCTTTGTTTTGGGCCGGCAGGTAGAATAAGACGGTGAAGAAGTTCTGGGACAGTTCGGCGGGGTCGGGTGAGCTGGCGGCAGACGCGGGCAGAGCCTGCCCTGAGCCTGCCGAAGGGAGTGCCCGCGCCACACGAGTTGTGCCGCCAGAGCTGTCGATCGGCAGCGTCGCGATCTCCCCCGCGACCGTGCTTGCACCGATGGCGGGCGTGACCGACACGGTGTTTCGCCGTTTCATCCGTAACCTGGGCGGATGCGGCTTGATCATGACCGAGTTCACCTCGGCCGACGGCGTGCTGCGCAAAAAAGATCAGAAGGCCAAGCGCTATCTCCATTTCTACGAAGACGAGCACCCCATTTCGGCGCAGCTTTTCGGCAGCGATCCACAAGTAATGGCCGAGGCCGCCCGCATGGTCGAGGGCCTGGGCTTCGACCTGGTGGACCTCAACCTAGGATGCCCGGCGAAGAAGGTCGTGAAGTGCAATGGAGGCTCCGGCCTGCTGCGCGATCTGCCAGCGATTGGGAAGATTTTCGAGGCTGTGCGTGCGGCGGTCAAGATTCCCTTCACCGTAAAATTCCGCGCAGGATGGAACGACGAAGAGATCGTGTGCGTGGAACTGGCGCGCATGGCGGAGTCGTGCGGCCTGGCAGCTGTGGCGCTGCATGCCCGCACGCGCGAGATGGGCTACAGCGGGCAGGCCCGCTGGGAGTGGATTGCCGCGGTCAAAGATGCGGTGAAGATTCCGGTGATCGGCAACGGAGACATTCGTACTCCAGAAGACGCCTGCGCCATGGTCGCGCAGACGGGATGCGACGCCGTCATGATTGGGCGCTCCGCGCCGTCGAATCCGTGGATCTTCCGCCAGATCGAACAATATTGCGCGGGGATGAGAGATGCCGTGGAGATCAACCGGGAGCACGACTTTAGTCGTGCCGAAAACGCCGAAGTCCTTGCTTCGGCTTTAGCCGCTGCGGGTAGCCTCCGCCCGGATCACGGCATTCCCTCAGGGGCTAAAGCCCAAGAGAACTGGGCCGCTGGCGGCATGGCTGAAGCCGTGTTCTTCCCGTCCGTGCCCGCCTCCAGAGTTTCGTCCAGGGAAGCCCTATACGATCATCCTTCCGAGGCCGACCGCTACCAGATGATCCGCACCTACTTTCAAATGCTGATCGAGGAGGAACTCCCCGACGCCGTGGGCAAGATGAAGCAGTTCGCGTCATGGTTCACGCACGGCGTTCCCGGCGGGGCTGGCCTGCGGAAGGCGATCTACGAATCGAAGAATGCGGCGGAGATACTGGCTCGCGTGGAAGAATTCTTCGAAGCCAGGTTGTGTGGTGCGGGCACTCTCGCCCGCGAGGTTTGAAGAACTGAAACCGGCCACCATCTTGGAATCTGGCTTAGGACTTGCCTTTCGGCGCGTCTACGGGCGCGACTTTCTTGACGTCCACCGGCCCGCCATCATCGCCGGTGCTCCAGGTTCCGACTAAACGGTCGTCGGTCGCTTTCAAGGAAATCGTGCCGGTGGGGCCGCCGGCATCGAACTCAATGGTGACCGTTTCTCCCTGATGGGAACCGCCGACGATGGGAAAATCTCCGCGCGAAGATTTGATCATGCCGGAGAGCGCGCCTTCCTTTTCGGTCAGATCGATGCTCACCGTGATGACTTCTTCCGCCTTGTTCTGCGCGGAGCCCTCGTAGTGGCCCGTCAAAGATGTCTTGGCAGAGGCGCTCTTATCCTTCTGCGCCTGTGCCACGCAACACAGGGCGAGCAGGGTGCACGCGATGGTCCAACTTACCATGGCCCAGCGTCCAGCCATGAACAATCGACCAAGCCCGGCAACGTTCTTCTGTGACATATTTCAAATCACACTCCCTTCGCCACCATCTTACCGGACTCATCCTTTTCCACATACGCCCACGGCGTTTTCGCGTCGTGCGTGAAAACGGTCAGCCACTTCTCGGGGATTGCGTGGGCGTAGTACTGCTTCTTGCTCTCGATCGTTTGCAGCGGATACAGGTCGAAGCCCATGCCCCAGGTGATGTCGATGTGCGCCGTCGTGGGGATCAGATCGGAGGTGTAGCAGGCAACCGTGCCCTCAGGGGCTAAAGCCCTTTTTCCCGGCGCATCTGGCGGCACGGCTAAAGCCGTGCCCTTCCCGTTCGTGCCCCCGCCCGGGTTTCCGTTAACGATGACTCCCAACATGTGCGCCGTGTGGCCGGGGAAGGTCTTCACCGAAATGCCGGGAACAATTTCTTCGCCGCCCTCGAGCAGCGTCATCTGGCCGCTTTCGACCAGCGGGTCGTAGTTCTCGGAGATAAAGCTGATGGCGTCGCGCTCGCTGGGATGGCGCGCGTACTGCCACTCGCCTTCCGGCGCGTAGTATTTGGCGCGAGGAAATGTGGGGACGATCTTTCCGGTCTTATCGCGCATTGTGTTCCATCCGCAGTGATCGAAGTGCAGATGCGAGTTGATGACGATGTCGACGTCGTCGGGCGCGATGCCGCCCGCAGCAAGATGGTCGAGCAACTGCGCCGGCTGGCCGTAGAATTTGATCATGCGGTCCGAAAGCTTGTTGCCGATGCCGGTCTCGACCAGCACGGTCTGCTTGCCGGTGCGCGGCGTTTCCGTGCGAATCACGAGCGAGTTGAGTCCGGCAGTGACGTAATTATTGTCGTCGGCGGTCACCTTGCGCGACCACATCACCTTCGGCACGACGCCAAAAAATGCGCCGCCGTCGAGCGGGTAGGTGCCGTCAGAAAAAACGCTGAGTTCGAAATCGCCAAGCGTGAGCCGGTGCATGGAGCTAGTGTGCCACAGGAACTTCATTCGCGGCTGGTGCTAGTCTCTCCCTATGGATCGACCGGCTATGGAGCGTCCGGCAGGGGTCACGGGGATCGCGATTCTATTCTCACTGGCCGCGGTCTATTTGTGGACGATCGGGTTCGTGAAGCTGGCCGCGCCGGATGCGATCTCGCTGATGAGCGGAGCATGGCTCATGTACGGACTGGAATTGGCTGGGCCTTACATGACGCTTTTGTTTGGATGCGGCTACGCGCTGGTTGTATGGGGATTGTTTCGCCTGCACAATTGGGCACGCTGGGCGGCGATGGCGGTCATGGTGCTTGGAGTAGCGTCGCTCGTGCCGAAAATTTCCATGGCAGAGCTGGGCGTCCCCGTCTTGTGGTACGGATTCCAGATCGCCCTGCGCGTTGCCGTGGGGTGGTATCTGGCGCAGGCCCCGGCGGTAGTCGACACCTTCAGCCGCAGATAGAGCAGAGGCTGTCGAGCTTTCGCTCGACCTGTCCGGGTCTGAGACCCGGACCCACACCCGTTACCGCTTCGCCTTCGCTACATCTTTTTCGCCGACGCGCGGGCTGACTGCGAACGTCATCTTGCCTGCCTTCTTGTCGGCGTCGACTATGATGTGGTCGCCGTGGAGGACTTCGCCGTCGAGAATCTTGAGCGCCAGCGGATCCTGCACCAGTTTCTGAATCGAGCGCTTCAAGGGGCGCGCGCCGAAGTTCGGGTCGTAGCCCTCGGTGAACAGCAGGTCTTTGGCGGCGTCGGTCAGCTCGAGCGAAATTTTGCGGTCGGCGAGCAGGCGGCGGACGTCTTCCAGGCGCAGCTCGATGATGTGGACCAATTGTTCCTTGCCGAGCGGGCGGAAGATGATGATGTCGTCGACGCGGTTCAGGAACTCCGGCTTGAACTGTGCGTGCAACGCATTCAGAACCTGCTTCGAGGCTTCCTCGAACTGCTGCTCGGAACGGGGGCTCTCCGCCTGCAGGAACTGCGATCCGATGTTCGAGGTCATGATGAGGATCGTGTTCTTGAAATCGACGACGCGGCCTTTGCCGTCGGTGAGGCGGCCATCGTCCATGATCTGCAGCAGAATATTGAACACGTCGGGATGAGCTTTTTCGATTTCGTCGAACAGCACGACTGCATAAGGACGGCGGCGCACCTGCTCGGTGAGTTGCCCGCCTTCTTCGTAGCCGACATAGCCTGGAGGTGCGCCGATCAGGCGGGCGACTGAATGCTTTTCCATGTACTCGGACATGTCGATGCGGATCATGGAGTGCTCGTCGTCGAAAAGAAATTCGGCGAGGGCGCGCGCGAGCTCAGTCTTGCCGACTCCGGTTGGCCCGAGAAAAATGAACGAGCCGATGGGGCGCTTGGGATCGCTCAAGCCCGCGCGCGAACGGCGAATGGCGTTGGCCACGCGCTCCAGAGCTGCGTCCTGGCCGACGACGCGCTGGCGCAGGCGCTCTTCCATGGTGACCAGCTTTTTGACTTCGCCTTCGAGCATCTTCGAGACCGGAATTCCGGTCCACTTAGAGACGATGCGGGCGACGTCTTCCTCGTCGACTTCTTCCTTGAGCATGCGCTTTCCGCCCTGGTTCTCCATCTGCTTGCTGAGCTTGGCGAGTTCATCTTCCGCTCGAGGGATTAGACCGTATTGAATTTCGGATGCGCGTTGAAGGTTTCCCCCGCGCGTCTCGGCTTGGTTTTCCGCTTTCAGTTTTTCGATTTGTTCTTTGAGGGCGCGAACGCGGGCGATGAGATCTTTCTCCTTCTTCCAGTTGGCTTTCAGCGTGTTGGATTTCTCGCGGATTTCGGCGAGCTCTTTTTCAATGAGCCCTAAGCGCTCCCTCGAGTTCGCGTCGTCTTCTTTCTTCAGCGCCTGCTTTTCGATTTCGAGCTGCGTGGCCTTGCGCTCGAGCTGGTCGATGTCGGTGGGCAAGGAATCGATTTGAATACGCAGCGAGGATGCGGCTTCGTCGATTAAGTCGATGGCCTTGTCGGGCAGAAATCGGTCGCTGATGTAGCGATGCGAGAGCGTGGCCGCGGCCACGATGGCCGAGTCTTTGATACGAACCCCATGGTGCACTTCGTATTTTTCTTTGAGGCCGCGAAGGATCGAGATGGTGTCTTCGACGTTCGGCTCACCGACGAAGACGATCTGGAAGCGGCGTTCGAGGGCCGTATCTTTTTCGATGTACTTGCGATATTCGTTGAGCGTGGTGGCGCCGACGGCGCGCAGTTCGCCGCGGGCGAGCGCGGGCTTGAGCATGTTGGAGGCGTCGATTGCGCCTTCAGCGGCTCCAGCGCCGACCAGCGTGTGCAGCTCATCGATGAAGAGGATGATCTGGCCCTGCGAGTCTTCGATTTCCTTGAGAACGGCTTTGAGGCGGTCCTCGAACTCGCCGCGGTATTTTGCTCCGGCCAGCATGGCGCCGAGGTCGAGGCCGACCACGCGCTTGTTCTTCAGGGCTTCGGGAACGTCGCCGGAAATGATGCGTTGGGCGAGGCCTTCGACGATGGCAGTCTTGCCGACGCCGGGTTCGCCGATAAGCACGGGATTATTTTTCGTGCGGCGCGAGAGCACCTGGATGACGCGGCGGATTTCTTCATCGCGTCCGATTACGGGGTCGAGCTTGCCGCGGCGGGCCTGCTCGGTCAGGTCGCGGGCGTATTTGTCGAGGGCCTGGAACTTGGCTTCGGGATTCTGGTCGGTAACTTTTTGCGAGCCGCGGACGACGGCGAGCGCTTTCAGGATCGCATCGTTGGTCGCGCCGTGGGCGGCGAGGATCTGCTGTCCGGGATCGCGCTTGAGCTGCGTGATGGCCAGAAGCAGGTGCTCGGTGGAAACGTATTCGTCCTTGAAGTTGGAGGCTTCTTTGAAGGCCTGCTCGAGCAACTTGTTGACTTCGTTGGAGAGTGTGGCCTGGGCAGATTCTCCGGAGACTTTGGGAAGCTTTTCGAGCTCTTTATAGACCTCGGCCAAAACGGCCTGCGGGCCGATGCCGATTTTTTCGAGCACCGGCGGGACAATGCCTTCTTTGTCTTCGAGCAACGCGGCCAGCAGGTGCATCGGCCGCAGCTCGGGATTGCCGTGCTCGGAGGCGAGTTGGTTCGCGCGCTGGACGGCTTCCTGGGCTTTGACCGTGAATTTGTCCCAACGGATGGGCATGGTTTACTCCAGTTCCTGTTGCGTTTCTTGCTTGCGCGCCTTCTTTGGCACGGATTCCTGTCTCAAGCCCGCGGCGACGATCGCTTTCTCGCGGTCCCGAAGCTTCTCGAGGATTTTGATCTTTTCGGTGAAGGTGAGCCTCGACATGCGGGCCTGCAGTTTTGGTTTGCTCATGGGCTATTCCTTCAGGAACCTGCTCTCAAAATTCTGCCACTTCGTGTTCAGTCCATGCCGCTCGAGAATATCCTTCAGCTTTGCCGGATCGTATGAGACTTGCTCGATGAACTGAAGAATGCGGTTGTGATCCTTGGCTCGGCCGGTCTTCAAGGCAATAGCCATTAGATGTTCTGCGGACATAATGCGGGTTGCGACCCCTTCGACCTTGGTCGTGATCGCTTGGGCCACGGCTTCCCGTTCCAAATCATTCCCAGGCGTAAGAAACTGAACCGGCCAATCCCCGATCACGATGTACTCATCCTGAACCCTGCCTCCGCGTGCCTGCAGGTACTCGTAAATCGGAGAAAGGCTGACTAACAAATGGCTCGGGTCAGGAAGGCTGACGAACACATCCAAGTCGACCGTAGCGGCCGGAGCAAGATAGAACGTCGCTCCCACCGCTCCGCCGATGGCGTATTTTCCGATGACGCCGTCGGCTTGCATCTGGTTGATCGCTTCGAGCGTCGCTTTCACGGCTTCATGTCTCTATAAGCATTGTGAACTAACTCTCGTATCGAGCCAAGCCTTCATGTTCAAACAAAACGGGAGGCGGGCATTGCTGCCGCCTCCCGCTGGACCCAGGGGCTAAAGCCCGCATTCTTCTTGCCTCTTTGCGGCACGACTGGAAGTCGTGCCCTTCCCGTTTGTGCTTCTAACGCGGCGCTAAAGCGCCGCTCTTCCACATTACGCGGCCTTGCTGGGGCCTTTGGCTTCGGTGGTCTTGCCTTCGATCTGCTTCTCGGTGCCCGGCTTTTCCGAACCGACGTTGACCTTGATCTGCTTGGGCTTGGCTTCGGCTTTCTTGGGCAGAGCGATCTTCAGAACGCCCTTGTCGTAGGTCGCCGAAACGGCCTCGGTCTCCACGGTGGGGGGCAGGGTGAAGGTGCGGGTGAAGCTGCCGTACTGGCGCTCCACGCGGCGGTAGTTCTCTTCCTTCTCTTCCTTTTCGATCTTGCGTTCGCCGTGCACGGTCAGAACGTTGTTCTCAACCTGGACGTCGATGTCTTTCTCGTCGATTCCGGGCACTTCGATCTTAAGTGTGACCTTGTGCTCGTCTTCGTAGACGTCAACGGCGGGGGCGAAGCTCGAGGTGGTCAGGGATTCGTCGCGGGCGGTGCCGCTGTAGGATTCGCGGAAAGCGCGGTTGATGCGGTCCTGCAGGGTAGAAAGCTCACGGAACGGTTCCCAACGGGTTAATACGGTCATGGCTAAATCCTCCTTCAAGATTGTGATTCGGTTTGATTCAAAGTTTCGAGACCGGCTCTGGAGACTTGGCTCAGGGCCACGGTCACTTCATTAGACGCTTGGTTAGCGTAAAAGAAGCATAAAAGTTGAGTGTATTGTTGTCAATTACTAGATTATGCTTATTTTCATTAACTTACGGACGCAATCACGCACTTGAGGTAGGCAGTTTCGGGGACATTCAGCAGAACGGGATGGTCTTTGGCCTGTCCGCGGACCTCGATCAGGCGGAGGGTGCGGTGGGCGTCGAGGGTGGCGGAGGCCAACATCTCCAGAAAGTCGGATTGGCTGACGTGGTAGGAGCAGGAGCAGGTGACGAGGATGCCGCCGGGACGGAGCATCTTGAGGGCGCGAAGATTGAGCTCCTTGTAGCCGCGGAGGGCGGCGTCGAGATCGCGCTTGGACTTGGCGAAGGCGGGCGGGTCGAGAACGATGGTGTCGTAGCGGCGAGCTTCCTGAGGACGAGCTGGAGAGGAGTAGTCCTTGAGCAGGTCGAAGGCGTTGGCCTCGATCCATTCGATCTCGTTTGCCCCCACCTCGTTTGAACCCAGAAGCGACCGATTGAGCGCGGCGTTCTGGTCGGCGACTTCGAGGGCTGGACGGGAACTGTCCACGCCCGTGACGTGCTCGCAATGCGGGGCGAGGTGAAGGGCGAAGCCGCCCTGGTAGCAGAAGACATCGAGGGCTTCTCCGTGGGTGTATTGCGCGGCGGCGGCGTAGTTCTCGCGCTGGTCGAGGAAGGCTCCGGTCTTCTGGCCTTCGAGGGCGTCGAAGCGGAAATGAATGGAATTCATGGTGAACGTGGTGGAAGTCTTCTCGCCTTGCAGCAGCCCGGAGGCGCGCGGCGGGAGGGTTTCGAGCTCGCGGACTCGCGGGTCGACGCGCTCGATGATGGAGGCGGGGTGCAGGCGGGTGGTCAATTCCCCGAGGATTGCTTGGCGCACGGGGTCGGCGTCCATGGCCTGCGTGAGAATTTGAAGGGAAAGAATGTCGTTGTACCGGTCGACTATGAGGCCGGGGAGGAAATCGGCTTCGCTGAAGACGAGGCGATAGGCCTCGGCGTCGCGGACGTGGGCCTCGCGGTAGTTGATCGCGTCGGCGATGCGCTGGCGAAGCAGGGCGGGGAAATCCGCGACCGGCTCCGGAGAAATCATGCGGATGGCGATTTGCGAAGAGCTGGAATAGAGCGCCGTGCCGAGCGGCTTGCCGCGATGGTCGGTGACGCGGACGAGGGAGCCGGGGGGGACGCCGTCGGCGGAGACGATGTCAGAGCGGTACACCCAGACGTGGCCGGCTTTGAGGCGGGTGGCGCCTCGGGGGGAAACCTTGACGATGGGGACGTAGGGCTCTTTCGGACTTTGCTTCGGACTTGGTTCCGGACTTCGGGGCATGGGGACATGGTAATGCCTGGGAACTTCGAACGGGAGTCGTCGAGTCGAATGCGGCAGATAGGAGATGACGGAACGGTCGATCAACGCTATGGGCTTGATTACGTCGGTCATCTCGGCGGGGTACCGATGCTCACCGATAATTGGACAATGTCAACCCGCACCGAATCCAAAACGCAGGTCGTTGAGCAGATCAACGTTTGTCTGCGTTCGGGCGACTACGCCCGCGCCCTGGATTTGTTGCGAGGCACAGCTGCCGAATTCCCCGGCGATGCGGAGCTGTCCGAACTGGAAGAGCTCGCGCAGGATGGCGTCAAGCGCCATGCCGAGGCCAGCCGTCTGATCACCGAAAGTCAGGACCTGTTCGCGCAGCGGAAGTCCGCCGAAGCGATTGAGTTGTTGCGCGAAGCCTACAAACTGGATAAAAGTAATGCTCTCGCCCGCGCGATCCTGGCCAATGCCCTGGTCGAGCAAGCGCATTCCATGGTGGAGACTGATTGGCGGGAAGCCGAGACGCTGGCCAAGCAGGCGCTCGAATTGAACCCTGCGCATCCCACGGCCAAAACCATCCGCAGCCTTGTCCTCGACCGGAAAAAAGCAAGCCCGGTCGAGGAATGGGTTGCGCAAGCGGGCAAGCTCCAGTCCTCCGGCGATCTATTCGGAGCCTTGTCCCGGGTCGAAGAGGGATTGGACATTTATCCCAACGATCCCAAGTTGCTTCAGATTCAGGATGCCATCCAGCGCGACCAGAACCTCCGGCGCCGCCAGGCCCGCCGCCGCGATTTGGAAGACCTGCGGCGCATGGAGCTTGAAATCGATGGGGCGTCGGACGACGCTGCAAAAAAGACTCTCGCCGATCGCATACAAGCGGTGGCCGCCAAATATTGGACAGATGGAGAAATCATATCCGTCGCCAATGGTTTGATGCAGCGGCTGGGATTGGTCTCGCAGGCGAGTTTAACCTCGTCGCCGCACGGCGCCGTCATCTTTCACGTACCGCCCCGCAGCGCTCCGAAGCCTGCACGCGCCGATAGCAGCCCGCATCCGCCACGCGCTGTTTCGCCGAGCACTGTTCCGGCGGACACTGCTCCGCCCAGCATTGTGCCGCCGGGCAAAGTCCTGACCACTCCGCCAGCGCCGCCGCTCCCCTCGCCACCGGCTGCCAGCGTTTCCGCCGCCGAGCCTTCCGTGTCGGCGGCCAAAGTCACATCTCGATCACCCACATCCCGATCACACCAGCCAAAACAGCGCACCAGTTCGAACGCCACAAAGCTGATCCTCGTTTCTGTCTCTGCCGCGGCGATAGTCATTGTTGCTGTCGCAGCGATCTTCTTCGCGCGAAAACAACACGCTCCGCCAGTAGCGCAGGCCCCTGCTCCCACCGTCTCAGGGCCGGCCACCTCAGCGGCGGCGATCTCGGCAACTGCCGCCGCCGCTCCCATCGACTCCGCTCCGGCCGTCTCGGCGCCCACACAAACGACTCCCGAACCATCTTTGCCTGTTTCTGACACTGGCGGAAAAGTCATGGCCGATGATTTGCCGGCCGCCGATCCCCCACCCGCGGAGTCCGGTCACAACCTGGGCACGCTCGTTGTGGTTGCCGGTCAAGACAACGCAAAAGTCTTTCTCAATGGAAAACTGCAACGGCAACTCACTCAAGCCGGCGAGTTGCGCCTGCCGAATCTCGAGCTCAAGGACTACGTTGTACAAGTCTCGAAGAGCGGCTTTCAGGACCCTCCGCAGCAGAAGATCCGCATTCGCCAGGGCGAACAGGCCAGACTCATCTTTACTCTGACCCCGCAACCGCAGAACTTGCAGCCGCAGCCTCGCCTGGCCTCGCTGGCCATCCAGGGCGGCGCTCCCGGAACTGCGGTTTTTGTCGATCAAACCCTCGCCGGTGCTATTCAGCCCGATGGCACGCTCCTGGTCTCGACCGTCAATCCCGGAGACCATACCGTCGAACTGCGCAGAGAGCGATTCAAGCCGCGGCAGTTCAAGAAACATTTTGTAGTAGGCGAGACTATATCTCTCGCGGCTGCGGATGCCGCACTGGAAGCGGCTCCCGGCCAACTGAAAATTACCTTCGCGCCCGCCGACGCCAAGGTTGCACTGGTAAAAGGCGACCTTCTGACCATCGTAAACAGCGGGGTCCCGCTGAATCTTGCAGCCGGAACCTACACTCTTACGGCGCGAACCGCCGACGGCTTCACGCGCTCGTCCACGCTCGAAGTTACCGCCGGCCAATCCAAGGCTTTGAATTTATCTCTCGCCCCGACCGGTATGTCGAATTGGGATGACCCCGGTGCCTGGAAGCAAGAGAAAGATTCTTTCATTCGCAAAGGGGGCGAATTCGTCCTATACCGAACCGTTCCGACCTCGGGTACGTTTGTTTTTTCCGCGATGCTTACCAAGGGTCACCTGTTGCAGTGGGTGCTCAACTACACCGACTCCAAGAACTACGTCCTTTTCCAAATGGACGACAAGAACTTCTACCGCAGTGTGATTCGCAACGGGGAGAAATCGGACGAGATCATCGTTCCCGACAAAGGCGACAAGAAAAGTTTCCGCACGCTGCACATCCACGTTAGCCCCACGGAGATCGTCCACCAGATCAGGCACGGTGACCGATGGACCGTCCTCGACCGCTGGTCGCAGCCCGGCATAAATCTCGGCCGGGGCAAGTTTGGATTCCTCATACCCGGCGACGACCAAGTCGCGGTCTCCAGCTTCGCGCACTACGCAGTCAGTTGGTGAAAATCCCCCTCGAAACCTCGGAGTTTTGGCGTCTAGCTGTGGGAACTGCAACAGGGGGTGGACGGCGACACGCACGGAAGTGCGTCGCTGTGGCGAAGTTGGAGGTGATCGGATATGCTCTCCAGTTTGGCGCGCATCAAGTGGAGGTGAGCATGTCCCGTCCAGCCGAAGTGACGAAGCTTCTCTTCGTCACAATTCTCGCAGTTTTCTGTTCCGTCTGCTCCACCGCCCAGACCGCGGCAACCTCAGTCGAGGATCCTGCGCGCCGCGATGCCTTCCAGCTGTATGACACTGGGAAATACGCGGACGCGATGCCGTTGCTGGAGAAGATCGTCGTCGATCATCCTTCGGACCTGGTCGCCAAGGAGCACTGGGCCTTCTCAATGGTGGGATATGCAGCAACGCTTGCAGACGCGGCGGAGCGCAAGAGAGTCCGAGCGCGCGCCAGGGCGCTGGCTGTGGAATTGAAACAGGCGGGCGACAACAGCAATCTGCTGCAAATGATGCTGGCTCTCCCGGAAGACGGTTCGGAGGCGTCCTTTTCGGATCGCAAGGATGTGAACGAGGCCATGAAGGCTGCGGAGGCAGACTTCGGCCGAGGCGATCTCGATAAAGCCCGAGAAGGATATCAGCAAGTGCTGCTTCTCGATCCGAAGAACTACGAAGCTGCCCTATTTACGGGTGACGTCTATTTCAAACAACATGTCTATGACCAGGCCGGAGAGTGGTTCGCGCGCGCCATCCAGATTGATCCGAACCGTGAAACGGCTTACCGGTATTGGGGAGACGCGCTGACATCTGCTTCGAAGAACGATGAGGCGCGAGGGAAATTCATTGATGCCGTGGTCGCAGAGCCATACAGCAATAAGGCTTGGGTGGGCATTCGGCAGTGGGCGGATCGGAACAAGGTGAAACTCAACGTTCTGGTCCTTAAAGACAAGTCAGCGACGCAGATGGACGGGAAGAACGCCACCATCACGCTCGACTCGACTATGCTGAATGGAGACAGCTCCGGAACGGCAGCCTGGATGATTTATAGTGCGACGCGGCTCACGTGGCAGCGTGAGAAATTCATGAAAGAATTTCCGAATGAAACTGGATATCGGCGTTCCCTAAAGGAAGAAGCAGAAGCGCTGGATACCATGGTGACCGTAATCGCCGAAGACGCGAAGTCCGCGAAAAAAGCGAAGAACATGGATCCGTCGCTGCTAGCCTTGGTCCAACTGGATCATGCGGGGCTGCTGGCGCCCTTCGTCCTTTTCAATCGCGCTGATGCCGGAATCGCGAAAGATTATGCCGCCTACCGGGATGCGCACCGCGACGTGCTCCGCCGGTACCTGGACGAATACGTTGTCCCGAAGGCCCCATAACATTTCAAACGAATGGATAGCGTTGGCTTTAGCTGGCGGCTTGTTCGGTGGGGGCTGCGGGAGGCTCGTGTTTGACGTGAGAGCCGGTGGCGGCTTCGTGGCGGGCTAGATCCAGATCGAATCGCAGGGAGTCGAGGGCGACCATGGGGAGCTCGTTGCCGAAGGCGTCGAGTTCGTCTTCGCTCCAGCTGCCATTGAGGCGCATGGCGCCGGTGATGTCTTCGGGGAAGGCCTGGCGGTAGTCGCCTTCGCGGATGAGGATGTCGCCGATCAGGCGTCCGGTGTGCACGTCGTAGACGCGGCGGCTGGACTGGCCGCGGGCGGTGGTCAGGCAGAGGAACACTTCGCCGATTCCGCTAAACTCTGTCCGGTAGTACCAGGCCTGGGGCGCGTCGATTTTGGGATGATGGCGTTTGGCGCGCGTGGTCGAAGGCTTCACGTCGGCCATTTCCTCGGCGGGATTGAAATAGAGAATGCGCTGGCAGGAATCGCAAACGATGGTCTGCTGGCCGGAGCGAACTTCGTTGTAAGTCTGGGGCCGCAGCATGACGCGGCAGGCCATACATTTCTGGTCGCGGACTTCGGAGAGGCCGCTGCCGCGAAATTTCGAGACGCGCTCGTAATGGCGCAGCAGGTCTTCGTTGATGCTGGTGCGAATCTGGTCGCGCTTGGCGCGCCACTCGGCGAGCAGCTTTTCGTCCTCGGCGGTGCGCTGGCGGGCTTCCTCTTTTTCCTTTTCGATTTCGGCGTTTTCGGCTTTCAGTTCGGCCTGCGCGGCCTTGACTTCCTTGTCGCGCGCGTCGGCGTTGACCATCAACTCGAGAATCTTGTCCTCGTTGGCGGCAATTTCTTTTTCCGCGAACTGGATCTCGTGCAGCAGAGCCTTGTACTGGTCGTTAGTTTTTACGTCGAGGGACTGGTCGCGATACTTTGAGATTTTGCCGCGGAGGTCGCTGATGGCGGTGTCGTATTTGCGGCGGGCGGCTTCGTCGGCCTTGACGGCGGCCTGGGCCTTTTCCATCTGGGCTTTGGTGCCCGCCAGTTTGTGCTCGATGACCGCGACGCGCTTGGGAAATTCCGCGACCTCGTCCTGCAGACGGCGGATCTCTTTGTCCGTGTCCTGCAGTTTCAGCAGATTTTCGATGTCAGGAAGCATTCGGCATTGGACTCTATTGATTCTAGCATGGGGGGCGCTGGTTAATTGACTCCAGAAAACCTTAACCACAGAGGCCACAGGGTCCCACAGAGGAACACCTCGCGATGCAGTGCAGCCGCGGGCTGGCGCGGTGTACACTCTTTTCTTCGCCCAATTGTGCATCTGCAGTCACTTCTCATCGGTGAGGTTACTTCGTGAAAAGACTGATCTCTTTCGTTCCATGCTGTGCGCTGTTCGCATGCACGGTTGTCGTTCTTACTGCTGCACCGGCGGGGGCGCAGACTGCGCCCGCCAAGCCGCTCACGATTGAAGCGATGTTTCAACCCGGCGGACTCGCCGGGCGCGGGCCGGAAACCATGGAGTGGAGTCCGGACGGGACCAAGCTTACGTTCGTGCAGCGCGACGAAAAAGGAGAGAAAGGCGAGTTGTGGTACGTGGATGTGGCGACCGGCGAGAAGAAGGTGCTGGTCAGCGCGGAAAAGCTGGCGTCGCTCGATCCGGATGTGAACAAAGTGAAGAACGAGCGCGAGAAGGAGCGGCGGACGCGCTATCACGTGGCCGCGTATTTGTGGGCTCCGGACTCGAAGCACCTGATTTTCGATTCGCAGGGACAGCTGTGGCTCTACGACCTGGGAAGCGAGACCGGGGTGGCATTTACGTCGGCGCCCGATCCCAGCGGAGATCCGAAGTTTTCCCCCGATGGCGCGCATCTGGCCTATGTGCGCAAGCATAATTTGTATGTGCGTCCGGTGAGCGGCAAGTACGAGAAGCAGCTCACGAAAGATACCGGCGACGATCTGTTCAATGGCGACATCGACTGGGTCTACGCGGAAGAGTTGGGCGTGCGCAGCAATTATTTCTGGTCGCCCGACAGCAAAGAGATCGTGTTTCTCCACATGGATGAGAGCAAGGTGCCCGTCTATCCCATCACCGACTGGATGCCGACGCATCCCAGTGTGGACAACGAGAAGTATCCCAAGGTGGGCGATCCGAATCCGGTGGTGAAGCTGGGCGTGGTCGACGCAGACAAGAGCAAAGTGCGCTGGATTTCGCTGACCAGCGACGAGGACTCGTACATTCCACGGTTCGGCTGGGTGCGCGAAGGCGTGATCTGGGCTGAGGTTCTGAACCGGACCGAGGACAAGATGGACCTGTATTTCGTCGATGCGAAATCGGGCAAGTCCCGGCTGGTACTGAGTGAAACCGAGCCCGGAGCATGGTTCGACTTCGAGCGGGTCGAGATTCGTTTTGTGAAGTCGACTGGCCAGTTTTTGTGGCCGAGTTGGCGCGACGGCAACATGCACCTTTACGTGTACAGCTTTGACAAACAGAATCCGATGGCGGCCGATGCCAAGCTGGAGCGGCAACTGGAGAGCGGCGACTACGAAGTGCTGGGAATCGAAGGGGTGGACGAGGCCGCGGGGACGGTGTTCTTCGCGGCGAATAAAGATGATCCGCGGCAGCAGCATATTTTTTCGGTGCAGCTGGACGGGTCAGGCTTCAAGGCGCTGACCAGGGAAGAGGGCATTCATTCCGCAAATTTCAGCGACGATGGCAAACACTATACCCATTCGTATTCTGGGCCGCAGGCGTCGCCGAGTATCTCGCTGTGCGCGGTAGGAGGAGCGTGCAACCCCGTTTGGCAGGCACGGAATGAAATTGCCGAATACGGGCTGCGCGCCCGGAAGTATCTGGAGTTCAAGGCGGACGATGGTACGACGCTATACGGGCAATTGTTGCTGCCTCCGGATGCGCCCGCCAGCGCCAAGATTCCGCTGATTGTGTACCTCTATGGTGGTCCGGCGGCGCAGGAAGTGAAAAAGCGCGGGCCGGATGTGTTTAGCGAATTCGACGAACTTCTGGCGCGCAAGGGCTTTGCCATTTTTACAGTGGATAATCGCGGCACGCCGAACCGCGATCGCAAGTTCCAGACGGCGATCCGGCACGAGTTTGGCGCGATTGAATTGAAAGATCAGCTGACCGCGCTGGATCAACTCTACGCCCAATATCCGCAGCTAGACAAAGACCGGACCGGCATTTGGGGATGGTCGAATGGCGGATCGATGACGCTCTATGCCATGACGCATTCCGACCGCTTTCGCGCGGGCGTGGCCGTGGCTCCCGTGACCAATCAGGCGAACTACGACTCGATTTACACCGAGCGCTACATGGGTCTACTGAAGGATGACAAAGCGGGATACGAACAGTCCGACGTGACGCGCGACGCCGACAAGCTGCACGGTGCGCTGCTGCTGGTGCACGGCACCAGCGACGACAACGTGCATTTCCAGAACAGCATTCAGATGATCAACGCGCTGATCAACGCGGGCAAGCAGTTCCGGCTGATGATCTATCCCAACAAGACGCACAGCATCGCGGGAAAAGATGCCCGGGTGCACCTGTTCAATATGATCGTGGATCACTTTGAGCGAGAGTTGAAGTAAAGCAGTGGCTTGCGGCTCATGCAAGCATCCGCTATTGCTTGTCATCCTGAGGACCGCGTTCTCTGCGGGCCGAAGGACCTATGTACCTGCCTGCAGGGCCGGTGTCGCCGGCGAATCCATAGGTCCTTCGGCGCAAAGGACGCGCCTCAGGATGACATGGAAATTTAAGCAGCGGGCTATTTGCGTCTGCCGGAACCTTTGCGTGGAGTCTCCTTGGCGGAACTCTCTTTGGAGGAACTTTCTTTTGAGGAGCTGTCTTTCGACGAACTCTCTTTGGACGAGCTGCCTTTCGACGAACCCTCTTTGGGCGAGCTCTCTTTCGAGCCGCTCTCCGACTTGGGTTTGTCGTCCTTCTTCTCTTTCGAGGAGGAATCGCTCGCCGAGGAATCGTTGCTCGATGATCCGGGCGACGAAGATTTCTTCGCGTAGTCGGTGACGTACCAGCCCGAGCCTTTGAACTGCACGGCCGGAGCGGAGATCATCTGCTCGACCTGGCCGCCGCATTCCGGGCACTTCTTGACCATCCTGTCGGAAAACTTCTGAATTTTTTCGAAGCGGTGACCGCACTTCTTGCATTCGTATTCGTAAAGGGGCATGAGTGTGAGACGGTTGAGGGAACAACTGCGTCTGCTTGATTCTAGGGGCGGCCGCCGGGTGGAGTCAATTTGGCCGGCTGTGTCGAAAGGCCGCACTGACAGCGGTGCATCCTGCGCAGGGATCATTCTTGACGTAACGATAGAACCGCGCCTGTCCTCGATGGACCCAGTAGGGAGCATCGTAGCTATCGATGCCAGGCCCTGCGGTCATGAAGCTGAAGAAGACATGTTTCGACGGCCTGACGACGATGCCAACATGCCCGCGCCACACGATCAGGTCGCCGGTCTGAGGCTGCGTGACCCGTTGAAAGCCCTGGACCCCGACATAGAGATCGTCGGAACTGGCGTAGGCATAGGGAAAGCCGGCGCGTTCGTAGATCGCATGAACCAGGTGAGAGCAATCGTGTCCGGCATAGCGGCGCACTTTAGGATCGAGCGCCGCCGAGATCACGCCCAGGCCGTCGTCGGGAGTAAGTGTCCGAATCGTTTTTCGCCCGCGGTCCGCCCTCGCGCTCGGCTGCGTGGTGTTTGAAGTCCCGGACTGGCGAGGTGCCTGCCCTGCAGAGCAGACACAGAGAGCGAGCCCACAAAGCAGGGCCGCGACCACGGGTTTTGCCGGAGTCCGCATTCTCCACAGTGTGATGCAGAATTCGCCTTACAGGGAGGTTACGGACGTGCAGGGACCGGTTAATTCGGCGGCGCCGTCAACACTTTTCTGGCGTCATCCCGACTGGAGCCGTTTTTCAGGCGAAGGGAGGGATCTCGCGCGTATAACGGAGAACTCGCTCCCCGCCAGATCCCTCGCCCCGCTGGTGAAAGCGCGGGGCTTCGGGATGACGCCGCTTTCCTTACATATGGACAGGTGGAGAGCGAGCAATGGTAGACTCCGGCCATGAGCGATGCTGCGGCAGCCCCGGCGCTTTATCTGGTGGGGACGCCGATCGGGAATCTGGAGGACATCACGCTGCGGGCTCTGCGCGTGCTGAAGGAAGTGGACGTGATTGCCTGCGAGGACACGCGGCAGACGCAGAAACTACTCAATCATTATGCGATTGCGACGCGCACAACCAGTTATCACGAGCACAACGAGATGACGAAGTCGGCGGAGCTGGTGAAAGAAATGCAGGAGGGCGCGAGCGTGGCGCTGGTGACCGACGCGGGCATGCCGGGGATTTCCGATCCGGGGTACCGGCTGATCGCGCTGGCCATCCGGCATCAAGTGCCGGTGGTGCCGGTGCCGGGGGCGTCGGCGTTTCTGGCGGCGCTGGTGGCGAGCGGCCTGCCCACGGATTCGTTTCGCTTCAGCGGATTCCTACCGGCCAAGCGCGGCGAGCGGCGGGCGGCGCTGGAGTCGATCAAGACTTCTCCGCGCACGCAGGTGTTTTATGAAGCTCCGCACCGGATTGTCGAGGCGCTGACGGATGTCGTCGAGGTTCTGGGCGAATCCCGGCACGTGGTGATCGCGCGCGAAGTGACCAAGCTACATGAAGAATTTCTGCGGGGCCGCGCCGGGGAAGTGCTGGAGAACTTAAAGGCACGCGAGGTGGTGAAGGGCGAGATCACGCTGCTGATCGGGAAGGCGGAAGAAGAAGATGCTCGCGTAGGGACGGACGCATTCGTCCGTCCCTCGGTGCGCCAGCGCGTAGAGCAGATCATGGCAGAAGAAAAAGTCGACGAGAAAGCCGCGCTGAAGAAAGTGGCGAAGGAGCGGGGCGTGTCGAAGAGCGAGGCTTACCGGGAGTGGCAGAGGGAGAAATAGCATTCTTGCGGGTCGATAATTCTCTTTGATGGAGGCTGGACGCGGCCTATAATCAAGATTGATCACCGTTGATTAACGTTAAGCAATCGGGAGAACCATGAAGACCGTCGTGCATCGCATTCCTCTCACCAAAGCGCGCATTAACCTGGGGCAAGTGGTCCGGAGAGTTCACGTGAATCGGGAGTACTTCATCCTAGAGAAAGACGGGATTCCTGTGGCTGGCATTATGAACGTGGATGACATGGAGGATTATCTCGAACTGCAGGACCCAGCCCTCAAGGAACAAATCGCGCAGAGTAACGCTGAATATCGCCGAGGCGAAGCCCGCGAAGTGAGTGAGTTCCTGGCTGAACTTCAATCGGAAGCCGCTAAGAAAAGAAAATAAGTACCGGTATGGCTACACGATTTCTAGTCCTGGCGACGCTTTCGTTCGAGCGGGAGTTCCGGAAAGTATCGAGAGGAAATCAAGCTTTGGCGGGGGCTCTGCAGGAGTTGGCGGCCATCCTCGCCGAAGACCCCCACAACCGAGGCGGGCGACATCAGATCAAGAAGCTGGCCGGTTTCCGGCCCGAGGGAGGCCAATGGCGGATACGCTGGGGAGACTACCGGCTGAGATACGATATCGAGGGAGAGAAGGTCGTGCTGCATTCGTTTCTACACCGGAAGGAAGCATACTAGGCACGTTGCGTGACTAGACGAGAAGGCGGCGCTGAAGAAGGTGGCGAAGGAGCGGGGAGTCGAGCGATGCTTACCGGGAGTGGCAGAGGGGGAAATAGCAAGCTCGGCGAGACTAGAGTTGCGAAGCTTCTGCGTCCAGGCGAGATGCTTCATCGTTCTGGCCGAGTGCGGCTTTCAGTTTGGCATACTCCAGAAGAGTGCTCTTCAGGCGAACCGTGTAGTTGCTTTTCATCTCCGGCAAGTTCACGATTGCGGCCTTGTAAATCACGACCGCCTGAGAATAAAGCGTGTCTGCTTCTGGAAGTCTGCCCACAGAGGCGTACGCCCGGGCGAGGCTTGCGTTTTCAGAGGCGAAATCGGCGTCACGGTCGCTCTTTTCATACGGTTTTCTGATCTCGACCGCCTTCTCGTACAGCGGTATTGACTCGAGGAATTTGTGTTGACTATATAGCGCGTGCCCAAGAAATACTCTTGAGTCGCTACGCTCCAAAACCCGATTATCCGGCAGTTGGTCCGAGAGTGCGACTGTTTCCCTGCACTTCGTTTCCGCTTCTGCGCCCTTGCCTTGCTTGACCAGTTGATAGCAGGTTTGAAACGCCGGATAGTAGTCGTGCAACGCCTTCTCTTGCGCCTGTGAATACTTGGGGCTGACGACATTCCACTCGACCCGCGTGAGGACCGAGATCGGATGCCCCTCTTTCAGAAAGGGAGTGTATTCCCACTTCTTGACGGTCTCGATGAACGCCGGTGCCAGCATCGGATGCCCGCTTAAGAGCGTGACAGAAGACACCTTACCGGATTGATCAATGACGATGTCCAAAACCACGGCTCCGCCGACTCCGACGGCTTTCGCGAGCGGCGGCACAGTCGGCTCAACCTTTTTCGTCAGATTGCGGCTAGCGACGTCCGGTTCTACACGCTCAGGCTTCTCTTGCGCGACAGAGACGGCGACACCGACAACCAGCAGGCAGAACGCAACCTTCCACATGGGCGAGAACTATATCAAAAACGCGGCGATCCGGTGCCTTGCAGTCGATCTTCGCTCGACCGGACAACCGAGGGCAGCTGTCTCTGCAATGAGGATTGCTACTTCCCAGCTAATTCTTTCTTCACGATTTCGCTGACCATCTTGCCGTCCACGCGCATGCCGGCGGCGTTGAATCGGGCCATGGCGTTCTTCATTACTGTGCCCATTTCTTTCATGGTGGGACTGGCCATTTCGGCGATGGCGGCTTTGACTCCGGCGACTATATCGGCTTCGGAGGCGGCTTTCGGCATGTAGCTCTCGATTACTACGATTTCGGCGGCTTCTTTGTCGGCCATTTCCTGGCGTCCGCCTTTGGTGAACTGCTCGACGGATTCTTTGCGCTGCTTGATCAGGGTGGCGAGGACGGCCTGGGATTCTTTGTCGTCGAGCGGGGCCATCTTTTCGACCTGGCGCAGGTGCAGGGCGCTCTTGACCAAGCGCAGGGTGGAGAGGCGGGCTTCGTCCTTGGCCTTCATGGCGGTGACGATGTCTTTTTGGATCTGTTC